>JAEEGL017107697.1_pt1 | contig 145498 bp, 126 predicted proteins | sample 9134231 | NCBI WGS metagenome assembly JAEEGL01 (sample SAMN16246548, study PRJNA631951) | gut metagenome | biome: gut microbiome; feature: rumen; material: fiber-attached | host: Bos | place: Iran: Karaj | collected 2018-10 | reverse complement strand
GATGGACAGCTTGACGTGTTTGATCTCACTCTTCTCAAGCAGGCTGTTCTTGGTAACAGGACACTTACACCGGCTGAAAGAGCTCAGGCAGACCTTAACTTTGATGGTAAGGTAAATGCCGCTGATGTTACTCTTCTTCAGGATTATCTTTTAGGCAAGATCACAGAATTCTAATTTTTCATATGAATTAATACTTAGGAGAGCCTTGCGGCTCTCCTTTTTTGAACTATGTTTAAGTTGACGCACCGTGACCTGCGTCGAGGACGATTATCGGTGTTTTTTCTGCCGGAAGAGCCGACACTTTGACCGCGTCATCATAGCTCTTGTTATTGGTTCTTGAACCGGCAGCTGCCGCACAGAGAGCGCATACAGAAATAACAGCACCTCCGATGATTTTTCTTTTGGCTTTTTTCATATTGTTGCTCCTTTGGAAGAATTGTTTGTACATTATACGCCAAGGTGCGACATATTATGCGGTACTGTATATCTTCCACAATTAGTGTTCCTTAGAGTTGTCTATTTCTCTGAAAAAACGCTGTTGACTTCTAATTTGTGAAAAATGCTTTATTTTTATATTGCCTGATGATATAACTAATATGTATGTATTCTTTGCATACTTCGCTTATTAATGTCAGTTCCGTTTTGAACTGATGATATTAGCGGACATTTTTAACAGACATGATCTATTATCAATACTGATGCAGGAGGTATTACAATGAATTTTTTCAAAAGAGCAGCTGCTATTATTTCAGCATCTGCAATATGTGCTCTCAGCACGTTAATGCCGGCTTCGGCTGCTGTAAGAGGAGATATAAATGATGACGGTAAGGTAAACGTTTACGATGTTATCCTTTGCCGCAGAGCTATCGTTAATATGTATGCCGGAGAATATGTTGATCCGAGGACGGACATTGACGGCAATGGCTCTACCAATGTCAACGATCTTGTACTCCTGTTAAATTTTGTACTCGGCAGGTCGACATCTTTCCCTGAAATACAAACAACAACTTCAGAAGTGATAACGACTGAAACAAATCAGACCGTAACTGATGTAACGACCACGCCTTCGGGTGACAGCTATATGCAGAAAATGGCGGCTGACATACACCTTCATGAAGACAGCTCTGTTACTGAAAAGAAGAGCGGTGTCGATTACGGAACGGTAGAGAAGAAGACATATTATTCAAAGGACGCTCAGCGCGATAAGCAGCTCAATGTACTTCTTCCGGCAGGATATGATCCGAATCAGAAATACCCTGTGCTTTATGTGTTCCATGGTATCTTCGGCAGCGAGGATTCAATGCTCGATGACAATATGAAGATACAGACTATGCTCGGAAACCTTGTTGCTTCCGGTGAAGCTGAAAAGATGATAGTAGTATTCCCGCAGATGTTCACGACAAGCGAGAATATCTTCCCTGCATTCACAAATGAGTCATCACGAGCTTATGACGCTATCCGTGAAGATCTTGAAAACAGTATCATGCCGTTTATAGCTGAGAATTACTCTGTCAAGACCGGTAGGGAGAATACAGCTGTTACAGGATTTTCAATGGGCGGCAGAGAAGCTCTCTATGTAGGAGTCACAAGACCTCAGCTCTACGGATATGTAGGAAGCGTATGCGCTGCGCCCGGAATATTCCCGACTGTTGACGGCAATATGACACATGAAGGCTGTATGTCACCCAGCGAATTCGGCTTTGGCTCCGGACCAAGTCCATATGTCCTCATGCTCACCTGCACAAGATTTGACGGAACTGTCGGTGACGCACCCGAGTCATACCATAATGCACTTACAAAAAATGGCGCAGAGCACATATGGCATGAGCTCACAGACGGTGATCACGGCGGTATATCAGTCAGAGCACATATGTATAATTTCCTGCGCTATATCTTCAAGGCAGTATAAACTTATAAGACTGAGCAACTATTATAATTGCTAAAAGGAAAGCCTGTATTTCAGAATCAACTCTGAAATGCAGGCTTTTTATTCGCATAGTATTCATGAACAAGACTTCGAAGACCTGAACGGCGTATATCTTCATATCTGACATTGAATCTTGATTTGGTGCGTTTGCCGGTAATAAGATAGCGGACACAGTCCTGAGCGTAGTTGTCTATAATGCGGAGACTGACATCTGTATTTATAACAGAGAAGAACCATTTATTCCATGTCAGATCGCTGTTGTCAGAGCATTCAAAAAGTTTGCTGTTGAATATCCGTATGAATGCAAGGGCAGCTTTTTCGCCGTCCAACTCGTTGCGCTGTCTCCAACGACGCAAGGCTCTTGTTTTACGGCGCATTTTATTCTTCATTTTTGTAACAGATGCAGGTGCGATATCTATTACACCATTTTTGTATGAGAAACCGAGAAAAGTCCACTCTTCGCCCGGAGAGCTGAAGTTTTCTTTTTTAGGGTTTATATGCAGTCCGCGTTCGTTGATAAAGCTCCGTAGGAACTCCGCGTATTTCATGCAATTCTGCTCACTCTCAGCAAAGAGGATAATATCGTCCGAGTAACGTCCGTATGGAATGTCACTTTCGGCGAAATACTTATCAAGTTCTTTGAGATACAGATCTGCATAAAAAGCTGACAGTGGAGTGCCTGCCATTATGCCTTTATCTTCAATGATGATATTGCTGCCGTCGATAACGCGCTTTTCCAGAAGCAGACTGCTTAGGAAAACATACAGTCTTTCGTCATCAGATAAGACCTCTTTCAGCATTGGAATAAGCTTTTCTACCGGAATGGAATTGAAGTAATCGCTTATATCGGCTTTGTAAGAGTACATCTCATTAATGTGCGGAGTACGTGTGAGCTTTCGTATAGCGCCTTTCGCGGTGCGGTTAGGGCGGAACGAATACAGTCCGTCGCTGAACAGTCCGTCATACTTTCTCAGAAGCAGATGCGTAAGCAGTTTGAGTACCATGTTTTCAGCCTCAGGATATGTGTATACCACGCGCTTTTTCTGAGTGTCCTGTTTGCTTATGAATGACTTTCGCGGGAGAGGGAACTCCTTGCCGGAATCTATTGCCTGACATATCAGAATGTAGCTTTCGCTGTCGATGAAGCTGCGGAGCGCCTTACAGAACTGAGTGCTGCCGGTAAGCGAGCATTTGTACTTATAAAAGTTCTCCCAGCTGTCACGCTGTGAAAGTTTATCGAGTAACGACATATGTTTCACCTTCAAAAATAAAAACAGAAAGAGAAATCATTAAATCCAAGAAAATTCTTGGAGGTACAAGACCGTACACGATACGGCTGCCTGCGAAGCCGTTTGCTGTATCGTGCCTGATCCGCCGCAGGCGCAAAGCGTTCTCTTTCTGTTTTTTTCAGTTTATCAGCCTTTGAGGGCATTTTGTGTACGCTGCTTGACGTACTCTCTGGTATTCCACCAACCGTGATAATCATAATAGAATCTAAGATAGGGGACTTTTTCCTTTTTACAGTCAGCGCGGAGCTTGTATGCAGAACTCTTTCTTGAAACAAGCTCGACTACAAGGACTTTCTGACCGCTTTCCCAAAATGTAAATACCGTGGCTCTTCCGCAGTTGGCTTCGGCAGTTTCTATTCTGTATGCAGGGAACTCTTTGCTGAAGACATCGTTGAAATACTCTTGGTATGTGCCATTGAAGTTGTACTGGTTTTCTTCATCCGGCATTTCAGGTCCCCATGAGAAACCGGACGGACCTTTGGTTCTTGCAGTGTTATTGCTTTCAGGTGTTGATTGTGAAGTATCGTAAGCTGACGTTTCTCTTTCCATGCGGTCTGATGCTTCCTGATTCTTTGCATTTGCTATATCATCGATGATATTTGCCTTATTACCGAATAATTTTGAAAACAAGCTCATATCAAGTCCTCCTTTGACAGTAAATATAATCTGTAATTATATTTTAACATAAAGTTGCCTGTTCGTCAATATGCAACATTGTTATAATATGGAAAAATAACAGGTGTTTTCTCACTTGTTTAATGTTCATAATTTAGAAACATATTTTTGCAAGATAGTTAATTGACTTTCGGTTGATTAAGTAGTATAATGCAAGTAAGGTTATTTCTGCTTTGCAGTATTTAGTTTACAGTAAAGGAGTTGGCGATATGGATTTTGAAAGAATGCTTAATGCTTATAAGAGCAAGGCGTGTGTGATATCTGTTGAAAAGTTCTCTGACGGCAGCTACGGAAATATACGCATTGCAGCAGGAAACAAAGCGCATTGTGATGATATGCTCAATGTAATGGGACGTCCGTTTATTCCGGATTCTCCATATGAAGAATATCTTCCGCAGAATAAGAATTTTGAGGATTTCTGTTTCCGCAGTGCTTTTCTTGGCAAGCCTTTGCATTCATATGTAAGCCTTCCTCAGATGGGACTTTGGCTTAATATGTATCTGATGCCCCTTGAATCTGACAAGGAGAACATTGGTTACTGCATATATACATATGATGTAACTCCGAATGCTGATGCAGAACAGAGAGCAAGTCTTTCTGCTGATACGGCTTCAGCAGTATTAAAGACCTGTATCAAGCTTCGCGGAACGGATGACACACATAAGGCTTTTAACGAGGTCATTGAGGATATACGTCAGATGTGCGATTCGGATCATTGCTGTATATTACTTGTTGACAGGTCGGAGCACAAGTGCGAGAATTTCTGTGAAGCACTCAGACCGGACTGCGGACTCCATAAGATTGACGAATATCTCGATGATAAATACTTTGATGTTGTTCAGACCTGGGACAGTACCATCGGTGACAGTACGTGTGTGATAATCAAGGATCAGAATGATATGGACTGGCTCAGATCGGTAAATCCCGTGTGGTGTGAAACACTTGCTGAGTCAGGCACTAAAAGTATCGTTCTATTTCCGCTGGTATACAACGGAGAGACTCTCGGATATATCTGGACAAAGAATTTCAACGTTGAAAACACGGTCAAGATCAAGGAAACGCTTGAACTATCCACGTTCTTTATAGCTTCGGAAATAGCAAACTATCAGCTTATGAAAAAGCTCGAGGTACTCAGTTCAATAGATATGCTTACCGGAGTCAAGAATCGCAATACAATGAATAATGGTGTTGATGAGATAGTGGCTGGAAAGAAAAAAATGCACTATCCATATGCTGTGGTATTCGTTGATCTGAATGGCCTGAAACGCGTTAATGATGAAGGCGGTCACACAGCAGGCGATCAGCTTCTCAGAAACGCTGCTGCCATACTGCGCGGAGTCTTTTTCGACAGCGATGTTTACCGTGCAGGCGGCGATGAATTTATGATAATAGCTGATGATAAAGATGAAAACAAGATCAGTGCAAGAGTTGAGCAGCTGAGCAAGCGGACGGAATCGACAGACGTTCATTTTGCTGTTGGCAGCTGCATCGTTGATGAAAACGATGACATACGCATGGCAATGCGACTTGCTGACGAGCGGATGTACGCTAACAAGAACGAATACTACGAAAAAATCCCGAGCTCAGATACAGGTAACACAAAAAAATAAAAAGTCATAAGAGCAATTGAAGCTCTTATGACTTTTTTGCTATTTATGATTCTAATGTCAAACAGAACAGTTTCTGTTACTATTTGCTGAACAGCGCTCTCTTCATCAGACAGAGATCAAACACATTCAGCTTTCCGTCTTCGCAAAAGTCAGCTGCTTTCCAGTCAGCAAGAACTGAACCCGGTGAAGCAAGCAGCCATTTTTGCAGAGTGACTACATCTGCTATATTGAATTCTCCGTCGCCGTTGACATCTCCTTTAACAGCAGAAGAAACTATGGGTGATATCCAGCCACCGTCGTCGGTTATAAGGCAGAGCATGGCAATTGAATTGCCAAAATACGAGTCTGTTCCGATGTCGATAACTTCTTCGCGAATGGTATCGTGCCATTCTGTGTCAACTGCGGATCTTGCAGCAAGCATGAGCGGTGCTGTGAAGCACAGGTCGTCCCAGTCGGAAACAGCTTTGCCAGCCGGTGTGTAGCCGGCCATTATTCTTTCGGGATTACCGCCGGTCTCCTTACGGAAGAAAGCATTTACTGTCTCAGCGTATTTCCTGGCGACAGCGTTATTGGTAACAAGTGCATCTGTGCTTATTCTCCAGGGGGTGCGGCAGGAATTGTAATAGTAATTGCCGTCGTTCTCGTCTTCAAGGAAGTTAGCAGGTGCAGGAATCCATTGACCTTTTTTGTCCTTGATTATAAAATCAGGAAGCAGGCCTGTTTTGTACTGGTCAGTGAATTGTTCAATGATACTGTAAGTGTTATCGTACAGGTTCATCCAGCGTTCGTCGCCTGTCACCTCGGCAAAGACCGGGAAATACTGCATTATGAAATCCGAAGCGCGTGTTGCAGTATAGTATTTGTCGTTTTCGTCAACATCATATGCCCAGTCACCGAGCCTGAGGATATAGTCTTCGTGGCTGACATCATACTCCATTATATCGTTGATAACGAGTTCAGCTGCATGACGGTAGTTTATATCACCGCTGCTTCCCCAGAGCTTATCGGCTAAAAGGAGAGCATAGGCGATGTCGAGATCGCCGTCTGTTGCCGAATCGCTGCCGTTGGAGTCAACGAGCGCTTTTCCGTTGTCGCTTTGCTGCCATGCCATAAGATATGGACCTATACTGCTCGGATGTGCGAGATAGAAGCGATACATACCGTCGAATATCTCCTTTGCATCTTTGTCATATGAAGACATAAGAGCAGTTATCAGCATTCCGTAGCCGTGCGCTTCTGAAACAGTTACAGGAACTTCGGTATGCGCCTGTTCGTAGGTCTGTTCACCGTAGAAAACATAATACTGGGCAGGACCGCTTTCGTACTTGTTCTTCTTAAGGTACACGGACTTCCATTCCTTATAGTATTCAATTGTTTCGGCGGACAGGACGGAAGTCTCTTCGACAGCTTGGACTGTATTTCCCGGATTCAGAGGAACTGCATATGCAGGGACTGGAGCGGCGTTTACAGTAAGAGCAGACGACAGGAGAGTGCTCAGGATAGTGGTGAGTGCTTTTTTCATAGTATTCCTCCATTCGTTTTATTTCCCTAATTATAGCACATACAGCAGGGATTTACAATGCCTTTCTGATATTTCTCTAATGTATAGCTTGGGGCACACATTTTGATTTAGGATAACTAAGCTTTTGGAACATTAATGAAACAGCATAGAAACGCAAAAATACCGGGATATATAATCCCGGTATTTTTATTTAAGTATGGAATACCAATAGTCGCATATTATCAGGACTTAAGCCGGATAGCATGAGGAGCTTATTCTCCATTCGCCGCTGTCATTTCTTGTCATAAAGTATGATATTGAATCTCTTCCGCATTCTTTTCCGTATTCATCCTCTGTCTGTGCAGAATCCTTGTCAGCATTAACTGTCATTGAGTTTCCATCAGAAACCTTAGTTCCGAGTACTTCGGGATCGTGTTTCATTTCGCATACATAGTGTTCTCTTTCAAGGTCAACTACACTGCTGTCCCAGAAATTATCAAGGCCTCTTACTCGACTGTAACCGCTTACTGTACACAGATAGAGATCGCCGTTATACATAATGTAGCGCTGGAGCTTTTCAATCTCTTCGATCTCGCCGTCTTCGTCATAGCTTTCAAGGAATGAATAGCCGTTTCTGTAACCGGTAAGATCTGCGCCAACAGCAGTCCTGGAAAAGCTGTCTGTATATTTAGTATTGAGATATGCAAGAACATCATCTGTATTTGCGAATCTGTTGTCAGCTACCCTTGAATAGTGAATATACCACTCACCGCATGAAGGGTCTTTTGTGTGAACGCGGAAAGCTATTCTCTTGTTGTCATCATATTCAACACCGATACCATAGAATGCGTTGTGTACTTCCTTATATCCGCTGAATAATTCTTTAGCTGTTGCAGCAGCTTCTTCCTCTGTGAGCTTGCCGAAATACTTGCTTCCCTCAACAATATCGTCAACGCGCCAGTCATTGATTTCATCTATCCATACGAGATGCATAGTCTGAATATCTGTTACGCCTTCATAATCGAGCTCCCAGTGAACAAGCATCTCATTGTCGTTGATCTTTTCAGCTGTGGGCTCTGTTCTTATTCCTTCTAATCCGCAATTTGAAGCAACTCTGTAAAGCTCATTATTATATGTGAAGAAGATGCCCTTTGTGAAATCGGAATATGTGAAATCAGCAAATTCAGCTGTTGCATTGTCGATCTTCTCTGTGAGATCAGGAATCTCTATATCATTCTTGATTCCGGGAGCCCAGAAAGCGTTGAGGTGTGCATTGATAGCATCAGCTGAACAGTATTCTTCATCTGTTACCTTCCATGCGTCCACTTTATCAACTACTGAACCTTCAGGCAGCTTGAAGCTGACAGGATTCTCTTCATGCTTGATACCGCCGAGGACTATCTTCCATAAGTATTCCTCATACTTATCTTTCCACTCATTAGCGAATGCGTCAAGGTCTTCGGGATTGCGTTTGTCAGAGGTGGGTGCTGCTGTGATTACCTCAGGTGCTGTTGTCTCAATGACAGCAGCCATTGTAGTTGTAGCTGCCTCTGTTGCAGTTGATGTAACAGTTGTAGTTATGCGGCTTGTTGTTAAAGCTGTTGTTGTAGTCTGGATTGTAGTTGCAGTTGTTGATGTAGTAATTGCATCTGCTGCGACTGCTGCACCGTGCTTGCTGTTTTTGTCCATGTGCTTGCCGAGAGCAATACTTCCGCCTATGCCGCCTGCAAGGAGTACGAATGCAGCAGCTACTGCCGCATATTTCTGCCATGTATGGCTTGTGGATCTTTCAACGTCTCTTACCTGATTGTCGTTATTGTTATTGTTCATATTATCCTCTGCAAAAAATCTGTTATTATTCATAGAAAACTTCCTCTCTTTTTCATATTTAGTAAGTGCGGGGATATCGTCTGCATTATGCTCCGTGCTCATTGCCCCTTGTTGATTGCTTTATTTGTGATACGTATCATCGCTTTCATAATATACAATCGCGCACTGATTTTCAAATCAGACATAAAACTCAAAAATATTTTTTGCTTTCAAAAATCAATGCTTCTGTTATAATAAAACAGCCGCTGTATTATGCAGCGGCTGGGGATAATATTAAGTTAGTTCAAGAGCGGTGCGACAATACTTCTGTCAGTGCCTTCAATTCCGCTGTACTCTTATAAGATTGCTACTGAAAATAATAAAACGGGAGCAACTCTCAGAAGTGTTCCCGTTTTTACATCATAGTTCGCACAGTTTTCTGAACTGCGTCTTTGCTTCTTTCATAAGAGCTGAATAATCCGTGTCGGATCTGCTGCGAAGAAGCTCTGTCATTTCGCTGACAGGGAGTGTCAGCGGAGTAAGTGAAAGATTGGCATATACTCCTTTAAGCGCGTGAGCAGTCTCGAATGCCGCAGAAAGCTCCCTGGCGTTTATCTGTTGTTCGAGCTGATAAAGCTTAGTGTCGCTGACAGTCTTGCTGACAAGCATGATGTAGAAGTCTTCCTTATTCATACAGCGTACAAGTGCGTCATCAACATCTGCTCCGAATTCACGGAGTTTATCTAAAGTCAGCATAGGTCATGCTCCTTTCAGCTGTGTTCTGATGAGTTCGTTTATTTCATTTGCAGGCAGCGGTTTGGAGAAATAATATCCCTGTATTATATCACAGCCGAGTTCCTTTAGCAGATCATACTGCTCCTTTGTCTCGACACCCTCAACTATCACAGGGACTTCAAGAAGTCTTGCTATATCGGTCATAATGCCTACAAGGCGGTAGTCCTTCTGATTGTCGCATATATTTTTCACGAATTTCATATCGAGCTTTAAAGCGTCTATCGGCAGCGAGCACAGCATATTGAGTGAGGAATATCCGCTGCCGAAATCGTCCATTGCAATCTTGAAGCCTTTTTCACGAAGTATGGCAACGGTATTGATTATCTGTTGTGCATTATCGGAATATGCTGATTCAGTTATCTCCAGCAGGAGATCCTCGTTATGAATATCGTTGGTCTTTGTTATGTCGCTGAGCGTTTCTACGAGTTTGGGGTTGAAAGCATCAACTCGTGAAACATTTACCGATACGGGAATGTTGAACCCGAATTCGTTTTTCCATTGTTTTATCTGCGAAGCGGCCTCGTTCCATACATATCTGTCAAGCTGGCGGATAAGTCCGTTATCCTCGAACAAGGTTATAAATTCGGCGGGAGATATCATACCATATTCGGGGTGGAACCAGCGGACAAGAGCTTCGAGACTGGTGAAGACAGGTTTTGGATCTTTAATGTTATATTTTGGCTGATAGAATACCTTGAACTGCTTTTCTTCAAGAGCCACAGACATATCGTTTATGAGACGCTCAGAATGGAGCTCTTTGTTTTGCAGTTCAGCGTTATAAATTTCAAAACAGGTAGTGTAGTTACTTTCAATCTTGCGGCAGACCAGTCCGGCGCGTGCGAAGCGCTGTTCCATGTCAAGCTTGTCTCCATCGTCGGAATATACTCCCATTCTGATGCTGACCTTGCTGTCGCCAAGAGCTTTTTCTATCATGGACAAATACATCTGAAGAGCCTTTTTTAGGTTATTGGCATGAGGAAGATAAATACCGAAACAGTTGCTGTTGCTTCGGCAGGCGAGTCCGCCTGTCAGCGAAACGAGTTCGTGCAGGCTGTTGCCTATCTTTTTCAGAAGCATATCGCCGTATGCTCTTCCGTAAAGCTCATTTATTATATGAAAACGGTTTATATCAAGAACAATAGCATCCATAGGCATATTGTTGTTCTGATTATCAAGCCTTCTTGCATATTCAAAGAAAAATTCCTTGTTGAACAGCCCGGTCAGTTCATCGCGCTCTGTCTGATGTATTATTATCCTGTCCTCAGCGAGTTCAATAGCGTGCTGGACTCTTGCTCTTATTACATCGGGCATATTGTAAGGCTTTGATATGAAATCTGCTGCGCCAAGCTGAAGACTTTTGGCTTCTGCGTTCTTTTCAGAAGTGAGTACGATAACAGGTATACGTCGCAGTTCGCTGTCGGAGCGCATTATTTTCAACAGACTGTATCCGTCGAGCTCCGGCATATGAAGATCGAGCATTACAAGGGAAAGCGTCAGTTTCTCTTGACGGATAATATTGAGCGCTTCGGCACCGTTCGGAGCGTATATGACATCATACAAGTCACTGATCATTGCTCCGAGCATTTCTCTTTCGATCATTTCGTCATCAACAATAAGCACAGTCCGGTGAAGACCTTTCGTGCGTTCCAGCAATTCCTGCATAATGCTCCCTCCTGTATCAAATATTTAGCTTTATTATACCATAATAATGCATATTAGTCAATTATTCTGTTGAATAAAACGAAGAAGCTGGTAAAATATCTTCGTTTTATACAAACTTTGAGTAGAATGACAGGTGCAATTTTGGTGCTTGAAAATGCAATTTCAGAAAGCTGTCTATCATTGTATATAATAAAGTGGGGCATCTGAAAAACTTTTCAAAAAGTACTTGACAAATTATTCTTAATGTGTTATTATCATATTAATAAAAACAAAGGAGGCTGAAACAATGGACAGCGAAAAGGCATTTCTATCAGAGTATAATATCAATGATTATGAACGTCCCTCATTGACCACCGATGTTGCAGCATTTATGATAAGCACGGAGGAAAAACAAAATGAGCGGAAAGGTCCTGATAACAAGCTAAGACTGCTGCTTATAAAAAGAGGAGGACATCCTTTCAAGGATATGTGGGCGCTGCCGGGAGGATTTCTGAAAAAAGACGAAACCATCGAAGAGTGCGCTCTCAGAGAGACTTTTGAGGAGACAAATGTGATGCCGACAGCGCTTATGCCGGTCGGAGCTTTCAGCAAACCCGGACGCGATCCTCGCGGCTGGATAATCTCAAACGCCTTTGTTTCAATAATCACAGAGGAGTCAGTAAAGCAGGTTGGCATGGATGATGCTTCCGATGCACAATGGTTCAGTGTGAGCTTTGACCGCGATGATGATGGCGTATATCATCTTTCGCTTGAATATGAAGATGTGCTGCTGAAAGCTGTTCTTGCAGAAGAAAAAACAAGCTTCGGACGCGGAGAGTTTCGCATCATAGATAATGGTGGCCTTGCATTTGACCATGCTGCTATTATTTCAAGAGCGCTGACGGTGCTGCGTAACGAAGCAAAGAACTATGATACGATATTTGATTTCCTGCCGGAGAAATTTACTCTGACCGCATTACAGAGAGTTCAGGAAACCATAATGAATGTTTCTGTACTTCCTGGAAATTTCAGGAGAATGGTCAGCAGTTATGTTGAAGAGACTGACGAATACGTTAAAGGCGAGCGACATCGTCCCGCAAAGCTGTTCAGACGTAAAAAACAATAATATTTAAGGAGAGGATCTTATGAAAAAATTTCTTGTAGTAGTTGATATGCAGAAGGACTTCATTGACGGTGCTCTTGGAACAAAGGAAGCCTGTGCGATAGTTCCGGCAGCTGTCAGGAAGATAGAAGAGTTTGACGGTGAGATATTTGCAACATTTGATACTCACTTTGATAATTATATGGAGACTGCTGAAGGTAAAAAACTTCCTGTTCCGCACTGCATAAAGGGAACAGCAGGCTGGCAGCTCGATAAGGATATAGCTGCTGCTCTTGAAAAGAAAAAGTTCACACCGGTAGAGAAACTTACATTCGGTTCTGTTGATCTGCCGGAACTTATAAAAAAGGCTGCTGACGGCGATGACTTTGCAGTTGAGCTGATCGGTCTCTGCACAGATATATGCGTTATCAGCAACGCACTTTTGCTGAAAGCTAATTTCCCGGAGGCTGTGATAGCAGTTGATGAAAAGTGCTGTGCAGGTGTAACTCCTGAGAAGCACAATGCGGCAGTTGAGACAATGAAAAGCTGTCAGATAGATTTGATCTGAGGAGGAATAGTATGAAACTTGAACCTATCGTTATTTCACTTCTTGATACTGATCTTTACAAGTTCAATATGGATCAGGTCATTTTTCACAAGCACACAGATCTCTGCGGACAGTACTTTTTTAAGTGCCGCAACAAGGGCGTAGTCTTCACTCCTGAAATGGTAAAGGAGATAAATGAACAGATAGACCACCTCTGCACACTGACATTCAAAAAGGAAGAACTCGATTACCTCCGCTCCATTCGTTTCATAAAAAACGATTATGTTGAGTTCCTCAGACTGTGGAGACCTATACGCGATTATGTTACAGCCGAACTTGACGAGAACGGCGAACTGAAAATAGTAGTTGACGGACCGCTTTTCTCTGCAATGCAGTTTGAGATATATCTGCTGGAGATAGTGAACGAGGTATATTTCCGTATGCAGTACGATTATGAAAAGCTGAGAAAGTCTGCTGAGGAGCGACTTGACGCTAAGATTAAAGCTCTCAACGACGGAACATATACTTTCAGATTTGCAGAATTCGGCTGCCGCAGAAGACTTTCACGCGAATGGGAAGATGTGGTGGTCGAGCGCCTTTGCACAGAGACTGATAAATGCGTAGGAACGTCTAATGTTTATCTTGCAATGAAATACAACGTAACGCCCATCGGAACCTATGCTCACGAATTCGTACAGATGTATCAGGGAATCGACTCAATACCGCTTGCATATACCAATCACTACGCAATGAAGGACTGGTATGACGAATACGACGGAGATAACGGTACAGCTCTTACTGATACAATAACAACTGACCTATTCCTGTTGGATTTCAACCGCTCAATGGTCAATAACTATACAGGCGTACGCCACGACAGCGGAGATCCATACGCATGGGGGGACAAGATAATTGCACACTACAAGAAGTACGGCGTTGATCCTAAAACGAAGCTCCTGCTGTTCAGCGACAGCCTTGATTTTGACCGTGCACAGAAGCTCTATGAGTATTTCTGCAATAAAGCCAAGGTTTCTTTCGGTATAGGAACTTTCTGTTCAAACGATACAGAAGAAAATGCTCTGAACATCGTGATAAAGCTCCAATATGTCAACGGCAGACCTGTTGCTAAGCTCTCTGATGACGTAGGAAAGGCTATGTGCCGCGATGCAGACTATCTTGAATACCTCAAGCGCTCTGTAGGCTTCAGAATAGACAGAGAGAAAGAATAATAAGTCAATTCCAAAAAGAGAGCCGTGAGGCTCTCTTTTTGAATCTTCTTTGCTTGGTTATATTTATAATTTTGTGCCGGTTTTGTATTTTCCCTAAAAAATTGCAAAAAGTCTTGAAAAAATAGAAGCTTTATGATACAATTAAATTGGAGTTGTCTGACTCCGTAATTCAATAAAAAAGATTGAGAGTAAACAAGGAGGGCTTTTTTATGAGAAAAACTTTTATCAGGGCAGTAGCTTGTGCGGCTGCTGTAGTACTTACTGCTGGTGTACCGATCTCTGTGCAGAGAGGCGCTTTTTCAACATCGCCGGCATCTGCATACGCTGAAGAAAAAGATTATACAGAGGGAACATCAGGTATTTTCAGCTATAAGAAATACTCTGACCACATCGAGATTTGGAACTGTGATATGTCGGCAACATCAGCTGATATCCCGTCTTCCATCGAAGGTCTCCCTGTAACAGTAATTGATATGTATACATTCCAGGGAACAAAGCTGAAGAGCGTTACTATACCTGATTCGGTTACTACAATAGGTCATTGGGCATTCTGTATGTGTTCAGATCTTGAAACAGTAACTATCCCTGACAGCGTTACAAGTATCGGAATTCGCGCATTTGAGTTCTGTTCATCACTTAAAACTGTAAACTTCCCGGATCATCTTGTAGAGACAAGCTCCAGTACTTTTGCAGACACACCGTGGCTCGAAGAGCAGCGCAAAAAAGATCCTCTGGTAATTGTAAACGGCGCTGTTATCGACGCTCAGACCACCAAGGGTGACGTTGTAGTTCCTTCCGGTGTTAAGTATGTTGCAGCAGGTGCATTCGCGAGAAATGACAATGTTACTTCTGTTGTTTTCCCGTCAACTGTATCCAAGATATGTGATGATGTATTCTTCTACTGCAGCAACCTTACATCAGTTTCTGCAACCGGAGCTGAGAGTATCGGCATTATGTCGTTCAGCGACTGCAATAAGCTTACAGAGCTCAAGCTTTCAAATAAACTCAAGAAGATAGACGGCTATGGCTTCTCTGACTGCGGCGGTACTGCTAAGATAACTTTCTATGGTACTAAGGATGACTGGGATAAGGTAGACAAGCCTACAAATGATCCTTTCCTCAACAGAGCTAATATAGTATTTGATTCAAGCAACATCGAGCCTGAAGAAGTAATGGGCGACGTTAACGGAGACGGTAAATTTGATATTTCCGACGTTGTAACATTCCAGAAGTGGCTTCTCCGTAAGTCGGGAGCAACTCTTTCAAACTGGAAGAATGCTGACTTTGACGGCAACAAGAAACTCAATGTATTTGACCTTTGCCTTATGAAGAAAGAGTACGTAAATAAAAAGTGAGCCTGAACAGTTTACTTTAAAATAGCAGAATATTTCAAAAACAGACAGCGTGAGCTGTCTGTTTTTTTGTGCGCTGGGAGATGAGATCTGCTTTTCAGAGGGAGCAAATCTTAACATATACTAATAGTAATATGTTAAGATTTGATAATTAAATATAATTTTTTAATATCGTATAAATATTGTTAGCATTTTTAGTTATTAACAAAATAAACTACAAATAGGCATATATTTATGTAGAAATATTAAGAATAGTAGTGTATAATATTATCAAAGAACACATTCCAGCAACCTTGTCATATATGGTACGACAGGGCTGCCGGATAGTGTTTTCCTGCCGCTGCCGGACGTTTATCGTCGGAATTGAGGCTGGGCGGGTGAAAAAGCGAAAGAGGTGAAAATGATGAATACAAATGACACTATCAATGCTGCTCATACTGTCGCAATTCAGATGCTGGAATCAAATTCATTCATCTCTCCCGAAGATACTGTTTGTTCTGTCAGGACAAGATCAGGAAGGATATTTACTGGTGCGAGCCATATGAATGTTCACGCCGAGATCGAGGCTATACGTAATATGCAAGCAGCAGGTGAAGGGATAGTAGATGAACTTGTACTCATCAGCACACAAACGAGAGTACAGCTTCTGCCGTGCAATAACTGCGTCGGATATATACTGTCGCTGCACCCGGAAAATGCAAATTGTGCTGTTATCATGCCTGACCGTGCGATAAGACTTGCAGACGTTGGTATGTTTGCATCTCCGCCGCCGGGAATGATGAATCAGCCTTTCCCGGGCGCTCCCGGTATGGGAATGAACGGAAGCATGATAGCACCTCCGCCTGTTAATCCGATACCGCTCAAACCTCAGGAAGCCAAACCGGAGCCTGAACCTGAGCCGGAAGAGGAAGACGATGAGATACCGGTTGCAGCAGTTTCGGAAAATGCAAGCGGAGATATGTTGAAAAACAGAGTAAACAGTCTGCTTAGAGTTGCTTCAGATGACGACGAAGAGATCGACAGACTTACAGAGAAGAAAAAACGATTCGGGTTTTTCAGAAAATAACGAAAGGAAGAATGTGCTATGAAAGGTACCAAAAGAATATCAACGCTGAATCTCATCCTTATAATTCAGCTTGTGATAATGATCGTACTCTCAGTTGTCATTACTGCGACTATCACAAGGACGACTAAGAAAAACGCTATCGAGCATATGCAGACTATCACAGACGAGCGTGCTCATATCATTCTCAACTATGTTGAAAACGCAGAAAAGACTCTTACATATTACAGCAAGGCTGAACAGGTAACTAACATTCTGAGCGATCCCGGAAATCCTGAGTACGTCGCAAAAGCACAGGCTTTCACAGAGGATTATTCAAAGAATATCGACAATATCGAAGGTCTGTGGATAGGTACATGGGAAACCAAATGTATCGCTCACACCAATCCGAATACCGTAGGTATGGTAACAAGACCTAAGGATACAAAGGCTAAAGAGCTTAAGGAACTCCAGGACGCTATGCTTGAAGCAGGAGACGGCGTTTACAATATCGGTATGATCATCTCACCGGCTACCGGCAAGCAGATCGTTTCGATGTATAAGGCTGTTTACGATGAAAATGGTTCACCGATAGGCTTCGTAGGACTCGGTATCTACACAGATCAGCTTGTAAATACTCTTAACTCACTTTCTATAAAGGGTATCGAGAATTCTTCTTACAGCATGGTAAATGTCAATAACGGCAACTACGTCTTCAATGACGATGCTGAGCTTATCGACAAGAAGGCTGATAACAGCGATATCCAGGAGCTCTGCAAGAAGTACGCTGGTACTAAGAGCGCAGAAGACGGTGACTTTGAGTACAAGAAGAGCGGCGAGAAATACGTTTCAATTTACTCATACATACCTGAGTATGGCTGGCTGCTCATGCTCGACGATACCCGTAAGGAAGTTTACTCGCTGACTTATGCACTGAGAATATACATGATCATATTCGCGATCGTTATAATTGGTCTCGTACTTGTATTCGCATTCATCAATAAGAAGCAGGAGAAGGTAAACCAGAAGCTTGCTTCCACCATAATCAAGAACAACAAGACCAAGGAATCGCTTTATACAGCGATGTTCAAGGACGTTCTCACGGATGTAAGTAACCGTATCTCGTTCTCAATGGACGTTGATGAAATGAAGACAAAGGGCGTTAAGGCACAGTACTTCACAATGTTCAATATCGCTGAATTCAGCAAGGTAAACTCACAGCTTGGTAACGATAACGGCGACTGGCTGCTCGTTAGAACTGTTGAGATACTCAAGCAGAATTTCAAGAACAGCAAGATCTACCGTACAGGTTCTGATGAATTCGTTATCATAACAGATGCTGCTAAGGTAAGCAAGGATGACATAATGAAGAGTGCTAATGATGCTTATTCAACCCTCACATCCAAGCAGACAACGCCTGTTGGAAAGCATACCTTCAAGTATAAGGCTGCTGTTGTCAAGAAGAATAAGGACTTCAATACATCGGTTGTTACTGTTCTCAAGGAGATGCTCAATAACTTTACAGGTTATGTCAACTATGAGGAGTTAGACAAGAACTGATAACAGGACAAATAACAGACCGGCGCTTCGGCGCCGGACTTTTTGTGTTGCGCAGCATATATACAATTAAAACGGCTCCGGAATTCCGGAGCCGTTTGGGAGTTATTTGACAACTGTTGTCAGAACTTTAGCGTTTGTGTAGATGATGTGATCGTCATCATAATATGCACTGCTGTGATCATCTCCTGTAAGAGTGGGATAGATGTCTGCTGAGACTGTAACCTTATAATTAGCATATCTTGGTTCGTAATCATCTTCGTTATCATCAGCATAATTACCTGTCTTAACATTGAATTTTATCGGTATGATGAAGTTGCCACTTGGTTGTGTCTGAAGCATATCTTTATGAACTCTTACTTTATACTGTTCATAATTGCTGGTGTTTTCGTCTTTATCCACATATTTAACATTAATGTTGTCAGAATCATCTTCTGATACGGTTTCTCCCTGTACGAAAACAGGATCGTCTTCGCCGTCATTATTTCTGTCCTTACCATAAATCGTAACTCCGTCTAGGTAGTCACCTATTGTCAATACGTTGTTATAATTGCTGCGGTTAGACAAGTTGAATGTGATTTCGACATAGTAATCATCAGGAGTATTCACTTTGCTGATGTCATATAACGCGACTGTATCTACAGGAGAGAGAGCATCGTCCATTTCAAGAGTGTTGATGCCAAGACTACTGTAAGGTCCTGCTGGATCATTTGGAGTTTCAGCAACATTGTAGATAAGCGTCGCATTTGATTCATCCTGTGTGTAGTAGCGCTTTTCGCCAGTTTTCTTGTCGGATGTAGCACTGTATGCAGCACTTTCCTTTGTCGATGCGATTCTTGAATAGCCGATAACCTTTGAACCAATATCATCTCCTGAGCCTTCGGCTTTTTTAGGAAATTGATATACAAGGTCATTTGAAGAATAAACCATATTATACTTTACCTGTAAAGTTACTGCGTTCTGTTTTGATGAATCAGCAAGCAGGTCTATGAGATTCTTATTGTTTCTCAGCTCAAGATACTTGGTGGATATTATTTTTTCATTTGTGGTGATTTTTGTTGAACCGCTGTCCTCATCAGTAAGATCAATGGTGTGGAGATCACTTGCACTTAATTTACCTGATTTATAGTAATACTGTACACTGGCTACCGGATCACCTGTTTCAGAAGCAATACCTATCTTTGATGTACTATTAGGAGTTTCACGCATATCGTACATCATTAGGAATGTCTGATAGATCTTTGCGTTTGCTTTGAAGACATTCATATTGAATGGTATATCGTTTGCCGGTAATTTAGCGGTATCTGTTAGACTAACATTGGCAGTCATAGTTATAGTCAGGTAATCATTCTGCTCTGACATTTGTTCATCCTGTTTTTTAGATGATACTCTCAGATCAAGATTATTTTCATACAGATCACCTGTGAAAAGGTGCATTACTGTATTCTTGTTATCATTTATCTTGTTAGCTCTCCATTTATTAGTATCTGTCATATGAGTATCGCTGAAAGTATCAGGCGAGTAGATCTCGTAATGGTAGACCTTGTCTGCTTCTGCGGATTCACCGGACTTAGCTTTAGTGAAGATCGTGATATAGTATCGCTCGGATACCGGCTTTGTTACAGTTTCTACTGTGAATAATTCGTTTGTGTTATCTTCATCTGTTTTCGGTCGGTAATAAACTCCGCCGGCAAACACGGTTGCGCCTTCCTCAGTGTCATTTTTGACAAGTGTACCGTCTTTATCCCGAACAATAGTAACGTTCATCAAAGAATTGAAATCAACAGGTTTGTATGGTTGATTATTGATGTCTTTGAATTCATAGAAGTTCATCGAAGCGCCTGTCGAAGTAGTGTTCAGAGGAGTATCAAGATAATACAGCTTACCATTATTGCTTACGTCAACGAGCACTATCTTTGTGTCCTCCGGCCAGTCGCTGTCACCTGTGTCGTTATGACGTTTGATAGTAATGCTCTTATAGTAGTTGACCAGAACACTGTCTCCGGCGTTTATAGCGTCCTTCCATTCGTCTGCGGATCTGTCGTAGTCCCATTCAAATGCTATCGTCACAGGGTTTCCAAGGTTTTCAAACATTCCCTGGTTTCTTGTAAGAAGCAGTGTGTTTACGGAAAGCTCATCATATGCCGGCCAGTTATAGTCAGTGCCTGATTTGATCTGAGCATTGAAGTTATAACGCAGTATCTTCTTAACATATACAGGTACATACAGATGATATGCGATTTTAGCTGTGTCGCTTGGATCAAAGAACTGTATGTCCATTAAAGTGAACTGCGGTTTGTCACCGGTATCAACGTGCTGTGCTTCCATGAAGAAGTAAGGTTTGCTGTTGAACTCTTTGATTTTCAGGTTGCTGTCATTATAGACATCGAAGCTTCCACTGTCGTTAAGAGTACATCTGAACAGTCCGACATTATAGATGCTGCTGTTTGTCTCATTATCAGCAAAGTCGTAATTTGTGTTTGTGAGTGTTCTCAGATAATTGTTGATAAGATCAGTAAGTGTGGAATAATTAGTATCTTCGGCTATGAGCAGTGGGAAATTCTTCAAACTGCCGGCAGAATCATAGCTCTTGAACTCTGTCAAAGAAGTTGATAGTTCGGATTTGAGCGTCTGAAGTGCTTCATCGTCAAGCTGAGGACAACTCTTGTATGCTTTATTGATTTGAGCAGCTTGATCATCGACTATCTGTTTAAATGCCGATACGTCATAGATAGGCGAGCTTACACCGTCGCCGGTAAGCCATTGTGTAGCTGAGATGTAGCCCTTGGGATTGGTTGTGACAAAAGGCGAATGAGCATCCGGGGTTGAAAACTTGTTTGTCTTGCGACATTCTGTTATATCATACAGAATGCCGTCAGTGTTATCGCCAAAAGCAGCAGTATAAGCAGCCTGTTCATCTGAGGTTGCATCTCTTGTTATTGCTGGTGAACCTACTGGAGAAATCGTAGAACCAGAAATATCTATGCTGCTATATTCAGATACAATGTATCTTTCATCAATAGCATTGACACCGGCAGATTCTAATTTAATCTTTCCTGCATTATTAAAATCAGTGTGATAGCGGAGTCCATCGCCTGAACCTGAAAACTGCAAGTATCTTATAAGTGTCGGATTATCACGATCATTACGAATATATATAGTATCACCTGCCGAAAAGGTATGTGGGTTGAATGTATTACCGTCTTTTGTTCCAAGGGTAAATATATCCGCATCTGTTGTGCTTAACTTGATTCCTACAGGGACTGAGCTATTCAGTTTTGTATCATCTGAAAGAATGTATTTACGAACGCCGTTTACATAAGTGTAAATTTTATATTTTCCGTTACACGGCTCAAAATACCATACTGCTTTGGAATTTGATGAATCGACCTTTTTAAAAGCACCATTAGTGTTTATGGAAGAAGAATAATAGCCTTGTGATGCACTATTTCTTGCTGTATCAGCATATAAATATACTCCTTGTAAGACTTGAGATTCAATACAGCTTCCTGAATAAGATAAAATAGTATCAGTTCCAAAACTTTCTTCATAAGCTTCATCGGGTTGTTCTACGAAATTGCTTTCATCTATTCTGCTTCCGCTCAGGGTGTTACCGATAGCTTTTTGTTTAAATGTTCGTTCTTCGACTTTTCTGCCAGTGCCTGTCGCACCGATATTCAATCCGCTTGTCTGAACATTTGCAAACTCAGCATTTTGAGTGCTGCTTGCTTTGTCATTATAATCCGCAAAGATAACATAGCCTCCGGTGCCGTAATTCTCTGTTCTGGCTGAAGAATTGCCGACCATTTGGGCAACATTGATATTTCCCTGGCGTGAGAAACCGGCTATCTTTACAGATTTATTATTGTTATTTCCAATTAAATAACCGTTATTTGTGATGGAATTAGCAGTATTAGGTTCTGAACTCTGATTGTTCATAAGGATGTTATAGCCATTAAGTGAACCGTTTTGGAAATAACCTATCATACCGCCGACCTTGTCGTTACCTATAAGCTTATGATCGGTAAGAGTAAGATTTGTAGCTTTCAGTGATGGCGAACTGTTATTATGTCCGATTAGGCCGCCGACATTGTTTATGCCTTTGATAGTGTAGTTTTCAAGTCTTGAATCGGTGATGACTGAAGCTAACGGAGCAGTATTCTGACCTATGAAACCACCGCTTGCGCCAGAACTATCTGTGCTTTCAATCCTGCATTCAGGCTCTGTATCTGTGATTACATATGAGTTATTGATAGTAACATTGGAATCTGTTCCGTTCAAACTGCCAATCATGCCGCCAGCATACTTGCCGCAGATATTCAGGTTTTTAACTGTAACATTTTCGGTAGACATAATAGTTGTTTGAGCACCGCAGCCGATTATTCCACCGGCTGATATTGTATTTGTATTTGTGAAGTTACCTGCTGCATTTTTATTACATCCGATATGTCCACCATTTGGAGTGCTTGCTCCATTGGAAATGGTGACGTTTGTTATTCTTATGTTTTCTGCGGTTGCATCAAAGCCTGAACGTCTGTCACCGATAAGTCCTCCAGCAGCAGGAGAACCGCCATCTCCGATCGATGTTGTTTCAGATGCTGAGATAATACTGATAATTCCAAATTCATTATTCTGGAAATCAGCATTGATTTTAGCATTTTGGTTACGCATATAGCCAATCAAACCACCAGCAGCTCCGCCAGCAAATACTTTCAAGTTGTTAGCTTTACACCCAGTAAATGTATATAGAGCAGGAACGTTCATTGCTCCTATGAATCCGCCTGAATAACACATTCCGGAAAGTTCCATATTATCCAATGTGATATTTGTGAACATAGCATCACCGCTTCCGGCGACCGGAACGCCTACAAATGCGCCAACTGCAGGGTTCGATTTTCGCTTCTGATTAGATAAGTATGTCTCAGAATATGCTGTGTGATTTCCAGTAGTGTGGTCAATTAGTTCATATTTTACACTACCGCGAATTGTCAGATCTTTGAATTCTTTTCCATTTTTAGACTGTAAGCAGTTTATGAAACCAAATCCAGTTTTAAAGCAGGCTTGATTAGCTGATAAAGGCATATACTTTGCATCGTTATCATACACATATAAGTTCATATTCAAAGAAACAGTTTTATCTGAACCATTAAAACTGGTTAAAAATAAAGTGAAATCTTTGATGCTATCGAGATTGTCATTTTCTGAACGTCCAAACATCATTGCACCCAATCCGCGATAGCTGTCGGGAAGATAGAATTTATCATCGTTTCCTGACAGTATGAGGTTGTAATAATGATTATCAGTTCCTGCAGAATTAAATGCAGGATAGATTGTATTGTCGCCTGAACCGATAGAGGATGTGTAGTTTTTGATGATATAAGGCAGTTTATCATCACCGTGATCATAGTATTTATCACCGGTAGTCTTTGCATAATCGTTTTGCGCATTGGTATCTGAAGAACCAATGTATGTGTATGATGCAGCGTTATGGGTTGCCATATAATCATCGTAAGGCTTCAGAAAAGTTCCTTGTGAGTATTTTCCGTTGGTAGATTTTCCAAGACCGCTTTCGGTTATCAGAGACATTATATATAATGCCTGAGCACTGGAAATAGTGATGTTGCTGTCATCGGTGATACCACTCATAACAAAAGTATTAGTTTCCGGCTTTATGTCTGCGATAGAATAATTCTTGGTACCATTCTGCATAGTTACATGGCCGTCATTCCAAGTATCACTTGTATTATCCGGATAAGTTCTTGTTCCGTCTTCAAACGGACGATAAGCCGGCAGTTCAGTTGTGACACCGTCTTTCACTACACCGCTTTCAGTTACAGCAAATCCGTTAATAACTCTGCCGATTATCGGGTTTATATAGAGCCACTTTGTATTATCGTCGCTTATAGAAGCATCAGAATTAAAAGTAACGTTGGCAAATAGGTTTTCGCTGTATGTTATTGGTTCGTTCTGACCGTTGAGACGTTCCATATTGCGGAAATACAAACCACCGTTAACAACTACGCCAACATAACCTCCGACTGGAGCAAGCTGTGCGAAATTGCCTGACAATGTGATATTAGCCTTTGCATCGTCTGTGCCCAATGCGATCGAAACATGATCAATAATGTTGTCACCGCCGAATATTTTGCCTATAACTGCGCCATAGGCTTTGCTTTTACTTTCGTTGCCAACAAATATATCACTGGCAGTGTTATCAAGTGGGATGACATTAGTTGGCTGTGTCTTTATTATCAGATCTTTTACAACACTTCCGTTGCTGCTTTCGATAAGAGGATATGAAGAATGGTTAATAAGTTCTTTACCGTTACCGTCAATAACTCCACGGAAGATTGCCCAGGTATTTGTTGTATTGCCTAAGCCTTTGAAGCCGTCTGTTGCTGAGATACTGATTTCTGATACGCTGTCGGAGAATTTATAATATGCTCCTGCAAGGTATTCTTCAAGTTCGTCTTCAGTGATTGAATATTCTCCGGATTCTTTTTTGATTCCATCTCCATCGATATCAGTATAGTACACGCCGGAGTCATATGTGAAATTGTAATGCTGTGTGCACCATGTGGTATTTAAGATATCTGAAATAGGTATAACACCATTGGCGTCAGCATCTCCGGGTGTGTAATAACCTGATACGACCGGCAAATCAATTCCGTTGCTAAGTCCGCCATAGATTCCTTGAAGTATATTAGATATCGTTACAAGATCGGAACCTTGAGTAATAATATACGGATGATTATATGTTCCGTCGCCGCTGAAGGATTCAGAAGAATGGTTTACACGAAGCTGATGATAATACTCTGCTTCATCGTATTCTTCATATACGTAAGGAACAAAATTATCAAATCCAGCATAAGGTGAACTATTATTTGCTGCTGTAACAGGATCAGTATAATGATTGGGTGTGCCTGAATACCGCTGTTCTTTTCCAGGGTATTCGTTACCAGTAATGGGAGTGCCAGGACCATTTTTTAATTCTTCACCATATGTGACACCAAAGTAGGTTTTATTTTGGTTGGCGTCTTCTGTATAGTGATGATAGGAGGGAACTTCGTTAGTACCTGTATTATTCCAGTCTTCTGCAAATGTATAATCATACTTGCCTGTAGAACCTGAAGCATACTTGAAAGAGTTAAGCAGAGTCGCTCTTGTAAAGATAGAACTGGTAGTGCCATAAACACTGTTTAGTTCGTTATTATAGTCATTAGTATTATCAACTGGAGATTTTCTTCCGTCCAGGGTTATTTTACTGAAATCAACAGTTATACCGGTAGGAGTATCGCTAAGACCGACATCGCCAATAAGACTGCTTGCAGCCTTTTGTCCGGTACTGTATGCGTTGGTTGTGCGGACGTTTGAAATGTTAAGATTTACGTAGTCGCCCGCTTTGTTTATAAGGATAGGAGCATAGTGAGTGCTGCTGTTAGTAACGCCTGAAATACAAATACCATCGAGATAAAGAGGACCTGTTAAATTTATTCTTGCCTTTGAAGTCGGAGAAGATCCTTCGATAGTACCGCAGATAAGCGCACCTGAACCACCTTCTATAAGACCAACATTACCTTGGAATTTAGTCGTGCCGACAGTTAAAGTTGTACCGCTTGCAACATTGCGGAAGAGTCCGCAATGCATTGTGTAGTGCTGTGTGTTAGGTGAAGTGCTCAATGAAGTACGGTTTGTAGTATTGACTGTTTCGCTGCCTTCAAATTCACTGTTGTAGAATTTAAAAGTTCCGTTAACTGTGATACTCTTGTCAAGGTTAACAGGATACCAGCTGTATCCATTCATGTCATACTCATTATTTGCAATAGTGCTTCCGAAAACGTCAGCAAAATACTGCTTCAGATTCGTGCAGGCATACTGATTCAAGCCCCAACTAATCAGTTGATTTTTATATGCGTTGGGGTTAGTAGATTCATCATAAGTAAAAATAGAATCATTTGATGCGCCTGCTGTTACTGTATCAAGATTATAATAATATCTTGAATTGGGGTTTGCAGATGCGCCCTTAGCAGTTCTTGCGTGATAGCTTCCGCTTGCTGTTGAGCCATCTGTCTTGAAAGTTGTGGCGATAGAAATAACACCATTACCGTTTCTAAGAACGCTGTCTGCGTCAGGAGCAGTGTAGGCGCAGAGTTCATCAAATACAGAAGATGATATTTCAGAGTTATTGTCAATATTTAGATTATATGTATAATTAGATGGGAGACAGAGGTAGAGCGCTGAACGTGCTTGGCTTGAATAGAATGTAGAATCGTCGTGTGAAATGCCCTTGTTTACGATTATACCGATTGAGCCAGTAATATTAGATGATTCGTTATTTGACTCATCACCTGTCTCATCGTCTGACACATCACTTTTTATCAGAACATTCTGTATATCAAGTGTATTAATGTTCCACTTGCCAGTAGCACGATAAACAAGACCGCCTATTGCGCCTTCCACGTTTTTATTTATGATAGTTGGTTTATTTGAAGAATCGTTCTTCACAATTACACCAGTAGCATTTACAACAACATCTGTTTTCAGCCATGAGTAACCAAGCAGACCGCCCATTGATGAGCCGTTGCCTGAAACAGACAGACCATTGATTGTAACACCGCTAAGAGTCAGTGTTCTGTGATTAGTGTTGCCATTGTAATCACCTTTTATCACAGCAACAAGTCCGCCTAATTCTCCGCTTGAGCTATTTGAGATAGTTCCGCTGATTGTTGTATCGTTAGTGAAAGTCCATGTTCTAGTTGCGTCAGATTTGTGGCTTATCTGTCCGATAACGCCGCCGATAACTGCTTCCCCATTGCCGCCTGAAATATTTGCATTAACGGTACAACTGGTAACGTTGATACTTCTTATGCTACTGTCAGCTTCGCCAAGGATGCCGCCTATATATAGATTGCTTGAGCCGCTGTAAGGCATTGCAGTATTAACAGTAACATTGTTTGCTGTGAAGTTACCTGTTGCTTTTGCAGCAGCAGCACCAACATACATGTCGGATTGAGCATTTACTGTTATTGTTCCGCCAAAAGTCACATTCTGTACTGTACCGCCGTTTAGTTTGGCGAAAAGGCCGTTGTACTTGTGGCGGTAGATAGTACCTGTGTCGAAAGTGACAGTATTACCGCCGCCGGTGAAAGTGCCACTGTATACGCACTTATCCATTGTGCTGCCGATGTCGTTGTCTCTTGTAAGACCATAGACACCTGTGCCTGACAGATTAACATCACCTGACAGAGTTATATCTGAACTGCTTATATCAACTTTGGAAGTATTGAATTTCAAGAAAGATGTTTCATCGAATTGGAAATTCAACGCACTGATGATGAAGTCAGAAGTGTTGCTAATAGCAGTATAAGAAGAAGTTGGTGAGCTGACTGTTACAGTATGAGCTTCGTTATTCACAGCCAATACCGAAGGATAATTAAGAATTCCTCCCCAGGAGCCTATGTCGTCTACATTGGCGAGTCCGCTTGAACAGCTTGCGCCACTGTCCAGAAATACCAGACCATTGTCACGATAGCCAACTTTTTTTCCGACTTTTATGTTTTCGCTGTCGTTGCTTGGCGAAGCGGATGTTCCGGTTATTGAACAAGTACCACTTATCTGTAAAACGCCGTTCGCAAGGCTGCCGACCAATCCGCCACCTTTGTAGATGCTTGCGTTTACAGATACACTTGTTGATTTTATGAAAGCGTTGTCTGCACTTGCGACAAGTCCACCGAAAGTCAGAGAACTTGCGTTTGAGGCATTCGCTGTAAATCCGTTGAATTCTACATACGTTGGATTCGTTGGTTCTATCTGACCTATACCGCCGCCATAGAAATTTGTGGCAGCAGTTTTGTTAGAAGTTGCAGTTAAAGAAGGAATAGTCAGGGTAAGCGCTTTATTGTCAGCTTTATATTGTCCTATAAGTCCGCCATAAGCATTACATTTTCCGCTCGTATTATTAGAGTTGTGTTTTGATTTTATATTTTCGCTGCCTGATATGTTTATATCGTATGATGTATCCAGTATACCGAAAAGACCGCCGGTATATCCATTTCCGTTGACCTGACAGTCAATGGAGTATTTGCCTGTATCAAAACTATTATCACCTGTCAAAGCCGAAGTTGGCTTATAGTAACCATAGACACCGCCTGCGCCGCTGGTGCCGGTTATGTGTTGAGTGACTGGATATACTGCAGGAACATCTTCGATTGATTGTTGCTCATCAGTATTTGCATCTTCGTTATTATTGTTCTGTTCTTCGGTGTTATTAGTTGATTCTTCGTTATTAACAACTGATTCAAATATCGTAACTGTTCCGCCGACATTCTTTCCAACAATGCCGCCGGCAAAGCTGTTTTCTGCGGTTGTGGATATATTAATTCCGCTGGTAATAGCATTTTCGTTTTTTAAAGTGAACTTAGCGCCGTTTTCCATTTCACCGACCAGTCCGCCAACATCACCGCCTGACGTTTGTATCGCGGAGATAGCTCTGTCTGCAGAGTAGGTGAAAGTCAGTTCAGAACCTGCATCCATATGTCCACAAGCCAGACCAAGATCACCACTTCCATTAACATTTGCAGGAGCATTGTCGATCTTAGTGACACCATTCTTTTCTAATTCCGCGTTGTTCATTATAACGCTCAGTTCTATCTTGGGCGCTGAACCTTTTTCATCGTCCATTGTTCCAATGAAACCGCCGAATTGAGACAAATAAAGATCAGTACTGCTTGATGGAGTAGTTAGTTCAATGTTCCAGCAAACAGGATAGTTTACTGAATGATAAGCTGTCTCTGAATTTTCAGTTGTATATTGATTAGTTGTATCAAAATAAACATACTTTGCAATTATTGGAGTAGTTTTATCTGCACCGTTTTCGTCGTAACACCTTGAAATTAAGAGCTTGTTGCCGTTATTAATATTAACGGAATCGTACACGTAATTAAAAAGTGGGGCATCGAGATTCAAGGGGATCGTGAATGCGCTTGAAATAGATATCGAGCCCTTGAATGGATACTCTTTTGTTCCTAATCCTGCGAATCCAGAGCAAAAGTAATCAGTTATATTTGTACTTACAATAGTAATATTGTCTTCCTGGTGTGACTGTGGATTATTCTGGCAATCTAATGAGTATGCAACGAATTCTTCTATTGGGATAGAGATCGTTTTATTTGCCGGATCGGTATAATTTGTAAACTGTGGAGCTTCTACTGCTTTTGCGCTGATGAAATTAGGGGATATGTTTTTATCGGCTATATCATCAAGAATACTCCATATATATGCTTCATTTGAAAGCATAACCAAAGCAACAAATGCGCTTGTTGCACGTCGGATAATTCTCTTTTTAGTCTTTTTATCCATTCTCTTATCTTTCATATGTTTCACCTTCTGCCATCCTAAAACGAATAATGAATTATGAGTATGAATAAGCTACTGATCTTCAATATTGACTGACAACCAAACTGTACTGCTAAGATCACTGCCGTCATCTGCGAAAAAGTTCCAGTTAGCAGGCAATGTGATTCCAACTTTGTAGAACTGTATATCATAACGGTTTCTGAAATTTGTAACTTCATTGGCTGCATCAGCATTGATAACTAGAGTTGCGATGTTGCTGTTATTTGTTATTCCTGTTGAATCAACTTCATTAATGGTAGTTGTTGTTTCTTCATCAACATCAATATTGTATGTACCAAAATCATATATCGTATTATTATAGAAGTATTTGTTGCAGGTAAGCTTAGTGGTATCCCATTTTATTGTTATAACAGCTTTTCCTGAACCGGTAGTTACAAGATTAAATGCATCGCATTTTGTTATATCACAATTAGCTTGTTTTTCTGCAAGATGTGCCTCCCAGGCACTTTGGCCGAGATCAACTGATTCTTTCAGACCGATAACTGCACTTATTGTGGAGAGATCCTGATATTTTGAGTCGTCGCCGCCGTTATAGGGCTCTGCCTTTATTTGTACGCAAATATCAGTATCATTTTCTAAATTCCAGTTCGCTCCTGAAAATTGCAGAACATAATGAACTTCATCTGATTCAGAGGTATTATTGCCAATAGTCTGTAAAAGCTCATTGTTTTCGGAGTTAACTGTCGTTGCAGCAGTAGTGCTGTTCAGAGTGAGCAAAGGAGTATCATCGTTTTCCTTGTAGAGTGAAACACTTCTGCCGTTTATTTCTCCTGATGAAAGAGGAGTTCCGCTTGCGTTTGTAAATTTCAGAGTTAAATTATAGTCGATTGGAATAGGATAGAACTTAGTTATATTACTAAGACTGTAATTCCAAAGATATAGATTTACATCATATGTGCCTGAAGGCTTTTCGTCATCCGAGAGAGCTTGCTTGTAAATTGGATAGTAAGTGTTTTCGCCGTTATCTATGAGAATGTTTGATGAAAACATTCTGCCTTGATCTGAAGTCGAGCGTACTACCTTTTTCATTGCGCTGGAGCTTGTTTCGTATTTGGCTGCAGCAAGCATACAGAATAACGACAGAGAAGTGATAATGCACCAGAGCGGCAGCCAGAATTTTTTTATGAAATCTATGAATTTTACTTTCATTACAGGCGCCTCCCTTCGTTATCGTTAGTCCTGTATCAATCTATACGTTTTACTGTGAAATAAACAAGGTCAGTTTCTTTTGATGTCTGAGAATTCTGTTCGCTTTCTTTCCATGTTATCTCAAGGACAAAGTATTTGCAGAACTGTTTGTTTGAATCCTGATCTGAAGGTATCGTAGCCTGCCAGTAGGATGGGACAGAATACGGATCAACATTGGTGTTGTTGCCGTAAGTTTTATTATAATATTTGTCATTAGTGTCAGTTATTGCAGTTGGTTCTTCTGGCATATTCTTATATTCGTCGTCTACCGGATCTCCCTTAACATAGTATAATAAATCATTTGCACTAACTGTATCTCCCGGAAATACCATATCGTTTTCGGGATGATCAGTCTGTGTGTGTATTTGATATTCTATGATATCCTCTGACGCGACTGTTGATGCTTCTTCGTTTTCTTCATGAGGGAGAGTAGAAGCTTCGGCTAAAGTTTTATACTCTTTTGCTTCGTAAATTTTGTATTTGAAGAGATTGTTGTTAGTGTGTGCCATCTGAAGAGTGAAATGATTTGTATTTGAACCTGAAACAGAAAAAACTGCTCGTTTTGTTATAGGGATAGGTTCATTGTTTTCATCTCTTATGAGTTCGCCTTCACTGTCTTTTAGGTAGCTGTTCACGTCGATGCCGTCAACTGCAAAATGTACCCTGTCTTCGCGGTGGGCTGCATTAATGTAGAGCGCGTTAGGGTATTCGATTTTGAACAGCTCAGCAGCTTTTTTCTGACTTGAGAACCATGCGTAAGAATATATCGCAGCTGAAAGCGCTATGGTAAGGACTATTGCTGTAAAGAACTGAACTTTTCTATGCAGAGGCAGCTCTTTGAATTTATGTATTATTTTTTTCATAAAGCCTGCCTCCTTTCGTAATTCAGATCAGTTGACTGCCACTTCTATCATAAAGTAAGCTATCTTTGTGCCGATAGCGTAATCGGCTGTGTTGTAGCAATCACTCAGGCGATTGAAATTGTTTTCGGAATCAGCACTGTCTATCATACTGTCTATGACCTGTGCTGGTGTTTTTTGATTGTTGTTTATCTGATAAAGTTCTGCTTGTGTAAAGTCAATCAAACTCCAGTCTTTCAGGAATGAATCTTTATTGACCTTAATATATTGAATGATCTTTTCTTTATCAGTCATCGGATCATTAGGTAACGCTGTGATCTGTTCATTTGTCAGATCTTCTACGACTGGAGGACCGCTTCTGAGTTCTGAATTATTGTTTTTCAGAGCGATTTGTCCGAATGTATTTGTCCACATCCAGTATATAGGCACCTGGATTTTTTCACCGCTTTGGTTTGCGGGAATATCAAAATCAAAGGAAATATGTGAATCTGCGTTTCTTTCCGTGATGGGAGAAACATAGTAGTAGCTGGATGTATCGTTGCTTTCACCGAAGAACAAAATATGACCTCTCAGGTAATCAGCTGCAGCTAAATACTGAGCAGCTTCATCGTAGGCTTCTTCGTTTCCGGCGTTACTTGCGGCTGTGCGAAAAGCATTCTCGTTGGTTAGCTCGATTATTTCTGTGCCTGCCTTCTGAGTCACCATAGTAGTCACTGGCTCTTCATTTTCATCGGTGACAGGCTCACTGTTTGTGTCTGTAACGACCTCGGCAACTGTTTTATATTTGTCTATCTCAGCGAATGCGACTACGTTCAGCGAAACATTTACCGAGAAAGCTTCATCGACTTTGGGGATAACATACAGATTGAGTTCTCCGCTGCTTCCGGGAGAAATATCCGGAGGATTCTCATATTCGTTGATGTCTGTATCCGGATCATCGGCATCGGGGGTGAATCTCAGGAGAAGGCGGTCAGAAGAGTAGAAATCTTCTTCGTCGGAAACACCCTCGATGTACTCTGTATTTATATTTGTCATAGTGGACTCGTTTCTGATCTTTGCACCTTTAGTTGCTATGTCGAATTTCATAGTCGCTGTTGTTACCGACATACCGCTGCCGGAAGCGTTCTTATTTTTCGAGAACCACGCTATCGAGCTGAACAGCCACACGATAATTGCGAGGACGAGCACTATGGCAAGCTTGATAAGAGCTGATTTTCGCCTGTTGCGAATGTCCTCGCCGGCGTCTGCATTTATATTATTTGGCTTAGTCATAGTGTCACCTCCTGAATAATACAAAATGGAAAATAAATACAAAAATTGTTACATCTTGTCATAATATATTATACCATATAACATAGGATTTTGCAAGGGTTTTGGGCGATTTTTTACAATATATTACAATTTACCGTCTGTATATTTGAGATAAAAATCAACGATCTGGAACAAAGAAATATCCCCTCCGCAGAGGAAGGGGATATAAGAAGGAATTATACTTCAAACTTGTGGAGGAAAAGGAATGAAAAAGCATTTATTGAGGATTAAGTAGATGTTGACATAGCGTTATTTGTTGGCAGAGTCTTTGCACTAGTATTTGTTGCTAACTCAAACTTAAGACCAACTGTGAGGGTATCGAGCGTAGCGGTAACATTTTCAGACTTACAATTTGGATCTTCACCTTCATACCAAAGGTAAATATCTGCCTGTAAAGGAGAATCTGTTGTTATGCCGTTTAAAGAAGCGACATCGGTATAAGCTACGGCGTTAGCTGGTAAAGCTTCGATTTCGATATTTTTCGAACCTGAATTACCGTCAAAAACATAGTAGCTTGCAGGCGCGTCAGTAATTTGATTTGGGGCTTCTCCTGTGGTTACGCCTGTGTATAGTGGAGCGAAGATATAGAATTTTCCGCCGATTGCTACGCCAACTCTAAGGGATTTATTGAGAGTAGCGGAATTATTTGAACCAGAAACCGTGACATCTTTGATTGAAAGGCACTGAGCGCCATTGTTTAATGATAATCCGGTTACTCCTTGCTCATTAGAGGTTTTAAGGTAATAAGTATACTTTACATAATATGCGGAATCGCCGGAAGAGCTATAACCTTCACTGCCGTCACCGTTAGTATAGTAAATAGAGTTAGCGGCATTTGTTCCTGCCTGAGCTGTGGTGTCAGCGTGAGCTAATCCACTAAGTGTAGTATAAGAACCGCTGAGGTTTTCGCTAAGAGTAGAAGCAGCTGCACCGGCCTCATCGTTTGCGGATTTACTATTAGCATGATACCATGACAATGTATTTGATGATGATGTAGGGAGTAAAACAACACCTGAAGGTAGATTATTTGCAGTTGCAATATCATCCCACATATCGGTTGCTGTGTGGCCGGCAGTTTCGGAAATTAGGAGTCCGCCTTCTGCTTTAGCCTGAACCAACATATTTGTTACACTAACCTCTCTGTTCATAGTGAACCAAGCGTAAGTTGCAGAAGAAAGTGAAATAGCCGAAACAGTAAGCATAGCGAAAGCCGGCAATAACTTTCTCATTTTTGAGTTTTTCTTATTAGTTTTTTTCATAAATCATTACCCCTTTGTTATGTATTTCGGCTTTTTGGGTTTGAGTTGCCGTCACTCATTTTTTGCGTTTGAATATTACGTTTTGTTTATATTTAGATTATACACGAAAAAATGACGTTTGTCAATATAGTTCGACAAAGTTCTTGGTTAAAAAAACAAAATCGTGAAAATCACCAAATATCGGCATATCAAATTTTGGCAAATGACTAATCGAATTTGTACAGAAAATATTCAGTTTTACAGACGGTATAATTTGTAAATATTTCCGTAACAATTATTCATAATATATTCACAATTAATACCCCTATACTATTATATATATAAAGACTGGCACATCGTCTATAAGTTTTAGTTCAAAGTGTTTTCTTTTCGTTGACATTCATTGATTAATGTGGTATAATTAGATTGATAAATTATATCTTTGGACAGGAGGTGGCTGATATGGATGCCGGAGCTGACAAGGTGGACGGTTTACGGGCAATTGAGCTCAATTACAGGGTTATCAGAGAGATCGCTTCGGGCAGCCCTGCGTTCTATCAGTCCCAGGCAAGGCTGAACGGTCCGCACCTCGGAGTTATGATGCCGGAGGCTTACCGCGAAGTTGCTGAAATGTCGGCGCAATGTCTGAACCTCTTCGCTCTCGAGCTCGTACAAGCGCTCGAAGCGGTGAACAAATTCAGCGAGCGTGAGCTGATATTCGGCTGGCTTTCGGTGTATATGCCGGTGTGGTTCCTCAAAGAGAAGCGGGCAGAGAAGAAAGTTCTCGAACAATGCGAAAAATTCAAAGTCCCCACCAATAAGCTGTGTTTCGAGCTTTCGGAAAAACTGCTTTCTGAGGACGACGGTACTGCTGCGGCGGCTATCGTGAATATGCGCAACAGAGGCTTTCACTTTATGCTGACTGATTTCGGCGGAAGCGCCTGCCCGATGATGAGACTGTCGGATTTCCCGGTAGATTACGTTATGCTCAGTCCCGAGGTAGCGAACTACATAGGCAGGGACGAGCGGTCCGACAGTGCTGTTAAGTCGATAATAGGCTTTGTTGATGATATGGGCTGTGAACCTATTGCGGACGGGGTTTTCAACAGCCGCCAAGCGGAAAAGCTGCACGAGCTTGAATGTTCATACTGTGCAGGTTCTCTTGCGGGCAAGTATATGACCGAGAGGTACGTCCGTCAGAAAAACGAGGATTGAAAATATTCATTATATAGAACGGAGAATGCGCTTTGATCGGTAAAAAGAAAAAGAACAGCGCTGCCGAAGAGACCACAGCCGAGAATACAGCTGAAAACACTGCTCCAAAGGAACAGGCAGAGGAATTCCCGGCGGAACTGAGAGATCCCGAGGCAAAACTCAGGGATGTACTCACACTGCGGCGAACAGCCAAAGAGGTCAAACGGTATACTGTTATAATAAGAGTATTGAGTCTTCTTGTGATACTTCTTATAGCGATTGTTGCCATAGCGTATGCTATTTCGTATTTCTACGATCAGTTCGGCAGCTTTACGGTAAGAGTAAACAAGTATGACATGATAAATCAGGGACTTACACTATCAGAAACTCCTGATTATGACAAGACGAATGCTGTGCTCAATGCTGACATAGTCTATGATATGACTAACATCAGCGGAGAAGACATACCGCCCAATGTTGATAAGGTGAACGGCAGCCACAACGGTGAGAATTACATCGCCTATACATTCTACCTTATCAATTCCGGTGATGATACCATTTCTTATGAAGCGGATCTGGTCATCGAAAACGTCAGCAAACACGTTGACGAGGCGGTGCGAGTAGCGGTCTACTGCAACGGTGAAAAGACAGTTTATGGAAAGACGAAATCAAGCGGTGCCGGCAAGGAGAGCGACTGTGATGAAGAGTTCGCCACAGCAACAAAGGTACTGCATAAGCTTCGTGAAAAGTTCGAGCCTAACAGCAAGGATAAATACACGATAGTAATATGGCTCGAAGGAAATGATCCGGACTGTGTTGACGATATCATAGGCGGCACTATAAAGCTCGGCATGGACTTCAAGATCACAGAATCCACATAATTAAGGAGTATAAGGAAATGAAAAAAGCGATAAAAATAACATTTAACATCTTAGCATGGATGATGCTCATATTTGCACTTCTCATAACAATAGTAGTATTCTCAGCGGAGAGAAACAACGGCGTGTCCAACATACTTGGCTATATGCCCATGACTGTTGAGTCAGACTCAATGAGCCCGACCTTCAAGAAGGGAGACCTCATCATAGTCAAGGAAGTAGACGATACGAATTCTCTTGATGTGGACGATGTTATCACTTTTTGGACTATCATCGACGGCAAAAGAGTAAAGAACACCCATAGAATCGTCGAAGTCAAGGAAAGCGACGGAGTAAAGAGCTATATCACACGAGGCGACAACAACAGCGTTGATGATGATATGCCTGCAAATCCCGGCGATATCATAGGTAAATGGACAGATACAAAGCTTTCGGGCTTCGGAAAGGTGCTCGACTTCCTCAGAACGAAGAAGGGCTTCTTCATCTGCATAATCATTCCTATGGCAATATTCTTCCTGTTTGAGCTCTACAAGTTCATAGCAACGCTCATTGAGGTTAGAAAGCCTGAGACAGCTGAGATCGACGAGGAAGAGATCAAGCGCCGAGCTATTGAGGAATACCTTGCAGAGCAGAAGAAAAAGGACGGAGATGCTCCCGAAGCAGCCGAAAAAGCTGCCGAGACTGTAAAGGAAGCAGTCAGCGAAAAGGTTGAAAAGTCTGCTGAAACAGTCAAGGAAACAGTAAAAGATAAGGCAGAAGAGGCTGTTGAAGAAGTAAAGGAAGCAGTCTCGGATACAGTTGATAATACCGCAGAAAAAGTTGAAGAAGTAGCTGATGTGGCCGCTGAGAAGGCTGAGGAAGCAGTTTCTGAGACAGCAGAGATAATAGAAGAAGCAGTTCCGGAAAATGAAACTGCAAACGACGATCAGGAGAAATAACTCCTGAGGAAAATTATCGGAGTATATTATGAACGGATTTCTTAAATTCTTTTTCGCGTTCATCTCGGAAATGCTCAAGGGCTATACCGAGATATACAGGGGATTGCGCGACGGATTCAAGCAGATATTCAATATACCGAACTATGTGGATATTTTCAAGGAGCATACCCGCAGCCTGGGCGCACTTGGCTGGGTGCTCACGATACTTTCCGTTATAATAGTAGCAGCGATATATGTGCTTATCCTTGTGATAATCTTCCTGGCTATAAGAAAATATATACGCTTCCGACATTCCATAGTCAGCAACGAAGACTTGCTGGAAGAGATAGCTGCTCTCCAGCGTCAGGTTATGAAAATGGCTAAGGAAAAGGACGAGATCATGGCGATGAAGGTCTCTCAGATGGGACTTCCTACGTCCGGAGTGCTCTCACTGGCGGACGGAAATATGGTGCCTGCCGAGGGCAGCACAGCTGCAGAAGGTCAGCCCGGAACTATCGAGGACGGCGTTGTACAGACCAGCGATTACCGTTTCTCCAAGCTCATCGAGGTCGATACCTTCTACAAGACCTATACTGCGCCTGAATATGACAACAATATCACTCTTGAGGAACTCTGTGACAGATACCGCAACTTTGCTTGTTCGCGTATGCACCTCTATTATGAGCCCAAGACCATACGTCTGTTCATAGCTGGTATGGCTTCCACAAAGCTCATTATCCTCCAGGGTATTTCCGGTACCGGTAAGACTTCGCTTCCTTACTCGTTCGGTAAGTTCCTCCAGGTCGATACGACTATTGCTTCGGTACAGCCTTCATGGCGTGACCGTACCGAGCTCTTCGGTTACTTCAACGAATTTACGAAGAACTTCAATGAGACCGAAGTCCTCAAGCGTATTTATTCTTCAAACTACAACAATGACATCAACCTCATCCTCCTCGATGAGATGAACATCGCGCGTGTCGAGTATTACTTTGCTGAGATGCTCTCCATTCTCGAAATGCCTAATGCAGACGAATGGGCTCTCGACATCGTGCCTAACGTATGGAGCACCGACCCTGTCAAGCTCGACAGAGGAAAGATCGTTATACCGCAGAATATATGGTATATCGGTACAGCTAACAACGATGACTCTACATACGCTATTTCCGATAAGGTATACGACCGTGCTCAGCCTATCAACCTCGATTCAAAGGGCGTAGCGTTCGATGCACCGGATACACCACCTCTCAATCTCGGCTTCGATCACCTCGATCAGCTGTTCAGAGAGGCATTCGACAAGTACCCTATCTCTCAGGAGAACCTCAAGAAGATACAGCAGCTTGACCTTTGGGTAATCGAAAAGCTCAGAGTAGCGTTCGGTAACCGTATACTCAAGCAGATGAACCTGTTTGTACCTGTATACGTTGCCTGCGGCGGTGAGGAGCTCGATGGTATCGACTACGTTCTCGCTACAAAGATATTCAGAAAGTTTGAATCTCTCAACCTTGCAATGCTCCGTGAAGAGCTTCGTGAGCTTTGCGTATATATGAACAAGTCATTCGGCAAAAATAAGATGAACGAATCAATAGCTTATCTCGAAAGACTTCAGAAGCTGTTCTGATCCGTTCATGACGGGCAGGTGATTACGAGTGAATGAAAATCAATATGAGCGCTGGTACGGCGAATTCAAGGATCAGATGGACGCTTTCCGCGATGATAAGCTCTTTGAGACACTCGAATCCCTGATACGTTCCAGCCGGAACACCTTTGCGATGAACAGGAAGATAATGGAAAAGGTCATTGACGTCTCGTGGGTTGAGGCGATAGAGAACGGCCTTGTCCATGTTGATAACTTTCTGCGTGCCCCGAGAAAAACGATCGAGGACGTTGAAGAAGTCGTTCCGATAGCACTTTCCAAGAAGATCACAGTCGAGTCGGTAAAGCACCTTGCCCAGCATACCGACCTTATACAGAGTATAGACAAGAAAACGGGCAAGATCACTCCCTCGAAGATACTCAATGTCCACAAGGAAGAGAGTATGATGACCTATGAGAACAAGTTCGTCAATACTCTCATCGACAGGCTCTATATCTTTATAAATACCCGATATGAGAAGCTGGCACAGGTCACCAAGGACGAAAAGGTCATGGCTATGGGATATGACACCGACATCGACGACGGTGCCGGCGGAAAATTCAGGATAGAGCTGAAAGTTGAGTCAACGGAGAGCCTTGACTCGTACGATGCCGGCGGTATGACCATATGGCAGCGTGTTGAAAAGCTCAAAAAGGCTATCGAGGGCTACAAGGGCTCAGAGCTTTGTCAGAAGCTCGGAACCACCTACATCAGACCGCCTGTTATGCGTACAAACGCTATTATGAAGAACGTGGATCTCAAAGCCTGCCTTACCCTTTGGCAGTACATCGAGAGCTACGACAAGGTCGGCTATGAGATTAACGTTGAAAACACTGCGGTCAAGCCGGAAGACGGCTATATTGATGATTTCTACAAGATAGTTATACTCAATTTCCTGCTGTTCAGAGCCTATAACGGTTCTGACGAAGAGAAGTTCAAGGAACTGAAAACTCAGAAGTCAAAACCTATCGCACCTAAGTTTGTGAAGAAGTTCGACAAGGAGCTTGCAAGCGATTACGGTGTGGTTGCGGAAACTGCGGCAGGATATATAAGCTCCGGCGGCGAGATGCAGTTTGTAAAGCAGCTTCCGGAAGACCTCACACAGGTCTATGAGGAGATAAACGCAGTTATCGACATCGAGCGCGAGTACATACGCAAGCTCGAAATGGAGCGCGTTCACCGCCTTGAGGAAGAAGCTGAAGCAGAGCGCGTCCGTCAAGAACAGGAACGCATAGAACAGGCTCGTCAGGAAGAGCTCGAGCGCATACGTATCCAGAAAGAAGAAGAGCAGAAGCGTCTTCAGGAAATGCTGGAGAAGAAACGCGCCGAACAGGAAGCCGAAGAGCGCGAGCGCCAGCGGCTGGAAGCAGAGCGACTGGAGCGTCTTGCAGAGATACAGAAGCGCGAAGAGGAAGCACGCAAGCGGCGTGAGGAAGAAGAACGCATCGCTGCTGAACGTGCCCGTCTTGAAGAAGAGAAGAAACTTGTCCGTTCTGAGCTCGGTGAAGCCGAGGGTATCGATGCTGATGCTATAAACAAGGCAGAGGATGAGGAACTCGAAAAACAACACGCATACGAAGAAGTCACAGAGGAAGATCTCGAAAAGGCAAAGGCTGCGATGGAGGAAGCTCCGGAGGAGCGAAAGAGCGAATTCGAGGATCCGAGAGAAGTGGCTGCCCGTATGAAGCTCGAGCAGCAGAAGCGCGAGAAGGAGCGCCAGGAAAAGGAACGTGCCGAACGTCTCAAAGCCGAGCGCCAGTACTTCGAGAGCAAATCCTTCAAGCAGATACGCCGCGAATACACAAAGAACCCATTTTTCGCAATACCTCGTCTTATACGTTACATACTTGCAATGGTATTCGGTATAATACCTGAGGATGCAGACCGTCCGGACTTCAAGATGAAGCGTGCTCAGATAGAGGAAAAGAAGCGGCTCAAAGAGGAAGAGAAGCGCAAGCACAACGAAATGGAAGTATACTACAGAAAGTACGCGCAGACCTTCAGATACCGTTTTATGCGAAAGATTGGCGATATAAAGTTCAAACGCAAGAAGCGCCGCGAGGCTAAGGGACGTCCCAAGCCTGTGTATAAACCGCCTGTAAGGACCAAAGAAGAGCAGCTTGCAATCGACAGGCAGATGAAGCAGCTTTACAAGACCTACCATGTAAGCCGAATCGAACGTATCCGCAGATGGTGGGATCAGAGAAGGCGAAAGTATGTTGAGCAAAGCGAGGGACAGAGTTGATAAGTTCCGATAATAAGCAAAAATATCTCAAATGGCTGAGCAAAGCCGGAAATGCCGCTATAATAATAGTTACAGCGCTGCTTGCCGGCTTTATCGCCTATATAATGGTATGTTCCGCGAGGGGGAAAGCAGTTGACTGCTTTGGACGATGTGTCCTGAAGGTAGTAACAGGCAGTATGGAACCTTCGCTGCATACCGGTGATTACATATATGTGAAAAAGACTGACGCTGCCGACCTGAAAGTGGGCGACATAATATCGTTCTACTCCGAGGAGGATGACGTCCGCGGAAAGATAGTCACGCACCGTATCGCGGAGATCAACAGCGACGGCACATTCACGACCAAGGGTGACGCAAATAAGACAGCTGATGTAAAGCACGTCAGAGCAGACCAGCTCGTTGGGAAGTACACTGCAAAGGCTCGATTCTTCAAGTGGCTGAATTCGTTCGGTGACCGGCGAAAGCTCCTTATGATATTTGTTATCATACCGATGACGCTGATAGCACTTTATGAGGTCAAGACCATCGCCAAGATAAAGCTCGAGGATAGAGTTCCGGAGCCAATGTCCGACGAGGAGAAGGAAAAGCTCATTCGAGAGGCGATAGACCGCGAAAAAGCACGTCTTGCAGAGGAACACTACGAACCCGGAATAGAGGTGGAAGCAGTTGAATCAGGAAAAGATAATGAAGAGGAGAATGGTTAGTGCCATAATCCTGTTTATAATAACGCTCATAGCACTGCTGGTTTTCATCGGCCTGTATATTGATGAAACGCGCAGAGTCCAGAGGACGTACAGAGCGCAGTACATGACTGAGATGAAACACGTTTCGGGCGAGATAGAAGGATATATGAATACCGAAGGCGGCTACGACACAAGGTATTCCATGATAATCGGATACATGAGCAATGCTGCTTCGTATGCTTTTCTGATGAAGGATTTCACAGAAGAGCAGAAGATAATCAACGAGGTGAGCACAGCGCTCATACTGTATCCGGAGCAGATGTCAGAAAAGCTCGAGGAACTGAAAACGGCTGTTGATGATATTCTCGATAACCTCGACAAGGGTTATGATGAAGCAGCGGAGATCGTGGCTTCGCTGAATAAAAAAGGTCATTGAGGAGGAATTGATATGGGAGTCAGGAGCGAAAAGCGAAAGCTCAAAAAGGAAATAAAGGTCTGCATGCAGACAATTGAAGAGATCGAGAGAAAGCGTTCGAGATCTCAGTCTGCGCTTGTTCAGGCGGTGCTTCTCCAGGAAACTCCTGAAGAGAGTGACGTTGAGTGGTTCAACAAGTACACAGGCGAGATAACAGCCTGCCGTAATCATATGATCGAGCTTCAGAAGAAGCTGAAGTCACTTTAAAAGCAGCATATCGGGCGGTGTGAAAACACTGCCCGTGTTATTTTTATGTGTGTGTATCATCGCGCTCTCACGTCGGCTATAAAGAGTATCACAGAGCCTATGAACAGCGGAAGCACAGCTGTTCCGGAGCGGATGACAAGCAGCAGGAGCAAAGCGGAAAAACACAGCTTGATTACGGCGAGGAGTCTTTCGGCAGCAGCTTCGGAGGGGCTGCCCGATGTGAAAAGAGCTATGACTGAGCCGCCGTCAAGCTGACGGTAGGGCAGGAGATTGTACAGAGCTGCTGCGAGATTCAGCACAGGAAAACTTCCACCGCAGTTAACAGCTTGCATGAGAAAATACAAGAGAAGATTTGTTCCCGGACCGGCGAGCAGAATGAAGAGTTCTGTTACCACAGGCGAAAGGCAACTGCGCTGAGTCTTCATATGAATTCCGAAGCCTGTGATATCAGCGGAAACGACACGCTTTCCCGAGATAACGGCAGCAAAGATGTGGCCTGCTTCGTGAACGGCGCATACCGTGTAGAAATTCATAATAAGAATACTGTCACGCAGCAGGAACATGAGTGCATTGAATGCAAAAAACGAAAAATGCACTCTGATACGCGGCATTTTCACAGGAGATTGCCTATCAGACCGAGCGGATTGGTGAAAAGCTCATTTTCGCTGGAAGAAAGAGACTTTATCAGCCTGAATACAGGATCGGCAGTTTCGGGTGCAAACAGGTGTGCGGCAAGCAGACCGGCGGAAAGAAGTAAGCAAATAACTGCCTGCATTGCAACAGCATCATCTGATCTTTGTGAGCGCCTGCTGAAACGCTTTATAAGCTCGCTGTCGGAGACAGTGATAGTTTCGTTTTCGGAATTCTGTTCATTATCCATATCATTCACTCCTTTTTTTGCTTTGTAAATAGTATGAGCGTCGGTACAATGATAGAACATCTTCATTATGGTTGACAATGCCTGTCGGCGGTGATATAATTATATTCGTCAGCTGAAAAAAGCTGCAAGGAGGATATGAAATGAAAAGAGTTATAACAGCGGTAACTGCGGCTGTTCTGGCTGCGGCTGTATTTACAGCCTGCGGAAGCAATAACAGCAGCAGTGAGACCAAGAAGAATATACGTGTAGACGGTACAGCAGAGGAAGCTATTGAGGAAATGGTCAATCTGACATTCTTAGGCGGCGATGCTGATAAGTGCTATGAATATATGTACCCGGTAGTGCTTCTTGACCAGGTAAAGGCTGGCGGTGCATATAAAGCTCTTATAGACAGGTTCAAGCTGTCTCAGGATAAGATGATCAGTGATATGAAGCAGACTCCGGAATTCAAGGGCGTAACTGCAACTATTGACATGACCGACGATCAGCTTGCGGCAGCAGCGAGATATTTCTCTGATGCGGCTTTACAGTTCGGTGTCACACTTGATCCTGACAGTATTAATATCACAAAGGGCTGTGAAGTCCACTACGAATTCGTTGACTACAACGGCAAGGAAGATTCAGACGACAACGAGTGCATGGTTTATGTTGAGGGCGACGGCTGGAAGAATATCTTCTACTCGGCAGCCGGTATCGAGGAGCGTTATCCTGATACTCAGAGCTCATCAGCAACGGAAAGCGTTTCTCAGGAAACTACCTGAGTGGCTCGGATAATACGATCATTTATTAGCAGGACCTGACGGTCCTGCTTTTTCTTATACTTGACAAATGACGTAAAATGTGGTAAAATATGAAATCGAAACTCATTTTCAATTTGGAGGGCGAAATGAAACGCGAATCCGGTTATAATACAAAACAGAAAGAGAAATTGCTTGAATATCTTATCGAAAACAAGGACAAGCACGTAAATGTTCAGACGATAAGCGCTTACATGGCGAGTGAAGGCATTTCTCTCGGTACTGCGACAATATACCGCAGGCTCGATAAGCTGGTGGAACAGGGTATCGTCCGCAAGTATGTAATAGACGGCAAGACAGGTGCTTGCTACCAGTATATAGATGAAGATGGCGACTGCTCAACGCATTTTCACCTCAAATGTGTAAAATGCGAGAAACTCATCCATATCGACTGCGGTCATTTAAAGGGCATCAGCAGCCATATAGCTGAACATCACGGCTTTATCGTAGACTCCTCAAAGACCGTGTTTTACGGTATTTGTGCTGAATGTGCAGGAGTGGACAGCGAATGAGAAGACGTATAATATGTATGCTGACAGCTGTTGTTATCTTTACCGTGTCCATGCTCTGTGGATGTGTGCTGGAGCCGATAAACAGGAACGGCAAGCTGTCAATAGTAACGACTTGCTTTCCGCCGTATGACTTCACAAGGGCAGTAACAGGAGATTCAGCGGATATAACCATGCTGCTCCAGGCGGGAGCCGAGGCTCATTCCTATGAACCTGTACCGCTTGATATAGCAAAGATACAGAACTGTGACGTCTTCGTCTATGTAGGCGGCGAAGGCGAAGTCTGGGTGGATAAGATACTTGACTCTATTGACACCTCTGACATTGAGATAATACGTCTTTTCGACTTTGTTGATCCTCTTGAAGAAGAGGAAGTCGAGGGCGCTTCACCGAACGGTCATAAGCATCATCACCATGAGGGCGAAGATCACGATGAAGATGAATGTGATGATGAAGACTGTGATGAACACCACCACGATGATGAAGAGGACGGCGAGTACGATGAGCATATCTGGACATCACCGCGCAATGCCATGCTCTGCGTTGAGGGCATACAAGCCGCTATGACAAGCGCGTTTCCGGAGAATGAGGAACTTTACCATTCAAACAGCTTCACATATTGTGAAAAACTCAGTGCGCTTGATACAGCTTTCCGTGAAATGTCCGAAGGTACACCGAACCATACTATCATAGTCGGAGACCGCTTCCCGTTCAGGTATCTTGCACACGATTACGGTCTGAAATACTATGCTGCGTTCAGCGGATGCAGCTCTGAATCCGAGCCGTCGGTCTACACAATGGCTTACCTGATAGACAAGCTGCTCGAAGAGGACAACAACTATGTCTTTTACCTTGAATTTTCAACAAAGAAGCTCGCTGAAAAGTTGAGCGATGCAACAGGTGCGCATATGCTCCGCCTGCATTCTTGTCACAATGTCTCGAAGTCCGACTTCCGCAACGGTGTGACATACATTGATCTGATGGAAGAAAACTTTAAAAATATCCAGGAGGCGCTGTATTGGAAACTATTCTCGAATGTAAAAACATGATCGCCAGCTATGACGGCGTAAAGGTGCTGAATTCCCTGTCTTTCTCTATAAAGGAGGGCGAATTTCTCGCTATCCTCGGCGAGAACGGCTCAGGAAAAAGCACTCTGATAAAGTGTCTGCTCGGAATAAAGCAGCTCGACAGCGGAACAATAACAATGAGCGACGGTCTGAAGCCAACTGATATAGGCTATCTTCCGCAGCACACAAATCTTCAGAAAGGCTTCCCGGCAACTGTAAGCGAGGTAGTCATTTCGGGCTGTCTTGGTAGAAGAGGTTTCCGCCCGTTCTATTCGCCGGCAGAGAAGAAGATTGCCCGTGACGCCATGGAAAGGCTCGGAATAGCTGATCTTGCAAAGAGAAGCTGCCGTGAGCTTTCAGGCGGACAGCAGCAGAGAATGTTCCTTGCAAGGGCGATGTGCGCCGCAAAGAAGCTGCTTCTGCTTGACGAGCCGGTAACAGGACTTGATCCGAATGCGCAGGAGGAGATGTACTCCCTTATCACGGAACTCAATCAGAAGGACGGAATGACAGTCATTATGGTTTCACACGACGTTGTGAAGTCTGTTGACTGTGCTGACCGTATACTCTGCCTTTGCAGCAGCGACCACAGCTTTTTTGGTACACCCGAGGAATATGTTGGTTCGCATCTCGGTAGTAAATTCTTAGGAGGAGCAAAATGAACGAGAATATAAGACTTATGTTTACGCCGGAATTCTTCGGAGCGATACTTCTTCCGGCACTTATCGGCGGCATAGCAGTAACAATATGCTCGTCGCTGCTTGGCGTAACGCTCGTTCTGAAGCGCTATTCGATGATAGGCGACGGACTTTCGCATATCGGTTACGGAGCACTCTCAGTAGCAGCTGTAATGAATCTTGCACCGCTCAAGGTAGCACTTCCGGTAGTCATAGTAGCGGCATTCATACTGCTTCGTCTGAGCGAGAGCAGTAAGCTCAGCGGCGATTCTGCGATAGCTCTGTTTTCTACAACAGCTCTTGCCGCCGGCATACTCGTGTCGTCAAAGGCTGGTCTTACCAATGATGTCAGCCATTATATGTTCGGAAGCATACTTGCGATGAGCAAGAGTGATGTGATACTGAGCGCTGTTCTTTCAGTGATAGTGATATTCACATTCATATTCCTGTATAACCGCATTTTCTCAGTCACATTTGATGAGAACTTTGCCCGTGCGACCGGTGTGAATGCAGGTATGTACAATATGGTATTTGCCATACTGACAGCTGTGACAGTTGTCCTTGGCATGATGATGATGGGAGCTCTGCTTATATCGAGCCTTATCGTTATCCCCACGATCACAGCAATGCAGATATGCAACAGCTTCAAGGGCGTTGTACTGACATCGGGAGCAGTATCGGTAGCGAGCTTCCTTATCGGAATGATGATTTCACTGCTTTTCAATACAGCTCCCGGAGCGAGCATTGTTATCATTAATGTTGTATTTTTTCTCATATTCTCGTCTCTTGGCAGGATCATGAGACGCTCGGGTAAAGCTTGACCTCTTCTGAGCCGTCGTCCGGTACTGGAGTCTTGACAGAGCTTCCGGGGACATAAATTTTAACATCGTCATCAGGCATAATTATCACCTCCGCGGTATTATTATAACCGCCGGAGATGTGATTATACATGGGAGAAATGAAAATGAGAACTCTGAAAGCTGTCCTGATATACCTTGCTGCGGACGTGCTATGTATGTTCATAAATATAACGTTTTCGGCTTTTCATAATGCGCTGTTCCGTATGCTATGCTCTGTATGTACGGCAGGAATAATGCTTGCGCTGATCGGCAACTATGCTCTTTCTTCGGCAGCATCTGACGCAAAGGCGGAAAGAACTTCCGGAAGCAGAAAAAGCATCGGGGCTTTATGTGATATATGCGGTATTTTGGCTGTACCTGTGCTCAGCTGGGGAGTGCTTTTAGCTTCACTGGGAGGCAGTTTTGATTTTTACCGCTGGCATAAAGTGCTGAATGGCGGTTTTCTGCGAATGATCAATTTTATCGAGCCTGATGCTTCATCATCTGCGGTGAGTATGACAGAGGCTTTGCTTATGCTGCCGTTTGTACTGATACCGGTTGCTGCTTATACGGCAGTATATATGACAGCCAGGTCGAAAAGTCAATAAAGTTCTGAAAACGTCCTGTGGGGCGTTTTGTTTTTGGGATAAGAAAAGATTGCTTATCATCAGTATTTTCTGTCTTTTCTTGACAATATACCGTATATGTGGTAAGATTATTAATGAAATTATTGCCAGGAGGTCTAATTATGCCATTTTGCAGATTTTGTGGAAAAGAACTTAGCGAGGGAGAGAAGTGTACCTGTACTGTTCCGGTAGCCGCTAATGCACCCTCAGCTTCAACAAGCACTACGCCGGGATATGATCCTGCGTTCGGAGGCGGTTCTACACCTTTTCAGGTGAAAAAGGACAATAGTCTCCGTACCAAGCTAATCCTGATAGGCGGAGGTTTTGCGACACTTATATTACTGACAATACTTATCATTTTTATCTACAATCATACCGGCCCGAGAAAGGTCGCACGCGATTTCTCAAAGACCATGTTCAGTTCGAGCGGCGGTAAGGATTTTTACTCGATGACTCTGCCGGATGACGCGTACAGCGCTCTGAAGGGGAATAAGCGCGATGCTATGGTCGACGAGTATAACGATACCGTAGAAGAACTCAAGGAAGATTATAAGGTCAAAGTAAAGAAAGTTAAGCAGGGCAAGAAGCTCAGCGGCACTGAGCTCGATGGTGCTGAGATATTCTTTGCTCAGAATGCGGGACAGTATATACGCTCATTCAAAAATGAGGAGTTCAAGGCTAAAAAGGGATATATCTTCAAGATCACTTACAAGGTCAAGGACAAGGAGACCAAGGATACCGAAACAACAAGCAAAGAGATTGCTGTTGTTAAGTTCAAAGGTGAGGGATGGAAGGTACTGGTACCTGACGTTGATGATGATATATCCGTTAAAAAGTTCCTCAGGAATCTCGGCGACAGCAGTTCGTATGATGAAGATGATGATGACGAAGACGAAGACGAAGATGATGATGATGACTATGATGATGACGATGACGATGACCCCTATATGTCATTCAGATTCTAAGGAGGATACGTATGGCTTACTGTATTTTCTGTGGAAAAGAAACCGATAACGGTACAACTTGTCCCGAATGTGCGGCAAAGGCAGCCGAAGCTCAGCCGCAGACAGCTCCTGCTGAGACAGTTCAGCCGGCAGAAGCCGCAGCAGCACCGGTTGCTGTACCGGCTGTAAAGGAAAAGGTAAATAAGGCGATCGTTGCGATGCTCTCACTTCTTGGAGTGTTCGCAGTTATGACTGCCGTAGTGATAGGAATTTTCATCTGATGGCAGAAACAATACTCAGACAGACCATTATCATGCTCATGCTGATAATGGTCGGTGTTTTATGTTCAAAAACTAAGCTCATAAGCAAGGAGACTAACAAGGAACTCTCCGGATTCGTGCTTCAGGTGGTCAATCCGGCGATGATATTTATGTCGTATCAGACCGATTACCGCTCTGAACTCGTTGAAAACCTGCTTATGACATTTATACTGTCAATAGCGGCTCTTGCGGTAATAGCGGCCGCTGCATACATATTCATACGCCGCAAAGAGGGGAGAGACACAGAGATAGAACGCTTCTCAGCTATCTACTCAAACTGCGGATTTATGGGAATACCACTTATGAACGCCCTGTTCGGTATGGAGGGCGTTTTTTATCTGACCGCTTTTATTTCCGTGTTCAACATCAGCGTGTGGACTCAGGGAATAGTACTCATATCAGGCGAAAGGGATATGAAGAAGGTCGTAAAGGTATTCTATTCACCGACTATGATAGCGATAGCGCTTGGAATGCTGTCGTTCTTCCTCAGGATAAGGATGCCGTCTGTACCTGCAAAGGCTGTTGACTATGTCGCAGAGCTCAATACTCCGCTCGCAATGATAGTTTCAGGTGTCACCATAGCTGATACGAATGTGGTGAAGTTGCTGAAGAAGCCATCGGTATACTATGTTACTTTCATGAGGCTTCTGCTGATACCTATGATAGTCACATTATCAGTTGTACCGCTTCCGGTAGATGAGAAAGTTAAGATGACAGTGATAGTCGCTGCATCAGCTCCGCCGGCTGCGATGTGTACTCTCCAATGTATCAGATATGGACGAAATTCGCTTTACGCATCAGAGATATTTGCTTTTGGTACGATCCTTTCAGTTGGCTCTCTGCCGTTGATAGTTCGAGTAGCAGAGAATTTAACAAATTTGATAGATAGAGTTTGTTAAAAGTGCTGATTTTAAGAATTTTTGCGTTATACTGTTTTATTTTTATCAGAAATGTGTTATAATATATATGTGTACTGAAGATAAAAATTCAGGTCAGGCTTAACCGTATAGGCAGCTAAGCCGAATTGCGCAGCACTTAGGCAGTTTGGTGAAAAAGTATCGGGTACAGCTTCGTTTCACATCATTGGATACTTTGTTATCCGCAGGGCAAAAAAACAGCGCCCAATCTATAAAGAATAGGAGTGTATTTCATGGAAAAAAGAGGAATTAGTAAGCTCGACCTTAAACGCCGTAACAGAATGCAGATTCTCCGTGTGATCCGCGAGTCCGGACCGATCTCAAGAGTCGACGTGGCGAGCGCCCTTGAGATCACCAGAGCAGCTGTTACAATTATCACCAATGAGATGATCGAGGAAGGAGTACTCGTCGAGATCGGCGAAGCTCCAGTAAACACCGAAAAGCTGCAGAAAGGCAGACGTAAGATCCTTATTGACATCAATGTTAACAGCCGTTTTGCTATAGGTGCTACAGTTGACGAAAAAGAGGTAAGTGTAGGCCTTACCAATCTCAATTCGGAGATACTTGACAAGGCGAGCATGGTAATTGACGAAAGAACTACAAGCAAGGACATCATTAACTACATAATCAGGACCAGCAATGAAATGGTAGATAACAGCTGTCTCACCAAGGACAAGATCCTTGGTCTGGGTGTTGGAATTGTACCCTCAATGTGGGGCAAGCTGAAGATCTTCTATAAGGATGGAGTGCTGGACTTCACAAACTTCATTGATAAGCTCTCAAGCGGACTCAGCTATGATATCTGCTGCGGCAACGCTATCGGTCTTATGGCTCTCGCAAGCAACGACTTCCGTTCACAGAACGGCTATCAGACCAATCAGGCGTTTATCCACAACGGCAATCAGGTGAACCTCGCTATCATCAACAAGAATGAGCTTTCCAGCGACTACATCTCATATACCTCGATGATCGAGAAGTATATCGTAGCTCCCAACGGAAAGCAGTATGAGGGCTATCCTAACGGCTCTGTAAAGGCTGAGCTTTCCAGAACAGCAATGCTCAATTCATTCTACGAGATCTACTCAAAGGAAAAGACACCTGTTCTTTACGAGCTCACAGAGGGCGACAAGACCAAGATAAGCACAGACAATGTGTTTATGGCACTCATGCGCGGCGAAGAGCCTGTCAAGAATGTTGTTGACGACATCATCGCCAAGTATACTGTACTCATCAACAATCTCGCTATCAGCCACTTTGCAAAGAAGATAGTGCTTCACAACTTCAAGCTCAATGACAAACAGTTTGATTATGTTAAGCGTGAGATGATACGTCTTGTCAGCGAGGAGATCGCAGACAGAGTAGTACTCAGCAAGCTCGAAGGAAAGAACAATTTCCTTGGCGGCTGTGCTCTCATCATCCAGGACAACTTCTATACAAGAGGCGGAATGCAGTAATAAATTCAATTACAGAATCAAAGCCCCGAAGCAGTTGCTTCGGGGCTTGTTTTATCATTGAGTCTTTGTTTTTTCAATGGGTGGGAGCTTCATCAGCTTTGCAGCGATGAGCATTACTGCCATGGATATTATCATACCTGTGAGAGCACCGCTGGTGTCTATAAGGACATCTGTGAACATACCGGAGCGTCCGGGGATGAATGTCTGGTGTATCTCATCAGAACAGGCGTACAGAAAGCAGAATACTATCACGCCAAGAGTTTTTTTGCTGAAAAGCTTTCTTATTCCGACAGTAAGTGAAGCCAGGAAGCCAAGCAGGGTGTAAATTGAGTAATGTGCGAGCTTGCGGATGATGTGTTCGGCTTTGTCGAGTATTGAATTCTGTTTTGCCGGCGGCAGTTCATCGTAGTCCTTCACGAAAGTATGGACGGCAGTTTTAGTTACTCTGCCGCTCTTTTTTGAGGATTTTGCGGCATTGTCTCCCGAAAAGAAGAAAATAACGACCATACATGCGATAGTAAGCAGCGCAAAGACCAGACGGGCAGGGTAGATCCTTATTGTTGAAAACACAGAACCCCCCCTTTCTAATAGCAAATTTTGATATATCTTATGTCTATTATACACTTTTGAGACCGCTTAGTAAAGAGAAAACGCATGATATTGTTATAAATAGCCGAAAGTAAGCGTTTTTTGATAACTTTTTTGGAGAAAAAATTTCAAAAAATATCTTGTATCTTGCGTTTAGAAATGGTATAATATAGATTGACAACATTTGCTTGGCGGCAGGAGCCTTTTTGCCGCAGCAGTTGCTGAATCACTCTTGACAGGCAAGGCCTGCCGATCTCGGAGGTTTAAATGAAAAAATTCTTTGCAAACGTCTGGACGAAAAGGGTGCTGGCAGTCGTAAGTGTGCTGTATGCCCTCGGAGCGTGGCGTTTATGCTATTTTTCCCTATTTTATGATATACATATCCATGACAGAGTTTCACAGTGTCTGATACTTACAGCGGTATCGGTAATAGCACTTGTAGTTATGCTGTACACCCGAAAACAGATACTTACACGAATATGCAGCTTTCTGATACTTCCGCCGATGCTGCCGGTCGTACTGCTTTACTTCGGCGAATGGGGTATGATAATCCCGATAATCGCGACGGGCGTCATAATCATGCTCCTGTCGGGAGCGGGCGAAGGCGTCAAAACTGCACTTGGTACGGTAACCTTGCTTTTTTACGTATTCGGTGCGCTGGGCTACTTCCTGTTCACCTCGTTCTTCATAACGAATGCCAAGGAGACGGTTATTGATTCCGGAGTTTCTCCTTCTGGCAGATACAGATACAGGGTAGTCAATACCGAGAGCAATTCAAAAGAGAACGCAAACGGAAGCACTTCCGTTTATGTTGAGCCTAATTACGCTGATAAGGACTTTCTCTTCGCAACTTTCTCACTCAAAAACGTTGATCGTGTTGTTGACCTAAAGAGACCTATTGTTGAGGATGTTAAGATCGAATGGGTAACTCAGACCAGAAGTGAGATAACAGAACAGCTCAATGCCAAGTCTGATAATATCGTTCTCCACCTTTCAGAGGAAGCGCTTGAAAAGATAGGCTACAAGAAGACAGATCACTATACTCTTTTCGGTATCTCATCTGAGCAGAAGAAGGCGCTTGGTATGGATATTTCCAACTTCAACGATGTTCTTCTCTCTGATGTTCCGGATGATAAGCTCTCTGTATTCAACCTTGCCAAGGATGAACAGGGCAGTTATTACGTTCTTCAGCCGTCAGAGCAGTTCCTTCAGGTAAGCGGACTCAGCGGCGATCAGAGGATATACCTCAGAGATCTCAGTGAAAAGCTCCTGAGAGCGTTCCACATAATGATAGATGACTCTATCTACCTCAATACTCTTACCGATGAACAGCTCGATAAGCTGGGCGTACCGGAAAGCGGTGACGTTATGATGTTTAACGGCGAGATATGTTTCAGATACTATGTAGCAGAGATCGAGGAATATTTCGATGTTGATTCGAGACATTTCTCACTCGACCTGCTTGGCTGATGAATATTAAAAAGGGACTCATTTGAGTCCCTTTTCTTATTTCAGTATACTGAGCGGATCAATGAATTTCTTGTTGTGTGTCATTTCGATATGCAGATGCGGTTCTTTATTGCTTTCAATGTCAGCTGTATTGCCAACTGTGCCGATAGTCTGTCCTCCGGCAACTGTATCGCCCTGCTGTACTGACAGATCTGTACCGAGTCCGCAGTACTTTGTGACATATCCGTTGTGGTGATCAAGAGTGACAGTTACTCCCCACAGCGCATCGTTCTCGATCTTTGTTATCTCACCCGATGATACAGCGTAAACCTCAGCTCCTACTTCGGCTTTGATGTCTGTGCCGTTATGCGTCTGCCAGGCCCCGGTAGTTTCATTCCTTATAAGCTCGCCGTTGCTGAAAGGCTCGATGATATTGCTTATATCAGCGAGGGGAAGATTAGGATTTTCAAGAGTATTGCTGTTGACCGGAGCTACCTGCGTAGTCGGTTCGGTTACCGGAGCAGCTTCCTTGACCGGCGGAGAGTCGATCTTTATATCGGCAGCCGGAACAGTTGCCGGCTCGGTCACTTTTACAGCCGGCTGCGGAGCGCGTGTGGTTATCACGGCAGTTGTAGTCGGTGGAGCTGTCGTTATTGTGTAACGATAGCCGGTCGCTTTGGGTATGTCATCACTCTTCCTGTCTACAACTGCATCGTGTGGTGCGGAAGACTTGTTGTCAGGTTTGCCGTTCTGTCCGTAAGCGAAAAAACAAGCGGAACCTATCATAACAGCGCTTATTCCAAGTGCGGCATAAAATCCCCTTGCGCCTTTATTTTTGTTTTTGTCAGTTGATAGTCTTTTGTTCACGTATAACACCTCCGACACTATTGTTGGCGAAGTTTTCTGAAATATACGTCATTATACAAAAAAACGGCAGCCTGTATGGCTGCCGTTGGTTTATTCGGGCGGAGAATCACCGGGAACAGGCGGATCACCTGCCGGCGGGATATTCTGCTGCTGCTGAGCCTGCTGTTGATCAGGAGGCAGTTGCTGCTGTTCCTGCTGCTGGCCCTGTTGTTCCGGAGAGATTTGCTGAGGCTGGTCAGGTATCTGCTGCTGTACAGGCTGTTCTGGAACCTGCTGCTGCTCTGCAGGTACGTTCTGCTGAGCCTGATCGTTGTTCTCGGGTATCTGTATAGCAGGTGCTTCATTAACAGGCTGTGTAGTAGTCAATGAAGTTGTAGTGGTAGTTTCAGAACTCTTGACGAGAGATTTTCTTACCTCTGCAGGGAGCTTTGCAGTGGGCTTTTTGCCGTCAAGACCATAGCACTCCTGATATGCGAGGATTATATCACGGATCATATACTTTGAATACTCACCGCCCTCGATAACGCCTGCGAAAGCTATTTCGGGATCGTCTGCCGGAGCAAAGCCGATGAAGAATGAGTTCTGCTCCTCAAGGTCCTTACCGGTCTGAGGAGTACCGGTCTTGATAGCAACATCAAAGCCAAGATCAGAAAGTGAATACTTAGCAGGAAGACCGTTGTGTGAAGCGTCTATCATACCGCTGATGATGAGATCGTAGACGTTTTCCTGTTTGAGTTCGATAGTCTGTGCAACAGTAGGCTCTGTCTGTGAAACGAGCTTTCCTGAGCCGTAGTCGTAGAGACTGTCAACGATGTAAGGCTTGTAGCGCACACCGCGGTTTGCTATTGTGTTAGCAACGACAGCCATCTGGAGAGGAGTCATACCTGCATCCTGGTTGCCGATAGCTGCCTGAAGAACGTAACCGATATACCATACGAGACCGTGCTCTGCGAATGTCTCGGGATTACAGAGGTAACCGGCTGCATCGCCTGTTTCAAGACCTGTGTGCTGACCGAGACCGTAGAGCTTTGCGTACTCAGTTATCTTGTCGATACCGAGTCGGTCTGCGAGCTCGTAGAAGTAAACGTTGCATGAGACCTCTATCGCACGGCGGATAGCTATGTTGCCGTGGAAGCCTGCACACTCGAAGTCACCGCCGTGATATTTGAAATACTTGTGGCAGTTGAAGGTCGTATTCTCGTCAACTATGCCCTCGTTAAGACCTGCGGTAGCTGTTACGGTCTTGAATGTTGAACCTGGACGGTAGAGACCGTTTGTGCAGCGGTTAAGGAGAGGGGAGTTCTCTTCTGTAAGGAAGAAGTCGTAGTTTTCGATGTAGTCCTTGAGATTATACGTCGGAGCGTTCGCAAAGCCCTTGACAGCGCCTGTCTTGGCATCAAGAACTGCGATAGCACCGCACTTTACATCTTTGAGCTTGGGATTGGTGTTTATAGACTGGAAATTATCAAGGAAGTCATCGAGTATCTTTTGCAGTTTGAGCTGATAAGCACCGTCAACTGTGAGACGTATTGTTTTGCCGGATTCGGTCTCAACGATCGTGCGGACGTCAACAACTGAACCTTTGTCAACAGTGATCTCCTCTTCGCCGTTATGACCGCGCAGAGTGGATTCGAGAGCAGATTCTATACCGCTCTTGCCGACTATATCGTTCAGAGCATATCCCTGATCTTTGAGTTCGGCATATTCTTCGGCGTAGATAGGACCGACTGTACCAAGCTCGTGAGGAAGGATGTCTCCACGGACTATTCGTCTTTCGGAGGACTCAATAGCGTCAACTCCGGGATAGAAGTTGCTGAGCTCCTTCATATCGATGACTGTTTGCTGGTCAACGCCCTCAGCGAGAACGAGGTCGATATTGTAGGCGAAGTCCTTGACGATCATATCATATCTTATACCGGCGAGGATACGCTTTTCCTCCGGAGTGTAGGATTCGTCTATTTTGTTGTCGGAAATCAGCTTATCTATGCAGTTCTCAGCGGTAGCGTAAACGTTTAGGCTGAGCTTTTCTATTACCTCTGCATTGTCCTTTGTTGTGAACACATAGGGTTCGTCCATTGATATAGGCAGGCTGTCCTTGTATTCATGTCCGTGTTCTTTCAGAGCTTTGCATATCTCAAGAAGAGTTTCGTTGCCCTTTTTGAGGTCGGACGGGAAGAGAGCCTTGCAGAGGATTATATCGTTTCTTGCGTCGTTTGTTATGAGGGTATTGCCGCTGTAGTCAACTATGCCGCCTCTGGTAGCTTTGACCTGACGGGTATACTTCACAGCATTTTCGCTGATCCTAACAGGTGTACTGATGTCCTTGTCGCCCACGACCTGTATTTTCATAAGGCGCAGTGCGCTGAGGAGACTCATTACGATGACCAGCAGAACGATAAATATCGACTTAATATTATCCGTAATGCTTTTCACATTTGTCCTCCGTTCATTTCAGATGAAAAACAGCATCGCCGTACATAAGGTACGGCGGTCATTGCTGTTGATTTCTTGTAGTGATCGCTTCCTCGAGAGTGAGGTGCTGTTTAGGCATAAGGAAGCGGTTTATCAGTTTAATTATCAGGTAGATGAATACCGATGAGATGACGGTATACAGCCAGACTTTCAGAGACACTCTTCTGAATATCCTGCCAACATCTTCGTATTCCCACATCTCATAGTAGAATTTGTAGTCCAGCCAGCACTGTATGAAAGCTGCTGCCGCCGAGATAAAGAGAAAATTGAAGAATTTGTTTTTCAGGTATAGCTCAAACAGCATCGAAGTTGCTATGCAGAATATCGTCAGAAGCACAGCGTTGTAGCCGAAGAGCTTTCCGCAGCTTATGTCTATGAGAAAACCGCACAGCGCTCCGGTGAACACCGAGCCGTACTGATCGTTGTTAATAGCTATGCATATCGGGATAGGGATGAGCAGCAGGGGCTTCATCCATGTACCGGACGTCATAAACACAAAGCTGGAGAATATCAGAACGTAGTAAAGAAACCAGCGAAGAGTAGTCTTTATGCGGAGTATCCGCTGCTCGCGGGTAGTTCTGAGTCTCATTTCTTATCCTCCCTCTTACCGCTGAAGTCAGTAATGACGATAACGGAGGTGAGACGTGTTATATCTGTACACGGCTTGATCTTTGCGGTAACTGAGAGACCGTTCGAGTCATAGCCGATACTGTCAACTGTACCGATGGGATAGTCCTTGGGGAACATACCGCTCGTGCCAGATGTTATCATAAGGTCACCGCTCTTGAGTTTGTGAGAGGGACTTACGTGTATGAGCTGAGTCATATTGTCCTCTGCAGCAACAACTCCGCCCTCGATGATACCTGAGTCGGCATTCGATGACGAGCATACAGCCGCGATGGACAGGTCAGGGGAGAGGATAGTTCTTACTGTTGAGACGTGCTTTGACACTTCTATGGTGATGCCGACGAGTCCTTCTGCTGTAACTACCGGGCAGTTTGGGAGGATACCGTCCTCGGAACCCTTGTCGATAGTGAATGAATGGAAGGGATCGTTCGTTACAAAGCCCATAACGTCACACGGAACGGAGAGGACATAGTCATCATGCTCTTCCTTTATGCTTACGAACTTTTTCAGCTCTTCGTTTTCAGCAACGAGAGCGTCATAGTTAGTCAGCTTCTTGTTCATCTCGCCGAGCTGTGATTTAAGCTGCTGGTTCTCTTCGTAGTATTCGTCTGCGTTGCGGAATTTATCGAGTCCGCGCTCAAAACGCATACTGATACCGTTTGAGACCTTTCTTGCAGGCTTGGTCAGGGTGTTAATAAAGGAGACACCTGACACGGAATAGCCGCCCTTTGTTACAGCGTATATCATTATGCCCACGAGAAAAGCAAGAAATGACATCAGGACCTTGAATCTTGTACTTTTCAGGAATTCTCGCATTTGCTCCTCCTTAATAGTACTTGACGTTTTCGGTAAGAGCGTCCTGATAGTCGTTTATGTTTTCGAGTATCTTTCCTGTACCCTCTGCAACGCAGTCGAGGGGGTATTCTGCGATATATACCGGCATACCTGTCTCACGATTGATGAGTCTGTCAAGTCCGCGCAGAAGAGCGCCACCGCCTGAGAGCGTGATACCGTGGTCGATGATGTCGGCGGAGAGTTCGGGAGGAGTCTTTTCGAGGGTGGACTTGATAGCATCTATCACTCTCGAGAGCGGCTCAACGAGCGCGTCACGTATCTCAGCGGAGCTGACGGTGATATTTTCCGGCAGACCGTTGAGGAGATTTCTTCCCTTTATCTCCATTGTCTCCTCTTTTTCGCTCGGGAAAGCGTTGCCGATTTCGAGTTTTACGTTTTCGGCAGTACGCTCACCGATGAGGAGATTGTATTTCTTCTTGATATAGTTGATTATAGCTCTGTCAAACTCGTCGCCGGCGCATCTTACAGAGCGTGAAGCTACAATACCTCCGAGGGAGATAACGGCAACTTCGCTTGTACCGCCTCCGATGTCAACGATCATACATCCGGCAGGATCGTTGGTTGGGAGTCCTGCGCCGATAGCGGCAGCCATAGGTTCTTCGATTATGAGAACGTTGTTTGCACCGGCTTTTTTGCATGATTCGCGAACAGCACGGCGTTCAACGGCAGTAACTCCTGACGGGATACAGATTATAACATTTGCTTTGGTGAAGATCGTACCTTTCAGAGCCTTGCGGATAAACTCCTGAAGCATAGTTGTGGCAATATCGAAATCAGCGATAACGCCGTCCTTCAGAGGTCTGACAGCAACGATAGAGCCGGGAGTACGTCCTATGACGTCTTTGGCTTCCTTGCCGACATAACGGCATTTGTCCGTTCTTGTGTTAACGGCAACTACCGATGGCTCTCTTATTATTATACCCTTTCCTCTCATATATACAAGGGTGTTTGCGGTACCAAGATCAATACCAATATCTTTTGTAAACATTTATGAAGCTCCTTAAATATATGTATGCGATTCTGTGCCTTTATGGCTGCTTATCAGCTTGTGAAGAGCTTTGGAGCAGTCTTGTAGAAAACGAAAACGGCAATAAGTACGAGAAGTACCTGGCAAACGTTAAAGCACAGGAAAAATCCGAATGCGAGCTTGAAAGTATCAGTATTGATAAATGTGCCGGGATCGAATTTCAGCGTTTTAGTATAGCCGAGCCACTCGATCGAACCGTCGGCATAATCGCCGATAAGATCGCCGAGGAAGGTAGCTGCGACAAGCAGCAGCAGCATATAAAGTGTTCTTTTCATTTTCAGATCTCCTTCTGCCGCAAGGGCGTTATTTGTTCATATATGACTGTTCATCAGTCCATACCCGATGAACCGAAGCCGCCCTCTCCTCTTTGTGTCTCAGAGAGGGAGTCGCCGACCTCTATTTCGGGTATTATTATGCGAGTTGGTATGAGCTGTGCTATACGCATAGCAGGCTCAACTGTAAAAGGGGATTTGCTGTGGTTTATCAGGGGGATGAACCATTCCCCACGGTAATCGCTGTCAACTACTCCGACGCAGTTAGCAAGAGAAACTCCGTACTTTGCGGAGAGTCCTGAGCGGGGATATATCAGTAGCGCAATGTCAGTTTCATCGGGTTCAGCCGTGAGACCGGTGGGTATCATTTTTATCTCGCCCGGAGCAATTGTGACAGGCTCGCTGAGACAGGCACATATATCAAGTCCTGCACTGCCGGAAGTAGCGCGTGACGGAATAGCTGCTTTGGGATCGAGTTTCTTGAAAGTGATCTTCATATCAGATACCTCTGTAATAAAGTCCGCGTGTTATGTTCCCGGACGGCTTTTCGCCGCTGAGAGCTGCGGTGGTCTGTTGGCTGTCTTCCTTGTCAAGGAGGACTGCGCCGAATGTGATATTGCTGAATTCTCCGAGTCTGTCGGTCATGCAGAGAACGTCAGAATTGAGTATCTCAACATATTCCTTTGAACAGGCAATGGGTAGCTTTCTGCCGGTACGGTCGATAAGCTGACCGGTACAGCGCTCACAGCCGATCTCATTTTTGATCGGACAGTTGCGAGTGAGCATGAGCGGCAGTCTGCCGTATACGACAGCGCCAAGCGGAAGTTCAGTCCTGAGCGCATTTATCTGAGAGACAGTGGATTCTATCGAGACGATACAGTCTTCAAATCCTATGCCGCGCAGATATTCAGCGCTGAATGAATTGTATACATTGAGTGTGAAGCTGCCGTGCAGTCTGAAACCAAGCTCTTTGCCGAGCGATATGTGGTCCGGTGTGTGGCAGAGCAGCCTTGAAATGCCGAGTTCACTGAGTTTTTTCAGCCTTGCTGTGAGTTTGTCCTCATCGGTCACGAATCTCGGCGGAGAAGCTACTATCTTCTCGGCAGGAACTCTGTCAAGGAGTTCCTGATCTATCATCTTATCCGGTACTATCACATATTCCGTATACTTTGCAGCGGCTTCTGCCTGTTCTTTTGTACGGCAGAAAGCTCTGAGCGGAAGTCTGTCGGGTGCTTTCATGCAGGAAACCGGCGCGAGTTCCGGAGAGTATTCGGTTACGGTATAAGCCGGAGTGTTGTGAGCTATTATAAGTTCTGAAAGTTGATCAGCCAGTTCGCGGCGAAGCTCATTGAGCTTACCGGCAGGCACAAACAGACCGTCATCTATCTCTGCGGTGATATTTCCTGGAGAAAATACAGTATCACCGAACTTTGAAAGCTGTTTTTCAAGCATTGCCAGATCCGTTGGACGGTTCATCGCAGGTGAGGGGATATCCCCCTTGGCTGTAACGGAGATGTTTCCGCATACTGCTGTAATAATCAGCGGTTCACCTGTTCGCATTACTGCGTGAAGATCAACTTTGTGTACCTGGCGTTCAAAACGGTAGAGCTGATGTATCTGTGGGATAAGAGTTTGAGCAGCGGTAACGTCATCCTTTTCGCGGACACCGAACATATCTGTGCGCTTTCCGGTGAAGTATCCGTCTGTAAATCCGCTTCGTGAAAATATACCGCGCAGCAGCTGCATATCAGGCTTGTTTCCGTCAAGAGCTTGTGAGAGCTCATTTACAGCAGAGGCAACGTATTCAGGGCGTTTCATCCTGCCTTCAATTTTCAGCGAATCTATCCCGAGTTCTTTAAGTTCATCCGCACGGGGGAGAAGTGAAAGGTCTTTCAGAGAAAGAGCACATTTCTCCTTGCTGCCGACAGCCGAAAAAGGAAGACGGCAGGCTTGTCCGCAGCAGCCACGGTTAGCGGAGCGCGAACCCATCATTGCAGACATATAGCATTGTCCCGAAACAGACATACACAGCGCACCGTGTACGAATATTTCTGTTTCGATGTTTTCTGCGCATATCTTTTTTATAGTATCTCTGTCGAGCTCACGGGAAGGAACTACTCTTGAATAGCCAAGTCCGGCAAGCAAACGCGCACCGGCGGCAGTATGCACCGACATCTGTGTGGAAGCGTGAAGCACAGCATCCGGAACACACCGGCGGATAAGCTCCGCACATCCCCAGTCCTGAACGATGAATGCGTCAACGCCGACAGAAGCGGCATACTTTATATATTCGCAGAAACTGTCAGCTTCATCATCGGAGATCACCGTGTTTACGGCAAGATCAAGCTTGGCGCCGTAAAGATGACAGAGAGCGGCAGCTTCGGCAAGTTCTTCGTCTGTGAAATTGGAAGCGCTGCTCCTTGCAGAAAAGCGCTTTCCGCCGACATAGACAGCGTCCGCACCCGAACGAAGGGCAGCGCGGAGAGTTTCCATACTGCCGGCAGGGGCGAGCACCTCAGGTCTTTTCATCAGATGCTGTCCTTGAGCTGACGGAGCTTGACCATATTCTCAAGCTGAACTATCTTTGATTTGAGTACCTCGATCTCCTTGAGAGCAGCGTCACGCTCGATGCGTGTTCTGCCGGCTTCATCCACATATTCCTTTGTCTGTGAACGTATATTGTCAAGGCGCTGATTGGACTTGTTAAGATCATCGAGGAGACTGAGTGCGACCATTATGGAAGCCGCATAAGGGGAAGAACCGCTTCCCGAATTCATTATCTCGTTTATTTTTGATTCGAGAGCTCTTGCCAGTGCAAAAACGTAATTGGGTGATTCTGAGGTCTTGAGCTTATACTCCTTGCCGCAGATCACAACTTTAACATCGTTAAGCATTTTGTTTCTTTCCTTTCGATAAATTATTCAAGTGAATAAAACTCCACTCTACATTATACTACATTTTTTTACATTAGGGAAGAGATTTTTGAAAATTAAATATTAATTTTAATTCAAAAACGTTTCCGCAGCATCAATAGTAGCGTTTGAGACCGATGACCTTGCCGAGTATCTCAACTTCATCGAAGATCATAGGATCCATTGTGTCGTTTTCGGGCTGAAGACGATAGTGGCCTCTTTCTTTGTAGAAACGCTTTACGGTAGCCTCTTCGCCGTCAATGAAAGCAACGACAATATCGCCGTTTTCAGCGTACTCCGTTCTGCGGACGATAACTATGTCACCGTCAAGAATACCTGCATTTATCATGCTCTCGCCGCGTATTTTGAGAGCGAAGAGCTCTGACGGATCAACGCCGTCTGCTTCAAATCCGATATATCCGGTGATGTCCTCAACAGCTGTGATAGGCTGACCTGCTGTAACTGTGCCGATAACCGGAACAGAAGCAGTTGAGCTGTTGGGAAGACGGAGAGTGCGGTTGAGATTGTCAGTCTTTTCGAGAAGACCGTCAGATACCAGCATTTCGATGTATCTGTGTGCTGTGGAAGTTGAATGGAAGTCCATAGCGTCCATTATTTCCCTTACGGACGGTGAAGTTCCCTCGTTAAGGCGGCTTTTGATGTAGTTGAATACCTGAATTTTTTTATCCTTTGTAGACATATTATACCTCCCCGGAAAGCTTTTTCAGTATCATTTTTGCGATCTTGTAAGCATCACCGCAGCCGAGTGTTATAACGAGGTCGCCCTCTTCAGCGTGTTCGCATACATAGTCGCATATCTGCTGGAAGTTTGCGTATTTGCGTTCGTCTGTCCACTCAACTGTCTCATCCTGCGGGAACCATATGCATTCCGGTATCTTTTCAGCAAGATGACGTGTAAAGATACCGTAAGTGTTCTTCTCGCGGCTTCCCATGATATCCGTGAGGACTGCATGGTCGGGTATCCTGAGAACTCTTGCGAATTCGTCGAGGAGAAGCTTTGTGCGGGAGAATGTGAAAGGCTGGAATATAGCCCATACGTGCTTGAAATCCATTTCCATTGCGGCTGTAAGAGTAGCTTCGAGCTCTGTCGGATGATGGGCATAGTCGTCAACTACGGTAATGCCCTTTTCAAAGCCGAGCTTCTCGAAACGGCGTTTAGCTCCGCGAAATTCTGAGAGCCCCTTGCTTACGGCAGCGAAATCCGTACCGAGGTAGTCAGCAACTGCGACAGCGGCAAGTGCATTGAGAACATTGTGTATACCTGCTACGTGGAGAGTGATCTCGCCGAGCTTTTCACCGCGCTTCATAGCGTCGAATGTGGTGAGAAGACCGTTCTCACGGCGGATGTTCTCAGGATAGAAGTCGCATGAGCTGTCCTTGCCGAATGTTATTATCTTCTTGTCGATACCATCGACAGCTTTCATTGTGTTGGCATCTGAACCATTCACAACGAGGACTTTTGAGGTGTTTCCGGCGAATTTGCGGAATGAAGCGATTATATTCTCAAGAGTTCCGAAGTAGTCAAGGTGGTCTGCGTCTATATTAAGGATAACTGAAATGTCAGGGAAGAGCTTGAGGTAGTGATCCTCGAATTCGCAGGACTCGCAGACGAGGATGTCGCTCTTGCCGGCAATGCCGCTTCCGCCGATGCAGGGGAGTTTTCCGCCGATATAAGCGGAGAGGTCAGTGCCAGCGGTGTAGAGTATCTGTGTTATCATGGAAGTTGCGGTTGTTTTGCCATGAGTACCGGAAACACATACCGCATTGTTGTAGCGGCTTGTGATTATGCCGAGAAGATCAGCACGTTCAAGTACCGGAACTCCGCTTGCTCTGGCAGCCATAAGCTCGGGGTTATCCTCCATGATAGCGGCTGTGTGTACGATGAGATCAGCGCCTTCGATGTTTTCTGCACGCTGACCTATGAAGACCTCAATGCCCATTTTGCGGACAGCGTCAAGAGTCTCTGTTTCGTTGTTGTCAGAGCCTGTGAGGAAGAATCCCTGTGAGTGGAGTATTTGGGCAAGGGGGTACATTCCTGAACCGCCTATGCCTATGAAATGAATGTGTTTTTTGCCGTTTAAAATGTTGGTATCCAAAATAATCACCTTTCTTATAATGAAAATCTATTAGAGCGGTCATTTTCAGTATGTCAAAAAACAGCTGTTTTACGCTGAAATGACCGTTGTGTTCATTGAATTATAGTTGTTAACAAAATTACGGTTATAATTTTTTTCTAATAACTAAAAAAATAGCTTGCATTTTTACTAAATATAAGATATAATAGGAGTGGTCGGTTAGCTTTATACTAAACTATAGCACGGTAGAGTATAAAATTCATGTGACCGTGATTCTTTAGAGAAGGAGGTCAACCCACGTGGAGATCACAGATGTTAAGATCAGAAAGATCATGTCTGACGGCAGGCTGAGAGCAGTCGTTTCAGTAACGATAGACGATATGTTTGCTGTTCACGATATTAAGGTCGTACAGGGCGATGAGCGGCTTTTCGTGGCAATGCCCAGCAGAAAAGATGAAAACGGAGTATTTCGTGACATAGTTCACCCGATCTCGCCGTTAGCAAGAAAACTTTTTGAGGAAAACATTCTTGAAGCATATGAGCGACAGCTTGCGGTGATCGAATCCGAAGTAGAAACGGAAGCTCAGAATGCCGGATCTGACGTTGAAGAAGTGACATTATGAAGACATACGTGACCTGCCTGCGAGGGCAGGTCATTTTTTATGCCCTCTGTCAGATGCCGAGTATGCGAGCGGCTTTCAGCACAGCTATCTGTGTTTTTCCGTCGCGGATAGTACCGTTCATTACAAGCTCAACTGCTTCGGAGAGCGGTATCTTCTCAACATCGAGAAATTCGTCCGGATCGAGGGACTGCTCAGTAAAGCTGAGTCCGCGAGCCAGGTACATATATGTTACCTCGGAGTTGTAAGCAGGTGTGGGGAGCATTTCACCGAGATAGATATATTCGGTGCAGGTGCAGCCGGTCTCCTCAAGAAGTTCACGTCTGCCGCATTCAGCATGATCCTCGCCTTTTTCGAGTTTGCCTGCCGGTACCTCACGGGTGACAGTCGCAAACGGATAGCGGAACTGCTTTACAAGGTATACCTCATTGTTTTCGGTTATCGGGATGACGCACACGCCGCCGTTGTGGTGAAGTACGTCACGGACAGCTGTTTCGCCGTTTTCAAGTGCGGCAACGTCATGAGTGATAGTGAAGATAGGTCCTTTGTAGACCTGTGCGCTGGAAAGCTGTTTTTCCTGTAAATGCATAATATTCTCCTTATTAAAGTCTTATTCAGCCGGATAAGTTTTGAACTGGTCGTAGCCGTAGAAGTGCTTGTGAGGATAATCCTCGTCCTTGCTGCGGAAACGTCTTGCAAGTATAAGGTAAAGTGCAAGGAGCAGTATTCCTGTGCCGCTCATAAGCAGACCTGCTGTAAGACCTGGGGTTCTGTAATGGAAAACGATAGTATTATCGCCTTTATCGGCTCTGACAGCCATAAAGCCACCGGAGACCTTTTCAACATCAGCTTTTTCTCCGTTGACTTCAGCGGTCCAGCCGTCGCTGTAAGGAACGCTGAAAAACACGAGCTGAGGTTTATCGAGAGTTATTTCAGAGCGGAAACTCTTTGAGTCGAAGCTGAATTCCTTTGAAGCCGCATTCTGCTTGTTGCGGCAGAGCATTTCGTATTCCTTTTTGGTAGGAATATCAGGCGTTTGGTTTTCAGTGAGTATATCGGAATATTTCTCTGACTGCTCTTCTGTGAGTATCAGTGATTTTATGAGAGACTTCTCACGCTCAGCCTTGCTGAGCTTTTTGGCAGCTTCCTCTGTGATGTAGCTGTCATAGGCAAAGCCCATAGGGATGTAGAGTTCATTTTCGTAGACCTCAAAATCGCCGTTAGTTGTAACATATTTGAAGCCGGGGAGATATTCTGTGACATTGGCGTTTTTGTAGTCTTTTTCCTTGTTGGAAGAGCTCTTGCTTTCTGATGGCAGGGCAGAAGCGCTCAGCTGGTCATAGGGCTTGATACTGCCGGATATGTCACGGTAGAAGTACTTGACTGAGAAGAGCCCGCGGAGAGTATAGTGCGTCATATCAGCGCGTGAAGCCACGTCTCTGTCAACTCCGATCATTTCATAAAAATCCATAATGGAAGTTGAAACGATGCTCTGGAATGCTCTCATACAGGGGAGTTCCCAGTACATCGGGTAGTTGTCATCATCCTCGGATATGTCCACGCGGAAGAAGTTGTCCTCTGATACTGATTCGTAAACGATTTTGTCTCTGCCGTTGATAACATCCTTGATATAGGTCTTTGCACCGGAGATGCTGACAGCTTCATAGAAAATAGTTGTGAAAATACATATTATCGAAGCAAAGGCTGTCATCGTAGCCGCAAGTGTGCGGAAAGGCTTGCCCTTCTGACGGCGTTTGAGCAGTATCAGGCAGGCGATAAGATTTGCAGCTGCAACTCCGACAACTATCCAGAAATACGCTATATCCTCAGGCATATGGAAGAAGCGGAGCTTGCCGTCTTCTTTGGTAGGGAGAAGTCCTATAACTGCGAATATGCCGAGTGCGGCAGCTGAGAATTTCAAGCCGCCCATGAGGCCGGCTTCCTCGTCGTCGAGTGACTGAGCCGTCATCATTGCGAAAATGAGTATCGGCATATAGAACCAGCGTGCGTAGTAGTAGCCGTTGAATGCCTGAAATGCGCAGTTCATACACGGAACAAAGGCACAGACTATCAGGAAAACCGACAGTCTCGAAGCCCAGTGCTTACGCTTGCCCTTGATGAATGCGTAGAAGCCTGTCATCGAGAACAGCGGCAGATAACCGCCGATAGATGCCCATTTTGCGTAATCCGACTGGAAAAGGTTCGGATTGGCTGGCGGATCAGACGGCATAAAGAAGCTCTGTATAACTCGCGGTATTATCGTATCGTCGGTGTATATGAGCATATCCTTTCCGTATAGACGCTCGTTTAGACGGTCGTTGCCGAGTATTGCGAGTGCTGACGGCAGGAGTACCGCGGAGGCTATGAGTCCGCCGACAACTGCTTCAAAAGCAAGAGAAGCGAATTTTTTACGGTTTGTGTGGAAATCCGGTGCTTTCATGCGGAAGAGGTAGTAGATTATCAGAAAAACTACCTGACCGGCGAAGAAGTAGTAGTTCAGCAGAGCCATAAGAGCTACGCTGAGGGCAAAAACGCCTTTTCTGCCGCGGTTTATGTGTTCCTCCATAGCTATCAGCGTAAGAGGAAAGAAAGCAGTCACATCCTGGAAATGGTTGAAGAAGATGTTATATACCTGAAATCCGGAAAACGCATAGAGAAGTCCGCCTGTGAGAGCAGCTTCCTTGCTGCGGACGAATCTGCGTATATATGCGTATGCGGTCGTTGTGGCGAGACCGTGTTTCAGCGCCAGCAGGAAAGGCATAGCGAATGTCACGGCACCTGCCGGGAGTATCGTTGACAGCCAGAAGAATGGACTGCCGAACAGATAAAACGAATATGAAGTCATAAAGTCGGAACCAAGATCGGTGAACCAATGCCAGCCGAACTGACCGTTCCTGACTGCTGTATTTGCGGTGTGGTAGAAATTTATCTGCTGGGCGTTGTAGTCGCCGGAGTAGATGAAGTAGCCCTTTTCGACTATCATCACCGGCAGAAGCGACAGCAGAAGGCAGGCGAAGCCGACAGCAAAAGCCTTGAAGTAAAGCTCTCCGGAACGGCTGCGTAGGTTTAGTTTTCTTTGCATTTTGCCCTCCTGTGGCATTAGGATATACATATTTCTTATTATAGCACAAACTTTCGGAAATAGCAACAGCTTTGTACATATTTCAAATATCAGCTCTCAGAAGCACAATGATCGCGTCTTCTGAGGGGGGGACAAACAAAGCAGTTGCTATTTTTTGTGATGTGTGTTATAATATAATGTATATGAAATTTCGCGGACTCTGATATGTCCGTGTCGGAAAGGTATGAAAAGATGTCAGTTTATCTTGATAATGCCGCTACTACGAAACCCTGCGAAGCGGCTGTAAAGGCTGCTGTTGCAGCTATGACAGAAAACTACGGCAACCCCTCGTCTCTGCACCGTGCAGGTCTTGATGCACAGCTTGCAGTCGACAGTGCGAGAAAGATCGTCGCTGATACTATCGGAGTTGACAGCGGATGTATATATTTCACTTCAGGAGCGACGGAGAGCAATAATCTTGCTCTGCGCGGAATTACCGGAGCTTACGCCAGAAACCGTAAAAGGATCGTCATTTCAGCGGTCGAGCACGCTTCTGTTGAGGAGACAGCCTCCGACCTTGAGAAAAAAGGCTTTGAGGTAGTACGAGTATCACCGCGTGAGGACGGCAAGTTCTATGCTGCTGATTTTGTTCAGGCTTGTGATGCTTCTACTTGTCTTGTCAGCATGATGCTCGTCAACAATGAGACAGGCTATATCCTGCCGGTCAAGGAAGTCTTTTCTGCCGTGAAGAGACGTTCTCCGGAGATAGTAACTCATTGTGATTGTGTTCAGGGATATATGAAAGTTCCTGTGAAAGCCGGTGTTCTCAATGCTGACCTCATTTCGCTCAGCGGACACAAGATACACGGAGTTAAGGGCGTTGGTGCGATATACATCAAGAAAGGCGTTAGAGTTACACCGGTCGTTACCGGCGGAAAGCAGGAAAAAGGCATTCGTTCGGGAACTGAGAGCGTTCCGCTGATAGCTGCGTTCGGAGCTGCTGCCGGAGAACTCGCTCCAACTGTCGCAGAGAGATACGAAAAGGTTGCCGCACTGAAAAAGTACCTGCTTGAAAAGCTTTCAGGAATCGAAAACGTAATGATAAATTCACCGGAGAACGGTTCGCCCTACATTATAAATATATCAGTTGTCGGAAGACGTTCTGAGATAATGCTCCACTTCCTTGAGAGCAAGGGCATATATGTTTCGAGCGGCTCGGCTTGTTCAAAGGGACAGCAGAGCGGAGTTCTCGGACAGTTTGGCATAAAGGACAAGCGTGCTGACGGTGCGCTCAGAATAAGCATAACCGCTGAAACCACAGAAACGGAGCTCGATGAGTTTGCAGCAGCTCTCAGCGAGGGAATTGAGAAGGTGAGAGGATGAATAAAGAAGAATTAGAACAGGGCTATGATGAGCAGGAAGAAGAGGAGCATGAAAGTAAGTCATATAGATGGATCAAACAGGCAATCATTATAGCATTGCTGGTCTCTTTACTACTGTTCGGAATATTTTACTATTTACGCTCATTAGTTGCTGGCGCACAAGTTGACAGTAATAATTCAAGAGCAGAGACGTGCATAAAAGCTATGAACGCCTATTTTGAATATCTTTCTGATAATGAAGGCTTTGAGGTGCCAACTGACAAGGAATACGTTGTTAAGGGATATACCGATAGTGAAGCAATGCATATTGATTCGTGTGAGCTTTTTAAAGAAGGCGGAATAAGTTATTATTGGTCTGGTTGTAATTTATACTGGGCTGTAAGAGTAAAGAACGGCGAGGCTTTTGAAGCGTGGGCCTATAAAGATCCCATTACTGAGAATATGATGAGATACTACAGCAGGAGCGAGCAGGTTGAGCAATATAAAAAGCACGTGTTCAGCGATAAGGTCATCGGATATTATAACTCTGATGAAGGCAACAGATACTTTCATTAATAACATATAAAAGTACAGGAGAATGAATATGAAAGAAGTAATACTTGTAAAATACGGTGAAATGGCGCTTAAAGGTCTTAACAAGAAGACTTTCGAGGATATGCTTACTAAGAACATAAAGCGCCGCATAAAGGGGCTCGGACACTTTGTCTGCACAAGCGCACAGTCTACGCTTTACATAGATCCTCAGGACGATGATATCGACCTTTCTGAGGTAGTTGAAAGAGTCAGCAAGATATTCGGTATCGCAGCTCTCTGCCGTGCAGGTGTCTGCGAGAAGGATTTTGCGGATATAACCGAAAAGAGTGTAACATACCTCGGCGATATACTCAGCTGTGCAAGGACTTTCAAGGTCAACGCAAAGCGTTCAGACAAGGCTTTCCCGATGAAATCGCCTGAGATATGCCGCGAACTCGGCGGTATACTGCTTGACAAGTTCCCGAATCTCTCGGTAGATGTCAATAATCCCGAAGTCATCGTAACAGTTGAGGTGCGTGACACAAATGCCTATATCCACGCAGAGAACATCAAGGGCGCAGGCGGACTTCCGGTCGGAAGCAGCGGAAAGGCTCTTCTTCTCCTTTCGGGTGGTATCGACAGCCCTGTTGCTGGCTGGATGATGGCGAAGAGAGGAATACATATTGCGGCTATACATTACGTAAGCCCTCCATATACATCTGACCGTGCTCAGCTCAAGGTAGAGCAGCTCTGCGCAAAGCTCACAGACTGGTGCGGCGGTATCGCTTTCTACTGCGTACCGTTTACAGAGCTCCAGGAAGCTATCAAGGATCATTGTCCTGAGGAGTTCTTTACCATTATAATGAGAAGACTTATGATGGAGATTGCACAGCGCATCGCTGCAAAGGACGGCTGTCTTGCACTCATCACAGGTGAAAGTGTAGGTCAGGTAGCAAGTCAGACCATGGCTGCGATCGGCTGTACTGATGCTGTGTGCAAAATACCGGTATTCCGTCCCTGCATAGGTATGGATAAGACAGAGATAATAGAGATAGCACGTAAGATAGACACATTCGACATATCTACTCTTCCGTATGAGGACTGCTGTACGGTATTCACTCCCCGTCATCCTAAGGTAAGACCTCAGCTCAGCGACATTGAAAAGGCTCAGAACAGCTTTGATTTCGAGCCTCTGATACAGAAAGCAGTCGAAAATACAGAGCTCAAGGTATTCAATTTTGAGGGATGATTTGTTTATTCCACAAAAAATGCACATAATAATTGTGCAGAAATAACAAAAACATTGGGAGCGATATTGTGAGCGGCAGTTATAATAATGAATGTATAGCCGAAAATCTTGACAAAACGGTTACAAATGTTGTAAAATTATTGGAGCAGAATGGGTGGACTATATCCACAGCCGAAAGCTGTACGGGCGGTCTGCTCTCAGAGCTGATAACTTCGGTCTCAGGCGCGTCTCAGGTGTTTGAGCTTGGTATCTGCTCATATTCTGAAAGAATAAAGAACGAAATGCTCGGAGTGCCGCTCGAAGTCATCGCTGAACACGGCGTTGTCAGTGAACAGGTCGCTCTTGGTATGATAAACGGACTGAAAAAGCGTTCCGGCGCAGAGGTATGCGTGTCGGTCACGGGCATAGCCGGACCGTCAGGCGGAACTCCCGAACAGCCGGTAGGCACAGTCTATATAGGATTCGATATAAACGGTAAGCAGTTCGTAAGGCTCCCGAAACTATGGAAACTGCCTGACACGAGCAGGGAAAACATCCGCCGTGCCGCAGCTGCTTACGCTTTTGAAACGATAGAGAAGGAACTCACGGAGGCGATAGCGGAAGATGAGTGATAATTTCAATGAAATATCCGATGCCGAGGCAAAACGCCGTGCGGAAAGGATAAATGCGATAAAGAGATCCGTACGCGGTGAATCGGCAGAACAGCCGAGCGAACAGGAGAGCGCTGCACTTGCAGCACTTGCAGCTCTCGGAGACGTGAGCACAGGCGCAGCTCCTGCACCGGTAAGGAGACCGGCAGAGAAAACTGTTACTCAGAAGCCGCTGGACGTAAACGATATACTGCGCGAGCTTGACAGTCAGAAAGCTGCCACAGCTCCGGCAGGCAATATAACAGATGCTGAGGATATACTCCGAAGCCTTGACGAAAAAAAAGCGGAACCGGATATACCAAAGCCGATGAACAGACCGGCACCTGTGATAAGCCACGAGGCTCCGCCCAAACCAGTTGAAAGACCAAGCGATAAACCTGCGTTAAAACCTCTGATACATCGTGATGCAGAGGATACGAAGCTCTTCAATGTCGGCTCTGCGACAGAGGCAGAAACCGCTGTTAAGGAAGCTGCTGCACCGATGGAAGCTCCGGGAAAAAAGAAGAAAAAACGCAAAAAAAGAACAATAAAACAGCGCCTGCGTGATCTCTTCCCGAGAAAAGGCGACAGCGTTTTCGAGTGCATAAGAAAAATACTTTTCCTCGGCGCATTGGTCGTTATCATCGTATGCGGCTATATAGTGGGTGACTACTATATTGATCTATGGCGCAGCAAACGCGAAAATCAGAAAGTCATGAGCGAGTATTGGGATGAGGCTGAACAGGACAGCACACGTCCGACACAGGTCGATGCCGATAACCGCAAGATATACACGCTTCTCAGCGGTGCAAAGGAACTTCTTGAAAAAAACAGCGATGTTGTGGGTATCATCCGTATTGAGGGAACTCAGGTAAACAATCCTGTTATGCAGGCGGATGATAACAATAAGTACCTTCGTCATAAACTCAGCGGAAGAGAGTCGAATGCTGGAGAGATCTTCCTTGATTACAGAAACCACTTTGACGAGGTAGACGGTGAAGGTCACCTTATCTGTGAGAATTCAGACAATCTCATTATATACGGTCATGAGATGGGCGACGGTCAGATGTTCGGAAGCCTTAACAATTACAGGATCTATGATTACTTCTACGGCGAACATCCGATAATAGAGCTCAATTCCAACTATGAACAGTATAAGTACAAGATATTCGCATTCTTCGTTCTTGATGCCGAGGATGATACAGAGACAAAGTTCGACTGCTGGAACTACCTTAATTTCGATGACGAAGAAGACTTCTATGATTTTGTCAACGAGGTAAAGCGCAGAACGATACGTCTTAATGATGTTGATGTCAAGTACGGCGATCAGCTGCTCACTCTCTCGACCTGCAACGGTCTGCTCGGTGACAGGAGCCGACTAATAATCATGGCAAGAATGGTAAGGGAAGGCGAGGATCTTCTTGAGGGAACTCAGAACAGTACTCCGAACCCGAATATCAAATGGCCTACATTATATTATAAGACAAGAACAAATGAGAAATATGATCCTGATGCCGAATTCGTTCCTTACGGACCGTCAGACAGCAAGGATGATAAGAAAGAGACAGAAACTGCTTCTCAGGAGAAATAAATGGATAAAAAGAAAAAGATCATAATCTCAGGTGCTGCCGGAGCTGCTGCGTTAGTGCTTGCTTTGACGAGTGTTTTTACCTTGAAGAAGGATAAAGGCACTGTTCCGACTGTAAGTGATGCTACGACAGCAACGGAAGTGACCACCACGCCTCCCGGACTTCCGGAAGGCTGGGAGAACAATATATCGTATTCCAAAGAAGTAAATGGACTCAGCGGACGTGCAAGATCACTGCTCAGGCTCAACCCTGATATATACGGCTGGATAAGAATGCACGGCACACAGGTGGATTACCCGATGACAAGGGATCCCGGCGGTGTAGAAAAGGATAATGCGTTCTACGGCGGCGAGGAGTACAAGCCTAACTGGTTCTACCTCGACCACGACCTTGACAGATCGTATAAGGAATCCGGTTCTATCTTTATGGATTACAGAGATATGTTCGGTTCTGATGAACTGGAGCAGTCTGAGAATCTGGTGATCTACGGACACGATATGCTGGACGGTTCGATGATGGGTTCGCTCAGAAGATACCGTCAGGACTATGAGTTCTACAAGGAGAGCCCCTTTATTGAACTGAGTTCAAATTATCGTGACTATGACTATGTTATATTTGCTTTTCTTGTAACGAGCGGAAGCTATGATGCAACCGATTTCCATTACTGGATGATGGAAGAACTCGATACAAAGGAAGAATTTGACGGCTATGTTGAGCACTGCGTAAAGAATTGTCCGCTCGATATGGGTATAGACGTTCAGTATGGCGATAAGCTGGTGACTCTTTCGACCTGCTACGGCGGAGAGGGAAACTACCGCTTCATCATTGTCGGACGCCGTCTCAGAGAGGGCGAGGTCGCAGGAGACCTTTCCTCTGTAAAGCATACAGAAGAGTACATAAAGGCTCATCAGCCGGAAACTACTGAAGCAACTGAAGCTTCATAAACATCAAAAGAAGCTGCGGTCACAAATTGCGGTTTCTGACAAGGAGTGAAATATGGATACTATAAGTTCATTGAAAGCTACTGCGGCTGTAGTCGCTGCTGTACTGACGATAACAACGTCAGCTAACCTGTCAGCGGTTGATGGCGTGGCAGCGATCGAGGATACTTCAGCATCTGAAACGGGCACACAGCCCGGAGAGGAGATAGTTCCCGAAGAGCAGATCAGCTGGAGAAAGGCAGATGTGTCAGAGTATGACGACAGCCTTTCCATGATAAGCTACGCAAGAACTACTCCGGATATGTTCAAGCTCGGCGACGGACTTGTTAATGCACAGCCGGACGCTGATGCTTCACAGGCACTTTCAGAGGAACAGCAGGCTATGATGCTTCTTATCAGAAAGAAGATAAAGAATGCAACACCTGTTCTCGGAAAGAAGAAGAGAAGTGCTACACCTACTGCCGTTGAGGTCTACACATCGGGCGGCGAGCTCAAGAATGTTCCTGAGCCGCAGCACGGACAGGTAGTACAAAGCAATCCCGGCGAATTCGCTATACAGACATACGGCTGGGGACACGGCGTCGGCATGAGTCAGAACGGTGCAAACTTCTATGCTAAGTATGCAGGCTGGACGTATCAGGATATTCTCTATCATTATTATCCCGGTACACAGCTCATGAATACCGGCACTACTGATACGGAAGTCCTTACGGTAAACCACGTTCCTGCCGGCAAGACACTTGATATAATTGCAGGTATCGTTTACCATGAGATGAGCAGCTCAATGGAACCGGAAGCTATGAAGGCTCAGGCAGTAGCTGCATACACCTTCCTCAAATACAACAATGATGACTCGTTCGATATGCGTATGAAGGCTGATCCGCCTCAGAACGTTATCGACTGCTGTAAGGAAGTTCTCGGCGAAGCTCTCTATTATAATGATGACTTCGCACTTACAATGTTCTATGCTTCATCGGGCGGAACAACTTCCAACTGCAACGAGATATTCTGTCAGGACCTTCCTTACCTCAGAACTGTCTCGGGTGACTATGACGAAGCATACGATCCGCACTACGGATCTGTTACCTATATGAGTGCGGCAACTATGAGAAACAAGATAGAGTCACGTTACGGCATAACTCTTTCTGATGATCCTAATAACTGGATAAAGCCCACTTACTCTTCAACGAGCGGATATATCAACTCTGTGAACATTGACGATCAGATCAGCGTTCAGGGATATTCATTCTCGCTCTCAATGGGATTCAAGTCCTGCAAGTTCAACATCACTTATACTGATTATGTAAAGTATGATGATGAAGAAAAGAAGGAAGGTGCAACGATACCTGTTCTTTCACCAAAGGATAAGAACATCGCACCGCCTTCAGAGAAGAAGGAAGTTCCCACTAAGGAACATCCAACTGCGGCTAATGAAGAGCCCGCTACCGAGGCTGCTGTATCAACACAGCCTGCAACAACAACTGCTGCCATCGCTACAACAACTAAAGCTGCAACAACTGCCGAACTTGTCACAGAACCTGTGACTTCTTCCGTTGAAGCATCAGAAGCATCAACAGAACAGCCTATTGAATGATCATTATAAAAAATAAGTCTTTGAGCACATAAAAACAGCAATGTTTAGTGCCGGAGACTTATTTTTGTTTTAATAGGTGATGAGTGGTGGTGAATCGGAGGTAAAATTCACCTTAATTTTACCTCTGTGGGTGAAATAAGGTGAAAATTTTAAGAACACACGTTCGCAAATATAAACTTTGAGGTTATTGTAACTAAATATTTAAACTCGCTCATTTGTCAATCTTGTGAAAAATTACTAATTGCATATTACTCTATAAAGTGGTAAAATATATTATAGGGTGAATAAAGGTGTTCAGAAGTGATTTATTCCACAATTGAGGTGAAATATTCCACAAGCTGTTGAAAAGTGAGGTGAAAGTTCATGGCGGAACCGTTATGCGGTACTTATTATCCAAGTATAGATCAGAAGGGACGTATGAGCTTTCCTAATAAGCTGAGGGAGATCCTCGGCGTGGAGTTTTACCTTTGTGCAGGTTACGATGACAAATATATCGCCGTTTATTCAACTGAGGAATTTGAAAAGTACAGACAGAAGCTCGAAACTATCCCCGGCAAGACCGGTAGCGAGATAAGAAGACGCTTTCTTGCCTGTGCTGATAAGCAGGTCCCCGATAAGCAGGGAAGAATTTTTATCACCCAGCATCTCAGGGATCATGCCCAGATCAGTGATGAAGTAGTCGTTATCGGCGCTTCAAACAAAGCTGAGATCTGGAACAAACAACTCTGGGAAGAGTTTAACAGCAATGTTTCTCAGGAGGATATCAACGCTGCTCTTGCTGATCTTGTACTCTGATCGCCGGCAGCCGCATAATGAACGGCTTTTCGGCTAAGGAGAGATCTTATGGAGTTCAGTCATATACCCGTATTGCTTGATGAATGTATCGAAGGATTGAATATACGTCCCGACGGTATCTATGTTGATGGTACTGCCGGCGGCGCAGGACATTCTTCGGCTATCGCTGCACGTCTAGGTGCCGGCGGAAGGCTCATAGCCCTCGACCGTGATCCGGACGCAGTTGCAGTTGCATCGGAAAGACTGTCTGTCTACCCGAATGCTCAGGTCATACACAGCAACTACTCGCAGATGCGTGATGTGCTCGACGACCTCGGTATAGATAAGGTAGACGGTATACTCATGGATCTTGGTGTTTCGTCGTATCAGCTTGACGAAGAGAGCAGAGGCTTTTCCTACCACTCGGACGCTCCTCTTGATATGAGAATGAGCAAAGAGGGTATGAGTGCCGCAGATGTTGTGAATACTTATTCTGAAAGTGAGATAGCAAGGATACTGTTTGAGTACGGCGAGGAGAAATTCTCACGCCGGATCGCTTCAAACATAATCCGTGAAAGAGAGAAGGCTCCTATTGAGACCACTCTCCAGCTTGCAGATATAGTAAGAAACAGCGTTCCGCAGAAGGCACGCCGCGACAAGAACCCGTGCAAAAAGACCTTTCAGGCTATTCGCATCGCCGTAAACGGTGAGTTCGACCACCTTTCAAAGGGACTCGAAGAAGCGTTTTTCAGTCTGAAACCTGGCGGAAGGCTTGCAATAATCACTTTCCATTCACTTGAGGACCGGATAGTAAAACAGAAATATGCCGGTTGGTGCAAAGGGTGCATATGTCCCCCTGATTTTCCTCAGTGTGTGTGCGGACGCAAGCCGCAGGGAGCACTTATAAACAGAAAACCTATTGAAGCAGAAGAAAAGGAAGTAGAAAGAAACAACAGAAGCAGAAGCGCTAAGCTCAGGATCATTGAAAGGAGCGCGGATAATTAATGGCTGCATATGATTTTGCCTACATTTTTGAAGACGAAGATTATAACAGCTCTGGATCTGAGATCGACCGCGGTCCCGACAACGATAATGAAAAGGATAACGGCAGTGACGATAAATCGCAGATCAGGGTAAGACATACAGAAGTCCGCAGCGGTTCGGTCATGACTATAATCCTTATGTCTGCTATCGCAGCGATCATACTTGGACTTGTTATCTATTCGCTTGATAAGCGCAATACGATGTACAACAAGGTCGCTGACAAGAACCACGAGCTGAGCCTCGTCGAGGCTGATAATGTCAGACTCCAGTCAGAGCTCGAAAGCAAGGTATCGGCAAAGGCTGTCGAAGACTATGCTAAGAATGTGCTTAATATGCAAAAAATAGATTCATCGCAGATCACATATATAAAAACTCAGGAGAGCGATGTAGTTAAGATTCCCAAGAAGGAGAAGGGCGTAAAGGCAAAGATAAAGTCGTTCTTTGAAGATCTTGTGGAATATTTCAGAGGGTAGTACAAATATAATATAAAGAAGCTGCCCGATATTATCAAAGAACACTATCGGCGAAAAAAACAAATATGCCGAAGTATAGTAGAACACGGAGATACAGCGGGTGATCGGAATACCGGCCTGAGATCACGCGGACGTCAGAACGCAGGGCGTCCGCGGGGCTCAGTCCATCGCTTGACAAGCGAGAATCCTTCGTCGTATCGGAAACAGGACATCCAGAAAAAAATACGATGTTCACAGGGCGGGGCAGCACAGTTACCCTGCCTTATTCTATTTACAGGGAAATTCGTCATCAGGACTTACATATAATGCCATGTAAAGGAGCGTATTATGGCAAACACAAACCCGACAAATTCAATGAGATTCAGAGCCAAGATAGTAATGACGGCTGTGTTCGTAGTGCTCTTCGGAGGAGTTGCTGCGAATTTTTTCAGGATCTCTGTACTTAATAATAAAAAGTATCAGGCAATGGCAAACGACCGCCATTTCGGCTCAATAAAAATATCAGCCCACAGAGGTTCGATATATGATGCGAACGGAGCGGTCATAGCGAAGAGTGCTTCTGTATATAAGGTAATACTCGATCCGTCTTGTTTCAGAGATGAGCTCGTTGAGCTCAGGAAGCGCGTTGACAAGCGTAATTCTGATAAGCAGAGCGGTTCGTACAAGCCGAGATATGATGAGGAAGGCAAAGAGATAGATGCTCTTCCCGAATCTGTTGATGCTTTCGTTTCAGAAGTAAGCTCAAAGCTCTGTACAAAGCTCAATATAAAGCCTGAAGATGTTCAGAAAGCTATGGACGCTGATTCACAGTACAGTATGCTCCAGGATCAGGTCGAAAAGCAAGTTGCAGATGAGCTTATTTCATACTTTAACCAGTACAACATGATATCACTCTATGTTGAAGAGGACACAAAGAGATACTATCCGCAGAGTGAACTTGCGGCTTCAGTAGTAGGTTTCACCAATTCGGACGGAAACGGTCTCTACGGTATCGAAGCTAAATACGACGATTATCTTTCCGGCGTTGACGGCAAGACGATCTCAGCAAAGGACTCCAACGGAAACGAGCTCCCTTACAAATATTCAAAGACATACGCTGCCAAGAACGGCGACGATGTATATCTTACTATCGACAGCAATATCCAGTTCATCCTTGAAAAGCATCTTCAGGAAATGGTAAACGACTTCAAGGTAAAGAACCGCGGCTGTGCGATACTTATGAACTGCAAGACCGGTGCTGTATACGGTATGGCTCAGTACCCGTCATTTGATCTTAATCAGCCTTACGAGATCTCAGACAAGGTAGTGGCTGAAGAGATAAAGCAGATAACTGACAAAACTGAAGCTGATAAGCGTACCAAAGAGGAACGCGAGCTCCAGTGGAGAAATAAAGCTCTCACAGAGCGTTACGAGCCTGGTTCGGTATTCAAGGTGCTTACAAGTGCCGCAGCTGCTGAAGAGAATCTTATAGACTTTGAAAAAAGATATCTCTACTGTGACGGTGCAAAGGCGATCCCCGGAGTACCTAATCCTATCCACTGTCATCAGGAAGGCGGACACGATTCACAGACTTTCCAGGAAGCACTTACGAATTCCTGTAACCCTGCCTTTATTGACATCGGCTGGGCACTCGGTGAAGACAAGTTCGTGTATTACTGTGACGCTTTCGGTCTTTCCGAAACTACTGGCATCGACCTTCCTGCTGAGAGCAGAGGCGATCCCTTTACAAAGGATACGATAAACAAGCTCAATCTTGCTACCGGTTCTATCGGACAGGGTGAAACTGTTACTCCTCTTGAGATGATAACAGCTTACTGTGCTGCTGTAAACGGCGGCTATCTCCTTAAGCCTTATGTCGTAGACAAGGTAGTTGATCAGGAGGGCAATGTAGTTCTCAAGAACGAGAGAACTGTACGCCGTCAGGTAATTTCAGAGGATACTTCAAAGAAGCTTAGAAGCTGCCTTGAACAGGTCGTAAGCGGAAAGCCTGAGAGCAACGTAGCTATAACAGGTTATTCTATCGGAGGAAAATCCGGTACTTCACAGCGTAAGATGATCACAGCTGCAAATGAAGGCGGCGACTGGCGTCAGGCAGAAGATGCTTCAAAGCAGGAATACTGTGCTTCGTATGTATGCTTCACACCGGCTGAGGATCCCGAGCTTATACTTCTTGTTATGGCAGATATGCCTGATAAGAATATTGAATATTACGGAAGCAAGGTAGCTGTTCCTACTGCAAGAAAGATACTTGAAGAGATACTTCCCTATATGAATATGAGTCCGGAGTATACTGAGGAAGAGCTCCGTGACCTTGACGTTAAAATACCGCTTCTCGAGGGTACACTTGATGATGCAACTGCAACTCTTGACAGCATGGGCATCAAATATGAGAAGGTCGGCAACGGCATAGACGTTGTATCACAGTATCCGCTTACCGGTACAGCCATGGCGAAGACCGGAACGGTATACTTGTACACCGAAAAAGCAGCAACTCCGGAATATACGGAGGTACCTGATCTGCGGTACGCGGATCTGACGAATGTAAATCAGATCACGGAATCATATGCCGTCAATTATTCAACTTCCGGTGCACCGCCGTCCTCTGCAGGGGCGACAGTCGCGAAGCAGAATCTTGAACCGGGAACGCGAGTCCCGAAAGGAACCGTTATCGAACTGGAATTCAAGCTGCCGGATGTGGCATTCAATGATTAGTGTAAATAACAGGAATAAATAAATAATACAGGAGGCGTCGGAATGAAATTATATGAACTGCTTGAGAACAATGCTGAAACAAACATCGGAGAAACAGAGATAACATCCGTTACTGACAATACGGCAGAAGTCCGCGAGGGCAGTCTGTTCATATGTGTCAAGGGACAGAAGTTTGACGGACACAGTGCTGCGGCTGAAATGCTTGAAAAAGGCGCGGCGGCAGTTGTCTGCGAGCACGATCTCGGACTCGGAGACAGACAGATAATCACCGACAACTCCCGTAAACTCTACGGAAAGCTCTGTGCTGCGTGGTTCGGACACCCCGAGCGCAAGATAAAGATGATAGGCGTTACCGGAACAAACGGAAAGACTACTATCACCAACGTTATCAAGCATATACTTATGAATACAGGTCACAAGACCGGTCTCATAGGCACTATACAGAATGAGATAGGCAGCGAGGTAATACCTACTGAGAATACCACTCCGAAGACACACGAATTTATGGCTCTGCTTGACAGAATGGTGCGTGAGGGCTGTGAATATGTTGTAATGGAGGTATCATCTTTCGGACTCGTACAGAACCGTATCGGTTCATCGTGGTTCGGTATAGCTCTCTTCACTAATCTCACTCAGGATCACCTTGATTATCACAAGGATATGGAAGACTACTATCAGGCAAAGAAGATGCTCTTTGAGATCTGCGATACAGCCATCTGCAACATCGACGATGACTACGGCAGAAGACTCTACGGTGAGATAGGCTGTGACAAACAGACTTTCAGCACAAAGGAGAACGCAAACTTCTATGCTGACGGCATAAAGCTCAAAGCGAGCGGTTCAAGCTTCTGGTTCTGCAACGAGGGCAAGTCACACTTCGTAAAGACGAGGATACCGGGAATGTTCAACGTCTCGAACCTTACAGCTGCTATGGCAGCCTGCCTTAAAGCCGGCATACCGCTTGACAAGATAATCTCAGCAGTTGAGAGCTACGGCGGAGTAAAGGGACGCTGCGAGGTAATACCGACCGGCAGAGACTTTACAGTTATATGCGACTATGCACATACACCTGATGCTATCGAGAATGTTCTCAGGAGCGTTAAGGAATATGCTTCCGGCAGACTTATCTGCCTGTTCGGCTGCGGCGGTGACCGTGATGCGGCAAAGCGTCCTAAAATGGCTAAAGCAGCTGCAAAATATGCAGATATGCTCGTCGTTACTTCCGATAATCCTAGAAATGAGGATCCGGAAGCTATCATCTGCGAGATACTCACAGGTCTTGACGGCAGCGATGTGAAGTACGAAGTTGTCACAGACAGGCGTGAGGCGATATATTATGCCTTGAAAATTGCTGAAAAAGGTGATATAATAGTTCTTGCGGGCAAAGGACATGAGGATTATCAGATCCTTGCCGGTGGAAAACACATACACTTTGATGAGCGCGAGGTAGTTGCAGAGGGCTTGAAGCTTCTCAGCTGAGCGCGAAAAACTAATGGGAGTTGTTGAATAAAATGTCATTCTGGATCATAAATCTGATAGTATCGCTGGTTTCTTTTGCGCTGGCGGGAGTTTCGGGAATATATCTCGTTCCTTTCCTGCACCGTCTGAAGTTCGGTCAGCCTATAAAGACCAAGGACGGACCGCAGTGGCACGCAAAAAAGCAGGGTACTCCGACAATGGGCGGATTTATGTTCATAATAGCATCTGTGCTTACAGCGATAGCCGGCTATTGGATATACCGTATGCGCGGCGGCGTTGACACAACTGACAAGGAAGCACTCAACGGCTTTTACAGAATGATGAGCGTTGTTGCATTCTCAATGCTTTTCGGACTCATCGGATTCATAGACGACTTCATCAAGGTTGCAAGAAAGAACAACGACGGACTTTCGCCTCTTCAGAAAATGGCTTTCCAGCTTGTTGTTGCGGTAGCATTTCTGTTTGCTCTTTCAAGATTCGGCTGTGACGGCACACGTATCGATCTTGGATTTGTAAGGACACCTTCACTTGGTATCTTTTACTATCTGCTGATGATACCGGTAATAATATACCTCACAAATGCGGTGAATCTCACGGACGGTGTTGACGGCCTCTGCGGCTCGGTGACATTTGTTGCCATGCTGGTGTTCACAGTCTGCTGTGCTCTTCTCAGAGAAAACGAGCTCTCGCTCTTTACTATGGCACTCGCAGGCGGATGTCTCGGATTCCTTATCTGGAATCTCAACCCGGCTAAGTGCTTCATGGGAGATACAGGCTCAATGTTTCTCGGAGCAGCAGTTACCGGTGTGGGACTTGTACTCCATAATCATCTCCTTATGTTCCTTGTATCTCTTGTGTATATAATTGAAGCGCTTTCGGTAGTTATACAGGTAAGCTACTTCAAGTACACCAAGAAGAAGTACGGCGAGGGCAGAAGAATATTCAAGATGACTCCTATCCACCATCACTTTGAGATGAGCGGATTCAGCGAGTACAAGATAGTGATAACATTTTCAATGACAGGTATGATATTCGGCGTACTGGGAATAATCACATTACTGGTATTCTGAGCCTTTAAGGCACGGACATGATCCGGTGTGAACAGTTTGAACGGAGGACGCAATGGCGGAACGCAAAAAGAAAAAACAGGGTGCGGTCAGCACTTTGTGGAAGACCTTCGTCGGCGAAGGCAGAAACAGTGATATAAGTCTGTCGTTTTTTGCATACGTAATGATACTTCTCGTTGTGGGCATCGTTATGATGTCGTCTGCGAGCTATGCGTGGGCATACAGCGAAATGGACGGAGACGGTCTCTACTACGCGCGAAATCAGGCAAAAATGGCTGTTATCGGCTTTGGAGCGATGATCTTCTTCATGAAGATGGACTACCACAATCTTAAAAACATCAAGATACCGGTGATTAAGAAATTCAACATCGCCGGACTTCTCTATGTATTCGCGGCTTTACTGCTTGTGCTGGTACTTGCTATCGGTAACGATGAGGGCGGTACCATGGGCGCTAAGCGCTGGCTGACACTCGGACCTATCAACTTCCAGCCGTCTGAGTTTGCAAAGCTCGCTATCATCGTCTTCTTTGCGTACAATATGGAACGTGACGGCAAGAAGATGAACACCTTCAAGACAGGTATACTCAAATATGCCGGACTTATGGCAGTATATGCCCTGCTGCTCTATAAAGAGCCGCACCTTTCCGGTCTTATCCTTATAGTAACTATCTCGATAGCTATGATACTCTGCGGAGGCGCTAACAAGAAGCAGTTCGTACTGCTCGGTATAGCCGCTCTTGCACTTGCTGTGATCGTAATTTCATGGCAGGCTCAGATAGAGGACAGCTACGTTTCAAAGCGTATCAAGTCGTGGAACGATCCATTTGCGGACGTACTTGACGACACATGGCAGACAGCCAACTCAATAATCGCCATAGGCTCAGGCGGAATGTTCGGTCTGGGACTCGGCAACTCAAGACAGAAATATATGTATCTCCCCGAGACAAAGAACGACTTCGTATTCCCTATAGTATGCGAGGAACTTGGATTCGTGGGAGCATTTGCGATAATGATGGTATTCTTCCTTCTGGTAGTCGAGGGCTTCTCGATAGCAGTCCGCTGCAAGGACCGTTTCGGTATGCTCATCGCAGTTGGTATCACCACACAGATAGGAATACAGACCGTTCTCAACCTCGCCGTTGTAAGCAACCTCGTACCGAATACCGGTATCAGCCTGCCGTTCTTCAGTTACGGCGGTACGGCGCTTATAATGCAGCTTGCGGAAATGGGCATCATGCTCAACATCTCGCAGCAGAGGTACTACCCGTCGGATAAGCCGGCGAAAAAGAAAAAACGTGCAGCAGCTCCTGAAAAAACGGAGCTCACTAATGCGTAAAGGAGCTGTAATATGAGAGTTCTGATAGCCTGCGGCGGAACGGGTGGACACATAAATCCCGGTATCGCTATTGCAGATATGATAAAGGCAAAATATCCGGATGCAGAGTTTCTCTTTGCCGGAACTCCTAAGGGAATGGAGTCAAAGCTCGTCCCGAAGGCTGGTTACAGGCTTGAAACTATCAAGGTAGCCGGATTTCAGAGAAAGATCTCGCTTGAAAATGTCGGCAGGAACGCAAAGGCGCTTGCATATCTTGCAACTTCCGGCAAGAGAGCAAAGCAGATAATCAAGGATTTCAAGCCGGATATAGCTATCGGAACAGGCGGATACGCAGCCGGACCTGTTATAAGGAAGGCTGCAAAAATGGGTATCCCAACGGCAATCCATGAGCAGAATGCTTACCCGGGCGTTACCAACAGACTTCTCTCAAAGGAAGTTGACTATGTAATGCTCACAGTTATAGAGGCTCTTGACTATATGGACAAGAGCAAGTTCGAGTACAGCGTTACAGGACTCCCTGTGCGCAGCAACATCAACTCGATAACAAAGGAAGAGGCTCGCAGAAAGCTCGGCTTCAACGATGACCTGACGATACTTTCGTTCGGCGGAAGTCTTGGTGCCGGCTGTATTAACGAGACAATGGCTGCCGCTATCAAGTGGCACGTAAAAGAGGGACTGAATATCAACCATATTCACGGTTACGGCGGTATGGGAAAAGATACTTTCCCTAAAGAGATGAAAGAAGCCGGTATTCCGATGAAGTCAGACAGACTCAGGATAACCGAATACATAAATGATATGGACGTATGTCTTGCAGCGGCTGATGTTGTGATTTGCCGCAGTGGTGCTTCGACTCTTGCAGAGCTCGAGGCAGCCGGAAGAGCGTCTATACTGATACCTTCGCCGATAGTTGCCGGCAACCACCAGTATCATAATGCTATGGTACTCGGAAAGGGCGGCGCAGCTGTTGTTATAGAGCAGAAGGATGCTTCACCCGAAAGGCTTATCGCCGAGATAGAGAATTTCCTCAAGACTCCCGGCAAGGCAGATTCAATGGCAGATTGCGCTAAGAAGCTCTGCGTTGCAGATACCAACGAGCGTGTAATGAAAGTCGTTGAAAAACTCATAGCAAAGGGAAGAAAGTAACAATAATACACCTTGCAGCATAATATAAACAAAGGCTGTGAGGTGGTAATATGCAGAAATTGATAGTGGAAGGCGGCAGGAAGCTCCGCGGAGAGATAGCTCTCCAGGGAAGCAAGAACAGTTCGCTGCCTATAATGGCAGCAGCACTGCTGTGCGGAGAGGAATGTACTCTCAGGAACTGCCCTGCGCTGACCGATGTCTATGCGGCTTCACGCATACTCAATTGCGTGGGCTGTCGGTGTATGTTCTCGGGAAATACTGCTGTTGTTGACTCTTCGTCGCTGAGCGGTAATGAGATACCTGAGGAACTTATGCGCGAAATGCGATCGTCCATAATCTTTATGGGAGCAATGCTCGGACGTACAGGTGAATGTACAGTGAGCGTTCCCGGCGGCTGCGAACTCGGACCTCGTCCGATAGATATGCACCTTGTCGCTATGAGGAAAATGGGCGTAGATATAACTGACAGCGGAGGGAAGATAGTCTGCCGGGCACGCAAAGGACGCGCGAAAGGCGCCAAACTGTCCCTCAGCTTTCCATCGGTAGGTGCTACCGAAAACATCATTCTCTGTGCCGTTACGGCTGACGGGGAAACTGTTATAAACAATGCCGCAAGAGAGCCTGAGATATGCGATCTGTGCGGATTCCTGCGTGCCTGCGGAGCTGATATCAAAGGCGACGGCGGCAGCAGGATTGTCATAAACGGCAGGAAACAGCTTCACGGCTGCGACTATGCGGTAATGCCGGACAGGATAGCCGGTGCGACATACCTCTCGATGACGGCGGCTGCCGGAGGAGAGATAATACTTACAGAAGCCTGCGTTCCGGAAATGGAGCCGTTCCTGACGGTGCTCGAACAGACGGGATGCAGTATCTATACCCGCGAGAACAGGATATACCTGCGCAGCGGAACGCGTCTGAAAGCAGTCAGCGACAGGATAAGGACAATGCCTCATCCCGGATTTCCGACGGATGCACAGGCGGTGCTTATGTCAGCGCTTTCAGCTGCGGATGGCACAAGTGTATTTGAAGAGAACATCTTCGACTGCCGCTACCGGCATACAGACGCTCTTGTGAAAATGGGAGCAGATATACAAGTGCTTGGTAAAGTGGCGATAGTTCGCGGAGTGCAGCGGCTTCATGGAGCCAATGCCGAAGCAACTGACCTCAGAGGCGGAGCGGCGATGATATGTGCAGCTCTTTCAGCTGAGGGCACAAGCGAGATAACGAGAATAGAACATATCGACAGAGGATATGAAAAAATAGAGGACGCGGTCACGGCTCTGGGCGGAAGAATTCGCCGTGTGTGACCGGGAGATGGAGAAGATATGAAGGACGTTGAAAAAACTGATGTCGAAAGACAGAACAGCAGCAAGCGACTCAGACGACGCAAGCGAAATTTCAATATTTACGCGGCAGTAGTCGTTTTGCTCGCTGTGACCGTCGGACTAACTATCAGCTATACGTTTCTGTTCAATATAAACGAGATTAAGGTCTCAGGCGAGTCGGATATGTATACGGCTGAGCAGATAGTTGACGCTTCTGGTATCAAGGAGGGCGACAATCTTCTGAGACTTGATCCGAAGAAGAGTGAACAGGAGATTCTTGACAAGCTGCTTTATGTCGAGACTGCGGAAGTTGACAGGGACTTCCCCTCGTCACTTGAGATAACGGTCACAAGATGTGTTCCGGCATACAATATAAGCTATGACAACGGCGTTCTTCTTGTCAGCAAAAAGGGAAAGATACTTGCCGACAACGGCTTCATTACAGACGGACTTCCGGTGATATACGGCTATGAACCGTCTGTTAAGTTTGCCGGAAAGTCAGTAGAATCAGGAAATCAGCATAAAGCTGATGCGTTCGGTGAGTTCATGGCAAGCATAGATAAGGAATTTTCATCCGAGATAGCATCAGTAGATATGAGCGATGAATTCTCGATAGTTGTCAATTACAAGAACGGTATGGTGTTCAGAATGGGCAACTGGAACGATGTCAATTACAAACTTGAACTTGCTTCCAACGTAATGTCTGATGACAGCGTAAAGGGCAAGAAAGGCTATCTTACGATGGTCGGAGCTAATCAGTGCAGCTTCAGGATGAACAAGACAGGCGACAAGCTGATAACACCTGAGCAGCCTACAACAGAGCCTAAAACAGATGCTAACGGCAAGCCTATCGACGGTGAGTCGAATCCCGAACAGGAAGCTATCTTCGAGCATTACAACCAGAACCGTCCGGCAGATCAGCAGCAACAGCAGCAGGATCCCCAGCCTCAGCCCGGTCAGAACGGCGGAAACGACAACAACGCTTACAATAACAACAACGAGTATAATAATGGTTATGGCAACGACGGCGGAAACGCTTACGGCAACAATGACTACGCAGACGGTTACAATAACGGCTACGGCAATGATTACGGCGGATATGACGCTAACGGCGGTTATGGCGGAGCAGATTACGGAAACGGCTACGGTGGCGGATATGACCAGTATGTAGGCGGAGGACAGAACTATTAACAGTAAAACGAACTAAAATTTGTACAAAATGCCATATTAATACGCGCTGTAATTGTCAAATGCGCTGAAATTCAAAAAAATTAATTTCAGACTTGAAATAAGTAAGAGATTATGATAAAATATAAAGTGTATTTATAGAGTTATGATAATTTCTTAAAGATAAAATACAGGATAAATATTTTAGGAGGAGTTAAAAATGTCAGATTTCAACTATGAGGAAGCTCTGGAACCCGATGTTAACATAAAAGTAATCGGCGTCGGCGGCGGCGGCGGAAACGCTGTCAATTGTATGGTGGAGTCCGGAGTGAACAATATTGAATATATTGCTATCAATACTGACGCTAAGGCTCTTAATAAGTCAAAGGCTACAACAAGAATACCGATCGGTACAAAGCTCACAAAGGGCAGAGGCGCAGGCAACAAGCCTGAGATCGGTCAGAAGAGCGCTGAAGAGAACAGAGACGAGATCGAGACTCATCTCAAGGGCGCTGATATGATTTTTATCACAGCAGGTATGGGCGGCGGAACAGGTACCGGTGCAGCTCCTGTTGTTGCTAAGATCGCTAAGGAAATGGACATCCTCACAGTCGCAGTCGTTACTAAGCCTTTCCTCTTCGAGAGAGAGCAGAAAATGGCTCAGGCTGAGAGAGGTATCGAGGAACTCAGAAAGTATGTTGACTCTCTTATCGTCATCCCTAACGAAAAGCTCCTCGTTGGTCTTGACAAGCCACTTACAATGATCCAGTCATTCGCACTTTCAGACGATGTTCTCAAGACTGGTGTTAAGAGTATTTCCGACCTCATCGTTGAGGAAGGCTACATAAACCTCGATTTTGCCGATGTTTCTACAATTATGAAGGGCGCTGGCTATGCTCATATGGCTATCGGTCACGGTTCAGGCAAGGACAAGGCAAAGGAAGCTGCAAACGCAGTTATCTCCAGCCCGCTGCTTGAGACTTCTATCTCCGGTGCTAAGCGACTCCTCATCAACATTGCTATGTCTGAGGACGTTCTTTCTTCCGATGTTGACCAGGCTACAAAGATGATCACAGATACAGCTGCTGAGAACGTAGAGTTCATCTTCGGTACTGCATTCAAGGAAGATATGCAGGATGAGATGACTATTACTGTTATTGCTGCCGGATTCGGTGAGGACGATAACGTTGCAGTTGATGATCTTGGTATCACACCAGCTTCTGAGGAAGTTATCCAGATCGACAATCCCCTTATCGATGGTCTTGGTCTTGGCGGCACTTCTGCTGCAAAGGCTCCTGCAACAAATCAGGACTACGACCTCGACGACATCTTCAAAATGCTTGGCAACTGATAATCACGATTATAAGCGGTCCATTGCGGACCGCTTTTCTTTTACGCAAGACCTGCAAAAAGTCAGCATTTTTATTATGTGAGCCGTTGATTATGGTAGTTGTTTTATTAACTTGTCGTATAATTCGCTTTGTCAATTAGTAAAATGCACTAAAATGAACAAAAATTTTCTACATATCAATAGTTGAAATATTATATTGAATATGATATAATTGATTAAAGGCAATTTTATTCCTTGAATTTATGTTTGCCGCAGGTTTCTGCGGGGATAGGAGTGTATACAATGGAAGAACCAACCGTATTACGTACTGCCAGAATGGGTGGTTTCGTTAAAGAGGACGTTATGACATACCTCGATGAGCTTAATTCTAAGATCATCTCACTCGAGGAAGAGCTTAAGAAAGCTAAAGAAACCGGTCCCGCAGATTCACAGGAACTCACTAAGGCACGTAATCAGATCGATAACCTTCAGGAGAAGCTGAATGCTTCCAACAATGCTCTCAGAGCAGCAAAGAAGGAAAATGAAGACCTTAAGAAGAAGGCTGAAGAAGACCAGAAGCTTATCGCACAGCTCAAGGCTGGCGGCGGTGCAGGCGCTCAGGGCAATCAGCAGGCAACTGCTGCTCTCGAGGCTGCTAAGCGCGAGATAGATACTCTCAGAACAAAGCTCAAGGCTGCTGAAGATAAGGCTGCAGCTGCTCCGCAGGGCGGCGGACAGAATGCTCAGACAGCTCAGGCACTTGAAGCTGCTAAGCGTGAGATAGATACTCTCAGAGCTAAACTCAAGGCTGCAGAAGAAAAGGCAGCTGCTGCTCCTCAGGGTGCACAGGCTGGTGCTGGTCAGCCTGCAGATGTTGCTAAGCTCAAGCAGGATCTCACAAAGCTTACAGAAGACCTCAATATCAAGACTAAGGAACTCGCTGAGAAGGAGAACAAGCTTCTCCAGACAGTTAAGGATAACGAAGTAGCTCTTGCTAAGAAGGATGCAGAGATCAGCAAGCTCAACGATGAAATCTCAGATCTCAAGGAGAGCGGCGGCGGCATGATCCCGTCATCGTTCGATATGGGTGCTCTCTTCACAGAGGCTCAGAAGACTGCTGGTAAGATCACTATCGAAGCTCAGAAGAATGCTGAGAGAGTTACCAAGGAAGCTAACGACAAGGCTGACAATATCGTTAAGGAAGCTACTGCTGAAGCAGAAAAGACAATCGCTAACGCTAACACAACAGCTGAGACAGCTATCAAGGAAGCTAACGATCAGGCTAAGCAGACTATCGACCAGGCTAATGCTCAGGCTAAGAATACAGTCAACGAGGCTAACAACCACGCTGACAAGGTTAACGAGATGTCCGATGCTGTTCGTAAGATGCTTCTCAACGAGATCGAAAGCATCAATACAAAGTTCAGCGACATCACTTCTGTACTCAACCGTCTCTCCAACCAGGCTACTGACCGCATGAGTGAGGCTAAGCTCATCATCGGTGAAGCTCGCAAGGCTGTTGACGACGACGAGACAAAGAAGGTTGTAAAGAAGGGCGAGCCCCCGGCTGCAACTTTCAAGCCTGCTGATGCTCCCAAGGCTGATATGAAGAATGTTCCGAGCGCAGCTGCAGAAAAGGAAGCACCTAAGTCTTCAGATCCTTTTGCTAATATCAGCTCACCTCAGTCATTCAACGCAGGTAACAGAAACAACAACAATAATAACAACAGCAATAATGCTAACAACAATAACAGCAAACCGGCTCAGAACAACAATGCTCAGGCCGCTGCTGATCAGGCAAAGCAGCAGAATGCTAAGAAGAACTTCAACTTCGATATGGCAGAGCTCCTCAAGGCTGCTGAAGAAGAAGCCGCTAAGGACACTGAAGCCTGATAACAACTGAATATTACCGCAGTTCCGGTTATTTCCGGAGCTGCGGATAATATATTATTCTGATAACTTTTGACAACGGCTGCTTCCGGCAGCTTAATTCGGAATGTTGGTGGATACCTTGCTCGAACTGGATTTAATTAACAGCGAAACAAGTAATATGACCGATGAAGAGCTCGCGGTTATGGCGAAATCAAGTAAAGTCGCCGCGGAAGCTCTTATTTCGCGTTACTCAAAGCTGATACTGATAAAATCAGAATTGTTCGCAAACGACCGTACCGACAGTGAAGATCTGCGACAGGAGGGACTTATGAGCCTTCTTAAAGCTGCTTCTTCATTTGATCCGGGCAGAGGAGTCAAGTTTTCGACTTACTGTGAGGTCTGTATCTCAAACCGTCTGCGAACTGTCTGTGCAGGTTCAGGAAAAAGTCCGAAATTTTCTGAAAGTCTCGATGATGTCAGCGAGAGTGAAGCGTTGTCCGTGGAGGAAACTCCCGAAAGTATCTGTCTGTACAAGGAGACTATGTCCGAAATATCAAGGACTGTGGATTCTGTACTTTCTTCGGCTGAACGCCGTGCCTTCCGTCTATGTATGCAGGGGCTAAGCTATCGCTGCACCGCAAAGAGACTGGGAGTCAGCGAAAAGGCTGTCGATAACGCTATGCAGCGCGCAAGAAGAAAGCTCCGCGCGTTTGTGTTGCCCTAAGTTTATGACTGTGTAGCTTAAATCCAGAGCGTTGTTTTACAAAGATGCCGGTGGAAATCCGGCCGTGGTCCAAATATTTTAAGCGAGGTATTGAAGATGTACGAAGACAAGACATTAGTCTGCAAAGAATGTGGAAGCGAATTCATTTTCTCCGCAGGCGAACAGGAATTCTATGCAGAGAAAGGTTTCGTGAATGAGCCCCAGAGATGTAAGGCTTGCCGCGACGCAAGAAAGAATGCAGGTAAGGCAGAAAGAGTTATGTATACTGCTACTTGCGCTTCATGCGGTGGTGAGGCTAAGGTTCCTTTTGAACCCAAAGAGGGCAGAGCCGTATATTGCAGCGAATGTTTCGCTAAGATGAACGAGGCTTGATTTCGTGAATCGCCGGCACGGTCGGAGACGGCTGTGCCGGAATTTTTATGCCGTGTTTCATTTGCGGGAAGTTCACAGGGCGTTGCTGTGGGAGAAACTCTGGATAAAGAGTTCTTACTGCTATACCAAGTGTACCTGCCGCAAATGAAGCACATAACCTATATTTTGAACGGAGAGTATTTATGCTTGATAAGAGATTGGAGAAAATAGCAGGATTAGTCAGCGGCAGAGGTATTGCAGTCGATGTTGGTACAGATCATGCCTATCTTGCAGCTGAACTCGTGACTTCGGGCAGATGCAGCCGTGTCATAGCTTCCGATATAAAGGAAGGTCCTCTCGAATCAGCTGCGAGAACGGTCGAGAAATACGGTGTGACTGACAAGGTACAGCTTATCCTTTCTGACGGACTTGCAGAAGTTCCCATGGACGGCGTGACAGACGTTGCAATAGCCGGAATGGGCGGCGAGACGATCGCAGATATTATCAGAGGACTCAGCTATGACCGCTACGAGCCTGAGAACGTCCGCTGGATACTCCAGCCGATGACAAAGCCTGAGTATCTCCGCAAAGCTCTCTATGAGCTTGATCTTCAGATAATCGGCGAGTATGCAGTTGAAGAGGGCGGAAAACTCTACGTGATAATGGTAGCTGAATACAATCCCGAATTCCGCCGCCTTACAGAATTTGAGGCTCTGTACGGCTTTTTTGCCGATGATGATGAAATGGGAAGAAAGTATCGTGAACATGAGTCAGAGAGACTTGCAAAGATAGCAGAGAATCTCAGTTCAGCCGGTAAGGACAATGAAGCCATACACTATTCAGCGCTGTCCGAGAAGATGAAAAACGGCGTGGACATTTACCCGGTCAATGAGATATACAGCTTCCTTGATTCAGTATTTCCTTTTGAGAGACAGGAGAAATGGGATAATTCGGGACTGCTTGTGAACTCGGGCACAGACTGTTCAAAGGTGCTTATGACGCTCGATATTGACAAGAGAGCAGTCGATGAAGCGGAGCTTAAAGCAGCTGATATGGTCGTTTCACATCACCCGGTCATATTCAGTCCGCTTAAGAGAATAAGCTCAGAAATGCCTGTTTATCGCCTTGTGAAGAACGACATTTCAGCAGTTTGTATGCATACGAATGTTGATATTTCGCCTCTCGGAACTAACGGATTTATTCTCCGTGAGCTGAGGAAAAACTATGAGTTAGAGTGCGAACCGGAGCACATCAACTTTGAGGAGTGCGGTTACATCTGCACGCTGAAAGAGACTGTTCCGGCAGCTGAATTTGCGGAAACTCTCAAGAAGATATTCGGCTGTGAGTACATCCGTGCGTCAGCTGATACGGGTATGGTGAAGAAGGTCGCTTTCTGTTCGGGTTCCGGCGGTTCATTCCTTGCGGATGTTGCGGCGAATGGCTGTGATACCTACGTTACAGGCGATGTTAAGCACGATGTGTGGATGGATGCGCAGAGTGTCGGTGTAAAGGTCTTTGACTGCGGACACTTCCACACGGAGAACCCTGTTATATGGGAGTTCAGACGTATTCTCGAGCAGAGATTTCCGCGCCTTGACGTAGAGATAGCTGAGAGTTCAGTTGATCCATGCATATATTTCTGAGGTGAATATAATGATATATACTTGTCCGGTCTGCGGTAAACCGCTTGAAACAGCCGGAAACAGCTATAAATGCTCTGACGGTCACAGCTTTGACAAGGCAAGGAGCGGCTATGTGAATCTGCTTCTTTCCAAGCACATCGGCAAGACTATTCACGGTGACAACAAGCTTATGGTGCGTGCAAGGAGAGAATTCCTTGAAAAGGGCTACTATCAGCCGCTAAGAGACGCTCTCTGCAAGGCTGTAAAGGAGAATTTCAGCGGCAGCGTCCTGCTGGATGCCGGCTGCGGTGAAGGTTATTATACTTCGGCAGTTTCCGGAACGCTTGGAACAGCGGCAGAGGTCTACGGTATCGACATATCAAAAATTGCTGCGGAATTCGCTGCAAAACGCCATGACGGAGTGAACTATGCTGCCGGAAGCGTGTTCCACATACCTGTCGCTGACGCTTCATGTGATATGCTTATAACCTTGTTCTCACCTTACTGCGGTGAGGAGTTCGTGAGAGTCCTGCGTAACGGCGGTGTTATGATAATGGCAATACCGTCAACGGACCATCTATGGGAGCTGAAACAGAAAATATACGATACACCGTATAAAAATGAGGTCAAGCCCTACGAACTCGAAGGCTTTTCGTTTATCGGGAAAGAGCACATCAGGTATATGATGGAGCTCGCCTCGCAGGAAGACATACAGCAGTTATTCTCGATGACTCCGTATTATTACAGGACAGGGCAGGAACAGCAGAAGCGGCTTGAAGCAATTGACAGGCTGAACGTAACTGCGGATTTTGAACTGCTTATATATAAGAACAACAGCAATTAATGATTAGTGAAGGACTGATATTATGGCGCTCGACGGCGCATTTCTCTATGCAATAAGATCGGAACTCCTGCCGCTCATAGGGGGCAGAGTTGAAAAAATACACCAGCCATCGCGCGAAGAGATAATTATCTCGATACGCACAAGGCAGGGCAGCAATAAACTCTATATATCGGCAAATGCCGGCGGTGCCCGCGTACACGTCACACAGCTTTCTGTGGACAATCCGCAGACTCCGCCGATGTTCTGTATGCTGCTCAGAAAAAGACTTGGCAGCGGAAAACTCATAGCAGTCCGTCAGGACGGCCTTGAGCGAATACTCTTCCTTGATTTTGAGTGCGTGAACGAACTCGGTGACGTGGTTACCGTGACGCTTGCCTGCGAGATAATGGGACGCTGTTCAAATCTCGTTATCATCGATGGCGAGAGCAGAGTCGTTGACAGTATCAAGCGAGTTGACGAGGATATGTCACGCGAAAGACTCGTTCTGCCGGGAATGAGATATGAATTTCCGCCCCGTGACGACCGCCTTAACTTCCTTACAGCAGAGCCTGAACAGATAGTGAACGCCCTCAGAGCAGTCAATAATGCCGAGCTTTCAAAGGCTTTGATTCGTGTTTTCGAGGGTATCTCCCCGATACTTGCGCGCGAGTGGACATTCTTTGCCGGCAGGGGAGCACATCTTGAAAGCTCCACCGTTGAAGGTGACCAGCTCGACCGTCTGCTCTTCGCGGTAAAACGTACAAAGGAACAGCTTATAAACGGCGAATGCTGCTTCTCGGCAGTCAGCGACAAGGAAGGACAGCTAAAGGATTTCTCCTTTATCCGTCTGTCGCAGTTCGGAACACTTATGCTCACAAAGGAGCTGCCGTCAGCATCGGCTCTTCTTGACTACTTCTACTCGGAACGCGACAGAACACAGCGTACAAAGCAGCGTGCGAACGACCTATTCAAGTTGCTTGTGAACCTCACAGAGAGGACTTCACGCCGTATCGCTGCACAGAAAGAGGAGCTCGTTGCCTGTGCGGAACGTGATAAGTATAAGCTGTGCGGTGACCTTATATCCGCTAATATGTACCGCCTGAAAAAAGGCGACAGTCTTGCTGTACTCGAGAATTTCTACGAAGAGGACTGTCCGTCGGTTGAAATAAAGCTTGATGTCAGAAAAACTCCGTCACAGAACGCGCAGCATTACTACAACGAATACAAAAAGGCAGTAACAGCTGAGGAAAAGCTCACAGAGCAGATAGCAAAGGGTGAGGAGGAGCTCCAGTATCTCGACAGCGTCTTTGATTCGCTGACGAGAGCGGCTTCGGAAAACGACATAATACAGCTTCGTCTTGAACTCAGTGAACAGGGCTATATCAGGTCGGGACTCGGCAAGGCCAAGCCTCCGAAAGCGCTTCCGCCAATTGAGTACAAGTCAAGTGACGGCTTTACTATACTTGTCGGACGAAACAACAGGCAGAACGATCAGCTCACACTGAAATTTGCTGAAAAATCAGATATATGGCTGCACACACAGACTATAACCGGTTCACACGTACTGATACTTACAGATGGCGAAACTCCGCCGGATTCTACCATAGAGGAAGCCGCAGTGATAGCTGCTGTGAACAGCCGCGGCAGAGGCTCGAATCTCGTTCCGGTTGATTACTGTCTTGCAAGATATGTCAAAAAGCCTGCCGGAGCTAAACCCGGAAAGGTAATATTCACGAACTATAAGACAGCTTTTGTGCGTCCTGATGCAGAGCTTGAACAGAAGCTTAGAGTATAATGATGAACAGGATACTGACTGAGGAATTCTTTCACCGTGATGGTATGGAAGTTGCTCCCGAGCTTGTGGGAAAGATAATTGCCCGTAAGCTCGACGACGGGACAGTTCTACGCGAGCGAATAGCCGAAACGGAACTCTACCGCGGCGAGGAGGACAAGGGCTGTCATGCTTCAAAGGGCAGGACTCCGCGTACAGAGCTGCTTTTCGGCGAGAGCGGCATAATATATGTCTATCTCTGTTATGGTATGCATTGGCTGATGAACGTCATAACCGGCGAAAAGGATCAGCCGCAGGGAATACTTCTGAGAGCCGGAGAAACAAAGAACGGTCCTGCGAAACTGACGAAATACCTTCAGATAGACGGAAGTTTCAACGGCCGGCCTATATGCGGAAACGATACTGTCTGGATAGAGGACGACGGTTACCGTCCTAAGCTGAGGACAGCTCCGAGAGTTGGCATAGACTATGCCGGAGATTACTGGAAGAATATAGAATGGCGATTTATAGCGGACGGAGAGTGATAGTATGGACGTTAAGAGCCTTGCGTTCAGGCAGATACGTGATATTTGCGAGCCTTTGAGCTGTGGACCGGTTGAGGGCGGATATATGTTCATACTTACGCACAGCCGTGCGGAGTTCGTTGTCGACGGCGGACGTGTGGAAGTTCCTCCTGAGACTGCGATAATATACGGAAGTGATGTCCGCTGGGAATGTTTCCCTGCAGATGAAGCCCTTGTCTGTGATTGGATATACTTTGAAGCAGGCGGTGATACAGATTACCTTGAATCTCTCGAACTGCCTGTCGGTCAGCCGCTTTTTTTTGCCGATACTGAATTCATTACAGAGCTGATACGTAATATAACGGCGGAATTCTATTCGCTTGCACCGCGGCGCGGAAAAATGCTCGATACGATGATGAAACTCCTGCTGGTAAAGCTCAGCGATGCCTGTGTGCAGATAGGAGAGCAGTTACAGTCTGCGGAGCCGCATTACAGTGCGCTTGCGGAGCTCAGAGCCAGGATATACCGCAATCCTCAGCAGCGCTGGAACGTTGACTCGATGGCAGCTGAGGTGAATATGTCACGATCGTATTTTCAGCATATATACCGTGAGAGCTTCGGCGTTTCGTGTATAGCTGACGTTATAAACAGCAAGATAGAAAAGGCGAAAGAGATACTTTCTGAAACCGGCTGTACCGTTGCTCAGGTGGCTGCGATGTGCGGCTATGACAATGAGGAACATTTTATGCGGCAGTTCAAGAAAGCTACGGGTGTAACACCGACTGGATTCAGGAAGAATTTATGACGCTATATATTGACAAATTGTGAATGAGGCGCTATAATAAAAGTGATATGAACGGAAACTATTACCGCCCGGAGAACACTGCTCTGAGCGGAATTCACGACGAATGAGAGGGAAAAATATGTCAAAAAAGATTATCAGAAGCATAGCGGCACTTACAGCTGCTGCGGCTATGCTGCCCTTTGCGACTGCTGTGAAGCCTGCAGAGAAGTATACAGCTTCCGCAGCCGTTGACGACTGTCATGACGACTGGCTCCATGTAAACGAGAATGCTGAGGTCGTTGACAAGGACGGCAACCCCGTATGGATGACCGGTGTAAACTGGTTCGGCTACAATGCCGGCAGACAGGTATTCGACGGCGTATGGTCAAAGAATATGCACAGTATGCTCAATCAGATCGCTGACCACGGCTTCAATCTGCTTCGTGTACCTATGTCAACACAGATAATTCTTCAGTGGAAGAACAAAAAGCCTGATACAAGCAATGATGTCGGTGAAGTAAATATGATGGTCAATGCTTACTCAAACCCTGAGCTTACTGTTGAGGGCGGCGTTGACGGTGAAGGAAAGTACACTATCATGTACAGCTTTGATATATGGAACAAGGCTGTTCAGTGGTGTAAGGAAAACGGTATGAAGATCATGATCGACATACACAGTGCTACTTCTGCTTCAATGGGACATCAGAAGCCTCTTTGGTACGATGATAACTTCTCTGAGGACGACTGGCTCGAAGCTCTTGAGTGGTTCTGTGACTACTATAAGGATGATGATACTATCATAGCTATCGACCTCAAGAACGAGCCTCACGGAAAGCCTGAAGAAGGTACATTCGCAAAGTGGGATGATTCGACTGACAATAATAACTGGAAGTATGCTGCTGAAAAAGGCGCTATGGCTTGCCTTAATCAGAACCCGAATCTTCTCATAATGATAGAAGGTACAGAGTGCTATCCTGATTTCTCAAAGGGTGCAGACTGGACAACTCCTTCAGTAGATTACGCTCATTATGACGAGCCTTCACCGATATTCGGTGCATGGTGGGGCGGAAATCTTCGCGGTGTAAAGGATCATCCTGTTGACATCGGCAAGTACAACAAGCAGATAGTATATTCACCTCATGACTACGGTCCGCTCGTATGGAAGCAGAAGTGGTTCTATATGGACGATCCGAGCAAGACATTCAGCCGCGAGACTCTCCTTGACGATTACTGGAGAGATTCATGGGCTTACCTCATTGAGGAAAAGAAGTATCCGCTTCTTATGGGCGAATGGGGCGGCTTTATCGACGAGGAGCATGATCCTACCGGTGAAAACAAGCACTGGATGCAGGAGCTCCGTGATTACATGATCGACAAGCACATCCACCACACTTTCTGGTGCTTCAATGAGAATTCCGGTGATACAGGCGGACTTGTATACGATGACTTCGGCAAGTGGGACGAGGATAAGTACGATTTCGTAAAGCCTTCACTCTGGCAGAACGATGACGGAAAGTTTATCAGCCTTGACCACCAGTATCCTATTGGTGAGAACGGTATCTCTCTCAGCGAATACTACGGCGGAGAGCCTTCAACACGTCCAACAACTACTCAGTCTGAAACAACATCTTCAACTGTAACTACAACTACCACAACTTCTGACGAGACAACTGCAACGACTACCGGTACAGAAGATCCGTCAGAGCTCAAGGTTACTGTCAAGGGTGATGCAAACCTCGACAATAGTGTAAACATCGCAGACGCTGTACTTGTTATGCAGGTTTCAACTAACCCCGACAAGTATGGTCAGGGCAAGAGTTCTTTCAGCATTACAGCTCAGGGCGAGGTAAATGCAGATGTTGACGGCAAGAAGGGACTTTCAAATGCTGATGCTCTTCTTATACAGAAATTCAAGCTCGGACTTGTAAAGAGCTTATAATAACGATAAGGACGGCTTCGTGCCGTCCTTTTTTATTGCGAAAATCGTAAAGTTATGGTGAAATATTGCGGTTTGCTGTTGCTATTTTTAAGAAAGTGTGATATAATTTAATGTGAATCAAAAAATGCGGAGGTATTATGATAACAGTAAGCAATGTCAGCGTTCAGTTCGGAGGAACTACGCTTTTCAAGAACGTAAATCTCAAATTCACAAACGGTAACTGCTACGGCGTAATCGGCGCTAACGGTGCAGGCAAGTCAACATTCCTCAGAGTGCTCTGCGGAGAACTCGAACCGGCTTCCGGAGAGGTTGTAATGCCAAAGGAGGAACGTCTCAGCGTACTCAGACAGGATCACTTTGCTTTCGATGAGTATACCGTACTCGACACCGTTATAATGGGCAACGCACGTCTCTATGAGATAATGCAGGAAAAGGATGCTCTTTATGCAAAGGAGGACTTCTCAGACGAGGACGGCGTAAAGGCATCTGAGCTCGAGGGTGAATTTGCAGAGCTCAACGGCTGGGAGGCTGAATCCGATGCTTCCAAGCTCATACAGGGACTTGGTCTGCCGGAGGATATACTCTACCAGCAGATGTCAGGACTCTCCGGTAACGACAAGGTCAAGGTGCTTCTTGCACAGGCACTTTTCGGCAACCCGGACATTATTCTTCTTGACGAGCCTACCAACCACCTTGATATTGACGCAGTAAAGTGGCTTGAGGAATTCCTCTCCGAGTATTTCGGAACAGTCATAGTTGTATCCCATGACAGACACTTCCTCAACAACGTCTGCACCCACATCGTTGACATTGACTACAACAAGATCAAGATGTATGTCGGAAACTACGAATTCTGGTACGAATCCAGCCAGCTTATCCAGCGCATGATAAAGCAGCAGAACAAGAAGAACGAGGAAAAGATAAAGGAACTCAAGGACTTTATCGCGCGTTTCTCTGCAAACAAGTCCAAGTCTAACCAGGCTACTTCAAGACGTAAGCTAATTGAAAAGCTGACTGTCGAGGAACTTCCGGCTTCAAGCAGAAGATACCCGTTCATCGGCTTCGATATGGACAGAGAGCTAGGCAAGGACGTTCTCCAGGTAGAGGGTATAAGCAAGACGGTTGACGGCGTTAAGCTGCTCGACAACGTAAGCTTCACTCTCGGACGCACCGACAAGGTAGCCTTCATCGGCGAGAGCGAACAGGCTATTACTATGCTTTTCAAGATACTCATGGAAGAGGAGCAGCCTGACGAGGGCAGTTTCAAGTGGGGCGTATCCGTAACGACTTCATATATGCCGGTAGACAACGGTGAGTACTTCAATGGCTGCGAGATGTCGATACTCGACTGGATAAGACAGTATTCAGTCAAGGACGAAACAGAGACCTATCTCCGCGGCTTCCTCGGACGTATGCTGTTCTCCGGCGATGACGTATACAAGCCTGTAAACGTTCTTTCAGGAGGCGAAAAGGTGAGATGTATGTTCTCACGTATGATGCTTTTCGGCTCAAACGTGCTCCTGCTTGACCGTCCTACGAACCACCTTGACCTTGAGAGCATTACAGCTGTAAACAACAGCCTTATCAACTTCAAGGGCGTAGTTCTTCTTGCTTCACACGACCACGAGATACTCCAGACAACTGCAAACCGTATAATCGAGATCACTCCCGACGGCTGCATAGACCGTCAGGGAACATATGAGGAATTCATCGAATTCAAAAAACAGCAGGCAGAAGCCTGAAAACGAACGATAAACTAATCAGGTAAGCTAAGGGAGGTTTATTTATGCCATTTATCAACGTAAAGACCAATGTTTCTGTCTCTCAGGAACAGAAGCTGAGCATTAAATCCGCTATGGGACGCGCTATCACAGCTATCCCCGGAAAATCAGAGGGCTGGCTCATGGTAGGTATCGAGCCTGAGTACGACCTTTGGTTCAAGGGCGAGGATGCTCCTGCCGCTATGGTAGAGGTATCTATTTTCGGCAGTGCTTCTTCAAACGCGCTCACAACACTTACAAGCCATATTACAGGAATACTCACAGACACTATCGGCATATCGTCTGACAGAGTATACGTGAAATATACAAGTACGAACGATTGGGGCTGGAACGGTTCAAATTTCTGAGCTGATACTCACGGCGTACAGTATTGAAACTATTAACAAAGGAGGTCAATCATGCCATTTATCAATGTGAAAACTAATGTGTCGGTTACTGAAGACAGAGCTGAATCAGTGAAGTCTCTGCTCGGTCAGGCTATCACAGCTATTCCCGGAAAGTCAGAAGCGTGGCTTATGGTGGAGATAGAGGCTGAACGCAAACTATGGTTCAAGGGCACCGGAGAGGAAGCTGCTATGGTAGAAGTTAGCCTTTTCGGCGGCGCTTCACACAACGCTTATTTAACTCTCACAAGCCATATCACAGGTATAATCAGCTCACAGTTCGGAATACCGACAAGCAGGATATACGTGAAGTATTCCGAAACATCAAACTGGGGCTGGAACGGCTCAAATTTCTGAGGTGACAACTATGATAAAAACTAAACTGATATGCGGAGCTATGGCGGCTGTTATGATGAGTGCAGCTGTTCCGGCTTATATCGCAGCAAATACTTATGTTTATGCCGATTATGACTGGGCAGGCAGCGAATGTGAGCCGGCACACGATACTTCCCGTGATGTTCAGAAGTATGGTGTCGGAAATCCGTTCAACTACGGCGAAAGAAACACTCCTGCCGATGCTTCAACGGAAGAGATACGTGCGATAAACCATAAGATGTCGGTACAGGAAGTAAAGTATGCCCTCTACAAGGAGATCGACGAGCACTGGGAGCTTATTTCCAAACGTATCGGGCAGACTGACCGTGAAAAGGTCTATGCGCTCTTCCTCGGACTTGGTACAAGAGAGTCAACGCTCGGCGGAAACGGCGACGGTGCCGACCTCGAGACTGCCTATCTTGACGGATGGGGAGTTAACTCTGCACACGCATACGGCACTATGCAGACGGCTGTTACGGCTTTTGCCGACTGTGATCCGACATTCATGAAGGAGGACAATGTCCCTGAGATGTTCCAGTACTCCTTTACTGAGTCGAATTTCTATGATGCTATCATATCCAATCACATGGGTATCAGAAAGATACTCCACTTTGTACAGCTTTGTATAGACGAGGAGAAGATGACAGGCTATCAGGTCATCAGAAACTCTCTCAAGGCGTTCAATACCGGCTGGTGGTATATGGCGGAGGACGCAGGAGCTTACCGCACATATGCCGATGAGATATGCGCGATGGCACAGTTCTACTACAACGAGGGACACCTCTACGATAATGTATTCACATGGACAGAATCGCCTGCGGCTGCTCCGTACCGTACAGATGACCGCTGGGACTGGTGGGGCGACGGCGTACCGAGCATGGAACCCGTTGAGGAAACTACCGAGCCTGAGAGCGAGACAGTCAGTGAGACTTCGAGTGAACTGACACCTACTCTCAAGGGTGACGCAAACCTTGATAGTGACGTTAACATCGCAGATGCTGTTCTCGTTATGCAGGTATCGACAAATCCCGATAAATATGCACAGGGTAAGACTTCTCTCAGCATCAAGCCTCAGGGCGAGGTCAACGCAGACGTTGACGGCAAGAAGGGACTTTCAAATGCTGATGCTCTTCTTATACAGAAATTCAAACTCGGACTTATAGACAAGCTCTGAGTAATTCAGGGGACGTCCTAATCGGCGTCCCTTTCTGGTATCATATCGCACAAAACGGCATATAATGTCCCGGAGGCGATGTGATGAAACGTTTAGCGGCAGCACTTCTTGCTGCGTATATGTTTACTTCCTGCGAAGCGGCTGACAGCTCATTTTCTGAGCCTGAAACAGCTTCTGATATGACATACTGTCAGCAGGAAAGAGAGCAGCTTGGTGAACTGGCAGACGGCTATGTTCCGGTGAATTATCAGCATATGGCCGGGGAGTGGTTCCCGTATATGCACTATGAGAATTATATGCACGGAAAGTCAGAAGACGAGTTCCGTGAGAGTGTGAGGGAACTGTATTCGGCTGCTAAGGCAGAGGGGATAAACACTCTTTTTCTTCACGTTCACCCGTGTGGTGACGCATATTACCGTTCGGAGATATTCCCGCGCGGTACAAGCTGGGACGGTGACTATGATCCGTTTGCAGTGATGATCGAAGAAGCTCATAAGCTCGGTCTTTCGGTACACGCCTGGCTGAACCCTCTGCGCTGTCAGACAACAGAGCGGATGAAAGCGCTGCCTGACAGCTTCGTAGTAAAACAGTGGACAGAGAACGGCATAGCTAAGGAAGTGAACGGGCGCTGGTATCTCGATCCGTCATGTACAGAGACAGACGAACTTCTCAGAGATTGCATCAGAGAGATAATTACCAATTACGACGTTGACGGGATACACATAGACGATTATTTTTATCCGACAACTGCTCCGGAATTCGATGCAGAGGAGTTCGCAGCGAGCGGAAGTACAGATCTCGGAGAGTGGCGGCGTTCAAATTGTACCCGTATGGTCAGGGCGATGTATGACGAGGTTAAAAGCTGTGACAGCCGCGTAGAATTCGGGATAAGTCCGCAGGGCAGTATCAGCGGGAATTATGATTCGCAGTTTGCTGATGTCAGGCTTTGGAGCGGCGAAAAGGGCTATTGCGACTATATCGTTCCGCAGCTGTATTTCGGCTTTGAGAACGAGAGCTGTCCGTTTGCTGAGACTCTTGCCCTGTGGGAAACAATGACCTGTCCCGATGTCAGACTTGTGGCAGGACTCGGAGCGTACAAGCTTGGCAAAGCGGACAAGTGGGCAGGAGCTGCCGGCGAGAATGAATGGATAGAATCACCGGATATTATTCAGCGTCAGATAGAGCTTGTTGAAAAGTCTTCGGTTTCCGGATATGCTCTGTACCGCTGAGATTTAAGATTTGTTCAAGGAACGTATGATATGATAAACAGGAATGGAGGTGCTGATAATGAAACTGAAATGGCTTTCACTGCTTGCAGCTGCTATATTGTGCGGAACTGTTTCGTGCAGCGTCAAGGGCGGCAGTTCTGACAGCAGTGGGATTACTGTTAACGATACGGGTGAAAAAGGCGACGGTATGACTGTAACATTTCTCGATGTCGGCAAGGCTGACAGTATGGTCATTCAGACCGACAACAGCACAGTCGTGATCGACTGCGGCGAGAAAGGTGACGGCAAGGAACTCGTCAGATTTCTTAAAGATCAGGATATCAGCACGGTAGACTGTCTTATAATCACGCATTATGATAAAGATCACGTAGGCGGAGCGGCAAAGCTGATAAACAAGCTTGAAGTCAAGCGTGTGCTCGGACCGTATTATCAGGAATTCAGCGATGAAGCTGACAGCTTCCGTGATGCTATGAAAGAAGCAGCCATAGAGCCGGAGTATCTCCGTACAGACCGAGAGCTGGAGATCGGAGATGCTGAGTATACGGTATATGCGCCGAAGGAGGACTATTACGGGCCGGACAACGACAATGACTTCTCTTTGGTGACGAAGGTGAAGTATTACGATACAACATTTCTCTTTACCGGAGATGCTATGGACAAGCGCCTGGCAGAGGTTATGGATATAGGTGACTGTGATTTCCTGAAAGTCCCGTATCACGGCAGAAAGCTCGGTAACCTCAATGAATTTCTCGACAGAACAAAACCTGAATACGCTGTTGTAACTACTTCTGAAAAGGAGTTCTCACCGTTTACTGAGGATGCTCTTGAAAGCCATGATGTTGATTACCGTACGACCTTTGAAAACGGTGTGGTGACGGCTTTCAGCGACGGAAGCACGATAACTCTGAGCTCTGAACGCTAAGGCTCTTCGGCTTGACATACAGCCATAATAGTAGTAGAATAAGAGACGAGGAGTGTGAAAGATCATTATGCTAAAACTCAGACCAAATATGTTCGATGAATCATCGAAGTCCCACGCGCCTAAAGAGCTGTGGAAACTGATACTGATATTCCTGTTTGTGTTTCTTATCATATTGCTTGCAGAATCCATGATACCGGCAATAGTAGGCGCAAAGCCTATGGTCGAGGCGATAAATGAGCTGACTAATAACGGCAATAACAGAGCATCGTTCGATGACTCAATGGAAGCAGCCAAGGACGTTGCGATGAAGCCGTCCATTCTTTTATTATCGCTGTTCTGCACGGTTTTCGGAACGCTTATAAGTATTATGTTCTGCCGTCTTGTTGAGATGCGCCATGTATCGTCAATGGGAGCACGCGGCGGAAAGCGCAGAGCTGTCGTTCACTATTCTGAGGGAATGTTCATAGGCATAGTTATGATGACGACTATGACGCTGCTCACAGTAGCTTGCGGAGCCAATACGATAAAGCAGCTGAGCAATGTCAATTACTTGATGATACTGCTGTATTTCATCGGCTTTTTCATACAGGGAATGAGCGAGGAGTTCGTCTTCCGCGGATACTTTATGACAACTCTTGGCGCAAAGCACCATTCGTATATTGCAATAGCCGTAAGCTCAGTTGCTTTCGGAATGGCACATATCTCGAATCCGGGAATATCGCCGCTTGCGATGCTTAACCTTATACTTTACGGTGTGTTTGCAGCGGTATACATGATATACTTCGATGATATATGGGGCGTGTGCGGAATACACTCGCTGTGGAACTTTATGCAGGGCAACGTCTACGGAATAACCGTCAGCGGCGGCGCTGAGACAGAGTCTGTACTGAGAACGGTGCAGAAGTCTTCAAACAGCGTACTGACAGGCGGAAAATTCGGAATAGAGGGCAGTATCTTCGCAACGCTTGTGCTTACTGCAGGCATTGTGATAGTTCTGTATTTACAGTACCACAGGGAGAAAGCTTCTCCGGCGGCGGTTGAAGTGCCTGTGACCGCAGAGACCGAACCGGCAGAAAGCTCCGGAACTGAATAACTGCAAAGGCTGTAAGGATAGCTCCTTGCAGCCTTTTTTACGGGAAATATTGCAATTGAGTCCCATTTATTGTTGTTTTTTTAATAAGCTATTGACAAAGTACCAATAATATGACATAATAATAGTATTATGGATCATATCAGGAATTTCCTGATAATATAGAAACGAATTTATATGAAGGAGTGTACAGCGATGTTCAAAAAGATCATCAGCGGCGTTATGTCCGCAGCTTTACTGGTCACCTGCACATCTTATACTGCACCTGCAGCCACAGTAACAGCTGATGCCGCAACATCTAAGCATAACTATGCTGAGTTGATGGACAAATCTCTGTATTTCTACGAGATACAGCAGGCAGGACCTCTTCCGGAGTGGAACAGAGTTGAGTGGAAGAGCGATTCCACCATGGACGATCCGGTACTCGGCGGTTGGTATGACGCAGGAGATCACGTAAAGTTCAACCTGCCTATGGCTTATTCAGCTTCAATGCTTGCCTGGGGTATCTATCAGTATCCGGACGGCGTAGAGGAAGTCGGACTTATGGATACATATGTCAACAACCTCGTATTCGCACTCGATTATCTCGCAGCCTGCGATCTTGGCGATGAAGTCATCTATCAGGTAGGAAGCGGTAAGGACGACCATACATGGTGGGGACCTGTCGGTCTTCTCAAGGAAGGTATGGAGGACAACGGCCACGACTGGACAGAGGTCCGTTCTGCACTCAAGTCTTCAAAGGGCTGTACAGCGGTATTCGGTGAAATGTCTGCTGCTCTTGCTTCCGGATGTGCTGCTCTCAAGGGCAGAGTCGATGACAGCAAGCTTGCTGATTACCTCAAGCACGCTAAGAACATCTACAAGATAGCAGCGACTGATCCTAACGATAAAGTTTACAACGCAAGTGATGCTCAGGGCTTCTATCAGTCACGCCATCACTACGATCAGCTCTTCTATGCAGCAAACTGGCTGTATATGGCTACCGGCGACGAGAGCTTCCTCGATGACGCAAAGTCCTATATCCCCAAGCTTGACAAGCAGACCGGTGAAGGCGATACTATCGCATACGGTTGGTGCCACTGCTGGGACGACAATCTCCAGGGCGCAATGCTCCTTTACGCTATAAACACAGGCGACAAGGACGCTATCGCTCACGTTAAGAAGCATCTCCAGGTATGGCTCGATGCTAAAGGTCAGCCTACAACACTTCCCGGCGGACTCCGCTGGCTCACAGAGTGGGGCAGCCTCAGATATGCCTGCACAGCTGCATTCATCGCAGAGGTAGCAAGCGATACTATCTTCAAGGGACAGGACAATTCAGTTTACACAGATTTTGCAGAAACTCAGCTGAACTATGCACTCGGCGACAACCCTGACAACTTCAGCTATGTTGTTGGTTACGGTGAGAATTATCCTCAGAACCCGCACCACAGAACTGCACACGGTTCCTGGAAGAACGACTTCAAGGTGCCTGAAAAGACACGTCATATGGTATACGGTGGTCTCGTAGGCGGCCCTGACAAGACAGGCGCTTTCAACGACGATCGTAACGATTACGTTTACACCGAGGTAGCTACTGACTACAACGCAGGCTATACAGCAATGCTCTGTAAGATGATCGAGCTCTACGGCGGTACAGTAGATCCTAACTTCCCGCCTAAGGAAGTACACGATGCTCCTGAGTTCTTCGTTGAAGCTTCTTCAAAGGGCGCAGACTCACAGGGTATCACTATCAGCTTCAAGCTCACAAACCACACAGCTTGGCCTGCAAGAATAGAGGACAACGTTTCATTCCGCTACTATATGGATCTCAGCGAAGTTATCGCAGCAGGAAAGAATCCTGAGGATCTTGTTATCAGATGCGACCGTGACCAGGCTCAGATGTACAGCGGCGTAAAGCCGGCTGAGATCTCCAAGCCTAAGAAGTACTCCGGAGACATCTACTACATCGAGATCAACTTCCCTGACGGAAGAGCTATACTTCCTATCTCTGAGGGAAGCCACCAGTGTGAAGAGATAATCGCTATCGTAATGCCTGACTACGGCAACGGCTGGGACGCTTCAAACGACTTCTCAAACAAGGACTTACTCAGCGGCAAGACTTCAACAACCGCTGACGGTACAGTAAAGGGAATCGTTTCACCCTATATCCCCGTTTACGTAAACGGCGAGCTCTACTACGGCTATGAGCCTGACGGCACATATAAGGACGGTCTCGACAGTACAGGCACTGAGATCTCAACTGTATCTGTTACAAAGCTCGTAACAACTACCACAACAACTACTGTGACTACAACTACAACAGAAACTCCTACACCTTCGGAAGAAGATGATATAAAATGGGGTGACGCAAACTGCGACGGCAGTGTAAATATCGCTGATGCTGTACTGGTAATGCAGGTAGTTACAAATCCTGACAAATATGCTCAGGGCAAGACAGAAAAGAGCATAACTGCTAAGGGCGAGAGGAACGCTGATGTGGACACTTCTGTAAAGGGACTCACCAACAGGGATGCCCTTATGATACAGAAGTTTAAGCTGGGAATCATCGATAAACTTCCTGTTTAAGCATTCGCAGAAGGACAGTCCTGCAAGACTGTCCTTTTTCCTTAAAGGATAGGGCGTTTCCCTCATGATACTATGATTTGATTAAGAACGGAGACGTAGGAAAGTGGAAAAAATGTCAAAAAAGTCCCTGTGTGAAAACATCCTTACACAGATACGCCAGCCGCTTTGGGAAAACTGGTATATCCAGGAGAAGATAGGTTCCGGAGCATACAGCGCTGTATATAAGGTAACGGCTCAGCGTATGAACCGTACAGATGTTTCGGCGCTGAAGATAGAACCTATCGTTCCGGACGAGGATACAGCAGCAGATGAAGAAAAGCGAATTGCTTTTCTCGAAAAGCACAAGGCACTCGCAGAAAACGAGTCAACGATAATGTACTCGCTCAGAAACTGTCCGAATATAGTAACATATGAGGATGAGGATCTGCGTGAACTCATAATAGACGGCAAACAGGTCGGATATTATTTCCTGATACGCATGGAGTATCTCAGCTGCCTGAGCGACCTGCTGAAAAAGCGCAAATATCAGCTAACGGAGGAGAATATCCTCAACCTTGCCTGTGATATAGGAAAGGCAATAAAAACAGCTCACGATCAGGGTATTATACACCGTGATCTGAAGCCGGGCAACTTCTTTATTGACAAGAACGGAGTATACAAGCTCGGTGACTTCAATATTTCCAAGCAGACTGAGGATTCACGTGATATAGCCGGAACGAAGAGCTACTTTGCTCCGGAAGTGTATTTCGCACGGCAGAGCGGAAACGCTTACACCGCCCAGGCAGATATATACTCATTCGGCATTTGTCTCTATCAGCTCATGAACGACCTCTATCTGCCGTTTGAAGAGGGCTCTGACGCCGCCAAGGCTGTTGAACGCAGAATGACAGGCGAACAGCTTCCGGCGCCTAAAAGGGCATCTGAGAAGCTCTCAGCGATAATCCTCAAAGCCTGTGCATTCAACAAAGAGGACAGATATGCTTCGATAGACGATATGCTTGCAGACCTCAAGGCGCTGAAGAAGAAAGACACTCAGCCGGCAGAAGAAATGAAGGTCTATGATCCGGAGGAGTATGCAGTACCGGAGCAGGCTGCTTTCCCGAAGCCGAAGGAGTTCAACCCCATACCGATAATAGCGATAGTGGCGGTACTGCTCATAGCAGGTGCTACGGCTCTGCTGTGTGTCAAGTTCCTTGGTGATGACAGTAGCGATAACAGCAGTGCTGTGACGGAGCGTGATGTACCGATAAGTGAGATCTCACTCAATATGGACACAGTAGATATTGACGTCTGGGAAGATGTTACTATCACTAAGGTAGACTGTCCTGATGTGATAAAGCTCGAAGACATCACGTCTATGTTCGGGTTTGAATACGAACCGCCGACACTTCGTGCTGATAACAGCGATCTTGTGGTAACTGTCAACGAGGATGCGACAGAAAAGCTCTGTGTTGAAACTCCTACGTCAGACCTTATCATCAAGGCAAAGCGCACCGGAAAAGAGTATGTCATAACGGTAGACGCTGCGAAGTTAGCCGATAAGGAAAAGGACTATCCTATCACTATACGCAACAATGACGGAAGCGTATCCAAGAAGGTAAATGTAAGAGTCCGCAGAACAGGACCTTTCAGGGAAGAGATAAGACGAGTATCGAGTGATCCGTCAATAATAGAATTCAACGATGACAGTACATTTATTGTACATTCAACAGGAACAGTCACAGTAGACTGGGTATATAATTCAGAGGTTCTTTACTCAAAAACAGTAACTATCGAAGAATAAAGGAGGGCTTGCATCATGCCCGGAAAACACGATAATGATTTCAAAAACGGTGATATATACGGTCAGCCGGAAAACAGCGGATCTCCTGAAAGAAACGGACATTTCGGAAAGGTGACTCCCGACAAGGAACCGGCTTACTATGAGGAAACTCAGATGTTCAACAGACCGGAAGCTCCCAAGCAGACTCCGCAGAACAGTTATCTGCAGAATTCTCCGAAGCAGAGTGTTCATCAGCCGGAAAACTATCCGCAGAACGCTCATAACTCATACGGAATGACACAGGGTAGTTCACCTCAGAATAACGCTGCCCCATACGGACAACAGCAGGGCGGCTATCCGCAGAACAATCCTGCCCCATACGGACAGCAGCAGGGCGGCTACCCTCAGAACAACCCTAACCCATACGGACAACAGCAGGGCGGCTACCCTCAGAACAACCCTAACCCATACGGACAGCAGCAGGGCGGCTATCCACAGAATAACCCTAACCCGTATGGACAGCAGCAGGGCGGCTATCCACAGAATAACCCTAACCCGTATGGACAGCAGCAGGGCGGCTATCCACAGAACAATCCTAACCCATACGGACAACAGCAGGGTGGCTATCCGCAGAACAATCCTGATCCGTACAGACAGAGCGGATTCAACCCTTACCTGCGTGAACGCCCCGAGCCTGTGAGAAATGAGCAGACCAGCGGCAAAAAGAAAAAAGTCAAAAAGAAACAGCCGATGAAGACATCGACTGCTGTGCTTATAGTGGTAACACTTGCGATAGTTCTGTTCGGAGTAGTTCCGGCAACGCTGATATTCTTGCTCAAGGACAAGGACGATTCCGGAAGCAGCAGCGTTAAGGGTTCGAATCAGACAACTTCTCAGACCACCGAAACTGATTCGGAAGAAGAGGAAGAGACTACTGAGGAAACTACCGAAGAGCAGACCGAGTCTGACAGGTTCATTGCTATGATAGATGTTGTCGGATATAGCAGTAAGATCGCTGAGAGCGCCCTTCGTGACGCAGGTTTCAAGGTGTTCTGCAAGAATGTTTACAGCGATGAAGTTGCTGAGGGCAAGGTAGTTTCTCAGAACTACGATCCCGGATTCAAGATAGCACGCGGCACACTGGTAACGATCGAAGTATCACTCGGACCTGAGCCTACAAAGGTATCAGCAGAGGATAAGGTCGAAGTTCCTGATGTCAAGGGAATGAACATCGATAAAGCGATCAAAAAGCTTGAATCGAGCGGATTTACTTATGAAGTTGTCTATCAGCCCTGCGATGCGTCTGTCAAAGACGAATATATTCATACAGTATTGTCTCAGACTCCGTCATATGGCGTTAAACGTGAAAAGGGAACAAAGGTAACGATAAATGTTGCCAAGAGGGATGATAAAACTCCTGTAGCGACCGGAAAAGTCATTACAGAGGAAACAGACCTTAATGTCCGCAAGGAGAATAATACTGACTCAGAGATCATCGGCAAGCTGCCAAAGGGTTCAAATGTAGATATCATCTATGAATTTGAAGGCTGGTATGCAATATTGTATAACGGCGAGGTCGCATTTGTATCAAAGGACTATGTTGAACTTCCTGAAAATGCAAATAAGATACCTCAGTTACAACGTTCTCCGAACGCAGTATAAGAAACAGAACAGGACGCAGTTAAATGCGTCCTGTTTTTTATTATCATAAAGCCAAAAAAGACCGCCCCGAGGGAGGGCGGCCTTAAGTAATTCATGATCAAACGAGGAAGAAGCTTCCTTCGTTGCCATCAATAACGTAGTAAACCTTGTTCTCTTCAGGCTTAACGTAAACGTTAACAGTCTTAGGAGACTTCACGCCTGCATTATCGATAGCCTTAGCGATGATTTCATCTGTTGTGAGCTCAGCTCCGAGGTACTGTACGTATACAGTTGCAACAGTTTTCTTAGCAGCTGTCTTCTTAGGAGCAGCAGCAGTCTTCTTGGGAGCAGCTGTCTTCTTAGCAGCAGCTGTCTTCTTAGGAGCAGCAGCCTTCTTGGGAGCAGCAGCCTTCTTAGGAGCAGCAGCCTTCTTGGTTGCAGTCTTCTTTTCAGCGGCAGGAGCCTTTACTTCTGCTGCCTTCTCTGCAGCCTTAACGATTTTTTCATCAGCCATAACTGTAACCTCCTTGAATTACTTGTTTACAGCAGTCTTGAGAGCCTGTCCAGCCTTGAAAGCAGGAGCCTTAGACGCGGGAGCAGTCATCATCTTTCCTGTCTGAGGATTCTTGACCTGCTTTTCCTTTCTGTCGCGAACCTCAAATGTACCGAAGCCTACGAGAGAAACCTTTTCACCGCCTGCAAGTGACTCTGTGATAGCAGAGATGATTGCATTTACAGCGATCTCAGCATTCTTCTTAGTGAATTCAGTCTTTTCAGCAACTACGCCGATTAACTCTGTCTTTGTCATATTATTATCCTCCATATATAAGATTTATAATTGAATTATATACCCTTTAGCCCGATTTGTCAAGGAAATAGCGAAAAAATGTTAAAACGACGTATATTCGGCTGCTGACGACCTGATTTTTATGGAAAACGGCTATAAAATGCGGTGTTTTCGGGGCGTTTCGGAGTGTTTGACAAACAGTTTACGAGTGATAGACAGAGTCTCAATTTGCGGATAATTCGCCGTTTTCATCGACATCTATCTCTATCGTGTCACCTGAGGACAGGTCGCTGGAGATGATCTTTTTTGCAACGAGAGTCTCGACCTTGCTCTGTATAAATCTTCTGAGCGGACGCGCACCGAAGTTAGGATCGTAACCGCAGTCAACAATGAGTGACTTAGCCGCATCGCTTACGCTGAGGCGGAGGTGCTTGTCGGAGAGACGTCTGCGGAGGTCATCGAGCATAAGGTCAACGATGTGGAGGATGTTTTCCTTGGTGAGCGGCTTGTAGAAGATGATCTCATCGAGACGGTTGAGAAACTCCGGTCTGAACTGCTGTTTGAGCAGAGCGTGAACCTCGTCGCGTGCCTGCTGGGTGATATTGCCCTCGGAGTCAATACCGTCGAGTATGCAGTGTGAACCGAGATTTGATGTGAGTATGATGATAGTGTTCTTGAAGTCAACTGTGCGGCCCTGAGAGTCTGTTATACGGCCGTCGTCGAGAACCTGGAGCAGTACGTTGAATACATCCGGGTGAGCCTTCTCGACCTCGTCAAAGAGGATAACGGAGTAAGGCTTTCTGCGGACGGCTTCTGTGAGCTGACCGCCCTCGTCGTAGCCGACATATCCGGGAGGCGCTCCGATGAGTCTGCTGACGCTGTGCTTCTCCATGTATTCGCTCATATCTATGCGGACGATGTTCTTTTCATCGTCAAAGAGAGTTTCAGAGAGAGCCTTGGCAAGCTCTGTTTTGCCGACGCCGGTAGGTCCGAGGAAGAGGAACGAACCGATAGGTCTGTCGGGATCCTGAATGCCTGCACGGGAGCGGAGAATAGCTTCGCTGACTCTTGTAACAGCTTCGTCCTGACCGATAACGCGCTTATGGAGTATATTCTCGAGGTTGAGTATCTTTTCTTTTTCGCCCTCCATGAGCTTTGCAACCGGGATACCTGTCCAGCGGCAGACTATCTTTGCGACTTCCTCTTCTGTGACCTTGTCACGGAGCAGACGGTCATCGCCGATATCCTGTTCAGCCTTGTGTTCGAGATCTTCGAGCTGTTTCTTCAGAGCGGGAAGTCTTCCGTATTTGAGTTCAGCCGCCTTGTTGAGGTCGTACTCACGTTCAGCCTTGTCTATCTCGCCGCTGAGACGTTCTATCTCTTCACGGAGCTTCTGTACAGCTGTGATGTCAGTCTTTTCGTTCTCCCACTTAGCCTTCATCGCATTGAACTTGTCACGGAGTTCGGACAGCTCCTGCTGTATTTCTGAAAGGTGCTCCTGAGAGATGTTGTCGCTTTCTTTTTTGAGAGCGGCTTCTTCGATCTCGAGCTGAACTATCTTGCGTGATATCTCGTCCATTTCGGTCGGCATAGAGTCCATTTCCGTACGAATCGTAGCGCAGGCTTCGTCTATGAGGTCGATAGCCTTATCCGGCAGGAAGCGGTCTGAGATGTATCTGTTGGAGAGGACGGCAGCTGATATGAGTGCATTGTCCTGTATCTTTACGCCGTGGAACACTTCGTAGCGCTCTTTCAGACCTCTCAGGATAGAGATAGTGTCCTCAACTGTCGGTTCGTCAACAAGTACAGGCTGGAAACGTCTTTCGAGCGCAGGATCCTTTTCTATGTACTGTCTGTACTCATTGAGTGTAGTTGCACCGATACAATGCAGCTCACCTCTTGCGAGCATCGGCTTGAGGAGATTGCCTGCGTCCATAGCACCGTCAGTCTTGCCGGCACCGACGATAGTGTGGAGCTCGTCTATGAAGAGGATTATCTGACCGTTGCTGTTCTTTATCTCGTTGAGAACGGCTTTGAGACGTTCCTCGAATTCACCGCGGTACTTAGCACCTGCAACGAGAGCGCCGAGGTCGAGAGAGAATATCTTTCTGTCCTTCAGGCTGTCGGGAACGTCACCGGCAACGATACGCAGAGCGAGTCCTTCAGCAATGGCAGTCTTGCCGACACCGGGTTCACCGATGAGAACAGGGTTGTTCTTGGTCTTACGTGAGAGTATGCGGATAACATTACGTATCTCGCTGTCACGTCCGATGACTGGATCGAGCTTGTTGCGCTGAGCGAGTCCGACGAGTTCCTGACCGTACTTTGCAAGAACATCGTAAGTCTCCTCGGGATTTTCACTTGTGACTCTTGTATTGCCGCGAACGCTCATCAGAGCACTCAGAAATGCGTCCTGAGTGATGTTGAAGGCTTTGAGGAGTGATTCTACGTCCTTGTCCTTGCAGGCGATGAGAGCGAGGAAAACGTGCTCTACGGAAACGAATTCGTCCTTCATATTTGAAGCGATCTGCTCTGCGGTCATTAGAGCGCGGTCAGCGTTTCCGGAGAGACCAACCTGAGAGCTTCTTCCGCTGCCGGTGACTTTGGGCAGAGCGCCGATGCGCTTGTCAGTCTCGGCTGAGAGCATTTCAGTATCAATATTCATCTTTTTCAGGAGCTGCGGGATAAGACCGTTCTCCTGAGCGAGAAGACCGGCGAAGATATGCACCGGTTCAACTATCTGATTTGAGTTCATCACCGCGATATTCTGAGCCTTTACGACAGCGGCGATAGTTTTCTGTGTGTATTTTTCAGAATTCATAATTATCCTCCTTTATGTCATAGGTCGATGTGCGTGTTATGGAACGGAACGGCTACAAAATGAACTCCTCGAGCAGCTTTGTATAATCACGGGAAAGCTGCGGTGCGTACTCTGCGAAGTTCTGCGGAGCGGCGAAGTAAGTCTGTATCGACGTGTTAAGGTCGTTGAGGTAGCGGCTTATAGCCTGACCTGTCTCTTCCTCGCTGAGACCGCAGTTAATAAGTTTACGCGAGAAGCTTCCGCTGCCAAGCGAGAAAACGTAATCGGGACAGCCATGAGCGGCAAGGGCATTTGCTTCAAGCTCAACACGGTATGCGAAGAAATTTCCGAACATATCTATAAGCTGAGCGCTCTGCGTTCGTATCTGCACCCTGAGAGTGCCGAGATATTCGTTTGGTGAGCGTTCGAGCTCGACCTTATAGTTTATAGTAGGGCGGTATTTGAAGTCGAGTGCTGTACGCAGAGTCATCAGCGAAGCCGAGCGCTGCTGCTGTATGCTGAATGAATTGCTTATGAGGTCTGAGACTGAGCCGAAGATCTCGCGCATACGCATTTCGGGGGTAACGCAGGAGAGATGCTGTGCGAGTATCTGATTTATAAGATTGGAACGGCTTGTGCCGCGCTTGTAGGCCTCACGGTCAACAGCACGTATGACGTCGTCCATGAGGACGAGACTGTATACACTTTTCTTCATAGAATATCACCTCCGGTGTTCTTTGGATATATTATAGCACTGCTTATAGAATTTGTCAAGCGGATTATATAATTTTGTTTGCAACTTTTTGAGAGCAAAAAAAGTCCTTCCCGATTGGGAAGGAGTCGGCGACTCAAACGGTAAAACCGCTTAGCACTGTGAGTCATCCGTCAATACAAGTTAAAAGAAGTTATTGAGAATAGAAAACATGAAAAAATTACAAATGAAAGGGGTTAGTTTTAAGTATTGACAAAAACTATTTCTGTGGCTTGCAATGAATTAATATTCAGTATCAAGAACATGAGAGGGGAGGGTACTTGATACTGAATACCAATATCTTCATCGCTGTATATATTATATTGCATAGTAGAGAGATTGACAATATATATTTGCAAACAAAACTGCATAATAGTGTACTTTTGAATGAAATATGAGCAATTTTATTGTCAACTTTTTGTAAATAAGTTATAGCATATTGCAAATTAATAATTTAGAAATATAGGCTATACAAATATTGCGGTGCAATTTGAAAGTTGACCAAAAATTGCTCCGCTGTAAAATACAGCGGAGCAGCTATTATCGTATTATCTTATATCTTAAAGAGAGAAAAGATTTTTACCGGATTCAACTGTGAAGTCTCCCTTACGGTCTGAACCGGCATTGATAGTAAACTTGGTTCCTTCTGCAAGCTCGGGAGAGAGCATGAGCACACAGCGGAAATCGTTCGAGGGAGTGAATGAAGCGGCTTCCTTTCCGTTGAGTGAGAGCTTGACAGCTGTGCCGCCTGAGACTGTTCCGCCCAAGTCTGTGATAATGTAAGGCTTTGCAGATTTTGAAAGCGCTGATACCTGGTTGCCTGCCGCAAAGAGATAGCCGTCAGTGTAGTTGAACGGGCCTGCTGCATAAATGGAGCTCTTTTCATCCTTCTTGCCGCCGCAGATGTAAGATGTACCGCCGTTCACGTTGATAGAACCCTTTGACTTGAGACCGTTAGTGCTGCCGTTTACTGTCAGAGTACCGCCGTTGATGGTTATGTCGTCGTTGGCACAGATGCCTGACTTAGCGGCTTTGATGTTGCAGATACTGTTATCGAAGATAACGTCGTCATCGCTGGTGATACCGTGAGCGTTGCCTGCGTTGATGTTGAGTGTACCGTTGCCCTTGATGCGGAGCGTGTCGTTGGAGAAGATAACACCGTCGTTGACTTTGCTCTTGGTGACGTCAGCGAGGTTGTTCACAGAGCCTTCCTTGACCTTTATAGTACACTTCTTAGCTTCGTCAACGTATATTGCCGGGCCGTATGTGCAGGTCAGGTCCACGCCGTTGAGGATGATAGTTACTTTTTCCTCTGAGGCTGTGCTTACGTAGATCTGACCGTCGGAGACTTTCCCTGTGAAGATATAGTCACCGCCGGATGTGATTTTTACAGTAGAACCGTCCACAACGGCATTCTCGCCGCTTATGGAAGGCTTGGAGCCGAGCTTTATCTCAGCTGTGTAGGACTTTTCTTCTTCCTCAGGCTCCTGATTCTGTGCTGAACCGCTGCCGGAGTTTCCACCGGCTGTTGTAGTTTTCTGAGGAGTTGGATCGTTCTTCTTGTCGGAGCCGCTCGGGGTGCTGTTTCCGCCGCCTGAAGCCGGAGTCTGCTGTGGAGTATCAGAGCTTCCTGAACCGCCGTCTGAGCTTCCGCCTGAACCGTTATCGTCCTGCTGACCTGTCTGATCGCTGGAACTGCCTCCGCCGCCGTTTGATGAAGGAGTATTGCCGCCTGCGGTAGTTGTCTTCTGTGCAGGAGTGCCGTCGGCGTTTGTTGCAGCCTGTGATGAAGCTTCGGAAGTCTTTTCCTTTGAAGCAGAGGAGGATTTCTGCGTGGAAGCCTCAGAAGCACTCTGAGCTGCCTGCGATGAATCCTCTCCTACGGGAGAGAAAGCGTCCGAAACGCCTGCGGGGGCGGTTGATGTTGAAGAACTGTCTTCAACGTCCCTGCCGCATGAAAAAGCTGTTGCCATGAGGGTAAATGCTGCAGCCGCAGCGAGTATCTTTCTGTGATCCATAATGATTCTTCTCCTTCTGTAAAAATCCTGTATATACGGAATTAGCCAGACCAGAATTACTCTGTGTCCGGCTGTCCGCTATATTAAAGAGGTGGTACTATCAGCTTTCATAGATCTTATCGTCGTATCTGAAGAATACGAGATTGATCGTCATATTTCCATTGAGAGCACGGAGCTCGTCGATGAACTTCTTCTGATCTGTGCTGTCGTCGATCTCGACGCTGTAGATCAGCTCGAAGAGAGTACCGAAGTTAGTTGTCTTTACTCTTCTGAGCTTGTGGAAAGAAGTATATCTGCTGAGAACGGGATCGAAAACGCCCTGATAGTCGAGGTTTTCGGGAATAGTTATTTTGAGAGTCATATGTCTCTTGCTGCTTGCTCCGAAATCAATAACTGAGAGGGCATACATTACGATGCCGAGTATAACGAAGAAGCATATAGCAAATCCTACATATCCAACTCCGCAGGCAACACCTGCTGCCATAGCAAAGAAGATGTACGAAATATCCTTTGGATCGCCGGCGACGCTTCTGAATCTTACGAGACTGAATGCACCTGCAACACTGAGTGCGCCTGCGAGGGAGTTGATGGTAAGGAGGATTATACACACGATAGTCGGGAGCATAGTCATTGTCATGACGTAGCTCTGAGAGTAGCCTTCCTTTTTATGAGAAAGGATATATACCATTGAAATTAAAAATCCTATGATGAGTGCAGCGAACATACAGATAAAGAAATCCTTGCCTGTGATAGTATCGCTTTTTACAACACCGTCTTCATATTTTGATAAAACATTGCCAAAAAAACCGTTGGGAAACATTATTATACACTCCTGTTCATTATTGCCGGATTATGGATCATTGATATTCCTGAGATGTAGATATGTTTTTCGTCCTTGACCTGTTCCTTGACGAAATTCTGATAAGCTCTTCCGTACTTTGAGAAGCTGGTCTTGAAGATGCCGAGCTCTGAGAGCTTCTTAACGAGCCATTCAGGCATAGCGTCCGAGACCTTGACTTCCATAAGTCTCTGGTCAGCGCCTATGATATAGTTGCCGTAGCTTTCGTAGCCAAGGCTGAGATCGTAACGTCTTTCAGTGATCTTACGGTCAAAGGTAAGGCGGAAATCACTGTTCTCCTTACCGAAGAAAGCTTCGCGCTGATAGCTGATGTACTGTTTCGGTGAGATAGGGTAATTGCCGAGGAATACATCGAGCTCGCGGAATACCTGTTCTGTTATGTACTTATCCATAGCAGGTTTGGTGCGGTCAGCGAAATAAGCATCCGACTCAGCGAGAGTCATAGCAACTCTGCGCTTGGTAACGATACCGCCGATCTTCTTCTTGATTTCGAGGAAGACTGTATCGTCAGGAGCAGCCGGTGAATAATAGCTGCGCAGTCTGATCTTTTCCTTGTAGTAAGGCTTAGAAAGTGATTCTCTGATGAGGTAGTCGTCAGGCGTATCATAGTATATGTTGTAGATACCGTATTCTTTGCCGCCGACACAGAATTTATCGGGTTCCATATACTGGCTGATGACTTCCATGAGTGAGTGATACTGGTGCATGTCAAGCAGGAACTTGATCTCTTTGCGTGCAAAAGTATTGATAGCCATGTTTTTCTCCGAAGTGCCTAAACCCCGGAGGTTCACGCTCCTTTCGTTTAATTTGACTATATTATAGCCTTCCAATCTTAAAAAAACCTTAAATCAACTGTGCAAATATTGCGGAAAATACGAAAGAATTGTTAAAGATAGTGAAAATTGCGGTCAAGTTCCCTTTGCATTACAACAGTATACCAATTATAATGAACTGTTATTTTTTATTATAATAGTACAGAGCGTATATTTGTTTCTGCTCTTATAATACTCCTTTTTTTGTCTCCTGTCAAATAATACGGATAAAATCCGCAATTAACGACAAGTATTCCGCAATTTCAGATAATTTTTGGTCAAGTTTAAGATTATTTTAAGATTATACTATTATACTGATTACCGTAGAGATCGAATCCCACCTCTCAGGGGAAAATAAAAAGGAGTAATGTATTATGAAAAAATCAGGAGTAAAACGAATACTCGCTGGACTCTCTTCATTATGTGTCCTTGCAGCAGCTATGCCGGCTGCAAGCTATGCGGCAGAATCAACTGGTGCTGTAAGAAAGCTTTACGGTGACGCAAACTGTGACGGTTACATTAATATCGCAGACGCAGTTCTTGTAATGCAGGTATCTACCAATCCCGACAAGTATGCTCAGGGCAAGAGCGATGTTAGCATATCAGCAGCAGGCGAATTCAACGCAGACGTTGACGGCAAGAAAGGTCTTTCAAACTCCGACGCTCTGCTTATCCAGAAGCACAAGCTCGGACTTATAGATAAATTCCCTGTTGAGGAAACAGAACCGGTTATCGACAGCGTAGCTATCCATCTCGGCAGCAGCATAACAGTTGAAGGCGACGAGGCAGGATATGTTTCACTTTCAGGAAGTGTTATAACTATCACACATTCCGGTACATTCTATATCGACGGTACTCTCGAGGACGGTCAGATATGTGTAAATATCCCCGATGAAGCAGCTGACGCTGAGACAGTAAAGCTCTTCCTCAACGGCGCAAACATCACAGGCAAGTCCGCACCGGCTATCCTTGTTTCAAATGCCGAGAACACTTCTATAAACATAGTTGACGGCACAGAGAACACCATTTCCGACGGCGATACAGCTTATGCAAACGCTGACGGCACACCTTCCGGTGAAGCTGTTATCGAAGCCAAGGACGACCTTACTATCAAGGGCGGCGATAAGGGTACCGGTATACTCAATATCACAGCCAACACACAGGATGCTGTTTACTCTAAGAATGACCTCAAGATAAACGGCGGTATCATAAATGTAAAGACACTCAATAAAACCGACAAGACCAACGGCATTAACGGCAAGACGTCTCTCACAGTAAAGAGCGGTACTCTCAATGTTGATACAGAGGGCGACGGAATCAAGTCATCCAAGGGAGCAGTTACAGTTTCCGGCGGAGAAGTTATCATAAAGGCTGGCAACGACGCTGTTCAGGCTGATACTACTATCGACATCTCAGGCGGTACAGTAGTTGCAGGCGGCGACCGCGGATTTACAGCTGTAACAGGCGTGAACATCACAGGCGGCAGAGTTATCGCAACAGCTACTGACAATCAGGCAACCAACGTTACAGCAGAAGGTCAGGCAGTTATGCTTCTCAACTGTATCGACGATGCTTCAAATACCAAGGACGGCTGCTGGAAGAAGAACAACACCCTCTATGTAAGCAGTATGGACGGATATACTGACTTCACCAAGAAGTATAAATATGTACTTATGTCCGATCCTACCATGGCTATCGGTACGGAAGTATTGCTGTACAACAAGGACACTAACGCAAACGTTACCTATGGTGCTGAGGGCAATCACAGATTCATGCTTGAAAGCAGCGTAAATACATTCGACAAGGTAGATATTGCAGGTATACTTCCCGTGCCTGTACCGACCGGCAGTTCGGAGAATACCATAAATTTTAACGGCGTATCAGCTGAGACAAGCGCGGCAGCTGATACAGTGACCGTAAACGGAAGCGCTGTAACAATTACTAAGCCCGGAACATTCACAGTTTCCGGTGAGGGAAAGGAAGTCCAGATAATCGTCGATGTTGATAAGACTGCATATCCCGCAGCAGTTGTTGAACTCGACCTTTCCGGCGCTGATCTCTCCAACAGCACCACTGCACCAATATATGTTGCATCAGTAGGCGATGAAGTGCAGATAGTTGCTAAAAAGGGGACTGTGAATGCTATTTCCGATGGTTCATCGCACACCCAGACCTATACCGACAGTGACGGCAATACCAATACTGTCGAGGGAGCTGTCTTTGCCCGTGACGATATAAAGTTCAAGGGCAGCGGTACTCTCACCGTGAACGGCAATCAGGATGATGCGATAGTCGGAAAGAATGATATAAAAATATATAACGGAAATCTTACCGTAAACGCTGTTGATGACGGCATACGTGCAAAGGACTCCGTTGTGATAGGCGATGATGTCAAGGCTGACGGCACTGCTGCCGACAATTCAGGACTTGTACTTACTGTGAACACAAAGTACGGTGACGGCATCAAGGCAACTTCCGATGAAACTGCCGAGGGAAAGACATACGGAAATGTCACCATAAACGGCGGAAAGATCACCATTAACTGTGAAGCTCTCAACGCTGATGTTGAGAACAGCACAGGCGGTGACGGCATACAGGCACAGCAGTCCTTCGTGATGAACGGCGGAGACGTTGACATCACAGTATACAAGGGCTCATCGTTCACAGGCTCAGGCACTACATCGTCAGGCGGACAGCAGGGCGGAAGACCTGGCGGCGGCGGATTCCCGGGCGGCGGCTTCGGTATGGACGGAAATGCCAACCACACACAGAATACCGCAAAGGGCATTAAGGCTTCCGGAATATATGAATCGGACGGCACTACCCTGAAGAGCGGCGGTACTATCACTATAAACGGCGGCAGCCTTACAGTTGATTCATCTGATGACTGCCTGCACTGTGCAGGTACTATGGACATCAACGGCGGAAACCTTTACTTGAAGAGCGCCGATGACGGACTCCATTCCGATACTACTCTCAATATCGGAAAAACAGCTGCAAATACATTTGACGATGTAGTTATATACATTCCCAAGTGCTACGAGGGCGTTGAAGCTATCACTATCAATCAGAACAGCGGAACTGTCTATGTTGTATCCGGCGATGACGGCTATAATGCTGCCGGCGGAAGCGACGGTTCAGGCGGTGGATTCCCGGGCTGGGGTTCAAGCAATTTCTCAGGCTCGATGAACCTCAACGGCGGATTTGTTGCAGTCAATTCTGCAAGCGGTGACCATGACGCATTCGACTCCAACGGAAACATCAACATCAACGGCGGATACTACTGTGCTAACGGTCAGGAACCTCTTGACTGCGGTGACGGCGGCGGCTTCTCTATAAATAAGAAGGGCGGCAATTATATCACTATGACTGCCGGCAATACTAACCTCACCACACGCTATACATTTGTTGATAAGTCCGGAAATGTCATCGTGTCATTCCTGTCCGCAAGCGGCAATGCGAGCAAGACTATCAGTGACAGCTCAGTAAGCCTTTACACAGGCGGCACAGTCAGCGGCGGCACAGCTCTTATCGCAGCTGCTTCTGACAATGTCTATACCGGCGGAACACTTTCCGGCGGTTCAGTTAAATAAAGCCAGCGAATAGAAAACAAACATATATAATGGCAGGGGTGCTACTCCGCTTGCGCCGCTGCTGGAAAAGGCCGCCTACGGGCGGTCTTTTTCTGTATCTGTACATAAAAAAGCGGCAGCCTTTTACTGACTGCCGCCGAATATTTATTTTTTGCCTTTGAATAACTGCTTGATGACAAGTCCTGCGCCGCCTGCCGTGAGTCCGAACATCAGGATAAACTCGTAAGCGCTTGTGGTTTTCCAGTATATGTGAGTTGTCGTGAACACACTTGCGAGAATTATGATCACACCAATAGCAAGTACAGCCCAGCCAAACATTTTCTTTTCCATCATGAACAGCATTCCGATGCCGATAACTGCCGGAAGAAGAACCATTCCGCTTGAGAGGTGGAACGAACCGATATGGTAGGAATAAAGCCCCCAATTGCTTGTGACATTGATATTCTGAAGTATCATATACAGTCCTGCTGCAAGCATTGCAAGACCACCGAAAAACTGAAGAAGATCGTTGCTTCCGTCGCTGCTGCTGCCTGATGAAGTGTTTCCGGAATATTTCAGCTCAGTGTTTGCACGGTGGCTTTTGAGTTCTTCATAGATCTTTTCAAGTTCTTTATCGCCTGTATTTTTAGCCATAGAATTATCCTCCTTTGAACTGCTGCTGATAGTCATTATAAACTAATTGCCGTCAAATGTCAATAGCCGGCGGCTATGCGGAGTATGTCACCGTAGAGTCTTGCGGAATCGCTTGCAAATCTGAAATTATGATCCTGCGGGTTCTGTATCTGCATAACTACTATATAGGAGCCGTTTGCGGCGTAGTCGGAGTAGTCTGTGAATTCAGGCTTCTGGTCTGAGTTGTCGCTGGAGTTTTTGAGACAGCCTGTTATGTACAGATAGTCACCCGCGCCGACCTCTGCTGTACCGGTCTTGGCATATAGAGTGTAGTTATCCGGAACGTATACTCCGAGCTTGTCTGCAACGCCCTTCATTCCTTCGAGGAGGGGAGCGCGGCATTCTTCGGGGATAGTGGCGATAACGTCATAAGCCTTGCTGCCGTCCTCTGATGAGGTCTTACCGTCGTTGGTATCGACGTATTCCTTGACGGTGAAAGGCCTTACCATGTCGCCGAATACAGCTTCTCTGCCGAGAGCTGCGAGGTAGAGCGGACAGGTCTTTACGTATGACTGACCGAAAGCGCTTCTTCTCAGGTCGTCATCGCAGTTTATCTCGATATAGTTCTCGAAGGGGCCAAAGTCGCATTCTATATCACAGCCCGTGCCAAAGTGGAATATATCCGCAAGGTCGCTGAGGACGTCCTCTGTGCCTATCTGCTGGAAAGCCTTGGCAAAGAAGATATTGCTCGAGTTTATGATAGCCGAAGTGAGCGTTCTCTCACCCATAGGATAGGACCAGCGGTTGGAATCCCAGTCCCAGTTGTGTATCGAAGTGCCGGAGTATTCCCAGTTGCCCTCGTCGGAAAGTGAAGTTACTCCGTGCTTAGCGGCAATAACTGCCGACATTATCTTGAAGCACGAACCCGGAGTCGCATTCTGGAATGCGCGGTTCATAAAGGCTCCTGACGGGAGCGTATCTGCGTAGGAGTGGTCAGCGCGGTACATATCCGGATCGTAGGACGGATAGGATACCTCTGACATAACAGAACCGTCGGTTCGCATTACCACTACCGAGCCGACTATATTATTGTTCTGCATATAATTGTATATCTGATCCTGCACGGACGAATCGAAGGTAAGTCTTGCGGACTGTCCGACGTTCTCGTGTCCCTGCACAGGTGAAGGGTTCTTCTGCATGAGCTGATCGCTGAGAACGCTGTCAAGACCGCCTGATTCTCTGCTGAGTATATTTGCAAAGCTTATCTTGTGGTTCTGATCGTAGTAGCGGACGCTCGTATCGCCTTCGTATTCGCTGTATACGAGCACATTTCCGGCACAGTCGCAGAGGTCGCCCTTTATGACAGCCTGTGTCGTTGTGACCGTAGTGGTCGTGGCAGCAGCTGTTGTTGTCGCAGCAGTTGTTACCGTAGAAGTAGCAGTTTCAGTTTCTGTGTAGATATGGCTGTTTCCTACCACACCGTGTTCATCTTCTGCTGAGTCGAGTCCTGCGAGAGTGTTGTCGCTGCTGTTGTGCGAAACAGAGTTGCACGAAAACATTGACATCGCCATAGCTGCCGCAGAGAGGAGCGCGGTTATCCTTTTTTTATCTGATCCCATAATATCATTCCCGATCGTAAAATTCCGGGATTTCCCCGTCAACAACATTATACTCTATTTTACAAATCCCGTCAATTAAAAATCGGTAACAGAATATTACCGGGAGGATAACAGCATTACCGTCAGCACAGGGCTTTGAGCAGTTTTTGAAAAAATCGGGCGCAACCCCTTGCAATTCACTGCAAGCTGTGATATAATAAGATGTAACCGTGCTTATGCACAACTTAATAATATGAAAAGAGGAATTGTAATGCCTGCAAATATTGTAGTTGGAACACAATGGGGCGACGAGGGTAAAGGTAAGATCATCGACATTCTCGCTTCCCGAGCTGACGTAGTAGTACGTTCACAGGGCGGCAACAATGCCGGTCATACTGTTGTAAATAACGGTGAGGTATACAAGCTCCACCTTATTCCTTCCGGTATTCTCTACCCGAATACACTCTGCCTTATCGGCGCAGGAGTTGTTCTTGATCCTAAGGACTTCATAGGCGAACTCGACAGCCTTGCTGAGAGAGGCATCAAGACAGAGGGACATCTCAAAGTTGATCCCCGCGCACAGATCGTAATGCCCTGGCACATCGCTCTCGACGGTCTTTCAGAGGCTTTCCGCGGCGGCAAGGACATCGGTACTACAAAGCGCGGTATCGGCCCTACATATATGGATAAGTATGAGCGCTGCGGAATCCGTATGTACGATCTCGTTCATCCTGAGGTACTCGCAGAAAAGATACAGTCCACAGGTAAGCTCAAGAACAAGATAATCACCGAAGTATACGGCGGCGAAGCATTCGACCTCGACGCTGTTACCAGGGAGTATACAGAGTACGGCAAGCGCCTTGCTTCCTACATGGACGACGTATCCGTTCTCACATTCGATGCTCACAAGGCAGGCAAGACTATCATGTTCGAGGGCGCACAGGCAACTCTTCTCGATATAGATTTCGGTACATATCCCTATGTTACTTCCTCACATCCCCTTTCAGCAGGCGTATGTGTAGGAACAGGCGTAGGTCCTAAGGTCATCACAAACATCATCGGTGTTGCTAAGGCTTATACAACAAGAGTAGGCAAGGGACCTTTCCCGACAGAGCTCGATGACGCAACAGGCGATCAGATCAGAAATGTCGGCGGCGAGTTCGGTACAACAACCGGCCGTCCGAGAAGAACAGGCTGGTTCGATGCAGTTATCGTTCGTCACTCTGTAAGAGTAAACGGCCTTGACAGCCTTGCTATCAACAAGCTCGACACTCTCGCAAATATCCCCACACTCAAAATGTGTGTAGCATACAAGAAGCCCGACGGAACAGTTACAGAGAATTTCCCTGCAACTCTTGAGGATCTCGAGGGATGCACACCTGTTTACGAGGAATTCCCCGGCTTCACAGAAGACATCTCAAAGTGCACCAGCTTCGATGAGCTTCCTGAGAACTGCAAGCGCTACATCGAGCGTCTTGAAGAACTCGTTGGCTGTCCTGTAAGCATGGTAGGCATCGGTCCCGACAGAACCCAGATACTCGAAAGATAAGAATATATCGCCATTTCAGAATATGAGGTGAATCGAATGTACGATGAAAACAGCTTCGGCGGCGGTCTGCCGGAAGACATAGACTACACACCGGATCAGCCTAAAATGGGCGCTCCCACAGGAGTTTCCGCACCTGTCCTCGATGATATAGACTATGTTGCGCCTTCCACAAAGAAGGACGGCCCGACAGGAGTTTCTGCTCCTGTGCTCGACGATATGGATACATATGTACCGGAGAGCTCAAAGAAAGACGGCCCCACAGGCGTTTCTGCCCCTGTACTTGATGATATGGATACCTATACACCTGACAGCAGCGCTAAGAAGGGCGCTCCCACAGGTGTTTCCGCTCCCGTTCTCGACGACGGCTATACAGCTCCCGTAGAGAATAAGCCGCTCGTTATGTCAGACGATGATATAATCAACGGCCTTACACCGGAGCTCAGATCACGTTTTGATGCCCTCCCGGCTGACAAGCAGAAGCAGGTCATTGATATGAGACGTACACAGCTCGGCGCTGTTGCACCTCCTGAAGAGGTAAAGGCTCCTGTGCTGGACGAGGATAACTATACTCCTCCTCCGAAGAAGGAAACTCCCGCACAGCCTGAGGCTCCTGTTACAGCTCCTATACTTGATGACGAGCCGGAAACTCCCAAGTACGTCCGCAAATTCGTTGACGAAGATGTTGAGCGTGCAAAGAGCGAAGCAAGAAACAAGGTATCGGCTTCCCTCGTATCCGAACAGAAGGACTCCAAGGAGAGTCTGCGAATGATGCTCGCACTCAAGGAAGAGCGTCAGGCAGAGCTCGCAAAGAAAGGCTTTACTGTTACACTTATCGTTGCGATAATCGGCGTTATCGGCGCAGTATGCTTCTATCTTCTCTATTCCGGACAGCTCGGACTCCCGTACAAGGAGAATATGAGCGGTATCAGCTCAAAGGTCGAGGATCTTTCACTCTACCTTGCAGCAATCGCAGGCGTAAGCGCACTCGGACTCATAAGCGGTCTGAATATCTTCAAGACTCTCGCATCGCTGTCCTATCTGCTGCTCAGCTTCCTGCAGATCTTCCCGGGTATCGGCATGATACCCCAGCACGAAGGTCCTATGCCGAAGATAGCGGCTCTTTACGGTATCGCACTTATCTGCTGTGTTGCAGTGTTCATCACACTTTCAGCCAGCGAGGCTATCGGACAGTTCTTCAAAAAAGAAAAGATACAGTACGATTAAAATATCAGGGACACACGCTGGTGTGTCCCTTTTCTTGTGCATTCAGTTCTTAATGAGGAGCTCCTTCTCTCTGCCTATGTCGCCCTCAAGAGAATAGTTTACCGTCAGTGTCATTCCGTCCGGAGTGATGCTTTTTTCTATGCTGCGCGAAAGAATTTTTGTATCTTCGCCGATGAAATTCTTCTCATATATGAATATCTTCCTGTTGAGTTCGTCTTCAAGCTGTTCTTCGGTGAGGGTTATGCCTGTCAGAGCAGTCTCGGTGAAGCGCCTGTGTTCGACGGCTATGGGGAGAGTCTTACCGAACAGCACAAGGGGAGACTCCGAGGTCTCCGTGTCATAGTCCGTGAAACTGTTCCTGCCGAGATACAGGGGGATATTCAGACTGAACAGCCTCAGCGAGCGCTCTTTCCGTTCCCTGCCGGTCTTAACTGTGCGAACAGGCGTGAACGAACCGGAGAAAGTTACCTGTTCGTCGTAAACTCCGATGATACTGCCCATCGAGTGATGGAGCATGATATTTCCGGAGCTGCTTGTGGAAACTCCGCTCACAAGGAGAGTGCCCTCCCGGACGTAGTCGCCGATCTTGTGCATGAGGAAGCCGTCCTGCACGGTGAACGAGGTTATCTTGGCCTTTTTCGTGGAGACTATATTGCAGGGAACGCGCATTTTAGGCGCTTCCGGCGCTCTGACTACCTCCGTGATCTCAACGACTATGCGGTTGCCGGTACGCCTTATGGAAGCCCACGATATTCCCTCGACTCTGACACGGAGCTCGTTCTCACACCAGTGGAAGTCGAGTTCGCTTATATCAGCACCGCGCCTTATGCCAAGCTCGTCAAGAGCGGCGATGATGTCATTGTCGCTGACAGCGGAGTTCCCCTGTATCTCGATGGTCATAACGACTCCGGAGAAGTACAGCACCGAAGCTATCACTATGACAGCGCCGATTAGCAAGCCGAAGCGTTTCCGGTACCTCAGCAGGAACGAGGATATTGTGGTATACTCCCGGCAGGTGAGCTGTATTCCGTTCGATTCTGCGAGCCGGGTGACGGCGGCGAGGTCACGCCGGTAAATGAAAGCGGAGAAAACGTCCCTGCGGCATTTCTGACTCCGGCAGTTTATCCGCTGACCGTGTATGCCGTTAATGAACCGGTAAAGCTCCTTTCCCTCAGCGCTTATGCGTATACAGCCTCTCAGCTGGTCTTTCATCTGCTGCGGCACTCCCTTTCCTCGAATTCCACCTGTGTGATCCTGCCGCGTATCACAAGTCCGCCGGAGCCGTATGTGTCGGCTTCGAGCGAGCTTCCCCACACCGTTATGCCGAGCCTGTCAGAGACAAGGCGTATGCAGACCTCGTTGTATTCCTCTATGCGGCGGCAGTTTTCTATGACCATTTCGCGGTCACAGTCAAAATATATCTGCGGTCTGAGCCAGAGCGAGTCAGCCGCAATATCAGCAAGCAAACCAAACATCTTATCACCTCGTATGTATAATGTTACGTTATAAATAATATGTATGTACAGGTGATGTATATGAAAGTGAAGCTGAAAAATATGCCTGCGGTGCTGAAAACGGCTGCCGTCCTGCTTATGGCTGTGTACATTATAACAGAGAGCAGAACGGTGAGCGGAGCTGTTTCGGGAGCGGCAGAACGCTGCCTGTATGTGGTGATACCGTCGTTGTTTGCGATGACAGCGGTATCGTCTGTGCTTGTGAGGAGCGGCGTGTGCAGGTCCTTCGGGAGACTGACAGACCTGCCTGCACGTAAGGTTTTCGGGATGAACGGAGAGGAGTTCGCAGTGTTCCTGCTGAGTATGGCGGCAGGCTATCCTGTGGGAGCAAAAATGCTCGGAGCTATGTACGATGAGGGGAGAGTGAGCAAGCGCCGTGCGGAACTTCTCGGCGGACTGTGCTTCGGTGCAGGACCTGCCTTTATAAACGGAGTTATAGCACATCAGCTGTACGGCTCGGAGACAGCGGGCAAAGTGATATTCGTGTCATCTGTGACAGCGAATGTGATACTTGCGCTTGTGATGTCGCCCTTTCTGAGACGCGGAGCAGTCCCGTGCGAGAGGGGCAGGGGAGTCCGGATAGATGCCGGAACGGTCACGGAGTGTACGCTGTCGGCAGGGCGTTCGCTTGCCGGAGTTTGCTTTATGATAATGGCGTTTGCGGCGGTGTCTTCAGCGCTTGACCGGACGGGGATAACAACAGCGGCAGGGAGTTTACTGTCTGACCTGAGCGGTCTTCCGGTGGAGAATGCACATCAGGTGATAAGGACAATTCTCGATATTACGGCGGCTGACGGCATGGAGAAAGGCAACTGGCAGCTTTTGCCGTACTTGTGCGGACTGACTTCCTTCGGGGGAGTCTGCGTGATGTTCCAGATACAGGCAATAAACAGCGGCAGACTCAGAACAGCGCCGGTGGTGCTGATGAGAGCGGCGGCAGGTGTCCTCAGCTTTGGTGTGGGCAGAGCCGTTATGCCGTATTTCCTGCGGAACGAGACTGTGACAGTTTCGACTGTCCGTGCGGCGGTACACCGTGAGACTTCGCCGGTACCGTCTGTGATGCTCATAATAATGGTGATAATGCTGTTCGTATCCGTTCAGGAGACTGAAAAACACCGCCGGGCGTAATTTGTAAAAAACGGAAATTTCTACTTGCAATTTGCAGAATAGTGTGATATAATATTAACGATAGGGTTTTGTGCCCTGTAAATGAAATTCTCAGGAGGAATTTATCTATGTTAACTTCAGCTACCGAAATGCTCCAGAAAGCAAGAGCAGGCAAATACGCAGTAGGCCAGTTCAACATCAACAACCTTGAGTGGACTAAGGCTATCCTTCTCACAGCTCAGGAGCTCAATTCTCCCGTTATCCTCGGCGTTTCTGAGGGTGCTGGTAAGTATATGACAGGCTTCGAGACAGTTGCAGCAATGGTTGCAGCTATGGATAAGTCTCTTGGCATCACAGTTCCTGTTGCACTTCACCTCGACCACGGCTCATATGAGGGCTGCTACAAGTGCATCAAGGCTGGCTTCACATCAATCATGTTCGACGGTTCACACTTCCCGATCGACGAGAACGTTGCTAAGACAACAGAGCTCGTAAACGTTGCTCACGGTCTTGGTCTCTCTATCGAGGCTGAGGTTGGTGCTATCGGCGGTGAAGAGGACGGCGTTATCGGTAAGGGCGAGTGCGCTGATCCCGACGAGTGCAAGATGATCGCTGATCTCGGCGTAGACTTCCTCGCAGCTGGTATCGGTAACATCCACGGTGTATATCCTGCAAACTGGGAGGGACTCAGCTTTGAGACTCTCGAGGCTATCAACAAGAAGGTTGGCGATATGCCTCTCGTACTCCACGGCGGTACAGGTATCCCTGACGATATGATCACAAAGGCTATCTCACTCGGCGTTGCAAAGATCAACGTAAACACAGAGTGTCAGCTCGTATTCGCTGAGGCTACAAGAAAGTACATCGAAGCTGGCAAGGATCAGCAGGGCAAGGGCTTCGATCCCAGAAAGCTCCTCGCACCCGGCTTTGAGGCTATCAAGGCTAAGGTAAAGGAGAAGATGGAACTCTTCGGAAGCGTAAACAAGGCTTGAGTTCAAGTAACTTCGTGTACATAAACAGTTGAAATGCAGAACAGCCATAAGGAGCATAACGCATCCCTATGGCTGTTCTTTTATGTTGGAAGTATAGACACAAGCATGTTTTCTATTCTCTTTCTCTTCTTTTGTGCCTGTGGAGTTTTAAGGAGTCGCCCTCCCCGATGTGGATAGGGGAGGGCTTACTAAGGGGGAATGAAAAAGCATTCAAATAGCAGAAACGGCAGCGTACCGTGTGATTGCTTTGGAGGGTTTTCTTCAATATTTCCTTCTCTTTACATTTATTATTATAGCATACAAATTTCGATTTGTCAACAGATACAATTGTTAATTTTTAATAAACTCTCTGTGAATATTTATCACAGAAACGGCTATAATATAATTGATCCGCCGGGATCATATACAAATGTCAAGGAGAGAACGATAATGCAGGAACACAAGAAAAATGACCACATCAAGTGCAGCGTTTCACAATGCCAGCATAATATGGTGACCGAGAATTACTGCGGTCTTAACTGTATCTCAGTCGGAACTCACGAGGACGATCCAACTGTTCCGGAGTGTACAGACTGCAACTCTTTTGTGAAGAGAACAGGCTGCTGCGAGTGAGCAGAAACCTGATTCCGGAGCTCTGTCTCCGGAGTACATATTGTGCAAAATATATAAATTCGGGGAGCAAATACAGTCAAATCGGGAAAAATATCGGCTTGCTATTGAAAAATCGATAGAATTAGGTTATAATATATACATAGGGAGCGTTTATTTTCTTCCCTTGCTTCATTTCCGGCTGTATCACCGGAGCGGAGCAGTTTTACCCGTCAGGAGGCTGATATAAATGTTTGATAAAACGATGACTTTTACCGTTAACGAGGACAAGGAGGCAGAACTCCGCCGAAATCTTACGGTAATTTATGACGCCCTCGTTCAGAAGGGCTATAACCCGATCAATCAGATAGTTGGTTATATACTGTCAGAGGACCCGACTTACATAACCACATATAATAATGCAAGAAGCCTTATCCGTCACATAGACCGTGACGAGCTTCTCCAGGCTCTTGTAAGATCATATCTCCAGGCTTGAGTAACTGAGTCAGCGCGGACTTCCGGACAAGGCAGAGACGGTGACTTCTTTATACATAGCTTTCAGCGGCAGCTTGTACGGCTGCCGTTTTCATTTTATGGCAGTAATAACTGACGCTCCCGGTGGGATAATAGCAATGCGGAGAAATACTCCGCAGACACCGGAAGGAGCTATGTCCGATGAAGATACTGATACAGTCGGCGGCAGCTCTTACGGCTCTGTCTTTGACCGGTACAGCGGTGTATGCAGCTGATACCACGAAGAAAGGCTACGGTCAGGGAACTGACGTTGACGAAAAGAACCGCCCTCTCGGAGCGGTGGACTTCACGAGCCGGTATGCCGAGCTTGATGCCTGCGCTCTGTCAGCTGACTCGCAGAGGATAATACTGACCTTCGACCAGGGCTACGAGAACGGCTACACGGCCAAGATACTTGATACGCTCAGAGACAAGGAAGTCACGGCGGTGTTCTTCCTGACAGGCGACTACGCTAAGAAGGAACACGCTCTTGTGAAGCGAATGATAGCTGAGGGACACGTTCTCGGCAACCACGGTATGACTCACGCAAGCCTGCCGGAGCTCTCAGAGGAAGAAGCCGAGAAGGAGATAATGTCTCTGCACAATTTCGTGATGAACAACTACGGCTATCAGATGCAGCTGTTCAGATGTCCGTGCGGAGAGTATTCCGACGCGGCTCTTGAAACGGTTAAGAAGTGCGGTTACAGAACAGTCTTCTGGAGCTACGCCTATGTGGACTGGAAGACCGATGCACAGCCGTCACCGGAAGAAGCCGTCAGAAAGCTCACAGAGTCCGCACACGGGGGCGAGATACTGCTCCTGCACTCTGTTTCATCGACCAATGCGGAAGTGCTTGGTGAGGTCATAGACAGGCTGAGGGAAAAGGGCTATACGCTCTGAGCAAAGCCGCTTTAACTGAAAAACAGCATATCACCGGGTCCTGATAATGCGGGGCCCGGCAGTTTTTTTGCCCTGCCGCAGAGAGGGGGAGTGTTCATTAATTGCGGAATAAGTGGAATACTTGTACCAATTTTGCTGAAAATCATCGTTTTTCACACAGCTGTCACAATTGAGTATTACAATGCTATTACAAAATGTAATTTAGAAAGGGTAATTTACAATGAGAAGAATCAGCAAAACTGCGGCTTTCATGTTCGCACTCTCACTGGGTGCAGTTGCGATGACAGGCTGCGGAGACAAAAAATCCGACTCAGAGTCAGGCAGCAAGGAGACAACTTCTGCCGTTCAGACAACAGGTGAGACAACAACAGCTGACGCTTCAGCTGAGAGCACTGCAGCATCAACAGAGCCGACAACTGCGGCTAAGATAAAGTACGAGCCGACTCCCGAGATACTCAACGCTGATCTTTCCGAAGGTCTTGTGCAGATAGGCAACTGCGTGTTCAGACAGGGCGGCTACATGACTATCGGGGATTTCATCACAAAGTACGGCAAGGAGTTCGATATGTCTCCCATAAAGACAGACGAATACCTGCTGGGCAAGACAAACAAGACAGTTCAGCTTACTTCGATAAGCGATCCTAACCTTAAGATAAGCGTTACCTTCGAGAACAGAAATGCCGGACTTAACGACCATACAAAGGTAACTGACGGCGTTATCGACATGGTAAGCGAGGTGGACAAGGAGCAGAGTGCTACTTTCCTCGCAAAGGGACTTCCGTTCAAGTCCGATATGGACTACGACAAGATAAAGGAGTTCCTCCGCGCACAGGGCTACAAGCAGTATGAGTATTACGGTGTTGACTATGCGGACTGTTTCAGCGATTCAGGAAACCAGTTCTCTATCTACATCGTTTCAAAGGATAAGAACCTCTACGACTATCAGTCAGCTTTTCACTATGTTTTCAGCTATGACTCAAGCACACTCAAGGGCAAAGAGTCTTACTGTCAGGGCTGGGTATCAAGTTCCTGTGTAAGCGATCCCGAGGACGCTGACCTTGTAGGTGAGGACGCTGCCGCAGACGACGAAGATGACCTCGATACAGATGAAGAACTCGATGAAGTTGACGATGTTGACAGCGAAGACGAAGAATAATATAAATAAAAAGGACGGCTTAACACCGTCCTTTCTTATTTACTTAACTACGCACTTCTTGAAGGCTTTCTTGCCCTTGCGGACTATAACGCCGTCGCCGATAGTGATCTGAGCCTTGGGGTCTGACATCTTAACGTCATCGACTGTGATGCCGCCCTGCTGGACGAGTCTGCGAGCCTCTGAAACTGAGGGAGCGAGTTCTGCCTTAACGAGGAGAGTAAGGAGACCGATAGCGCCGTCTGTGAGGTCAGCTGAGTCAATTTCAGCAACAGGCATATTCTCGTTGTTGCCGCTGCCGCCGAAGAGAGCCTTTGCAGCGTTCTGAGCCTTGACAGCTTCTTCCTCGCCGTGAACGAGCTTAGTGAGCTCGAATGCGAGAAGCTCCTTTGCAGCGTTGAACTGTGCGCCCTCCATAGTTTTTTCCATTTCCTCTATCTGCTCAACGGGAACGAATGTGAGCATCTTCAGGCACTTGATAACGTCAGCGTCGTCAACGTTTCTCCAGTACTGGTAGAAGTCGTAGGGTGAAGTCTTCTCGGGATCGAGCCATACAGCGCCCTTTTCGGTCTTACCCATCTTCTTTCCCTCGCTGTTGAGGAGGAGAGTGATTGTCATAGCGTAAGCATCCTTGCCGAGCTTTCTTCTGATGAGCTCTGTACCGCCGAGCATATTGCTCCACTGGTCATCGCCGCCGAACTGCATATTGCAGCCGTACTTCTGGAAGAGCTGGTAGAAGTCGTAGCTCTGCATAATCATGTAGTTGAATTCAAGGAATGAAAGACCGCGCTCGAGTCTCTGCTTGTAGCATTCAGCTGTGAGCATACGGTTTACGCTGAACTGTGCGCCGACTTCACGGAGAACTTCGATGTAGTTGAGGTTCATGAGCCAGTCTGCGTTGTTTACGACGATAGCCTTGTCGTCTGAGAAGTCGATGAAGCGGCTCATCTGCTTCTTGAAGCAGTCAACGTTGTGCTGGATAGTCTCGGCTGTGAGCATCTTACGCATATCAGTCTTGCCTGTGGGGTCACCGATCATAGCTGTACCGCCGCCGATAAGTACGATAGGCTTGTTGCCGGCCATCTGGAGTCTCTTCATAAGGCAGAGCGCCATGAAGTGTCCAACGTGGAGTGAATCGGCTGTGGGGTCAAAACCAATGTAGAAAGTTGCCTTTCCGGCATTTACGAGTTCCTCGATCTCTTTCTCATCTGTGAGCTGAGCGAGGAGACCTCTGCGTCTGAGTTCTTCAAAAGTAGTCATTATTATTTCTCCTTTATTATTATGTATTAACCTTGTGCTAGACCAGCTGTAACACCTTGCGCTATTCCTCGAAGAGCAACTTCGAGGGCTTTTAATAATACTTCTGTTTTTGAATTAAGGTCGGGACAGATGGGTGAAGGCATATAATCGTGATAATCCAAAGAGCCGGCTGGTCTGCCAACTTTTATGGCTATCCATTCAGCTGCTTTTAATTCGCGTATGCAAGTTGCGATTTGATCGTTATCAATCAGGGATGCTTCAGGAATCAATTCCATATTATTGTTGAGCGCTTCAAGAACATATATGTAATACTTTTTGGGATTATTCTTTAATCTTGTTTTGTGTGGGATGTATATAGGCTTAACATCGTCGTTAAACATATATTGTTTACAGCAAGGACACTGTTCAACCCCTTGCAAATATGGAATCATTTTTTTGAGTTTATCTTTGCTGATATTATACCGTTCCATAAATTGTTTGCTGTTCAACATAGTTAATTCCTCTTTATCAGTAATGGTTTATCATATTTGGGTTTACACTTTGATTATGATGTAGCTTCTGTCTCGGGATCTACGATCTCGATGGTGTAATTCGCCGTTGGATCAGGTACGTGTGTTTTTATTTTGACAACGATAACGTCGTCTTTTACAGGACCATCTGTCGAAAGAGTACATTTCTCTGTATATGAACCGCTTTCGTCCGTTATCTTGTAACTGAACTTTTTAGCATTGTTGTTCTCGGGATCAATGCTGAAAGCAAGTGATACATCAACTTTTCCGTCATGCTCATCAGTATTGCAGCTGACAGCCATTATCGTAGACTGCGCTGAGCCTTCTGTAACGATAACAGGCATTGTCGGGAGCTTGAAGTGTGAGGAGTCCTTATTCTTTCCGGAAGCGTCCTGTGTGCTGTTTATGGTTGAAGCAGCAGTAGTAGTCGCTGCTGAATCCTTTGACGAACTGTCCCCGGAACCGGAACAGCCTGTTAATGTAACGGTCAATGTAAGTGCTGCTAAAACAGCTGTGATTGCTTTGTTCATAGTTTAATCCTCTATGTTGGTAATGTATTGTTTTAGTTCTCTGAGCCATTGGGGGACGTTGCTGTCATAGACCGTCAGAGTACCGTTCTTGTATTCGCCGACCTGAGCAAAACCGTTTTCATTGTCCCAGAATTCGGCTTCGTTGCAGTAGGGAAGAACGGCTGCAAGGTCGCTGAAACGCTTTTCGTAGCGGCGCTTTACATCTTCTGCCGGAATGTCATGTCCGCCTTTGCGTACTCTGTTCTGTATGCGGAGCAGACTCTCATCGCAGGAGCTTACGCCGATATAGCAGAGCTTGACATAATAGCCGGCTTCGAGGGCACGTCTGACGGTTTTGAGCGTTCTTACGCCTGAAAGAGTGGTCTCCTGAGTGAAGCTGAGACCGTCCTCTATACATTTATCTATCAGGCTGATAGCTTTCTTTCCGCCTTTGATGCGGTCACCGCCGAATTCAGCATTGAGCTTGTCGGTATCAATGATAAGTCCGAGGTCGTTGTTCTTTCTTATGAGAACACCTGTCAGACTGCTCTTGCCGACACCGTTGACACCGCCTATAATCGTATAAGTCTTCATAGTAGTTCACCTTGCCTTGCATAAAGAATGAGCTCGTCGGGCGACCTCATTGCTATCACGACCTTTCATTGAAATACCGCTGTACTGACCTGTCTGAACAAACTAAAAAAGCCCCTGACAGCACAAAAAACTGTCAGGGACGAAATGTTCCGTGTTACCACCCTGTTTCGCCGGAATTATCCGACCTCATTGAAGCTGTAACGGGCAAACCCGACCGGACCTACTGGCATTTCAGCACGGCAACTCCCGGATGTAATTCTCCATGCGCCGTCGTTCCCTCGCACCGACCGGGAACTCTCTGGATCAGGCTATGCACGGCTTTTATCCGTTCCTCGTATTTTCCATGCATTAATGATACCATATTTGAATTCTCTTGTCAAGTCCTGCGTTAATTAACATAAAAAATTAATTTGCCGCCTATTGACTTTCATATGCCGTTGCTGTATAATATTATATGTTAATGCTGATGTGGCACAGTCGGTAGCGCAACGCCTTGGTAAGGCGTAGGTCGTCGGTTCAAGTCCGATCATCAGCTCCAGCACAGAGTCTGTGCCCCCTTCCACGGGGGCACTCGTTTTACTCGTTCACTTTTTGCGGCAGAGCTTACTCTGCTTTCGCTCACGGAAGTATTCCCGGATAGCGGCACATACAACAGCACAGAGCCTGTGCGAGCTTCCACGTTGACGCTCGCGTAGGCTCGCTTTCTTTTTGAAAAAGACGGTATAGTTTATAATTTTTCAATCGATCAGTCTCGTGCAGCAAGAGATGCATTTGTAATTTTTTTGATGGAGAGGATAAATAATGAATAAAAAAATAGTCTTTGTAAACGTCATTGTTTTTATCTTACTATTGATAACAAGTATATGTACAATTATGTTCTTTTTTTCAAATGATTCAGATTCGGCAAGCAATTGGTTTAAAAAATCAGAACGTGGCTATACAATAACAGGTAAAGAAATTGGCAAGGCTTCTTGGGGAGGGACTTCAAGAGCACGTATTGAGATTTATGATTCCGAAAAAAATAAGATTATTATTCAATTTGAAACCGGTATACAAACTAATGGCAAATCATTATCAGATAATAATTATAATCTTTCAATAAACGACGATCATATTTCTATTGCATTTTTCAACGACAATGGATCATTAAGCGGAACATACCGGTTTTATTATAAAGATTTTAAAAATGATAACAGTAATAGTGACAATTAATTAGATTTGTTCCTAACATTAATAATCATATTATGATGATTAATTAAATGAAAAAAGTTAAGATTTGTTGTGTGTGATACTGCCTATATATATGACAAAATATACGCAGAAATAGAAGGAGATTAATACTTATGAAAAAAGCAGTTATTCCACTTACCGTTATCGTTATACTTCAAGCAATTTTAAATATCTATTGCTTATTCTTTATGAAGGTTGATTTTCAATATGGAGAAGATGAAAAATGGTTTACAAAGAATTCACCTTACACTGATAATTATTGTAAAATTATTGCTTTTCAAGCACAACCAGAGTCACCGTTAGCAATTAACGGATCAACTAAAGTAACTATCAGCGTTTATTCTCACAACAAAGAATTAGCACACTTTAGCACAGAAATTAATAATAAAGGGAAAACGTTAGATGAATCAAATTATTCTGTTGAATGGCATGAAGGATATGTATTGCTGAAGCTCTGTGGCTACAATAAGGAATATCAATCGTATAGATTCTATTATGAAGATTAAAAGATGGGGCATCTCTTGGATTCGATTTTCAAATATTGCATGTCCGTTCAGCCCCTTGTTTGCCACATATTGTTACTAAAAACTGCTTAAAAATACTAAAAGCCACTCGAAATCAAGCTCTTAAATCAGGCTGTTTTTCGGTATTTTTCGCATAATACTCGAAACTGGCAGAAGCCTTTCGGTCAGTTCAATTTTCCGAATTCTTTTTCAAGTGGCTGAGTTTGTAATGTTCCCAGCTTTGTTATCTCAGCCATATCATCACTTCCAAGTTTTATTATATCAGATTCTCAGAATTGTCAATAGACTGATTATGAACATTCTCTCACCAGTGTAGGGGCCGCCTTTGGCGGTCCGCTGATTCAATAGTCGCTGCGTGAATTGCCGTTCCTCTTATCCAATAATCGTTACGAGAACCCCCATTTCACCCTCAAATATAAACTTTTTGTAAACAATTTCCGTTATTCAATGGTTTTGCATTGAAAACTGTCCGATTTTCGCCCCTTAGTGAAAGGAGTGTTAAATCATGACGAACACTGAAAGAAAAAACACGCTGGCGGAGCGTGAACAGTTCCTGAGGTACACGCCGGACTTCTGTGAAAGGACGTACATGACGGCTGAACAGAGCGAACGTGCGGAACTTCTTGCGGACGCGAGGGAGAGGGCGCAGGAGCTTGGCTGTCTGGCTGAGTTCGACGAGAGTTTCAGGGCGAAGCTGAGGGAAGAGAGCAAACTGAACCACCTGACGGTGCTTGACCCGCTGAACTGCGGCTACAACGACAGGGGGACGAGCGAGCTTTTTGCGAAGCTGTACCGTGATGAACTGCGCTACTCGGTGACTGCGAAGGAGTGGTACCACTACAACGGCGCTGTGTGGGAGAAGGACGCAGGCGGAATGGCTGCACACAAGCTTGCGAAGGAATTTTTCGACCTGCTGATCCGTCACAGCATAAGCATTACGGACGAAGCCGAACGACAGCAGTTCTACGGGTATTACGTGCGTTACGGCAGCAAGAACAAGCGTGATGTGCTCATAAAGGACAGCGCGGACACTCTCTGTATCACAGGGGAGCAGTTCGACAGGGACGTTAATCTGCTCAATTTCCGGAACGGTACACTTGAACTGGACAGCATGAGGTTCAGGGAACACTCTCCGGACGACCTGATAACGAAGATGTGCAACGCCGACTACGACAGGGGAGCTAAGTCCGAGCTGTGGGAACGCTTTGTCGAGGAGGTAATGCCCCACGACAGGGAGAAACAGCGCTTTCTGCAGAAGGCTCTCGGCTACGCTCTCACGGGCAGGGCAGACCTGGAAAGGCTATTTATCTTCTACGGAGCGTCCACGCGCAACGGCAAGTCTACTATGCTCTCCACGGTTGGCTACGCTCTCGGGGACTACGCGGCGAATACACCGCCGGAGACTCTTGCGATGAAGAAAAAGGACAGCCGTACAGCTTCAGAAGACCTTGCAAGACTGGCAGGAGTGCGCTTCCTTAACGTGAGTGAACCGCCGCAGTCTATGGCATTTGACGTGGCTCTGGTGAAGTCTCTTACGGGCGGCGACACCATAACGGCAAGACGGCTTTTCGAGAACAGTTTCGAGTATATACCGCAGTTCACGATATTCATAAACACGAATTATCTGCCGAAAGTGACGGACGACAGCCTTTTTACGTCCAACCGAGTGAACGTGATAACCTTTGACAGGCATTTCGAGCCGGGGGAACAGGACATAACGCTGAAACAGAAGCTCAGGTCGCCGGAGAACGTCTCCGCGGTGATAAACTGGCTCACAGAGGGACTGGAGCTCTACCGCAAAGAGGGAATGCTGCTGCCTATCTCAGTCGGGATAGCTACAAGGGAGTACGCGCAGAACTCCGACAAGTTTGAGATGTTCCTCGGGGAGTGTCTCGAAGAGGACAGCACCGGAGCAGTCACGGCAAAGGACGCATATAACCGCTACCGTGAGTGGTGCAGGACGAACGGCTACTTCGTGGAGAACAAGGGCAGGTTTATGGATATGCTGAGAAAGAGAGACTTACTGTCAGAAACAGGAACGATAGGGGGCAAGACGGCATTTAATGTGATAAACGGCTATATTATGGCGAGTAAGTAACAGATATAGAAAATGTAGAAAACTGGTGTAACCTTTTCGCGAGCCTAAGAAACTTTAAAACCTTACACTGAAAATCTACAAAATCTACATTTGTGCCGGAAGAGCATTCCTCATTCTGATTGACTTTATCGCCCTGCTGTGCTATAATTCGGGTATGGGAGGAAGCAAGGGGCTTTCTTCGCTGAAACGTGATTTAAAAGGAGTAATACATTATGACTACTTTAGGAGAAGATTTTGGATTAACGAAATATTCTGACGACTTTATTAATAAAATAGTCGCTTATAGAATGGATATCTATAAGAACAGAGAATCGGGGGAGTACTATTCTTATGATGAGATTGCAAAAAGAGAAAACTGTAATGCTGATGATGTAAGAGAAATACTTACGGCAACAGGAATAATGTGGAATCATTAACAGACAAATCCTGATTTACCGCATTGACTGAATACACACACATGATTTAAGGAGGAGAAAATGAAAAAATACATTCTGCGTTTTTTTCCTGAATATTTTACCACAAGTTTATGGGGATATAATGAAGCGGCAAAAGATAAATATGATTTGTCAATAGAATACAGTGACCTTGGTCTATCACCCTTACTGATCAGTGATTTGGAAAAGTTTGATGACAGCATTATGGATGTCATAGACTGGGGCGATCCCGGCGGACCGAGTCCGCTGTCTGTGAGTGAAAGAATGTCTATTTACAATGAGGGACAAAGACTTTTAGCGTTGATAAGAAATGAACTTAATGACGATTTTGAAATAATAGATTTTAGTGACTGGCTAAAACCTGAAACTGAATAGCTCAAAGCATATACCACAGGGAGAAACACAATGATTCATAAAAAAAGTGAAAATGGCTGGGAACTATGTACAATAGCTAATGGTCATTTATCGTGCGACAACTCTGTCCTGACAGCTGAGGATATCGACAGAGTCGAAAAACTGCTTATGCCTGAATATGGCGAAATCATGGAAAAAGAGCATATTATCGTCAGCTATGATAACTGGTCAGGCGTATTCATAATGCAAATGAACGGATTCAGCACAGAGTCCTCTGATGAGATAATAAAAGAGATATTTGTTTATTTATCAGACTCTGATTTACCGCATTGACTGAATACACACACATGATTTATGGAGGAAAAATGTATATGAATGTGCGAGAATACCTGGATATACTACATATAGCAGAAAGATTAAAGGATACGCCTCGACATTGTAAAACTTCACAAGGAAGGACGGAGAGTGTCGCAGAGCATAGTTGGAGAGTATCACTTATGGCATTAATGCTGAAAAAGGAGTTCCCTGATGTTGATATGGACAAAGTAGTAAGTATGTGTCTGATTCATGACCTTGGGGAATGCTTTACTGGTGATATTCCGACCTTTATTAAAACCGATTCGGATAGAAAAACAGAGGATTCACTTTTGCAGCAATGGATTGATTCAATGCCGACCGAATTGTCAAAAGACATTTCAGCATTATACAGTGAAATGGAAGCGCAGGAAACGACAGAAGCAAAAGTCTATAAGGCACTTGATAAACTGGAAGCACTGATACAGCATAATGAATCGCCTCTTGATTCATGGTCTGATAATGAATTTGAGTTAAATAAGAGCTATGCATTTGATGCTGTTTCTTTTTCGGAATGGCTTACAGAACTAAGAAAAGCGATTCTTGAAGATACAATAGAAAAAATAGATGCGGAATCAATAGTATAAACTCTGATTTACCGCATTGACTTAATACACACAAAGCACTATAATTCTGATAGGGGGTACATATATGTTTATTCCGGAGATACCAAACAACAGTCTGACAGAAGAAATAACTCAGATAGTTGAGTTAAGTAAAGCCCTTGAAGAGCACAATTATTTTGATTATGATCCACCTGCCACTGATGCAGAGATATCTTCATGGGAAAAAGAACATAATATAAAAATACCTGAATCAATCAAAGACTGGCTTAGATTTTCAAGCTATTCAGATATTCGCAGCGAACTTGCAATAATAAACGGATTAGAAGATTTTAAAACTGATTGTGAATTAGTACCTGATGAAATGGTCATAATCGGTGAAGTGATAGGCGACGGTCAATTCATCGGCTTT
>JAEEGL012993592.1_pt1 | contig 145502 bp, 127 predicted proteins | sample 9134231 | NCBI WGS metagenome assembly JAEEGL01 (sample SAMN16246548, study PRJNA631951) | gut metagenome | biome: gut microbiome; feature: rumen; material: fiber-attached | host: Bos | place: Iran: Karaj | collected 2018-10 | reverse complement strand
TTTAACGCTTTTTCCAATTCGGAACCATTTCCGGCGACAGAATCAATATGGTATTTGCTTTTCAGATACTCATATTGCGGTGAATTAAAATCGTATGAAAAGGAATAGTCTTCAATAGAATTATTGCTTGCGCTAAAGTCACGAAATACTCTCAGTGCCCCCGTATAAATATAATATTCGTTTTGCATTTTATCCTCCCCAAATCTCGATTTGTCGGGATCGTTTTTTATTCCGGCAAACGGGAATCACTCCGTCTTCTTCTTTTTGTATCTTATAAGTACTATCACACCCGCGGCGATAATGCACAGAAGTATGACGATAATGATGATCAGAATTATGATAACGGGTGATATGCTGCCTTTGTTTTGTACGTCTGTCGCCGCGGTTTCCGTATCCGTATCGGTTTCTGCCGTTGTGAGCGTATTATTTTCGGTTTCGGTGTTTTTATCGGTCGCTGTATCCGTATTTTTTTCCGTTTCCGTTTCCGTTTCAGTTTCTGTTTCTGTTTCGGTGATAACCGGCGACGTGTCCGTTTCCGTCTCGTGCGGCAATTCAAATCCGCATACGGTGCATTTCATATTTCCCGTTTTAAAAGTATGACTTGAAACGGTCGTGTCAAGCTTCACGCCGCATCGCGAGCAGACGTGCCAGTGAGAGGCTTTGTCGTTTTCCCATTTATCAGATGCGCTGTGACCGAGTGCGTCGAGCGTCACACTTTTTGGGTTGACTTGATTTTTGCCCTCCGCGTCTGAAAAAAACGCACCGCACGATCCGCATACGTAATATTCAATGTTTCCGCTCTTTGTGCACGTCGGCTCCGCCGCTTCGACCTTCTTCAACGTGTGCGTGTGTGATACGGGAGGAGATATCACGTATCCGCAGTCAAGGCAGACCTGCGGCTTCGTTTCGGTCGCCGCGGCGCCCTTTCTGTGCGGTATCAGCTCGCTGTGCTGTCCGCATATGTTTTTGCAGGTATGCGCGTGACCTTCGTCCGTAACGTAATCCCATTCCGATCTCCAGTCGTGCGCGGCGAAATCTCCGTAGGGAAGACCGCAGACGGAGCATACTGCTTTGAAAGCGCAGTCTGCGTGACCGCCCGAATGCAGTCCCTTTGTACTCTCTATTATCTCACCGCATTCACGGCGCAGACAGACCTTGTAATGATGAGTCCCGTCCGATCTCCATTCGGATTCCAGATGACCCGTCGCGGGTATTACCCCGTGGTTTTCGTCGGTTATGGGTATTTTACCGTAATTATCCTCAAACTTCGCTCCGCAATCACATTGATAATAAAGCTCTTTTCCGGGGGTAGTGCAGGTGGGATAAACGCGCGCGATCTTTTTCAGATCGTGAACGTGTGAGAACGTGCAGTGTAATTCTATGACCTCCGAGGGATCCTGTTCGTACGCGGTTACGGCGTCTGCTGTTTTTCCGTTTATTTTTGCCGCGACATCCGGTTTGTAATCCTTCTGATTGAATCTTTTGCCGCTTTCGGCGGAAAGCCATACCGTCAACGTATAGGAGTGGCCGGGCAGGAACAAATCGCCTTTATTCAGATATTTTTTCGCTGTCTCGTCGTACCACGTGACGGGTTCGGTCTTGTATAAACCGTACAGCGCGGGCTGATCGAGCGTTACGTCCGTGCTCATTTCCGCATATTCCGACGGCTCGGAAACGGTAACGCCCGCTTCGTAAATGTTTTCCGTAACGGTAAGAGCGGTCTTCGGCAAATATCCGGCGTACCCTCCGGCGAAAACCCCGTAATAACCGCCCTTGTCCGATACTATTATAACGTGCTCTCCTTTTTTGAGACGGACTAGTACGGGCGCCTCGGGATACATTCCGTCGAGCACGGAACAGGCGGTTTCAGTCACGGCGACGCCCGTTCCCTCGGGCGAGAGAACGTTTACGACGTACGTTTTCGTATCAAGCGTTTCCATACGAATTCCTCTTTGATACAGAACGAGGTTTGCCTGAACGGTAATGATGCCTTTACCCGCTTTTTTCGGCGTATATCCGTCGCCGCTTCTGTATACTGCGGTTTTTCCGTTATCGTTGATTATTAGCTCTGTTTTCAGCTCTATCTCGGACATTTCATATCCCGGGCGCTTCTGTGACGGGGGAGAGTAGGTAGCGTACGGATAAAACGTCTTTCCGGCAGTGCAGTCATAGTATTTCACACCGTCTTTTTCCGTGACAGACGTGTAACCGCCGTTCCTTATGCCGTACATACCGAGAGCCGCGCCGTCCTCCTTAAGGTGCTTCAGAAGCGTCTCGTGCGTGGCGATCCACATTCCGCTGTCCGAGATCATTTCGGTTGTATCACCGACAGTGACCTTGCAGGAGAAGCGCACATCCTGCCAATCGCCGTAATACCAGCTTAAATCGTCCCTTGTATAAAACTCCATATGGTTCGTGTGCGTTCCGTGATAATTTTCATCATCTTCAAGCTCAAGCCACGAGCCGCTGCTTCCCACACGCGCGCACCACCGGAACGTCGCTCCCGGCTCGCTGCAGGTAACGACAAGGTCATAAATTCCCGGCGCATAGACGAACGTATCGCACGCGCCGACCTGCGCGGGCAGTTTATGTCCGGCGGATAAAGAAGGCGCGGAAAAAGTAAACAACATAACAAGTATCATCAAAATGACAAAAACAGTTTTTTTCATAAATCCCTCCCGTCAGTTGTTAACATTATAACATATATTTACTGATAAGTCAAGCGGCAAAAATACTGCTTTTGCATTTAATAATTGTTGATAAAATATACACAATTCCGTATTGATTGAACGACTCACTTTATATTATAATAAAAATGGTTTAATATATTGTTCAAGGAGGTTTTTGCGTGTTAAACGTTCTTATCTACGGTATGGTATTCGCGGGAAGCGCGCTGATGGTGTTCAATATCGTCGGTTTTGTACGCTACGCGATAAGTACGAAAAAACTGCTTAACGGCAAAGACGGAGATAAATCATACGGGATACTGTATTTCCCGATCGTTCTTCTTGTTATGTTCTTGCTCGGTTATCTCGCCGTCGGTATTTTCGGTAAGCCCGACCTTATCGTTTCGGGTATTTTATTCGGCGGCAGTATCTTCGTTTTTATAATGTATCTTTTCATAAACAGGCTTACGAAAAAGATAGTGGAAAAGGAACAGCTTGAAGCGGAGCTTATGGCGGAGGAACAGAGAAATCTGGCTAAAACAACTTTTCTCTCCACAATGAGCCATGAGATGCGCACGCCCATGAACGTGATCATAGGGCTCGACACGGTAGCGCTTTCGGACGAAGGCATATCGCCCGCGACAAGGGATCATCTCGTTAAAATAGGACATTCCGCAAAGCATTTGCTCGGTCTGATAAACAGCGTACTTGAGATAAACAGTATAGACGAGGAACAAAGCGGACTTATCGAAACGGATTTCGACATAAAGGACGCGCTTGAGCAGGTAAACGTCATAGCGGAAACGCTCTGCGCACAGAAAGGCGTAAAATACAGCTTCACAAAGCTCGATAACGTCGACGGCTATTATACGGGCGACGAAATGAAGCTCAAGAAAATACTGATCGAGATACTTGACAACAGCGCCAAATATACGGAAAAGGGCGGCTCGGTGGAATTCACCGCCGAATGTACCGACGTAAAAGACGAAGAAAAAACGTTGAGATTTACGGTAAAGGACACGGGCATCGGTATAGATAAGGAATTTTTGCCGAAGGTGTTCGAGGTGTTTGCAAGAGAGGACGTGAGCACGACGAACAGCCGCGGCGGAAGCGGTCTCGGTCTTGCGGTTGCAAAAAAACTCGCGGACCGTATGGGCGGAGATATTGAAGTACAGAGCGAAAAGGAAAAGGGCTCGGTCTTTACCGTTAACATACCGCTTAAAACGACGGCGGCGCCTGATTTCGAGGACGAAGGAAACGACGAGCTGACGTCTCTTGAGGGCTGCAGGGTTCTTATAGTCGAGGATCTTCCGGAAAACGCGGAGATAGTCGCCGATCTTCTTGATCTTGAAGGCGCCGTGAGCGAGCACGCGGAAAACGGACGCGCAGGCGTAGATATGTTCGCGGCTTCGCCTTCGGGTTATTATGACGCGATACTTATGGATCTGCGTATGCCTGTTATGGACGGTCATACGGCGTCAAAAGAAATCAGAAAGCTCGACAGAGAGGACGCGCGTACGGTACCGATAATCGCGCTTACCGCCAACGCGCTTGAAACGGATATAAAACACTCGCTCGCCGCGGGAATGAACGCGCATATCGCAAAACCGACTGACGCGGAAGTGCTTTATCAGGCGCTTAAAAAACATATAGGCAGAGCAAGGAACGGAAAGGGAGAGATCAGACTGTGATAGTTTCAAAGCAGATACATAAGCCGAGACTTGTGCTTGTCGTCGACGATCAGGAGATCAACCGCGACGCGCTCGGGATAATACTCGAGGAAGATTACAGCGTCATATACGCCTCAAACGGTAAAGAGGCGCTTGATATGATACGGGAAAACGCAAACGACCTTTCAATAGTGATGCTCGATCTGATGATGCCGGTTATGAACGGTTTTGAAGTGCTTGAAGTCATGAAAGGCGACGCGAATATGAAAAACATCCCCGTAATAGTTCTTACGGCGGAGAAAAACGCGGAGCTGAAAGCACTGCAAATGGGCGCGGCGGATTTTATAACAAAACCGTTCGATGTGCACGAGGTGATCCTCGCCCGCGTCGGGCGCATTATAGAGCTGTCCGAGGGACGGCGTCTCATCTCAGCCGCCGAGACGGACGAGCTGACGAAGCTGTACAGCAGAAACTTCTTTTTTGAATACGCAAACAGATTGTATACGTATCATCCGGAGTTAAAGCTTGATGCGATAGTGGTCAATATAGAACAGTTCCACTCGATTAACGAGGTGAACGGCAGAAAATTCGGAGACGAAGTATTAAAGCTGATAGGCGAAGAAATAAAAGTCTTTCTCTTTGATTCTCAGGGCATCGCCTGCCGCTTCGACTCCGACAGATTCGGAATATACTGCGTTCATCACGACGATTATACTCCGCTGCTTGAAAAACTGCTGAAGCGTGTGAACGGCATCTCCGAAAAAGTGAAAATAGGTCTCCGCATGGGCGTAAAGCCGTGGAGAGAGGGTGTCGAGCCGATACTGATGTTCGACCACGCGTCAGCCGCCTGCAGTATGGTACGCGGCGATTATCAGAATCCCATAATGGTATATAACGATGATATGGGTGCGCGTGACCATCTTAACAGAATGCTTCTGAACGATCTGCATCAGGCGATAGAGAAAAAACAGCTTCACATATATTATCAGCCTAAATACGATATACAGTGCGACCCGCCGAGGCTCTGCAGCGCGGAGGCGCTTATAAGATGGAATCATCCCGAGCTCGGTCTTATTTTGCCCGCCACGTTCATCCCTCTGTTCGAGGGCAACGGTCTTATCGGTCTGATAGACGATTACGTATGGCACGAGGCGGCGGAGCAGGTCGCAAAATGGAAGAAGAAATACGGTATATCTTTTCCCGTTTCCGTCAACGTATCACGCCCGGACGTGTTCGATCTGACGTTTACGGAAAAGCTGAAGCGCCTGATCAACGATAACAGGCTTGATTATAAGGACGTAAAACTTGAGATAACGGAATCCGCGTATACGGACAACGCTAAATATCTGATAGACGTTATAGAGAGTCTGCGCGAGACGGGCTTTGAGATAGAAATGGACGATTTCGGATCGGGTTATTCATCGCTCAATATGATCTCGTCAATGCCGATAGACGTGCTTAAAATGGATATGAAATTTATCCGTAACATAGAAAAGAGCGAAACGGACAGAAGACTCGTTAATCTGATACTTGATATTGCAAAATATCTTAACGTCACCGTTGTCGCCGAGGGTGTGGAAACGGAAGGACAGATGCGGTTATTGAGAAACGCGGGATGCGATATGGTCCAGGGATTCTATTTCTCACGGCCGTTGCCCGCGGAAGATTTTGAAAAACTGATAGAACGCGAGATAACAGAGGAAAGGAAGTAAGTAAAATGACGCTTAAGGAACTGTATTCAAAGATCGACGGCAATTACGAACAGGCTATCGGTATTCTCCGTATAGAAAAACTGATAGACAAGCATATCCGCAAATTTCCGAACGGCGGAGTCGTTGACAACGTTTTAGCCGCGGGTGAAAAGATGGATGCGGCGGAGCTTTTTGAGGCGGCGCACGCGATGAAGGGCGTCTGCTCGAATTTAGGTCTTGCAAAGCTTGCAGCGGCGGCATCCGAAATAACCGAGGAATACCGCCCCGGCAAGGAGAGAAAGCTGTCGGACGACGCTGTCAGGGAAAAACTAACGGGAATAGGCGAGCTGTACAATAAAACGAAAGAGGGAATAAACGAGTACGTCAACTCGGCGCAGTAAAGGGACGCTCTGATGAATAATAAACTTGTGAGTAATAAACAAATAAGCCTGACGCCGTATCTCTCTGTCTTCGGACTCTGGGGACTTGCGTTCGGCTGCGCCGTCGGACAGGGCGCGTTCGTCATGCCAGGCAACGTGTTTTTGCCGATAGCGGGACCGGTCGGCACGGCTTTGGGTCTGGGACTCGGCGGTATTGTAATGATCGTTCTCGCGTGGAACTATCATTATCTGATGAACAAATATCCCGACGCGGGCGGTACATACACTTATACGAAAAAGTGCTTTGGCTATGACCACGGCTTTTTAAGCGCGTGGTTTCTGCTTCTGACCTACGTCGCAATACTGTGGGCAAACGCTACGGCTTTGCCGATCGTGGCAAGGATCCTGCTCGGAAACACGTTCCAGTTCGGTTTCCATTATTCTATAGCGGGTTTTGATATCTACTTCGGCGAGATACTGCTTGCGCTCGGAGCGCTCATACTCGCCGCGCTCGTGTGCCTGTTCAAAAGGACCGCGGCGAACACTCAGGCGGTAATGGGCGCAGTGCTGGTCGTCATCGTGATCGTCGTATTCATAGTTACTCTCGTTAAACGCGATACGTCAACGGCGCCTTTCACACCCGCGTTCGCCTCTTCCGAAAACGGCGGAGCGATTAAGGGGATACTTACCATATTCACGCTGGCGCCGTGGGCTTTTGCGGGATTTGAATCAGTTTCACACTCGGCAAAAGAAGCGAAATTCCCGCTTAAAAGGACGTTTGCCGTACTCGCCGTCGCGCTCGTCGTTGCGGCGCTCGCGTACGTGCTGCTTGCCCTGCTTGCGGTAAACGCTTTGCCCGAGGGCTGTAAGAGCTGGATAGATTACGTATCCAATCTCGGAAAATACAGCGGAACGCAGTCACAGCCAACGTTCAACGCGGCGCAGTCCGCGCTCGGAAACGTCGGTTCGGCTCTGCTCGGCGTCGCCGCGCTCTGCGGTATATTCACTGGACTTATAGGCCACTACGTTGCGGTATCAAGACTCATAAACAATTTATCAGAGGACGAAATGCTTCCCGGATGGATCGGAAATCTCGATAAAAACGCCGTACCGAAAAGGGCGATACTTCTTACGCTCGCCGTTTCGCTGTTCATGCCGTTCCTCGGCAGGACTGCGATCAGCTGGATAGTCGACGTTACGACCGTGGGCGCGACCATCGCCTATGCGTTCGCCGCCGCGTGCGCCATAAAGACTGCGCGCGAGGAAAAATCAAAGCCGAATATCGTTATCGGAGTGATAGGACTTCTGATCGCACTGTTCTTTGCGCTGGCGTTTCTTATTCCGAATATAATATCGGTCAAAACGCTTGCTACGGAAAGCTATCTGATACTCTCCGCATGGGGACTCATAGGCGTTATCGTTATGGCGCTGCTTCTGCATAAAGACAAAAACAGAAGGCTCGGACGTTCTAACGTCGCGCTTATCGTTATGCTCGGCGTCATAATATTCACGTCGACCGTGTGGATGCAGCAGACGGCGGATATGTCTGTGGAAAACTCCGTAACGCCAATACATAACTACTACGCCGAAAAGCTTGAAGAGGCGGGAGTCGACGTAGTATCGGGCGCGACGGCTGAATCGCACCGGTATCTGAACACACAGCTTGAAAAGATAAACAACAAGCTGAGCGCCGCGACTATCGTACAGGTCCTGCTGATAACCGCGACGATCGCCGTAATCTTTTTGATCTATTCAATGATCCAGAAACGTGAAAAGCAGATCGAGGTCGAAAAAGCGCTTGCGGAAAAGAGCAGCCGCGCCAAAACAAGCTTCCTTTCGAATATGAGCCACGAGATAAGAACGCCGATGAACGCAATCATCGGTCTTGACAATATAGCCCTGCGCGATCCGGACCTGTCAAATAAAACGCGCGAAAATCTTGAAAAGATAGGCGCGAGCGCAAAACACCTTCTCGGTCTGATAAACGACATACTCGATATGAGCCGTATCGAATCGGGCAGAATGGTGCTCAAGGATGAGGAATTCTCATTTAAGGAGTTTTTGAATCAGGTCAACATCATTATAAACGGACAGTGCGTTGACAAGGGACTTGAATATGAGTGCAGTATCGTCGGACACGTGAACGACTACTATATCGGCGACGATATGAAGCTCAAGCAGGTGCTTATAAACATACTCGGCAACTCCGTCAAATTCACGGAAGCGCCCGGCAGCGTTAAGCTCACCGTAGAGCAGACGGAACAGACGGACGGTGTGTGCCGTCTCCGCTTTGAGATGAAGGACACCGGTATAGGTATGGATAAGGAATACATACCGAAGATATTCGACGCCTTCTCTCAGGAGAATGCGACGACTACTAACCGATACGGCGGAAGCGGTCTCGGTATGGCGATAACCAAGAACTTTGTCGAGATGATGAACGGAGAAATAGACGTTGAAAGTATAAAAGGCGTCGGCTCCGTGTTCACCGTAACGGTATCGCTTAAGCGATCGGACAGAAGTTATACGGAAGAAAACGGATTACAGCTGCCGGATAATTACCGCGGTATCGTGGTTGACGACGATGAGATAGCGTGCGAACACGCTCAGGTAGTGCTTAACGCCATAGGTATCAAAGCGGACGCCGTAACGTCTCCGAAACAGGCGCTTTCAATGATGAAAGAGGCGTGCGGCAGAGGCGAGCCGTACGGTCTGCTTCTGACTGACTACAAGATGCCCGAAATGACGGGTCACGAGCTTTCAAGAGAGATACGCGGCTTTGACGGCGGCAAAACGGACATAATAATGCTGACGGGTTACAACTGGGATATAATAGAGGAAGAGATAAGAGAAGACGGTATAGATACGATAATAGCCAAACCTCTGTTTACCGATAATCTCCTTCGCGCCGTTCGCTCCGTGCTTGAACGCAAGAGCGGAAAAACAGCTGAGAAAGAAAATGAAGAGGAGACGGAGCCGAAAGAGAACGCGCTTGCCGGCAAACGTATCCTTATGGCTGAGGACGTGGACGCCAATGCGGAAATACTTGCCGATCTGCTCGAGCTTGAGGAAGTAGAATCGGAGCGCGCCTGCAACGGGGAAGAAGCCGTTTCGATGTTCTCCTCCAATCCCGAAGGATATTACGACGCTATCCTGATGGACGTGAGGATGCCTGTAAAGGACGGACTTACCGCAACGGAGGAAATAAGAGCGCTTGAAAGACCGGATGCAAAGAAGATCCCGATAATAGCAATGACCGCAAACGTGTTTGACGAGGACGTTGAACGCTCGCTCAACGCCGGCATGAACGCTCATCTCTCCAAACCCATAGAACCGGAAAGGCTTTACGCGGAATTAGCTGAGCTTATAAATCATAAATAATGAAAAATCCCGCAAAAACGCGGGATTTTTCACCCGGATTTACCAAAAAGTATTGATTTAATAAAAAATAATATGATATAATACAAAACAAAGGCATAATACGCCTTGAATCAGCGGAGTTCGGGCTCTAAATCCTTCGCTTAACAAAACAAAACCAAAGAGGAAAAGACAATGAAAGAAAGAATCATGTCCGCGGCGGCGGACACTAAACTGCTTTTCAGAAGCATACCGTCCGTTATTACAGCTTTGTTTACGATTTCCGTTGTGGCTATGAATATCCTTGCCAATAAAACGATCTACCGGTCCGAATGGCTTGCCATAGACGGCGGAATACTCGTATCGTGGCTGTCTTTTTTATGCATGGATATAGTGACAAAGGCATTCGGACCCAAAGCGAGCACAAAGCTGTCAGTCTTTGCAATGCTGACAAACCTGCTCGTTTGCTTTATATTCTTCATAGTCAGCATCATCCCGACAGAAGAGGATTACACGGCGTTCAATACGATAATAGGCGGTACGTGGTTCATACTGCTGTCAAGCTCCGTCGCGTTCCTCGTCTCTGCGGTTGTAAACAATTTTTTGAACCGCGCGATAGGAGCTCTGTTCAGGAAAAACCCGGACGGAAAGCTCGCTTACATAACGCGAAGTTACATATCAACGTTTATCGGTCAGTTCTGCGACAATTTCGTATTTGCGACGCTTACGTTCATGCTGTTTGCGCCGATATTCTGGGACGGATTTTCGTGGACTCTGCTCCAATGCTTCACCTGCTCGATTCTCGGCGCTTTGCTTGAGCTTTTTATGGAGGTGATCTTTTCTCCGATCGGTTATGCGGTGTTAAAAAAATGGAAGAAGGACGGAGTGGGAGAAGAATATCTCGGGAGGTCAAAGAAGTGAAAATAATTGTTACGGGCACCTCGCGCGGCATCGGAAAGCGCACTGCCGAAAGATATATTGAAAAAGGTCATTTTGTTTACGGTATAGACATAAACGACGCGACGATAGAAAATGAAAACTACGTTCATTTCAAAATCGATATAAAAGACAAAGACTCCCTGCCCGATATTACCGATGCCGGGGTTTTGTTTAATAACGCAGGTTTACAGAACAGCGAGGACGATATCGACAACAACCTTAAAGGTACGATAAACGTGACGGAAAAATATATAAAAACGAATGAAAAGCTCATATCCGTGCTTTTCAACGCATCCGCCTCGGCTGTTTCGGGACAGGAATTTCCCGTATATACCGCGTCAAAATCCGGGCTTATAGGTTATATGAAAAACGTCGCCATCCGTCTTGCGCCGCGCGGCGTGACGGTCAACGCCGTCAGCTTCGGCGGCGTATACACGCCGCTCAACGACGTTGTGGTGAACGATGAGGAATGCTGGCGTGAAATAATGAACGTGACGCCGCTCAAAAAATGGATCACCACGGACGAGGCGGCGGATTGGGTGCTGTTTCTGACGCTTACGAACCGCTCTATGTCGGGACAAAATCTTTTGATAGACAACGGTGAACACGATCTGATCCCGACGTTTGTATGGAAATGAAATAAAGGCTGTATATTGATTTTTTGCCTTATACAACAATAAAAAAGGATAGGTGAGAGCATGAAAAAAATCGTTTGTATCACGCTTACCGCGTTGTTTATTCTTGCGGCGCTCTGCGGCTGTTCCGGAGAGGCGACGCAAACGACGGACAACACGGCGACCGTACCCGTGCAGAGCGACGACACCGGAGTGCAAACGGAGACGGACGCGCCCGCGGAAATAGTTTATCCGAACGTGGCTTATAATATGAACGCGGAAATAGAGCTTCCCGATTATAATTTCAGCCCGACTGTAACTCAGCATATTGAGAAGCTTGAATATAAAAGCCCGACGGATTGCTCGGGCTTCGGTCTGTATATCTCCGCAAAAGCAAAGGGAAACGTCGTGACGTTCCCGAAAAACACAGTTGCGGGCGTATATACAACGCTTCAGGCGTCGGAGACGGAGAAGACGACTTATACGTTCGATCTGACCTGCGGCGAGCGGGAAGACGATTATACGTGGTTTACGTGTTATTTCGGTCTCAGACTGAGCGCAGAGAAGCTCGATCCGCTGCCTCACACGGGCGTATGGCTCGCAATGAGAAGCAAGCAGATCGGTATGAGAGTAAGTTCGTGGCCGGAAACGAGATATATGAAAACAGATTTTGATTTCTCGCTCGGGGAAACCGTTACAGTCGTTGACGATCCGGTCAATAACGTCATAACAATTTACGGCGGAGCGGAGAAAAAGGAAATAGCAACGGTCAGAATCGACGGAAAAAAAGTGGAAATGTACGCCCCAGGCGCCGACAGTCCGTCCGTTAAGGATACTGTAAGCATGGATATCATTAAGGGCGGTTACGCTCATTTATGGAACCATAATTCAAAATCCGACGTCACGGCGACGAATATCACCGCGACGCTTCTCGCGTCCGTCATCGAGGCGCAAGAAAACGACGGTATAAAACAGAACACAAGAGATATTTTTTCCGACACGTACGTATCATACGACGATACCGGCAGAGCCGTCGCGTCGTCCGGCGTCGTACCGAACGAGAAAAAGGTGGGAATATTCTATTTTCTGTGGCACGAGGATACGAATACGGGCAACCCGTTATACGACCATACCGCTTCGTATGAAAAAGGCGGAATAGCAGAGCTTAACAAGGTGTTCAAGCAGGGAAATCTCGGCTACGCGCATTACTGGGGCGAACCTTATTTCGGCTATTACTGTTCAAACGACGAATGGGTGATACGCAAGCACGGCGCGATGTTATCGGAAGCCGGCGTTGATTTTGTCTACTTTGACGCGACGAACGGACCGCTTTACAGGCAGAATTACGAGGCCGTTATGAGAGTATGGACCAAAATGAGAAAAGAGGGCTTGAAGACGCCGGATTGCTGTTTCATATTGAAGGACACAAACGAAAACGAGCTTTCATCAATATGGAACGACCTGTATAAACCCGCGCTTTATGAGGATATGTGGTTCAAATGGCTCGGAAAACCCGTAATAATGTTTACGGGCAGCGATTACAAGCTCTCGTCCGAACAGAAGGATTTCTTCACCGTAAGGGTGTCGTGGGCGACCGAGGCCGGTGGCTGGTACAGAGAGCTCAAGGGCGTAGACTGCTGGCCGTGGGCTTCGATGTATAAGCAAAAACCCGGTTACAGAAACGAAAACGGAGAAAAGGTGCTTGAGCAGATCGCGGTCATGTGCGGTTTCTGGGCAAACGGAAGCTACGGCACCAATGCCGGAAGAAGCTACACTAAGGAAAAGGGAGAACCGAAGGATCTGTCTGAGGGCGACTGGAATTACGGGTACGGTTTGTATCCGAAGACGAGCGGTCTCGGACTTGCGTATCAGGAGTGCTTTGATTTCGCCCTGTCAAAATCTCCGGAGCTGATCATGATAACCGGCTGGAACGAATGGTGGGCAGGCCGCTGGGAAGAGGTCGGTCACGTTGTGGCTTATGAAAAAGTAAGTACGTTTGAAGACAAGTCGATATATGTTGACAACTTCAATCCCGAATACTCACGCGATATAGAACCTATGAAAGGCGGCTTCAACGATAACTATTATTATCAGACGGTCATAAACGTCAGAAAATACAAAGGCGCAAGAAATCCGGAAGCGGCATTCGGTCAGGAAGCGATCGAATTGAACGGCGACCCGATACAGTGGTTTACCGTAGGTCCTGAGTTCCGCGACGTCACGGGCGATATAACGAAGCGGAATCACGTATCTTACGCAGGTAAACTGAAATATACAAACGACACCGGAAGAAACGACATAACGACCGCAAAAGTCTCGTACGACGGTAAATATCTGTATTTCCTCGCGGAATGTGATAACGATATAACGGCTCGCGAGGGCGAAAACTGGATGAACCTTTTTGTCAAGACGGACGACAGCGAGACGAACGGATGGTACGGTTTTGATTACGTCATCAACAGAAGCGGTGACGGCGGCAAGTGCAGCGTTGAGAAGTTCGGCGGCGGCTGGAGCTTTGAGAGCGCCGGTGAAGCGGAATACAAACTTGATAAAAACGCGCTTGTAATAAAAGTCGACGCTTCACTCATAGGCTTTAACGGCAAAAGCTTCGATTTCAAATGGGCTGACAATTCCGTTTCCGACGGCGAAATTATGGGCTTCCTTGACCTCGGCGACTCGGCGCCCGACGCGCGTTTCTGCTACAGATACACAACGGAGGCGGAAGAAAATCCGGTGCCGTCCTGCCTTACATCAGATATGGCGGTATTCAAAGCAAACGGATATAACGCGTATATCAACGGAAGACAGCAGCGGCTTGACGCGGGTACGAAAGCGACGCTTCTTGCAAGCGGATACGATTTCTATTTACCCGTATCGATACTCGAACAGATCGGGATAGACTGCAGCGGAGAAAAAGAATACGACCAGTACGGCGTAAAATACGTTAAAGCGAACGGTCCGGCAGAGAAGAGCGGAAAAGTCGTGACCGTAACTCCGGACGGCCTGCTGATCATCGCAAATGAAAAAATAACGGACGAAAAGGTGCTTACCACGCTTTACAGAGCGTTATATTAAAGGAGGGTTTATATGAGATTTCCGAATCAGAGCATAAACACCAATCCGCAGCCATCTCAAACAATGTGCGGATATTTCGACGACGTGAGACGTGAAAACGGATTTATTGACCTGCGTCCGTTTGAAGACGACAAGACCGTGCTTAAAAATCCTCATAAGGGCTGGTACTGGCATTTTATAGACAACGGCTACAGACACGGCGCGTACCGCGACAGAGTTAAAAAAGGCGAATACATGGAGGAATTTCCCGGTATGAATCACCTTTATCTGCGCTTTGACTGGTCTGACGCGGAGAAAGAAGAGGATAAATACGACTTCACGTTCTTGGACGATATAATTGAGGAATGGTCAGCGCACGGTTATAAATTCGCCTTGAACGTAGTCTGCTACGAAAGCGCGCCCGATATGGAGTTCGCCACGCCGAAATATCTTTTTGAAAAGGGTATGAAGTGCTATGAAGTCAAAGACAGATCTATACAGCCCGATTATTCGGATCCGTACTTTCTTGAAAGACTTGAAAAATTCCTCTCAGTAGTCGGTGAAAAATACGGGCACGACGACAGGATAGAGTACGTTATAGTCGGCACTTACGGAACGTGGGGAGAAGGTCATACCGTTGAGGGCGACGGGACCGTTTATCCGCTTGAAACCGTACTCAAGCATATATCCCTGAATATCAAGTATTTCCCGGATAAATTCGTTATGATAAACGACGACCATATAGTGAGCCGTATCGCAAACGGAGCGGAGGAGTGTCAGGCGGTGCTCGATTACGCGTACGAACGCGGTCTCGGCGTACAGGACGATTCCATCTGCTGCGATTATTATTCCGTGGTCAACGGATACGATACGATGCGAGCGAACTGGGCGTTCAAAAAGCTTTACGCAAACGCGCCGACCTCGATAGAATTTGCGCATTACGGTTACATCCACCCGACGTTCGATCATTTTTACAGAAACGGTCTGACGATTGTGGAATGCTTCAAAAATTCGCACGCGACCTTCGCCGGCTTTCACGGTTATCCCGAGATGTTTTTGAAATCGGATAAATATTTGGCTGAATACTGCGCCAACCGTCTCGGTTACTGGTATTTTGTGCCGTCTGCAGTCGTGCCGGAGCTGACGGCGTCCGCTCATAATATCGTCTCCGTAACGTTTGAAAACAAGGGTTGGTCAAAGGCTTACCATAAGCACAAGCTCGTTTTCAATGTAAAAGGCGAGAAAGCGGAAAAAACGCTTGAAACGGACGTTTATATAAACGGTCTTGATACGGACGAGAAAAAGGAATACAGAGCAAATCTCGATTTAAGAGATCTGCCCGAGGGAGAATACGAAATATCCGTCGGCGTCTTCTGTGAAGGTGTGCCCGTGAAGCTCGCGCTGAAGGAAGATATCAAAAACGGAGATTTTTACACGATAGCAAAACGAAAAGTAAAAGCGGTATAAGGAAAAAGGACTGCCTGAGTTCGGCAGTCCTTTTCAGTTATCATCTTTTATAGCTTATATCGGGCAAATAATGCTCAAATATCACCGTGTCAAAATCACGCTCGGCGTTCTTATCGTGCGCGGTCCATGCGACTTTCATCGCGCCAAAGAATTCCGAGAGGTGAACAAGCGGCGTTTTTTTGCCGATCCTGTGCGCTATGAAATGCGGGCGGGCTAAGAAGTTGAATAAGACGTTGCCTAAAATATCCCTTACCGGAACTCCTAACCCGCCGTCGCGGAAGTCACGCGGCAGCTGAGTCAGCTGTCCGCGCATAATATCCTTCGCGTGGAAGCGGAACCACGATACGATAAACGGATCGAAGCTCTCGATACAGTACTCGCCGTTATATCTACGCAGTATGTCAAGCGTCTTTTGACAAAGCTCCTTGTTGCGCTTGCCGGTTTTCAGCTCCACAATGACGGGGACCTTACTGTCAAGCACGCCTAAAACGTCGGTAAAAAGCGGTATCTGCTCGTCCGTCCCGAAAAGCTTAAGGCTTTGAAGCTCCGCTAAGTCAAGACCGTCAACGCGGGCATCGACGCCGCAGCCGCGCTTAAGATCATCGTCGTGAAAGACGACGACGTGACCGTCCTTTGATAACTGAACGTCAAGCTCAACACCGTAACCGCGCTCGACTGCGTGTTTAAACGCGGGAAGCGAGTTTTCGGGGACCGACTGATCGCGTTCAAAAAGCCCTCTGTGCGCTATGTTGCGACCGTAAAACGCGTCCTTTTTCTTCTTTTTCGCGTGTCCCGGAAATATAAGATAAACGGGCAGCGTCAGCAAAATGACCGCTATGATTATGAGAGCCGGCATATCAGTCCCCGTCTATCGCTTCAAGTCCGTGAGCGTTCTCCACCTTTCTTGCTTTGATATTCTTGACAAGAGAGGTGAAGACAATAAAGCTCAGCGCGAGCATGATAGCGGCATATATCGGCAGCGCACGCCACGCAAGCGAGACCTTGAAGACAAGACCGAGAAGAATAGGCGTGACAGTCTGCGCCGACATACTTGCCGCGTAATAATAACCGGTAAATTTGCCGATCTTCTTGTTTGAGCAGAGCTCCACGACCATCGGGAATGAGCAGTTATGGACGAGCGCCATTCCGTAGCCTCTGATAATACCGACGATATATAAGATTATCGGGAACGAAAATTCGCCGTTTGCGCCCACTACCTTGCCCGTCGGCGCGGCGAAGCACATTAAGATAAGCCCGAGCACCGTAAAGCCGAGACCGCAGGAAATAGTCCATTTGCGCCCTATTTTATCCGCTATCGTGCCCGCCGTCGCAAAGCCGATAACGCTTGCAACGCCGCCTATAATGGTGAGTATCATAGTGTTGCTCGATGCGGAGTTTATGTAGTATATAACGTAGTTTCCGATGTAGGTGCCTATTGCGTTGTCCGCCATGAACCATAAGAATTCCGCGCCGAGTATCGCCAACAGCATTCTTTTGTTCGCCTTTGACATAGGCGCGTCGTCGTCAACGGGATTTTCTATCGCCGCCAGCTTTTCACCGAGCTCAAGCTCGCCTTTCAACTGTTCGGCAAGTTTGTTTTCCTTGATCGTCGCGAATAAAACGAACGCGGATATGACCATAAGGACGGAGGCTATGATGAACGGTATTTCGATTATCCAGAGCTTTCTTGCCGCGTCTTCAACGTTTATATAGTTGGATAACGGTAAGAATATGCCGAGTACCGTAGCGAACGCGCCGCCGAAATAGCCCATAATATTTATTATACCGTTCGCCTTTGCGCGTAAGGGTTTCGGCGTGATATCAGGCATCAGCGACACGGCGGGGTTGCGGTACATCATCATGAATATGAGGACTATTATCATTATGGCGACCATTCCGATGACGTTGTTATAATGGAAGAAAAGCGGAATGAACGGGAACGCTACAGCCGATACCATCGTACCGATAAGGATAAACGGCATACGCTTGCCTATCGGCGATTTTGTCTTGTCGGACAGGTTGCCGAATATAGGCAAAAGTATCAGCGCAGCGAGGTTGTCGCACGCCATTATTATTCCGACTATCCACTGAACGTTCAATATTTTGTCGGGATCGCCGGCTTTTAACTGCGCGGACGAGAGATTATACATCTGCCGCGCAAAAATATCGGTAAGAAACGTCGGGCACCATGAATCATATACCTGCCAGAGCAGAAGTATCCCGAAAAACGCAAAGCCGATCAAAAACGTGCGTTTCAAATTGAGTTTCAAGCCGCCGTTTGCTGTTTTTGTACTCATTTTTTTACCTCTTTTCTATTGATTTTGTGGCGATAACGTCAACGCCGGTATCGCATACGTTCTTTATAATGACGTCACCGGTCTTTACCGGCGCCGCCGCCTTTGTCTTTTTTATCTGTTCCATAACGGAGAAGATCATATCCTTCGGAATATCTGATTTTGTTTTGACCGATAATCGCGGGATTGTGCCGCCCTCGACCGCCACGGTTGACGTGACCGTGCGCGACGGCTCCGTTACTTCTTTTATACCGTATTTCACGCCGCGCGGACAGCTGTTTCCGCTGACGGTGACGCTGTCTCCGTCAACCTTGACGGTAAGAGCGCAGCCTATGGGGCACTGTATGCACGTAAGCTCATATTCTTTCATATCTGCTCCTCCACGCATATCTTTATGTTTTCCGGCACTTTGCTGTCAAAGGTGTCTTTTTTTATCTCTATCTGCTCCATCTCGCCCGGCGCGAGTATGCGTTTTTTGCGGCAGATCACGCGTTTATCGTCATAATAAACGGACACAGCTTTATCGCGGAAGACGTCGGATACGCGGAAGCGTACGGTGACGCTGCCGCTCATATTCTTCACGTCTATCATCTGCGGCACGGTGTATCTGACGCCTGTGCCGACTGACAGCTTTATATATTCTTTGTTTTCGCTGTTTCCGCTTTTGATGAATTCCGCCGCATGACGTCCGGCTCTTTCCGCTTCCTCGGAGACGTAGTCAACAAGGTCGTGAACGTGCAGCACGTTGCCGCAGGCAAAAACGCCTTCAATATCAGTCTGCAGCGTGTCGTCAACGACGGGACCGCCCGTCACTCTGTCAAGCGTCACGCCCGCGGATTTGGAAAGCTCGTTTTCCGGCAGAAGCCCGCAGGAGAGGAGGAGCGTATCGCAGTCAAAATACTCCTCCGTGCCCGGTATCGGTCGTCTGCTTGCGTCAACCTCGGATATCGTTATACCCTTAACGCGCTCTTTTCCGTGTATCTTTGTGACCGTGTGCGATAATTTCAGCGGTATGTTGTAGTCGTTTAGGCATTGGACGATATTTCTGTTCAGCCCGCCGGAGTACGGCATAAGCTCCGCGACGCATATGACCTCCGCGCCCTCAAGCGTCATACGGCGGGCCATAATAAGCCCTATGTCGCCCGAGCCTAAAATAAACACCTTCTTGCCGACAGAAAAGCCCTCTATGTTCATAAGTCGCTGCGCCGTGCCCGCGGTGAATATGCCAGCCGGTCTGTATCCCGGGAGCCCGAGCGCGCCGCGCGGACGCTCTCTGCAGCCCATCGCAAGGATTATCGCGCCCGCCTTGACCGTGACCGCGCCCTCGTCGCTGTTTATATAAAGTATCTCTCGGTTTTCCGATATATCCGCGACTATGGATTTAAGCTTGTAAGGTATCTTACAGTCAAGCACCTTTTCTATATATCTTCCCGCGTATTCGGGGCCCGTAAGCTCCTCCTTGAACGTGTGAAGACCGAAGCCGTTATGTATGCACTGGTTTAAAATACCGCCGAGACGCTCGTCACGCTCGAGTATAAGAACGTCGTCTATCCCTGCCTCATGCGCGGATACTGCGGCAGCAAGTCCCGCGGGACCGCCGCCTATGATTACAAGATCGTGATACGTCATAAGCTCTCCTTTATCTGCTCCGAACCGGGTCTGTTTTTTGTCACCTGCTCCTCGGGTATCCCGAGCTCGCGTGCGAGTACCGCTATCGCCGCGGGCGTGCAGAAGCCCGCCTGACAACGCCCCATGCCCTGTCTTACGCGCCGCTTTACGCCGTCGAGGCTGACAGCGCCCGGAACTCTTTTTATTGCGTCAACTATCTCACCCTCGGAGACGCTCTCACAGCGGCAAATTATGTTGCCGTATTTCGGGTTTTGCTTTATCAGCCTTGTCCGCTCGTCGGGCGGCAGCTCCGAAACGTGCGGTATGCCTTTGCGTGTGTTTATATAGTTTTTCTTTTGCTCAGCGCCGCATTTTTTAGCTATCAGCTCCGCTAAATACTCGCCGATCGCGGGCGCGGCGGTAAGCCCGGGCGACTCTATCCCCGCCGCGTCATAGAAGCCGTCCTTTATCTCGCTGATTATAAAATCGCCCGTTTCAAGATGCGCGCGCACGCCGGAAAAGCCCGTTATCGTCTTGTTGTACGGAATGCTCGGCACGCTCAGAAGCGCCGTTTCTTTGACGATGGCGGTCGCCGCCGCCGTCGTTTCCGTGTCGTCTTTGTCGTCGATATCGTCCGCTGACGGTCCGACTATCAGATTGCCGTGGACTGTGGGTGATACAAGCACGCCCTTGCCGTATTTGCCGGGAAGTTGAAAGATAGTGTGTGATACAAGGTCACCGACCTCACGGTCGAGCAAAACGTACTCTCCGCGCCGCGCTATGACTTTTATTTTATCGTCAGACACCGCGTTGTGTATCTTGTCAGAATACACGCCCGCGGCGTTTACGACGGATTTTGCGTTTATTTCGCCCTTATCGGTATTGATTATATACTTTCCGCCGTCGGATCTGACGTCTTTGACCTCCGTCAAAAATCTGAACTGTACGCCGTTTGACGCGGCGTTTTCCGCAAAGGCGTATGTCATGCCGAACGGACAGACGATACCCGCGCTTTTTGCAAGCAGAGCCGCGACGACTTTGCCGGACAAAGCCGGCTCAAGCGCCCGCGCCTCGTTGCCCGAAATTATCGATAACTCCGAAACGCCGTTTTTGATGCCGCGCTCGTATAACTCGTTCAGCTTAGGCATATCGTGCTCGTCAAAGCAGAGAACAAGCGAGCCGTTTTGCCTGTACGGAAAATCAAGCGTTTTTGAAAGCTGTCTTATAAGCTCCGCGCCGCGCACGTTCATTTTTGCTTTGAGCGTGCCGGGTACGGCGTCAAAGCCCGCGTGGACTATCGCGCTGTTCGCCTTGCTCGTGCCGGAGCAGACGTCTTCTTCCTTTTCGATAACCATTACGCGCAGATCATACTTTGACAGCGCCATAGCCGCCGCACAGCCGACAACGCCGCCGCCTATGATACAAACGTCATAAAATTCATTCATCGTCTTTTTCCTCGTTTGCCCAGAATTCCGCGCATTTTACCGCGCGCCGCCAACCGGAAAGCAGTTTTTTGCGCTCGTCCGCGCTTATTTGCTGCGTGAACTCACGCTCCATTCTGCGGTTTTTCTTTATCTCTTCTTTGTCGCACCAGAAGCCCGCGCCGAGACCGGCAAGATACGCCGCGCCGAGTGCCGTGGTTTCAACGCAGGACGGGCGCTGTATCTTCATATTTGAAATATCGGACTGGAACTGCATCAAAAAGTTGTTCGCGCTCGCGCCGCCGTCAACGTTTAAAGCGTTTATGCTTATCCCCGAGTCGTTTTTCATCGCGTCCGCCAGATCGTTTGTCTGATACGCGAGCGATTCCACCGCCGCGCGTATGAAATGGTCCTTTGAAACGCCTCTCGTAAGACCTACCACAGTTCCTCTCGCGTACTGGTTCCAGTACGGAGCGCCGAGACCCGAAAACGCGGGAACGATATAGACGCCCGCCGTGTCCGGCACCGCACGGCAGTATTCTTCCGATTGCGCGGACGTGCGTATCATACGCATCTCGTCTCGAAGCCACTGTATCGCCGCGCCCGCGACGAATACGCTGCCCTCAAGCGCGTACTGCACCTTGCCGCCAGTTGACGCCGCTATCGTCGTAATAAGCCCGCGCTTTGAGGTGACGGCGTTCTCTCCAGTGTTCATAAGCATAAAGCCGCCCGTTCCGTACGTGCTCTTCACGTCGCCCTGCTCAAAACCGCACTGACCGAACAGCGCCGCCTGCTGGTCGCCCGCAGCGCCGGATATAAGAATATTGCCGCCGAACTTGTCCGTTACGCCGATCGTGCCGCTTGACGGACAGACCATCGGTAAAATACACTCGGGTATCTTAAAATAATCAAGTATCTGTTTATCCCAGCAAAGCTTATGGATATCAAAAAGCATTGTGCGCGAGGCGTTTGTATAATCAGTCGCATGGACCTTTCCGTCTGTCAAATTCCAGATAAGCCAGCAGTCAACCGTACCGAAACGGAGCTTGCCCGCCTCCGCTTTTTCACGCGCGCCGGGGACGTTGTTCAAAATCCACGCTATTTTGCTTGCTGAAAAATACGCGTCGAGCACAAGTCCGGTCTTCTGCTTTATTATTTCCGCCATCCCGTCCGCTTTGGCTTTTTCGATTATATCCGCGGTCCTTCTGCATTGCCAGACGATCGCGTTATACACGGGGCGTCCGGTGTCCGCATCCCATAAAATAGTCGTTTCGCGCTGATTTGTGATGCCTATCGCGGCTATCTCGTCGGAGTGCGCGTCAATTTTCTGCATCGCCTCCATGGAAACGCCCATCTGCGTTGACCATATCTCCATGGGATCGTGCTCCACCCAGCCGGGCTGCGGGAATATCTGTCTGAATTCCTTTTGGACCATGCTCACTATATCGCCGTTTTTGTCAAACAAAACCGCGCGTGAGCTTGTAGTGCCCTGGTCCATTGCCAAAACGTATTTTTTCTCCATATAAAACTGCCTTTCATAGTCATAATAACCTAATTATATAATATCATATATTTTAATAAAAATCAAGTTGTTTATATAAAAAAAAACAGACTTGACAAAAATTTATCCTTATGTTATCATAAAAGAAAAAACGAAAACGCTTAAGGTATGAATTTAATCATAAAACCCTGCTCATCACTTTGCAATATCAAATGCGGATACTGCTTTTATCTTGACGAGTGCGGCAACAGAAAAATCAGCTCATACGGTATGATGAATGAAAAAACGCTTGAGAATACCGTGAGATCAGCGCTTATGACAAATGAAAAAACGGCGGTCTTCGCATTTCAGGGCGGAGAACCGACGCTTGCCGGTATCGGCTTTTACAGACGTCTGCTTGAATTACAGCAAAAGTATAACGAAAAAAAAGTAAAGATAATAAACACCGTACAGACAAACGGTACGCTTATAGATAAGGAGTGGGCTGAATTCTTTTCGGAAAATCATTTTCTTGTCGGACTTTCGCTTGACGGCACGAGAGAGGCGCATAATAAATTCAGAAAAGACAAGGAAGACAAAGGAACTTGGGACAAGGCGGAAAACGCCGCGCGGCTGTTAAGGGAAGCGGGCGCTGAATATAACGTGTTATGCGTTATAACAAGCGCAAACGCGAAAAACGGCGCGCTTGTGTATAATACGCTTAAGAAACATAAGTATTTACAATTTATCCCGTGTATAGACGGCTTTGACAATAAAAAAGAAGCCTTCTCTTTGTCGGTGGACAAATACGCCGGATTTCTGTGCTCCGTTTTTCCGCTTTATTACAGGGATCTTTTGAACGGCGAAGAAATAAGCGTAAGACTGTTTGACAATATGACAGACGTCCTGCGCGGAAAAAATCCGGAAATGTGCGGTTTGACAGGCAGGTGTACCTGTTACGGCGTAGTGGAAGCGGACGGCTCTGTCTTTCCGTGCGATTTCTACGCGACGGACGAATGGTATCTCGGAAACGTAAATGAAAAAGATTTTGGCGGTTTGTTCACAAAAGATACGGCTAAACGCTTCGTTTTGTCGTCGTATAATAAAGCGCACGAGTGCGGAACCTGCCGTTTCAACGCTTTATGCGGAGGCGGCTGCCGGCGTGAAAGAGATGCGGACAGCGGAAAATACAGGTACTGCGAGAGCATAAAAACTTTTCTGTCCAAAAACCTGAAAGCCTTATACGACCTTGCGAACAGGATATAAAAAAGCGCGTCGCCGCGCTTTTTTACGTCAAAAATTTATCCGTCCTTTTAAGTATAAGCTTTAAAAGCAAACCGTTCACAACGCCGAATAAAGCGGCTGATAGTAAAAGAGCGGGGAGATAGTAAACGACCGCCGAAAATGATAAAATAATAAACGATACGATAAGCTGTCCGACGTTATGCGCCAGCGCACCGGACGTGCTGACTCCCACCTCTCCGAAAAGCTTTGTTTTTTTCATAAAGTACATCACGGCAAGGCTGAGAACGCCGCCCGCCGCGCTGTATAATAAAGACGTTATATTTCCGAAAAGAAGAGAGGACAAAAGGATCCTTAAAACGGAGATGAACGATGCGTAGGGCAAACCGAGCGCGTACAGCGCGTACATTATGACAAGATTAGCAAAGCCCGGTTTTATCCCGGGTATACCGAGATTGTCAAAAGGTATGAGAAATTCGATGTAAGCGAATATCATCGCAAGCGCCGTCAGAATGCCCGAGACGGCGATTTTTTTTGTCTTTTTCATATCGCCGCGTCGACCTCGCTTTCGCCGCTCACGCGTATAACGACGCCGTTCGGAAGACATATAATCGTCTGTCCGCTTTTGCTTATCGGTTTGCTGTGGACGCAGTCTTTGCCTTTGCAGGTCGACGACTTCATGAAGACCTCGCCGTCTTTTATGCACACAACGCATAATCCGTAAACGTCGATCTCCGTATCCTTATTGAGATCGTACGTTCCGTAGACTTTTCCGTTTACAGTTATCTCAAATACGGATCCGTCGGCTCTGTTTATTGAAAATACGACCAAAAGCACAAGAGCGATAATAACGACGGCTGAAACGAGTATAAGATCCGAGACCGCGGTCCTATTCATCGATCTTGAACCCGTCGGTTTTCTCATAGCCTCCGTCGGCATAGATCCACAGAGCATCAGCGCCCTTGTCTTTTAAAAGCGCTTTTCCGTCCTGTACGGACATACAGAACAGAGCGGTGGAGAGGGCGTCACCGTCCGCGGAATCAACGCATAAAACCGTTACTGAAACGTATCTGTCCGCGGGATAAAGCGTATCTGTATCAATGATATGCGAATACGTTTTTCCGCCGTAAGTGAAAAACCTTTCATAACTCCCGCTCGTTACTACGGATCGGTCGTTTACCGCCATTTTGAACCGGTATTGTCCGCCCGGTTTATCGGGATCCTGTATGCCTATTTTCCATTCTCCGTCCGGCTTTTTGCCGTGAGGTACCACGTTTCCGCCGGCGTTTATAAGAAAATCGTTAATTCCGTTTGATACGAGCACGGAAGCGGCGCGATCTGCAGCATAACCCTTTGCTATCGCTCCAACGTCAAGCTTTATATCGGGGTCTTCAAAGAAAAGCGCGCCGTTTTCAAGTCTGACGGATTTATACGAAATATGTTTTTTTGCCTCATACAGTTTTTCGTCGGACGGCAGACCGCCGCCGTTTTTGATACAGTCGTGCCACAGACCCGTCAATGCGCCGGCGGCTATGTTCAGCTTTCCGTCCGTTTTTTCCGCGTATGACAGACCGGTTTTTAAAAGATATTCGATATCCTTATCTACCTTCTGTTCGGAAGCTCCGCACAGGCGGTTTAGCGTCGCAAGATTGGTTATACCGTCGTATTCGTTATATATATCGTAGAGCTTGTGGAGACGCAAAAGCTCATTGTGCGCCGCCGTCGCCGCTTTATCAAATTCCGTCTGACTTTTCGCGTATGCGGTTATATTCGTTACCGTATCAAAAACGTCCGTATACGTCACGCTGTAACGTGAAAGGCTCTGACCGCAGGACGTCAGAAACGACGATATTATAATGATAATAAATAACAGAGACAGCGGCTTTTTCATCTTTAAAACCTCTTGATTATTATTTTTGACGGGCATCTTTCCGCGCATTTGCCGCAGCGCGTGCATTTATCCTGATTTATGCGCGCCAGATTGTTCGTAACCGTTATAGCGCCCTCGGGGCATACTCTCATACATACGCCGCAGCCGATACATCCCTCGGTGCAGGCGTTTTTGACTACCTTGCCCTTTTTCTGCGAGGAACAGCGTACGATATACATGGCGTCGTTCGGGATTATCTCGATAAGTCTGTTAGGACAGACGAGCACACATTTGCCGCACGCCTGACATTTTTCACTGTCGACCACGGCAAGACCGTCCGTTATCCTTATCGCGTCATACGGGCAGACCTCCGCGCACGTACCGAAGCCGCAGCAGCCGAACGGACATTTTTTCGAGCCGTGACCGGGAGCAAGATACGCTATCCTGCAATCCTCCGTGTCGTCAAAGCTGTAATTCATATTCGTTTTCAGACAGTTACCGGAGCAGCGGACGTACGCGACCTTCTTCTTGCCGCCCTCAACGTTAACGCCCAGTATTTCACTGATCTTTTTTGTATCCGCGGCGACGCACAAACCCGGGTTTTCACCGTCGTATATGACGGCCTTTGCGTATGCGTCACAGCCCGCGTAACCGCAGCCGCCGCAGTTCGAACCGGCGAGAACGGAGCGGAGCATCTCTTCCTTTGGATCTATTTTCGATTTGAATTTTACCGATAAAACGCTTAACAGTACGCCGATCAGAACGCTTATGACTGCTATTACACCGCAGGCTGTCAAAACGGGAACAAGCATTTTCTCACTCCTTTCCCATCACGTAAAGGATACGCCCTTGAAGCCGAAAAACGCGATAGCCATAAGTCCGGCGGCAAGGAGAACTATCGGCATACCCTTGAACGCTTTCGGTATCTTGTTGTACTGGATCCTCTCGCGTATCCCCGCCATAATGACGATGGAGACGAGAAAACCGACTGACGTTCCTATTGCGAATATCATTGTGTTGAAAAAGTCAAAGCCCTTTTGCGAGCTGTCTATCGCAACTCCGAGAACGGCGCAGTTTGTCGTTATAAGCGGCAGATAAACGCCGAGAGCTTTGTATAAAGACGGCAGCTTACGCTTCATTATTATCTCTACCGTCTGAACGAGAGCCGCTATTATCATAATGTACGCTATGGTACGCATATATACGAGGTCAAGCGGGATAAGTACGTATTTGTTTATAAAATACGTTATTGCGGAGGACAAGGTTATCACCGCGATGACGGACGCGCCCATACCGACGGCGGTAGACGTCTTTTTGGATACGCCGAGAAACGGGCAAAGTCCGAGAAAACGGCACAAAACAACGTTGTCTATAAGCGCGTAGTTGATTATTCCGAGGATAAAAGCCGTTACGTAATTCATTGCTTATCCTCCTTTTTATCTATACTGCAGGTCTCGTCCATACAGTCGGCACAGCAGCCGCTGCAGAATTTTTCGGGCGCGGGTTTATTCTTTTTCTGCCTTATCCTGTTCATTATCGCCGAAAGTCCCGCAAGGACGAAGAACGCGCCGGGCGCCATTATCATGACGGATACGGGCTCGTAAAACGAAGGCATTATGTTTACGCCGAATATGGAGCCTTTCCCGAGTATTTCGCGGAACGAACCGATGAGCGTGAGCGCAAGCGTAAAACCGAGTCCCATACCGAGACCGTCGAACAGTGACGGCAGGGGCGGATTTTTTGACGCGTACGCCTCAGCTCTTCCCAGAATTATGCAGTTTACGACGATCAGCGGTATGAAAAGACCGAGCGATGCGTAAAGCGAGCGAACGTACGCCTGCATCAGAAGCTCAACGACCGTAACGAGAGAAGCGACTATGACTATATACGCCGGCATCCTGACCTTATCCGGTATTATTTTTCTCAGAAGAGAAATAATAAGGTTTGACATCATAAGCACGGCGCAGGTGGACAACCCCATTCCGAGACCGTTTATCGCAGAGGTGGTAACGGCGAGAGTCGGACACATACCGAGCATAAGGACAAACGTCGGATTTTCCTTAATTATTCCGTTGTATAATCTTTCTATCGGTTTTTTCATTTTACCGCCTCCGTATCCGCCGGCTGCATCGGATTTACGTAAATATAATACCACAGCCCCGCGTTCACCGCTTCAAGCACAGCCTTTGTCGTTATCGTTGCGCCGGTCAGCGCGTCTATCGTATCGCCCTCCGGTATCGCCTGCTTGTTGTACGACAGCGGATAATTGTATAATCCCTTGAATTGCGCCGCCCATTCCTCGTTCTGACACTCGGCGCCCAAGCCCGACGTCTCGGACATATCCGTGACTTTCATACCCGTGATAACGCCGCTGTTGTTTATACCGAGGGAAAGCGTGATATCTCCGCCGTAGCCGTTGTGAGACATGACGGAAACGACCGTGCCTACGACTTTTCCGTTCTTGTCGCAGCCTTTGTAAGCGGATAAAACCTCCGCACCATCGTTATTTTCATTGAATTTGATTATATTGCTGCCGCCGTCGTCAATAAAACTTTCAGCGTCGGGCAAAACGCGGAAAAATGAATTCATGCGTTCCTTTTCCTCCGCTTCCGCTATCGTGTTTTTTGTAACCGCATAGACGACGGAGAGGAGAAGCGCGGCGGAAAGCGATATGGCCGCCAGAATCAGCGTGTTTTTTAAAACTGTTTTCTTCATTTTTCCGCCTTCTTTCCATACGTGCCGAGCGGTTTCGGATACGTCAGCTTTTCGATTATCGGCGTGAGCAGGTTTGCCGTAATGATCGCAAACGAAATGCCCTCGAGCGAGCCGCCGAAGCACCGTATGACCGCGGTTATAAGACCGACCGTTACGCCGTAAATTATACGTCCGACGTTCGTCACCGGTGACGTCGTGTAATCCGTCGCCATGAACACAGCGCCTGCTAAAAGTCCGCCGCCCATTACCTGAACGGCTATGAAATTAAGCGTTACCGCCTCGCCCTTTATAAACGAGAACAGGATAATGAAGAATATGGACGAACCGACTACGGATAACGGTATACGCGGGCTTATGACACGGCGCGCGATAAGATATACGGCGCCTATCAGTATAGCGATCGCGGAGGTCTCGCCGATAGATCCCGAGTGGTTTCCGATAAGCATTTCAAGATAACTGACGTGCTGACCGTTTGCGGCAAGAGAAAGCGGCGTAGCGCTCGATACTCCGTCCGCAAGCGTCGGATAATCCGTCATTATTCGGGAAAAGGACAAAAGAAGAAAACAGCGTGCCGTAAGCGCGGGGTTCATAAAGTTCTGTCCTATACCGCCGAAAAGCATTTTTACTATGAGTATCGCAAACACGCCGCCTACAGCGGGTATCCATAACGGAGCGGTGGAGTAAAGGCTCATTGCCAGCACGAGTCCCGTTACGACCGCCGAAAGATCGCCTGCCGTCACGGGCAGCTTCATCAGCTTTTCATATACGAATTCGGTCAGAACGCACGAGGAAACGCTTATAACGCTTATCAGAAGCGCGCGCCAGCCGAAGTAAACGTAGCCGAATATCATGGCGGGGGACATGGCTATTATAACGTCAAGCATCACTTTGGTCGTGGTTCTCGGCGACCTGATGTGAGGCGATATAGATACGTTCAACGTTTTCATTTCTTCACCGCCGCTCTCTTTTTTTCTGCAATCACGAACTGCTTTGCCGCCGTTATCGACTGTGAAAGTCTCCTTTTTGCGGGGCATATATACGTGCAGCAGCCGCAGCCTATACATTCAAGTCCGTTCAGCTTTTCAAATTCTGCATAATCGCTCGCATCAGCCGTGTTTTTCAGCTTTATCGGCATCAGATGCTCGGGACAAACGGACAGACATTTTCCGCACCTTATACATTCGTGCGGTTCCGGTACGGACATATTCTTTTTCAGCAAAAGCACGCAGGACGTCGCTTTGTTTACGGGGACGTCAAGCGTGTATACCGCCGCTCCCATCATGGGACCGCCGAAAATTATCTTTTCCGGCTCGTATTTCAGTCCTCCCGCGGCTTCGACGAGCTCGGCGATGTTCGTTCCGGTCGGCACGTCAAAATTAGACGGTTCGTTTACGGCGTCGCCGGTAACTGTGACGATTCTGTGGACAAGCGGCTTTGAAAATGAGACAGCTTCCGCGATCGCCGTCATCGTGGAGAAGTTGAGAACTATACAGCCGGCGTCTGCGGGGAGCATTTTTGAATTGATACGCCGTTTTGTAAGCGCCGTTATCATAACGCGCTCGCCGCCCTGAGGATACTTTTTCTTTAGCGGGACGACTTTGATATTCTTTTCGTCTCCGCACGCTTCAATGACTTTTCTTATGCCGTCCGGTTTGTTTGATTCTATACCGAAAATACCCTTTGCGCCGTCGAAAAGCGACAACACGATCCTCATTCCGAGAACGGCGAGAGGCGCTCGCTCTATCATCAGTCTGTAATCGCAGGTTATATACGGCTCGCATTCGGCGCCGTTGCATATAACGTAATCGATCTTTTTATCGGGCTTTACGGATAATTTCACGTGTGTCGGAAATCCTGCACCGCCCATACCGATTATGCCCGCGTTTTTTATCGCGTTTATTATTTCTTCCTTCGACATTTTCGTAAAGTCGCGGTATTTGATAAAGCCGTCCGCCTGCTCGTATTTGCCGTCGTTTTCTATCGTTACGGCAAGCGCGGTGTCGCCGTTATAGCATTCGTGCGCGGCGACGGACTTGACGGTTCCCGAAACGGAGGAAATCACGGGCACGGAAACAAAGCCGTCCTCGTCGGCTATGCGCTGACCTACTAAAACGCGCTCTCCCGCGGTCACTATGGGTTTTGCCGGCGCGCCTATATGCTGGTTCATAAGAAATATCAAATCACCCGTCGGAAAGTGATCCTTTATCGGCTTATCCTTTGAAAGATATTTGCGGTCGTTGATATGAACGCCGCCGCGAAAAGTCTTTTTGAGCAAGGACACTCCTCCTTTTATCTACTTATTATATCTATTTTAATACAGCGTTATATCAAAGTCAAGTATATATTATTTAAAGAATAAAGAAGAAAGGATAAAAAACACGGAGCCGCTGTAAAAAAATATCGGAAACGCATCAGTTCTGCGTTTCCGATTTTTCAAAGAGCGCTTTCCGCAAGTCTTTATAAACGGGAAAGCGGTACTGCTTCGGAACTCTGTCCGCCGCTTCCGTAACCTTTGCAGCGTCATCGCGGCTCAGCTTCGGAATAAGCTTGATTATGTTTTTATACATCGCCGCGTAGACTGTATTCTGTTCGCTGAAGTCCCTGCTCTCCGGCTTGCTTAAGATCAAAAGAGAAGCGGAAAGAACGTCGTCTCCGTCGCCTTCTTCTTTGATTTTATCCGTAAGCTCTTCAACAAGACTCATAAATTCGGTATCTATGGGAAGCGTCTGCTTTCCCTCACCCGTTATCCAGCCCTTGAACAGTTCGCTGAAGCTGCGCTTCCTCGGTCCGGACGCCGTCTCAGAGTATTTTTTATATAAATCGTTTATTTTCCCGGATAATTCCGTCATATCATTTTCCCGCCTTAAAGCTTTAGAAATAATAATACTTAAGATCGTTTAAGCTGCAGTCAGTTATACAACAGATCGACCGTTTTCTTCAGTACCTGACCGATCGGCGCGTTTATCTCAACGTAATTTGCCGTACGGTTAAGATACGGAATGGGCGTTTTGTTTATTACGGCGAGATATTTACCGCCGAAAAAGCGTATGTAAGAGGCGGCGGGATAAACGGTCAGGGATGTGCCGCCTATAATAAGCATATCCGCCCGGGATATCGCCTCGATCGCGCCCTCCGTCGCTTCCTCCGGCAGCTGCTCGCCGTACAGTGTAACGTCACAGCGGACTATACCGCCGCAGGTGCAGCGAGGTATGGCGGAATCCGACTTGTAGATATAATCGGATGGATATTTTTTCCCGCATCGCATACAGTAGTTTTTCTTTGTCGTACCGTGTATCTCAAATACGTTTTTACTGCCGGCGAGCTGATGGAGCCCGTCAATATTCTGCGTCACAACGGCTTTGAGCTTGCCTCTTTTTTCAAGCTCGGCAAGAGCGTAATGCGCCGGATTCGGCTTGATTTTGCTCGTATCGAGCTTCTGGCGGTAAAATTCAAAGAACACCTCGGGCTCAGAATAAAGACATTCGTGAGACAAAAGATATTCAGGTTCGTACATATCAAACCGCACGTCGCGCTGATTGTAAAGCCCGTCCTTGCTTCGGAAATCCGGGACTCCGCTTTCCGTGGAAACGCCCGCTCCGCCGAAAAATACAACGTTTTCCGAATTTTCTAAAAATTCTTTTAACCTCTTTATTTTTTCATCCATTTTTTCTACCTGTTAAGAATATAGATACCTAAATTCAAATAACCTGCAAATATCACCCATATTATATACGGTATCTGCAGATAAGCGGCGGTCTTATTGACCCTGCGGTAATAAACTACCGTGAAGACGATCAGATACAAAAGCAGGACAAGCCAGATGAAAGCCGGCATAAACATACGGAAATTGAAGAATATTATGCTCCAGAAAAAGTTAAAAACAAGGCTTGAAGCGTAATAATATATGCCTTTCTCCGCATTTTTGTCCGTTTTTCTCATATCCCATATCATACCGCAGCTTATCCCCATAAGGATATACAACGCCGTCCAGGCTACGGGAAAAAGGAACGAAGGAGGAGAGAACAAAGGAGTTTTTACCTCTTTGTAAATATCCATGTTGCCCATAGTCAGAACGGCGGATAAAATCCCGACGGCAAGCGGTACGGCGACGGAGACCGCGTATCTGATTATTTTTCTTTTAGCTTCTTTTTTCATATACACCTCGCGCATATATACTTTTTAGATATTTTACGCGCGAAAGGGTGTGTTTTATTCGTGTTCTTTCAAATACACAGCCGCAGATTTTGCGTCCGGACAAAGAGAAGCGCCGTTTATTCCGAGAAGATCAAGCTGTGTTAAAACGTTTTTCTTATCCGTGATTTCAAATTCGCATACGGCGTTTGAGAATATTTTGCCGCGGGCCTCGGCCTCGCAAAGACACAAACCGCTTATCATATAATAAATATCCTGTTTTACGGTTTTTAAATCGTTTCTTTCGGGCGATACGAAAAGCGGTTTCAAAAGATCCGCGGGCGATATTTCGCGGCGGAAGTACGGCTTTTCCGTGGTTATTATCCTGTATAGCTCCTCCGGCGCGTCGTCAAGATAACGTGTTCCGCCCTTGAGCTGACGGAATCTGCCTGCGGAAAGCGAGAAATCAGCCGCCTCGTAAAGCTCTTTTTTCTGAGCGTACGAGAGAAACGGAAGGCATGACAACATAAGCGTCCTGTCGGATGCGGGGTAAGATATCTCGTTCTCCGGTACTGCGAAAACCGCTACCGTATCGCAGCTGCCGTCTTTACACGCGTAATATAAGGCTGTAAACGGATTTGACGTGACCTCGGTGATCCTGCACGGACAGCCGCTCTGATAAGTTTTTATGAGTCTTTGAAAATACGTGCCGTTTGATATCTCAGGCGCCATAACGCCCATTTTTCCGTATAAGGCGTCTTCCTTTTTCAAAAGGTCGGCGAAAAAGATACCGGGAACGGCTTTGTTTGCAGGGCAGAAAAACAGCCTGATACCGCCGTCGTCTCTGTCAAACAATCCCGGGTTTCTTATCCCGTCAAGCGATTTTGCCTTTTCCGCCGAAACGTATTCATAATATCTTTTTTCGGCGTCCGCGGCGTCGTGATTTTCAAGCGCTTCCCTGTAAGAGGAGATTATTCCGTCCGCCGTCTGCGTGACGTCGGAAAACCCGTTTATGTATTTGATCGTAAAGCCGCCTATATCGGATATTTTAATTCTTTGCATTATGATCTTACCCTCCGTTTAATTCTGATATCATTATACTATATTATTTATAGAAAATCAAGTATAAATTAAAAATTTAACATAAGGATGCTTGTTTTTTATAAATAGTGATGTTATATTTTATCTTAATAAGTAACGGGAGGATATTATGACAAAAGTTGATATTTTTTCGGGATTTTTGGGAGCGGGCAAGACCACGCTTATCAAAAAACTCATTAAAGAAGCATACAAAGGCGAAATGCTTGTCGTTATAGAAAACGAATTCGGAAAAATAGGTATCGACGGCGGATTTTTAAAAGAAGCGGGGATACAGATAACGGAAATGAATTCCGGCTGTATCTGCTGCAGTCTTGTGGGCGATTTCGGTAAAGCGCTTGCAAAGGTCAAAGCCGAATACGATCCCGACAGGATAGTGATCGAGCCGTCCGGCGTAGGAAAGCTTTCCGACGTTATACGCGCCGTACAGGATGCGAACGTTGACGGGCTTGTGCTGAACGCTTTTACCACGGTCATCGACGCGTCTAAATGCAAAATGTATATGAAGAACTTTGCGGAATTCTATTCTAATCAGATAGAATTCGCCTCCTCTGTCATACTTTCAAGAACGGCGGGGATAAGAGAAGACAAGCTGAAAGAAGCGGTCGAAATCGTGCGTTCGCTCAACAAGGACGCCTCGCTTATCACAACGCCGTGGGATCAGCTTGACGGCGCTCTGATACTCAAAACGCTTGAAAAGAAAAACACGCTTGAAGCCGAGCTTAAGCATTTACTTGAGGAGCAGAAGGAAAAAGAGGCTCATCATCACCATCATCACCACGATGACGACGATGACGACGATGACGACGGGGACGAACACGAACACCACCATCATCACGATGATGATGAAGAATGCGACGATCCGGAATGTGAATGTCATCATCACCATCACGATGACGATGACGACGACGAACACGGGCATCATCATCACCACCATCATCACGACGATGATGAAGAATGCGACGATCCGGAATGCGAATGTCATCATCACCATGACCACGATCATGACGCGGACGAGGTGTTTACGAGCTTCGGTATGGAAACGTCCGAAAAGTTTACGGAGGGCTTCATAGAAGACTGCCTTGACGAGCTTATGACGGGACGCTACGGTATGGTGCTGCGCGCGAAGGGCATAGTTTCGTCCGAGAGCGGAGAATGGCTCCATTTTGACTACGTTCCGGGCGAAAAGGAGATCAGAGTCGGCTCAGCGGAGGTCATAGGCAAGCTGTGCGTTATAGGCACGGGACTTGATAAAAAGGGACTGACCGCTTTGTTTACACGTGAAAAATAAGGAGAAATAAATGGACGTACCCGTATATCTGTTTACAGGGTTTCTGGAAGCCGGTAAAACGAAATTCCTGCAGGAAACGCTGTGCGACAAGAGCTTTTTTGATAACGGCAGAGATAAAACGCTTGTGATACAGTGCGAGCAGGGCGAGGAAGAGCTCGACCCGCGCCCGTTTGCGTCAAAGGAAATCTATCTTGAGGTGATAGACGACAAGAAAAGGCTGAATCCCGATAAGCTTGAGGCGCTGCGCGGCAAATACAAAGCCACGCGCGTTATGATCGAGTATAACGGTATGTGGCTCATACAGGAGCTTGTGAACGCCCTGCCGGAAGGCTGGTTCATCTGTCAGGAAATGAACTTCAACGATGCGTCGACGATTGACGTTTATAACGCCAATATGAGAAACCTCGTCGTCGATAAGCTGACGAACGCCGACCTCGTAGTTTTCAACCGCTGCGAGCCGGACGAGGATATCCAAAAGCTTCACAAGCTTGTCCGCGGAATATCACGCCGCGCGGAAATATATTACGAGAAAACGAACGGTCAGGCGGCGTACGACGATATTGAAGACCCGCTGCCTTTCGATGTTAACGCGCCCGTTATAAAAGTCGAAGAGCGTGATTTTGCGCTTTTCTACCGCGATCTTTCCGAGAATATGGCGCAGTATGACAGGAAAAAAGTCAATTTTTCAGGCCTGACAAACATATATCAAAGGCTCCCGAAAGACGGATTCATAATAGGAAGACCCATTATGACGTGCTGTGTCGAGGATATAAAATACAGCGGTATATTCTGCGAAAACGGCGCAGATAAGGTAAGATCCGAACAATGGTACAATATCACAGCAGAGATAAGCGTCAAGCCCTGCCGCGTATACGGCAGAAAAGGACCGGTGCTAAAGCTTATCGACGTAAAACCGACGGACGCGCCCGCCGATCCCGTGGCGACGTTCTATTGATTTTAATTAACAGGTGACGATATGTTTTTTAAAAAGTATTCCGACAAACTTAACGGCTACTGGGAAGAGGGTTATTATTACTACGTCGAGATAAGAGACGATGAAATGACGCTCCGCGATTCCGGCAAACGCATCGTATTCAAAACAAGCATAAAATACGATAAAAAGAAGCTTGAGAGCGGTGAAAAAACAGATCTTATCATAGGAAACAAAACGCTGTCGTCAAACTACAAAGGCGAGCCGATGTGGTGGATAACCGCTTTTTACTATGAAGACGGCAATATAATCATGGACTCTCATTATACTATAATGGGCGATTACCACAACGTTCTCAAAAAAGTCGATCACGATCCGTTCTATAATTTCATAATACTGGACAAAGCATATCTCCCACGCCTTCAGGGCGAATGGGTGGAATGGAGAAAAGACAAAAACACAGACAGTACAATAGAGATAAAAGATAACGAAATAAGATTCAAATATTCCGGCTCCGTACTTGAAAAACAGAAGATCCACGTTTTAGCGTACAGATCGGACCCGAAAAAAGCATTTATAAACAATGAGGATCTCACGGTTTCGGGTGTCGGAATGTATAACGCGTTGTACGTTTATCCTGATATGCTGACCGGATATGAAATGGTATGCGATATGGAGGTACCGATGACCGTATTCGCGCGCCGCGATATGCTCGATAAAATAGAGATACCGCCGGAAGCGTTAAGGGAGCCGAGAAATACCATGGTGGTTGACAGGGTCGAGCGTATCGAGCATATCGGCGTCGAGCCTTTGGTAAAAACAAAGAAACGGGAGAATATAACGGATGAAAACAACGATAAGGATCAACAGTAAAAATTCAAAAATGGTCGCTCATCAGGGGCTTTTCGGGATTGAGAGAGGCAATACCAATCAGGCGTTCACAGCCGCGGGCAACCGTGAAAAATATTTCGGTATAGAAACGGACGTCCACAGGACCGCCGACGGAAAATACGTCTGCATACACGACAGCAACACCAAAGGCGTTTCGGGCGTCGATATGGACGTTGAAGCGTCTACGCTCGATCAGCTTCAGTCCATCAGACTTATGGACACGGACGGCACGACCGACCGCGCGGATCTTCGTATCCCGACGCTTCAGGATTACATAAAGATCTGCCGTGAATACGGAAAGGTTTCGGTCCTTGAATTGAAGACGCCGTTTGAGGCGGAGCACGTGCGCGAGATAGTCGGTATAATACGCGATATGGGTCATCTCGATATGACGATATTCATATCCTTCCATAAAACGGATCTGATATATCTCCGTGAGATCCTGCCGGATCAGAACGCGCAGTTTCTGACAGGCGAATGGAATGACGACGTTAAAGAATTTGTGACAAAGTATAATCTTGATATCGATATCTGTTATCCGCCGCTTACAAAGGAGAAATTCGACGATATAAAAGCCGCGGGGAAGAAGATCAATATCTGGACGGTCGACGATAAAGAACTGGGTGAAAAATACGCCGATTGGGGAGCGGATTATATCACTACGAATATACTTGAGTGACAAATATATTATTCGCGGGAGGGGATCGCCCCTCCCGTTTTCGTTTCCGAAATAAAAACGGGCGGCAGACGCCGCCCGAAATCATTTTATTTGCTTATTGTTCCGCCTGAACTTCTTTCTTTTCCTTAAGATCCGTTATCGTCTTTAAAATGTTCTTTTCTTTATACAGGAAGAAGAGGACCGCGCCGATCACGCAGGCTCCCGTTGCGATGAAAGCGACGGTGCGGTACTGTCCGGAGGTGACGATCTCCGTTCCGGATTCGGAAAGCCTTTTAGCAGTGACAGAAGTATATATGAGCATGGAGAGCGCCTGACCCATTTTCATGGCGAACGTACGCGCCGCGAAGAACATTCCCGAGCGGTCCTCGCCGGTCTTGAGCGTATTCAGCTCCGATACGTCTGCGACGCACGCCTGCGGCAGTATGCCGAGTATCGCCATCGGGATACCGGCAAGTACGGCAACGACTATACCGAAAACGTGGAAGTCTCCGATCGTAGCGGTGTTCGACAGAGCAGTTATCAGAAATACTGCGGCGTATGAGAAAAATCCGACGATGATGATATTCTTTTTGCCGAGCTTCGGCGCCAGACGGTTGACTACCGGGTACAATGACAGGCTTATGACCGTCATTAAAACGGTAAGCGTGAACGTTCTGTCAGCCGGGATACCCATAAGGTTTGTTTCAAAGTCAGCAAGTCCCGTCTGGAAAAGCGTTACGGCAAAGAAGTATATAACGTCGGAATAAACGAAACGTCTGAACTGCTTGTCTTTGAAAGTCGCAAGCAGAGATTTGAACGCCTTTGTCTTTGTGGGCTTGCTTTCTATGTAATCGCGTTCCTTGATAAAGAGCGCGGGTACGAGCATCGCTATCGCCGCTATTGCGGAGAGTATGCCTATCGAAAGTCTTATTGCAGCCGCCTGACTCATGACCTCGTCAAACATTCCGGCAAGGTTGGGCATAAACGTTGCTATTGAAAAGCCTGCGATATAAGTAAACGAAATGTAAGTGGAAACGTCGATCCTGTGACGCTGCGTGTCGCCGAGCTCAGCGATCAGAGCGTTATAGGGCGTGCAGTATATAGTCATAAACAGATAGAAAAGCATAAGGAACGCGAAGATTATCGCGTCGTTTAACACGATCGAGGAGGTGATCGGCAAAACGAAAACGCCGACGGTGACAAGCGCAAAAGGTATCGCGATCACCCTCATAAACGGGATACGGCGTCCGCCCTTGAAATTGCTTCTGTCCGACCAGCTTGCTATAAGCGGGTCCGTGATCGCGTCAAATATACGGCCTACGGCGGTTATAACGCCGAAAAGCGTGATGCTTGCAAGTATCGGGTGCTGGGTAATAAAACCGCTGAAAATGCCGTTTGTACTGCCGGCGTCGGTATTTCCCGTGTATAAATGTACGAGCCACGTTGATATTATACCTGAAAGCAGGCTCCATCCGAACTGACCTACAGCAAAGAGCCATAAGACCTTATTTGTTATCTTTTTCTTCATGTCCATGTCCTTTCATTTAAGTTTTATACATTGTAACATAAAAGACAAAAAAAATCAACCCGTTTTTGTTATTTTTTTACATTGTTTTATGCCGGTATATAAAAGCCGTACCTTTATTGCGGTACGGCGGGATATTATTTGAATTCTGAAATTTTTTTGACGCTTTTGATTCAGATGACCTCGCATATGATGCCGCCGCCCAGAAGACAGTCGTTTTCGTCATAGAATACCGCTGACTGACCGGGCGCCGCAAGTCTTACGGGTCCGTCAAATACTGCGCGCAGCGTATCCGTGTCCGTCATTTCAAGCGTCGCCGTCTGTCCCGGGTGGCGATAACGGACCTTAACGTGACAGCGGAGCTTATCACTGACCGCAGGCGTTTCAATACCCGTGAAATTAAGACTTTTGCAGATGATACCGGAACACCCCGTATCAGCCGACGTGCTTAATACAATCTCATTTTTTTCGGAGTCGATTTTTTTTATGTAAGCGGGCTTGCCGAGCGCGATACCGAGGCCTTTACGCTGTCCGACGGTGTAGTGGATGATACCCTTGTGTTTGCCTAAGATCCTGCCCTGTTCGTCAACAAAATTGCCTTCCGCGGGAATTCTGTCGGTATGGTTTTCGATAAAATCCGCGTAATCTCCGCCCGTTACAAAACAAATCTCCTGCGAGTCCGGTTTATTTGCCACGCTGAGACCGATCTTTTCGGCTATTTCACGCACTTCTTTTTTTGAATATCCGTATAAGGGCATAATGGTTTTCGACAGCTGCTTTTGCGTCAGGCGGTATAGCATATACGTCTGATCCTTTTCCGCATGATCGGCTTTTTTTACCGTATATCTTCCGTTATCGAGCAATACGACTGAAGCGTAATGACCGGTCGCGACGTGATCCGCTTCAAACAGATCGGCATAATACAAAAGTTTTTCCCATTTTATTTCACGGTTGCAGATAACGCAGGGATTCGGCGTCATGCCGTTTACGTAATCGCAAATGAAAGGTCTGATAACTTTTCTGTCAAAATCGGACGTACAGTTGAAAACGTAGTAGGGAATACCTATTATTCGTGCGGTCTCTCTTGCGTCGTCTATCTCGCAGCAGCGGCTTTCCTCGCCGTCATCACCATGCCACGTGCGAAGCGTCACGCCGATAACGTCGTAACCGTCTTTTTTCAAAAGATAAGCCGCGACCGCGCTGTCAACGCCGCCGGACAAACCGACAATTACTTTTGGTTTTGTCATATTTTTCCCTTTCTGTCAGGATAATTCGTCGCTTAAACGGCGAAAATCGAGTATGGATAACGCTTCACCGCGTATTTTTTCATCAAAACCGCACCTGTTTACGGCGTCAGCGACGGACGACTTATCAAGATTCTTGTCGGCGGAGAGCGCGTTTATAAGCGTTTTTCTTCTTTGCAGGAACGCGTATTTTATTATCTCAAACATAAGCTCTTTGTTTTTCGGCTCATATTCGGGCTTTTTGCGGAGCTTCAATCGCAAAACAGCCGAATCCACTTTCGGAGCGGGATAAAAGCATCCCGCAGGTACCGTGAAAAGTCTTTCCGCGTCGGCGTAATATGCGACGGCGGGCGTTATCGCGCCGTACGCTTCCGTTTTCGCCTTTGCGGTAAGACGTTCCGCCACCTCCTTCTGTATCATCACGGTAATGTTGTCAAATCCCGCTTCGGCTTCAAGCAGAAACATAATGATGGGAGTGGTTATGTAATAAGGAAGGTTTGCGCAGACGGTGACTTTCATACCGTCAAAATGCTCTTTGATCAAAGATCTGAGGTCAACTTTCAGTATATCGTCGTTTATAAGCGTGAAATTATTATGTTCCGCCATTGTCTTTCCGAGAACAAAGACCATTTTTTTATCTATCTCAACGGATACTACTTTTTTATATCTCTCACAAAGCTTTTGCGTCAGCACACCTATCCCGGGACCTATTTCAAGTATGCCGTCGTCGACTCCTGCGCCGCATTCTTCGGCTATGTTTTCGACCACGCGCTCAGATATCAAAAAATTCTGCCCGTATCTTTTATCGGGCGCCGCGTTGAACTCCGCAAGCAGCGCGCGGACGGTATTCAGTTCCGTAAGCTTCAAAATTTCGGTCCTCCGACAAAAATTTGATAAAAACATCTTGACAAATCATAAATAAAGTGGTATAATCAAGCACGTTCAGGACAATTGTATCACAAAAATACATAATTGTCAATATGCTAATGTGGCTCAGCTGGCAGAGCAGTTGATTCGTAATCAACAGGTCATGGGTTCGAATCCCATCATTAGCTTCATATCGAGTATTCATAACGGAATTGAATTATGGATACTCGATTTTCTTTATCAGTACGGCATCACCGCCACGGTGGTGAGTAAGTGCGCATTTGAAAGGAGTTTGCAAAGTATGAAAAAACAAAGTGTTTTAATCATTTCTTTTTTTGTTTTCGCGACATTTCTATTCTGTTTTTTGACTTCCTGTTCATCTCAGATTTTACAATACCCGTTGCAAAAAGAATATGTTTCAAAAAACGACTACACATCGCCTTATTTGTATTTTGAAACAGATGATTGCAGGTGGAACACGGGGCGAGGAAAGTTATACGATCATAATTTAAGCGGGAATTATGAGATAAAAGATAACGTAATCATTTGTACTGAAACATATTGGAATTTAAGAATCGAATTGGAATTGACCGGAGATAAAGAAATAAAAGTTTTGTCAATCAAAGATAAAGACGGTGTTCTTGATTGGCTGCATGAAGGTGATATTTTGACTCACTTTACTTAAGATCCAACGGTTTCAAATGCGACCGAATTTACAGGCAATTAAATTCAAGTCCGTCATCAATATCTGCACCAAAAACAAAAAGCAGGGAATCCTGCTTTTTTGTTTTTGCATTTAAAGAAGAGGGATTCGAACCGACGGGAGTGAATGAAGTGCCGGCGGCACTTCAGAGCCGTCGGCGACCAAACGCGGTCACGCCGAATAAAAAGGCAGGAAATCCTGCCTTTTTGATTTTTAACATACGTATGCGGTTATTATTGCATAGTAAATTCAACGTACGCGTTGTTTCTGTAAACCTTTACGGTGCTGCCGCTTGTCAGTACATCGGCGATCGTGTTCACGTCGGAAACGCTTTTCCCGTTGACCTCGGTTATTATATCGCCTTTAATGAATTGAGTTGAAGAACGGACTGAGGAGATGAAACATCCGACGGGGATCTTGAAGACCTCGGATTGCTTTTCCGAAACGTTTTCAACGTATATGCCGAGCGAGCTTATGAAAACGGGAGATTTACTTACCGATATGGCTGAACTGTCGTCTTTCAAAAGCTCTTTTATGTCCGGAAGCAGACAGTCCATATGAAGCACGTCTCCGTTTTCGTCTGAGACTATTCCGACGACCTCTCCGCAGCTGTTTATCACGGGTGCGCCTCTGTACTCGCATTTCGGCTCCGTTTTGATGATGTTGTTGTCAGACGCGTCGTAGATCACTAAATCCGTTATCTCTTTATCCGCGGAGGGCTTGCAGAAAACCTCCTGCCCGGATTCAAGCAAACGCGAATAACCTATTTCAGCGGTCGAAAGACCTGTCGCGTTTACGTGTATTACGGCTATACCTTTTTCTTTGCTTAACCCTACCGTTTCCGCGTCGTACGATCTGCCTTTTATTATGACTTTCAGATTCTGACCGTCGCTTGCAATTCCGTACGTTGTGACGATATATCCGTCAGCCGTCAGTATTATTCCGGTACATTCTCCCTTATCCGACGTGACCGAAACGGTGAATTTCGACGAAGCCTCATCGATCTGTTTTTTATTCAGCTCCGATTTCGGAGGGGTTACGACTGACACGGGGCTTCCGCGAAACAAAAACGCGGAGAGCGATGAACCTTTTGTACGGAGGACCGTGTCGGCTATGAACGCGGTGAGGCAGAGAGAAAGCACGACAAAGCCGCTGATGACAAGCACGGTGATGATCACGCTTCCGCGCGTCCGTCTCTGCTTTTCCATCAGCTCTTTTTTATATTCGTCGTAGTTGTGCTTGTACTGAAATCCGCCGTACGATTCTTCTTTTTTTACCGCGGATTTATCAAGCTCTTCAATGTTGTTGTTCTGCATTTTCCCTGTCCGAAATACGTTTTTACAGCGGTTTTTTTGCCGCGTATATTATTTTAATCCCAAATTTTAAACAAACCTTGTTTATTAGGTTATCTTTTTAAAATTACCAAATCTTTTTACAAAAAGTCAATCGGTCTTTTGTTTTTTTGTTATATCCGTCTGTTTTTTTGACTGTTCTGCTGACTTTTTCTGATTGTCCGCAGGCTGAAGAGTGAAGACGAATTCACAGTATTCGCCGAATACGCTGTTTACCCAGATCTCCTCGCCGTGCGAATTAATTATGGTTTTTACTATATACAGACCGAGACCTACGCCGGTTCTGTCAAGACCTCTGCTCTTGTCGCTCTTGTAAAATCTGTCGAATACAAGCGGCAGCTCTTCTTTTTCGATGCCCTGACCCTCGTTATACACGGCGGTGTATATTTTTCCGTCGCGCTCTATATGAGATATCTTATAGATGCCGCCCTGTTTAGAGAATTTTACAGCGTTGTCGCAGAGATTGTATAAAACCTGATAAATGGCGTCTCTGTCTGCGTTGACGAACATTTTATCGTTTTCCGGTTCAAATCTTACGTCGAGCTTCTTGTCTTCAAGCTTCTGTTCAAGCGAAATTATTATCTGCCTCGACATCTCGCAGATATCGAAAGGCGCCATGACGAATTTACGGTCGCCCGCCTGTATTCTTGAAATATCGAGAAGAGAATTAACAAGGCGCGCGAGACGCTTGACCTCACTCGATACTATTTCAAGATAATAATTCTGTTTTTCATAAGGAATGGCGCCGGAAAGAATATTGTCTATAAATCCCGCGATCGTAGTCATCGGGGTGCGCAGATCGTGGCTTACGTTAGCCAAAAACGTCTTTCTGAGCTCCTCGTTTTTTTCAAGCGTCGACGCCATATTGTTGAACGCTGTGGCGAGCTCCGCCACCTCGTCGTTTCCGCTGACGGGAACGCGTACGTCGAATTTGCCCTGCGTGAAGGATCTCGCCGCTTCGCTCATTTGCTTGAGCGGTGACACGATTTTGTCCGTGACGAAGAAAACGGTTATAAGCGCCGCCGCCGTGACCCATAAAATGGCGACGACCGTCGTTCTAACGGCGCTCTCCGCTATCCCGGGGATGGACGAGCTTGTCGAGCAGACGAGGATGATACCCGCGGTATTGTCCGTGCCGTCCTTTACGACTCCGCCGGAGACGAGCATTTTTGATGAAAACAGCCCGTCAAGATCTGAATAACCGTCGTATGAACCCGTGCTTTTAAGTGAATAAGTAAACTGTTCCTTAATATCCTCGCCGACGGTTATATAATCCGGTACGCCGACAGTCATCTGTATGACTCCGTCGGAGTTGGCAACGATAACAAAGATATCCTGGTTTACCGCGGATATTATATGCCGTATCGTGGGAGATATGTCGGATGCGGAAAAATAAATGTATTTTCCGAAATCGGTCGTTCCTCCCGATGAATAACCGGACGAAATGAAGGAAACGAGCGTATTCTTTGCGGAACGCATTGTTTCCTTTTTCAGATTTTGAGAGTATGTCGTTGTTGAGGAAGAATATATCAATCCCAGTATTGTGAAACTTACGAGGATTATTATCATGAAAATGACAAAATATCTCGCGAATACGCTCTTGAACAAAATCGCACCCCACATTCAAAAAGTTTGCGGGCTGCCGCAAGCTGACCGCGCTATAAGGAGAAAAACGCGCGATCCGAAAAATGCGGCAGCCCTGTCATTTACTGAAGAATTTCAAACTTGTATCCGACGCCCCATACGGTTTTAAGTATCCATTTGTCGGAAACGCCTTCAAGCTTTTCGCGCAGACGCTTTACGTGTACGTCGACCGTGCGGCTGTCGCCCAGATAGTCGAAGCCCCATACTTTGTCAAGAAGCTGATCGCGCGTGAAAACTCTGTTGTAGTTGGAAGCGAGGAAGTAGAGAAGCTCCAGCTCCTTAGGCGGGATGTCAACGCTCTTGCCCTTGAGCTTAAGCTCGTACTTCTGCAGGCTAATTTCTATGTTTTCAAACTTTATGACTTCCTCGTTTGAAGGATTTTCGTGACTGTTGCAGCGGCGGAGAACAGCTTTTATGCGAACTGCGAGCTCTTTGAGATCGAAAGGCTTTACGACAAAGTCGTCGGCGCCCATCTCAAGACCGAGTACCTTATCAAATACTTCACCCTTTGCGGTGATCATTATGATCGGTTTGGAAGAAACCTCACGGATCTCGCGGCAGACCGCCCAGCCGTCTTTCTTCGGAAGCATGATGTCAAGCAGGACTATGTCCGGCTCATACATTTTAAAGAATTCGACGCCCTGTGCGCCGTCGTTGGCTGTTTTTACTTCATATCCCTCGTGCTCAAAATATACGCGCAGAGTTTCGCAGATGTTGACGTCGTCGTCAACAACGAGAATTTTAGTACCCATCATTGTTTTTTACCTCCAAATAATTTAAACTTGTTAAGTTTGTGATTTTTTTCACTAAATTCATTATATCTCGTTTTACACAAAATGGGTGAACGTGGTGTAACATATATATGAATTTCAAGTAAATATGAAGACTTTGCCAATTTACTTTTCTGCCCGTACCGGATGCATTATCACGCTTAATTAACGGAAATTTATTTAATGGTATTGACAAAAAGATAAAAATGAATTATAATATAAAAACTAAAAGAAAAAAAACGGTATTATTTGGAACTGAAATGAAATTAGGTATAGTTGGTTTGCCGAACGTAGGCAAAAGCACGCTTTTCAACGCAATAACGAACGCCGGAGCGGAAATGGCAAATTATCCGTTCTGCACGATAGAGCCGAACGTCGGCGTAGTCACCGTTCCGGACGAGCGCCTCGATAAGCTGGCGGAGATTTATAACCCTGAAAAATACACCCCGGCGACGGTGGAATTCGTCGATATAGCGGGTCTTGTCCGCGGCGCTTCCAAAGGCGAAGGCTTGGGAAATAAATTCTTATCTCATATACGCGAGGTAGACGCGATAATCCACGTCGTCCGCTGTTTCAGGGATGAAAACGTGATCCACGTTGACGGCGATATAAACGCGCTGCGCGACGTTGAGACGATAAACACGGAGCTCATACTGTCCGATATTGAACTGGCGGAAAGACGCGCCGATAAAGCCCGGAAAATGATGAAAGCGGACAAAAAGTTTGAAGCAGAGGCTCTTTTCTTCGAGCGCGTGACTGCGGAGCTGAACAACGGCGTTTCCGCAAGAGCGATAAAATGCAGCGAGGATGAAGCGGAAATGCTGTCGACGGTTCCTCTTTTATCTGCAAAACCGGTAATCTACGTTGCAAACGTGCCGGAGAGCGATATAGGAACGGATATGACGGGCAACGTCGAATATCAGTCGCTCAAAAAATATGCGGAAAACGAAGGATCCGAAATTATCCCGATATGCGCCGAAATGGAAGCGGAGCTTTCCGAGCTTGAAGGCGAAGAAAAGCAGATGTTTTTAGAGGAAATGGGCATAGAGGAAAGCGGGCTTGACAGACTTATAAAGGCAAGCTACCGTATATTGGGTCTTATAAGCTTCCTTACCGCCGGACCGAAAGAGGTCCGCGCGTGGACAATAAAGAACGGAACGAAAGCGCCGCAGGCGGCGGGTAAGATACATTCCGATATGGAACGCGGCTTCATACGCGCCGAGGTGATAGCCTACGACGATCTTATAGCTATAGGCGGCAGTCTCGCCGTCGCAAAAGAAAAAGGGCTTATAAGAAGCGAGGGAAAGGATTACGTATTCAAGGACGGGGATGTGGTCGTGATCAGATTCAACGTTTGATTATCCCGATAAAAATCAATGGATCCGGCGGACGCCGGATCCCGTAAATCTACCCATAGCTCAATTGGACAGAGTATCAGATTCCGATTCTGACGGTTGAGGGTTCGAGTCCCTCTGGGTAGGCTGATATTACAAAGGAAGATATGCCGTATGAAAATCATAGAACATATCAGAAATCTGAACAAATCCATATACGTTGGAGAAAGATTCGAAAAAAATCTCAAAGCGCAGATGTTTTTCGGCATTCTCGCCGTGATCTTCGGTACGATAATGAGTATTCTCAATATCATACAGAAAAAAGGATTTGTGACCGTTACCACGATACTGTTCGCGGTCGCGGGCGTTTTGATAATCATTTGTACAAAGGTGATCAAAAAACGTGAACCTGCCGTCATTATAAGTGTGCTTTTGTGTATGATGTTCTTCTCGTATTACGCGATATTCGGAGTAAACGAGGGATTTGCGATTCTTTGGACGATCACGATGCCGCTTGTTATCTGTTATTTCATGAGCGTAAAATACGGCATCCTGCTTTCAATGTATTTTGAAATACTTGTCATCATAATGTTCTACACGCCGCTTCGCAATCATTTCGGACAGTATTATTCCGTGACGTTCATGAACAGATATCCCGTTCTTTATATGTGTTCCGTGCTTATAATCACGATTTCCATGGTACAGTATCACGAATCTGTCCTGAATGAGCTCGATTATATAGACAGACTTAATAAAGAAGTTGAAAAACAGACGAGGGTCGCGACGGAGCGAGCCGACAAGCTTGGGCGTTTGTCCGAGGAGATGGTGGAAACGCTTGCAAGAACGATCGACGCCAAGGACAATTACACAAACGGCCATTCATTCAGAGTATCGGAGTATTCCGTCGCGCTGGCTAAAAAGCTCGGCTGGGATGATGAGCGGATTTCAGTGCTGAAACGCGAAGCGCTTATGCACGATATAGGTAAAATAGGAGTACCCGACGATATTCTGAACAAACCCGGTAAACTGACGGACGAGGAATACAAATCCGTAAAATCACATACGACGACGGGAAAGAAGATACTTGAGGGACTTGAGGATATGACAGAGGCGGCTGAGGTCGCGATGTATCATCACGAAAAATATGACGGCAGCGGATATCCCTCCGGTATTTCGGGAGAAGGTATCCCAGCCAACGCAAGGATCGTTGCCGTCGCCGACGCCTATGACGCAATGAGCTCCGACCGTATTTACAGAAAGGCGCTTAAAACGGAGGATATTATTTCCGAAATGGAAAGACAGCGCGGTAAACAGTTCGATCCCGAATTTCTCGACGCTTTTCTGGAACTGGTCAAAAACAGCGAAATATAAAAAAACAGCGTTATCAAACGCTGTTTTTTGTATCTTCTTTTTTTTCGTCCGCTTGTTCTTCCCCGGGCTTTTTTTTGAAATCGTATCTGATTGCGGCGATGAGCAGGGAGGTGAGAGTTATTATCTCGGTGACTATGCCGGCGTACGATTTAAAGTACACGTCGTAAACTATCCATACGGGCGATGCCGCCGCCATAAATATCCGCGTGTTTCTCGGCTTTGACATCCACAGCGCGGTGGTCTGAAGCAGAGCGCCGGCGATCGCAAGCAGATCTATCGGACCCGACCACACGATAACGGTCAGTATCAACTCAGCGGCGCAGACTGTTATCGGTATGGCTATACTGTCAGCCCATTTGTATCTGCCGCGAAAGTAGAAAACGATATTTCTCAAAAAGCATACTATGTTTATCATAACGCCCGATACGGCGCCCAAAAGCGCGTAATGGGTGATAAAACAGATGCTTATGCCTATCTGAAAAAGCAGGATGACAAACCGCTTGTTTGATTGATAGGAGCAGAAAAGCAGTATCATTGCAACTACCCCGACGATCTGCGCGGGGACGTTCATATCTGCAAAAAAGCCCATAAAAACCTCTGTTTACTTTATTTCAGTCACTTTATATCCCTGACCGTCGACAGCGGAGCGGATCGTATCGTCGCTTATATCGCCGGAAAGCGTGATGACCGCCGTTCCTTTTTCGTGGCTAACCTCGGCTGATGTCACATTTTCAAGTGCTTCAAGCGTCTTTTTTACTCTCGCCTCGCAATGCGGGCACATCATACCTTCGATAAATACGGTTTTAGTCATTTCATTTTTCTCCTCTTCTGTTATTATATTTACGCGCTCCGCTTCGACCGGAGCTTTTTTTGCTTTGAAAAGATTGAGCCGCAGGGCGTTGCATACGACGCAGAAGCTTGATAATCCCATAGCCGCTGACGCTATCATGGGATTGAGCGTCAGCCCGAGACCGACGAACGCTCCCGCTGCGACGGGAATGCATACGGCGTTATATATAAACGCCCAGAACAGATTTTCATAAATATTATAAAGTGTTTTTCGACTTAACGATATGGCGGCAGCGGCGTCCGCCGGCGAGCTTTTCATAAGAACAACGTCAGCCGCGTCTATCGCTATATCCGTTCCCGCGCCTATCGCTATCCCGATATTCGCCGACGTGAGAGCAGGCGCGTCGTTTATCCCGTCGCCGACCATGGCGGTCTTTTTGACTTTTGATAACTCTTTGATCTTCGCTTCTTTATCGATCGGAAGAACGCCTGAAATGACGTTATCTATACCGAGCTGTTTTGCCGTCGCTTTCGCCGTTCTTTCGTTGTCTCCCGTCAGAAGCGTTACGTCTATGCCGAGGCGCAGAAGCTCCGATACGGCAAAGCCGCTGTCTTCCTTTACCGTGTCTGCCGCGGCGATTATCCCGATAAATACGGAGCCGTAAGCAAAGTATAGCGGAGTTTTACCCTCATCCGATAATGCGTTTCCCGTTGATACTGCCGCGTCAGGTATATTACATACAGAGCTGATATATGCGTGATTTCCCCCGTAAGCTTCCTTTCCATTTATAATACCGCGCAGACCTTTTCCGGGTACGTTTTCAAAACCCTCGCAGTCCGATAATTTCAGATCAAACTGTTTTATATATCCCGTGATCGCTTTTGCAAACGGATGCTCGCTTTTTTCCTCAAGCGAAGCGGCGATCTGCAGAAGTCCGTTTTTATCAAGCGAATACGGTATAACGTCCGTTACCGCGGGATGACCTTTTGTAAGCGTGCCCGTCTTATCAAATACGACGGACTTGATCTTTCCGGTCTCTTCAAGCGCCGCGGCGGTTTTGAAAAGGATATTGTTTTTAGCCGCGACTCCGCTTCCGACCATGACCGCAACGGGCGTGGCAAGTCCGAGAGCGCACGGACAGCTTATGACGAGAACGGATATCCCTCTTGCCAGCGCAAAACCGACGCCGTTTCCGATCAGAAGCCAGATCACGGTAGTTATAAGCGCAATTGTCATAACAACGGGAACGAATACGCCGGATACCTTGTCCGCAGCTTTTGCAATCGGAGCCTTGGACGCCGACGCGTCGGATACCGCTTTAATAATACGGGATAAAGCCGTATCCTCGCCGACCGCGGTCGCCCTGCATTTGACGTATCCCGTTGTGTTTATGGTCGCGCCGCTGACGGAGTCGCCGCTTTTTTTGTCGACCGGAACACTTTCGCCGGTCAGCGAGCTTTCGTCCACCGTACAGTGTCCCTCGATAACGACGCCGTCGGTCGGGATCTTCTCACCGGGATAAACGGAGAATATATCGTTTACGTTCAGTTCCTTTGCGTTGACTGTTATTTCCGTACCGTCACGTATTATATGCGCGGTATCGGGCATAAGCTTTGACAAACCCTTGAGCGCGTTCGTGGTTTTGCCTTTGGAATAAGCCTCGAAGGTTTTACCGAGCGTGATGAGCGCGAGGATCATCGCCGCGCCTTCAAAATAAAGCTCGTTCATACAGGACATAACGGTTTCTGCATCGCCCGATGCCTGAGCCGATGTCATTTTGAAAAGCATTACCGTACTGTAAATAAACGAAGCGCCGGATCCGAGCGATACGAGAGTATCCATATTCGGCGCACCGTGAAGCAGGCCGGAAATACCGGAAATAAAGAATTTCTGATTTACTATGATTACGGAAGCGGAAAGGATAAGCTGTAAAAGCCCGACCGCAACGTGATTGCCGGATAAAAAAGGAGGAAGCGGGAAATCCCACATCATATGTCCCATTGACAAGTACATAAGCGGCAAAAGTATGCAGAGAGATATGATAAAACGTTTTAAAAGCGCCCTTACTTCTTCATTTCTTTCTTTTTTTTCGTATGCCGTATTTGTTTTTCCGTCGGTGGATGATATACCGTATCCTGCTTTTTTAACGGCGTCCATGATCTGCACGTCCGTCGCTGAACCCGATACGGTCATATCGCCGGTCAGAAGATTAACGCTGCATTCATCAACGCCGTCAAGTGAAGATACGGCTTTTTCCACCCTTGCGCTGCAGGCGGCGCAGCTCATTCCCGTGACTTTGTATCGATTCATGATATCACCTATTTCAGAAGCTTGTCGAGCGTTTTCGTCAGCTCGTCGAGCTTTTGTGTCTTTCCGTCTTTTATATCTTCCGCGACGCAGGTCCTTATATGATCGTTCAGTAGCTCACGCGCAAAAGCGTTGAGCGCTGACGTTGCCGCTGAGACCTGCATCAGAATATCAACGCAGTAAGCGTCGTCCTCGACCATATTTCTTATTCCCCGGACCTGTCCCTCAACGCGGCAAAGCCTGTTTGTAAGACGCTTGAGCTCCGCTTTGTCACGTATTTTTTTATTACAGCAGTTTTCCATAATAACCTCCGTTTCGCATATATTATATACTCCCGAGGGGTATTTTAAAAGCATAATTTGTGACAATTTTGTAATAAAAAAACGCTCCGTTATGCCGACTGTTCTGAAGGACAGTCGGCAGTTATGAGTTCCGCTTACGCGGAACGTTATCAGCGCTGACGCGCGTTATGATTGCTTCGCAAGTTATGAGTGCCTGCGGCACGTTTGCGGAACTCATATCATAACGTTGAGGCAAAGCCTCAACTCATAACTTGCACGCATCGCGTGCAATCATAACTGTAAACTGTTTCTTTGACGTTTGGCGAACTAACGTCCTGCTTGCAACATGATGTGACAAAGATACCGGCTGAAATAAGGATTTTGTTCCTTACTCAGCCGGTTTTCATTAACTGTCCTTAAGAGTACCTCGCATAGAGAGCGTTTTTATCAGAATCTGACCGTTTTTGGTTTCTCGACAAAAGAAGAGAAGACCGCAGTTGCGTTTTTGCAGTAAAAAACCTCGGTATTGCCGTCGTTTTCGTCATACATAGCGCGAAGAGACGGATAAGCGTCGAGCATTGATTTTTTAGCTTCATAGGACTCGTCTGCATAAAGCTCGCACGTCAGACGAAGCCATTTATTATCCTTGAAAGCGCAAATTTCGGCCTTCGGGTTTTTGTGAAGCTGTTTTGATACGTCTTTGACTTTTCCCGTCTGGATATAAAGCTTTCCGTCAAATAAGTTCACGGTTCCGAAAGGTCTGACTCTCGGTTGTCCGCAGTCGTCGGTTGCAAGATAATAAGTTCCCGCTTCTTTTAAGAATTTGAATACTTCTTCCATTTATCTTTCCTCCCATACAATGTTTTCCATGCCGGAACCGATCTCAAAATGGTATTTGACTATTCCGAGATCGGTTTTTGAACACGGACCCATTAAAGCCTTCGCTTTGATCTTACCGTTATCATAACTTATAATAAATCGTTGCTGATTTATCGCAGTCGGCGCAAGAGCCGCCGCCTCCATACCGCTTAAGAACCATTCGGGCGCCTCTCCCGTTACACGGCAAAGCTTATCGACGGGCTTGCTTTTGTGCGGCACTCCGTTTGTTTTGCCGTAGCCCAGGGCGATAACGTCATATATCTTTTCGTTTTCGGAAAGCTTGACCGGCACCTTGTTCTTTTCAAACGTCAGTGCTACCCAGCAGGTGTTGAGACCGAGCGTCTGACTCAACAGTACAAGCTCCTCGCCATAATAACCGATATCCTCGTCGCGTCCTTTTTCCGCCGCAAGAACAAAATAGTTTCTGCAGCCGGAAAAGGAGCCGTAGCTCGGTTTATTTGCCTGAAACGCCTCCGGCTCATTGATGCAAAGGCTGATTTTCAGACCGGTGTCATTGTTGATTTTATCAATTTGCTTATTCAGTATTTCGATTTTGTCTTCTTCTATCGCTTTATCCGTATACTGTCTGACGCTGTGGCGCGCTAATACGGCTTCATATAACGTCATATGTTTTTCCTCCCGGATACTTTTATTTCTTCTTTGAACCTTTCCGGCTCTTTAAGATAAAAATTCTGATGGTATTCCTCGGCGTCATAAAAGCTTTTATATGCTTCGACGGATACCGTGTCCTTACAGCCGAGGGCGTTTATCTTTGCGTCAGCCGCGGATTTTTCTTCATCGCTTGTATAATATATCGCGAGCGTATATGATCTGCCGCGGTCTATAAACTGTCCGCCGCCGTCCGTTATATCTACGTTTCTGAAGAAAACGTCAAGAAGTTCCGGATAAGAAAGCCTGCTTTCATCGTAATCTATCTTTACGGTCTCCCTGTGTCCCGTTGTCTGCGATTTGACGTCTTCATAAGAAGGCGAGGCTTCGTCTCCGCCGCAATATCCGCTTGTAACCGATAAAACGCCGGGAATCTGTGTGAAAACGGGAGTTATGCACCAGAAACAACCTCCCGCAAAGTACGCCGTCTTCATAATATCCGCTCGATCTGCGACACGAAAGCGGAAAGTCCCGCCGCGTCGTCTTCCGTAAATCTGTGCTTGAACTGCGAATCTATGTCAAGTACTCCGAAAACCTCACCGTTTTTGTGTATCGGTATGACAATTTCGGAGCGCGACGACGGGTCGCACGCTATGTGACCCGGGAATTCGTGCACGTCGTAAACGAGCTGTAATTTATCAAGCGCAAGCGCGGTGCCGCAAACGCCGCGTCCTTTTTCTATCTCGATGCAGGCGGGCTTGCCCTGAAACGGCCCGAGAATCAGTTTTCCGTTTTCGCAGAGATAAAACCCGGCCCAGTTTATATCGGGCAAAGATTCAAATAACAGTGCAGATGCATTTGAAAGATTTGCGATCAAATGCGGTACGCCGTCGGTCAGCGCGGCAAGTCTGCCAACAAGCTCTTTATAATCCGTATCATACGTCATATTTATATCCTCCGTTCCGGATTATATCATATCACGTCTTTTTTTTCAATAGTTTTTTTGTTTTTTTTAACTGTGACGATCCATAAAACGACGCCTGTGATCATCAAAGCCGCGCCGCCTATGAAATAAACGTATAACAAACGGTTTGTCGTGCCGTATATTTCTATAACGCCTTTCATTATAAACCCCACGGTCAGCGCCGCGACGCCGGAGTTATAAAAATTGTATGACAAACGGCTCATCATGTTCTTTCCCGATAAGAATATGAAGAAGAACGGTACGCAGCCGAGCGTCAGCGGCGGCATAAAACAGAATATCATAAAGAAGGAATATACGCCGAAGCTGAAAAACTCGTAAACGGCGCCGAATATCGAGCAGAGAAGCGCAGCGGTGAGATATACCCCCGCGGTCTTTGCCGCGCTTGTTTTAATATCCGATGTAGACAATGTCAGACACGCTCCTTTCACTGATTTTTCTGCCGTTTGTTGTGGGATTGTTTACTATTTCGCCGTTGAACACCATAGTCGAGGAGCCGCCGCCGTCAAGATTGTACGCGACGGTCACGCCATAGTCCTGCATAAAGCACGAAAGCTCGTACAGACTTAAACCTCTGTTTTCATTCGTGCGTCCGTCGGATACGATGAAAACGTAATGAAGCTCGTCTATCATACCGATGGCGGTGCGAGGATTGCTTGCCATAGCTACTCCCACCTCATATCCGTCCGATACGATTATCTCGCCGTCCGATATGAGTCCGGGACCGAAGGACAATACGTTTACGGCTCCGTCCGCAAGCAGCTGTTCCGCCGAGATATCCTTGCTTTCAAACACTTCCATATCACCGTCTTCATAGATCGCTATGATATCCGTGTTGGTCCTTGATCTGTTTCTGTAAAGCACGCCGTTTCTTATAACGTATCCGCTTTCGCGCGCGCCGTAATAGTCTCCGTTGATCGCAAGTATCGCGCCGACCTCTTCAGCCGTGACAGAGGTTTTTGCCGCCACGTTTTTGCCGTAGGTGTTTTTTGCAAGCGCGGTCTTCAGATACTCCGGAGAAGATAAGACGATATCTGCGACGTATACCGTCGTATCGTAATATCTGTACGTTCCTATCGTGATCTTAATGTTGTCGTCTTCATAAGATTTATCGGTTATTACGGGCTGTGTTTCCTCTTCGGTTTCCGTTTCGGATTCTGCCGTTTCTTCGGCTGTCGTTTCGGCTTTTTCGGTCTGTGCGTTTACCGTTTCCGTTTCTTTTCCGGTCTTTGTTTCTACTCCGTTTGTCGATAAAGGCGAGGTGTCGGGTTGTGCGGGCGTATCGTATACTCTTACGATAACGAAAGTATCAAGCGCAACGTATACGGTAAACAATATCAGAACGATACAGAATATTACCGCAAAAAGATGTTTCTTAACTTTCATGCTCTCCCTCCTTTTCGCCTGTATTATAACATTTCCATGTGATGACAATATGATAAAAGCCTAAAATCAACGCGGAAAAAAGATGATTTCCGCGTTGATTGTATTTATTTATTACGTTTACTTTTTCTTTTTCTTTACAAGGAAGACGACCGCTCCGGCGATCACAGCCGCCGCAAGGACCGCGGCGCCGATTATCAGCGCTGTTTTGCCGCTGCCGTTGTTTCCGTTTTGTGAAGATCCGGTCGTTTCCGGCGTTTTTTCGGTGTCCGGCGCTTTTGTTTCGTCCGGCGTCGTTTCGGCTTCCGTTTCCGTCTCTGTATCTGTTTCGGGCGCCGTCGTTTCCGCTTCCGTTACGAAATACTCAAAATCGTATTCTTTTGCGGTCACGGCATCCGTTACTTCCTCGGTCTCTTGCGGAAGCGTAACAGCCGCTTCGTCGAGCATCGTCTGAATAAGCTGATCAAGTTTTTTCTGCGTCATAAGCTCGTCGTCAAGCGCTGCTTTTACGGCGCTCAGACTGTCGCTCTTTTCGTCGCCGCCGCCGTTGAGGAACAGCTCTATCTTAGCCTGCGCATCCTCCCGGTCAAGATACGGCGTACCGTAGACCTTGACCTCGCCGAGCTGGAGCATCGGACCGTCGGCGGAGGTGGAGCGCAGTTTTGTCGCTTTGAACTGTATGAATCTTCCGTGTACGTTCTCGGGTTCCGTCACGTAGTTTTCTTTTTTGTCAAATCTGTCGTAGTCGTTTGTCTCGGAAGCGATCTCCGTAAACGTCTTGCCGTCGCTCGACACGCTCACCGTGTAATCCTTGGGCCAGCATCCGTGTGAGGCGAACTCCGCTTTTGATATATTGAACTCGTCGCCTAAATCGATAATCGCGTACTCTGTCGAGTTTTCCTCGCCCATATGGATCTTGACGTTGCTCGTCCAGCCGTTATTCTCATTGCCGTCGGTGAGAAAATCCGGGTACCATCCCCAGTCCTTGTAGCCGGGACCGTCCGGGTATGATGAAACGAATACCTTTTTGCCTCTTGCAAGGTTTGAATCCTTTTTGTAGTTTACCGGCGTCGGCGTATCGTTATCAAGCAGACCGGCAACTGTGCCTGACGGGATCTCGACTGCGGGGACCGTGCCGTCGTCGTCGTAGATCTCTATTTCACAAAGCTCCGATCTTTTTGATCTGCATTCGGTTATCTTTATCTTTATATATCTTCCGCTGACCTCCGGGAATTTTAGCGAAGGGGCGCTGTTATCGGTTATTTCAAGTCCGGACGCTTTTGCAAGCACCGTCCAGTTTTCATTGTCAGACGAATAGCTTACCGTAAACGCTTTGGGCATAAATTTGCCGTAATCATCGTTCAAGCCGGCGGGGTAGAGATCTATTCTGTTGAAATTCAGGGCTTTGCCGAGATCGACCGTTATGGTGTCGAGTCCGTCCTTGCTTGCTGAACACCAGCCGTTGTCCGGCGCTTCTTTGAATCTCTTGCCGTCGTTCAGTCTGTCCATATACCAGCCGTTCGAGCCTTCGGAGGAGGTGCAGTAAATCTGCGCGTCAAGCGCCAGATTATCTGTAGGCGCATACGTTTTGACTTTCTTTGCACTGTAATCGAAGCCCTCGGGCATAGCTATGATGATCGCTTCGCCTTTATCGAGCGATACGGATACCTTGTTTCCGTTCATCTCAAGGTCGTGAAGCTCGCCGTCCTCGTATGAAACGTACTGCAGGCTGTTTATACCGTCTTCGAACGTAAGGTCGAAATTCTGCGCTTTGTTGAACAGATTGTTTACAACCATACAGTAATCTCTGCCCGTTTTTCTGTCTTTCATATAAGAAAGCGTAAGGTCGGCTTTCTTTGCGGTTTTTACAAAGAAATCCGAGGGGATCAGCTGTATGGCGCCGTATCCGTTTGACGAACCGTAAACTTCAAGCGCGTCGAGATTTATAAGCGTTTTTCCGACGTTGTGTATCATGTGGTCGAGCTCGCAAATGAATTCATATTTTGCGTTCGGCACGCCCTGATATGAAATGATACCGTTGTCAAAAGGCTCGCTTCTGTTATGAGGTGTGAACCACGTGAAGTAAGAGAACTGCTTGATACCGAACGCAAGACCTATGTTGAACTCAAACAAGGTCTCCTGTCTGTTGAGCGAACGGAAAGCGACCGTCTGAGAAACGGACTGAATATACATAGCCGTTTTGACGTTGTTTTCAAGACCGACCTTTCTGACAGACTCAAGGTTTCTCATCATCGGTTCTCTGGATATTGAATTCTGAGCGAGACCGAAGGGGTACATATCGTACATTACGTATTCCTGCGGACAGCCGGTTTGGGCGCAGAGCTTCAGCCAGTCGTTCATCTGACTTTCGTATACCTCGTAGCTCGGATAGGCGTGACCGGGCAGAAAGTTCAGATGCATATATCCGTTGGGGTCGGCTTTCTTCAGAGCTGTGTAAGCGTTAATGAACGTGTTGGCGTTATACGGCTCGTCAAGCATATAATAGCCGTATGCGCCCGGTACGTCTTTGTATTCATTCACGAGCGAAACGATCCTTTTTTCGCTCATATTGAGCAGATTGCCGCCGAAGCGGTCGTCGCCGACGCACATACCTATACCGTATTTACTGCAAAGCTCAAGCATTTTCATCTGTTTTGTCTTTGAGCCTATGCCGTCTCCGGCTCCGAGCACCCAGTCTATCTCCGCATCCGCCATATATTTATACTGTTCATCGTTTATGTATTCCGACGTAGGCGGCCAGAATATGGAAATAAGGATGTTTTTATTGAAATCAAAAGGTTCTTTATTCATCTCGCTGCCTCCGTTTTCCGCCGCCGCGGGTATGACCGTACCCATGACGATCGAAATCAATAAAAAACATAAAACCGATATTATTATTTTTTTCATTAAAATGTCCTCCGCCGTATTAAAGAAGGGATTATATTACTGTTCTGTATATGCAGGTATCTCGTCCTTGAAAAGCTGATAGAACTGCGAAACGTTTACAAGCTCGATCCCTTCCGTTTCGGTAACGGTCTTTATGAAGTTTTCAAGTTTGTCGTAGCTCTTGTAAATATCAAGCTCATAGCCGTGACCCCAGCAGAAGAAGAGCATATCCTCTGTGCATTCCGCCTCGGCAAAACGCTTGAAATCGGACATAAGCGTCGCTTCGCTGATCTCTGCGGTCGGCTGGAGCCAGAGAAGCTCCTTCGGCAGATCGAATTTATGCGTTGAAGTCGTACCGCGTCCGAGTCTTACCGTCGTGTTTTCATAAACTATCTTCATAAGCTTGCGGTTGACGTTCGGGTCGCCGCCGGGCCACGCCATAACGACGGGATATTTGCCCGTAAGCTTATATATGTTCTTCTGGTCTGTATTTACCTCGGATATGACAGTTTTTTCGGACTGTTGATCAAGAGCTAAATGTCTGTAGGTATGTATCGCGAGATCGAATCCGTCGTAAATCCCGGACTGCATTTCTTTTTTCGTAAAGCGTATATGCGGAACTTTTACGAAGTCAGACCAGTCGGTGCCGTAAAGTCCCGTGCTCGTAAAGAACGTCACGGCGTAATAATCATACTTTTTGCACATTTCTATTATTTTTAGGTCCTGCTGAGTGGTGTCGTCAAAACAAAGTACAAAATACTTTTTCGGCGTACCGTCGCGGACTATGCCGGAATCCATACCGGCGTATTCCGTACCGGGGGCGGTCGTTTCAGGCTCAGTCTCTGTCTCGGTCACGGTTTCAGTCTCTGTTTCTGTTTCGGTCACGGTGATTTCCTCCGTTTCTGTGATCTTTTGTGTTGTTTCCGGCGCTATCGTTTCAGCCGACGTTTCTGCCGGGCCTCCGACGCACGCCGTAAATGCGAATATCACGGATAACAAAATAATTGCGGACAGTATTTTTTTAATCATAATAACAATACCTCTCTTTCATTTCTATTTTATCACATATTTTATAAAAAGTAAAGGTATTTTTCGATTTTTTATTGACTTGATGAGAAAAATATGGTAAAATCAAAGAAAAAACGGAGATAAAAAAATGACGGAATACGAAAGATTAAAAAATCTGCAGGTACCGGACAAAACGGTCGACTGCGTGCTCGATACCGATACGTATAACGAAACGGACGATCAGTTTGCACTGTCGCTTCTTGTCAAGCACGAAAAGACGAACGTACGCGCGATCTACGCCTGCCCGTTCTTCAATTCAAACTCATCCTCGCCCGAGGACGGAATGGAGAGAAGCTACGACGAGATAATGAATCTGCTGACTCTCATAGGAGACGAGGAGATGAAGAAAAACGTGTATCGCGGAAGCAGGGAATACCTGCCTGACGAAAACACGTTCGTTGAATCACCCGCAGCGCGCCACCTGTGCGAGCTTGCAATGCAGTACAGCAAGGAAAACCCGCTCTACGTCGTTTCCATCGGCTGCATAACGAATATCGCATCGGCGATACTCATGAAGCCGGAGATAACCGACAATATCGTAGTCGTGTGGCTCGGCGGCCACTATACGTCGTGGGTGGATACAAACGAATTCAATATGATGCAGGATATTGCCGCCGCGCGCGTCGTATTCGGCTGCGGATGTCCTCTCGTCCAACTCCCGTGTATGGGCGTCGTCTCATCTTTCTACGTTTCGGGACCCGAACTTGATTACTGGCTCAAGGGCAAAAATCCGCTCTGCGACTATCTCGTAAAGCACACGACCGAGGCGGCAAACGAATATGCAAAGGGCAGAGTATGGAGCCGGATCATCTGGGACGTCACTGCAGTCGCGTGGCTTTTGAACGACGGCGGCAGATTCATGCTGTCAGAGATAATCCATGCGCCGATACCGGAGTACGATCATCAGTACGCATTTGACAACCGCCGCCATTTCATGTGCCGCGTGACGCAGATCTTCCGGGATCCGTTGATGCAGGAGCTTTTCAGAGTTTTAACCAAATAAAAGCAGGGAGCGATAAGCCCCCTCTTTTAATTATACGTTACGCTCTATTCCGTCGCCTGCTCAAGCAGGGTAAACCGCTTGTTTTCGCAGTCTATCTCATATTTCAACCCGAGCGGTAATATGCCTATCGGGTACGCGTGGCCAACGTTTACGTTATACAGCACAGGAAGGTCGGGTCTATCGGCTTCGCGCAGAGCTGTTCTCAATATTTCTTTATACGGCTCGTATTTGTCTTCAAAATCGGGTCTGCCCATTACTATACCGTTTATTTTATCAAACATCCCGTCAGCCGCCATTCCGCGCAGCATCCACAACAGATATTCCGGTGGTAAATCGTCCTCGCTCGTTTCAAGTAAAAGCAGCTTCCCGCGCCAGTCGACCGCGCGCCACAATTCCGTAAAAGAAATCATCATAAAAAGCTCAACACAGCCGCCTAAAAGCTCGCCCTTAACCTTGCCGCTGCCCTGCAGTATTTCATATCCTGTGTTTTTATGAAGCGTCGGCTTTTTATTCATATTCTCAATACCCCAGTGCACTCTGTCGCACTCGCACGCGTAAAAATCGCTTGACGGTATATCAAGCGTCGGCTTCGGATTTAAAAGCGTGTTTTCAAACGAGGCTTTGAAATACGGATTCATTTCCACGTATTCGGCAATATCGCACATAATATTACCGCCGTAATACGACACAAGCCCCGCCTTGTGCATCATAAAATGATTTGCCGTTGTGTCTGAATAGCCCGTAAATATCTTCGGGTTGTTTTTTATTACGTCAAAATCTATATAAGGCAAAAGCCTTACCGTATCGTCGCCGCCTATGGCGCAGAAAATCGCTTTTATTTCGGGGTCGGAAAACGCCTGCATCAAATCGGCGGCGCGATCCTCCGGGTGCTCGTAAACGTATCGCCTGCCTTTGAGCGCGTGCGGCATAGCGACAAGCTCTATACCGTACTCGTCAAGCCGCTTTTTTGCAATATCGAATTTATGTATCAGCTTTTCCACGCCGAGCGAGCCCGACGATAACGAAACGACGGCGGCTTTATCGCCGCGCGTCAGTCTTTTCGGTTTTATCATCACATATTCTCCGTTATATACGCGTTTGCTTTGTATAAAAGCGATTTTGAATCCTCGTGACGCAGTACGCTCATCGCCTGCTCGTAGCTCATAAGCCGTACTTCGGCGACCTCCGCAAGCTGCGGTACAAGAGGCTGATTCTCATAATAAGCGAGAAAATAAGTTACGCGTTTGAGAACGTTTCTTTTTCTCGGCAAATAAAACGATGTCTGTTCGCAGAAGCCGTCAAGCAGCTTTGCGTCAACGCCTATTTCCTCCTTGATCTCACGCAGAGCCGTTTGCTTTTCCGTTTCACCGCGTTCTATATGACCCTTCGGAAAACCTTTGTCACCCGTGAACGAACTGATGACAGCGTATTTTACGACGCCCCTGACTGTTGTATAAACGACGGCGCCGCACGATATCTCACACGGGTGAAGCGTGCCGTTTTCGATCTCGTATCTAAGCTCGTAATCGTATACCGGTTTGCCTTCGTCGTCTTTATATTCGCCCGCGCGGCGGAAACCCGCTTTTGACATACAGTGCAGGGAAACGGTATTTTCCTTGTGACATGACGCGTATATCGGGCAGATCCCGAGCTCGCTCAGCTTTTTGACCGCGAAAGTCAGTATCGCCTGCCCGTAGCCCTTTCCTCTCAGGGATGGACGGACCGAATAACCGATGTGACCGATTTTTTTTATCTCATCGCCGTCTAAATCGGGTCTCAGCTGACATTCCCCTATATACTCGCCGTTTTTGAAGCACCAGTATGTAAGCGTTCTGGGAAAGCCCTCCGGCAAGCCCTTACCGCTTTTAAGCCGTCTGTACATAAACGGCGCGAGAAATCTGAAATATTTGATATTTTCTTTTTTTACGGGCGTCCATTCCGTATCTTTACATTCAATAGCCTCACGGCAAGCCGACAGATATTCGGAATAATATCTCATCTTCGGCTCCGTAAAGCACAGACCTCTTTTATCCGCCATTTTTAACCTTATATATTGTTTTGACTTTTTGTATTGCCGTTATCTTCTTCCCGCGCCGCCTCCGCGTGAAAATCCTCCGCCTCCGCCGTGGTGACCGCCGGAAAATCCGCCGGATCTGCCCGAAGAAAAGCCCCCGCTTGAACGTCCGGACGAAAATCCGCCGGAGCGACCCGAGGAAAACCCGCCGAACGTGAAGCCGCTTGATCTGTGCGTACCGCCGAAGGAGCCGCCGTGATATGTGCCGGACGATCTGAAGCTGTTCGGGTTTATATTTATACCTCCGCTCGATCTGAACGTGTGTGCGGACGAATTGCCGGAGCCCGAACCGAGCGCGGTGGCAAAGATTATGAATATCGTGACCACTATCGAAACGATTATAACAAGCGCTATAACTATAACCGTGAACGCAACGACGACTGAAGCTATCGCGGTCACGACGGACCAGAAGGTAACCTTGTTTTCCTCGCTTTGCTGAGTTCCGTTATTAGGTGTCAGCACCGCGGTATTATCGTGTTCCGCTTCAACTATCGTTACGGAATAAATCTGCTCGTACTTTTCTATAAGCGCGTCAAACAGAGCGCGCACGCCCGCCGAATACTGTTTTTTTGCAAAATAAGGCTCAAGATAATCGTTCAAAAGCAGCTTCAGGGTTCCCGACTGCAAAAGACTTTCAAGCCCTTTGCCCTGCAAGACCCAGTAATCGTCTTCGTCTATCGACAAGAGAATGAGCACTCCGTTGTTTTTGTCAGCCGAGCCGATCTTCCACTTGTTGAAAACCGCGTAAGCGTAGTCCTTTATATCGTAGCTGCCCGTTGTATTGACGCAGGCGACGACTATCTGACCGCCGCATTTATCAAACAGGTCTATGTTTTTGCCGATAACGTATTCTTCCGTTTTACCGTCAAGTACGTCTGCTTCGTCATAAATATAGAATACGTCCGACTGCTCAGGTACGTTGGACTTTTTTCCGGAGCAGGATATCAGTAAAACAAGCGGTAAAAGAGCGGAGAAAAGAAGCGCGATGGTTCTTCTGATTTTCATTTTTTAAATACCGCCGCGTCGTCCGTTCTGTCTGTGAAAACGACAATAACTGAGGCGGGAAACGCGTTTGCCGCCTTGTTGTATTTTTTTGCCGCACTGTTGTACGCGTCGTTGTTCTGTATCCTTGATATAACGGATAACATTTCGGCGTTGCAAGATACCGCTGTGCGCTTCTGCTGATCGTCGATACCCGTTTTTGCGGAAAACTCTGCAAAAACGACGGCGGCGGCAGAACTGATACTGCTCAACGCTTTGTCCTGACCTGAAAACGGATCGTTTGTATTGAGCTTTGAAAGCTCCGCGTCAAGCTGAGCGGTATTGCAGCCGTTTGCTTTTAAAACAGCGGAGAGCTGTTTTGCAAAATCAATATAACTCTGCAGATCCGACGCAACGGAACTGTCAGATGATGAGAATTTCCCGATCACATTGTTTTTATATGACGATACCGTGCGGTTTACCCCGAGAAATACCGACAAAAAGATTATCAGTACCAGGGCGCCGATGGCGGCGCCCACGTTGTACTTAAAAAATTTCTTCATTTATTTCCTTATCTCTAAAAGCTTGTTCTTGACCTCGGTCTCAATACGCGCGAGCTCCGCTTCCGCGGCGATTCTCTTATCGTGACCTTCCTCGCGTATCTTCTGTACCTCGTCAAGAGTTGTGATGAGTTCCTGATTCGTGTGCGTAAGCGTTTCAATGTCTATTATCCCGCGTTCCGCTTCCTTGGCTATACCGACGGTGCTCTGATGGAGTTTTTCCGCGTTCTTTTTCAGCAGTTCGTTCGTCATATTCGTAACGGCCTGCTCTGCCTGAAGCGCCTGCTCGGAATGTGCGAGTCCCAGAGCTATAAGCATCTGACTCTTCCATAACGGTATGGTGTTGACTATCGTTGACTGGATCTTCTCGCTCATCACGCTGTCGTTGTTCTGCACCAGACGGATCTGCGGAGCCATCTGGATGGAGACCATCCTCGTAAGTTCAAGGTCGTAAAGCTTCTTTTCAAATCTGTCGCACATTGCGGCAAAGTCGTTCGCCTTCTGCGCGTCCTCGGCAAGACCGCTGTCCTCAGCCTTTTTCTGCAGATCCACGAGCGTCGTTTCACGTTCCGTCTGGAGCTTCTGTTTGCCGGCTAAAATATACATTGACAGCTCCTTGAAATTCGTCAGGTTTCTGTCATACAGCTGATCGAGAACGGCAATATCCTTAAGCAGCGTTACCTGATGGCCGTCAAGCACCGTAACTATGTCGTTTACGCTGACCTCGCATTTATCGTATTTGGCTTTGAGCGTTGCGGCTTTCTTTTTTATGCTTCTGAAAAGTCTGAATTTACCTGCGTCGTCAATGTCCTTGTTGAAGGTTTTAAGCTCGCCGACGAGCTTGGATATCATCTCGCCCGCTTCACCCAGCTGCTCCGTACGTACGCTCTTCAAAGCCGAATCGGAAAAATCGGCTATCTTCTGCTGAGAACCGGCGCCGTACTGTAATATGGAAGTTGTGTCGGTAATGTCGATCTGTTTTGCAAATTCCGCTATCTGCGTTTTTTCCTCTTCCGTGAGGTTTGCGGAAGTAAGCTCGGAAAGCTCGGCGAGCTTCTGCTCCTCGGGTTTGTCGGCTTCGAGTATTTCCTCCGCTTCTTTTACGCCGAACGGATCGAGCGTCAATTTGATTTCTTCTGCCATTGTATTATCCTCCGTTTATTTTAAATTATCTCTTTCGAGCATTGTTTCAAGGACCTTTATGTCTGCGGACACGTCAATTACGTCGTCTTCAAACAGCGCGTCGTGCTGTTTTTCAAACGATTTTTTTATCCGCTCAAACGCGGATTCTATGGAACCGAGCGTTGTTTTTATGTTTTCGCCGCCGCTGTCCGACTCCAGCGTCGTTTTGTATCTTTCGGCAAGATTGACGGTTGTAGGCAGATAATAGTTTATGAACCGTCTGACGGAGCCTATGTCGTCCGGAGAGTTTATCAGTGCCTGCCTTATCCTGTCTATCTGTACTCTTATTTCGCCTATCTTATCCGATGCGGACGGAGCTTTTGCATTTATATCGACTTTTACCGCGTCAAGTCTGTCGGACGCGCGGTCGATCTCGTGAACTATATCGTCAAGCGCGAGGTTGCCGGACGCAAACGGGACCTCGACCTGCCGCGTCTCTTTCGGTAAGACGAGCTTTACGATAATTCCGACCGCAGCGGATATAACAGCGATTATGATTATATGCCATATACTGTAAAACGGTACGAATAAAGCAGCTGCGATCCATACCGCCGCCGCGCACCAATACGGTATCGCCGATCTGACGGGAACGGATTTGTATTTTCTGCCGATAGGCGCTTTGTTATCGTTCATTTTCTGCTCCGATATCTGATTATTATAATATTCCATTTATATTTTATCACATTTTTTTATGGTTGTCAATGCCAACACTTGACATTTTTCGATAAATATAATATAATATGCAAAAAAAAGAGATACGAGGACGATATGATAATTAAAAAAGCGACGTTATCCGACGCTGAAAAAACAGAAAAGATTTATGAGGACGCACGCGCTTTCATGCGCAAAAGCGGAAATCTGAAACAATGGAACAACGGTTATCCGTCGAAATCGGACGTGGAGAAGGATATAAACGACGGCACGTTATACAAAGTAGTTGAACACGGAGAGATCCTCGCCGTGTTCTGCTGTATGGATAAGCCCGAGCCGACGTACGAGAAGATATACGACGGCAAATGGAAGGATGACGGAGAATACAGAGCCGTCCACAGAATAGCCGTATCGGCGGACTGTCACGGTAAAGGCATCGCCGGCGTTTGTTTTGATTTTGCGCTTTCATTCTGCGGAAGCGTTCGAATAGACACGCACAGAGACAATATTCCGATGCAGAAGGCGCTTCTGAAAAACGGTTTTGAATACTGCGGGATAATATATTTGCAGAACGGAGACGAGCGGCTGGCTTATCAGAAAACGGTAAAGACGGAGAAAAACGAGCTTTTTGATATACTTGACGCTGACGGAAACCCGACCGGAAGAACAAAACCGCGCGGAATACGGTTTACCGAGGGAGAATACCGCCGCGTAGTACATATAGTCGTTTTGTCAGATGACGGTAAAATGCTCATACAGCAGAGGCAGTTTTTCAAAAGCGGCTGGTCCGGTATGTGGGACGTGACCGTCGGCGGGAGTGCGACAGCGGGCGAGAACGGACGCGAAGCGGCAAAAAGAGAGCTTTTTGAAGAAATAGGTCTTGACCTTGACTTTACAAACGTCAGGCCTGTGATAACTCTTTCGTTTGACCGCGGGTTTGACGACTTTTTCGTGTTCGTTGAAAACGTTGATATAAAAGACCTGAAGCTGCAAAAAGAAGAGGTCAGGGACGTTATGTGGGCGGACTGCGATACTGTTTGCAGTATGATAGACGAAGGAGAATTCATACCGTATAAAAAAGAATTCATCAGAATACTGTTCGGTATGACAAAACCCACGTTCTTGCAAACCGAGGTACAGTAACAAAGAAATCGGATGTTCCGTATAATAATATCAAAGGAAGTTTTGATATTATTGTATGGAGGATAATATGACAGACAACAGATCGTGTCAGGAGCGCGGCAGCGCGTATATTGACACAAACAGAATTTTTGACAGCTGCCGCGACAAAGACTGTTTTGAAGATACAGCCGTCTTCGTTACGGATTACGGGCGCGATATAATCGAGCATTCCACAAACGTCAGATGCTGCTCGGCAGAGATAGCCGCGGCTGATATAAGCGTTGATCCCGTTCCGTTCAACAACGGCTTCTACCGTATAGAAGCGAGAATATATATAAGAATGACGTTTGAATGCTGCGTCAATCTGACGAACAGACAGATCATAGAAGGTCTCTGCGTATGCGATAAACGCACGGTGCTTTACGGCGGCGAGGGCGGGACCTCGGTATTCAGATCAGATCCGAACGTCGACGGATTTTGCGGCGGCTTGCCCGATATCCCCGACAGACCGGGATGCGGGTGCGGAAGCTCGTCGCTGCCGACGGCGGTGCTCGAGATCGCCGATCCCGTTGTACTGGGCGCAAAGATAATCGAGCGCAGGGTACCGCATCATTGTCCGTGTCAGTCAGAGCGCGACATACCCGCGGGCGTCGCTTCACGCATCGGAAATCTTGCTCCGCAGGGCGACAGACGCCTTGTCGTTTCCGTCGGGCTTTTCTCGGTCATAAGGCTTGAACGTCCCGCGCAGTATCTGCTTGATGCCAGGGTCTATTCGGTGCCGGAGAAGGAATGTCAGTTTACGGAAACGGAGGACGCCTGCTCTGTCTTCCGCGGGATGGAATTTCCGGTATCGGAATTCAATAACGACCGCCGCTGCGGATGTGACAAATGAAATGAAGAACAGAAAAGAGGCTGCGCCTTAACGAAACAGCCTCTTTTTTTGTATGCTTGTCATACGTTTACGCGCCGCCGGCCGTTGATTTTTCAAATATGGTATTGCAATTACAGAAAACCGTGATATAATAAAAGAAAAAACGGAGGCAGTTATGTATAAAATATCCGTTCCCGCCGGAAACGGCGCAATGATGCGCTACGGCCCGGAAAGCACGTTGAAAGAACTTAAGCGGTTTGACGCGGAGCGCGTTTTCATAAGCGTCGGTTCGTATGAACTAAATGCGGAGAAAAGAGAAAAAAGTCTCAGAGCGCTGAAAGAATTTACGGCTTATTTTAAAGAAAACGGTTTTGAGGTCGGCGCGTGGCTCTGGACCTTTATGTTTTATTCCGGCTCTCCGTTTCAGTATATGGTCGGAATAGACGGCGCGGAGTATAAAAAACAGGCGTGCCCCATGGATCCGGATTTTCTTCGTTTTTCCGCCGATTACATTAAAGATATAGCGAAATGCGGCGTTGATCTGATAATGTTCGACGATGATTTCAGATACGGCTCTCACGGAGATTTTCCGGCATGCCTCTGCCCGCTACACATAAAAACGATAAATGAAATAACCGGTGAAAACCTAACGCGTGAAGAGATAAACAGCCATATAATGTCCGGAGGCAAAAACAAATACAGAGACGCGTATATCAAGGCGAACGGCGACGCATTCAGACGTTTTGCAAAGATCATAAGAGCGGCGGCGGACGAAACAGATCCCAAAGTTCGCGTCGGCTTCTGCACCTGTATGTCGGGATGGGACGTTGACGGAGTCGACGCCGCCGAGATCGCACGGCTGCTCGCCGGAGAAAATACAAAACCGTTCGTGCGTCTGATAGGGGCTCCGTACTGGTCTGCGCAGGGAAGCTGGGGACACAAGCTTGCGGATACTGTTGAAATGGAGCGTATGGAAAGCTCCTGGACAAAAACGGATGATATCGAAATAATGGCTGAGGGAGACGCATACCCGCGTCCCCGTATGAATACGCCTGCAAGTTTTCTTGAAAACTTCGATACGGCGATAAGAGCCTCCGGCTGTACGGACGGTATTTTGAAATACGGTTTGGACTATCACTCAAAACCCGATACGGAGCAGGGCTATGCGAAATTGCACGAGAGAAACCGCAGGGTTTATAAATGGATCGACGAGAATTTTAAAGGAATACAGGACGGCGTAAGGATATATTCGACGATGAAAAAGCTGTCCGACGTAAATATGCCGACAAAAGTCAATTATATCTACAATCCCGATTTTCTGATCTTTCCCTACGCCTCCCGGACGCTCGCATACTGTTCCGTTCCGACCGTATTTGAGGGAAAAGGGACTTACGGCGCTGTTTTCGACGAAAACGCGAGGGCGCTCCCGGCGGAAGCCCTCGACGGAGGACTTCTTCTCGATATTGCCGCCGCAGAGATATTGACTGAGAGGGGGATTGACTGCGGCGTGCGTAAGATAGGAGAACCGATACATACTGGAAGCGAAATATTCACCGACGACAACGAGATCGTAAGCGTACAGGACGCCCTCATATACGACGTATCTTTTGACGCAAAATCAAGGATTCTGAGCTATACGGAATACGGCGGCAGATTTATACCCGTATCTGTAATGTATGAAAACGAAAAACGCCAGCGGTTTCTTATAATAAACGCAAATCCGAGACTTGCCGATAAGCAGGATATAATGCGTCATTACAGAAGAAGCCGCCAATATGCAGAAGCATCGGAGTGGCTTGGCGGCAAAAAACTGCCCGCTTACGTTTACGGTTGTCCGGAACTTTATATACAGTGCAGAAAAGACGGGGAAAACGGTACTATAACGGTCGGATTATGGAATAACTTTGCCGATCCCGCTATGGAGCCTGACGTTATGCTTGACGCGGAATACTCGGACTTTGAATTTCTGAACTGCACGGGAACGGCGGATAAGAATAAAGTGAGATTATCCGATATCCCTCCGTTTTCATTTGCGGCGTTCAAAGCGAAAAAGAGAGGTTGAATATGCAGAGAGTACAAATTAAAAAACCTAACGGATTTTTAGTAGGATATTACGATATCGAGGACAACGGCGACAAGACGATACGGGATAACACGGGGATGATACTCGGATATTACAGCAAATCATATGACAGAACAATGGATTACAAAAGAAGCATAATCGCCTACGGCGACGTATCGGGAGTATTTTTCAGCAATAAACTGTCATTTTAAAATAACGGCTGCCGTTTGGCAGCCGTTAAAAAACGGGTATTCTTATTTTTCAAGCGCTTCAACACAGGGACATTCAAGCGGAAGGTTTTTATTTACGGGGCAGGCCCATCTTACGGCGTTTTGAAGTATCCTTTGTATGTAAGGATTGTGATAATTTCCGTTTGATTCGTGACCGGGCTGCAGGTAGAATATCTTTCCGTTTCCGCGTACCCAGGTACAACCCGAGCGGAAAACCTCACCGCCGTTGAACCAGCCCATGAATACGACCTCATCGGGCTCTGCAATATCGAAAGGCTCGCCGTACATTTCCTCGCATTCAAGAGCGAACGTTTCCGGAATACCTGCGGCGATGGGATGATTTGGCTTTATCGTCCATATACGCTCTCTTGCGCCGTCGCGCCATTTGAGGTTGCAGGTGGTGCCCATCATGCGTCTGAAAATTTTTGAGTGATGTCCGGAGTGGAGAACTATAAGTCCCATACCGGCCAAAACGTATCTCTGAACTCTGTCAACGATCTCATCGGGAACGTCGCCGTGCCTCATATGTCCCCACCATAAAAGTACGTCGGTGTCGGACAATACTTCATCGGTAAGACCGCATTCCGGCATATCGAGCGTCGCGGTGCGCACAATAACGTCGTCCGAGCGAAGAAATCCGGCGATATATTCGTGTATTCCGTCGGGGTAAAGATTTCCGACTTCTTTCTCCAGCTTTTCGTGATAAAACTCATTCCAGACCGTAACCTTCATAATAACCTCCAAATATAAAATCTGTATTTATTTTACCATAAAAAACTCAAATTGCAATATGAAATAAAAAAAATTTTTCTGAAAATATGTTTTTTTCTTTGAAAAGGGCTTGATTTTTTATAAAAAATGTGATATACTACACAAGCAACTGAACAAAAGCACGAGCAAACACCATGGAAAGATGGCTGAGTTGGTCTAAGGCGCACGACTGGAAATCGTGTAAGCGCTAATACCGCTTCCAGGGTTCGAATCCCTGTCTTTCCGCCATAAGAAAAGGTGCCTTTACGGCACCTTTTCTTATGGCGTCAACTTCATAACAGGGATTCGAAGCAGTGAAAAAACAGTCCGGTGGACTGTTTTTGAACGGTGACTGTTGACGAGCCTTGCGCCGCCGGGGGCGGAAGAAGCAAGGTGAGGAAAGCGCAGCGGTCGAAAGAAATCAAGCACAGCTGCGACAGCAGCGCGAAGATTTCTTCGGGTACCGCAAGCGGTTTTTTGCAAGTCACACACGAACCCATCAGCACTAATGCTTTGCAAAAATCAAGAAGAATCCCTGTCTTTCCTTGAATTATTCACATATAAACCCTAAAATATTATAACACCCTAACTCCACCCCCGGTTGATATCTCCCCATTCAACCGCCGGTTCGTTGATTTTTGCATCAAACCGAGTATAATATAACTCGAAGGAGGTAAAAAGCTATGGATCAGATCAAAATCGGAAAATTCATATCAGAAAGGCGCAAAAGCCAAAACATGACACAATTGCAGCTTGCGGAAAAGCTCGGCATCACAGACCGCGCGGTGTCAAAATGGGAAACGGGCAGATCACTGCCGGACGCGTCGATCATGCTAAAGTTATGCTCGATTCTTAAGATCACGGTAAATGATTTACTTAACGGGGAGGCGGTTTCAATGGAAAAATACAACGAAACAACGGAAAAAAACTTGATCGAGATGGTAAAACAAAAAGAAGAGGCGGACAAAAGACTGCTGACGACGGAGATCGTCATCGGCGTGACCTCCACGGCGTTTTTGTTTGCAATGCTTGCCGTCGGCATAGTGTTCATGAAATCAGAGAAGCCGATATGGACTTTCATTGTGCCTGTCGCGATCGGATTTATACAATTCATTATTTGTATGTCGTTTGCGCTCCGTATCGAGCAGAAAGCGGGATATTATGAATGCGCGAAATGCGGACACAGATACGTCCCGTCATACAAAGCCGTAAATCTTGCGATGCACACGGGCAGAACGCGTTATATGAAATGCCCCGAATGCGGTCAAAGATCCTGGCAGAAAAAAGTCATCACAAAATAAATCATACGCTCCTTAAAAACACGCTCCGGCGTGTTTTTTGCTTGCGTCAAATATTGAAATATTCATATTTGATAAGTATAATAAGAGCTGATCGAAACTGATACAGTAAGGTGTAAATTTTGAAAATCGAAAATAATATCATAAAGCATTATCTTAAAAACGTATATTTCATAACGGGCACAGCGTACGCCGGCAAATCCACGACCGTCAAAATGTTAGCCGACCGCTACGATATGATATTCTGCGGTGAAAACTATCACAGCAAAGTTTCAGATACCGTCGCCACGGCAGAAGCACAGCCGAACATCTCCTATATAAATCGGCTTGAAGACTGGAAGGATTTTGTGACACGCACGCCGGAAGAATACGAGCGGTGGATATTCGACACCGGAAAAGAAGCGGCGGAGTTTGAAGTCGCGGAGCTTATAGCGATATCACAGAACAAAAAAGTGATAGTTGATACAAATATCCCGCTTGACCTGTTAAAAGAGATATCGGACTGCGATCACGTCGCGGTCATGCTGTGCCCGCAGTCGATGAGCGTCGAACGCTTTTTTGACAGAAACGATCCCGAGAAAAGGTTTTTGCTTGACGTGATAAACAGCTGCGACGATCCCGACGCGGTAATGGAAAACTATAAAAAAGGACTGTCACTCATAAACAGTCAAAAGCATTACGACGAGATGAAAAACAGCGGATTTTTTACAGTCGTAAGAGAGGATAACGGAACAGATACAAGAGAAGAGGTTTGCGACAAGATAGCAAAGCATTTTAAATTGATATAAGGTTTTATCAAAAATTCGGATTTACACCGGACGGATATGAAAAACTGCCGAAATCCGTCGGTGCCGTCGGTAGATAATTACGGCAGTATTTCGCTTAAAGGCGAGCTGACGGTATATGACAATTAAACAGATCACGATACGGCGGCAGGGTTTTACCTGCCGCTTTTTTGTATAAATATAAAAAACGCATCGGTTGAAAAATTCATAAATAAACTGTATTATATAATGTAGAAAAAAACGGAGTTTTGATGATATGATACTTACCTATAAAAACGAGCCGCTTGAGATACCTAACGGTACGAGATATCTCGATATAGCTTTAAAGGTACAGCCGGAATACGACGCGCCGATAATCCTTGCAAAGCTCGGACAGACGCTCGTGGAACTGAACAAAGTGATACCGGATGAAGCGGCGCTTCAGCGCAGCGGCTGGCAGAGACCGGCTTTATCCTTTATCACAACGCGTGACCGCGACGGGCACAAAACGTACGAACGCGGCGCGACGATGATGTTTTTGCGCGCGATGACGCACGTTTTCGGCAAATCGATAAAGCTTTTAAAGCTTGAATACGCCGTCGGCGAATCATTGTATTTCTCGATTAAATTCAAGGACGGAACTTCTTCCGAATCCATAACGGACGAAAAGCTTGCGGAAGTCAAGGAAACGATGCAGCGTTACGTACAGGAAGACGAAAAATTCATAAAGACCAAAATACCTACGACAGAAGCGCTTGAAATATTCCGCCGCTTCGGAATGAAGGACAAGGAAAGACTTTTCAACTATCGCCGCACGTCGCTGACAAATATTTACCGCCTCGGGAACTACTACGATTATTATTACGGCTTTATGCCTCCGTCGACGGGATACGTCAATATATTCGATATTTTCAAGGCAGACGACGGCATATTCCTTACTCTGCCGTATCATAACCGCCCGACGGAGCAGGGTTTGAAGGATATCCCCGCAAAGCTGTTTGCAACGATGCATCAAACCACGGTCTACGGTGAGGATATAGGAGTACCGACCGTCGCGGCGCTGAATGACGCCATTACGCGCGGAGAAGGAAGAAATATCATTTTAGCCTCTGAAGCGTATCAGGAGCATATGATCGGGCAGATCGTCAAAAATATCAGGGACGAGAACAGACGCATAGTTATGATCGCCGGACCTTCTTCATCGGGAAAGACCTCTTTTTCTCACCGTCTGGCAATACAACTGAAGAATATGGGGCTTACGGCTCACCCGATTGCTTGCGACAACTATTACGTTGAACGTTCCCGCAATCCGAAGGATGAAAACGGCGAATACGACTTTGAATGTCTTGAGGCGCTTGACATTGAGCTTTTCAACAAGCAGATGACCGCCCTTTTAAAAGGCGAAACGGTGGAGCTGCCTACGTTCAATTTCAAAAAAGGCATGCCGGAGTATAACGGAAACTATCTTAAAATTGATAAAAATGAAGTGCTTGTAATAGAAGGCATACACGGCTTGAACGACAAACTATCGTACGCCATATCTAAGGACGACAAATATAAGATCTATATAAGCGCTGTAACTTCTCTCAACATAGACGAGCATAACAGGATACCTACGACTGACAACCGGGAGATACGCAGAATGGTACGCGATGCGAGAACGCGCGGATTTTCGGCAAAAGATACGATCTCACGCTGGCAGTCCGTCCGTCATGGCGAGAAAAAGCACATTTTCCCGTATCAGGAGGATGCGGATATAATGTTCAACTCAGCCTCGATATATGAGCTTGCAGTTCTTAAAACGTTTGCGGAGCCGCTTCTGTTTGCGATACCGCCGGACGCGCCCGAATATTCCGAAGCAAGACGCCTTTTGAAATTCCTTGAGTATTTCTTGGGTCTTTCGTGCGAGGACGTGCCGAACAACAGCCTTATAAGAGAATTCATAGGCGGAAGCGTATTTCCCGTAGGATGATTATCCATTATTGATTAAATAGCAAAAAAAAGGACGATGAATCTATGCTGCAGTTAAAAAACGTCGGCTTCACCGTAGAAGTTGACGGAAAAGAAAAAAACATAATAAAAAACGTAGACCTGACAGTCAACGATAACAAGCTTGTTGTTATTACGGGACCGAACGGCGGCGGCAAATCAACGCTTGCAAAACTGATAGCGGGAATTGAAAAAGCCACGTCGGGAAAAATACTGTATAACGGCGTTGATATTACGGATATGAGCGTTACGGATCGCGCACGCCTCGGAATAGGCTTTGCGTTCCAGCAGCCCGTCAGATTCAAAGGCATAACCGTGCTCGATCTGCTGCGGATTGCATCGGGGAAGCGCATTTCCATTAAAGAGGCGTGTGAATATCTCTCTTCCGTCGGTCTTTGCGCGAGGGACTATATAAACCGCGAGGTGAACTCAAGTCTTTCCGGCGGTGAACTGAAGCGTATCGAAATAGCTACGGTCATAGCAAGAGGGACATCGTTATCGCTTTTCGACGAACCGGAAGCGGGAATAGATCTGTGGAGCTTCAAGAACCTCATAGAGGTGTTCCGCCGTATGAGAGAGCAGATAAAAGACAGCTCGATAATCATTATATCCCATCAGGAAAGAATACTTGACATAGCGGATGAAATAATCGTATTGAAAGACGGAGAAGTAGACAAAAAAGGAAGCAAAGAAATGATTCTCCCGTCGCTTATCGGCACTTCGTCCGCCATAACAGACTGTAAAATGGGCGCTTTGAAAGGAGGAGAGACGGAATGATCCAGCTTGACGAAATACAGAAAAGGCTGTTATCGGAAGTCGCCGATCTTCATACGGTCCCCGAGGGTGCTTATAACATCCGTTCCAACAGTCAGAGCGCGGGAAGACGTTCAACCGCTAATATCGAGATAGTTTCAAAAACGGACGTCAGCGGACTTGAGATACACATAAAACCCGGTACGAAAAACGAGAGCGTTCATATCCCGGTGGTTATGACCGAAAGCGGACTGAAAGAAGTAGTTTACAACGATTTTTACGTCGGAGACGACGCGGACGTAGTTATAATTGCCGGATGCGGCATCGACAATTGCGGAAATCAGGACTCTCAGCACGACGGGATCCACCGGTTTTTCGTCGGTAAGAACGCAAAGGTAAAATACGTTGAAAAGCATTACGGTTCGGGCAACGGCGCGGGCAAGCGGATTTTAAATCCCGTTACCGAGGTCTATCAGAAAGAAAACAGCTCCGTCACTATGGAAATGGTGCAGATAAAAGGCGTTGATGATACAGAAAGAAAGACGACAGCCGAGCTTGACGCGGGCGCAAAGCTTGTCGTCCGGGAGCGTTTGATGACGCACGGAGTGCAAAATGCAATAAGCGTTTATTCCGTTAAGCTTAACGGAAAAGGCTCGTCTGCGGACGTTGTTTCACGTTCCGTCGCAAGAGATGATTCGTATCAAAAATTTGACGCAAAGATCATAGGAAACGCGGAATGTCACGGTCATACCGAATGTGACTCGATAATAATGGATAACGGCAGGATCTTAGCCGTGCCCGGTCTTGAGGCGAACAGTATAGACGCCTCGCTCGTTCACGAAGCCGCTATCGGCAAGATAGCCGGAGATCAGCTTATTAAACTTATGACGCTCGGTCTTACGGAACAGGAAGCGGAGGAACAGATAATAAACGGTTTCTTGAGATAAATAAAAAATACATCTGCTTGTATCAGGCAGATGTATTTTTTTTATTATCCTTATTGTTTATTTCCTATATATTCAAGGCACAGCACCGTAAGATCGTCAAACTGCGGCGCGTCTTTTACAAATGCGTCGACAGCGTCGCGTACCTGCTTCATGGTCTGTTCCGGTCCGGCGTTCGTATTTTCATTGAGTGCGTCGAGCATCCGGTCCGTACCGAAAAGCTCTTTTTCAGCATTTGTCGCCTCGGGGACGCCGTCTGTGTACAGGAACAGTTTTGAACCCGGCTCAAGCGTTGTCTCATACTGATTGTATTTTATTCCATCCATTCCGCCTATGACAAAACCGTGCTTTGACTTGTACAGCTCAAAACGTCCGTCTGCATGGCGTACTGCGGGATGTTCGTGCCCGGCGTTTGCGGCAATGAGCTTTCCCGTGGACAGCTCAAGTATCCCGAGCCATACGGTAACGAACATTTCCTCGCGGTTGTTCGCGCAGATGGCGGCGTTTGCGTCGGTAAGGATCTGTGCAGGCGATTTGCCCAACATCGCGTTGTTTGCAAGGATTATTTTTGACGCCATCATAAACAGGGCAGCGGGTACGCCTTTGCCGGAAACATCCGCTATGACTATGCAAAGATGATCGTCGTCCGTCAGAAAGAAATCGTAAAAGTCGCCGCCGACTTCTTTCGCCGGATCCATAGAAGCGTAAATATCAAATTCCGGACGCTCCGGAAAAGCGGGATAAATGCTCGGAAGCATATCCGCCTGTATGCTTGACGCCATTGTAAGCTCAGTTTCGATACGAGAGCTTTCAAGCTGTTGTTTTGCATATTTTTCGTTCAGATTTCTGACGATTACGGAGAACATATATACCGCCGCGCCCACCATTGCGAATATGATGAACTGGATACCGTACATAAACGACTGTAAGACTGCCGCCGTTATGGGAGCGATCATATAAATCCAGAATGCCGTAAGGACGCGCTTTTCTATATTTTTGCGGTATTTTATGAGCATAAAAATATCTAACAGCAGCATCAGTATCGGACAGAGGTTTGAAAGCAGATATCCGCCGGAACGGTTATAAATATTATTTTCGTCAAAATGATATATCAGATCCGTAAAGGAACCTGCCGTAAGCAGTACGGCGTGGGTGCAGAGCAGGGCGAAAAACAAGATAAACAAAATCTTTCTCAGCTTATCCTCGGGTAAAGATACAGTGAGTATAAGCATCGACATCATAAACGCCATAAAGCACGCGCTGAGCATTTCGATAAACGTGACCGTGTAAAGAGCGATACGAACGCCGGCGCCCGGAAAACCGTTCATAAGCTCGCGCGCCAGATGAGTGGATATATATAAGAGTATCAACAGAAACAAAAGCTGAAAATATCTTCGTACTTCTTTTCGCAGATGCTCTGCGCCTGTTATCTGTAAAAAGCAGAGAATACAGACGCCTATGCCCGCCGCTATGAAAAGGCTGTTGATCAGGTTAACCGCCGGAATATTGAAAATCATATCAGAAATCTCCAGATTCTATTGTGATATACCGGCAAACTTTATAAAGTCTGCCGGTATTCAACTGTTTAATTAATGTAAAGCTGCCTCAAGCGTGTCGCCCAGGAGCACTCTTACGGCGTGCAGATAATCATCGTCGGACGTATAGGTCAAAACGCTGGTTGCAACTCTGTTCACCATTTCATCCGCGGCTTCTTCACCGAGAGCCTCTTCAAGCATACAGAGCATCTGATAATCCTCTATACCGTCGCGTATACCCTCAAGTCTCATCGAAGCAATTGGATAGGGGAGACCGAAGCTGTAACCGCTGTAAACAAGGAATCCGTCGCCGTAGGAGTCGCCCGTCCACGGCTGAGACTGGTTCCAGTAATTGACCTTCCAAAGGTTTGCAGCCCAGTAAAGTACGCCCGTGATATCGTATTTTTTCATCTGCCACGCACTTACTACCGCCTCAGTACCGTCGCTTAAAAGCTGCCAGTTTACGTAAGGCTCTGTCGGGTTCATGCATATATACGTCCAGAGCTCGTCGCCTTCCGCGACTTCTTTTCTTATCCTGTCAAGAAATTCGCCGTATTTCTCGTCCTGCTCCTTTGTCTGCAGATACTCCGCACGCGAGATGAAACCGAGATCGCGCGTGGTGAATGCGCTTATCTTCGGACACCATACGTTTACGGCGCGGCTGAGGAATCCCACGGAATCCGTATCTGCCTGAGCAAACGTCGTTATTGTTCCGTCGTCTGTCAGGTCAAGATTGCGTTCCATCGGTATTACCATTCTGTAATCCGGCGTATTCCGGATTATACGGTTCTTATAGTTTATCAGGTTAGCAAACTGAGTGTTCGTTCTCGGTTCGTCGCAGTCGCCGGGATAATAAATGACCTTATCCTTCCACGCCGGCTCATATCCGAGATCCTCTGTCACGCTTACGTCGTAATTGTACCAGCCGCCCGTGTTGACTCTGTCCTTGGACATATGATTCGCTCCGTATCCCGAAGTTATGCCGTGAGATACGTTCATTATGTTTACTCTGTATTTGAGGAAGAATTCAAAGTAATTGTCATATACGTCGGCGTGGGAATATCCGCTCGTCTCCCAGAACTGCTGACTGTATGAATTCTCTATATAACCGCCCCAAAGATTGAAAGCGGTGCAAAGCTCTGTTTTCTCTGACAATTCAAAATTCCAGACCTTTACGGCGACAGCTGCGCGTTTGATCTCCGCGCCCGTGTCGGCGTCGTATATGTGAACTGTCGAATTATACGTTCCGGCTTCCGTTTCGGGAAGGGAAGTAAGTTGTATTATAAACGCCTGGGAAAAACCGCCCTCAACAGATATTGGAGACGTGAACGGGGGAAGCGCGTCAGGTACGAGCTCACCGGTTATATTGTGATAATATTCATAATAAAGCTCAAACGGCACCGTTTTTCCGCTTTCGTTTCTGAATTCATCAACTACGACGTTGACGTTGAACGTTTTTTCGGGCGATATGAAAAACTGGCAGTTTTCAGCTTCGTTTTTTGCCATTCTTACCGTATATCCCGTTCTGTCGGTCGGAGTGACGGATGATCTTTTCAGCTTCTCCGTAGAGTGGTCGAACCATAGCTTTACCGTTTCATCTTCATTATCCGCTTTAAGCACAGTATGCGCAAGCGGGTCGTTGTCGGTAAGATCATAGTCGTAGTTCAGACAGTATTCGGAATGATTGCAGTACGTCAGCGCCTTGTTCATATCGTTTGTGAAAAAGAAACCGCCGATTTCCGTAATACCGCCGCTGGTGTTCTGACTGTTCAGCTGGATGACGAATTTTGTAATCGCCTGACCGAGCGCCGCGCTGCCTTTCAGATCGAACATCGCGCCCTGCCAGTCCGTGCTCTTCGTATCCATATTCGCTCTCTGATTTATTTCATACGTCTTGCCGTCTGCGGCGGTCACGGATTTCAGAGAAATACCCGTATCGGCATTCTGGGAGGCGGCTTTATATTTGACTGTGAAATATCTGCATGCCTCTGCTTCAGTTCCGTTATAGCCTGCAAGCTTTTGCGCGTTGAACGTCATTGTCGGAGCTTTTTTGTCGGACGTTATCAATATCGTGTTATCGTCGCTCTTACTTGCTTTCACGTATATTGAAGACAGGTAATCGGATATGTTTGCGGAATTATTGAAAGTCAGCTCAACCGACGTATCTTCTTCCGTGCCGTAGACTATTTCATTGTCGCCGCCGCTGAGATAACGGAAAAGATTGACGACGTCTTTATTGTTAACGGTACCGTCGCCGTTGGTGTCGCAGGCGGTGACGTCCACTTCGATACCCTCGACCCCGCTCGTGCAGCGGAAAAGAGCAACGATATCTTTATTGTTGAGCTGACCGTCCATATTTACGTCGCCCGCCATGCCTTTAGCAGCGGCGGAGCTGCCGATACCGATCACGATACCTATAAGCAGCATAGCGGTCAGCAGTACGGCTGATACCGGTTTTATAAGCTTTTTCATACTGTTCTCCCGTCTATATATTATGTTAAATGCTATTATATCATAAAAATTAAAAAAAATCAACAGTATTTTTCTTTTTGATAATTAAAAAATCGGGGAAAATCTCCCCGATTCAATTACTGTTCTTTTTTGAAAACCGTTTTCAGTCTCTGCGCGTTTGAAAGTATCTTTTTACGCAGACGCAGAGTTTTCGGAGTGACCTCCATAAGCTCATCGTCGGCAATGAATTCGATCGCCTCTTCAAGGCTGAATACCTTAGGCGGCACAAGACGGAGAGCCTCGTCAGCACCGGCGGAGCGAATTGCGGTAAGGTGCTTTTTCTTGCATACGTTTACGGCGATATCTACCATTTTCGGGCATTCTCCGACTATCATTCCTTCATATACGGGAGTCTGTACGCCTATGAACATCGTACCTCTGTCCTGCGCGTTGAAAAGACCGTATGACGTCGCCTCGCCGTCCTCACTCGCTATGAGAGAACCGGTAAAGCGGCGCGTGATTTCGCCCTTGAACGGCTCGTAACCGTTGAATACGGAATTTATGATACCTTCTCCGTGAGAGTCTGTCATAAGCTCAGAACGGTAGCCGATCAGACATCTTGCGGGAATGTTGTATTCCACCTTTGTTCTCGTATCTCCGAGAGGCTCCATTGAAAGCATTTCGCCTTTTCTTGCTCCGAGCTTCTGCATGACTGCGCCTACGTATTCGTTCGGAACGTCGATCGTCACAAGCTCCATAGGCTCGCACGTTTTGCCTTCGATCGTTTTCATAAGCACGCGCGGAGTAGAACAGCAGAGCTCATAACCCTCGCGGCGCATGGTCTCTATAAGTATGGAAAGGTGCATTTCGCCTCTGCCGAGAACTCTGAACTGGTCCGTTGTCTCGCCGTCTTCAACGCGAAGAGATACGTCACGCAAAAGCTCTTTATAAAGACGCTCGCGCAGCTGACGGCTCGTAACGTATTTGCCCTCGCGTCCTGCAAACGGACTGTCGTTTACCGAGAACGTCATTTCCATCGTCGGCTCGGAGACTTTGACGAATTCAAGAGGCTCGGGCGTATCTGCTGCAGTAACGGTGTCGCCTATTTCTATATCTTCGGCGCCGGAGAAACAGACGATATCGCCGACTGTGGCGGAATCGACGTCAACGCGTCTCAGACCGTCTATCTGCATAAGCTTGACTATCTTTCCGCGGCGTACGACGCCCGGATCGTGATAGTTGCACATCGCCATATCCTGTCCCGTTTTAACGACTCCTCGCTCTATTCTTCCTATGCCTATCCTGCCGACGTAATCGTTATAGTCAATGGAAGAAACGAGGAGCTGGAGTGGTGAAGTCTCGTCGCCTTCCGGACACGGAATGTGATTTATTATCGCCTCAAACAGCACTTTGAGATCTTTTTCCTGATGATCGGGCGAAAGAGAAGCGGTACCGGCTCTGCCGTTGCAGAAAACGACGGGAGAGTCAAACTGCTCGTCTGTGGCATTGAGATCGAGGAACAGCTCAAGCACCTCGTCAACTACCTCGTGAGGACGCGCGTCGGGTCTGTCGACCTTGTTTATGACTATGATAACGCGGTGATTCATCTCAAGAGCTTTGGAAAGAACGAATCTTGTCTGCGGCATAGGACCCTCCGCCGCGTCGACAAGCAGAACGACGCCGTTCACCATTTTGAGTATGCGCTCGACCTCGCCGCCGAAATCGGCGTGCCCGGGAGTGTCGATTATGTTTATTTTTATACCGTTATAATGAACGGATGTGTTTTTTGCAAGTATGGTTATACCGCGCTCGCGCTCAAGTGCGCCCGAGTCCATCACACGCTCAGTTGTGACCTGATTTTCACGGAAAATACCGCCCTGTTTCAGCATCTCGTCAACAAGAGTCGTTTTGCCGTGGTCAACGTGAGCTATTATCGCAACGTTTCTTAAATCTTCTCTTTTCAACCGTTTTTACCTCAACCAAAAAATTCAACCTAAAAATTATATCAGATTTTATTGCCGAAAATTTGTTTTATTTGTAATTTTATTGTTAATATCATTATAAACGTTTAAAAAATAAAAAATATAATAAAAGACCTTGATTTTTCCGGAATTTTTTGCTATACTGTATCTGACTATTAAAATTCGGGTATTATTATGTTCTACAAAGACACATTACTGAAACAGGTGCTTAAACCGGGCAGATACACGGGCGGCGAATACGGGCAGGTAATCAAAGATCTGTCCGGTATAAAATGCCGCTGGGCTTTTGCGTTCCCCGATACTTATGAGATAGGAATGTCAAACCTCGGCGTCCGCATACTGTACGGAGTTCTGAACGAGCAGAAGGACGTTTATTGCGAGCGAACGTACGCGCCGTGGGTCGATATGGAGGAACAGATAATAAAGCATCATCTTCCTCTGACCTCGCACGAAACGGGAACGCCGTTAAAGGAGTTTAATATCCTGGGTTTTACGCTTCAGTACGAGCTTTGTTATACGAACGTTCTCAATATGCTGAAGCTCTCCGATATACCTCTTATGGCGGCGGACAGAACCGGGGACGATCCGATAGTAATAGGCGGCGGTCCCTGCTCGTACAACGCTGAGCCTTTAGCGGATTTCTTTGACGTTTTCTCAATAGGTGAAGGAGAGGAGGCTCTGCCCGAATTTTCACGCCTGTTTATAAAGATGAAAGAAAACGGAACGTATAACCGAAAAGATTTTTTGCACGAGGCAGCTAAGATACCCGGATTTTACGTGCCGTCTTTGTACGACGTCAAGTATAACGACGACGGAACCGTAAAAGAATATAAACCCGTATACGACGATATACCGAAAAAGATCACAAAACGCATAGTTGAAGATTTCAATACCGCATATTATCCGGATATGCCCGTAATGCCTTATATCGAGTGCGTCCAGGACAGGATAACGCTTGAGATAATGCGCGGCTGTATCAGAGGTTGCCGCTTCTGTCAGGCGGGTATGATATACAGACCTGTGCGGGAAAAGGATCCGGCTCTTCTGAACGAACAGGCGAGACGCACGTTTGAAAACACCGGATACGACGAAATATCGCTGTGTTCGCTTTCAACCTCCGATTATACGGGACTGCGCGAGCTTACGGACGGGCTTTTGTCGTGGACGGACGATAATATGATAAGTCTTACGCTGCCGTCGCTCCGGGCAGACAGCTTCACAGACGAGCTTATGAAGAAGATAAGCAGCGTCAGGACTTCCACGCTTACGTTCGCGCCGGAGGCGGGGACTCAGCGTCTGCGCGACGTCATAAACAAAAACCTTACGGAGGAAGAAGTCTTAAAGGCCTGCAAGGTCGCGTTTGCCGCGGGCAAAACGGCAGTAAAGCTTTATTTTATGATAGGACATCCGACGGAAACGGACGAGGATATAAAAGGTATCGCGGATCTTGCAAAATCCGTCATAAACTGCTTTTACGAAACGGAAAACAGACCGAAGGGCAAGCCGCTTGTGACCATATCCGTTGCGTGCTTTATCCCCAAACCTTTTACGGCTTTTCAATGGGAAGCGCAGAATACGCTTGACGAATACAAACGCAAACAAAAGCTTCTCGGTTCATACTGTAACGACAGACGAATAAAATATAATTACCACGACGCGGACGGAAGCCTGATCGAAGCGGTCCTCGCACGCGGCGACAGAAGACTTTGTAAAGCTTTACTGCTCGGATGCGAGCGCGGTATGAGATTTGACGCGTGGAGCGAGTATTTTGACTTTGAAAAATGGATGAAATTATTTGAAGACTGCGGCATAGATCCGGCGTTTTACGCAAACAGAGAGAGAAGCGCGGACGAGGTATTTCCGTGGGATATCATAGACTGCGGAGTAAGTAAAAGGTTTTTGCAGTCGGAAAGAAAAAAAGCGTACGAGTCAAAAACCACATACTGCTGCGCCGAAGGATGCGCGGGCTGCGGCGCAAACAGACTCGGAGGTAAGAACAGATGGTGTCCGAATATAAAAAAATCAGATTGAAATTCAGTAAAACCGGTAACGCGAAATTCATTTCTCATCTCGATCTTGACAGAACAATGAAAACGGTGCTGACGCGCGCCAAGGTAAATGTAGAGCACACGCGCGGTTATAATCCGCGCCCGTATCTCGTGTTTTCTCTTCCGACTTCGGTCGGAACCGAGAGCTTATGCGAGTTTCTCGATATAAAGATCCCGGTAGATAACGATTTTAATGATATACCGAAAAGACTTAACGGCAATCTGCCTCCCGATATACGCGTAACGGAAGCTTATATCCCGTCCTCCGATTTCAAGGAGATAGCATACGCGGAATACGTTCTTAAGATCATATCGCCGGATATAACGAAAGAGCTTACGGACAGGATCGTTCCGCTGTTCAAAGAGCCCGTATTAATCGAGAAGCGGACGAAAAAAACAGAATCCGGGTTTATGAATTTTGATATATCTCCGTACGTTAAAAAGATAGACGCAAAATTTTTAAAAGACGGAGAGCTTGAGATAAATACGGTCGTTTCCGCAGATAACGCCTCGTATATAAACCCGGAATACGTGATCAAAGCGATATGCAAGTATCTTTCGCTCGATCTGTCTGACCCGAATACGTGTCTTTACACGGTTCTGCGGACAAACGTATATAACCGTAATAATGAAAGTTTTAAATAAGAAAGGTCGGTTTTCGTATGCAGAGTAAATGGATATGGTACAGAGGAGATTACGAGATTTATCACGGTCTTTTGCTTCACAGCAGAAGACGTGAATTCGACGTGAATATTCCGCCGTTCTGGTGTCAGCCGACGGTATATCCCACGGTCTCGTTTACCAAAACGTTTGAAGCAAAGACCGAAGGATACGTAAAAATAATCGCGTGCGGCGACGGATTCGTGCGCTTTGACGGAGATAAAAAATATCCGATGGGAAAAGACATATTCTTTTCAGAGGGTACGCACAGGATAGACGTGACGGTCAATAACCCGAACGGTCTTCCGTGTATCTACGCCGTTTCCGACACAGTTTACACGGACAGGTCGTGGATGGTCTCGGACAACACGAGCACAGCCATAAACGCAGGCGACAATCCCGCTTATACAGACCCGGCGTCGACGCCTGAAAATTTCCCGTTTTCATACCGTCGCATAATGCCTGTCAGCATCAAGTCTTCGGGCGACGGCATGCTTTACGATTTCGGTTTTGAAACGTTTGCGGAGCTTATGATAGAAAACGCCGTGGAAAACGTTGCCATGACCGTATATTTCGGAGAGTCCGCCGAGGAAGCGACGGATATGAAGGATACGTATCTTTACGAGCATATAGAGGGTATGATGAGCTACCGCTTATCCGCCCGCGCGTTCAGATACGTATATATCCCCGACAAAACGGCGGCGAGTCTCAAGGTCTGCGCGTATTATGAATATATCCCGCTTGAGGATATCGGAAGCTTTGAGTGCGAGGATAAACTTATAAACGACGTTTGGAAAACGTGCGCGTACACCTTCCACCTCTGCTCGCGCGAGTTCTTCCTTGACGGTATAAAGCGCGACAGATGGGTATGGTCGGGCGACGCTTATCAAAGCTATATGATAAACGACTACCTTTTCCACAACAATGAAATCACGAGAAGAACGATAACCCTGCTTCTCGGAAAACCGCCGTATAAACAGCATATAAACAGTATAAACGATTATTCGATGTATTTGATCTGCGGCGTTTACGATTATTATTTTTCAAGCGGAGACGCGGATTTCGTAAAATTCGTGATGCCGAGAGTCAAAGAGCTTTATGACTTTGCGATATCACGTCTTGACGAGCGCGGATACGTCGTACAGCGTCCCGGCGACTGGATATTCATTGACTGGGCGGATATAGATAAAGCAGGGGCAAGCGCCGGCGAACAGATGCTTCTGTATAAAGCCTCACGCGCTATGAGCAAGCTTTACGCCGTATGCGGCAAAAACGGATCAGAATACGAAGCTTACGCCGAAAATCTGAGGGAAAGAATAGACCGTGACTTCTGGCGCGCCGATCGCGGCGCTTACGTTGACAGCGCGGATTCGGGACTTGAGAAGGTCGGCCGTCATACGAACGTGCTCGCTCTGATGACCGGCACGGCTGATGAAGAAAAGAAAAAACTGATAATAGAAAACGTGCTCAAAAACGAGGATATACCGCATATAACGACGCCGTATTTCGGCTTCTATGAGCTTGACGCGCTTTGCGAATGCGGAGAGCTCGATTACGCAACGGAACAGATACGCTCCTACTGGGGCGGAATGCTGAAGCTCGGTGCTACCTCTATATGGGAGCAGTATCTGCCGCACGAAAAGGGAACGGAGCATTACGCGATGTACGGAATGAAATACGGCAGATCGCTCTGCCACGCGTGGGGCGCAGGTCCCGTATATCTGCTCGGAAGATACTATCTCGGAGTCAAAGCGACGTCTGCCGGAGCGGAAACGTTTGAGGTCAGACCGCATACGGGCGGACTTGATAAAATAATGGGCACTGTACCGTTGAACGGCGGATACGTCTACGTAGAATATGAAAACGGTAGACTTAAGGTCTATACGGACAAAACCGGCGGAACGCTTATTTTAGGAAACAAAAAACTCGCCTTGAAAAAGGACGAGAATTTGATTGTGGAACCTGTTAATCCATAATACCATTTTTTTTGAGCATCGGATAAAGCGGACGTACGATAGCCGGCGTCAGCACAACAGCGACTGACAGTTCAATCGCTCCGTTTACGCTGATTATGATACCCATAACGGTCTTGACGATCTCAAAAGCGTCCTTGAATTCCTTAATCATGCCGCCGAAAACATAAATCGCGGATATAACGAGGATTGTATTTGTAAGCGTACCGGCTATCGCCGCGCCGATACAGCCGCCTATAACGCCGAGCTTTGTTTTATAAAGAGCCCTAAATACGAGAGCCGCAGCGAGACCTACGAAAAGGCGCGGGAGAACGGAAATGAGCGGGTTTATGAAAAGTATGTTTTCAGCTGAACCGCTCGTTGCCGCGCGTATAACGCACATTATACCCCACATTGCGCCGAGCGCAATACTGTATTTCCATCCAAGCATTACAGAACCGATTATAACTATAACGTGTAAAGTCGTTATCGCTATAAGACCGGTGGAAATATAACCGGTGTATGGTACGAACGTCATAACTACTATTATTGCGAAAAATATACCGCATAATGCCAGCTTACGCAGCTTGTTTTTATCAAAAGCTTTATTTTTTAAAGTGCTCATATTTAACCTCACATTAACTGATGTAAAAAATATTATATCAAAACGTGCGTATTTTGTCAATATTGATTGTTTACAAATTTCAAAATAAGCGGTATAATAATTATGTTTAACTTTACGGAAAGAAAAAGCGTATGAAATTACTTGTAGTTGTAGATTATCAAAACGATTATGTGGACGGCTCGCTCGGTTTTCCGGGCGCCGAAAAGCTCGAGACTCCTATCATGGAGAAGATACAGCAATATATAATCGACGGCGGTGAGGTCGTCTTTACTCTTGATACGCACGCGTCGAATTATCTTGATACGGAGGAGGGGAAAAACCTTCCGGTACCGCACTGTATAAAAGGCAGCGACGGACATAAGCTGCACGGCAACGTCGCGCGCGTATCAAAATTCGCCTCCGCGATATTTGAAAAAGGAACGTTCGGCTGCGAAGCCTTGTTTGAATACATACTTGACGGAAAGTATGAGGAAATAGAGCTGTGCGGTCTTTTTTCCAATATATGCGTTATTTCAAACGCCGTTATTGCAAAGACGGCGGCGCCGTACGCGCATATAATAGTCGACGCAAGATGTACAGCATGCGCCGATAAGGATATGAACGAAAAAGCGCTTGATATGCTTGAAGCGCTTCACGTAGAAGTGCTCAACAGGGAAAGGGTATGAATATGACAGAGAAAAATTATACTTTGCTATGTGATTTTTACGAGCTGACGATGGGCAACGGCTATCTGCTCAACGGCAAAAAAGACAAGATTTGTTATTTTGACGTGTTTTTCCGCCGCGTCCCGGATAACGGAGGATACGCCATCGCCGCGGGACTTGAGCAGGTTATAGAATACATTAAAAATCTGCACTTTGACAAGGACGATATAGAGTTTCTGCGCACAAAAAAACTGTTTTCCGAAGATTTCTTATCATATCTTTCGGATTTCAGATTTACGGGTGATATCTGGGCAATACCCGAGGGTACGCCTATTTTCCCGCACGAGCCGATTCTTACCGTACGCGCAAAGGCTCCCGAGGCGCAGCTCGTTGAAACGTTTATACTCCTTTCCATCAATCATCAATCGCTTATTGCGACAAAATCGAGCCGCATCGTGCGCGCGGCAAAAGGCCGTCCCGTTTCCGAATTCGGATCCCGCCGTGCTCAGGGCGCTGACGGAGCGATACTCGGTGCGAGAGCCGCGTATATAGCGGGCGCGGCGGGAACCGCGTGCGCAATATCGGATATGATTTACGGCGTACCCGCGGGCGGTACCATGGCTCATTCCTGGATACAGATGTTCGATTCGGAATACGAGGCGTTTGACACGTACTGCAAAACGTATCCGCAGGCGGCGACGCTGCTTGTTGACACGTATAACGTCTTAAAAGAAGGCGTACCGAACGCGATAAAGGCGTTTGACAATAACTTCGGAAAAGACCGCCGCGACGTAAATCTTGGCATACGTATCGACTCGGGCGATATTGCGTATCTTTCGCGTCGTGCGCGTGAGATGCTTGACGCGGCGGGTTATCCGCATTGTAAAATAATAGCCTCAAACAGTCTGGATGAATTTACGATACGCGATCTGTTGAATCAGGGCGCGTGCATCGACGCTTTCGGAGTCGGTGAAAGACTTATAACCAGTGAAAGCGAGCCGATCTTCGGCGGGGTATACAAGCTTGCCGCGATAGAAGACGAACGCGGAAAAATAACGCCGAAGATAAAGATAAGCGAAAACACTTCAAAAATAACAAATCCTCATTTCAAGACCGTTTACCGTTTGTTTGACAGAAAAACGGGCAAGGCGCTGGCGGATCAGATATGCCTGTACGACGAGGAAATAGACGACACGAAGCCGCTTGAAATATTTGACCCGGATTATACTTGGAAGCGCAAGACGCTGAGCGATTTCAAAGCGGTCAAGCTTATGAAACAGATATTCAAGGACGGGGAGCTTGTATATAAAACGCCGTCCATAAAAGAAATACGCGATTACTGTGCAGAACAGATGGAAACGCTCTGGGATGAGGTAACGAGATTCGAAAATCCTCACGATTATTACGTTGACCTTTCCGAAAAGCTTTGGAACATCAAAAAGGATCTGCTTGACAATCACGGAAAACAGGGAGGCAATAAATAAATGAACTACGGATATTATAACGGCGAATACGCTCCGCTTGACGAGCTTAAGGCGCCTGTACTTGACAGAGCTTTTTACTTCGGAGACGGAGTTTACGACGTGACTACCTACGTTAACGGCAGATATTTTGCTATGGACAGCCATTACGAACGCTTTACGAACAGCTGCCGCCTGATAAACATAGAGCCGCTTTGGTCTAAGGAAGAATTAACATCAATATTTGATAAACTTGTAGGGCTTACAAAGCCCGACGGCGATGCGCTGATATACTTTCAGGCGTCGCGCGGAACGGCGCTTCGCGATCATAAATATAATGACGGTATAAAGCCCAACCTGTTCGCATATGCCAAACCGATCGCTCGTGTAGATATGTCGGGCAAGGTAAAGATGATTACGGAGCCGGATATAAGATTTGAGATCTGCAATATCAAAACGCTTGACTTACTGCCGAACGTCATGGCGGCGCAGAAGGCGTCAAAAGCCGGCTGTTACGAAGCGGCGCTTCACAGAAACGGCACCGTCACGGAGGGCTCGCATTCTTCCGTTATGATAATCTTGGACGGCAAAGTCATTATCCCGCCGCTTACTAAATACATACTTCCGTCTGTCACACGCAAATACGTGCTTAAAATCTGTGAAGAACTGAATTTACCGCACGAGCTGCGTACGTTTACGGTAGATGAAATGAAAATCGCTGATGAGGTCATAGTCGGCTCCGCATCCGCCATGTTCCGCCGCGTGTCCGAGATAGACGGCAAACCGGTCGGCGGCAAAGCCGAAGCGCTGTTCAACACGCTTGCCGCGGCGTATAATCATAAGTATGAAAACGAAGTCTGACAAAACCCCAGACGAAAATCAAATAAAATAATGAGCCCGGCGCTGATCAGCGTCGGGCTTGTGTGATTATTTTAAATCGTCAACTACGGTTATCTTAACGGCGTCCGCGGTTTTCAGCGCCTTGTTGTATTTCGTTATGAATGACGCGGGACTTTTTCTTTTGAACATTTCGCTCAGTTTTACAGTCTGAGTCGGAGCGTTTTCTTTGATCTCGATAACCTCCGGCGGATCGTCGCAGAGCCACGTTGAGATTATCTCTTTCCACTCGTCCTCATACTGATAATAATAATCGTCTATCTCCCAGTTGGCGATGGATAGATACGCCGCGCCGCGCTTAAACGATATAAGCCCCTGATTCAGATACGCATCTTCAGACGCGGCGTACTGTCTCGGTCCGTCTATTTCCTGGGCAATAACGACGTGGTCGGGCAGGGAGGAGCGAACGTAATCCATAGAGAAGTTATGATCGTACAGAGGCGCGTCGTCAAGCCATATGATATCCGCGTTTTCACACAGATCGGCAAAACGGTACGTACAGCGCAGATACGTCGCTTCGTCGAAAACAGATCCGAGCTGTATGGTCATTTTCGTTTCCGGCGCCGCCTCCTTCTGAGCCGCGGCTAATCTGTCTATAAAGCTCTTAAGCATATCGTGTCTGAAATTATACCAGAGTTTACCGAGAGCGTCGACTGAATTGCAGGCGGGCGCTTCCACGTCGTCAAACGTCGCGTAATTCTTGCCCGTCGCTTCGTTAAGTTTATCTATGCTTTCGTATTTTTGTGATAAGCCCGATCTGAATCTGCTGACGGCGACGTCCGAATAATCGTACTGCGAAGCGCACCAGTATTCCGTCTCGCAGTACGGAGTGAAAGCGGGAAGATAAAAGAGTATCTTATCTTTATATTTTTCGTTGAAATGTGACACCGCGTCTTTATAAAACGCAACTGCTTTTTCAGTCGCAGTATCGGATGCAAACGACAGCGTCGCTCGGTTGTAATAAACGTCGCCTACGCAAAGATTGCCGTTCATATCGCGCTGAATCTCGTCGTCTGACAGCATTTTATCGCCGTATCTTCGCGCAAAGTCTATTGAAACTGCGACGGGCAGACCCTTTACGTTTATAACGTAATCGAGCATTTCATCAAACGCGGAATAATCGATGCTGCCGTTTTCATCCTGCATCAGATGCCAAGGCATATGCACCTTTATCGCGTTGAAGCCCGTTTTTGCGGCGGCGTCAACTATTGATCTGAATTTAGCCTTATCACGCACTTTGAAATTCCAGATTCTGAATATAAAGTATCTTTTCATTTCCGTATTTTCCTTTGCCGGTTCGTCAGTCTCCGCCTCTGTTTCCGTATTTGTACCGGTTTGTATTTCCGTGTCGCTGATCTGCTGTTCATTCGTATACGTCACGTTTATTTCGGGGTCCGAACAGCCGTAAAGAAACGCGGTGAATATACATATAAGCAATATCAAAGAGATGGTTTTTTTCATTTCGCTTTTATCCTCATCATTCCCCCGCGCGGAAGATCTATGCGTCTTTTTGTATTTGAATTGCCTGTAAAGATCTCTTTACCGTAAAGATCGTATACGGTATAATCAAAGCATTCGTCGGTAGACGGTACGATATAATCGTAAGGCGTATCGTTGAAAACGTCCTCGCATTTACCGCACGGAGTAAACAAAGGCTCTGCATGAAGTACGGTTATTTTCTTTTCGTCGCTCTCGGCGGAAATCACGGTATAGTTAGATTCCGGATGATACGCTCTGAATCTGCCGTGAAGAAGAATATCTCTGTTTTCCGTCCAGTATGAAACAAACCTGCCTATGATATCAAGCTGTTCTTCCGGTATCTCGGTAAGTCTTACGGAGATCTGCGGAACGGAGAACATTATATTCAAAAGTTGTCTTTGGCAATTGAGCGCGGATTCGCGCTTGCCCCACAAAAGCATATCAGAATGTATCGCCGTTCCTTTGTTGACAAGGCGCAGCGCGACGATTCCGATTCTGTTAGTTATGGGATCTGCGGCGCAGTCCGCAACACGGAGCATATTGCAGCGGTTGACTATCTGCGCGCCTATATAATTCTGCCTGAACTCAAACAAGAAGTCTTTGTTTATATCAGTCATCGTTGCGTAGATCTCGTCCATAAGCAAAACCGCCGCTTCGTCAAGCGTTCCGACGTCCATATCATCGTTGTACGGCGGTATATGCTCGGCTTCCATATTGAATGCGTCTATAAAATCGAGTTTCAATCCGTCTATTCCGTAATCGCAAGCATAACGCTTCAGTATTTCTATTATATGTCTGCGTATTTCGGGATAGCGTATGTCGAGCACGCCCGCGCCGAAAGGAGCGTTATCGAACGCGAGCTTGTCTTTAAGCCTTACGTATTCGGGAGAATCAAAGCCGACGAAAGGAACGGCGAACCACATGAGTATCTTAATGCCGAATCTGTGTACGCGGTCACAGAAGCCTTTGAAATCCGGAAATTTATCCTTTGCCAGCTTCCATTCTCCGCAAAGCTGATAAGAACCGGTATTTTTGCCCTCAAACTGCCAGCCGTCGTCAAGTATAAAGGTTTTGAAGCCCATTTCGGAGGCGATCTTAAGCTCTTTTTCAAGAAGATACTGTTCAGGTTCTTGGTGGAAGTTATACCACGATGAGTAAAGCGGCAGCTCGGCGTTATCGGGGACCGGTATCTGGCCGTCTTTAAGATACGAGCGCATCCATTCTCCCGCATCGGTTACTGCGTCGCAGTAATCAACTGCGCGTCTGTCAACGCGCAGAAACGCGTTTTCGCTTTTTGTCTCGACTGTAAAGATTATTTCGTCGCGCTGATTAAGATCGTCGACCGAGACTGTCAGGTGCGAACGTGAAAACGTATCGGATAAAGCGACGGTAACACGGTTTACGCCCTCCGAATCCATGGTGGAGAGAAGAGGAGAACCGCACTGATAAACAGATGAAGAAGCGTTCGGAAACCACCACTGTCTTATACTGTGATCGCGTCCGCCGAGAGGCGTCCACGTACTGAAAACGCCTCTCAGCTCTTCAATCCATTTGTATTTTCCCGGTCCCGGAAGCTTGTAGATCTCTATATTTCCGGATGCGGAGACCGGTTCAAGATTTTGTTTTTTGTTCTCGTATTCTATCATTTCAAACCTCAAATTTATATATGAAATCAAGTCTTCCGAGAGGCGCGACGTCGCCGTTATCGTAGAAATCTTCCACTCTTACGTATTTGTCAGTACTGTCCGCGGCTTTGAAGCATATCGTATCTGCGTCAGTCAGAGCTTTTACGGGAAGCTCGTATGTGACGGATTTGTCTTTGATATCGGCTTTTAACTCCCCTGTTTTTTCCCTTATGAAATTTTTATCAAGCGAATATATGCCGTTTGCGGTCAATACGAATTTTCCTTTTTCCGTCGTTATGAAAAGGACCATAAAATCGCCGTCGCCTTGAATAAGCTTATCGTTTGTGTCGATCTTAAAGCTTACGTTTTCTTTATCCTTTATAACGGTAATACCCGTTATCGCGTTTCTGCCGGTATTATTCGTATAATGCGTACCGTAGCCGTCGTTATCGCGGTGATTTGCACCGTCCGTCGTCGACGGATAATACGCCGCTTCGCCGTTTTTATGAACGGGTATTTTTGCAAAGCCCTTGTATTTTCTTACGTATGAAACAAGGAGCATATAATAATTGTCAAAATAGCCGTCTCTCATCATTTCAAGATCGCGGCTGTATTCGCAGTTGCAAAGGTCGACAAATCTTATGGGACGCTCGGGCGTGCCCTGCCAGCGTCCGGCGATCCATTCGTTCCAGCCCGTGACGAGAACAACGGGCGGATCGGCTTCTATTGCGCGGTCAAACTGCTCAGAGAAATTGTAGCCGTAATTTATCGCTCCCTCCGTCTTGTCGTTTTCGCCGTTGTGGAAGGCTCTGCCTCTGTTTGCGGTCTCGCCGTATAAAACGGAGTCTCCGAACATTATCTGCGGATGCTGTGCTACGGATACGTTTATCACCTCGTCCTCGCCTTTCATATTCTTGAAAACTCTCTGCGGACGGACGAAATCCATCCACGGCCAACCGCCGATCTTATCGGGCTCGTTTGGCCATTGAGATTTTTTGATATCGAAAAACTCGCGGCATTCTTCCGAGCATTCCTCCTCAATAGCTATAATAAGAGGTTTTTTGTCGAATACGTACCAAGTATCGGGGCAGAAGTTCTGTTTATAGATAGCGTCGTATATCTTCTGTACGGTTTTTCCGGACTGTGTGTTCGTATAAAACATCACGCGCGGGATCTTGAAGCCCTGGTCGTGGTATTCCTGAAGTACGGACATGACCTTTTTTGCGTTTTTCTCGTATATAACGGCGTTTGTAGTGTCAAAATACAGAAAGTCAATATCAGCCTCCATCAAAAGCTTCATATGCTTCCTTATTACCCATTCGTCGTCGGAGTAATAGTAGCCGTAAAACGGCTCGCCCCAGTGGTGCATTTGTCCGATATCGCCCCAAACGTCAAAACGTTTGCCGGCGTCGGGGTGTTCGGCAATGATTTTAGTAATATCGAGCGGTGCGTGTCTTCCGTGTTCTCCGCACCATAAAAAGTAGAATATACCGACCTGTCTGTTCTTTCTCGGCAAAGACAAGCCGTCAACGGGAGTTTTTCTTCCGAGAGCGTCAACGCCGTATAAAAGTCCGTTTGAAAGATCCTTCATAATACACCTCCAAGGCTTTTTTCTTTATAATACCATAAAATAAAGCAAAAAGCAAGGTTTTAAACAATAAAAATAATATTTTCGGTTGACATTGTATTATTTTTATGATAAAATCAAAACATAAAGCAAGGAGGATTCAAATATGAGCAAACAATATAACGTTCCTGCAGAATATCAGCCTATCTCGATGTGGGGATATTTCGGTTATTCGCTTCTTTTCAGCATACCTGTCGTCGGATTTATAATAATATGCGTTTTCTCGTTCGGCGGTACGAGAAATATAAACAAGCGTAATTTTGCACGTTCTTATTTCTGCGGGTTTATAATAGCCGTCGTTATAATCGCTTTTGCGATGCTGATAGCTTTTCTCACGGGCGGCGTATCCGCTTTTTCATCATGGCTCAGTTCAATATTCCGGTCTCAATAAACCGGACGTGACAACTTATGACAATAAAAAAAGAGTATTACAAAAGCTTACCTTCAACAAACGACACGGCTAAGCTCAAAGCGTCAAACGGCGCGCCTGAGGGTACATTGATAATAGCAGAACGTCAAAGCAAAGGCAGAGGCAGAGTCGGTCACACGTTTTTTTCTCCCGCGGGAGGAATATATATGAGCCTTATACTTCGCCCGTCTTTTTCCGATTATACCGTGATAACTCCGGCGGCCGCGTCGGCGGTCTGCTGCGCGCTTGAAGATCTCGGCTTTGACTGCGGTATCAAGTGGGTAAACGATATTTATCTGATGGGGAAAAAGGTATGCGGTATATTGACCGAAGCAAGCGTAAATGAAGGCTGGGCTGTGCTCGGAATCGGTATAAACACGGTCTGCCCCGGGAAAGACGCGCCGGATATAGCCGGCTGGCTGTACGAAGGAGAAACAGCTGATAACGACGCTGTGACGGACGCCGTTCTTTACAGGTTTACAGAAATCTACGAAAATCTTCCTGATATAGGTTTTATAGATCATTACAGGAAAAAAAGCTGCCTTAAAGGCAGGACTCTTCTGATAAACGGTTATGAATATAAATATGAATATATAGACGATGATTTCGGACTTGTGGTCTCACAAAACGGCAAAACCGTAAAATTCAAGAGCGGAGAAGTCAGTATAAAACCGTTATGAATGATAAAGAATTAAGAAAAATATGGGAAGATGAAGAAAAGACGGCAAGCATAACCGGCTGGGATTTTTCGCATATTGACGGCAAATATGAGGAAGACAATAATCATCCGTGGGATTACAGAGGCGAGATAGAAAAAGTGCTGACGCCCGACAAAAAACTGCTCGATATAGACACGGGCGGCGCGGAATTTTTATTATCACTTAATCATCCGTATAAAAACACCGCCGCGACGGAGGGCTATCCGCCTAACGTTGAGCTATGTAAAAAGCGTCTGCTTCCGCTCGGAGCGGATTTCAGAGAGCTGACGGATTATAAGAATACGACTTTTAAAGACAATGAATTTGACGTTGTTATAAACCGCCACGGCGACTTTGACGCAAAAGAGCTTTACAGAATTATCAAACCCGGCGGATATTTCATAACTCAGCAGGTAGGCGAGGACAATGACAGGGATCTGGTTTTGTTTTTGTTGCCCGATACTCCGAAATCTTTTCCGGGACATAATTTAGCTGACAATACAAAAAAACTCTCCGACGCGGGATTCATAATCGAGTCGGCGGAAGAGTTTTTTGAGCCTATCAGATTTTTCAACACAAGCGCGCTTGTGTGGTTTGCAAAAATCATCGAATGGGAATTCATCGGATTTTCGGTTGATAAATGTTTTGATAAATTGCTTGAAATCGAAAAGATAATAAAGGAAAAAGGAAGCTTTGACGGTACGACGCATAGATTTTTTATAAAAGCGAAAAAAGCAGAGAAGTGATATATCCCTGTTACAGACCCGATTGATTTCTTTGAAGAATACTGTGAACTGTTTCTTTTATAATGGCTTTGTCTATCGGCTCCGTTATGTAATCTTCAATCCCCAAGTCTTCTACACGCTGTATTATCTCTTTGTTTTTATCCCCTGTCAACAGTATGGCGGGGGTTGCTTTTTTTGCTTGTATATTCTGATATAGCGTAAAACCGTCCGTATCCGGCAATTTCAAATCCATTATTACAAGGGAAATTTCGGTTTTGTCAATAATTTCAAGCGCCTCGTCTCCCGTCTGAGAACAGATAACGTTTACCTCCATATCGGATAATATCTGCGTCATCTGAGCAATAACGGCTTCGTCCGCGGACGCCAAAAGAACGTTTTTGACTCCCGCGTCTATTTGTCTGAATTTGTACTGCTTGTCCTCGTCAATGATTTGTATCATTATATCCGCAATTTCCGGGTCAAACTGACTGCCTTTACCTTGCAGGAATTCTTCACGAACGACTCCTTGAGGCAGGGCGCTGCGGTAGCTTCTGTCGCTTGTCATCGCGTCGTATGAATCCGCCACGGCAATAATACGGGCAATCTCCGGTATATCCTGTCCCTTAAGACCGTTCGGATAACCGTTTCCGTCATATCGCTCGTGATGATATTTTGCACCGTATCTGACTCTGTCGTCTTCATGGATTCCGCGCAGGATATGGTATCCGCTTATCGTATGTATCTTTATCTGCTCGAATTCATCCTCCGTGAGCTTCCCTGGCTTATTGATAACTTCCTCGGACACGCGGATTTTTCCTATATCGTGAAGCACGCCGGCGTAATAAACAATCTGCTGTTCTTCCTCGGATTTTCCCATTCTGCGCGCAAGCTCAACCGCGTACCCCGCCACTCTGTGAGAATGACCGCTCGTATAACGGTCCTTTGCGTCAATGGTGGTCGCCAGCGACCGCGTGACGTTCATGTTTGTTATCTTCGCCCTCTTTATACTGTCCTGCTTTCTTAACTGAATATTCAGTTTATTTAAAATGCGGGCAAGGAAAGCGGATATTAAGATACCGAAGATAACCGCGATAAACGCGGCTATAACAAAGCCTCTGATAAGTCCGCTGACGCTGCGCAAAAGCTCGTTTCTGTCCGTAGCTATTCCCACGTGCCAGCCGGTATTGTTCATACGCGCAATAACGATACCGCGCGTCACTCCGTCGTAGTCCTTTAAATAAACGGTTTCCTTTGAATCGGATAAGATTTTGTCCACAACCTCGGCGTAGGGAGAATCGGGAATCGCAAGGGCGTGTATGGGAGTGTCGTCATACGTGTACGCCTCGTACGGATGTACTATCATACCCATATTCTGATCCACCAGAAATGCGTAGCCGTTTGCCGCCACGTCAGCGTTGCCTACAATATCTATAAGCGTACTCACGAAAAAATCCGCCGCTAAAATACCCTGTAATTCTTCGTCCTTATAAACCGCTTTTGAGATGGTTATAATGGAATATCCCGAATCAGAATCCTTATACGGCGTTGAATAATAAAGCTCTTTCGTTTCAGCGGCGACGGTAAACCAGTCTCTTTCGTGCGCATAATCCATTGAGCCGTCCGGAATAAAATCGGTTGCGCACGCCATACTGTTATCCGGATACGTAAAATAAATATCGTACATATATCCGGTGTTCAGGTGTTCGAAGCTTTCGGCAAGATAGGCGTGAAAAGCATTATAGTCCTTTTCATATACGCCGTTCATCGAAATTTCAACAGACAGCGTTTCAACAATAGTCGCCTGAGTGTTAAGCAGCGCGGTCAGCTCCTGGGCGTATTTTTCCGCCTGGACGCTGTAGCTTGCCTCAAGCTCGGAGGCCATCGTATCCTTTGCCCTGCCGTAGCTTATCATCAAGAGCAGTCCTGAGCTTATCAGCACCACAACGGCTATCATGATTGTTATTTTCAAATGCATGCTTTTCATTTGATTTTTACTCCCCGACGAAACGTGTCTTTTGAGTGTCTGATTCCGTGCAGATGCCGATAGTTTTTCGCTTTGAAAACGTAAAGCTTTGAGTATTATTTTTAATTTTATGGAGATGAGGGGAATCGAACCCCTGTCCGAAAAGTCATCCTCGGGACTTTCTACGGGCGTATCGCGTCAATTGAATTTCCCCTCGTCAAGCGCCGGCGCGCAGGCTTTTGACTTGGGTATCTTTTTTCTTTATGGCCGCTTCAAAAGAAAACAGGCGGCGCACATTTACCACTGTGTCACGCCCACATCACGGCCGTGGTCCTCCGTGAAGGGACGCTCGCGCACTCAGGCAGCGAGAGCTACTCTATTTTTGTTAGCGTTTATATTTAAAGTACGGCTTTTATAAAGGTACCGCGCCTCTGCCCGCTTATCCGGATTCCGGCTCCCCGTCGAAACCATTACATCCCCGTATCAACTGATATATTATTAACTGAAATACTTTCCGTTAGACTTTTCCGCTCTGTCGATATCGCGCTCGGCGCGTTTTTTCGCGTCGTCCTCACGTTTATCGTACAGCTTTTTGCCCTTGCAAAGCCCGAGCTCGACCTTTACAAGCGAACCTCTGAAATAAACGGATAAAGGTATAAGCGTAAGCCCCTCCTGATTAACCTTGCCGAAAAGTCTTAAGATTTCTTTTTTATGCATCAAAAGTCTTTTCTCACGGTCGGGGTCGCGGTTATAAATATTACCGTGTTCGTACGGTTTTATGTGTACTCCGGTTGCAAATACTTCGCCGTTTTTTACGTAACAGTAAGAGTCTTTTAAATTGACGTTACCGCCGCGTATGCTTTTTACCTCCGTCCCGAAAAGCTCGATACCGCACTCGAACTTTTCAAGCACAAAATAATCGTGATACGCCTTTTTATTATTGGCTATCACCTTTATTCCGCTTTTATCCGCCACGGTATCTCACCTCCTTATTATTTCGGGAAAGTCATTATACTATAAAAATACCTTTTTGTCAATACCTAAATATATAATTTAAGCGTATCTTCAACCCAGTAACCGTAATCCGTTTCCGGACTTAATTTTTCATATTCTTTCATTTTCAGATACATATCGACGCCGTCCGACGCGTCGTGCCATATATCGGTAAATACAAAATCATACATTTCAGACCCATAGTGTTTTTCCGCATATTCAAAAGCGTCGAAGCAGACGATTTTTATTTTATCCTTGTTCTGAAAATAAGGAAGAATATGATCTTTAAACAGCTTTATCACGCTTTCATCGCGTTCAATGACCTTGACAGATGTCACGTTTGACTTTGCCGCGGCGTGGAATGTAAAATATCCCAGACCGAGACCGAAGGTGAGTACGTTTCCGTGTGCTTTTTCTATATGCGGTTTTGTCGTTATTATTTCATTAGGCAAAAGCGTCATCCACTCGCGACCGTTTTCAAGCACTGCGGGATATCTGAACTCTTTATCAAAAAATCCTATGCGAGGTATGATCCTGCCGTCCGGCAGCTTCTCCGGATCTCCGCAAACGAACGCTTCGTACGGTTTACAGACAAGTTCTTTAAGAGTCCATTTGTTGAGCGTCATATCTTTGAATTTTACTGTCTGATAATACAGATCGTTTGTAAAATCCTTTGTATCGAGCTTATGCACCATTGGAATAAAATACTTCATGTAAAGCAGCTTGTCTTCCGGATCGTTCACCGTATCGAGCATACAAACTGCTGCGAGAAGAGCGGAGTAAGCAAGCGCGTCCTCGCCCGTATTTTTATACAATTCCTCGTTTATGAACGTAGGCGCGAGATTGAGGTACATACTCATACACTCAAAAACACGGTCGTTGTATTTTTTATAATCCATAGATCCCTTTACTGTTGTTTAGTTGTGACGACAGTTTTGCGTAAAACAAAAGATAAAACGATATGCGCTCACGCCACATCCGCTCGGAGGTTTCCGTTGAGAAAGTCTGCGCTTCCCATTTTTTAAGCTTAGCTGTCTTATTTTTCACGTTTTCCGTTTTTCCCGCAAGGTCAAGGTCGAGAAAATGTTCCGCGCAAAGCGTTTCGTGTATGCGGTAGGCGTCAAAACGGTCTATATTGTCCGCGTCGCCTACAGTCAGCGCAAACGGGGTACGCTCGCCTTCAAAATCGGCAAGATCGTCAACGTGTATCGCTATACCGTAACATATATCGTCTACCCTGTCTTTTGCAAAACCGAGCTCTGCTAAAAACGGTCTCGCTATCTTCGCGGCGCGTCTGCCGTGGTTTATCCAGCCGTCCTCACCGAACGTCTCGCAGTAAGAAATATCATGCAGAAGACACGCGATAGTCATTTCCGTCTCGTCAAAGCCCTCTTTTTCCGCTATCTGCCGTCCTATGTTTGCAACTCTGAAGCTGTGCTCCAGACGGTAGGCTTTACTGTCGGGATTGTTTGTAAGATACTCGCTTTCGTCAAATTTTTTGTATAAGAATTCAACCGTCTTATTTATGATCTCTTTGTTCAACATATCAAACCTCTACTGATTGCTGAACTGCCACGCGGCAGACGGGACGTTGTTTGAATTACACAGCGTCATCGTCTCTGGGAAGCTCATATCACGCGACGTATTGTAGCCGACCCACAGCATTTTTGAACCTGACGTTACTTTCACCGTGTCTTTGCCAGTTATAGTAACGGAGAGCGGAGAAACGAATACGGTGTTGGTTATGACGCCGAAGCCCTTGAGAGTGCCGCCGTAAGCCTTCAATCCGTCACCGACGTTTTTGAATTTCACCGTTGCGGTCTTTCCGTCCGCTGAAAATGTGCATGAAACAGCGACAGGTCCTTCAACGTAATCCGGATCGCCTATACCGTACGCGTTTGCAAGCATGATATCAGACATTCTGTCGGATATTTCCCATTTGTTGTACGGGTGAAGATTGTTTGCGTACGTTTTATCCTTCCATAGATCTGCGGAGGTACAAATATGGACGTTTGACAGTTTTGTCGGTATCGTTCCCATATTCATTCTTACCTGAGCGTAATCGAAATTCATATAGATAGGCGGGAATTCCACGATATAGATAGGATAATCGTGATTTATAAGATCGTGCTTGTCGCGGAAATATTTGATCATAGCCGTAAATCTGTCGGCGTAGAGAAGACTGTTGCTGTTTGCCGTCGTACAGTCGGATTCGCCCTGATACCATATGATACCGTTTATCGGAAAGTTCTGGAACGCATACATATAATGGTTATACATAAACGACGAAGCGTGAGCATTTACACCCGGTGCGCTGTAGATTCCGTTATTGTACGTACTGATTCTCAGCTTATCGCGCACTTCATTCGGCAGAAAAGCGTGAAGCGCGAGACCATTTCCGTCAAATTCTATCATACCTATCGGAACGGTTCCGCCGAGCTTCTGATAAAGCTGATACGCGGTGAAATATCCTACGGCGGAAAACTTAAGCGCACCCTGTGACGGATACTCCCAGCCTCTTTTCTGAACGGCGTCTTTGTTAACGTCGTTCGTACCTTGCGGAAGTCCCGGCGCATCTTCATAGAAGCAGCTTCTGTTAAGCCTTATAAGCAGATCGTTCGACATACTGACGTTTCTGCCCTTGGAGTTTGACAGAGGCTCGTTTTTTATATTCTGTACGGAATAAGCGATATTTGACTGACCGACGACCCAATATACGTCGCCCGCAAGTACGTCGTTATACCTGACCTCGACGCTTTTGCCCAATACGGAAAGCGTCTGACCGACAGTGTTTTCTTTAAGTGTACCGTCGAGAGTTATCATCCATTCGCCGTTTTCTATCTTTGCGGCACCGTAAAGATCGGCGAATCCGGCGCGGATAATCTTACCGTTTTCGCTGTCCGGAGCCCAGCCCCATATTCTTACAGGCTCGTTTCTCTGCAATACCATTCCGTTGCCGAACACGTGTGAAACGGTGAAAGTATCGGCATAATCGACCTCCGGCAGAGATTCGCCGCTTACGTACCTGAAAAGCGATACGACGTCCTTGTTGTTGATTCGTCCGTCACCGTTCAGATCCGATGCAAACTTGTCTATATTTCCCCCTTCGGAAACGTATCTGAACAGAGCGGTTACGTCCTTGTTATTTGTGGATTTATCTCCGTTGACGTCTCCGCTTTCAGCAGATATAAAAATCAAAAGGCAGCTGAAAAACAAAACCGAAGTCAAAATGAATAAAAATATTTTTTTCATACCATTCTCCGAAATATTATTTAATAAAAAACATTATCCCAACGATTGACAAGAAAGATAAAACACACAAAGCAGACGATATTATGCTTATAACCGTACCGGGTATCCTGAAGCGACCCGGATCCTTTTTCGCAGAGAGCAGAGAAAGAACGGCGGAGACGAACGACGTACCGAACAGACCGGATAAGGAGAATAAAAGAACCACGCTTTGTACAAACGCCATGGCAATCAGACCCAACAAACTCAAATGCCATTCCGTGTTAAGAATTCCGTGCAGCGTTATGATACCGGCAATCAGAAAAACGATCGACGCGGTAAAATGACCGCAGGAAATCATAAAAAGTATGAGCGGCGCTTTCGGTTTTCCGTTTTCCATAATGAACTCCCTGCAGGTTTATGGATTCATTATACACGTTTTTTCAGCGTTTGTCAATACATTCAAAATTAACTTTAACTTTACACGGGTACATTATACATTAATTTTCAGTTTTTATTTGTATGATATCATTGATACAATGTTTGATTCGGGAGAATAATATGCTCAGAATAAGGAATATAAGCAAAACGTATAAAACGGGCGATCTTGTTCAGCGCGCGCTTGACGATCTGAGTCTCGATCTGCGCGACAACGAGTTCGTCGCAGTACTCGGTCCGTCAGGCTCCGGTAAAACGACGCTTTTGAACGTCATAGGCGGACTTGACAGGTACGATACGGGCGATCTTATCATAAACGGGATATCGACAAAAAAATATAAAGACAGAGACTGGGATTCTTACAGGAACCATACGATAGGCTTTGTTTTCCAAAGCTATAATCTGATACCTCATCAAAACGTTCTGTCAAACGTAGAGCTTGCGCTTACGATCTCAGGTATATCGAAAAAGGAGCGCAAAAAAAGAGCGACTCAGGCGCTTATCGACGTTGGTCTGGGAGATCAGCTTCATAAAAAGCCAAATCAGTTATCAGGCGGTCAGATGCAGCGTGTTGCGATAGCGAGGGCTCTTGTAAACGATCCGGAGATACTTCTCGCCGACGAACCTACGGGCGCGCTCGATACGGAAACGAGCATCCAGGTCATGGAGCTTCTCAAACAGGTCGCTGAAGATCATCTTGTCGTTATGGTCACGCACAACCCGGAGCTTGCGGAAAAATACGCGACACGTATCGTGAATCTGCGCGACGGAAAGATTACGGGCGATACGATGCCTTACGAAACGGGCGTGGAAACGGAAGCGCAGCATAAGAACATGGGTAAATCCTCGATGTCTTTTTTGACGTCGCTTTCGCTCAGCTTCAACAACCTGCTGACAAAAAAAGCGAGGACGGTGCTTACGGCGTTTGCGGGCTCAATAGGTATAATCGGCATAGCTTTGATAATGTCTTTGTCTAACGGTGTGAACACTTATATAACGGATATACAGAAAAGCACGATGACCTCGTACCCGATAACGATAGACGCGCAGACGATAGATCTGAGCAGCGTCATAAAATCTGACAGCTCGATTAACGAAAGCGACGGAGAACACGATCTTGACGCCGTATATTCAAACGGCAGGATGCTCCAGGCGGCTTCCGCATTTACGTCAAGCGTAACGTCAAACAATCTGTCCGACTTCAAAAAATACCTCGACAACGAAGAAAGTGAGATCCATAAATATATCGGCGGAAGCGGTATAGTATATATTTACGACCTTGACTTCGGCGTATATACCTATGATTCGGACGGAGCGCTTATAAATACGAACGCGTCGAATTCCAATATGTCCGGTTTTTACTCACAGTTTTCCTCAAGCGGTATAATACCCGGGATCTACGAACAGCTTTTGCCGTCGTCCGACGGGCTTGTAAGTGATGCAGTAAAAAGAAGCTATGAGACGGTAAGCGGAAGATGGCCGGAAAAATACGACGAAGTCGTTCTGGTGCTTAACCAAAACAACGAAATATCGTATACCGATCTTTACCGTCTCGGTCTTATACCCGCGTCGGAATATAACGACGTCACGCAAAAGATCGCGAAGGGTGAATCCGTTGACGTACCTCAGCACAAATTCACGTATGATCAGATAAAAGAAAAAGAGTACTATCTTGTAACCGCTGCCGAAAAATACGTCAAAAAAGGCGACTTATTCGAGCGTATAAGCAGCAGTACGGAAGCTTTTAAGGATATATTGAAGACGGCGCAGAAAATAAAAATAGTCGGTATCATCCGCCCCGTTAACGGAACGACCGGTATAACCCTGACTATGAACGTAGGATATACCCGCGCCATGACCGACTATATCATAAACAGCACGGATGAAAGTGAAATCGTAAAGGCACAGTCGGAAAACAAAAACGTAAACGTTCTGAACGGCCTTACGTTTGAGCCGGCAAGCGATGAGGACAAAATAGCAGACGCGATAAAATACGTAAACAGCCTCGGGATAAGCGACAAGGCGCGTCTCTGCAGCGAGCTTCTTATGCAGAATAAAATAGACATTACCAAATTGCAGGGAGTCGATTTTACACAGTACACCAAATTGCAGGGAGTCGATTTTACACAGTACGCCGGTATGGGTATGTCGACGCTCGGAGAAACGGAGCTTTCGGGCTTACTCGATATTTATATGAAAGATCCGGCGGACGATACTCTTATCTCAATATATGACAAATACGTGGCGGCGGGCTCGTACAACGATAATATGACCGCTTTCGGCGTTATTTCAAAGGACGCTCCCGCTTCCGTGAATATCTATGCCGACACATTTGAAGCGAAGGATAAAATTGCCGAATGCATAAACAAATATAACAAAAACGCGACTGAGGAAAATAAGATAACGTATACCGATTACGTCGGTTTACTGATGTCGTCAATAACAACGATCATAAACGTCGTATCATACGTTCTTATAGCGTTCGTCGCGGTTTCGCTTATTGTTTCTTCAATTATGATAGGTATAATAACCTATATTTCCGTACTTGAAAGGACAAAGGAGATAGGCATCCTGCGCGCTATCGGCGCCTCAAAGCGCAACATATCAAACGTATTCAATGCGGAAACTTTCATTATCGGACTGTTTGCCGGTTTGCTCGGCGTAGGCATAAGCGCCTTGCTTATCATTCCCGGAAACGCCGTGATACACTATTTTGTCGGAGCCAACGACGTCAACGCGATAATGCCTATACCGGGCGCGATAATACTCGTGATACTGAGCGTGATCCTGACGTTCATAGGCGGCCTTATCCCAGCAAAGAAGGCGTCGCGCAAAGACCCTGTTTTAGCGCTTAGAACAGAATAATGAGGTGCATATGAAAAAAACTGTATTTGCTGCCGTACTGGCTTTATTGATGCTTGTTTCATCATGTAAAAACACATTAGATGAGAATACAACGTTTGCAAATGAAACAGAAACAAATGTTGAAACGACGGTCGATATTACTACAGAGGCAATAACGACAGAACCGGAAACAACGGTCGAGATAACAACGGAAGAGATAACTACGGAATATATCACGACGGAAGAATTGACCGAAGAAGAAATGACGGAAGAGATTACGGAAGAAGATACGACCGATTACGAGAACGACCCTTTTTATCTCGAATACAAAGCAGCCGTTGAAAAGACGAATGAATATAATAAGTTAGGCGTTTTACAACTTGATACGCAAAAAATCAATATGACTTTTGAAAACGGACAAAAATTTGATATCATTGTATCAAGTTATCTTAGCGGTAATTTTATCGGACGAAAAACCGGAAAGTTTAAATGTTATATTACAAATTGTGTTTCTACTAATTTCGGTGGACAGTACAGCGAAATTAATAATAAGATGTATGCAGATAATAATAATATTTATTATTTAAATTTGTCACCTGCACAATGGATAGTTATAGACCGCGCAGATCCAGACGCGGCTGCATTTAACGCTTTGATAGAAATACAAGATCTTATGAGTTCAACGGCTATGCCGAATATGTTTTCCAAAGCATCATATATTGATCCCGATATAGGAGTAAGTGTATATAAAGCTATAAAAACAAAGCCTTCGGCTTCTGCTATGAATAATATTTTCGGTGATATTAAAAGTCAGTTTATACCGCTTTTTGAAACTTTAGGAGCGGAGAATACAAAATTTAAAATATATGATACGGAAATAATTTTTTGTATTGATGAAGACGGAAGTTTGTTTAAAAGCATAGCAAAGATGAACATGGAGATCAGTATGACAATTAACGATATGAAGGTTGAAGCACTTGCCGAAATAACCGGAGAAATTACAGCTAATAAAAATTTGGAGGAAGATATCATATTTCCTGTTTGATACTACCAAAGTTTAAAATAATGAGCGGCAGGTTTTATTTCCTGCCGCGTTTGTTATGTGAGAAGCCGAATTTGCCGACGCGCTTGCCCTGCGCGAAATATTCGCCGTGGCAGTACGACACAAGTCCGGCTTTTTCCATATGCAGCTTGCCTTTCTCATCTATAATGGAATCGTCGGCGTTTACGGCGACTATGTCGCAGATAAACGCGTCGTGACTGCCTAAATGCAGCACGTCCGTGACTTTACACTCAAGCGTAAGAGGAGATTCCGCTATCTGAGGACACCTGATCTCCGTGCACGGCTCTTTCGTAAACCCCGTTTTCTCAAACTTGTCAACGTCGCGGCCGGAGCGAACGCCGCACCAGTCGACTTTTTTTATCAGCTGCGACGGTACGAGATTTATACATAATTCACCGGTTCTCGATACAAGCGCGTGAGAATGCCTTTCGGGGCGTATAGAAACGTACGTTTTCGGAGGGTTGGAGCACATAATACCCGTCCACGCTATGGTAATTATATTCGCCTCGTCGCCCTCGCCGCACGTCACAGCGACCACGGGAAGCGGAGAGAGCAGGGACGAGCCCTTCCACGTTACTTTACTCATCTTATTTTTCTCCTTTCAGATATGCTCTTAACATATTTATTTTCTTGCCTTCGGATACGAAATTACGCTCGTATTCAGTCATTACATTACCTTCGGCGTACTCGCTGTTATGAAGATCGCGTGTGATATCGGTTATTTCAAAACCGTTCCCGCTAAGCTCCGATACTGAAAACTCAAACAATCCGTCGTCGTCCGTTTTTAAATAAAGACTTCCGTTTTCTTTCAGGACCGTCTTGTAAATATCGAGAAAAGACCTGTACGTAAGTCTCCGTTTTGCGTAGCCTTTTTTCGGCCACGGATCGGAAAAATTGAGATAAATACGTTCAATACCGTGCGCTTCAAGCTTTTCCGAAATAAGCGCGGCGTTCATCACGGCGAATCTTACGTTTTTTATTCCGAGCGCGACCGCTTTTTCCGCGGCGAGCATAAGAACGTCCGAGATACGCTCTATGGCAACAAAATTTTTATCGGGATTTTTGGCGGCGGTACCGCAGATAAAATCTCCCTTTCCGCAGCCTATCTCGAGATGAACGGGGTTACGGTTTTCAAAAATATCGAAAAAATCTTTTTTTTCATCCGGCAGTAATATATCCTTACACTTTTGAAGTCTTTCCGCGCCGTGTTTTTTTCTTCTCATCCGCATATTATTTACCTCCGAACGATTGATATGAACAATTTTAAAATATTTTTTAAAATAATAAAATTAGACTATTCTTTTTTATATTTATGTGTTATAATACGATAAAAGACGGATTTTTTCGCTTTTACATATTGTATCACATTTTTTCCGTTTTTGCAATATATTACGAAAACAAATTTTTGTACAGACATAAAGGAGGTCCTTTTAACATTGGAATTTGATTTTGATGAAATTGCCGTGAAATTAAAGGAAGCCGGAATGGACGAGCAAACCGTCAACAAAAGCATAGAAAACCTGAAGGGCGCGGTTTCCGCCGTTCCTGAGGATGAGCTTAAGAGCCGCATAGATGATCTGGGCGGTACGGACGGGATAGTCTCGGCGATCATAAAAGAATATAAAGAACAATCGGAGTCTGTGGCAAAGAAAGAAACGGAAACCGCCCTCGGACAAACCGAAGAGGCAGAAGCCGGGAAGCAGACGGATGAGGGTGACGAAAAGGAGCTTCTCAACATAATCAGCATAGACGAGGATATGTTTTCCGACGAAACGGAAGAGGAAGCAAAATCCGATGAAGAAAAATCGGAGCAGGTGATTTCCGAGATAGAAAACGGCGTTGAGCCCGCGCCTTCCGTTGTTGTAAACGATTTCTTTGACGACGACGAGGATATTAAAGTCAATCAGTCGGAGAAAAAGAAAAAGGTCGTAAAAAAACAGCCCGACGGTCTTGTAAAATCAAACAGGACAGCTAAGCCTCAGCCGAAAAAGCAGGTAAGCGTCAAAAATATGTCGTCAAGAGCGAAAGCGATATACATTATCGGTCTCATCGTACTTATACCGCTTCTCATAGCTCTTGTTATCGCGATCACCGTAATACTTCTTTCGCTTTACGCCGCCATCATAGCGCTTGTCGTCATTTTCTCCGTGGCGCTCGTACTCATCGCCGCCGCGGGCACGGCGCTGTCGCTTATGGCGATAATCTACGGCGTTATACAGATAACGCAGGGAAACGCGATACCCGGAATTTACGAAATAGGCCTCGGTATAGTCGCGGGCGGCATAACGCTCGGCATATCAATTTTGCTTTACAACTTCATCGTAAGGCTTGCGCCTTTCTTATTCAAAAAAATGTTCGTGCTTTATAAGTTCCTGTTCAAGCAGCTTACAAAGCTATTGAGCTTTGTGAAAGGAGTGTGCGGTAAATTATGAAGCCGGTATCTATCATTTTCCTTATTATTTCTGTCATACTCGTTATTGTCGGACTTCTGACGTGTTCTATTGCTATGCTCCAGTCAAAGAGACAGGGCGTCGATCTGTATGATACGACGATAGAAAACGGCAAATCAGAAGCTGAATACGATTTCTCCGAAGACACTATCGGAAAGGTACAGATAGAAGTCGGAGACTGCGACGTGGATATTATTTTCGGCGCAGATGAAAATAAAGTGCAGATGAACAACTTTTCATCTGCGGGCTATATCTGCGAGGTAGACAACAGAGCGCTCGTTATAGAGGACACCGTAAATCTTTTCGATATAACGGATATTATTGAAAACGGAAAGATCCGTTTCAAGGGCTTCAGATACTTCCTGCGCGACAGAAAGCTGACCGCGGGCAGCAAGACCCTCAAGCTGTACGTTTCCGAAAAATTCGATCTGAAGGTCATTGACATAAAAGTAAAGAACGGAAACGTCAATATAGCCGGCTACGTAAACAATACAGATTATACGATAAATATATCAAACGGCAATTTAACAGCCACGGATCTTGTAACGGAATCCGGAGTCACGGTGACCGTCGGAAAGGGCAGGATCTCGCTTCACCGTGTAACCGCGCGTTCGCTTGATCTTTCGGTTGAAGAAGGAGATATCGAGGCGGTGGTGTCCGGTAAAGAGATAACCGCGCTTTCAAAGAAAGGCAACATCAGAATAGAAAGTGAAAACGATCTTAAAACGTACAACTTCCATCTGAAAGCTCCTCTCTCGACGATAACGCTTGAAGAACTTGTAAAAGCCGGCAACTATATCGCAAACGACGCGCTTCTTACAAATTATATACACGCCGACGCGGAAGCGGGTTCCGTGACGGTCAAAACTTACGTTCCGTCCATCGCTCCGATAGAAACTGAAACGGCAGAAGAGACAAAAGAGCCGGAACCGACAGGACCGGTAATGACACTGCCCGTGGTTTGAGCGAATAAAATCAAAGCTTTTGTATCATACTATCATACCGAACGGGGAAATTCTCCGTCGGAAAGGAATAGTCTTATGATAGTGATTGATAAAACGGCTTTGACGCTGGCGATAATCGGCGCTCTCAACTGGGGAAGCATCGGCGTATTCGGTTTTGATATAGTGGCGTGGATATTCGGAGGGCAGGATACCATAGGCGCAAGGATCATATATACGATCGTGGCGCTCGCGGGTATCTGGTGCATTTCCGTACTGTTCAGGTCATGGGTCAGCTCCTCGGATCGCGACACAGCGGAAGAAACGGCTGCGTTTGACAAGCAGACAAGATAAACTTATCGTCCGGCAGCTTTTGCCGGGCGATATTTTAGGAGTGAATATGCAAAAGCTGAAAGAGAAGCTTTATAATTCGATCAGAAACGGCGATTTCGTCAAAACCGTTCTTTCGGGCGCATTTGACGGCGACGTTAAAAAGACGGTTTATTCGGTCCGTGAAAAGAAAAATGTCCCGTACGTGTTTGAAGAAAAATTCACAAAAGACGGCAAAGCTTTCCACGCCTATATAGAATGTGAAAACGCGGCGGATCATATACTGTCTTCATCGTTCGGTTTCAAACAGACGGACGTTAACTGCTCCGATTTTTCCGCGGTGGTTCTGCGCTCGAAAAAAGGAGCGGTACATATCAAATATATAGAGGGAAATAAAGAAAAGGATATTAAAACGGAGGATAAAAACTATATTTTATCACCCGCGCAAAAATACGATTTTCTTGTTTATTTACAGATACAGGACAAAAACGGCAGAATATACGATAAACGGCAAAGCAAATTCAGGCAGATAAACAGATTTTTACAGATAGTATCGGACGTTGTACCGGCTCTTCCCGGAGACGGTATCTCGGTATGGGATCTTTGCTGCGGCAAAAGTTATCTTTCGTTTGCCGTATATTATTACTTCAGATTCATACTTAATAAGGACGTAACGGTATACTGCGTTGACAGAAAACCGGACGTTATATCGGAATGCTCGGATATCGCAAAAAAGCTCGGCTTTGATAAAATGATTTTCATATGCGGCGATATTTTCAAATCATTGCCCGAAAGATCGGCTGATCTTGTGCTTTCGCTCCACGCGTGCGATATCGCGACAGATATGGTGCTGGCTGAAGCTGTGAAGCGAGGCGCAAAAGTAATACTGTCGTCACCCTGCTGTCAGCACGAACTGTCAACACAAATAAAAAACGAAGAATTATCATTTGTCCTGCGTGAACCTATATTGAAACAAAAGCTTTCAGTAGTGTTTACGGATGCGCTCAGATGCAAGCTGCTTCACGCGGGCGGCTATAAGGTCACTACACTTGAATTCGTAGATCCGGACGACACACCGAAAAACCTTATGATACGCGCCGAAAAAACGTATATACCGAAGAATATAAGAAAAAATGAATTAAAAGGGTATGACGAGATCTGCCGTGTATTCAATTTACAACCGACAATGAGGAAACTGCTTGACGGATATTTCTCCGATTTATTATAAAAGAAAAGGATAAAAAAATGAAACGCAAATATCTGATAATCACCGTAGCGGTTTTAGCCGCGCTTTGTCTTACGTTATCGGTATGTATTTACTGGTATTTGAACATCAACTCCATGGCTAAACTCCTTCCCGATAAAAGAGATCTGACGGATGAGGAAACGATCATAATAAAAAAGACGGGATATCCCGATTGGAAAACGTATATTATAACGTATTTTCTTATGCTTTTTACGCTGATAGCCTTGATATCGGGCTGGATAGCCGCGGTGAGACCGGGGCTCTCAAGCTCTTCCGTTACTATGATAACGCAGCTTTTATCACTCGGCTTATACGCACTCATATTTAAGGATATGATACAGGAAAAAAGCAAGTTTTTATATGACAGAAAGCTGTTTATTACAGCCGTCGCCGCTATGGCGCTCTCAATCCTTCTGACCGTAGTTTATGCGCTTATAATGACGGTGAAGAAAAGAAAGGGGAAACAGATGAAGCTTGTGGATATAGAAAAAAACAGAGCTGAAACAAAGATAACGGTGCTCGACAAATGCACGCTTACGGTCGGTGACATAGATTTTTCAAAGCTTGACGCTTTAGGCACAACGGAATATTACGATATTTTAACGAAAGAGGAAATAATAAACGTTTGCCGTGACTCAGACGTCATACTCTGCAACAAAGCCGTGATCGACAGGAAAATCATGGACAGTTGTCCCAAACTGAAATACATAGGTCTGTTTGCAACGGGTTATAATAATATAGACGTGAAATATGCGGCTGAAAAGGGAATAACTGTTTGCAATGCTCCGAATTATTCAACAAACTCCGTCGCTCAGCTGACGTTTGCTTATATATTGAATCATACGACTTCGCTCGACAAGTATAATGAATCGACGCATAACGGCGAATGGGTAAAGGCGCGCGCGTTCTCGTATTTCCCGTATCCGATAAACGAACTCCACGGCAAAAATATATGTATAATCGGTTACGGCGCGATAGGAAAGCAGGTGGCTAAATTAGCCGACGCGTTCGGTATGAAGATATATATCGCAACAAGAACAAAGCCGAAGGATTGCCCGTATCCGCTCGTCACGGTCGATGAGGCATTCAGACTTGCTGATTATCTGACTGTACACTGTCCGCTTACAGAGCAGACAAAAGGGCTTATAAACGCGGAAAGACTGAAAACAATGAAAAAAACGGCTTACGTAATAAATACCGCGAGGGGCGCCGTAGCCGACGAGTATGCGTTAAGAGAAGCTCTTGACAAGCATATTATTTCGGGTGCGGCTTGCGACGTTCTGACTGTGGAGCCGATGAGAGAGGACGATCCGCTTATAGGCGCGGATAACATAACGCTTACGCCTCACATCGCCTGGGCTTCGTACGAGGCGAGAGTAAGACTTATCTCGCTCGTAGCGTCAAATCTGAAAGCATATCAGAACGGTCTGCCGCAGAACACCGTAAAATGAAAGACGTTAAATACGAACAGATATCGGACGGCGTGAAAATTGCGCAGGACAGCCGCGGGCTTTTGCTCACAACGGACGCGTGCCTTTTATCAGCTTTTGTCAACAGAAACGCGAAACAGACTGTATGCGAGCTCGGCGCAGGAAGCGGGATTATATCAGCTATGCTTCTTTTGAGCAAAAAGATAAAATCGTCAGTCTGCGTTGATTTTCAGCCGGATATCTGCGCTCTTGCGGAAGAAAACGCAAAATGTAACGGACTGTCGGATAGAATGACCGTCGTATGCGCCGACGTGAACGTATATGATTCGGATAAAAGATTTGATACCGTAGTATCAAACCCTCCGTATTTCAAAGCCGAAGACGGCAAAAAAAACGAAAGTGAGCAGGACAGACTTACCCGGCACGAAACGACCGCCGCGATAACTGATTTTGCAAAATGCGCCTCAAGGATATTGAAAGACGGAGGTAACGCTTATTTTTGCTATACTCCGCAGAGATTGTCAGAGCTTCTGTGCGCTATGTCAAGCTCCGGACTTGAGCCGAAAACGCTTGTGACAGTATATCCGACGATGAAACACAAACCGTCGCTCGTTCTCGTTTCGGCAAAAAAAGGCGCTCAGGGTGGCATTGTTTGTGAAAGACCGCTGTTTATCTACAAAGATAAAGCCGGCGGCGAATACACGGACGATTATTTGAGAATAAAAAAAGAAAATCGGTGGAGTTTAAAATGAAATTTATAAAAGTTCTGTCAATTATTCTGTCAATTATATTGATTCTGATTATCGTAATAGTCGGCGTTTATGCCGTAAATTTCAGTATGATCAAAGATTATTATCACATAAAGTCGGTTATAAGTAAAGCAATAAAAGAGGATATGAAAACCTACTTTTTGATTATAACAGATTTGAAGATTATAGAATATAACGACGATTTAATGTGTAGGGCAACGGTTGTATTTCCCGAGAAATGGTATTATGAGGTAGTGTTAGAATATAAAGATGAAAATTGGAACGTGGTTTACTGCGGTAAAGATATATAATCAATTAAGCGAAAACAGTAGTTATAACGGAGCAAGGCTTTAATATGAGTGAAAAATTCATCCACGCAAAGGGTGTGCGTGTAAACAATCTCAAAAACATAGAGGTAAAGATACCGAGAGACAAACTCGTCGTATTTACGGGAGTATCCGGCTCAGGAAAATCGTCGCTTGCTTTCGATACTTTATACGCCGAGGGACACAGACGGTTTGTGGAGTCTCTTTCCGCATATGCCCGTATGTTTTTGGGACAGATGGACAAGCCGGATATCGATTTTATCGAAGGCTTGTCTCCTTCTATTTCAATAGATCAGAAAACGACGTCGAAAAACCCGAGATCGACCGTCGGCACCGTCACCGAAATATACGATTATCTGCGTCTTATTTACGCGCGTATCGGTATACCGCACTGTCCCGTCTGCGGTAAGGAAATCCGTATGCAGACGACGGATACGATACTCGAAAAGATATTGGATCTACCGGAAGGCACGCGGTTTGAAGTCTGCGCGCCGGTCGTTCGCGGCAAAAAAGGTATGCATAAAAAGGTCTTTGAGGACGGAAACAAAGCGGGATATACACGCGTCCGCGTTGACGGCAATATGTACGATATGACCGATAACATAGACCTTGACAAGAATATAAAGCACAGTATAGAGATCGTGGTCGACCGCCTGATAATGAAGGAAGGCATAAGACCGCGTCTGTCCGATTCCGTTGAAAGCGCGCTTAAGCTTGCGGACGGGAATCTCGTTATAAGACTCGTCGGTGATGACGAAAGAATTATGACTTTTTCACAGAATTACGCCTGCGAAGAGCACGGAATCAGCTTCGGTGAGCTGCAGCCGCGTATGTTCTCGTTCAACGCCCCCTACGGCGCGTGCGAGAAATGCTCCGGTCTCGGTATGAGTATGACGCTTTCGCCCGATAAGATTATACCGAACAAAAAGTTGTCGCTCCGCGAAGGCGCTATCGCCGTAAACGGATTCAAATCGCTTGACGACGAAACTTGGTCCGGTCCTTTATTCGAAGCGGCAATGAAGCCTTTCGGTGTGGATCTTGACACTCCTATAAAGGAATATCCGAAAGAAGCGTACAACACTTTGATGTACGGCACGGGCGACAAGCTTTATACGATAGACAGATATTTTGACAAATTTGCCCACAGACAGACCGTACCGTTTCACGGCGTGATACCGATGATAGAGAGCAGAAGAAACAGTTATCCGGATTATTACGATCAGTTTACAGAGGAGATACCGTGCGATATGTGTCACGGAATGCGCTTGAAACCGGAAATACTCAGCGTGACCGTCGGCGGACTCAACATACACGAGGTTTGCTCGCTTTCCGTATCGGAATGTCTCGATTTCTTCAACAATATTGAGCTTGACGATACGGAATGGCAGATAGCGCGCGAAATAGTAAAAGAAATAAAATCAAGGCTCGGCTTTTTGAAATCCGTCGGGCTTGAATATCTCACGCTTTCAAGAAAAGCCGGGAGCTTGTCGGGAGGCGAGGCGCAGAGGATAAGGCTCGCAACACAGATAGGCTCGTCACTCGTCGGAGTTTTGTATATACTTGACGAGCCGAGTATAGGTCTTCACAGCCGCGACAACGGCAAGCTTATAGCGACCTTAAAAAAACTGCGCGATATCGGAAACAGCCTGATAGTCGTCGAACACGACGAGGAAACGATGCTTGAATCAGATTATATCATTGACGTCGGACCCGGCGCCGGCGTACACGGCGGAGAGATAGTCGCAGCAGGTACGCCCGAAGAGATTATGAAATGCGAAGCTTCGCTCACAGGTAAATATCTTTCTCATAAGCTTACCATACCCGTACCGGAAAAAAGAAGAAAAGGTAACGGAAAGTTTATTTGCGTAAAAGGCGCAAGAGAACATAATCTAAAGAATATCGACGTAGAATTCCCGATAGGCTGCTTTATCTGTGTGACCGGCGTTTCCGGTTCCGGCAAATCGTCGCTTGTAAACAGTATACTTGCAAACGCGCTTCTGAGAGAGCTTAACGGTTCTTATTCAATACCCGGAGCGCACGACGAGATCACCGGTATAGAAGAACTCGATAAAGCCATAGTAATAGACCAAAGTCCGATAGGAAGAACTCCGCGTTCAAATCCCGCTACATACACCGGATTGTTTACGGAGATAAGAAATCTTTTTGCAAGTACGAGAGAGGCGAAAATAAGAGGGTACGGTTCGGGAAGGTTTTCTTTCAACGTAAAAGGCGGACGCTGCGAGGCGTGCGAGGGCGACGGCGTAAAAAAAATAGAGATGCACTTTTTACCGGACGTTTACGTAAAATGCGACGTATGCCGCGGAAGGCGCTATAATGCCGATACGCTTGAGGTAAAATATAAGGACAAGAGCATTTACGACGTACTTGAAATGACGGTCGAGGAGGGCGTGGAATTCTTCTCGGCGGTGCCTAAGATAGCGTCCAAGCTCAAAACGTTATACGAAGTCGGTCTCGGCTATATAAAGATAGGTCAGTCGTCAACAACGCTTTCGGGCGGTGAGGCTCAGAGAGTTAAGCTCGCCACGGAATTATCGCGCCGAGCAACGGGCAGGACCGTTTATATTCTTGACGAGCCGACGACGGGGCTTCACGCGGACGACGTAAAAAAGCTTATCACGATTTTACAGCGTCTTACAGATTCCGGAAACACCGTTATCGTCATAGAGCACAATCTCGATCTTATAAAATCTTCTGATTATATAATAGACCTGGGACCGGAAGGCGGCGAAGCCGGCGGCACCGTGATAGCGACCGGCACTCCCGAACAGGTCGCGGAAAACAAAGCGTCATACACGGGACAATATCTGAAAAAGGTACTTGAAATATGAAAGTACCGGAACTGTTTCCACCGTATGAAAGATGCTTTGTCGGAAAAATGCGCGTGATGGGAATATTTCATACCGGCAAGCGCAGATTTATACGTGACAACACGGAAAAACAAGATGAACTCACACTTAAGCGTGAATATGATAATAAATACGACGATTACGCCGTAGCCGTGTACGACGTTTACGGCAACAAGCTCGGATATCTCGAAAAGAAGGAAAACGAGGAGACGGCGTATTATCTTGACAGCGGTTACGAATGTATCGCCGTAGTCTCGGATATTGATAAAAAAAGCGCGACCGTCGGTATTATCGTCGACGTATACTGTATATCCGACTCGGAGAATATGAAATCGCTCAAATCATCTTTTGAAGAGCATCTTAAAAATTCGCTGTTTGAAGAAATCAAATAATGCTGTATTTTAGATATAAAGAGGAGTTAATATGAAATTCGGTGAAATGCCTTATAAAAGACCCGACGGCAAAATGCTTATGCGGCACACGGAAGAGCTTGCGTCCAGAATAAATCAGGCGAAAAGTTCGGATGAGGTCATTGAAATAATCAAAGAATACGATGAATTGAGCTGCGAGCTGCGTTCACAAAACAGTATAGCGTATATCAGAAATACGGTAGACACACGCGATGAATTCTACGATAACGAGAAGAATTTTTACGACGAATTTATGCCGGAATATCAGGAAAAAGACCAGCTTTTTATGAAAGCTCTGTATGAATGCCCGTACCGTAATGAGCTTGAAAAAACGATCAGCCCCGTTGTATTCAAAAACATTGAACTGCAGTTAAAGGGCTTCGATCCGAAGATAATCCCGCTTATGCAGAAGGAAAACAAGCTCTGCAGCGAATACGTCAAACTTAACGCGACAGCCACGGTAGAAATAGACGGCAAAATCTTGCCGCTTACCAAACTGGGACCGTACAAGCAATCCGACGACAGAGAAACGAGGCGTCTCGCGTATCAGAAGGAAGGCGAATTCTTTGATCTGCACAGAGAAGAATACGACAGACTGTACGACGAACTCATAAAGGTGCGCGACGAGCAGGCAAAGGCTCTCGGCTTTGATAATTTCGTACCTCTCGGATACATAAGACAGATGCGCAACTGCTACGATTGGACAGCCGTCGGCAATTTTCGGGAACAGGTAAAAGAAGTCGTTGTACCGATATGCAATAAGATAAAAGAAGCGCAGAAAAAGAGGATCGGCGTAAACGATTTCAAGCTGTTTGACGATCCGTATCTTTTCCCCGACGGAAACCCCAAACCTCACGGTACGCCGGATGAGCTTCTTGCCGCGGCGAAAAAGATGTATAATGAGATGTCGGAGGAGACCGGAGTTTTCATAAACGATATGTTCGATATGGATATGTTCGATCTGATAGCGAAAGAAGGCAAAGCGCCGGGCGGTTACTGCACGTCTGTAGACGAATATAAAATGCCGTTCATATTCTCCAATTTCAACGGTACGGCAGCGGACGTGGACGTTCTGACGCACGAAGCAGGTCACGCCTTTGCATTCTATACCGCGGCGCGCGGGATCCCGTTCGGTATGATGCGCGAACCGTCGCTTGATGCGTGCGAAACACATTCCATGTCAATGGAATTTCTGACAAGCGACTACCACGGACTGTTTTTCGGTGAAGATACGAAGAAATACGAGCTTTCTCACGCGGAGGACGCCATAACGTTTTTACCGTACGGCTGTATGGTAGACAACTTCCAGGAGATCGTATATACTCATCCGGAATATACGCCGAAACAAAGAAACGAGGTCTGGGCTGATTTAGAGCGGATATACCGTCCGTATCTTGATTTTGACGGACTTCCGATGTACGGCAGAGGCGCGGGCTGGCAAAGACAGCACCATATATATGAAATGCCGTTCTACTACATTGAATACTGCATGGCAGGATCCCTGGCGCTCCAGTTTTTCAGTCTCTGGTTAAAGGATAAAAAAGAAGCGTGGAAAAAATATCTTTCGTTTGTCAGAATGGGCGGAACAAAGACGTTTACGGAGCTTGCGCACGAGAGCGGTCTTTATTCACCCACAGATAACGGTTCAATGAAAAAAATAATGGAAAATATCATATCATGGTTAAATGAAAAGGAAGCGGAATGAATAAAAAGGAAGTTATGGAAATAAGGCGCCGTCTCACAATACAGAACAGCGGCGCGGACTGTATAAGAGGCTGTTACATAAATGAGAAAAGAGAGATAATATCTCAGTTCAAGCTGCCGCTTGCGACTTTTCCGGACGATGAAAGAGAGAGATATTTGAATATATTCAAAAAAGTCCTCTCGGGAGGTATAGGAAAAAATCTCATAAACGTGGATTTTACCACAAAACAGGTCACGGACGGCGCGGAACAAAAGCTTCTTTACGCAATGAGAGAAGATATATCCGACGAAAACGAGACATTGCGCAGCTTTTACGAAAAAGCCGTCGGATCAATCCCCGGAGATGAAAAATGCGCGCTTTTGCTTCTTCACGAAAACTACGATATACCGTCGAAAAACGGGACGGAAAAAAATTCCGACGCCGTATTCCGTTTCATAATCTGCGCTGTTTGTCCAGTAGTCGAAAAAGACAGCGGACTCTGCTATGAATCAGATACGAAACAATTCCGCACAAAAGCTAAGGAGCACATAATATGCCCTCCGTATTTCGGATTTATGTACCCGAGATTTGACGACAGATGCACTAATATTTACGGTTGTCTGTATTATTCAAAGGATGCGTCCGGACAGAATTCATTTACGGATGCGGTGTTGAATTCTACGCTTCCGATGCCTGCAAAGGAGCAGAAGCAAACGTTCGGCGACGTACTGCGCGGCGCCGTTGCGGATGAATGCAGTTTTGAACTTGTTCAAACCGTGCGCGATCATATAAGCGACGTTATAGAAACGTACAAAAACGACAAGTTTGCAGACGAGCCGCCGACGATAACAAAAACGGAGATCTGCGATCTGCTCCGCGGTACGGGCGTAACGGAGGATCATATAACCGCTTTTGCAGAAGAATATGACGAGAGCTTCGGAAAGGGAACGGAGCTGACGCCGGAAAATCTTATGGATATAAAAAAGCTTGAATTCAAAAATGACAGCGTAACCGTAAAGATTGACCCGAACAGACCTGATCTTGTAGAAGTCAAAGTCATAGACGGAGTGAAATATATCGTTATCCGCGTCGAAGACGGCGTTGAATGCAACGGTATAGATATTAAGATCAAATGAGAGATTATCCTTTCGTTGTCATTTCAGAAAAAGCCGAAAAAAGCGCCGTCGGCGGTCATCCGTGGGTGTATTCGGACGAGATACTATCCGTATCCGGAGATTATAAAAACGGCGATATAGTTGACGTAAAAAGCAAAAAAGGCAAATATTTAGGCTCGGGTTTTATAAATGACAATTCAAAAATACGTGTGCGCATAATATCCCGGAATGCAAACGATACGTTTGACGACGCTTTTTTTGCCCGCCGTGTGAAATACGCGACAGATTACAGAAAGACCGTGATGAAGGGCGACGACTTCAGATGCTGCCGCCTTATATTCGGAGAAGCCGATACATTTCCCGGCTTGACCGTTGACAGATTTGACAACGTTCTTGTAACGGAGGTATTGTGCCTCGGCATCGAACAAAGAAAAAACGTCATTTACAACGCCTTGTTAAAAGAAATTGACGGAATTACAGCGTTGTATGAAAGAAGCGACAGCGATATAAGGACGCTTGAGGGGATGGACAAATACCGCGGCTTTTACTGCGGTACAGGCGACGGCTTTGTGACTATCAAAGAAAACGGCGTTTTATATAACGTCGACTACATAAACGGACAGAAAACGGGATTTTTCCTGGATCAGAAGTATAACAGAGCCACGGTAGGCAGAATAGCCGAAGGCAAATCCGTGCTTGACTGCTTTACTCATACCGGCGCTTTTGCCTTGAACGCCGCAAAAGGCGGAGCAAAAAGCGTAGTGGCGCTGGATATATCCGAAAAAGCGATAGAAGACGCAGAGAAGAACGCGGAAAAAAACGGATTGTCCGATAAGGTTAAGTTTATCTGCACCGACGTTTTCGATTATCTGACAAAAGCATATAACGAAAACAGACGGGATTTTGATTTTATAATTCTGGACCCTCCCGCGTTTACAAAATCAAGAACGACGATAAAGGACGCGATGCGCGGATATAAAGAGATAAATTTAAAAGCAATGCGTCTTCTGCCGCGCGGCGGTTATCTTGCAACCTGCTCCTGCTCACACTTTATGCGCGATTCGCTTTTCTGTCAGATGCTGCACTCTGCGGCGGAGGACGCCGGCGTTTCGCTCCGTCAGATAGAAGCGCGCCAGCAATCACCCGATCACCCGATTTTATGGAACGTACCGGAGACGGGTTATCTTAAATTCTATATTTTCCAGATTGTATAAATTAGATCAGTATAAATATGAAAAAGGCTGTCGTCATCTCTTTACGGGATACGACAGCCTTATTCTTTATCGTTTATTCGTATTTTGTTTTATACAGATCGAACGGATCGGTATCTAGAGCGACACCGGGTTTTATCACAAATTCAAAACTGAATTCTTTTTCGTTGAATCTGTACTTTTCATCAAGCGCGGGACCGCAGGAGTTACTGCCTATTCCGCTTTGCTTATAATCTATTTTAACGTATGTAAGCCCGCTTTCTTCAAGCTCGTATTCGTGTCCTGTTTCCGTCAGCTGTTTTATACTGTAGGGTGAAGCGGAGAAATGAATATCTCCCGCAAACGTAAGTCCTTCGCCTGCTGTGGAATATACCTGCGCCCATTTCGTACCGTAATGACTGCCGTTTTCCTGCGGTCTTACATAAGGCTCGTGCTGATCCTTGACCTTTGATCTGAACTCGCCGAGATAAGCGTATAACCTCTTGTCGCTGTAGGATTCAACGGGACCGTATCCGAAATACGATACGTTTTCCGTTTCTTCAGGCAATGTGAATTCACATCCGAAGCGTGGCAGGAAGGGAAGACCTTCTTTTACGGAAACGTCAAATTCCGTTTTAAGCGTTCCGTCGGCATATACAGTATACGTTACGAGATAGTGAAGTACCGGCATATCCGTAAATCTGCCCATAGATACCCCGTAGGATACGACCGCTTTTTCTCCGTCTTCGTAAATATCGGGTTCGTTATGGCAGTTAAGCTCTGTTTCGTGATATCCGCGGCTTCTCCATTCGTTTTTTATATTTCTGTCGTTATCGGTAGGCGCGCGCCATATGCCTACTGTGACGGGTGATTCAAGCTCTGCTTTGCCGTTATTTACGATCTGCTCAAGCACACCGTCTCTGTTGCGGAAAATATACATCGTATCTCCCGCTTCAACTATAACGTTCGTCTCCGTTTGCAGGCAATGCACCTTATACGGTTTTTCTGGTATAACGTCTTTTACAAGCCCGCCGTAAACAAACTGAGTATGGCCGTATTCATATCCTTCAGGCGCCCATTCCGTATTACTTTTTGATTTGAGTGAGAAAACTATGCTGTCGATACCGTCTTCAAACTTTTCGGGATAAAACATAACGGTATCCGTCGATAAAGGTCCTATATCAAGTCCGTCGTAATTCGCGGTTTTTACAATCCTTCCGTTATGCTCCTGTGTTGCAGTAAGTCGGTAATCCGTTAAGCTTTTGAATCTGAATTTATTTTTTATCTCGTAGACTTTTGCGCCGCCTTTTTCCGGAAAGTCGCATTTATATGTGATATCAAAAGGTTTTATGGCTTGTTTAAGTTCCAAGAGCCCCGTGTGAGGACGTCTGTCGGGATATACGAGTCCGTCGACACAGAAATTACCGTCGTTCGGTTTGTCGCCGAAATCGCCGCCGTACGTGTATCTGCCTCCGCCTATGTCTATTGAGTGATCTGTATATTCCCATACACAACCGCCCAAAAGCTCGTCATATTTGTCAAACGCTTCCCAGTATGCGGCAAGATCGCCGGGACCGTTGCCCATTGCATGACAGTATTCACATAAGTAAAGCGGCAGTTTTTTGCTTTCATCCTCCGCGTATTTCTTGATGAAATCAACAGACGGATACATATAGCTTTCAACGTCAAGTATTCCGTACTGCAGCTTGCCGCCCGTATATCCTCCGTTGCCGCCTTCATAATGTATAAGACGTTTTTTGTCGTGTGATTTAATGTATTTTGACATGGCTTTCTGATTTCTGCCGTACCCGGATTCGTTTCCGAGCGACCACATAATGACGGACGGATGATTTTTGTCGCGCTCATACATAAGTTTTGCACGGTCAACGTAAGCATCCTGCCATTCGGGATCATCCGATAACAGCGTCCAAGGAGCGACTATCGCAACACCGTGCGCTTCAAGGTCCGTTTCATCTATCATCATTATGCCGTATTTGTCGCAGAGCAGAGCAAAGCGCGGGTCGTTGGGATAGTGCGACGTCCTGACCGCGTTTATATTATGACGTTTGAAGATCATAATATCTTCTTTCATATGCTCATACGGTGTCGCCGATCCGAGAAGAGGATGGCTGTCGTGACGGTTCACGCCTTTTATCTTCAACGGTTTACCGTTAAGATATGCAACCTTGTCAACTACCTTTATATCCGTAAATCCGACGGGGATGATTATATGCTCGTTACCCGCTTTTACGTAAAGCTCGTATAAATTCGGCTCCTCGTCCGACCATAATAAAGGCTTTGATATCCTTAACTCCGTTTTATTTCCCTTTGATACCGATACGGTTTTTCCGTTATACAGAAGCTCGACCGCTGCGTCGACTTCGCCGTCGGCAGTTATCTCAACGGAAACGGTCCCACGCTTGTAATCATGGGAGATTTTTGTTTTTGCGTCGATGTCTTTTATATGAGCTTTATCGCGGAACAGCAGATAAACTTCGCGTATGATACCGGAGGTGCGCCATTTGTCCTGATCCTCAAGATATGAACCGTCCGTCCATTTCAGAACTATGACCTTCAATTCATTCTTGCCTTCGTTCAGATACTTTGTCAGCTCAAATTCGCTGGTCATATGCGCGACCTGGCTGTAACCGACGAATTTATCGTTGCAAAAGAGATAAAATCCGCTGTCTACGCCTTCAAAGTTTATATAAACGCGTTTGTTTCCGAGCGTATTTTCGGGCAGGGTGAAGTCCTTTACGTAAAGACCGCACGGATTTTGCACCGGTACGAAAGGCGGCTCGAAAGGAAAAGGATATGCGGCGTTTGTATAATTCGGCACGTCGTATTCTCGGCCGAGCTTCGTCTGCCAGCTTCTCGGTACTTCTATATCGTCAAATTTTACGTCTTCAAGCTCCGTTATCTCAGGCAGATCGGCGACGGACGGATAAAATCTGAAATTCCAAACGCCGCAAAGCGACTTGAAAAAGCTGCTTTTGGCTCTGTTTTCATCCCTTGCCGCTTCGCAGCTTTGCGCGGGAATATAATATGCTCTCGGTTCCTCACAGCCAACGTGCAGAGTGTGAATGTCTTCATAATACTTCGGCAGTTTCATATTATCTCCTTTACTGTTTTACCGTAATTTCATATTCTTCCGTTTTGTCCAGATCCAAAACGAATGAGAACGAATACGTTCCGTCTTCGTCAAGATATACCTGATATCCGTCGTAACCGTTTGTACCGGAAACGACGTATTCTTCCTGTTTTCCGTTATTGTTGACCGTTATTTCCGGTTTTTTATAATCCGTGAATCCGTAAACCCTTACGGCGCATTTGTTTTTACCGCCGCTCAGTCTGAACGTAACAGCGTTGTTTTCAGCTTTGACGGAGGGAATAAAACGGTCGTCATATTCCTTGCCCGTTACCGCGGTAATTTTGTACGGATCCAGACAACTGTCCTCTCTTACGTTAATTACGTTGTCGTCGTTCTTGCTTGTTCCGTAGCCCCAGGGCATAAGGATTATGTCAAGGTCAAGAACGTCGCCCTTTTTAAGCGTCGTTTCGCCTAAATCAAGCGAAAGAGAACCGTGATTGAGCGATCCGTCGTATACGTCTTTGAACACAAAGCCGCCGTCGTATTTTTTGCCGTCGACCGTTATGTCGCTTCTCATCACCAAAAGCGCAAAGTTTACGGAATCCGTTTGGTTTCCGCCGAAATAATCGTAATACGGATACTCGCGACCGAGCTTTATTATCCTCGTGCCGGTTTTCGCTTTTTCGGTAACGCTCTTGTTGTTCTCGTCAAGATACCCGACCTTTGAATACGTTATTCCGCGTCCGTCGAATGTGAAGAACGAGAAATCGTTTTTGAAATCTTTTATTATTACGTCGTCAAGTACTTCAAGCTTTATATTGTAATAAGTCCTGTTTTCGTCCGTATGAGGCATTTCCGTATGACGGTACGTCGCTTTTATCTTTCCGTCGTCAGACAGATATTCCATGGAGATGTCAGCGTATACGGGACCTGCGGAGATAATATCCGCGGTTTGACTTTCCGATTTATAATTGTTTCCTTCGCTGTCAGTATACTGCAGGAAATAGAGACGTCCGGCGCTTGTGTGCTGGGGCTGACCTGACCACAAAGGCGCGGAGTTCGAGCGAAAATCCGGAAGCGTCCAGCCGTCCTTACCGTATACGAAATAAGGCGCTATACAGTTCGTTTCCGTTACTCCGACGGACAGATGATAATACGGTATATGGAATGCTATGAAAGAAAGCTGCTTCAACGGGAAATTGCCCCAGTTCTGATACAGATGAAGCATGGTGAACTGTTTGTTTTCGTCAGCTTTTACAGTCAGCGGAACGTAGACCTCACCGTACGACGTATCCTTCGGATCGTATAACGGCTCCTCCTTTTCACCCATAAAGTTTTTGCCGACCTCAAGCGGTATCGGAAGCAAAAGATCGTTTTCGTCAAGCAGAGCGGCGGATTCAAGCTGACCACCGGGCTCGGCGGTCTGGATATATATCTTTCTGTCGACCGTGTTGTCGCCCGATACGAAAGCGTTGACCTTGTATTGCTTGTTCGGCTCTCTGTAATATGCTTTGTTGAAATCCGATCCGTTCAACGTAAAGCGGTAAACCCCGGTCAAAGCATTATAGCCCGCGTATTTTGAATTGTCGGTTCTTTTTACTATATATACGTCGGTAAGCGGATTTCTTTCTATATAAGCTTCTTTTCTCAAATCGTTGAACTGATGAGATGCGGTTGTATATATCCTTTGTCCGAAATATACGTCTCCGCCTTTTTTTACTGGTTTATCAAGGTTTATTCCGCGTGTGATTATATAATTTCCGTCTTTTAATTCGACTTTGATATCGCCGTTGTTTTCAATTGCCGGCATTATTATTCCGTATATTCCGACGCCCTTGACGTCAAAACCGACGTATTCCGTTGTTGTAAAGTCAAAACCATCAAGCTCCGATGTCTCGCCCGAAGCGTTTTTCAGAACAAATTTCCTTACTGTATCAGCGGGAATGACGACGGACGTTTCAAATCTGCCTCCGCGGTCATAGTCTCCCGTCGCTACTATGCGGAGCACCTCGTGCATTTTATCGGAGAAAGTGTGATAAATACGTTCAAGTGCAAACGGTACGGCTATATCTCCGCGTTTAATCGCCTTAAGCTCTTTGATTTCGATCAATTCGCCTTTCTGTGTTCCGCAGTCTATACGGAATGCGGTCACGTTTCCGGTGTAGTCGGGGACGGTCGATATAGGTACGATGACAGTATCCCAGTTACCGGGAGAGAAGCGGAAATCGACGTGCTGTTCGGAGTTGAAGCCGGGGTGAGAGCCCGCGGCTATATAGAAATTGCCGTTTGCCGCGTGTTCGGATTTTATCGTTATCTGTACGGCGTCAAAATCATTTGTGCTGAAGTTGACGGCCGTTCCGAGATACGGGTCGTTTGAGTTTGTAACGGTAAATGATAATACGCCGTTGTTTTTTGAAACTCTGGTTACGTCGTTTCCGTTCCATTTACCTGATTTTGCGATTATATCATATGATTTCTCATTACCGTCGGATACCTTCTGACTGTCAACGCTCAAAAACGTCTGATCCAAAAAGCGGAAATCATAATAATAGTATCCTATTCTATGTGCGTTCATACGTCCGGAGTTTCCGAGAGCGGAGCTGTATACCTTGCCTTCGCCGTCCGTGATCGTAACGTCCATTGAGTTTTCAAAATACGCTTTTCCGTCTGCGTTGCAAAGCGCGGCAATTCGCTTGTCTTTAAGCGATAAAAGATCGTAGAGCAAAGACATATTCTTATTCGTTATAAGAAACTGTTTTCTGCCCGGGTCTGTGAATTTGCCCTGTACCCCGTCGGCGAGCGCCCCTGCGTTCTTTATAGTACTGTTCCAGTCTGTGTTTTCAAAAGACGCTGCCGCAGGATCGATCGGGTCTTTTTCCTTATTTTCGTAGTATACGGGTTCCTCGTCCACGATTATCTCCTCCGTTTCAGGTTCTGTGACCGCTTCGGTTTCCGTTTCCGTCCCGGTCTCTGTTTCCGTGTCCTTTACAGGTTCGGTTTCTGTGACGTTTTTTGTCGTATCGATCTGCCCGGTCCCTTTACAGCCGGTAAGAACGGCAGGGAAAAGGAGCAGAAAGGCAAGCAGTAAAGAGAATACGCTTTTTTTCATAATAACCTCATTTTATTTTTGTTCTAAACGCAGTTCGTATGAATCCGCCGCGTCCATATCTACTATGAATGAAAATGAATATGTTCCGTCCTCGTCGTAATATACCTGATATCCGTCGTAGCCGTTGACGCCGGAAACGACATATTTTTCCCATTTGCCGTTTTTCATGACTGAAATATCGGGCTTTTTGTAATCGGTAAAACCGTATACGCGTACAACGCATTTGTTTTTGCCGCCGGATACCGTAAATTCCGCTGTATTCTTTTTGGCTTTGAGCATCGGGATATACGTATCCTTTATTTCAACGCCTGTTTTGATCTTCAGCTTGACGGGATCTATGCACGTATCCTGTCTTACGTTTCTGACGTTATCGTCGTTCTGACTCTTGGATTCGCCCCACGGAAGAAGAATAAGATCGATATTGATTTTATCGCCCGCTTTCAGCGTTACGTTACCCAGATCGAGAGAAAGCTCTACGTGAGTCTGGGAAGAAATGCAGTTTTCACGGAATATAAGATTTCCGGTATATTTTTCTCCGCCGATCGTGATATCGCAGTTCTTTACGATAAACGCAATATTTACGGCGCCGGTGTTCTCGCTTCCCGGAACGGTGAAGTTCGGATCGAAGACGGAAACGTACGGATAATCGGTGCCGAGCTTTACAAGACGCGATTTTTTACGTTTCTGATCGACTTCTTCTATCACCTGTTCATTGTTCTCGTTAAGATAACCTATCTTTCTGTATCTTGCGTTTGCGTAGCGGCTGTCAAAACGGAATATAGTGAAATTCTGATCGAAATTGTTTATGGTAACGTCTTCCTTTACGTTCATCCTTATCTCGTAAAGAGTTCTGTTTTCATCCGTCTGCGGAAGCTCCGTATGTCTGTATTCTACTTTTATCGCGCCGTCGTCGGACAGATAATCCATTTTCACGTCCGCGTATGTCGGACCGGATGAGAGTATTTCGGCGCTCTGTGATTCCGACATATAAAACTTTCCTTTGGTTTCCTTATAATAGCTCAGGAAATAGAGCTTACCGGTCGAGGTATGCTGAGGCTGTGAGTTCCAGAGCGGAGCGGAGTTGGAGCGGAAATCGGGCAAAGTCCAGCCGTCTTTTCCGAATACAAAGTAAGGAGCTATACAGTTTGTCTCCGTTACGCCTATGGATAAATGATAGTAAGGCTGAACGAAGCTTATAGACGAAAGCTGCTTCAGCGGGTTTTTGCCCCAGTTCTGATACAGATGAAGGACAGTCAGCTTTCGGCTTTCATCCTTTCCGATGACAAGCGGCAGATACGCCTCGCCGCCGAACGAATTGTCACCCTGATCGTATTTTTTTTCCTCAAACTCGCCCGTGAAGTTTTTGCTGACCTGGACGGGTATGGGCAGGAGAAGCATATTGTTGTCAAGCGCCGCCGAGCATTCAAGCGCACCTGAGCTCGTATATACGTTGAAATATACTTTTCTGTCCGTAACTCCGTCGCCTGTCGCGACTATGTTGACTTTTATCTGTTTGTCGGGTTCTGTTTTGTACGCGTCAACAAATCCGGCTCCCGTTGTGAATATATCATAACAACCTCTTATGCGGTCGTACGGGAATACCCTTGAGCCGTATTCATTGGACACTATCTGAATATCAGTCAGCGGATTTCTTTCAATGTACGCCTCCTTGCGCAGATCGTTGAACTGATGACTGTCCGACGTGTATATTCTGTGGTAAAGCTCGTTTGAACCGTATTCCGTGAGTTTGTCGCTTAATTTGACTTCGCGTGTGATTATGTAATTACTGTCTCTTAATTCTACCTTGACTGTGCCGTTCTGTTTTCCGGGCATTATAATTCCGAAAATACCGGCGTCCTTGACGTCAAATCCTACGTATTCGAGCTTGCTGAAATCAAAGCCGGCGGGTATACCCGTATATTCCTCTCCGTCGCCTTTCAATATCATTTTGCGCACGGTGGAAGCGGGTATTTCGATTTTTGTTCCGAGATAGCCGCCGCCCGAGTAAGTTCCGGTTGCTACTACGCGAAGCTCCTCGTGAAGCTTATCGGGATAGGTGTGATAAGACCTGTCAAGCAGAAGCGGAAGATTTTCACCCCCGCGTTTCAGGAGTTTTAACTCTGAGATTACTATTTTTTCCTTTGACGCCGTGCCGAGAGCTATTTTTATGCCCGTAATATTGCCGCTTATTGATTTCATGGCAGAGAACGGTATCACCATGGTTTTGGTCTCTTTTTTGTTGAATCTGTGCACGAGCTGTCTGTCGGGGCTGTACGCACCCGCGCCTTTAGTAAGCAGAAATACGCTTAAATAATCGGACGCCTCCGCGTTTACGGTGATCTGCAAAGCGTCAAATTCTTCGATTGAAACGTTTAAGCCTTTGATCTGTATATTAGGCTCGATGAGCGTGCTTACGGTATACGATAAAACTCCGTCCTCGATCTTGATATCTCTGACATCATTTCCCTTTATCTGATTGGAGTATTCTTTTATAAGATCAAGACAATCTTCACCCTCGGTATAGACTTTTTTCGTATCCGGATTTATGAAATTCTGATCGCGCAAGCGGAAGTCATAGTAATAATAGCCCATTCTCTGACTGTTCATTCTTCCGCTGTACAGAGATTCCGACGCCAGATAATAATCCTCGCCTATCCTTATATATGCGTCCATTGAATTTTCAAAATACGGTACGCCTTTTGAATTGGTAAGGGATTTCACGATCATCGTATCGTTTTGCAGAATATGATACGCAAGCGACATATTGAGGTTGCTTATCATAAATTCGCTTCTTTCGCCGTCAGTGAATCTGCCCTGAACGCCGTTTGCGAGAGAATTTGCGTTTTTGATGTTTTCATCCCAGGCAAGAGAAGAGAAGTCGAGTTTTTTTACGTCTACCTTGTCTTTTGATTTTGGTTCATAAAAAACGGGCTCCTCGTCAATTATTTCCTTTGTTTCCTCCGGCTCGGTCTCCGGCGGGGCAGTTTCCGCATCGGTTTCCGTTTCGGTATCCGTATCGCCGCCGGACTCTTCAATATCCGTTATCTCGGACGTTTCTTCATAAGTCGTTTCCGTGCTGCTTCCGGTAACTTCCGTGTTGCCGTTATTACAGGCGGCAAAAGATAAAAGCATTACGGAAACAAGGATCAAGGAAAACAGTCTTTTTTTCATTTTTTCCTCCGAAAGATAGAAATAAAGCTGAATTTATGTTCATTTTACCATAATAAATAAAATAAATCAACACTTTATACTTGAATTTTAGATAAAATTATGATATTATAAAAGAAAAAAGGAGTAAAAACCATGAATTTAAACAACCTTTTTGACAAAGTAAAGGATCTTGCAGGCAACGCGGGAGAGATAGGCAAGCTTGTCGATATGCTTCCCGACAAGATCAAATCAAAAGTAAAACCTCTGATAGACAAATTCCTCGGCGGAGATGCCGCCGCGGGAAGCAAAGCCGTTGACGTACTTGAAAAGTATAAGGACAACGACGTTGTAAAGAAGCTTCTTGCAAAGCTTCCCAAATAAAATCAGCTGAGGCAAAGAAAAACACTTTCCGTTAATCTGCGAAAAGTGTTTTTCTTGTTGTTTGATAAATCACTGGATCTCAACAGTTACCCTGTCTCCTCCGCGGTTAGCCGCGGCTCTGATAACGGAGCGGATTGCCTTTGCGATCCTGCCGTGCTTTCCTATGACCTTGCCCATATCATCGGGAGCAACGGAGAGCACCAGCACCTGATTGCCGTCTTCACCCTCTGTTTCCGTGACGGAAACGCTGTCGGGATCGTCAACTATGGCGCGTGCAATATCAACAAGTATCTGTTTATATGCGTTCATTGTTCATTCCGTTTCTCCGACGCCTTGTGTAAACCGCGCCGCCGCCGTCGGTGCAGGTCGGCGGGCAACACCGATCATTTGGAGATTATACCGTTTTTAACAAACAGGGATTTGACCGTTTCGGTAGGCTGTGCGCCGTTCTTGAGCCAAGCCGACGCCTTTTCAGCGTCTATTTTGACTGTCGCGGGTTCCGCCATCGGATCATAAGTACCGATTTCCTCTATGAATTTTCCGTCTCTCGGAGATCTGGAATCCGCAACTACAACGCGGTAATAGGGGTTTTTCTTGGCACCTATTCTCTTAAGTCTGATTTTTACTGCCATTTTCTTATTTCCTTTCAAAAAATGATTTTATTTATGATAACTTTTTAAGTTATTATCTGAAACCGAAGCGGCGTGAGAGCTTTTTGCCTCCGTCGCGATTGAACTGCTTCATCAGTTTCTGAGCCTGCTCGAACTGTTTAAGAAGTCTGTTTATGTCTTCTACCTTCATACCGCAGCCGGCGGCAATGCGCTTTTTACGCGAAGAGTTTATGATAGAAGGCTTGTTTCTTTCTTTCGGCGTCATAGACTGGATTATCGCTTTTGTTCTGTCTATCTGTCTGTCGTCTACCTGAACGTCCTTCAAAGCCGCGCTGTTTGCGCCCGGGATCATTTTAAGCACGTTTTCTATGGGACCCATGCGCTTGAGCTGATCAAGCTGGTCGAGATAATCGGCTAACGTGAACTGGTTTTCCGACAGCTTCTTTTCCATTTCCTCGGCTTTTTTCATATCGAGCGCGGATTCCGCTTTTTCGATAAGCGTAAGCACGTCTCCCATACCGAGTATACGCTGCGCCATTCTGTCGGGGTGGAATATTTCAAGCGCGTCCATTTTTTCGCCTACGCCGCAGAATTTGATAGGCTTGCCCGTAACGTATTTTACGCTCAGTGCCGCGCCGCCTCTCGTGTCACCGTCAAGCTTTGTCAGGATAACTCCCGTTATATCGAGCATTTCGTTGAACGTTTTAGCAACGTTTACCGCGTCCTGACCGAGCATTGCGTCTATCGTGAGCAATATCTCGTTCGGCGCAACTGCCGCTTTTATCTTTTGCAGCTCCGCCATAAGCTCCTCGTCTATATGAAGACGGCCGGCGGTATCGATTATTACTACGTCGTTGCCGTATTTTACGGCGTGATTTATTCCTGCTTTCGCAATATCCACGGGTGAAAGCTTGTCTCCCATCGTAAATACGGGAACGCCGACGCTTTCTCCAACTACCTGAAGCTGTTTGATCGCGGCGGGTCTGTAAACGTCGCAGGCGACGAGCAGCGGACGCTTCTCGTTCTTTTCTTTAAAGAATTTCGCAAGCTTTGCGCAGTGCGTCGTTTTACCTGCACCCTGTAAGCCCACAAGCATTATGACCGTAGGCGGCTTTGAAGAGAATTTGACTTTTTCCGCCTGACCGCCCATAAGAGAAGTCAATTCCTCATTGACTATTTTTACGATCATCTGCGAGGGAACAAGAGATTCCATGACCTCCTGACCGACGGCGCGTTCCGATACGGAGTTTATGAATTCCTTAACGACCTTGAAGTTTACGTCTGCTTCAAGCAGTGCGAGCTTTATCTGCCGCATTCCTTCTTTTATATCAGCCTCGGAAAGCTTACCTTTGTTTTTGAAAACGGAAAAAGCGCGTGACAGTTTTTCCGACAATGATTCGAGCATTTATAACTCCTTAATATGCGAGTTTGTTTAATAACGAGAATATCTTTTCTTTTTTATCATCCGGCAGAGCGGCGGACGATAGTTCGGTCTTTATCTCTTTTACCGTCTCGTTATTACACTTGTATTTTTCGTACAGACTCAATTTGCTTTCATATTCCGACAGAATCTTGATGCCGTGCATTATTCCCGAGCGAACGCCCTGACGTGAAATACCGACGTTTTCCGCGATTTCAGAAAGAGACAGATCATCGTTATAATACATATCTATAAAATCAGCACAGGATTTAGGCAAAAGATCGCCGTATATATCATATAAAACGCAGATACGCGCCTTATCAGAGTCCATAACGCACCTGTAAAGCAATTTACTTTACACAAGTATATCACAAAAAAACGGTTTTGTCAATAGTTTTAGAAAAAATACTTTTTATATCTTGACTTTTGTTTTTTCTATGATACAATAAGTATAAGAGGTAAGGAAAATGATTTATACTTATACGCTCAATCCGAGCATAGACCATTATATTTTTTTGAATTCGGAAATATCACAAAACGCGACAAACAGAGCGTATAAAGAGTATTTTATATGCGGAGGAAAAGGAATAAACGTAAGCCTTGCCCTGAAAGCGCTCGGGATTGATTCTGTATGCGTCGGGATATGCGGCGGATTTACGGGAGACGAGCTTTTACGGCAGCTGAAAGATGCGGGAATAAATACTGAATTTGTACTGACAAAAGAAAATACGCGTATAAATACAAAAGCGGTGTATAACGGAGAAGTTACCGAAATAAACTCAAAGGGCGCGGATATCAGTGAAGAGACGCTTGAAAAACTGCTTTACGGGATTTCGACCCTCAGCAAAAAAGATACCGCGATAATATCGGGATCGCTGCCTTATGACGAGACTGTAATATGCAGGATATTTGACACGGTGAAAAAAAGCGGCGCGGAAATGATAACGGACACGTCCGGCAAGGCGCTCTTGCTGTCATTAAAATATAAGCCCGACTTTATAAAACCGAACATAAGCGAGTTATCGCAGCTGTTTGCTACAACCATCGGATTTGAAGAAGTCCCATTTTACGCCGGCAAACTCGTCAGATCGGGCATAAAACACGTCATCGTTTCCTGCGGGGGACGCGGCGCGTATTATGCAGACGAAAACGGCTGCAGATACCTGCAGGTAAACGAAACAGGTCTGAAAGTCAGAAATACAACGGGCGCGGGCGACAGTATGATAGCGGGTTATCTTTACGGAAGAGAAAGAAAACTCGATCCGTTCGTATGCGCCGTATCGGCAGGCTCGGCATCCGCGTACTGTGAGAGAACGCTTGACAAGGACACGTTCGATCTTGTATATAATTCTTATCAATCATAAAGGAGGAATGCGGATTTGGTAAGTAAAAACGTCCTTCTTATAATAAATCCGAAAGCCGGAAGAACCACTTCGAAGCTGAAAGCGGAAAATATAGCGAAAACCTTTGTTAAATACGGTTTTGAGCCTGATCTGCATATCACCGAGTACGCGGGACACGCGACGGAGCTTGCGCGGGAGCTTTCGGATAAATATGATATCGTCGCCTGCGTTGGCGGCGACGGTACGCTCCACGAAGTCATAAACGGTTATATGGACACGTCACGTACGGCAAAAATCGGTTATATCCCCGCGGGAACGACAAACGATTTTTCAAAGGGCATCAGATTGCCGAAAATCCCCGAAACGGCAGTTTCAACTATGGCGAAAGGAAAGGTACAGACAGTCGACTGCGGCGATTTCAACGGGGCTAAATTCATTTACGTCGCTTCATTCGGCGCTTTTTCAAAGGTATCGTACGCCACTCCTCAGGATAAAAAGAATATGTTCGGCAGAGGCGCTTATCTGTTTGACGGGATACAGAGCGTTTTTGAGATAAGGCCTTATCACGCGAGGATAACGACGGACGACGCAGTATATGAGGACGACTTCATTTTCTGCGGCATAACCAACTCTTATTCCGTCGGCGGAATCGTAAATCTGCCGAAGACTCTCGTAAATCTTTCCGACGGGAGATTTGAGCTTCTGCTCATAAGAAGCGTTGAAAATCCCGAGGATCTTTTCGATACCATACACGCCTGCATCGATTTCAATTTCGACCACGAAAACGTTATATTAACGCAATCAGGATACGTAAAAATAGAGATCGACGAAAAAACGCCGTTCACACTTGACGGAGAATGCGCCGGCGACTTTGATCGTGTTGAAATAAAAAACATAAATCCGGGTTACGACCTTCTGATCCCGCAAAAATTTGAGTTTTAAGGAGAATTAAAGTGAAAAAAATAATATCAGTCATATCAATACTTGCGCTTTTGTTTTCATTACCGGTATTTGCCGAAGGAGGAAAAAAAATGAATGCGAATAATTACGGCTTACACGTTGAAAAAGACGGAACGGTAACGCTTCAGGGCAAGCCGTTTTACGGCTTCGGCGTAAACTATTTCGGCTCGTTTGCAAGACATGTTGAAACGGAAAACCAGTCTACAATGGAATTTGAAGCCGGGCTTGCGGGACTTGCCTCATATAATATTCCTTTTATCAGAATACCGTTTTGCGGATATTCCGCGTCGTATTACGATTTATACGACAGCGATCACGAAAAAGTGTTTTCTTATCTTGACAAAGTGCTTGACGAGTGTCAGAAAAACAATATAGGCGTTATCGGCTCCCTTATGTGGTGGGACGCTGTAATCGCCGCGCACGTCGGAGGCAAGCGCTCCGATATGGGCGTTATGGGAAGCGATACGCTTGAATATGCAAAAGCATATACCAGGGCGGTAGTTGAAAGATACGCCGATCATCCCGCCGTATGGGGCTGGGAGATCGGAAACGAATACAATCTCGACGCCGACTTATGCGACAAGGAATTCAAAATATGGCTGTGGCCGGACGGTATAGCGAGTATGCCGCTTAAGAATATAAACGGTTATGACTATTTTACGTCCGAAGAACTGCGAACGTTTTATACGGAAATAGCAAAAGTCATAAGAGAATACGACGGTTACAGAATGATAACCACGGGCAACGGAGAAATGCGTCCGTTTGCGTACGCCGTTTATAAATCGTCCCAAAAGAAATCAAAGGACCACACCTGGGAAATGCGCTGGAACGCAAACACAAGAGCTCAGTTTGACGAAATGAACGCGTATTTCACGCCTGATCCCATAGATACCGTTTGTTTTCATCTTCAGAGCGGATCAAGCGACGGAAGCAATCAATACGTGCTTGAATTCGGTATGTTCGGAAAAACCATTTCAAGCGAGGAGTATTTCAAGGCTTATTACGATACAGCAAAAAGCCTCGGCAAAGCCTGTTATTTCGGCGAATTCGGCGATATGATCGAAATGGAATCGGCGCCCGACGTTATTGAAAAGTTCAAAGAGGTAACAAGCGCCATTTCCGCGTCCGGAATACAGATCGCATCTCTTTGGCAGTTCCAGGATTATACGAACGAAGGCGTCTCGGGAGAAAAGCTTGAAGTCTTGTCTCTGCTGAACAAACAGTTGAAAGCGGAAGGAAAGCAGGATACGGCATCCGCATGGAACGGCAAATCCGAAACGACGGAAACCGTACCCGGAACAGACACGGAAACTGAAACCGAAAATGTGACCGAAAAGGATACCGCGACGGAAGCCGAAACAAAAGAGCAGCAGAAACCGGCGGAAGAAAAAGGCAAGCCGAATATAGGCGTTATAATCGGAGCTTCCGCTGCCGCAGCGGTGGTCGCAGGCGTGATAATCGCGTTGATAGTAAAGAAAAAGAAAAAATAAAACAAGAAAACAAATAAAAGGCGTTTTGATAACGCCTTTTATGTTTGCTTTTAATATGGGATTATGCCGGATATTATTTAAGCGAATCGAGATACGCCTGAAGTATTATTTCGGCTGAGAGCTTATCGACGTTTTCCTTGCGTTTTTTTCCTCTCACGTTGCTCTCGGACAGATACATATGCGCTGATACGGTCGTCAATCTTTCGTCATACATAATAACGTTTACGCCGCATACCGATTCCAGGATTTTTTTGAGCTCATGCGCTTTTTCCGAGCGGGGACCTCTCGTACCGTTCATATTTATCGGATCGCCAAGAACTATATCGGTTATACCGTATAAAACGGTATAATCTTTTATTTTGACTGCAAGCTTGGGCGCCCATTCTTCTTTGATGAAGCCGACGCCGTTTGCAAGAATATTCGTCTCGTCCGATACTGCAATACCCGTTCTTACGTCTCCGTAGTCGACGCCGAGATAACGCGGCTTTACGTTTTTTTCAAAAAGCGTACAGCCGTCGGCTCTGAACTGTTTTATTTTTTCGTAAAGACTTTCAACGGGAACGGAGAAATGAGAGGCAAGACAGCCGATGCAAAGATGATCGACAGCTCCTCTGTTCACCATTTTTTTATACAGCGCGATCTCGTCGGGTGACAGAGCCACGCCGCATTTGATACATCTTATAAGCTTATCGTTCTGCAAAGATATACCTTACTGTCGTGTCCTGCGAGCTTTTCGGTCCTTGTACGTTCAATAACGGACTGTTCGTTTGTAAATACGTCTTTTATCTCAAGACCGTGACCGCAGCCGTCCCACAAGCCGATCTTTGTAAGATCGAGCGTTATTTCAGCTTCCTCATCCGAAAAGTTTACGTACATAAGCGCATATTCGTTATCGGACAGATGACGGAAGAAGCAAAGACCCTTGTTTCCGTTATCGCCGCATACGAACGCGGTCCTGCATTCCTCGTCCTGGTTTATCCGGAGCAGATCCTTGTTTTTGAGAAGCCCGAGCGATACGTCGTTTATGTTTCTGACGTCGCATCCTATCATAAGCGGAGAGCCGAAGACGCTCCATACCGCAAAATGCGTTTTGTAATCTGTATCCGTGCATCCGCCGTTTTTGACGTTGCCGCGGTTATACATACCGACAATAAGCATATCTATATCGTTATAGCAGCCTGTTCCTGAATACGCGAGCTTGTCGATCTGCGACATCGCTATATCTCGAACGGAATTGAAGTTATCGTTTATATCTCCGGTTGAGCGGTACATTCCGGCGCCGCACGAACGGATCCACGTTTCTACGTGATCGGAGCCCCAGTTGCAGGCGGAGAAAAGTATGTCGCGTCCGGATTCTTTGAGCGCCAGACCCATTGCGTGATAAAGCAGAGGACCGTTTTCACCCTGCGGAACGTTGCAGAAATCGTATTTCAGAAAATCCACTCCGAAGGATGCGAAAAGCTTTGCGTCACGGAATTCATTGTGATAGCTTGACGGATATCCGGCACAGGTCTTGACACCGGCGCAGGAATACATACCGAATTTAAGACCTTTTGAATGGATATAATCGGAAAGATATTTCATTCCGTGCGGGAATTTGACGGGATCCGTAACTATATCGCCTTCAGCGCTGCGCTCGGGAAGCGACCAGCAGTCGTCTATTACAACATACTCGTAACCCGCGTCCTTGAGACCCTTTTCGACGATCGCGTCGGCGGTCTGCATCAGAAGCTCTTCACTTATGTCGTTTCCGAATGTGTTCCAGGAGTTCCAGCCAAGCGGCGGTTTCTTAGTAAACATGATTTCACCTCGTTATATTATTTTTCAAGTGCGGTAAGCATATCGACGCGAGTCTGATGTCTTCCGCCCTCAAATTCCGTTTTTAAAAACAGCTCTACCATATCTATGGCGAGACCGAAGCCGACGACTCTGCCTCCTAAGCAGAGGACATTTGCGTCGTTATGCGCGCGCGTCATCCTTGCGGAGAACGTGTCGGAGCAGCACGCCGCGCGTATCCCCTTATGTTTGTTTGCAGCCATGCTCATACCTATGCCCGTACCGCATACGAGTATTCCTCTGTAGCACTGACCGCTCTGAATCGCCCGGCAGACCTTGTCGGCGTAATCGGGGTAATTGACGGACTGACCGTCGCATCCGAAATCAATAAACTCGATGTTGTTTGACGTTAAATAGCTCTTGATTGTCTCTTTAAGCTCGTATCCGCCGTGATCGCAGCCTATTGCAAGTATTTTCTTTTCCATTTTGTACTTCTCCTTTATGTTTGGTCTTTATTATTATCTTTTTTGATCCGTTCAGCCTGCGAGGGACGCAGGTATACGGGTCTGAAATTCAGATCTGTATATACGGTTTTGTCTTTCGCGTTTTCATAAATCAAGTAAGCGAGCTTCGCCGCTTCGGAAGCGGAAGGATATATAAGAGCGTCCGGCGCTTTAATATAACTGTTTTCGGGCACAAGAGAGAAGAACAGCGGGGCTCCGTCGCCGCATATTATTACGGGCAAGCCAATATTATCAAGCTCAATAGACAGTTCAAAAGCACCTATAGCCCTGTCTTTTGTAAGTCTTTGTCCGTTTTTGAAAAGGGCGTTATAAAACTGACCGCGTCTTGCGTCCATCAAAGGACAAATGATCTTATCCCTGAAAAGTTCCTTTACAAACGGCGCCGCCGTGGTTTCAAGAGCGGACACACCTACGCAGGGGACGTTTTTGCCGAACGCAAGTCCCAGTAAGATCGACGCGCCTATTCTTACTCCGGTAAAAGAACCGGGTCCCGAGACGGCGGCGAAAAGAGAAACGTCTTTAATATCTTTGCCGGAGATCCTGAACAGATTCTCGATCATCGGCATCATCGTCGCGCTGTGCGTTATTTTTGCATTCAAAAAGCTTTCCGCTAAAGTCTTATTATTTTCAACGAGCGCGCACGACGCGGCGACGGACGAGGTGTCAAGCGCAAGTATCAGCAATTTCGATCCTCCTTCCGTCTTCATATCTTGTAATCATAACCTTTATCGCGTTATCGGGTATCGCCTGCGGGAATTTCTCGCACCATTCGCAGAAGATCACGGCGTCTTCTTCTGTCATATCGTAGTATCCCGTACTGTAAAGATCGTCTTCATCCGTTATTCTGTAAAGATCGAAATGATAAACGGTCAGATCGCCTTCATATCTGTTTACTATGGCGTAAGTCGGACTGCAGACGTTTTCGTTTTCGCAGAGAACGGATACCGCGCCGCGAACGAAAGCGGTTTTTCCGACGCCTAAATCGCCGTACAGCGCGACAAAATCGCCTGGTTTAAGCTTTTTTGCAAGCTCAGCGCCCGCGTTTTCCGTTTCCTTTGTACTGTTTGAAATGAATACCAAGCGGCAATACCTCCGAAAGATATAAAATAAAACATTATATCCGCGTTTTTAGCATTATACCACATAATTTGAAAAAAATAAAGTCTTTTACAAAAAATTTTTTATTAGTTCTTATACAAAACTTAAATTGTGGTGTATAATGTATATGAAAAAGCATATTCGCGCCCCCGTTTTAATAATATTAAACAGTTTAAAACGGAGGAATAAAATATGCAGAATAATTTCAAACCCGAAGGATGTCTGTTCGGGACCGCGGAAAACACGGAATATATAAAAAGCGAAGCGGGACTTCGTCTGGCATCTCAGATCGGTAAAACGCTCGAGGGCGTCTGCGTCTTCTGCGACAGATCGCTCGATCTTCGTGTCGATCTTTGCGGAGTAACGGGGATAATACCGCATGACAAAGCCGTATATTCCGCAGACGGAGAAGATATTAAGGATATTGCGGTTATTTCCCGCGTCGGTAAACCTGTCTGCTTCAAGGTCGAGAGCGTTATAAACGACGGAAGAGAAAAAAAAGCAATGCTTTCACGTTTAGAAGCTCAGAGAGAATGCGTTGACAATTATCTTTCCTATTTGCTTCCGGGCGATATAATAAAATGCCGCGTTACTCATACCGAAAAATTCGGAGCGTTTGCAGATATCGGATGCGGTATTCCGGCGCTCTTGCCGATCGACAGGATTTCAGTATCGCGTATAAGCCACGCAAAAGACAGATTGAGATGCGGGGATGATCTGCGCTGTATCGTAAGCCGCGCCGACCAGGATCCGTTCCGGATATTTCTGACGCTGCGCGAAATGCTCGGTACCTGGGCGGAAAATGCCGCCGGATTCTCACCCGGACAGACAGTTCGCGGCATCGTACGGGGTGTGGAGCCATACGGCGTGTTCATAGAGCTTACGCCGAACTTGTCAGGTTTATCGGAATACAGGGACGACGTGGAACCCGGGGACGAGGTAGCCGTTTTCATAAAGAATATTGACAGCAAAAAGATGAAAGTCAAGCTTGTTATTGTAGGAAAGCAGGGAAAAGCCGCCTGCACGCCGCTCAGATATTACGTTTCAGAGGACGTAACGCATATATATAAATTCATTTATTCAACCGATCTGTCGTCCAAGATCACGGAGACGGATTTTACATAAAACCGAAAGGACGTTAAAATGAAAAAAGCCGTAGTTTTATTATCACTTGTATCTATCGTTTTAATATGTTTTCAGTCGTGTGACAAAATAGAAAGCTTCATTAAAAACCCGTTCGGATCGAATTCCGAAACGGAAGGCGTGACAACACAAGAGGAGCTTGACGTTCCTGAAACGATGGTAATACCGAGAGCCGAATTCGTCGATCCGATAACTGCCGAACCGACAGACACGGATATGAGCAAATCCCGCCCCGTTGCCGTCGTCGTAAAAAACGACAGAACGGCTTCGCCTCAATTCGGATTATCCGACGCGGCTGTGCTGTACGAAGTATCTGTTGAGGGCGGGCTTACGAGATTCGTCGCAGTATATTCCGACGTAACAAAGGTCGATAAAGTCGGTCCAGTAATTGACTCAAGAGCCTGTTTTTATGATATAGCCGCAAATCACAACGCTATCTTCGTTCAGGCCGGAACTACTGCGATGGGCAATAAAACCCAGGTGTCACGAGGGATAACGGCGCTTGACGCCATAGTAGGAGAGATGACGCCCGGTTTTTACCGCGACCAATCGCTTTATGCGTCAAGAGGTATGGAAAACAGTATATTGACCGACGCAAACGGCTTGAAGACACGCGCTCTGCAGTACGGAGTTCAGACAACTTCGGATAAAAAGGTCATACCGTATTCAACTATTGATTATCTGCTTAACAGAGATATGTCGGGCGGAACTTACTGCACGTATTTATCGATCCCTTTTTCAACAAATATGACTGTAGAATACACGTACTCGACGCTAACGAATAAATATTCGAGAAATCAGTACGGTGAGATTCACACCGACGCGAAGACGAATAAACAGCTTTCGTTTTCAAATCTGATCCTTATTATAGCCGACTATTCAACGATAGATCTGAAAACGGGCGAAATGGGGATAACAAGCACCGGAAGAGGCAGCGGTTATTATATCTACGGCGGAAGCAAGATAATGATAACGTGGCAGAGAACTGACGGAGCAAACCCGATCAAACTGTATGAAGCGGATGGTCTCACGCCGCTTGAAATATCCTCAGGCAATACGTACGTCGCTATAATTTCCCCGCGTTTGTCGGGTAAGATCGAATTTGAAAGGACAAATTGAAATGAAAACGTATGAAATAAAAATAACGGATAAACCCGATTGGAGAAAGATAAAAAAAGCCGAAATAAACGAATACGTGTGGGGCGGAGAATACAGACCGAAAGCTTACGCTCAGCTCGTATACGTTCCCTTCAAGGGCTTTGTCTGCCGTCTGACCGCGTATGAAAGCGATCCGAAAGCGGTATATAAAAACGATATGGACCCCGTATATAAAGACAGCTGTCTTGAATTCTTTGCAAGGTACAGAGAAGGAGGATACATAAACTGCGAGGTTAACAGCAACGGCGCGATACTTTCGGCATACGGCGACGGCAGAGGAAACAGAGTGCCCCTTGATAAGATCGCGGGACGTCTCCCTACGGTCACGATATATAAAAACAAGAACAGATGGACCGCCGAGATTTCAATAGGGATAGATATAATAAAAGCGGTTTACGGAAGGACATTATATAAAGAAAACAGCGTGATATACGGCAATTTTTATAAATGCGGCGACGATTGCGAATTTCCTCATTACGGCTCTTTCTCGCCTGTCGACACCGAAAAGCCGGATTTTCACAGACCGGAATTTTTTGCAAAAATGACTTTGGTAAAATAAAAATATAAAATAACGGAGGTTTTAAAAATGAAAACGATCAAGGATAAGTATCTTGTTGTAGGAGCTGATTTCGCGGGTTTCCCGTTAAAAGAAGTCGTCGTAGAACACTTAACTAAAAAAGGCTGGAAGATAACGGACCTGGGCGTAACGAAGGACAGCGACCCGAACGATACGGAAAATATGTTTCACAGAGTTGGTCTGCGCGTAGGAGCGCAGATCTCAGAGGGCAATTTTGAACGCGCACTGTTATTCTGCGGTACCGGCATGGGTATACATATCGCCGCGAGCAAATGTCCGCACGTACACGCGGGCGTCGTTGAAAGTCTGCCCGCCGCGACGAGAGCCATCACCGGCAACGGCGTAAACGTCCTCGCCATGGGCGCGTTTTACGTCGCGCCGCAGACCGCGTGCGACATTGCCGATTCGTACCTGTCGAACTCTTTGGGCTCCGGCTGGGAATGGTGGCATAATTTCTATGAATTCCATAAGCTTGCAATAGACGAGCTTGAAGCCTTTGATTACGAGGAGTATAAGAAAAACGGTTTTAAAATGAAGCATCTCGGCGACTACGAACTGACACTCGATTTTGATAAAAAAGAAGATTGAAATAAATTCAATTTTTTTGAAAAAACCTCTTGACAAATCAAGATAAATTTGATATAATGGCAACCGCAACAAAACATTGCGGCATCGCCAAGCGGTAAGGCAACGGACTCTGACTCCGTCATCACCTAGGTTCGAATCCTAGTGCCGCAGCCAGAAAAAACCTCGCTTCGGCGAGGTTTTTTCAACTAAATCCACCCTGACGGGTGGAATAAATCGGCATGCGCCGATGAAATCCACTAACGTGGATGAAATCCGCCTCGACGGCGGGTGGGTGGATTTAATTTCATCGCGAGCGAAGCGAA
>JAEEGL012319336.1_pt1 | contig 145698 bp, 117 predicted proteins | sample 9134231 | NCBI WGS metagenome assembly JAEEGL01 (sample SAMN16246548, study PRJNA631951) | gut metagenome | biome: gut microbiome; feature: rumen; material: fiber-attached | host: Bos | place: Iran: Karaj | collected 2018-10 | reverse complement strand
GATATAAGAAAAAAAAAAGTGAACTGTTTAAAAAAAAAAAAAAAAAAAAAAAAAAAAAAAAAAAAAAAAAAAAAAAAAAAAAAAAAAAACGACAAAAGCAACCCAAACTTATCAACACCTGTTAATAACCATCCGCCACCCACCCACCTCCGACCCAACACCGACCCAACACCTACTCAACACCTACCCAACACCTACTCAACACCTACTCAACGCCTACTCAACGCCTACTCAACGCCTACTCAACACCTACTCAACACCTACTCAAAAAAACCACAAAAAAACCACAAAAAACACCCCCCCAAAAAAAATTCTAACATTCTCACACACCCACCCCTCCCGTTCCCAAAAAAAATCCTACCTTTGCAAACACATTAACCAAAAAATCACCCATCATGTACGACATCACCCCCAAAAACAATCAGTTCCCCATGCCGGCGCTCCCCTACTCCGCCGACGCCCTCAACGTAATCAGCGCCCAAACCCTCCAATTCCATCACGGCAAACACCTCAAAGCCTACCTCGACAACCTCAACAAACTCCTCCCCTCCAGCGGCCTCGAGGGCCAACCCCTCTCCCAGGTCGTCAAGAAATCCACCGGCGCCCTCTTCAACAACGCCGGCCAGCTCCTCAACCACGCCATGTATTTCGACCAGTTCGGCACCTCCAACCACGACTGCACCGGTCCCATAGCCGACCTAATAGTCCGCGACTTCGGAAGTGTGGAAGCGTTCAAGAAAGAATTCGAGCAGCGTGGCGCCACCCTCTTCGGCTCCGGCTGGGTCTGGCTCAGCATCAGCACCGACGGCAAGCTCGTCATAACCCAGGAGCCCAACGCCGACAACCCCATCCTTCACAACCTCCAGCCACTCCTCACCTTCGACGTCTGGGAGCACGCCTACTATCTCGACTATCAGAACCGCCGCGCCGACTACCTCGCCGCCCTCTGGCAAATCATCGACTGGCAATCCGTAAACAAAAGACTTTAATGAATGGCCAAAGCTAAACGATATTTCTTCTGCCGCGAATGCGGCTACCAGAGCAGCTCATGGCTCGGACGCTGTCCCGAGTGTGGCAAGTGGAACACCTTCGATGAAGAGGTGGTCCAAGCCTCCACTCAAGTATTCAAGCAATCGAGCAATCAAGCAATCAGTCAGTCTGCACCCGTACGCATTGAGGAGGTCAAATACGACGAGACCGTCCGTATCCAGACCCACTGCAGCGAGTTCGACCGCGTCCTCGGTGGCGGCATCGTCCCGGGAAGTCTCCTGCTCCTAGGTGGCGAACCCGGCATCGGTAAATCCACTCTCCTCCTCCAGACAGCCCTCTCCATGCAAGGCAAGCGCCTCCTCTACGTCAGCGGCGAGGAGAGCGAACAGCAGATAAAGATGCGTGCCGACCGCATTGGGAAACCCCAGGGCGAGATGTACGTCGTCTCCGAGACCGCCACTCAGCGCATCTTCGAGCATATCGAGGCCGTGAAACCCGAACTGCTCATCATCGACTCCATCCAGACCATCTCGTCCGAGGAGATAGACTCCTCCGCCGGAAGCATCTCGCAAATCAGAGAGTGCACCACCCTCTTCCAGCGCTACGCCAAGCTCTCTGGAGTCCCCGTCCTCCTCATCGGACATATCACCAAGGACGGCACCCTCGCCGGCCCCAAAGTGATGGAGCATATCGTCGATGCCGTCCTCCAGTTCGAGGGCGACCAAAACTACGGTTTCCGCATCCTCCGCGCTCTGAAAAACCGTTTCGGTTCCACCGCCGAACTCGGCATCTTCGAGATGCAGTCTGACGGACTACGCGAGGTGCCCAACCCCTCCGAGATACTTCTCTCACAGCGCGACGAGACTCTCAGCGGCTCTGCCGTCTCCGCCACACTCGAAGGTGCGCGACCCATCTTCATCGAAGTGCAGTCACTCGTCTCCTCCGCCGTTTACGGCACACCGCAGCGCAACGCCAACGGCTTCGACTTCCGCCGTCTCAGCATGCTCCTGGCCGTACTCGAAAAACGCTGCGGCTTCAAACTCGGAGCCAAGGACGTATTCCTCAATATCGCAGGAGGACTGCGCGTCAGCGACCCCGCCATCGACCTCGCCGTCGCCTGCTCCATACTCTCCAGTAACGTCGATATCCCCATCCCCCCCACCATCTGCATGGCCGCTGAGATGGGCCTCAACGGCGAAATCCGTCCCGTGACCCGCGTCGAACAGCGCATAGCCGAAGCCGGCCGCCTCGGCTTCGAAAAGATATTCGTATCACGCTACAACACCAAAGGCCTCGACAAGCGCAAGTATCCCATAGAGATAGTCGAACTAGCCGTAATAGAAGAAGCCTTCAGAAAACTGTTCGCGTGAAATCATAACCTGCACCCCTCCATGTCAAGCAGGGCCTTTTTGACATTTACCCCTGCGGCATAGCCGCCGATTCCGTTTACGGCCACAACACGGTGGCAGGGGATTATCAGAGATATAGGATTGTGACCGACAGCCGCACCCACAGCCTGTGCGGAACGGCAGTTCAAGGCTTGTGCAATCAGGCCGTACGCGACTGTAGTACCATAGGGTATGTCTCGCAACCATTGCCATACACCACGACTGAAATCGGAGCCACGAAGTGCCAAGTGGGGCGAGTCAACAGGGCGGTGTCCGGCGAAGTAAGAGTCCAGCCATAAGCGTGTATCAACGAAGATAGGAAGCTCACGAGACTCAAGAGCGTCGTCTGCCACTGTGCTAGCATAGTGTTTCTGTCCATCGAACCACAATCCGACGAGCGCAACGCCGTCTGACGCCATTGTCATCGCTCCCAGGGGGGATGCATAACGAGAGATGTAGTCCATGTCACTTGGCCGGCTCGACGTGGAGGTTAATGTGAGTTGACTGGCCGAAGCGTTGTTTCAGGGCAGCTTCGATTTCACGGGTGCGGTCGTGCGCTTCGGAAAGCGGCATGGACCCGTCCATCCGTATGTGCAACTCGATGGCATAGCGGCTGCCAATGCGTCGTGTACGCAGGTGGTGGGGGTCGGACACACCAGGGTGAGACATCACCAGAGAGAGAATCTCCTGCTCTACCTCGTCGGGCAGCGAGGCCTCCAGCAGCTCGCTGAGCCCCTGTTTCAATAGTTTGCAAGCCACCCTGAGGATGAAGAACGCCACCACCAAGGAGGCAAGCGGGTCAAGCACCGCCCAGCGGCCACCGAGTGCAATGGCTCCGCCAATGCCAGCCAGAGTGCCCAGCGACGAGAGCGCGTCGCTACGATGGTGCCAGGCATTGGCTTTCATCACGGAGGAATCGAGTTTGCGAGCATAGACCGCAGTATATTGATAGACCGCCTCTTTAAGCAACACCGATACGACTGCAGCCCACATCGCCAGCATGCCGGGAGAGTCGAGCACTCCGCCACGCGACCAGACAACGATATCCGAGACACCATGGAAGCCAATGCCCACCGCCACAGCAGCAAGGAGGAGTCCAATTATGGTGGTTGCCAAGGTCTCGTATTTGCCGTGACCGTAGTCGTGGCCTCGGTCTTCGGGTTTGGCACTGATGCGGACAAAGAGTATCACCACGGCGTCGGTCAAGAGGTCAGAAAGCGAGTGGGCAGCGTCGGCGGTCATAGCCGCGCTGCGCCCCAAAACACCGGCAATAAACTTAAAAACAGTGAGCAGCACGTTCACCACGCTGCCCACCAATGTCACCTTGTATATCTCTCTTTCGCGGCGCATGCCATCACTTGGACCAGACGAAATTGTCAGTTCCCGCCCCAATCTCGAAATGACATTTCACTATGCCGAGGTCGGTCTTGAGGTAGTTGGATATGAGGGCGAAACGGGTGCGAGCGACAACGGTATGTCCGTCGGGTAGAAGTTCGAACTCGAAACGCTGCATGTTCATAGCAGTAGGGGCCAACACCGCTGCTTCCATACCATTGCGGAACCAGTCGGGCATAGAGCCGTTAAGTTTGCAGAACTGAGAGATGGGTTTCACAGGGTGCTGCACACCCTGTGTGGCTCCATAGCCGAGCGCGATAACACCGCGCATCACCTCACCCGACGAGATTGTGTAACGACTAGGCTGTTTCTTGAATGTCAGCCCCACCCAGCAGCTGTTGAGCCCAAGTGATTGGGCCAGAAGCACTATACGCTCGCCATAGTAGCCAAGCTGCTCGTCGTCTCCGTGGCGACACACCAAGGCGATGTAATTGCTCACACCGCTGAATTTGCCATACTTGGCAAGGCCTCCGGCGAAGGCCTCCGGCTCGTCGATGACCAGCTGCATGTGCAGCGAAGCCGAACGGTTGGCATCGTCAACGGCGGCCTGCAGTAAGGCAATGGTGGTTTTGTCTATGGACTGGTTTTTGTATTGACGCACCGAGTGGCGCGCTTTGATGGCTTCTTCTAATGTCATACGATTTGCAGTTTTATCAGTAACGCTCCAAAGGCTCTTTTATTGTGCCTCCTCCTATGACAAATCACAATAAACCAAGCACCAAAGTCGTTATGAACAGAGTAAGCGATGAATGGATTTTACATAGCGTTCGCACCGTTGCAGGGATATACCGACTCTGTATATCGGCGGGCTCACTGTATCCATGCCGGCGGAGTCACCGAATACTACACACCTTTCATACACCTGGAAGGAGGCTCTCCTCGACGGAAAGACATGAGAGACATAGCAGCCGATGAGTGCAAAGGTGTACCCACGGTACCACAGGTGATAGCCAAAGACCGCGACGAGTTTGCACAACTATGTGACGCCGTGGAAGAGAAGGGCTGGAAGCGACTGGACCTGAACATGGGATGCCCATTCCCGATGCAGACCAAGAGTGGCAGAGGCAGCGGACTGACTCAACACCCAGACCGCCTGAAAGGCATCGTCCGCGAGATGGGACATAGGAGCGAAATGACCTTCTCGGTAAAGATGCGCCTGGGGCAGGAAAATGCGGATGAGGGGTTGGAGGCCATCCGTATCATAAACGACATACCTCTGACACACGTGGTGCTTCATCCAAGACTAGGACGGCAAATGTACAAAGGCATGGTGGATATGGAGGCGTTTGAACGGCTGTGCAACGCATGCCAGCACCCGATAGTGTATAACGGCGACATCACCGACACTGAGGAAATAGAGCGTTGGCGGCTGCGAGGTGGAAATATCAAAGGAGTGATGATAGGCCGGGGACTGCTAGCCCAGCCCTGGATGCTAGGTGGCGGCGAACCGACGGAAGTGCTCAGACTGATGCACGACGAAGTTTACCACCACGCAACTCTGAATCTATGCGGCGAAAGCCAGATACTTTCACGACTACATGCCTTCTGGGAGTACATCGCCATTGGGCACAAAGAACACAAGGCCGTCATGAAGGCGACGACCTTGCGCCGTTACGACGAGGCTGTGGCTAAAGCTCTCGCACGGGGAAATTGAAGTAAGTGTCGGGATAAGGCTCGTCCTTCAGTGTGAAGTGCCACCATTCGCACTCGTAGGGTTTGAACCCATGGCGCAGCATAGCTTCACGCAGAACCATGCGGTTGCGGAACTGCTCGGCAGAGATGGTGTCGTTGGGCAGATACTCGATCTTCACCCCATCGACATAACGGCCACCGCAGTCGGGATGACTCCTGCGGCCAAACCAGTCAAAGGGGCCTCCCATATCCAGCTCCTTGCCAGAGGCGATGTCGAACAACGTCAAATCAACCGTCGAACCGCGGCTGTGGCTGCTCTTGCGAGCAATGTAGCCCAGGTCGAACAGCTTGCTTCTGTCAACATCGGGATAGAAGACCTGGCGCATGGCGGTGTCGCTCAAGTCGGCACCCCAACGCATGAAATGGTCAACCGCCATCTGCGGACGGTAGGCATCGTAAACCTTAATGGCATAACCTTGGGCGCGAAGCTCGTCGGCAACGGCACGGAGGCTGTCGGCAGCCTGACGGGTCATGAGGGCGGCAGGTTGCTCATAGCCGTCAACACGGGCTCCCACGAAATTATAGGCGCTGTAATAGCGGATTTCCAAAAGGGCATCGGGCACTACATCTGTGATGTTGACGAAGTCGGAGGACGAAAGGGTTATGTCCTGTTGAACGGTAGAGTCACATACAGCGGTCTCCGCTGGCTTTTGCTTGCATGATAAGAAGAGGCAGCATAGGAGCACTGCAAGAAAGACTTTTGTTTTCATAGGATGGTATTTTATTTGATTATTTGCGCAGTATGGTTCTTGGTATTTACTTTGCCTATAGCGTCGATGATGGTGCCTTGCTCGTCTATGACGTAGGTGGTGCGGAGGGTGCCCATCGACACCTTGCCGTAGTTCTTCTTCTCGCCCCAAGCCTCGTAGGCTTTGAGGATGGAGAGGTCAGTGTCGGCGATGAGGTGGAAAGGGAGCGAGTATTTCTCAATAAAACGGCGATGAGAGGCGGCGGTGTCGCGACTGACACCGAGGACATTGTAGCCAAGTGCGAGAAAACGCTCGTAGTTATCGCGCAGGTCGCATGCCTCGGCGGTGCAACCGGGGGTGCTGTCCTTCGGATAGAAATAAAGCACCAGCTTCTTGCCAGCGAAATCGGAGAGTTTGACAAGATTCTCGTTTTCATCAACGCCCTCAAAATAAGGGGCTTTTGTACCTTTTTGCAACATAGCGTAAAAAATTTAGAAAGCGAAATTACGCATTTTTCAGAAAACCACAATCCTTTCGAACTAAAATTAGTATCTTTGCAGGCGGAAGAGAACACAATGAACAACCGTTTATATAGCATAGGACATTCCAACCAATCGCAAGAGGAATTCCTCGGCATGCTCAGCGCATTTGACATAAACTGCGTCGTGGATGTCAGGACTGTTCCTGCAAGCAAGTATTCGCCTCAATTCAACCAGGAGCCACTGAGAATGTTCCTTAACAGAAATGGCATTGAATATTTACATTTCGGGGAAGAATTCGGAGCACGGAGAAGTGACTGTCTAGACGATAACGGGATGGTAAATTTCGAAGCCGCTGTAGAGACACCTAACTTCAAACATGGGGTAACGAGAATAATTCATGGTTTGGAACAAGACTACCGCATTGCCTTCATGTGTTCGGAAGCCGAGCCGTTGGAATGTCATAGGTTTGCACTTGTATCAAGATACTTTCACGACAACGGAATTGATGTGCAGCATATTCGCAAAGGATCGGTTCTGGTATCACATTCAGACCTTGAAAAAGAGATGATACAAGAATATCTACACTCAAAAAAATACCATTTAAGCGAAGTAGATAATATGTTTGGGTCATATACAGAAGAAGAGCAACGCATCGATGCCTATCGGTTAAAGAACAAAGAGATTGGATACACCGTCCAACCAGTTGAAATAGCTTAAACATGATAACGTTATACACAATAGGATTCACCAAGAAGAGTGCCAAAAGGTTTTTTGAACTACTGAAAAATAACGCCGTAAAGCAGTTGGTTGATGTAAGAATTAGTAATAGCAGCCAACTTGCAGGGTTCGCAAAAGGCTCCGACCTGGAATATTTTGTAAAAGAAATATGCCACATACCTTACCTGCACATTACAGATTTTGCACCGACAAAAGAATTACTTGACAACTGGCACAAAGAAGAAATAGACTGGTGCGGCTATGAGAGGACTTACACCAATCTCCTAAAAGAACGGGATATTGTAAAAAGGTATGGAGTAAAGCAATTTGATGGAGCCTGCTTCCTCTGCAGCGAAGATACTCCGGAGTTTTGCCATCGCCGCCTGCTAGCAGAGTATATGAAGAAATGCTCAGCAGAGAAAGTCGTAATAAAACACCTTCTATAGGCATACATGGACAAGTTTTTCATCTGCTTGGCGAACTCGTACAAACGAGGTGGACGCTGTGTGGCCGGGGTAGAGATAGACTACAGAGACCTGAGCGATTGGACAATTGTCAAGAATATTGACAGTATTCCCAAATGGATTCGCCCCATCGCGCCGACACAGTCCGGAGAAATACCAGAATCGTCAGCATTTAACTGCAACTGCTTTTCAATAGTCAAACTGACCGACGCAACGCCGTGTCCACACAATATGCATACGGAGGACACAACATATTCCAGAATGTTCTCCATAGGTTGTATTCAACCGACAAGGGAAATAATAGACAAATTACTGGATACAGCCCATCGCTCACCTTTCGGCAATCACGGGAAGGCCCTTAAGGCTGACAAAGAAACCGGAAACAACTACTCTCTGATGCTTATCCGCCCTGAAAACGCAGTGGCATTCGAAGAGGAGATTTTCGGGAAATTACGAGTGAAAATCGAATTCTCTTATAACGACTTCTCCTATTCGCTTCCTGTTACAGACCCATCTTTCCTACAATTTTTCAGAAAGTCCAATGAAAAACGCATAGAATTATCGGATATCTATCTCGTTTTGTCCCTTGGATTAGAATATGAGGGTTGGCATCATAAACTGATTGCATCGGTCATACAACTTGACGGAAGATTTGCAACACCACAAAGACAATGGTCTCGCGAGAAAGACATCCTTCTAAGACAAAAGTGGGAAAAAGGAGCATCAATTCAAAAACTCGCACAAGAATTCGGATTGAACGAGGAATTTATAAAGCTAAGGCTGAAAACATCTGTCCATCAAAACTATTATGAGGACTCGGACAATGACAACGATACCAATATCGTAAACGAAGATTGCGCAACGTACAATAAAATTGAACCCCAGGACGAACTTCATAAAAAAGACAGCAAGAAGCCGTCACTATGGAGTTTCATAATTAAAACAATACAAAGAAGAAGACACTAAATTGTCATTTATCTCACGGATTGATTGAAAATTAGTATCTTTGCAGGCGGAAATGAAGGTTTTTGGTCATAGGCATATCGCTGCGAAAGTGATGATGGTGATGGCGGGGTGCATCATCATGCTGCACTCGGTGGTGCCCCATCATCACCACGACTGCTGCGACGGTGGACTGGTGTTCGAGAACGAACTGGACTGCCAGTGCGACCACCATAACCACGACTGCGACCACCACGACGGCAGCTGCAAACTGCAGGATCTGCTGTCGCAACTGGTGATTAGCACCAAGGAGGACAAGTGGTTAGTGGTCTGTAGCCAGTGGTCTGCCATCAGTGGTATGTGGGCGGATATACTGGAAGAAACTGTTGTTCCGGAGTTACCGCTGGTGGGTAATTTCGGATCTCAGATTTCAGATTTCAACTCTTCCGCGGGGTATGCAGCTGCGGCTGCGTTGAGAGGTCCTCCTGTTTGTTGCTTAAAAGGATAAGTCTTTATCCAACTTTATGCCTGGATAGTCTCCAATATTGAAGGGTGGCTTTTCCAGGTGGATTTCTGTATTTACTTTTCAACTTCAAAACAGGAGATTCTACCATGAAAGGACATAAAATTGTAGTTTCAATAGTGTTGGCGATGTGTCTCGGTGGCACGACGGCTTGTCACCACGAACATGAACATGAGCACGAGCATCACCATCATCACGACCATGACCACGAGCATCATCACGACGAGGAAGAGGGTCACCATCACGATGTGCCGGCCAACAGCGTGAAATTCACCAAAGAGCAAAGCAGCATCATTGACTTCGCCACGACGGAGGTGAGTGCGGAGAAGTTCGGACGGGTGATAAAGGCGACGGCGCAGGTGGTGTCGAGCCAAGGCGACGAACAGGTGGCTGCCAGCCGCGCATCGGGCGTGGTGCGATTTGTCGGAAACGACATAGTGGAAGGCGCAAGCGTGAAGAAAGGTCAGCGGCTGTTCACGATAGAGAGCAGCGGCATGGCCGACGGCAACATGGCGGTGCGCTACCAAGAGGCTGCATCGAACTACAACGTGGCAAAGGCAGAATATGAACGCAAGAAAGACCTGGCGCAGAAAGGGATAGTGTCGCAGGCGGAGCTGGAAAGGAGCCGTGCAGCCTTTGAGACTGCGAAGGCGGCATACGACAACATGAAGGGGAACTTCTCGCCGTCGGGAGCTGTGGTGACGGCGCCGATGAGCGGATATGTGAAGAGCGTTAATGTGCAGAACGGCGGATATGTGGAAGCCGGGCAGGCGGTGGTGACCATATCCAAGAACAAAGACCTGTACTTGCGGGCAGAACTTTCGCCCCGATACTACAACAACCTGAAACACATAAAGACGGCTAACATAGAACTGCCAGACGGTGGCGGAGTTTATACGCTTGAGGAACTGAACGGGGCGTTCGTGAGCTATGGCAAGGCTTCGGGCGAGGGAAATCCGATGATTCCGGTGACGTTCCGGATAAAGAACTGCGGCAACCTGATAGCCGGTAGTTTTGTCAGAATATACATCGTTGCCGAGGATGATGGTGAGGCTATAGCGGTGGAAAACAGCGGTATCGTGGAGGAAATGGGCAACACATTCGTGTTTGTGGAAGTGGAGCCTGAGCTGTATGAGAAGCGACTGGTAACCCTGGGCGGCAACGACGGAAAGCGGACAGTGGTGACCTCTGGGCTGAAAGCCGGCGAGCGGGTGGTGACAAAAGGGGCAACGATGGTGAAACTGGCTCAGGGAGCCGGGGCACTGGATCCTCATGCGGGACATGTGCACTAAGAAAAATTGTAATTGCGTGATTGTTGATGGGTTAATAGATTTTACATTGATAGGTTGGAGTTTCTCTACGGTTCCTCTATGGTAAGGCTATAGTAGGGCTATGCTAGACCTAGGCTTTTTATAGGGTGCAAAAAACAACTGAACAAAAATGTTGAACAGAATCATAAAATTCAGCTTGGACAACAAGCTTTTCATACTTCTGGCGGCAGTGCTGCTGACGGTGGCGGGAATTTGGGCCGGAAGGAATACCGATATTGACGTGTTTCCAGACTTGACGGCTCCCACAGTGGTGGTGATGACAGATGCGCACGGGATGGCACCCGAGGAAGTAGAACGTATGGTGACATTTCCAATAGAAACAGCGGTAAACGGGGCAACCAACGTGCGACGGGTACGCTCAACCTCGATGCAGGGCAGCTCATTTGTGTTTGTGGAGTTCGACTGGGGGATGGACCAGTTCAAAGCACGACAAATTGTGAGTGAAAAACTGACGACACTCGGAGAACAACTGCCACCGGATGTGACACCGGTAATGGCACCTCAGAGCAGCGTCATGGGCGAGATACTGTTTGTGAGTTTGCAGATAAAAACAGATAGCACTCAGCAGTCACCAGCCGGCCATACGACAATGCAAGATTTGCGGACATTGGCGGAATGGGTGATAAAGCCAGCAATATTGGGCACAGGTGGGGTGTCTCAGGTGACAATTATTGGAGGCGACTACAAGCAATACCAAATTGTGGCCGACCCCATACGGATGGCCACCTACGGTGTGACGATGGACGATGTCGAGAGGGTAGGTCAATCGCTGGGGAAGAACTCGACTGGCGGGGTGGTGCGCGACTACGGAAACGAATATGCCCTGCGAGGCATGGCCCGATCACACGACCTGGACGAATTAGGCAAAAGCCTTGTTAAAGATGGGGTGAGGCTTTATGATGTGGCAGACGTCTTGGTGGGTAACGCAATAAAACAAGGCTATGCCTCGGAAAACGCAAAGCCTGCGATAATACTCTCAGTGTCGAAACAACCCAACATTAACACGCTGAAGGTAACCGAAGCTATAGAGAAAAACCTGGCAAACATAGAGAAAAGTTTTCCTTCGGACGTAAAAATGAACACACACATATTCAGGCAGGCGGACTTTATCTCATCATCTGTAGGCAACGTAGGAAGATCGCTTGTAGAGGGAGCGGTGTGTGTCGTGGTGGTGTTGTTCCTGTTCCTAGGCAGTTTCAGGACAACGCTTATTTCAATAGTGGCGATACCTCTTTCACTACTGGGAACAATACTCTGCATTCACCTTATGGGGTTGGAGATAAACACGATGACGCTGGGCGGCATGTGCATAGCTATCGGGTCCCTGGTGGACGATGCGATAATAGACGTGGAAAACGTGTACAAGCGTCTGCGGCAGAACCACCGACTGCCAGAGGACGAACGAAAGACGGCCTACGAAGTGGTGTTCAAGGGCTCGTCGGAGATACGCAGTTCCATAATCCATGCCACACTTATAATCATGATAACCTTCGTGCCGTTGTTCTTCCTGAGTGGTCTGGAAGGGCGTATGCTAAAACCGCTCGGAGTGGCGTACCTTACGTCATTATTCATGTCGCTTGTGGTGGCGATGACAATAACACCGCTGCTGTGCAAGATGCTCCTCTCGTCTGACAGATACCTCTCAAAGAACGAGAAAGAGAGCTGGATAAGCCGCAAGATGAGCGGCCTCTACAATAGGATGCTCGACTGGGTGTTACGTCACAGGACCGTGGTGGTAGCCACCACAGGAGTGCTTCTGGTGGGTGCAGTATTGCTGCTTTTCACTATGGGTCGCGGATTCCTGCCAGAGTTCAACGAAGGGTCGCTCACGATTGCGGCGGTTGCCAAGCCCGGCATCTCGCTCGAAGAGAGCAACAAGATTGGCAACCTGATAGAAACACAACTGCTCGACATACCTGAAATCACCTCAACTTCGAGGCGAACCGGACGCGGTGAATTGGACGAGCACTCGCAAGCCACCAACGGAGCTGAGATAGACGTGAATTTTAAACTGGGGAAACGGTCGAAACAGGAGTTCATGAACGATGTCCGTGCACGTCTTTCGACCATACCCGGCATTGCGGTAAGCATAGGTCAGCCTCTCGGACATCGCGTAGAGCACATGGTGAGCGGCACGCAGGCAACTATAGCCATCAAGATTTTCGGCAACGACCTGAGCCAGCTCTATATGCTCGGAAACAAGATAAAAGCGGCCACCACAGATGTGGAAGGACTGGTAGATGTGAACGTGGAGCAGCAGACCGAGGTGCCACAGTTGCAGCTGCGTCCAGACCGCGACAAACTGGCTCACTATGGCATTAGCATGGATGAATTCAACCATTTTGTTGAGTTGGCCTTTGGCGGAGAAAAACTGTGTGAGATATATGAAGGGCAACGGGCTTTCGACCTGGTGGTGAGACTGAAAAGCGACAACGATTGCCCGACAATCGATGACGTGAAGGATGCAATGATAGTCGGACAGACAGGGGCCGTGCCCATGTCTGAGGTGTGCGATGTGGTTTCGTGCGGCGGTCCGAACACCATCTCACGAGAGAATGTGCAGCGCAAGCTAGTTGTATCGGCCAACGTGAGCGGACGTGACGCCATGAGTGTGGTTGAGGATATAAAATCCGTTGTAGCCAAAGAAGTCACGCTGCCTGAGGGGTACCGCATTGAATACGGCGGCCAGTTCGAAACCGCCAAGGCTGCGTCACGGACACTAGTGCTGGTGTTCGTGCTGTGCCTACTGGTGATATACCTACTGCTTTACACTGAGTTCCACAACCTTACACTCTCACTCATAGTATTGCTTAATCTGCCGCTGGCTCTTATCGGGGGCGTGATAGCTGTGAAGCTGTCGTCAAACCTTATGAGCATACCCGCCATCATCGGCTTTATAACCCTCTTCGGCATAGCCACACGCAACGGAATCCTGCTTATAGCGAAATACCAGCAGGCGGCAGGCGGCATCCATCACTCACCGGACAACATAGAGGCGGTTGTAAAGCAGGGGTCGCTTGACCGGTTGAATCCCATCATAATGACCGCCCTTACCACAGCCTTGTCACTGATACCCATGATATTGGCTGCATCAAAAGCAGGCAACGAGATTCAGGCTCCCATGGCGATAGTGGTGCTCGGCGGACTTTTTTCTTCCACTCTACTCAATATTTTTGTAGTTCCCGTCGTTTATATATGGTATGTTAATAAAAAGCAACAGAAAAAAACTGATGTGGCGTAGTTTTATGCTATGCATGCTTATGTGTCTGCCGCTACTAACGGCAAACGCACGCAGCATTGATAGCATTGAGGCTAAATCTATTGCAGCACAATTTGCATACTTACACAACATCAACGGAACCCCTGTTCTGGTAAGAACGATTGAGAACGAACGTCTGTCGGAAACGGCAGTGTATGTCTTCAATATTTCCGAAAGCGGTTACGTGGTTGTGTCCGGCAACGACTGCGTACAGCCTGTCCTTGCATATTCAAACCGAAGAGCCATCGACTTCAACCACCTACCCGACGGACTTAAGAGTTATCTTTACATGCGAGCCGACGAGGTTTCATTTGCACAGAATAACAGTCTCTCTCCTAGCCCCAATACAGCGGCTCAATGGGAAGAGTTGAGGCTGGCAATGAATGGTTCGAAACAAAAGGTGCCCAACACTAAAGAAGCTCCTGAATATCTTATAAGCAGTACCTGGGACCAGTCCTGGCCATACAACATGTATTGTCCGGAAATAGACGGCAGCAACGCACTGGTCGGATGTGTCGCCACCGCACTGTCACAAATCATTCGATTCTGGGGGCACCCCGAGCAAGGCATCGGCAACACATCATACCTGTGTCACGCTTGTAATGAACGGCTCTCTATGGATTTCAGCACCGCCACCTACGACTACGAAAACATGCCCGACCAGCTGTATTACGAAAGCAGCGACGTTGAGAAGGATGCCGTCGCAACTCTGTGTTATCACGCTGGCGTAAGCGTCTGGATGCAGTATGGTGTCAACAGTAGCGGTGTAAACATGAGCAACATCGGTCACTACTGCACTCGTGCTCTGAAGAAAAATTTCGGGTTCGACTCCAATACAACCCATATTTGTTATCGCTCAACAATGAGTTCCGACAGATGGATAGATACCATACGGAACGAGATTGTAGAAAGCAGGCCTGTTTTTTATTGCGGCTATGACAACGACAGCCCTGGAAACGACGCCGGACACGCTTTCATCCTGGATGGCTATGACTCCACAAACTCCTTCTTCCACATCAACTGGGGCTGGAGCGGCAGTGGTGACGGATGGTTCGACTTATATAATTCAGAACTTAACGTTTATGGCTATCATTTCGCAGCACTGCAGGCCGCCGTTATTGGTATTCAGCCACAGGACACCACTGCTATTCCCGACCCGCCCGATCCACCTGACACCACAGATACTACAGACACTACAGGCATTTTCAATGTGAGCCAAACCAGCTTCCCGGCCATTAGTGTGTTCCCTAACCCTGCATCTAACACGGTCAACATCATATACGATGCCCGCAATATGAAATCTTCAAGTGCCTTTACTACAATTTCTGTTTCTGTCTATTCGTCAAGCGGGCAGCTTTTGAACACCCTACCGGTACCGCCATCAGACAATACCTGCTCACAGAAATGCATCGTCACTGTCGATGTTTCGAACTTCCCGCCAGGCATCTACTTCTGTTCTGCAGGTGGACATTCTGCCAAATTTGCCGTGATTAAATGAGACAAACCACCCTCTGCTATATAGAGCGCAACGGGCAGTATCTCATGCTGCACCGCACTAAGAAAGAGCACGATGCATCGCAGGGCAAGTGGATTGGTGTGGGCGGCAAATGCGAGGCAGACGAAAGTCCCGACGAGTGCATGATGCGCGAGGTGTCAGAAGAGACCGGACTGACTATCACCAGCTGGCGCTACCGCGGGATTGTAACCTTCATTTCGGACATCTGGCCCTGCGAATACATGCACCTTTTCACCGCCGACAAATGGCATGGCGAGCTGACCGACTGCAACGAAGGCGAGCTCCAGTGGATAGACAAGGCGTGTATTTTCGACCTCCCGCTTTGGGAAGGCGACAGGATATTTCTGCGGCTTATAATGGACAATGCGCAGCCCTTCTTCTCACTGAAGCTGACCTACGAAGGCGACGACCTGAAGTCAGCACGGCTGGACGGAAAGGAGATTTACGGCTAGCGGACGGTTGTTCCAAAATCAATAACCATACAACACACAATCATAATATTATGGACACGAGCGCACTTCACAAAATCGGTTACGGCCTGTACGTACTCATCGCACAGCACGGCGGCAAAGACAACGCCTGTATCATCAACGTGGCGCAGCAGGTCACCAGCGACCCGTTGCAACTCATGATATGCGTCAACAAGCAGAACCTGACCCACGACATGGTACTGAAAACGGCCAAGTTCAACCTCTGTCCGCTAAGCGAGGAGGCCACCATGAAACCTTTTGAACACTTCGGATTCCAGAGCGGTCGGAATGTCAACAAATTCGAGCATTGCGAAGTGGAGCTGCGCACCGAGAACGGCCTGCTCTACCTGCCCAAATACATCAACGCCTGCTTCCAGTGCGTGGTGACGAAAGCCATCGACCTCGGCACCCATACCATGTTCATCGCTAGGGTGATGGACGCCAAGGTGCTCAGCGATTCGCCCAGCATCACCTACGCCTACTACCAGCAGCACATCAAACCCAAGCCCGCCGAACAGCAGCCGGCAAGTGGAAAGAAACGCTGGGTGTGCGAGGTGTGCGGCTATGTATATGAGGGCGACGAGCTGCCAGACGACTACATCTGTCCCATCTGCAAGCACGGGAAAAGCGACTTCCGCCTCGTCGAGGGATAGAGCCCCTCAACGCACAGTAGAAAGCCTTGAAAGAAACGAAATATTCTCACGGACTATAGACGTAATGTAGTCCGTGAATCCGACGCCGCTCTCGTCGTGGAAGCCGATGGACATCGGCAGATAGTAGAACGGCAGCTCCTGACACTCGCTGTCGCACAGCGCCTTGCGCAGCCTTACGGCGTCCTTCTCGGTGGTGATGATTATCTTCGACTGGCTGTTGATGGCCTCAAACCGTTTCCTTATCTCCTCAATGTCCTTCGCCGTGAAGTCGTGATGGTCCGAAAACGACATGTGCTCCACACGTATCCCGCGCTGCTTCAGCTCAGCCAGCAGCGGGTCGGGGTTCGCAATGCCCGTCACGCACAGCATGTGGTGCACCTCCTCTATCGGCATCGCACTCTGACAACCCTCCAGCAGCGCCACCGGCTCCGCATATTCGATATACGAGAAGAACACCTTCTGATAGCTCTGAGCCCGCAGCCGTTTCGCTATCATGTGACGCTCGAGCGAGTTGAGCTTTTTCGGCGTTTTAGTGACGATTATCACGTTGGCGCGCCGCGAAGCCGCACGCGACTCACGCAGGTTGCCGAACGGCAGTATCAGGTCGTCCGAATAGAGGCGGCTGAATTCCGTAAGCAGTATGTTGATGGTCGGCTTCACGTAGCGGTGCTGGAATACATCGTCCAGAATAACCAGCTGCGGCGGCTGCTCCGTTGCCATCAACTGGTCTATCGCCTCCTTCCGCCATTTCGACACTACAGCCGACACCTGCGGATGCTTCTCTATCAGCATCGACACTTCGTCGCCAAACGTGCCCAGCATATCGGGAACCTCAGCTCCCGGCCCCGTTGACTCGCTGCCCTCGGACGTCTCCGGCTGATGTATTATGCACCCCGTGCTCTTCCTCTTATATCCACGGCTGACTACCGCTGTTACGTACCTCTCGGCGAAAATACCCAGCAGGTAGTCCGTCAGAGGTGTCTTACCGGTTCCTCCCACCGCTATGTTCCCCACTCCTATGGTGGTCACGGGCGGTATGCTCTGGCGCAGGACACCCAGCTCAAAGAGCAGGTTTCTCACAGCCACACACACTCCGTACCATATCGTTACCGGCAGCCCAAGCCATGCTATAGTCTTGCGAAACGACATGTCTTTTCTCTTCTCGTAAAACAATAAAATAACCTTCCGTCAGCGTCTTATTTCAGGTAGTACTCAACGGTTGTCACCACACGCACTTTCTTCATCTGCGGGGTCGTCTCGTCCAGGTCGTTCACCTCGAAGTAGCCCTGCGAAGCGGTACGCATCTTGCCGATCTTGCTGTGGCTGTTCTTGGCAAATTCCTCGGCGCTCTCGCGTGCCTTCACCAAGCTCTCCGCAATCATGTCGGGCTTAATCTCGTTCAGGCCCAGGAACTGGTAGTCGGCATAGCTGCTCACCAGTATGTCATCCTTCAGCAGGTCCGATTCCAGCGTGTTCTGCAGCTTCGTGATAACGTCCATCTTTGACGTATAGACGTTGATCGACTGGCTTGCCGTGTAGCGGTAGGTGATTTTCGACACGTCGTTGCTCCACGTGTAGCGGTCGTCCATGCTCGGGCTGCCGTAGAATATCTCCGAATCCTCTATGCCCGCCTCTTTCAGCTTGGCTATGATAGCCTGGTTGTGGCGGTCGATGATGTTGCGAGCCTCAGAAAGGCTGTTAGCCTTCTCCGAGTAGCTGATGCGGAACGCCACACGGTCGGCAGGCACCTCCCGCTCGCACAGTCCGCGCACCGACACCGTGTCGTCAAACGATTTGAAAGTCCTGACCGTGAACAACATCATCAGGCCAAGCACAAACGCTGCCACTATCAGGCTCACGCCTATAATGACGCTCTTTTTCGAGGATAACTGGTTTTCACTCATGATTAAAGGGTTTAAAATTTTTATCAATTAACGTAACAAGCCGCCGTATATTGCGTAAAAAATGAAATAAAAAGTGCCCACGCGGCACAAAAAAACATATAGTATTAAAACACACAAGCCATGAAAAGACTCAATTTAACCTTTCTGACCATAGCATCGCTCATCTCAATGGCTCTCACCTCCTGCATCGCCTACCGCCCGCAGGTTGTCGAAATGCCTCTCATCCACGAAAAAGGCGAACTCCAAGTCAACGGCAGCCTCGGCCTATCCGCCCCCTTCGGCGACGCCTGGCTGGGCGCCACCGTCTCCTACGGCGCCACCGACTGGCTCGCCGTTCAGGCCCACGCCAACTGGAACGGTGCCGCAGGCGGCTACGGTCAAGTCGCCGCAGGCGCATTCAAGGCTTGGAACAAAGCCGTACTCGAAGGCTACGTGGGCTACGGCCTCGGCGGCAACAACTGGAACGACAAGAACAACGGGCGCACCTTCTCCGCCCTCTATCACCTTCCATTCCTTCAGGCCGACTTCGGATGGGCGGGCCTAGCAAATGGCCACGTCGACATCGGCCTCGGCCTCAAAGCCGGCTGCCTCTTCCCCAACATCGTCAACACCAAGCCTGCCACCGAAACGCAGCCCGAATCCATCATGCGCTCCACCGTCCCGGCAGCACTCGTCGAGCCTCAGATCTTCCTCCGCGCTGGCGGCAAACGCCTCAAATGGACCCTCAACCTGGGCTACTGCTATCTCCGCGGCACCGGTTCCGACCCAGACCCCTTCGCTGGAGCCAACGCCATCTACATGCCTTTCACCATCAACACCGGCCTCACCTACGACTTCAACGTCATAAACAAATAGCACCTTCCTCCCACTCAACGCTCACTCAACTCTCACCCAATGAAGACAAAAACCCTAATTCTAACCCTATTCATCTGCATCACAACCCTTTCCGTCGCCCAGGAAACCTATACCTATACAACAAGAGGCGATCAGGAACTCAAACTCGACATCTACCGTCCCTCCAACCCCCGCCCCGATCACGCCACGGTGGTCTATGTCTTCGGGGGTGGATTTGTGGTAGGTGCGCGCAACGACAGCATGTCCGTCAAAGCATGCCGTATTCTGGCCGACCGCGGCTTCACCGCCGTATCCATCGACTATAGGCTCTGGCTCAAACGCATGTCCCCCGACAATATCAAGTGGACGAAGGTCTTCGACTACTTCGACAGCTCCATCCGCGTCGCCACCGAAGACTGCTGTGCCGCGCTGCGCTACCTCGTTGACAACAGCGGACAACTAGCCATCGACCCATCGAAGATAATCCTCACCGGTAACAGCGCAGGTGCCGTAACCATACTCCAAACCGACTATTGCCGCGCCAATTCCCGTCTTGAAGCCTCCGTATTGCCCGAAGGCTGGAAACCTGCCGCCGTAATACCATACGCCGGAGCCGTTTTTGAGACACAAGGCAAACTGAAATACAAAACCCCCCCAGCACCCACCTGTTTCTTCCACGGCACCGAAGACAAGATAGTCTTCTACAAAACATTCCATGTAGGCAAGCACCGGCTGGCCGGTGCCTCATGGCTCGCCAAGCACCGCTTCAAGAAAAACCGCTACCCCTACTGGATTATGCGTTTCAAAGGCCGCGGACACGAAGTTGCCGGCTACCTCCCCGACACCATCCATGAGTTTGAGGCATTTGTAAATGCCGCCCTTGCCGGCCGCGTCACCTACTACGACGCCAAGTGCGAAGACGAAGCCCTCAAGCCCAACAAATGGACCAAGATGAACATCATTCAGCTCTACACCCGATGACGAACAAGATAGAAATCATGGCTCCCGTCGGCTCTTACGAGTCTCTGATGGCTGCCATCCAAGCAGGTGCCGACTCGGTTTACTTCGGTGTGGGCAAACTCAACATGCGCTCACGCTCGGCCAACAACTTCTCCCTCGACGACATGCAGCGTATCGCCGACACCGCACGCCAGCACGGAGTGCGCACCTACCTCACCGTGAACACCATCATCTATGACGACGAACTCGATGAGATGCGCGCCATCATAGACAAAGCCCGCGAGGTAGGCATCTCCGCCATCATAGCCTCCGACTTTGCCGTGATGGAGTACGCCCACAGCATCGGCGTCGAAATCCACGCCTCCACACAGTGCAACATTTCCAATCTGGAAGCCGTACGCTACTACTCCCGCTTCGCAGATGTTGTAGTTACCGCCCGCGAACTCTCACTGAAACAAGTTGCAGACATAACCAAAGCCATAGCCGAACAGGACATCCGCGGACCCAAAGGCGAACTGGTGCAGATAGAGGTCTTCGCCCACGGTGCCCTCTGCATGTCGGTCTCTGGCAAGTGCTACCTTAGCCTTGACAACTACAACTACTCCGCTAACCGCGGAGCCTGCTTGCAGCTTTGCCGCCGCGAGTATCTGGTCAAAGACCTCGAGTCCGACATTGAGCTAGTGGTGGACAACAAATACATCATGTCGCCCAAAGACCTCTGCACCATCGGTTTCCTCGACAAGATAGTAAAAGCCGGTGTGAGGGTGTTGAAAATCGAAGGACGTGGCCGCAGTGCCGACTATGTGCAGACAGTCGTGACATGCTATAAAGAGGCGTTGAATGCAATCGAGGCTGACCGGTACACACCTGAACTGATAGACAGACTCACCGAACGGCTTCGTACAGTATTCAACCGCGGTTTCTGGGACGGCTACTATCTGGGACGCAAAATGGGCGAATGGGCCGAGCGCTACGGCTCGCAGGCTACTGAAAATAAAGTATTCCTCGGTGTCGTGACCAATTATTTCAATCGCATCGGTGTCGCCGAAGCCAGAATGCAGACCTCAGAATCATTATCTATAGGCGAAGAGGTTATGATAACCGGCCAAACAACGGGAGTTTACCGTGGCACTATCACAGGACTACGTCTAGACAGTGGCGAAGTACAAAAGGTAACGCAAGGCGATGTTTTCAGTTTCAAGACAGGATCTCCTGTTCACCGAGGCGACAAGCTATACAGGGTTGACAAGGTAATTGACGAGTTTTAAGCCAAACCCGTAGCGAGCGACTAATCGCAATATAAAGTAATCAGGCGGCCCCAAATGGATGCCGCCTGATTTCTCTGATTCGTATTGTCTCTATGCTCTTATTTGTCGAGCTCCTGCTGACGGAGATGCTGAACATAGATGGCATGGAGCTTGCGCTCACGTGCTACCACAGAAGGTTTGGTGAACTGCTGACGGCGACGGAGTTCTTTTACGGCTCCTGTCTTGTCAAATTTTCTTTTGAGTTTCTTCAACGCTCTTTCGATGTTGTCACCTTCTTTAATTGGAACTACGATCATTGTAAATACCTCTTTCTTGTTAAAGGATTAATAAAAAATTTTAACTGTCTTCAAACTTAGAATTTGAAATGGCCCTGTGCTGCTGCATCGGAAAGTGCTGCAAGAACACCTTTCTTATTGATGATACGCATACCTTTTGCTGAAACCTTGAGTGTGATCCACATATCCTCTTCGGGGATGTAGAATTTTTTTGTCTGGAGGTTGGGCGAGAAGGTGCGCTTTGTATGGATGCGCGAATGGGAAACATTGTTACCAACAACAACTTTCTTTCCAGTAATTTCACAAATCTTTGACATGGTGTATAATTTTTTTTGTTTATATACGTTTTAATGTATCTAATGAGGGTATTCCCATCGGAAAACGGATTGCAAAAGTCGTATTTTTTTTCAACACAGCAAAACATTTTAATGGGTTCAATAAATATTTAACAATTTTTTAACATTTTGCTAATCGTATAATAAAATAAATCAACATAATAGATATAAACACAAAAACGGTTTTAACATAGATTTTTCAGGCAGTTACAAGTGATTTTGGGGTTTATTTACTAAAGTGCAAGTGAATTTTTCAACATTTTATTGAGAAGAAACTATAATAGGAAAAGACTAAAATTTAAACATTATGATAGGAGTCAACAAAGTTATTTTAATCGGAAATTTGGGAAAGAACCCCGATGTGGTCACTTTTCCCTGTGAAGCAAGAGCCGACGGTACAACGACGGTAAAAAAAGCAACCTTCCCATTGGCGACAACGGAACTTCATCGCAACCGCGAGGGGGAGAAAACAGAGGTGACGGAGTGGCACAATGTAGTATGCTGGCGTGCGCTGGCAGACATAGCAGAAAAGATTCTGCACAAGGGAACGCAGTTGTATGTGGAAGGACACCTGCAGACACGTTCGTGGGAGGACAAGGAGCACAACAAGCGCTACATCACAGAGGTGGTTGCTGACAACTTTGTGGTGATCGGCAATCGCCAACGCAACGAAGAGAACCAACAACCAGCGGCAAACAACGACCCGCTGGCATCGATACTCAACGAAAATACGGAGCCGCTGAGCGACTTTCCATTCTAAACCAGGGGGGGGGTATTCCTGAGGTTTACTGAAGTAGAGGTCCGCAGCAATGCTGCGGACCTCTACTATTATCTGGAGGGAAAGGATATTAGATGTGCAATCAAAGAGGGAAAGAAATACCAGAGATGCTGTACTATCTTCAACAAGAGTGGTCAATATTATAATAGACGTGGGGATTTAATCACATTCTGTCGGAAAAACAGTCCGCATTGTATCCCATTGAAACGAGAATTGGTTGTATAATAAAAGAAGAGAGCCGTTGAAACCAACGGCTCTCTTCAGCTGCTTTTTATCTATCCTAAGATTATTCGATCTCGCGGTAGAAGGAAACACGGCGGTCGATAGCGCAAGCGCCATCACCGAAGACGATGGTCTTGCCCTTACCCTCGGTAGTGAGACGGTCCTCAGCAATGCCATACTTGTTGACAAGCATTTTCTTGACATTCTCGGCACGTTTCTCGGAGAGTTTCTGATTGACTTCGTCGGAACCGGTAGCATCGCAGAAACCAACAATCTTGAGTTTGAGATCCTTGTCCTCGTCCATAATCTTGGCGATGGTCTTGACCTTGACCTGTTCGCCAGCGGGAACCTCGGACTGATTGGTAGCGTAGTTGATGGAGAACGGCATAGCGTAGTATTTAAGCTGGTCGGCCTTCATCTGGTCAATACGTTTCTGGAGTTCGCTGTTGGCGGCGTCGTTATTGTTCTTCTTGCACATGGCGAGCTCGTTCTCGAGGTCGTTCACACGGTCTTCAAGACGGCGCTCGTTCTGTTTGCATGAGGCGAGCTCGGAAGCGAGGTCGTTGATCTGGTCGTTGAGAGCGTCGCAGTTGTTGGCGGCGTTTTTCTGAGCGAAGAGCTCCTGGTCGGCCTTGGTGAGGCCGAAGTTGTACATATAGCCAAGGCCTACATAAGCGTTGCAGGCTCCAATCTCTGAGCTGCCGGAGAACCAACGTTTGGGATGCACGACGTCATAAACACCTACGAGACCATCGATGAAGATGGTGGAGTGTTTGCTGACATACCAGTCGAACTCCATACCGCCACGTGAATAGAGGCTCCATTTGCCATTTGCACCAGAGCCACCCAGAAGGAAGCTGATGCCGTTACCGGCCATGATGAAGAGGTCAACCTTGCGGTCGGGATCGTAGCTGATGGCGTTCATCAGCGACCACATCATGTCGGCACCTGCGGCAGCGTAACGGTCGGCGGGGCCGTTAGCGTCTTTGGTGATTCTCGGAACACCGAGATAAAGTCTGACGTTCCACAGGGGGTGGAATTTCTTCTGGAAGAAGCCGTGGGCACCGAGACCGAGAGAACGGTAAATAGAGCCGTTCTGCTGGTTCATCTGAATGTTCAGACCGAGATCAGCACCGATTGACCAGTTGCTCCAGAACCCCACACGCGGGTAGTCTTGCACTCTTGGTTTCTCCTTGTCCTGAGCAAAAGCGCTCATAGAGAAACTCAAAATGGACAGCAGCAATCCAAATTGTAAAAATTTCTTTGTCATTTGTGTTTGATTTTTAACGCGTAGCGTTTTTGTTAATAGAGGTTCTTAACTGATGAATCTCCGTGTGGGAGAACCCAATGCCCATACTTCGACTTGATAGTTTCAAATTGCAAAAGTACTTATTTTTTTTGAACAAGGGAATCTTACGGCGATATTTTTTCACATATCGGTGTTAATAGCTTGGATGACAGAGCTATGACATCTTGAAATTTCCGTCAGAAATGATGGTGATTGACAAGAAACAGTAATGTAATGGAAATTTGTATGCGTGAATTTTGAACATTTTAGAATGACTTGGGGAATCGATATGGGTATTGACATTATGTCAAGTATATGCCAGGCGTTCGATACGGAGGCGGAAAAGAATGAGCCGAAAGGAGTCGGTACAATCGTCGGTTGAATGGGATCACTTTGCGTTGCCATGAAAAGACGTGGTTTCCGCAACAGAAAGTAATGGCAATCATTTAATTAATCATGAGAACACAGATGATAAATGGTGAAAATCAAAGTATTGAACATGGGGCCTAGGACTTTTGTAGGACATTTGTAGGTGTTTTGTAGGACTGGGATAGGAGGTTTGTAGGTACTTGGAAGGTACTTGAAAGGAACAAAGGAGGTGGTGGGGAAAAGATGATTTTTAAGGTTGGATATACCAATGGCGAGGTTGATACGTTAATATATAATAGGTCGTAGCTAACATTTGACAGTCACTAACAAACACATACGGATATGAGTCACATAAAACTTAACTTGGAGTCATTGTCGAAATTTGTCGGCAAAGCAGAGATAGAAGGTATAGGCAGCGAGATTGCGGCAGCGAGAGAGGTTCTGATGAGCGGCAATGGGGCTGGGAACGACTTTCTAGGATGGGTGGATTTGCCAACGAGGACGGACGAGTCGTTGGTGGAACGGGTGGAGCAAGAAGCAGAGAGACTAGCCAAGATGTCAGAGACGGTGGTGGTTATCGGCATTGGAGGGTCATATCTGGGCACCCGAGCCGTAGTGGAGGCACTGGCAACAAACGACCGCAAAAAGAATGGGGCGAACATTGTTTATGCCGGACACACGATGGATCCAGACTATTACGCACTGTTACTGAAGAGGCTTGACAAAGAGGATTACTCGGTGGTGGTAATTTCGAAGTCGGGCACCACGACGGAACCCGCGATAGCGTTCAGGCTTATCCGGCAGCATCTGGAGAAGAAGTACGGCAAAGAAGATGCGAAGAAGAGGATAGCAGTGGTGACGGACGAGAGAAAGGGAGCACTGCACTCGATAGCAGGCGCCGAAGGGCTGCCGCAGTTTGTGATACCCGACAATGTGGGAGGACGGTTCTCGGTGCTGACGCCGGTTGGGTTGCTGCCAATAGCAGCAGCGGGGTATGACATCCGGAATCTTCTGAAAGGGGCACGGAAGATGCAGAAGGAATGCGCGGAGGCGAAGAGAATGGAGGAGAGCCCGGTGATGACTTATGCGGCGATACGCAACATACTATACCGCAAAGGATACAAGATTGAAGTGCTGACATCGTTCAAATATGGCTTACGTTATTTCAGCGAGTGGTGGAAACAGTTGTACGGCGAGAGCGAGGGGAAGGAAGGCAAAGGGATACTGCCCTGCAGCATGAACTTTACGACAGACCTGCACTCTTTGGGACAATATATGCAGGAGGGGGAGCGGATACTGTTTGAGACAATGATGGAGGTGAAGGAATCGACAAGAGAATACACAGTGCCGAACGACGCGGAGAACATAGACGGACTGAACTACATAGCCGAAAAGACTATGACTTATGTGAACAACAACGCACTGAATGGGACACGCAAAGCTCACTATGACGGAGGTGTACCAGTGATAGGGATGGAGATAGAGAGAATAGACGAGGAGGTACTGGGCGAGATGATATACATGTTCGAATATGCTTGCGCGGTAAGCGGCTACACACTCGGAGTCAACCCATTCAACCAACCAGGCGTGGAGGCATACAAGACGAATATGTTCAGGCTGCTGGGTAAGCCGGGATTCTAATTAACTTGTGAATTTGCAATTATGTTAATGTGATAGTGAGGACAAAAGAGACTATCAAACAACAATAGATTCAAAAATATGGACACACAGAAATACAACGCACGCGGGGTGTCGGCCTCGAAAGAAGATGTACATAACGCGATAAAGAACATAGACAAAGGAATATTCCCTAAGGCATTCTGCAAGATACTGCCCGACTTTCTGGGTGGAGACGCTGAGTACTGCAACATCATGCATGCCGACGGCGCAGGCACAAAATCATCGCTAGCGTACATGTATTGGAAAGAGACGGGCGACCTGTCGGTGTGGAAAGGTATCGCGATAGACGCGGTGGTGATGAACCTGGACGACCTGCTGTGCGTGGGAGCCGTTGACAACATACTGCTCTCGTCAACCATCGGACGCAACAAGAACCTTATCCCCGGCGAGGTGATAGCAGCTGTGATTAACGGCACCGAGGAGTTTCTGGCGGAGATGCGCAAACTGGGCATCGGCATCTACCTCACAGGCGGCGAGACCGCCGACGTGGGAGACCTGGTGCGGACCATCATAGTGGACTCCACCGTGACCGCACGCATGAAACGCAGCGAGGTGATAGACAACGCGCATATCAAGGCTGGCAACGTGATAGTGGGACTTGCCTCATACGGTCAGGCCACATACGAGAACGCCTACAACGGCGGTATGGGGAGCAACGGGCTGACCTCTGCAAGGCACGATGTGTTCTCCAAACTCTATGCCGAGAGATACCCGATGTCGTATGACCAGGCATTGCCCGCAGAGGTGGTCTATACCGGACACAAGAAGCTGACCGAAGCTACCGAGGTGGCAGGCGTGGATGCCGGACACATGGTGCTTTCGCCGACAAGGACGTATGCACCCGTGATACGCAAGATACTGGACGGCTACAGGTCTAAGATCGACGGCATGATTCACTGCAGCGGAGGCGCGCAGACGAAGGTGCTGCATTTCGTAGATGACCTGCATGTGGTGAAAGACAACCTCTTCCCCACCCCACCGTTGTTCAAGATGATACACGAGCAAAGCGAGACCGACTGGCAAGAGATGTACAAGGTGTTCAACATGGGTCACAGGATGGAGATATACACGGACGAGAGCACCGCAGCGGACATCATAGAGATAGCGAAATCGTTCAACATAGACGCACAAGTGATAGGCCACTGCGAGGCAGCGGAGAAGTCACATGTGACGGTAACGAGCGAATACGGAAAGTTTGAGTATTGCTAAGAACCTGTTTACAACATGGAGATACGACCTTACCGACATGAGGTAAAATACTACGAGTGCGACCGAATGGGAATCACGCACCACAGCAACTATATACGTTTTATGGAAGAAGCACGGGTGGACTGGATGGACCAGCTAGGTTTCGGCTTTGAAAAGATGGAAGCAGAAGGAGTAGTATCGCCCGTTGTGAGCGTGGAATGCCGATACCGCCAGCCCTCGACATTCAAAGACGTGATAGAGATAACCGTCACCGTTGCCGAAACGACACCGCTGAAGGTCATCTTTGCATACACAATGACAGTAACTGGAAAAACGATATGCACAGCGACAAGCACACACTGCTTCCTTGAGAACGGGCGCCCAATTTCGCTTGAGAAACGATTCCAGGAGTTCTACAAGCGAGTGATGCAGGTTGGGAAATAGGCTGTTGCCGCATACTGTCATTTGTATGACAGCGAAAAACACACCGATGAACGAGCTATACAAAAGCAGACCAGAGAACAGGGGTGGCGCGTTGCTGGTGGTGTTTGCCGTGTGCGTGGTGGTGGGGTTGATTACTGTTGTCATTATGGAACGTCCATCAACGTCGGATTGGCTTGCCGTGGCCGTATTGATGCTTGTGTTTACAACGTGGACAGCATACTTGCTAGACGAGGCAATATGGCAAATATGCGGAGTAGAGACATGCGAATACGACGATGAATGGATATACGTGACGAAAAAGAAACTAGTAAGGTGGAAATGGAGAATAAGATGGAGCGAAATATCGGATGTGTCAGTATATAACCACCATGCTTTATGGAAAGCCATTACATACAACACGCTGGCTGGCAAATCGCAAGAGAAATTAGTTATCAGCTACGACAAGGAGAGAAAGCTCAGGTGCGGCACAAATCTTACAGAGAGACAATGTCAAGAAGTGATGAAAACCATCGAAAACCGGATCTTGGCAGAAAAAAAATAGCAAATTTATGGACGAAGGATATATCAACATAGTCGGTGCTAGCGAGAACAACTTGAAGGAAGTGTCGCTTCAGATACCAAAACATAAGATTACGGTTTTCACCGGAATATCAGGGTCGGGCAAGAGTTCGCTATGTCTGGACACGATAGCAGCCGAGAGCCGTAGGGAGCTGAACGAGACGTTTCCGAGTTTTGTGCAACAGTATCTGCCCAAATATGGACGTCCCAAAGTGGAGCGCATAGAGCAGATGCCGGTCACGATAGTGATAGACCAGAAAAAACCGGCTAACAACAGCCGTTCGACAGTGGCGACATATACAGATATCTATGCACTACTGCGGTTGCTGTTTTCGAGGGTGGGCGAGCCGTTTATAGGCTACAGCGACACCTTCTCGTTCAACCACCCGAGCGGCAGTTGTCCTCGCTGCACAGGCCTAGGGGAAATACGAGAGCTGGACATCCACAAGCTCGTAGATTTCGACAAGTCGCTCAACAACGAAGACACAATACACTATATTGCATTTGGTAAAGGAGGCTGGCGCTGGATCCGTTATGCCAACAGCGGACTCTTCGACCTGGACAAGAAAATCAAAGACTATACACCTGAAGAACTTGACCTATTCCTCAACTCGCCACAAATCAAACTGAAGAATCCACCCGCCAACTGGCCAAAAAGCGCGAAATACGAAGGACTAATCCCACGCATGTATCGCAGCATCATCAATTCGGAAGAGGGGCTGCTCCACGCCTCGGTGATTAACCCCATGCTGACCATGGGGATATGCCCCGACTGCGGAGGTTCACGTCTGAACGAGCGAGTGAGGAATTGCAAGATAGAGGGTGTGAACCTGGCCGACGTGATGGAGATGCCGATAGGCGACGCTCTAGAGTGGACAAAAAGACTTGAGCACAAGCTGGCGGTGGATATACAGCGGGAGCTGGTAAAGCGGCTGCAGGCGCTGGTGGATATAGGGCTGGGGTACCTGTCGCTGGGGCGCGGCACTGGGTCGCTGTCGGGCGGTGAGGCGCAGAGAATAAAGATTGCGCGGTATATCAACTCACCGCTGACGGATATGGCGTATGTGCTGGACGAGCCGAGCGTAGGACTGCATCCACAGGATATAGCGAGACTGAAACGGTCGCTGTTACACCTCCGCGATCACGGCAACACCGTATTGATAGTGGAGCACCACCGCGAGATAATATCAATGGCCGACCACATAGTGGACATGGGGCCGGGGGCCGGAAACCACGGAGGAGAGATAACCTACGAGGGCGACTATGAAGGACTGCTGAAGTCGGACACCACGACAGGACGCATGTTGCAACACCAGACACTGTTCAAACCACAGGTACGACGACCGCAGGGGTGGTATGAGATTAACAATGCAAAACTGCACAACCTCAAAGGCCTCACACTGCAGATTCCGAAAGGTGTTATGACGGTTATTGCAGGCGTGGCCGGCTCGGGCAAAAGCTCTCTGATGGATTATTTTATCAGCAGTCAGCGGTCGTCGGTCAGCAGTCAGCAATCGAACATCATTTTTATCGGTCAGCACAATATCGGCATCAACCTCCGCAGCACACCTGCCACCTATCTCAACATCTCCGACACCATACGAAAACTCTTCGCCAAGGCCAGCGGCAAGTCCATGCAGCTTTTCTCTTTCAACAGCACAGGCGCCTGTCCGGCTTGTAACGGCAAGGGGATCATCGTGTCGGATATGGCCTTTATGGAATCCATCGAGACAGAGTGCGAAGTGTGTCACGGAACGCGCTATAACAACGAAGCACTCAGCTATCGTTACCACGACAAGTCAATCGCTGAAGTGATGGACCTCTCCATCGACGAGGCCCTCCTCTTCTTCAAAGGACAGCCTTTCGAGCCTCAGCTCGAGGCTCTCTCCAAGGTGGGGCTCGGCTACCTCCACCTCAACCAGTCGATGACCACCCTCTCGGGTGGCGAGCTCCAACGTATCAAGCTCGCCGACAACCTCTACCGCAAGGGTGAGCTCTACATCATCGACGAGCCGACGGACGGGCTCCATCTCGACGACATCCAGCGCCTCCTCGCCCTCTTCAACGAGATGACCGACCGAGGCAACACGCTGATATTGATAGAGCACAGCCTCGATGTGATGAAAAATGCCGACTACCTTATCGAACTTGGTCCCGGCGGCGGCAACTCCGGCGGCAACCTCCTCTTCGCCGGCATCCCCCAAGGCATCCTAAACTGCGAATCCTCCGTAACCCGCAAGTTTTTGGAATAGTTTTTTTATAGCATGCCTCTATGGTTCGTTTCAATAAGATTTTGGGATTTGTAGTAATCGTGATGTTTGTGCTTATTGGCAACATCATAGACGCGGCCGCTCAGGAGCGGAATTGTGTTGTGACGGGACGGGTGGTCGACAGCGAGCATAAGGCTGTGGAGTTTGCCGCAGTAGCGGTGACCGACAGCACGGGCAAGGTGGTGTCGGGCGCACTCAGCGACGCCGACGGACGCTTTGTCTGCAAGGTGGCACAAAGATCGATACCCTATACCCTTACTATCGAGCTGTTGGGTTTTGCAAAGTTCAGGTCATCCCTTAACGCTACAAAGCAGAAGGTAGAACTCGGCATGGTGGTACTGGAGGAGTCGCCTACGATGCTGAAAGAGGCGGTGGTGACGGCTGAGGAGGTCGACAAGCGGGCGACGGTGGAACACACCACAATCAAAACCTCGGCGACGGCTGCTGCCACAGGTAATGTGTCGGACATACTGCGCAACGCCTCGTCAGTTACGTTCGAGGGCGACGGCTCGATATCCATACGTGGAAACCGCAACGTGCTCATCCTTCTCGACGGTGTGCCTACGACGGTATCGGATCTGAACGCAATACCGTCGTCGAGCGTCAAAAGCATAGATATAGTCACCAATCCTGACGCTTCATACGATGCCGAAGGGACAGGTGGCATCATCAACATAGTGTCGACGAAAGAGCGGGCGGATGGATTGAGCGGAGCCTTCTCGGCCAACTACGGATTCAACCATTTTGCCAACGTGAGTGCGGCTCTTGCCTACAACACAGCCAAGGCGTCGTACAGATTCAACTATTCGGGCAAGTATGAGGACGACATCGTGAAGGGAACTCTCGACCGAGTGGTGGACAGCAGCTCGACGCACCAGCAGTTCCGCTCGAACCGCTACACTTTTAACAACAACATAGGATTGGGGGCGGACTTCAGGATTGACAAACGTAATACCCTGAACGTGGACCTGAAATGCATCATACCACGACTTAACATACGGCAGGAGCTCGAAAACAGCATTATCAGGAATGGTGTGCAGACGGACGAGAGCCGCAATAGCGACATCTCGTGGAACCGCGAGAACATCGACGCCTCTGTGGGTTACAGCCACGTGATGAAACCCGAAGTGTCGGATTTCTCACTTAGGGCGTCTCTCTCGAAGATTTGGGGCCATCGTCCGTCGTACTACTATCTCGAAGGCTCGCCGGTGGGCAAGTCCAACTCGGGCGGCAGCCCTCTTATAGCCTCTCTGCAAGGCGATTTCCACCACAAGATCAAGGTGGGAAGGTTCGCCTACGGAGCCAAGATGACCTACCGCAGAAACGACATATACCACCAGTTCTACTCGATGGTCAGCGGTGACTGGCAGTATTCTGGGCAGCTGAGCAACGACCTCGTACACCAGGAGTATATACCAGCCCTTTATGTTATGTTCACGTCGAAACCCATAGGGCCGTTCAGCTACAAGGCGGGACTTCGCGGTGAGGGGAGCGTGGTGCTGCTTCACAGCGAGAGGGAGAAGGTTGATACCGCAACATACGATTTCTTCCTGGCTCCCACCTTTTCGGCCACCTACGACATCACACAACGGCAGCGGTTGTCGCTTGCTTTCTCAAGACGAGTGGGAAGGCCGACCTACCCGCAGCTCAACCCTTATATGAGTATGGTGGATGCCAACACTTTCGAGCAGGGGAACATGCGGCTGAAGCCCGAAAAGACATCGAAGCTGGACCTCTCTTACTCGCTCAACTCGAAGTACGTCAACCTCTTCGCCGACCTGTATCTGAGCTATAGCAGAAACTATATCTCGCAGATAACCAGTATATCTGGCAGCCGTCTTGTTACCACCTACATCAACGGCAGCTCGGACATGAGGACAGGATGCGACGTGACACTCAAAGTGAGGCCGGCCAAGTGGATGACAGCAAGCTTGAGTTCCAACACCTACTTCGTCGAGACAAAAGGCACATACGGGCAGGTGAGGGTGGACAACCGCGGATGGACCAACAACAGCAACATCCTGCTCGACTTCATGCCCATCAAAGGCATGGACATACAGTTGCAGTATTTCCTCACCACTCCGCAGTATTTCCCACAGCTCACCACCTCTCTGACACACTATATGAACATCGGCATACGGCAGTCGTTCCTGAAAGGGGCTCTGACCGCCTCACTGCTTTTGACCGATATGCTGAACACCTACAAGTGGGAGGTGCATACTGAGGGAGGTGTGTTCGACCTGACGAACAGCAGCATACACAAAAGCAGAATGCTCTGGGTAGGGTTGAGCTATAACTTCAACTCCTTCAAACAGAAAAAAGGAGAGGTGAAGTCGGAGACAGATCGAAGCGTAATAAGATTGGGATTATAAGCTCACGACAGCGTCGCAGCAATCTTGTCGGCATTCATGCTTCGAGCTGAGGCGTCGAAGATATCCTTATATAATCCTCCTTGCTTGTACACCTCGTCGGGTGTTCCGTGTTGCGCAACATGACCAGTATCGAGCACGTAGATATAATCTGCGTCGATTATTTGTCCTATATTGTGGCTTATCACTATCACCGTCCGTCCTTCCTTTATCGCATCTATCGAGTTCTTTATCTGCTCGGTGGCGATAGCGTCAAGGCTGGCGGTAGGCTCGTCGAGGAAGATGATGGGCGGGTTCTTGAGAAACATGCGCGCTATCGCTATCCTCTGCTGCTGTCCTCCGCTGAGCTGTAGTGCGTTACTCTCAAACCCGTCTGGCAACGCCTCTATCTGCTCGTAGATATAAGCTTTCTTCACCGCCTCTTCCACCTGCTCTCTCGTCGCCTTCGGGCTTCCATACCTTATGTTCTCTTCTATGGTGCCGCTGAAGATATGGTTCTTCTGCAACACCAGCCCTATGTTGTCTCTCAGGAATTCGGTATCCCACTCTCCCAGTGGCACTCCATCGAGGGTGATACTCCCTTCGTCGGGTGAGTAGAATTTATCCAGGAGGTTCACTATCGTGCTCTTTCCCGCTCCGCTCAACCCCACCAGAGCCGTCGTCTTCCCCGCCTCTATGTGCATCGTGAGGTCCCGTATGGCGTGGGTACCGTTACCATAGGTAAACTCCACGTTCCTCAGGTTGAAGTCTCCCCTTACAGCCTCCGGCTTGTGGTTGCCCGACACCTCCACCTCCTCGTCGTTGTCCAGTATTCCGAAGAACCCTTCGGCATAGATGAGTGCGTCGTTCAGGTCGTCATAAATACGATGCAGCTGACGTATCGGAGCGCTGACATTGCTGAAAAGCAGCACGTGGTACATGATCTTACCTATAGTCATGCCCGGATAGTCGATGAGCACCAGGTATGCGGTAAGTATGATTATCAGCACCGTGCCTATCTGCTCCACGAAGGTTTTTAATCCTTCGAACAAAAAGGATATCCTTCGGGTCTGCATCTGTTGGTCGGTCGAGTCGTTCTGTAGTTTAGCCTGCTTGTCGGCCTCCACCCGTTCGCGGTTGAATGATTTTATAACCGTTATGCTCTCCAGTATGTTCATTATGCCGTGGTTCAACGCCTGGTGCGTACCGAACACCCGTCGTCGCCATCCTTTCATCCTCGTCCCCTGCCGGGCGGTTATGACGAAGTAGACCGGTATCACAGCCAGCGCCACCAGCCCCACATACACGTTGGCGGCGAACATCAACCCCAACGCCATCACTGCGCTGGTGAAGAGCGGCAGTATGTCAATAAAAAAGTTTTTTACCGTATTGCTTAGGCTCATCACCCCTCGGTCTATCCTTGTCTGCAATTTGCCTGGCTCGTTGCCCTCTCCTCCGAAATAAGCCACACGGAAGGTCAGTATCCTGTCCACCACTTGCAACGAGAGGTCCCTGCTCACGTTGATGCGTATCTTCTCACCGAATATTCTCTGTCCGAAGGTTATCACCGCAGCCAGCAGCTCTTTCCCGAGCAATATGACGCTGACCAGCACCAGCAGTCTCGCCGCCTCGCTCCACTCGAACGACTCCCGATGCATCATCACGTTGATGGCATCCACCGCCCTGTCCAGCACCACAGCGTTGACCTGCGCCATAAGCGAGCCAGCGAAGGTCAGCACCAAAGTAACTATCAACAGCCAACGGTAGGGCAATACGAAAGGCATCAGCTTTCGCAGCAAAGCACCGATACCAAACTTGGCATTTGTATCCCCACCCGTCACCTTTTAAAATCTTAACCTTCCAAGCAAAACGAACCTTTTATCTATCACCCCACAAACTGCGCCACCCAGTCGCGCTCTTCACTACGGTTGGGGCCACTGTACTGTTCCGCATCGATATAGACTTCGAGCAGTTTTGCTTGTCCTTGGGAAAACAGTTCCACCGTCTCTGCCACAGCCGGCACCATCACACACTCACCGGCATGCATCGGCTCTATCGTGTCCATAGTCCTCACCGCCGCTATCCCTTCGACACACATATACACCACAAACGAATCGAGCTTCGAGAAATCCTTACGCATCGGTTTGTCCAGTGATATGAGGTTGGTGACGAAAAAGGGTGTGTTCACTATCTCCACCGTCTCGTTCTTGCGGTATTCGTATGCCGTTCGTGGCTCTTTCACCACGCTGTAGTCTATTGCGTCGAGAGCTTCGCTTACATGCAGCCCTCTCAGCTTCCCGTCTTTGTCAGGTCGGTTATAGTCATAGAGCCGGTATGTGCAATCCGACGACTGCTGTATCTCGGCAATGAGGAGCCCCTTGCCCAAGGCATGCACCCGACCGGCGGGGAGGTAGTACACATCACCGTTCTGCGGGTGTTCTACATGCAACTTCTTTTCCAGATGGCCCGATGCCGCATATTCGGCAATCATCTCTTTCGGCACCACCTCGTCGAAGCCGTCGATGATCTCAGCCCCTTCCTCTGCTTCCATCACATACCACATCTCGCTCTTCCCTCCAGTCATGCCTCTCTCCTGTGCCAACTCGTCGTCGGGATGCACCTGTATCGAAAGCTTGTCGCAGGCGTCTATCACCTTTATCAGAAGAGGAAATTCGTCACCATAGTGCTCATAGTTTTTCTCGCCGATAAGGTCGCCCATATATATCTCCAGCAGCTCGGCCAGGTTGTTCTCTGCCAATGGGCCGTTGGCGACTACAGACTCGTTGTCTTTCAACCCTGACAGTACCCACATCTCGCCACAGTTTTCGAGCGGTGTATAGTCGAAGCCCAGTGAGGCTATTTTATTGCCGCCCCAAACTTTTTTCTTGTAGAGCGGGAGGAATTTGAGAGGATAGAGCATAGGTGGATTCGATTGATTGCTTTTATTGTTTTTTTGACATGCAAAATTACATAAAATAAAAAGACCAATTATTGTTTTCGTCCATTTATCCCATTTCCCACACACTACCATCCCTGGTTTTCAGAGATGTCTTTCATATTATATCTGCCCGAATCGTATATGAATACCTTACATCACAACCGATGCTCCTCAATTCTTCGCGATGCTTAATACTGCACTGAACCCATAATTCACCTGGTGCGTGACTTTGTCCTGGCATGGCGTTGTGAGTTACGTATTGATTGGACTTGGGTGTTGAAAAAAAGTAAGAGAGGGAAGGGGAAATCTTGGTATCTTTGTACAAACACATTTATAGCGAGGGCAAGACTAAACAAGTAAGACTCACGAAGTTGTAATATGGAGGACACATACAAGACCATAGCAGGGAGCTCGGAGGGACTATACAAAGAGAAGGGTAGCAAGTTCTTGGCATTTGCGTACCATGTAGAGAACGAGGAGGAGGTGAAGTTGAGGCTTGGAGAACTTAGGAAGAAATACTACGACGCAAGACACCACTGCTATGCCTATTCTCTGGGTGCAAAACGCACAGCGACCCGGATGAACGACGACGGAGAACCGTCAGGAACAGGAGGAAAACCTATATATGGGCAACTGCTGTCTGTGGATGTGACGGATGTGCTGGTGGTGGTGGTGAGATATTTCGGTGGAGTGTTGCTGGGCACATCGGGGCTGGCAAACGCCTACAAAACGGCAGCTCGTGAAGCATTAGAGGCTGCGACGGTGGAGGAGCGGACAGTGGACGACCTATACGAGGTAAAGTTCAAATACGAGCAGATGAACGATGTGATGAAGATAGTTAAAGACTATGGTCTTACACTGAAGAAGCAGTTGTTCGAAATGGAGTGCAGCATAGAGTTCGCTGTGAGGCAAGGGAACAGCGAGCGAGTAAGGAAAGCGTTTGAGAACCTGCGGACTGTAAGTATAGAAATGATATAGAACAAGAAAAAATATGAGCGACAAATTGTTAGACCAACTAAACGAGGCGCAGCGCGAGGCTGCAGCATGCGTTGAAGGACCTATGATGATAATAGCGGGAGCAGGATCGGGAAAGACTCGCACACTTACCTACCGCATAGCTCACCTGATAGAGCTGGGTGTCGATCCGTTCAACATACTGGCACTGACCTTCACAAACAAAGCGGCTGAAGAGATGAAGGATCGAATCGTAAGCCTTGTGGGAAACAGCGCAAAGAATCTATGGATGGGGACGTTCCATTCAGTGTTTGCAAAAGTGCTGAGAGCTGATGCGGACAAACTGGGGTACATCCGGAGCTTCTCAATATATGACAACGATGACTCTAAGTCGATGATAAAGAGTATCGTTAAACAGATGGACCTTGATCCGAAAAGCTACAGCCCGGGGTATGTGCTGAGCCGTATCTCGATGGCGAAAAGCAACATGATAGGACCAGAGGACTATGCGAACAACCCTGAAATAATTCAGACCGACGTTACAGCCAAGAGACCGGAGATTGCCACAATATACAGCATGTACAACAAGCGACTGAGAAACTCTATGGCGATGGACTTCGATGACCTGCTGTTCAACATGAACGTGCTACTGAGGGATTTTCCGGATGTGCTGCTGAAGTATCAGAACAGGTTTCATCATATACTGGTCGACGAGTATCAGGACACAAACTATAGCCAATACCTGATAGTAAAGAAATTAGCAGCGAGATATGAAAACATCTGCGTAGTGGGCGACGATGCTCAAAGCATCTATGCCTTCCGTGGAGCCAACATACAGAATATCTTCAACTTCAAGCGCGACTACCCGAACATGCACCTGTTCAAGCTGGAGCAGAACTACCGCTCAACACAGAACATAGTGAACGCTGCCAACTCGATTATCTCAAACAACCGAGACCAGATACAGAAAGAGATATGGACCGACAACCTGCAGGGCAACCTACTGAGACTGATAAGGGCCAGCGACGAGAGGGACGAGGGAAATAAAGTAGCCGACTCGATACAGAACGAACGATTGGCAAACGACTTGGAATACAAAGACTTCGCCATATTATACAGAACAAACGCACAGTCGCGCTCGATAGAGGAAGCTCTGCGGAAGATGAATATACCATACAGAATCTATCAAGGACTTTCGTTCTACGGACGCAAAGAGATCAAGGACGTGCTGGCATACATGAAACTGGTGGTGAACAACCACGACAACGAGTCGCTGACGCGCATCATAAACTATCCTCCTCGCGGCATAGGACAGACAACCATGGACAAGATAATCACAGCGGCCAACGACAACGAGGTGAGCGTGTGGACTGTGTTGGAGAACCTGAAAGACTTTGGACTAGGCATCATGGTATCGACCGAACGCAAGATTGATGACTTTGTGTCGATGATAAGTCGCTTCACGTCGTCGATGTACAGCATTGATGCCTACAATCTTGCCCGGCATGTACTTGCCGCTTCAGGGCTGCAGAAGCACCTGCTTGACGACGACGATCCCGAAAACACCAACCGCATTGAAAACATTGAGGAGCTGCTGAACGCTGTCAAAGAGTTCTGCGACAGCGAAGACGAGATTACGCCAGACACAAACGAAGAGACATCCCCTGAGTTCAAGACTCTGGACCTGTTCCTGCAACAGGTGTTGCTGCTCACATCTGAGGACAAAGAGAAGGACAACCCCAACAAGGTATCGATGATGACGATTCACGCGGCCAAAGGACTGGAATTCCCTTACGTTTATGTGGTGGGTATGGAAGAGAACCTGTTTCCATCAATAATGTCACTCTCGTCGAGACCAGATCTTGAGGAGGAACGGAGGCTGTTCTATGTGGCGGTGACGAGGGCAGAAAAGCAGCTGACGCTGTCGTATGCTCAGACAAGATACCAGTATGGACAGCAATCATATCAGGAACTGAGCCGGTTTGTGGAAGAGATAGACGAACGGTATATAGAGATGCCTTCGCAGAGGAAACGGCTACCGGAGCCTGGACAACTGCCACGTGCCTTCTTCAACGCAGGAAAGCCCAAGCCGACAACCACCAGCCAGCGACCCGCTGCCAGCGGAAAGAGACAGTCATCGGTGCAAGGGCCCACCGCAGGCAACACTCCCGCCGAAATAAACCGCATACAGGTGGGAATGAATGTTGAGCATGGCAAGTTTGGAAGAGGCAAGGTGATGACGGTCGAAGGTGAAGGGGACAGCCGCAAAGCGATAGTCTTCTTCGACGGAGTCGGACAGAAACAGCTGCTGCTGAAGTTTGCAAAACTGACAATAGTGGAATGAGAGTAGTTATCCAACGAGTGAAAGAAGCCTCCGTCACAATCGGCGGCGAGATGGTCTCCTCAATAGGAGAAGGGCTGATGGTGCTGGTAGGCATAGAGGAGGCTGACGGTGATGAAGATATCGAATGGCTCTGCCGTAAGATAGTCAACATGCGTCTCTTCAACGACGATGATGGAGTCATGAACCTACCTGTAACATCGTTGAACAACGGTGGTATCCTGGTGGTGAGCCAGTTCACGCTAATGGCAAGTACAAAGAAAGGCAACAGGCCCAGCTATATCCGAGCCGCCCGCCCCGAGATATCCATCCCACTCTACGAACGCTTCGTAAGCCTCCTGTCACAGATATACGGCAAAACCGTACAGACCGGGCGTTTCGGAGCCGACATGCAGGTGGCACTGGTCAACGACGGTCCTGTGACAATTATTATCGACTCGAAAGAACGGCAGTAATAAAGCGATCCTTGCCGCGGAAATCTTTGTGTAATTCGCCAGTGAACCCGTAGTCACGGAGCATTTGCAGAGTTTCCTGCCCGAACCTCTCGTTTATTTCCATTGCAAGCAGGCCATCGGGAGACAAATTCTGTTGGGCGAAAGCAGTTATCTTACGATAGAAGAGCAGAGGGTCGTTGTCGGGGACAAACAGCGCCAATTGCGGCTCATAGTCCAAGACGTTGCGATACATAGACCCTTTCTCGGACAAAGTGATATAAGGAGGGTTACTGACAATTAGATTCCATCCGTCGCTGGATATTGGCAATGGTGCCCCCTGCAGCACATCGCCCAAAACAAATTCCACCCCAGTACAGTTTTTTTCGGCATTGGCCTGAGCAATGCGCAAAGCATCGGCCGAAATATCCACAGCCACAACATTGCTTCCTGGGAGGAGCTTTTTTAAGGCAATAGCAATACAGCCGCTGCCCGTACAAAGGTCAAGAACATTAGTTGCCGACCTATTGGCAGTAGCCGCCAAATATTCCACCATTTCCTCGGTTTCAGGACGCGGTATCAGCACCTTCTCGTTGACATCGATCCTACAGCCGCAGAAGTCGGTGTGGCCGATTATGTGTTGTATCGGTCTATGACGTTTCAGGTCGTCCAAAGCCCAATGGAACCGCAGCAAGTCGGACTGGTTGATGGTTTCGGAGCGATGCAGCAGATAAGCCACCTTGTCCCACCCCAAAAACGCCTCGCAGAGCATCAGGAAGAACGACCGAATCTCCTTTTCGGGATAAAGTTCCTTTAAGGTATCCAAAAAACACCTCTCAACGTCTGAAACCCGATTAGTAGAAAATATAAGCCTTGTGGTATTCACTGATTTTAGGTGTTAAACAACTAATCACAAATGATTGTCAATCCTTCACCAACCGCACAGAAAAACCATAATAGCAATTTATACTATTATTACTGAAATAAGAGTTAAAATAGATTTGATGAGCCCCGTTATATTGTTGTACTCCCGTCACAGACCAATAATCACCCTCATTCCCCACTTGTGAAACAGATCGGGAGTTTCTATATCCAGCGGCTGGCAATAAAATTGCACCATTCGATTCCATTTCATCCCATTGGTCTAAAGTATATGTATTTCCGGTAAAACCAGCCACAAATGTTACATTATCTGGCAATTCCCAACAATCCGGCAATACGACAAGACCTTTTTTACCATCAATGGTTGCGGTACCGTATTTGGTCGAAGCATCCTCTCGGCCTTCAAACAGATACGTCCATTCATCATGAGAGAGTGTTCGCCACATACCAACTTGGTTTCCACCATTTGAGATAGCATTGAATACACCCCAATCAGCATTGGCATATTCTCCAGTCAAGTCGTTGCCATTGGGCCCATAACCAGTTGTATTGTTATAGTCGTATGGCTGATAATAGGTAGCACCGCTGCCGTCCCAACCACTTGTACCCCATCCAAAAAGGTCGATCCAGCCAGTGTATGAGGCTGATAGATTTGAATTAGCGCTACCAATATAGTCGTACTGATGCTCAGCAAAACGCCATGTTGAAGAAGATGCTTGGTATTGTAAGTTGCCTTTCGAAAAGTGCACCTGACGGTCTTCGGCTACTGAGAACAAAGCCCGTGATGCTCCATTTTCATCAAAACCTCCCTGAATAAGACAAGTTGTGTTGAATATAATATCCTCTCCATAGTATGTACCAACACTATTTGTGGCATAGGCGCGTACATGATATGTTGTGGAGGGTTCCAACCCATTCAAAACGGTGACAAAGTCCCCCGTTCCAGTTCCATCAATAGTATGGCTGTCCTCAAGAGTTGGATTAGGAACAGTGCTCCAGCACACACCACGGGCAGTTACCTCAGTAAATCCATCGTGACTAACAGCACTTGAACAAACGGCCGATGTTGCAGTTATGTCGCTAATCTCTGAAATGGTTGCAGATGGCAACTCTATGTCTGCTGTGGTAAATGTAAATTCATTTCCATAATTTGTACCAGCCACATTTGTCGCATAAGCACGTACAAAGTATGTGGTGGAAGGCGACAAATCTCTAATGATGCTGGTGTATCCGCCTAATCCGAAGCCATCAACTGTATGACTATCATTCAACGTAGGATTGGGTGTTGTGCTCCAACATACACCACGGGCCAGAATCGTGTCGCTGCCGTATCCTAAGACATTACCGCCTCCCACAGCAGTACTTGCCTGAATGTTTGACACTTCTATTGTTGACACCCCTGGCTTCTCTGTTCTTATAAGACGTACAGGGTTTCCGCGGTAACGGTACCAAAAAGAAGCTCCCTGAGGATGACAATCAAAATATGGTATAACCATTTCGTATGCCATAGTACCGAAAACCTGTGTGGAGGCCCAATACATACCAGTACCGCCAAGTTCAGTATTATGAAATGAGGATCCCTCACGATAACCTGCCGCGGGTAAAAATATGGCTCCAGCCGCCTCCATACGATTCCATTCCGAGAAGGTATAAATATTGTTAGCATATGCTCCACGGCCTGGATTGAACGTCAGCCCTTCCGGCAATGTCCAATTGTCTGGCAAAACAACCACTCCGTTGACGTTGTTTATCCTCGCTTCTCCAAACTTGGCCGATGCGTTCTCACGTACAGCTGCAAGATAATGCCATTCGGCTTGACTTGGCGTCCGCCACATGCCAGGCTGATTACCACCATTGCTAATGGCATTATATATTCCCCAGTCGGCATTAATACAGTCCCCCGTAAGATTTGAGGCCGTATCACCACATGGAACGTAATTTTCAGTGGATCTACTAGACGACCATGGTTGATAACACACAGCCCCCGAATTCCACCCGCTGGTGCCCCAGCCAAAAAGGTCAATCCATCTACTATTTGTGTCGGAAATATAGCGGTTCTCAGACCCAATATAATAGCGCTGTTCTTCGGCAAACCGCCAAGTATCTGTAGATGCCTGATATTGCAGATTCCCGCGCGAAAATCTAACTTGTCGGTTCTCCCCTATCGAGAATACAGCATTGGAGGCTCCGTCTTCATTAAAATTATCCACATAATTGCTGTCGGTAGTAAACGATATTTCGTTCCCATAGGATGTGCCTATATTACTTATAGCATACGCTCTAACGTAGTACGTTGTTCCTATTGAAAGGTTATCAATAGTACAGCTAAACACACCTGTTCCTGCGCCATTCGACGAGTGCCTGTCGTTTACTGTCGGATTGGGGGTTGTACTCAAGCAGAAGCCACGAACATTTACATATACGCCACCATCATCGATAACATTGCCGACGCAAGTGGCATATCTTGTTCCGATGTCATTTACATCAGTAGTCGTCACCGTAGGTGTATCTATTTCTCCAGCCTCGACAGAATCCCTTACCAAACGTACAGAAAACCCTAAATGTCTTGAGCCATTATCATAGTCAAGATAATCATCATAAAAGAATATATTGTAAGCATTTCCGTTATCGGCATGCGTACTACTCCAATAATTTCCCGAAATGTCAGTATATTCTATTGTGCTGTTTTGGCGGTAACCCGCAGCAGGGAGAAACAGTGCTCCATATTGCTCCATTTGATACCACTGTTCTGTCGTGTATATATTGTTCTCGAAACCACTCATCCCCGGATAAAATGTCAAACTGTCAGGCATTGTCCATAAATCAGGCAAAATCACCAGACCAGACATGCCATTTACCGTTGCACTACCATATTTTGAGGATGCATTTGAGCGATTGTAAAAAAGATATGTCCACTCATCGTTTGTAAGTGTCCTCCACATACCTGGCTGATTACCTCCATTGCTAATTGCGTTATATACACCCCAGTCAGCGTTATAGTATCTGCCTGTCAGGTCATTTGTGTAAACCCCTCCCGGGCTATAATCTGTGGATGCGTTTATTGTTGACCATGGTTGGTACGCATTAGCCCCACTGTTCCAACCACTCGTTCCCCAACCGAAAAGATCAATCCACCCATCGTATGTCTCAGATATGTTGGAATTGTTGTTTTGTAAACAGTCATACTGATTTTCTGCAAAACGCCAAATGCCAGTAGATGCTTGATATTGCAAATTACCTTTGGAAAAGCTCACTTGCCTGCCATTTGCGACAGTGAATGTTGCATACGATGCTCCGTTTTCATCAAATCCCAACAGTCTTTCGCCATCTGTCAAGAACTCTTGTTCGTTACCATAGGCGGTACCGACGCTGTTTGTAGCATAAGCTCTGACATAGTAGGTTATGCCAGGTCCAAGACCGCTGATATTGCTACTAAAAGTACCCATCCCTTCGCCGTCGTAAGTGTGACTGTCAGCAATAGTAGGGTTGTGCTCATAAGACCAACAAACTCCGCGGGCAATGACTGGCTCGCCGCCATCGTCATCTATACTTCCACCACAAATTGCTGTTGAAGTTCCAATATTTGTAACACTTGAAGTGGATACTGAAGGTACAGTGTGATTGTCTTCGCAATCTTTCACCAAACGGACAGAACATCCATCAGATTTTGACCACCAGTCAAATAGATATTCCGCCTCTTCCACATAAGCATCATAATACATGGCAGATTGTATATCATAATCCGAAGTAATTAACCAATAGTTACATCCGTAGCCTACATCCTGGATATTGATTCCTGTGCGGTATCCTGCAGCTGGGAAGAATATTGCTCCGTTGTATTCCATAAGACTCCACTCTTCCAGGTTGTATGTATTTGATATAGTAGCAGAGGAGTTCAAACCAGGTGTAAATGTTACTCCAGCTGGCAGAGTCCAGTTATCCGGCAATATGACGAAGCCGAATATGCCATTTATTGAGGCATTGCCATATTTATTCTCAGCATTATTTCGGTTATAGATAAGATATTCGAATTCATCGTGAGTTAATGTGCGCCACATGCCCGGTTGATTGCCTCCATTGCTGATTGCGTTATACACTCCCCAATCGGTATTGGCATTATCACTATTGTCTGAGATATAGTCATCATTATACCCACTACTTGACCACGGTTGGTATGCAATAGCCCCACTATTCCATCCGCTTGTCCCTCCACCAAAGAGGTCTATCCAGCCATCATAGGTTTCGGAAATATTGGCGTTGCCGTCCCCAATATAGTCATATTGGTTTTCGGCAAACTGCCAGATGCCTGTTGACGCCCGATATTGTAGATTGCCTTTGGAAAAACGTACTTGTTTGTCGGCTGCAACTGAAAAAATAGCGTATGACGCACCGTTCTCGTCAAAACCACCTTCCACAAGGTTGCTGTCCTCCTCGGTTGTAAACGTCACCTCATTGCCATAGGCAGTTCCTACGCTGTTGGTGGCGTATGCTCGGACATAGTATGTGGTGGCCGAAGTCAGGTTGCTGATGGTGCTTGTAAATTCTCCTGTGCCGCTGCCGTCCGTTGTGTGGCTGTCGGCGGTAGTCGGTGCTGGCGCTATGCTCCAGCATACTCCCCTTGCCGTAACATCCTCACCTCCATCGTCGGTCACATTGCCACCGCAAGTGGCGGAGGTTGTCGTTATGTCATATATTGCAGCAGTACTCACCGTAGGCTCAGTGGGTTCGGCATCTGTTTCGAAAGTCAATATTATTTCCCCACCTTCGACAAAAGCTTCTGTTACAGGTTCGCTTTCAGTCCGCGTTCCATGCGACACATCTATGGCGGTGAAACGCATCGTGTCGCCCTCCTCGAAATCGCCCGGCTCCGTGTCTTTTGTCTGTGGCACCCGATTTCCGATAATGTTTAGCTCTATCCTGTCTGCACTGCCTGCGGCACTGTTCACCAGTTTCGCAACGTAACGTTGTTCTCCCGTCTCGATACAGAGGAATGCAACCTGAGGCCTTGCCATGTTTATACCTATACGATATTCCCCTGCTGCCAAGTTGCCGCTATAGGACGACACAACCGTTCCGTCAATACGGATAATACGCATATTCACATTGCCGCCCCTGGTCAACTGAATCATCGTTTCGGTACTCCCTGCAAATGGGTTTGGATATACTTTAAGCCCTAATTCGCCAGATTCTTCCGCACTTACAATACCCTCAATCGACCCACTGCCCAGCACAATAGAGGTATCGGGATATACCAACGAATAAGTCCAGCCGCGAGAAAGATTCTCAATACGTACGGTGTCAAACGGATGGTAAGATCCATTGGCACTGCGTGCGGTGAATCTTACCGATATGCCTTGAGCCATGACCGCAATAGCTGCAGTAAGTATGACTATGAAAAGTGTAATCTTCTTTCTCATAATATGATATTTGAAATATTACCGCAAAAATACACACATATATTAAAAAAACAAAGCTTTATCCTCACATATCCACATGGGGGGGTAATTGATTGTTTTTCAAGATACTACATACTAATATTATTTTATATAACAATGCAATAATTGTGTATGCTTATATGAAATACAATAGTGTTTCACCCATTTTTTAGGAGATTATTGGCATAGTGAGTCTATATAGACAAAAACAAAAACGGCAGTGTTGAACACTGCCGTTTTGTTCCTGTTTATTAAATCAAGATACTTATGCGCCAAGCTCAAGACGTTTGAATCCGGTGCATTTCAAATCTTTGTCGGCGTGGGCGATATAATCTTTCACGCTCATCTTGCTTTCCATGATGCTCTCCTGGAAGAGGAGGGTGTTCTCCTGGAAGAACTTGTTGAGACGTCCGTTGGCGATGTTCTGGATCATCTTGTCGTCGAGCGAAGCGGCTTTCTTCTCAGCCTCTTCCACCTTGATCTTGCGAGCCAACTCAGCCTGCTCGGCAGTGATCCATCCCTTACCCATGTTGGAGTTGATATGATCGTCGCTGTCGACGTGAGCGGGGTTGATGCCAGCTTTCTTCAGAGCAGCCTCAACAGCCTTTCCGATAAGCTCTTCTTTGGTCTTCTCGATGGCGACCTTGAGCTCGTTGTCCTTGGTGGCCTGCGGGATGCTGTCGGGATCAACGGCGAGCGGACGCATGGCGACGACCTGCATAGCGATGCCGTGACCAACCTCGTCGAAACCGTCTTTGTTCATTCCGACGACAGCAGCCATACGGTTACCCGGGTGTACGTAAGCATACACTTTCGCCGCTTCTACGGTCTCATAGTGAGCCAGTTCAATTTTCTCACCGATTTTTGCAATCTGGTCGGTGATGTGGTCTGAGACGGGACGTCCGTCAATCTGCATGGCAAGTACCTCGTCCTTGGTCTTAAGCCCTTTGGACATGGCGTTGTCGAGGATACAGGTGGTGAACTCCACAAACCCTGCGTTGGTGGCCACGAAGTCGGTCTCGCAGCTTACCATGATGACAGCACCGTAATTGCCGTTGCTCTTTGCTAGCACACAACCTTCGTTGGCATCGCGGTCAGCACGCTTGGCAGCCATCTTCTGGCCTTTCTGACGGAGATAGTCGATAGCTTTCTCAAAGTCACCGTCGCACTCGACGAGAGCCTTTTTGCAGTCCATCATACCTACGCCTGTAAGCTGGCGCAGCTCATTTACTTGTTTTGCTGTTATGTTTGCCATATTCTATTCTTTTTTGATTTGAAAAAACCGATTGACATGTTGCTGCCAATCGGTCGTTATTAAATTACTTCTGTATTATTCCTCAACCTTTTTTTCGGCAGGCTTCTCGGCTGCTTCAGCTTTCGGAGCATCGGCCTTGGGAGTACGGTTGCGACGCGGACGAGTGGCCTTGGCGGTAGCCTCGGTGGCGGTAGCCTCGTCAGTGACGGTATCTTCCTCCTTGGCTGAATCCTTATCAAGCATACGCTCGTTCATACCCTCCTGTATAGCCTCGACCATGTGTTTCAGGATGGCTGCGATGGACTTCGATGCGTCGTCGTTAGCAGGAATCGGATAGTCGATCAATTCGGGGTTGCAGTTCGTGTCAACGATAGCGAACGTCGGGATGTTCAGACGACGGGCCTCGGCCACGGCGATGTGCTCCTTCTGGATGTCAACCACGAAGATAGCGCTCGGCAGACGATTCAGGTCGGCGATGCTTCCGAGGTTCTTGTCCAATTTGGCACGCTCACGCTGAACCTGCAGACGCTCACGTTTCGAGATGCTGTTGAAGTCCTTGTCCTTCATCAGCTGATCCAGCGAATTCATCTTCTTCACAGCCTTGCGGATTGTGGCAAAGTTCGTCAGCATTCCGCCAGGCCAACGCTCGGTCACGAACGGCATATCGACGCTCTTTACCATCTCGGAAACAACGTCTTTGGCCTGTTTCTTCGTAGCGACGAAGAGAACCTTCTTGCCCGATTTAGCAATCTGTTTCAAAGCTGCAGCGGCCTCATCAGCCTTGACAATGGTCTTCTGCAGGTCAATCACATGGATACCGTTGTGCTCCTTGAAGATGTAGGGAGCCATTTTCGGATTCCATTTGCGCTTGAGGTGACCGAAATGGCAACCTGCCTCAAGCAGTTCTTCAAATTTCAGTTCTGTCATTTTGTTTATATTTGTTTACATTCCTATAAACCAATCGCTGAGTAGTCCTCCCTTAAGGGTGTCCGATTTGTCCGCATATCAAGCCGCATGCTGGAGAGCAATCGGGCGGAGCGTCTCGGCGATTTGGATACTAAACTTGCTATTCCGATTAACGCTTGCTGAACTGGAAGCGTTTGCGTGCCTTGGGCTGACCTGGTTTCTTACGCTCCACCATACGCGGGTCACGCATCAGGAATCCCTCCTTCTTCAGAGCCGGACGATCCTCGATGTTGTTCTCGCAGAGTGCTCGCGCAATAGCCATACGGAGTGCCTGGGCCTGGCCGGTGATTCCGCCTCCGTCGAGGTTGGCCTTGATGTCCCACTTGCCCTCGGCATTTGCCACCATAAGAGGCTGGTTCACTATGTACTGCAGCGGACCCGTGGTGAAATACTCCTTGTAGTCGCGGCCGTTGACCTTAATTTCTCCGTTGCCGGCTTTCATATAAATGCGGGCTACGGCGGTTTTTCTTCTACCTATTGTATTGATAACTTCTGCCATATTGCTTATCTGATGTCGTTAATGTTGATGACTTTAGGATTCTGACCCTGATGGGGATGCTCCGAACCTGCATAGATATAAAGGTTTCTGTAGAGAGCAGCGCCCAAACGGTTTTTAGGGAGCATGCCACGGATAGCGTGCTCGAGGATGCGCTCGGGATGGGTAGCCAACACCTTGGCAGGAGTGGTCTCGCGCTGACCTCCAGGATATCCGGTGTAGTGCTGATAAATCTTATCAGTCATCTTTTTACCCGTGAAAACGATTTTTTCGGCATTGATGATAATCACATTGTCACCACAGTCAACATGAGGAGTATAGCAAGGTTTGGTCTTGCCTCTCAGAATATTGGCGACTCTCGTGGCCAAACGGCCTACCGTCTGATTCTCAGCATCGACAAGAACCCACTCCTTCTTCACGGTGTTCTTGTTGGCAGAGATTGTTTTGTAACTTAATGTACTCATTGTTTTTTGTGTTTCTTTTCTTACCGTTTTTGTCATATCCGTGCCGCTACAGCCCTCGTACATGGGGACGGACTCCCAGCCTAAGACCTTCGCAACACTCAGCAACTCAGAGCTTTGAACGGGTAAATCAAACCCTTTGTCGCCTAGTATGAGGTTGCAAAGATACAAATATTTTCCATACCACCAAACAAATTTGTTAATTTCTTTGTTAATAAGTTGGGGCGGACAGGTGTTGGCCTGTATCAATGTCAAAGTCACTGCAAGCTTGTGTGCAACCTACCGGCTTTGTGTGTAGGCGCGCCAGCGGTCAAGCACCGACTGCATGTCCTGCGGCATAGGACTTTCGAAGTGCATACGCTCATGGGTCGTGGGATGCTCAAAGCCGAGTACGAAGGCATGCAGGGCCTGTCGCGGCATTATAGCGAAGCAGTTATCTACAAACTGCTTGTACTTTGTGAAAGTCGTCCCTTTCAGTATAACATCACCCCCGTATGCACTGTCGGCAAAGAGTGGGTGTCCTATATGCTTCATGTGAGCCCTTATCTGGTGGGTGCGACCTGTTTCCAGCACACATTCTATCAGTGTCGTATATCCGAACCGCTCCATCACACGCCAGTGCGTCACCGCATGTTTTCCCACCTCCGGATCGTCATACACCGCCATAACCCTGCGGTCTTTCTGCGACCTGGCTATATTGCCATCCACAGTGCCGGAGTCTTCATCGAAATCCCCCCACACCAATGCTGCGTACTTGCGTTCTGTCGTGTGATCAAAAAACTGCTTGGCCAGCATCACCTGTGCCGGCTCGTTCTTTGCCACCAGCAGCAACCCTGACGTGTCTTTGTCAATCCGATGCACCAGGTATGGCTTCATCTCCTGCCCGTCACGTCCTTTCTTTCCTTGCAGGTGATAGGTCAAGGCGTTCACAAGCGTCCCCGTGAAGTTGCCCACTGCTGGATGCACAACCATACCGGCCTCCTTATCTACAACAATGACATCCTCGTCCTCATACACTATGTTGACTGGTATGTCTTCTGCCTCTATCTCGTCGTTATGTGGCGGATAAGGCAGCAATACCGATATCACGTCCCCTGGCTTCACACTGTAGCTGGCTTTGCATGACGAACCGTTCACCAGCACACACGAGTTTAGGGTAGCGAGTTTTATTTTCGTCCTGCTCACCCCGGAGAGTCTCTGTTGCAGGAATTTGTCTATCCTCATCGACTCCTGTCCCGCATCCACCGTGACTCGATGCCGCTCATACAGTTCGTCTTCGTTCTGCACTGCCGTCTGCGCCTCTTCCTTCTCATTCACAAAATCCGTTTCTTCCATATCTTTTCATTTCACGATTATTACCTTCTTCGCTCCTTGTCTCCGTCCGTCTGCCGCTGTTACCACCACGTAGTAAACACCTTGTGCCCACACTCCACATTCCACCTCTGTCATTTCTCCCTCTGCTCTGACGTTTTGCATTTCTACGCCTCTTGAATCGAACACCGTCACCTCATCCCCTCTCTCCACTCCGTTCAATCTGAATCTATCCCTTGCTGGATTTGGGAACACTGTCAGTTCTCGCTCCTCTCTCACCACACTCACTATACCCAGGGTCTCGTATGGAACGAAACAGGGTCTGAACATTATCGAGCCTGCAGCCGACGCTCGCTGCCATTCGCTCCCGATGCGGTAGTACAGCCGGTCTGAATGGTTGTAGTTTCGGTCGAACCCCAGGTTCAGGTAGTCGGCCCCCTCCTGCTCCAGCCCTATATACACCAGACCCTCCAGCGCCACCGGCCTCTCCAGTTCGTAATCCTTGAACTCGTTGAGGCCTCCAAACTGTGGTTGCCTCAGCATCTCGTCCCTATACACCACCTCGCCAGGTCCGTTGGTGCCTGCCTTCCACACCACAATCCGGAATCTGACATTGCCATTCTCGCCATCTCTTGCCCTGTTGAAACACATCTTCACCTTCAACAGCGTGTCAGCGTTGGGCAGGTTGTACTCTGCAGCCAAAAAAACGTTGCTGCTCGTAGAGGTCAACCCATAGCCGCTTTCTGCACTGCCGTCGTCAAAGGCATAATAGTCTTCAAACACCTGCTCGAAAACCACCGTGTCGTTTGCCTTGAATTGATCGCCCATCACACCCTCTTTCACCACATGCACCACCTTGTAGCGCGTCATCAACGTGTTCTCCGGATAACAGAAATCCACCGCAGCCCGTGCATGGTAGCCACTCCTCTGGTAGTCGCCCTCGTTCTCAAACGGTGGCGCATTTTCATAGCCTCCATCATAGCTGTATAGCGTGTCACCTCTGGCGTCAAGCACATAGTACCCGTAGTGCGATGCCACTGTCACACTATACCTGTTCGTTATCAGCGCCTCCGTATTTTCCACCATCTCCGTCCGTCGGTATTGCCGTGCCGGCATGGCACAATAGTTCTTCAACAGAGAACGTGCAGGTTCCACGAATGCCACATCTCTCTCCGTCTCGTCATTGTGTGCCCTGTCTTTGTCCAGATACACACAATCCACATACCATTGGTCGCTGTTGCCAGTCAGTCCTGCCGTGGTTGTGGGGTCGAGACTACAGATATTTCTGAATCTAAACCTGAAGCCGTCGTTGAAGTATCTCTCTTCAGCAACAGCCACCGCCACACGCTGCCAGTATCTTCCCGTCGCAGTTTTCAATTCTTCCGCGCTACATCCACCCCTGCCCCACACCTTTACCCACTCCCCCGACTCCTTCGAATAGAATTCCAGCACCAACGAGTCTTGCTCGTCAGGTTCGTCTCCTATGCGCCCACCGAAACTGCTCAGCCTTCCTCCCACCGTGTAGTAAAACGTCAGATACAGCGAGTCGCTAGGACCCAATGCCTCCTGGAAAGGCTCAAACACCGAGTCCAGCCTTATCGTCCGCGACTCCAGAGTGTCTGCACTGAATGTTGACGAAATATTCTGATATAGCACCCCTTCCTCATCCACAGCGTCCAGCTTTGCCACCCCGACCGTAGGCGGATACATACCCCAGCCGTCCGTGACATCCGACTGTGAACCGCACCATAGCCTTCCGTCAAGTCTCCCTCCTGCAAAGTCGTCGAAAAAAGGTATCGTCACCTCTCCGCTCTGCTTACCGCCCGATGCCTGATGCCTGCCAACCACGGGCATCAACACCTCCTGCGCACTGACATGCACAGCCCAAAGCACCACCAAAGCAAGCCATATCCGTCTCAAAACCCAAAACTAAAGACTTAAAACTAAAAACTAGAAACTTAAAACCCTACCACAAGTCGTCTATATCCAGAAAATCGAAGTCTAGCCCGTCGTCCTCTTCATCCACCGCCTCCAGCGCCCTCCGCAGACTGTCCTCCACTCGCTTCAGCGAGTCAATCTCTCGGTCCGCCGACCGTCTCTGCGACTCATATTCGTCGGCGTTGCAGTACCACACCCTCACCGTTGTCCCCATCGGATATTTCACATCCGAACAAATCGGCTCCTGCTTATAGGCCCTCGCTGTCGCCTTGTTCGTCACCCCTGCGTTGAACGACTCGCTTATGTTCAGCGACGACGCAAACACCGCCCTCTGCACCCCTTCGCGGTTCTTGCCTATCAACACTGGCACTATAGCCCCCATATCGATGACTCCTCTACCCACTGTCAAATCCACCACCGTCCCGCGGTTCACCTTCTCCCCAGGTGCCACTGTGCGTCCTTTTATCTTCTGCGCCAGTATTGCATTCCTGTCTTCGCTCTCTACAAAATTCAGTTTCCCAATTGACAGCCCCTCGCTCATCAGCTGCGACACCGCCTGCCTCAGCGACATATCCACCAAGTCCGGCATCAGCACGTCCTCGGGCTCTGACGACGCTATGGTCAGATACACCTTTCTCCCTTTCTTTATCATCGCCCCTGCCGGCGGGTCTTGCGAAAGTACCGTCCCGGCTTCGTACTCGTCATTATATATCGAGTCTGTCACCACAAACCGCAACCCAAGTCTGTTCGAATTCACCACACTGCTGTAGTTCTCCCCTGTGTAGTTTTCCATGACGTATTCCTGCCCGTGTCGCGAATAGATTTTCACGAACAACATCACCACTATCACTATAGCCACCGAAATGCCCAGCATCCAAAGCAGGTGTTTCACTATCGGGTGTTTTTGAATAAATCCATTGTTTTTCATATATCCTGATGACTTGATTCTTAACTTTAAACCAATACTCCTATCAGTGTCGCCGCCGTACAGTCGGTAACTCTCACCTTCACATACTCTCCCTCCTTGGCATCCTTCCTGTCAAACACTATCACCTTGTTCTGGCTGTTCCTTCCAAACAGCTGCTCCTTCGACCTGTGCGACGTACCCTCCACCAACACTTCGTACGTCTTCCCCACCTCTCTGCGATTGTTTTCCAGCGCTATCTCTCCTTGCAACTTGATTATTTCTTCCAATCTCCTACCCTTCACCTCGTCTGGCACATCGTCCCTCAAGTGTTTCTCCGCGTATGTGTCCGGCCTCATCGAAAACTTGAACATATATGCGTAGTCGTAGCCCACCCTTCTGAACATCTCCAGTGTCGCCTTATGGTCCTCCTCCTCCTCTCCGCAGAAACCCGCTATCACGTCGGTGGTGATCGAGCAGTCTGGCATATACCTCCTGATAGCCTCGATGCGATCCATATACCACTCCGCTGTGTATCTCCTGTTCATCAACTTCAGCATTCTCGAGCTCCCGCTCTGCAACGGCAGATGTATGCACTTGCAGATGTTTCCATATCTCGCCATCGTCGCCAAGAGTTCGTCCGACAAGTCTTTCGGATGTGAAGTGGCAAACCTCACCCTCAGCTCCGGCGATATCTCCGCCACCCTCGCCATCAACTGCGCAAACGTCACATCACCCCACCTGTACGAGTTCACATTCTGCCCCAGCAGCGTAACCTCCTTGTAGCCCGCCTCAAAAAGACCTCTGGCCTCATTCACTATCGACTCTGCGTCTCTGCTCCTCTCCCTTCCTCGCGTGTATGGCACCACACAGTAGGCACAGAAGTTCTGGCACCCTCGCATAATCGAGATATATGCCGATATCCCGTTCCCGTCAAGCCTCACCGGCACTATGTCCGAATACGTCTCGCTCTCGCTCAGCTCCGTCTCCGCCACCTTCGTTCCCTCTGCCACCCTCGTCATTATCTCCGGCAACCTGCGATACCCGTCTGGCCCCACCACAAAGCTCACGTTCTCCTCCTCCACCATCAGCCGCTGCTTCAGCCTCTCGGCCATACACCCCAGCACCCCAACATACATCCGTCTCCTCTGCTGCTCCGCCCTAAGGTCCCGCAGCCTCCTGTGTATCCGTTGCTCTGCGTTGTCCCTTATCGCACAGGTGTTTATCAGCACATAATCCGACTCCTCCACTCGCTCGCACCTCTCGCATCCGGCCTCCTTCAGTATCGACGTGATAACCTCGCTGTCCGCAAAATTCATCTGGCAGCCATAGGTCTCTATATATATCTTCCTGCCTTTCAGTTCCATACATCAAACCTTTCCCGTCGCCTGCCCTACGGGCACAACGACACTAACTATAATAACGCCGCCTCCACCCTTTTATTGTATTCCCTCCGAAATACAGCCATCCTCTTCCCTCGCTGGTGAAAACCAACAGAAAAGCAAGAGCCCGATTAACCAAGTGCGGGACGAACAGTTAGGAACAAAGAAGTTACACCCCCCCCAAGCCCCCCGCAAAACACAGCAACCCCATATCCCTCCTAATACCAGACACGAAGAAACCTCGAATGGGTCTCGAATGGGTCTCGAATGGGCCTCATACCCAGAACAACAGTAATACCTGACTGATACAACAGTGATACAGAAGTAAAACGAAAGTGATTGATTTAACACTTTATTGACAGCATGTTACATACAGTAGCATTGCAGCCAAAAACGGATTGTAAAACCCCGAAAGCGAACCTATATGATTGATATATCGCATTATATAATGATATAAGACCGATTCTTTCAGTTTACAAAGATACAAAACAAATCCAATCCAACCACCCCCCTCCCAAAAAAAATTTTGAAGCGACCCTTTTTAACCTACGCTCCAGTTTATAATCTGTCCGATTCTTTTAAACTGTACTTTTTTGACCACCCACGCCCCCTTATACTAAAACCCACATTCCCACGTTATATTACTGTAAAATTCAATTTCCATTTACCATGACCGATCCCAAGCAACAAATCATGTCCCTGCCCATCGACGACTCCGCCAAGCAGAATATAGCCCTCTGGCTCAACGGCGACTACGACGACCAAACCAAACAGTCCATCCTCCAGATGGCCTCCAACCCCGACGAACTCAACGAGAGCTTCTACCGCAACCTGGAATTCGGCACGGGCGGTCTGCGCGGCATCATGGGTGTCGGCACCAACCGCATGAACCGCTACACCGTCGCCATGGCCACCCAAGGCCTCGCCAACTACGTGAAGAAAGCTTTCGCAGGCGAGAAAGAGCTGCGTGCCGCCATATCGCACGACAGCCGCAACCATAGCCGCGAGTATGCTCTCATCACCGCTCGTGTGCTGGCTGCCAACGGCTTCCACGTCATCATGGTGAAAGAGCTCCGCCCCACTCCTGTCCTCTCGTTCATGGTGCGTCACTACAAATGTCAGACGGGTGTCATGCTCACCGCCAGCCACAACCCCAAAGAGTATAACGGCTACAAAGCCTACTGGAACGACGGCGCTCAGCTGGTGCCGCCCCACGACAAGGCTGTCATCGACGAGGTGCTCAACATCAAGCACCTGAGCGACGTGAAGATGCAGGACGACGACCGCGGCATTGAGTTCGTGGGCGAGGAGCTCGACCGCGTCTATCTCGACCGCATCATAGGCAACAGCCTGCACCCCGAACTGATCAAGAAACACAACAATATCAAGATAGTCTATACGCCACTCCACGGTACGGGCATCACCCTTATTCCGCGTGTCCTAGGCGAACTGGGCTTCACCAACGTGAATGTGGTCGAGGAGCAGGCTACTCCCGACGGCAACTTCCCCACCACCCCCTCCCCTAACCCCGAGGAGACGGCTGCCATGAAGATGGCCGTCGATTTGGGTCGCAAGATCAACGCCGACGTGGTGTTCGCCTCCGACCCCGACGCCGACCGTGTGGGTATGGCTGTACGTATGCCCGACGGCGACTGGCGTCTGCTCAACGGCAACCAGACTCTCTCGGTGCTCGTCTATTACCTCTGCCGCCAGTGGAAAGAGAAAGCCCTCCTTACGGGCAATGAATATATAGTCAAAACCATCGTCACCAGCGAGCTGCCTCGCATTATAGCCGAGAGCTTCGGCGTCAAGAGCTACGACACCCTCACCGGCTTCAAGTGGATATGCGACAAGATTCGTGCGCTCGAAGGCATCGAGACCTTCATCGGCGGCGGCGAGGAGAGCTATGGCTATATGGTGGGCGACTTCGTCCGCGACAAGGACGCTGTGGCCGCATGCTCGATGATTGCCGAGATTGCGGCTTGGGCCGCCGAGCAAGGCATGTCCTTCTTCGACGTGCTGGTCGATATCTACAAACGCTACGGCTTCTTCAAGGAGGCTCAGGTCTCCGTGGTGCGCAAAGGCAAGAGCGGCGCCGCCGAGATTGAGGCTATGATGAAAAACTACCGCGAGAACCCGCCGAAGGAGCTGGCCGGAAGCCGCGTGATACGCCTCGACGACGTGCAGACAAGTCTCTCGACCGACCTCACAAACGGCACCACCCGCACGATAGACCAACCCAAGAGCAACGTCCTGCAGTTCTTCACCGCCGACGGCTCCAAAGTGACCGTCCGTCCTTCCGGCACCGAACCCAAGATAAAGTTCTACTTCAGCGTCAGCGCCACCCTCTGTTGCAAGGAAAACTTCGACGCGACCGAGAAAGCCCTCGACGACAAAATCGCCGCACTGAAACAGTCCCTGGGCATCTGACCCAACCCTGATTCAAAACTCAAACAAGACATAAACAAGAAAACAACGACAGGGGCGCCGTGGAACGGCGCCCCTGTCTATTAATTAATGAAAGCATTAACGCATTCAGACAATCTATCACTAACAAATTAACACATTAGCACGTTAACGCATTCAACCCCTCCCCTTTAAAATGTCGTGCAAGAGTGAGAGCAATAAAAACTAGTTTTCATTGCCGAACCGAAGCCGACATTGACTCCGAAGGAGGCAAACTTTCAACCTTTTCAGCGAAGCGACCCTTTTCAACTTTTTAACTATCAAACTCTTTAACTTTCAAGCGAAGCGAACTTTTCAACTTTCACTAACACATTCACGCATTAACGCATTCAAGCACTCCCCTCCCTATTCCACCACCAGTTTCTTGGTTGCGGTGCCTCTGGTGGTGGTCACCTTCACCAGATAGACCCCTTTGCGGAGAGTAGTGGTGTCAAAGGAAGCCGTGGTGCCGCAGGCGGTCTGGTGCATCACAGTGCGGCCCGCCATGTCGCGCACAACCATGTCGATAATTGGCTCCTCGCTCGACACAGTGGTCACTCCGCTAGCCGGGTTGGGATAGATGTTAATTTCGAAATTTGAATTTTGAATTTCGAAGTTGTCGATGCCCTCGTCACCGCCGGGGTTCTCCGGATCCTCCGGGTCCTCTGGGTCCTGCGGATTGTCTGGATTATCTGGATTGTCGGGATCGTTGGGGTTGTCGGGGTTGTCGGGATCGTTGGGGTCGTCCGGGTTCTGCGGGTCGCCCGGGTCGGGGTTGTCCGGCTTGGTCGGCATCGGGATAAGGGTGTCCAGCGAAGAGACTTCCCAGTCGGGCAGAGGTGCTGTGATGGGAAAACACCGATGCCAATCCCCAGACCAATTATCTGTAATTCTCCAAGTAGTTATACCACGAAACACAAAACTATAGGAAGTTGGTTTTTGTGCACCTGCTATAACGAAATTACTCCTGTGCTCACGATAGATTTTTAACATATACCAAAGAGAATCGGATGATATGTGACGAACGGTGTCGAAATAGAATTCCATTATTGGAAGATATGCTATACTGCCAATACAGTTGTCGTGGATGGTTGAACAAAAGGATTGTGTGAGCTGACCATAGGAATTTCCAGAGGTATATGTTGCTCCACTCTGCAATAGTGGGATTTCCATCCAGCGCCGCTTACCTACGTTTCCTCCGTTGATGACAATAGAGTCTATTGGTATTGGTGGATTAGTGTAGTCCGGCCACTCATACAATGTGGCGACCATTGAGTCACCTTCCGTGAAATCCTCAACATCTCTAAGTTGTAGTGCTATACCATATAGATCGGATTCGGGAGTACCTAAATCATAGTGGGCATAAAAAAAATTACCACCGATTGTATAAGTAGTATTGTATAACGTGAAAAAATAAAAAAAGCCATTGCCATTGGGACAGACAGATATGTATTCTCCGCTTACAGGATCTATAGGATACTGTCCTGTTAGGGTGTCATAGAATGCATACGGGTGTCCGAAATATGGTTGTGGACGTATAGAATAACGGTAATATGCGGTGTCGATGGTGTCCTGGGCTTGCAGGCCTTGAATCGAAAAGGCAAGCGATAAAATAGTAACTGCTGTATATATTTTGAAGTTCATGTCCAATTGAGATTTGATTGGTTAAAAAGGCTATTTTTCACTGCTGTTTTTACTGGTTTCAAACTTGCCACGTTCACAAACTGGAACGAAAGGAGTAATCATCCGTTCTGAATTCTGCTGTGTGGACGAAAGCGGAAACCTTTCAATGATAATATTCCTGTCTAAAATAGGATGTATGTTGGTAATCTTATTGTATAGAACATTTGTTTTCGGTCTTACACATTCGTTGGCAGTTTTCCACACAACCATCTTATTTTGTGAAATTCCCGAAACCATGTAAGTATTGGCATAAAGTTGTGATGTTGCCAACAGCAAGGTCTCACATCCAGTACAATAATTTTGCATGTCTGGAAAACGTGACCATATCCATGAAAGTGAATCGACTGATGTGTATCTGAATCTGGATGCAATTCCGATGGAATCTGTACTATGGATCACCATCAGTGTTGTATCAAAAACATTGTAAGTCACATCTCGGATAGGGTCAATGACAGCCGTTGGCATAGAATGATATCTATGACACTGCAAAATACCATTGGTATTAACGCTGTACGTGTTAATATAAAGAGCAGAGTCAACATGATATACAGAGACAAGTTTATCATTCATGACATTCTGAAGTAGAATACGATCTTTGGCAGACAGTTGTCCCCAACTGTATGAGTTCCAAAACAAATTGTCACTTAGTGAAAAGTTGTTCTTATGGAGAACTCGCATGAAATGGGGCGAGTTTTCTGGATTGTCATAACCCTTGCGTGCCACCGTCACAACATAGTTGTCGAGCACCGCAATATCGTCAAAATGTTCACCTTTGCGATAAGCAACCCAGCAATCACTATCGTTTTTGATATGAACCACTGCCGGAGTATTTATACTCTGATCAACATAATTACCAATCAATAGAATGTTAGGACGGTTGTTCAGGTAGAAAACCCGTATGCGACGTACATCGGTCACGTACGCATTCGCACTGAAAAGGTTGTATATGTTGAACTGCCATAAGCTTGATGATACGTTCATGTCCACCCAAGCATAGAACCCTACGCCGGAGGGATCTTCGCCACAGACAAACAGGGTATCCCCAGATATGGTGAAATCCTTGACATTGTATCCTGAAAATGGAAAAGATAGATAAGATTGAGGTGTGTACTGCCATCGAAATAGGAATTTGCCACTTCTATCACTTGTTTTCATATAATGCATCGGGGGGATGTGTTCATAGTAACGTGTGATAGTGCCGATACAGAAGTCAGATGTGTCAATGTAAACGTAATCTTGTCCAAAACAGAATTGCGAAGGCAAGAGTGCTATGACAAGAAACAATTTAGTATAAAAATAAGCAGAAATACTCTTCTTTTTGCCGAACAATAAAGATATTTTCATAATGTATTGATTTTACTAATTTATGGTTGCATAATTTACTAATATTCCTGGAAAACATAAAACCTTTAACGTCATCATTCCCTATTTCACCGCCAGCTTCCGTGTAGTCGTGCCAGCATCGGTAGTAACCCTCAGCATATACACTCCAGGCGCCAATACCGATGTGTTAATCTTCGCCGACCCTCCGCAGTTGCGCAGTGTTAGCAGCAACCGCCCGTTGACATCGCAGAGCGTAAGTTCCCGTATCTCTGCGTCGCAGGTGACCACGGTGCTGTTGCTAGCCGGGTTGGGATAGATGTTAATTTCGAAATTTGAATTTTGAATTTCGAAGTTGTCGATACCTTCGTCACCACCAGGATTGTCAGGATCATCTGGATCCTGCGGGTCGTCGGGATCTTCAGGGTCATCGGGGTCTTCCGTCCATCCTGGCGGCGGGGCAATTATTGGAAGTATTGGAAGCCATATGTTAGAGTGTACCGTGTCTATATACCACGAACCAATTCTTTCACCAAAAATATGTTCTACACCATAACAATATTTTGTTATATCTGGATGGATACAATACATATGAAAAGTCCCATAACCAGCTGCAAGTTCTGCATAAACAAAGAATGAACTATCATCCACATGGACAGGTCGGTCAAAATATCCGCAATACAAGATTTTAGCATATTCTAAAATACTGTCGGTCAACTCGCCGTTTTCGTTTGTCATAATTTCATCCAAAATCAAGACTTTCTGCTCTAAATCCTGGTAAATTCTAACAGAGTCCATTACCGTATTTGAGCCATTACCTGGAGCCGAATCCATTATTTTCAACCATAAATTCGAAGGGAAAGATGATATCGCAATAGCTATCCCGTAAATCTCTCCTTTCTCCTTATCCAGTGTACATTCATACCCAAAACACTCTCCTAACGTTCCATGTCCGAGTCCGATACCGCCAGGCGTCTCCCTCTCCCCCCTGCTGAAATACCGTATTTGCGGAAACAAGAACCGTTCGTCGTTCAGTCTCACTGTATCCTGGCAAAAAACCGAATTACTTGCAAGCAATACAATTGATATTACCGCAAAACGGATTACGTATGACATTTTTTTCATAGGTTTGTATTTTTTAATGATATGGTATTAAATTCTGTCTTCCACTATAATTAGTTGCACAAAATCACGAAAACCGTTTCCATTCTTCATTTTTTTAATCCATTCCCCTCGCCTCGCGGCGAGGGGAACAGAGGATGAGGTATCTGCTATTCCACCACCAGCTTCTTGGTCACCGTGCCTCTCGCAGTGGTCACTTTCACCAGATACACCCCTTTGCGTAAGGTCGAGGTGTCGAAGGTGGCCGTGGCGCCGCAGGCGGCCTTGCGTAGAACCACACGCCCCGCCATGTCGCGCACCGTCAGCTCGCTGATAGCCTCCGCACACGATACGGTAGTCACCCCTCCGGTCGGGTTGGGCCGCATATCGAAGCCCGGCACACCGTCCGCCTCGCCGATGCCCTCGTCACCGCCAGGGTTGTCAGGATCATCTGGATCCTGCGGGTCGTCGGGATCTTCAGGGTCATCGGGGTCTTCCGTCCATCCTGGCGGCGGAGCAATTATTGGAAGTATTGGAAGCCACACATGAGCGTATATCGTGTCTATATACCACGAACCAATTATTTCACCAAAAACATGTCTTACACCATACAAATATCTTGTTATATCTGGATGAATGTTAGATCCAGGAATATATACATAACCCGATGCAGCATCTGCATAAACGAAGAATGAACTATCATCCACATGGACAGGTCGGTCAAAATATCCGCAATACAAGGGTTCTGCAAATTCTAAAATACTGTCGGTCAAATCGCCATTTTCTCTTGTCATGATTTCATCGAAGATTAAGATTTTCTGCTCAGAATCTTGTGTGATTCTTACAGAGTCCATTACCGTATTAGAGCCATTCACGGGAACCGAATCCATTATTTTCAACCATAATGCAGTATTCGAAGGGAGAGACGCTAACGAAATTGCCACCCCGTAAATTAACCCAGACTCCTTATCCAGTGTACATTCATATCCAGCACATTCAGCAGTACTACCATGAGCTATTTCGTACCGACCCACAAGCGTTCTTTCCCCCCTGCTGAAATACCGTATTTGCGGAAACAGAAACCGTTTGTCGTTTAGCCTTACCGTATCCTGACAAAAAACCGAATTACTTGCAAGCAATACAATTGATATTACCGCGAAACGGATTACGTATGACATCTTTTTCATAGGTTTGTATTATTTTGTTGACATATTTATTTACAAAAATTAGTCGTTTAGGCATTGCTGTGCAGATTCCAATGAGACTGGGTTTAACTGGACATTTGACCATTCAACCGAATAATCAGAAGTACGAGCAGTGGCAGGCGATTCCCTATATCTGAACGGAAAGGTGTATGCACGAGAAATGGCAGCACTGTCGAAACAGCTGCCGCTCGGCGTTGTCCACACTTTCTTCAGAGCAAAATAGTTGCCTGTTGCTAACATAAAGTGGTCGCCGTTGGGTGACGATGCTATGCTCGTCATGTCTAATCCTGGAATGTAGTATGTTTCGACACTGTTTGTGCCTGCCACGCGTTCCGTGACCACCTGTGTCTCGTAATGAGTGGAGCTACCCATGTAAGGCAGGTATTCCAACATGAGGTATGTTGAATGCTGACGATTGTATGCAAGTTCCCACGGCTCAGTCTTGCCTAAAGTATAAATCTCTTTGGAGTCCAGCATCGCAAGACTTGCCAGTTCGTAGAGACGAATACGTGTGACATACGCACCTGATGAAGTTACCGCATAACAAGCTGCCACAATCGAATCGCCTCTTGATTCCGTGGCATGGATTTTGGAACCAGGTTCTGTATCAGAATGCTCGTAGTAACGTATAGTATCTATTATACCCGTCAATATGTCGATGCTGTTGCGCCTTGCTCTCCTCAACATCGTTATACGTTCCCCTAGACTTCCAATAAATCCAATATAGTTGTCGGTAAGCACAACGTCATGAATGATTTCATTAAAACTTCCTTCCTCATAACCATGCCTGACTTTGTAGTTTGCCGAACTGGCCGACTTGCAATCAACAATTCTGGCACGGCTGCCATTGGCTGGCCCATCCCCAATAGCTACAACCTCGTTAAGACCCAACATATTGTTATGAAAGACAACCATTCTGCTGAGTTCATAGGTGCTGTCGATGCTAACATACTTGGCATATTCCTTACTGCTGCTTCCTGTTCTAATCAAGTCAATATTAAACTTCATTATAAACCCCTTCTCATTAAATAAACTCCAACGAGTACCGCAGGCATAGACGGTATCGCCCAAAACGCGAAAATCTCTGACAAACATTCTATAGAGATTTATTCCCACCTTGTGAGTTATCGTAGCACTGTTGAGGTTGATGAACATAAAATAGCCTTTTGAATGATCTTCAAAATAACCGACTGCAAGTGTGTCATTAACATACCGCACTTTTGTATTAAACGAGTAATTCGCAGATGCATCCTTGATCACGAAACTTTCCGGCTGAGCCACCACCGTGTTGCAAAACGCCATTAAAGCACCCAGTGCCAAAGCATCCAAAACTATGTCACACGACAACAAAGATAGTAATTTTTTCATAATTCTTTAATTTTAGTTTATTACTTGCCTGCAACATAACCGACTCGGAAGCGTTATATATTGTAGGCTTTGTTACAAGTGCCTGGGGTGCTGGCAGCAGGGTGATGCACGTTTTGAGCTTTGAAATTTATTCGTGCATCCCCTGCGACGCACCCTTTATTATTTATTCACTTTCTGATTCTCTAGCCCCGCTCCGGCGGCACTCGCTTACCGTGCGGGGCTTCATGCAATGCAATACATACAATTGTAACGATTTAAACAGCATGTCTTTTGCTTTCCTACATCTGCCACCCTCGTCTAACGAACGGCAACACAGTTGTATGTATTCGTAGCACTATCATAGCTGACGTTTACTTTATAGCCATCCAACTCCATGTTATGTGCCCAATTATACGCATCGGTCTTGTCATGGGTGGAATATGTTACCACCTCTTTTGCGACAGAGTCCTGCGACACCTTCGACTCATCATAGAACATCACGTTGTGCCCCTGTTCCGCAATCTCTAATAGGCTGTATATAAACGCTGCATGCGCTTCTTCACTATCTAGCGTTATATGGTGTGTTACGCCGTCAATGGCGTAACACACCCTGTACAGGGTGCCCATCTCCGACACTACTGCCGGCGATTCAATAGGTTCGATACTTTCCTTTTGACAGCCAACGGCCATCATGCTCAACACTGTGAAAAGTGCCACTGTCTTGGTGTTCTTTTTCATAGATTTAATGTTTAAAGATTTTATTTATTATTTTTTTTAATTCCTTCATCATATTGATGATAGTTTATTGCTTTGATCTGTAGTTCATCTTCAATAATGAACACAAAAAACGTTTTTTTCGAAATCCACATGGATATGACATCGTTTTTACGCAACACCGAGTCTTTCGGCATGGTATAATCGGTTTTCGGTGCAAGCCATACCGTAGGCGCGGTGGTATTTATATAGTCAATCGCCTCCTTTAGATAGGATTTCATATTGAAGTTGACAAGCAGTTCATCCCACCCAGCAGAATCTTTAGCCTCGAGCATTGTCACATCCACCTTCACGGTGTCGTTGACACGGAAATCCTTGACAAACGAGGCTGTTATATGCTCGGAATTTTCATATCGGCGGTAGAGCTCGCTGGTCTCGTTTGTTGACACAATACGTGGACGCAGCAACACTACCAAGCCCACCACAAGCAGAGCCAGACACACAACGATTGTTATAATCCAGCGACGTTTCATATTCTAACAGTTCACTGATGACACTAGGTTGGTTATCTGACCCACCTGTGCTGCCCGTTCTGCCCGAGTTTGGGTTGTCATCCTGTAGCCGTCTCCAAGTGGCATCACCGTATAGGAAATCACCAACACCATCACAACTGCACCGAGTATGACTATCTGCGATGCACTGAAACGGTTACGGATTCTCTGTTTCATGGTGATGCCTCCCAACCTGTCCGAATGGGCAACTCGATATAGTTCAACTGCTATCCTGCCGCTGGCAATTGCCAAGCAAACACTCACGACAAGCAGCACATATCCAAAACGGTGAACAATCTGGTCTTCTTGCCCAACGGCAGCTATAGACACATATACCGACAAAGCCAGAGCTGCCACAGTCAGTGCAATATAGACGAACATATTACGTCTCCTCCAGCTTCCTTCTTGCCGTAGGTCTAAGCCGCGCGGACGGGCCTCACTGCTGCCCGCTATCTTCTCCACTCGCTCGTCCTGACATCTCCATAGTTCTTGAAGTTCTTTCATAAGGAACTCCTCGTCGTCATTGTGTTGAAAATCTTCTTTCATAATCGTATGTGATTTATTATCGCCATTAACTTGCCTGTTGCTATTCATTTGCCGCAATCTCCGCCAGTTTTTTCTTTACCCTTCGTATTCTTTGCTTCACGGCATCCTCACTAATCCCGTTCATCTCCGCTATCTCCCTCAAACTCATACCTTCCAAATACAAGTATATCATCCTTTTGTCATCTTCTTTTTTGAGCTCGTCTATAATACTGTGTAGCCGCTGGCTGGGTTGCTCGCACGCCTCTGCCGCCAACTGCTCATAGCTGCTTTCATCCAGAACTACGAATTGTGGCCGACGTTTACGTTTGCGGACCTCTTGCCCCGCCACATTGAGAGCTATCCGTGTGACCCACGTGCTTGTCTTGCACTCCCCCTTAAATGACGGCCATGCCTCCCACAAATTACAGGCTATATCCTGATACATGTCTCGTATCGATTCCTTGTCGCGGTTGGTGAATACCAGGCACACCTTCATCAGGATGCCTCCATTCTCCTGAAGCATCTTCAAAAAATCGTTGTATGTCTCTTTCGGCTTCAAATGGAAGCAAAAATAAACTTATATATTATATTAGTTGCAAAAAAATCGAAAAAGTGACATCGACGGTAATTTTTTTTACAAAAAGATAGACACCGCAAAGCGGCTCCACCATACCTCAAACACCGTCCACTCTCCATTTGCGGCCTGCACTGCGAAAAATGACGAGAGTTAATAGGATACAAATGGTCGCTTCGCTTGAAAGTTAAAGAGTTTAAAAGTTTAAAAGGCTCGCTTCGTTTGAAAGGTTGAAAGTAAAAAAAAACAACAGGTCACTGACCACTAACAGCTAACCGCTAACCGCTGTCTGCTAACAGCCACCAATTCCTCCCTAAACTCCTTTATCCTCCCTATCGGCTCTCTCTCAAAATCCATTGGCTCCTCCCCTCCTACCGTCCGCAGGTACTGCAATATCCTCAAGCCGTCAACCCTCTCCCTGCAAGCTCTCACAAACAGTTCCCTGCTCTTGTAGTTACGCCTCAGCGGCTGCCACAGGTCGTCCGTCCTCAGCTGTTCCTTCAGAAAAGCACTCATCGGTGTCTCCACCTCATGCTCATACAGTTCTTCGAATCTCTTGTAGGTCGCCCTCACCGCCTCGAAGCCTTCTTTCCTATAGAACGGATATTTCTCCTTCTGTTCCGCTATCGTCATCGCCACCGCAGGTCCCGTGCCGAAAGGCACCCGTCGCGACATACGCCCTTGCGGACGCACCACCAGATGCTCCCTGTCATTGCCTGCCACCATCACCCTGCCTGTCTTGACGAATTTCTGCATCAGGTAGAAATCCTCGCCTCCCTGCAGCGGCGTGATGCCGCCGGCTTTCCTGTATGCCGCCACCGTGAACGCCATAGCGCTGCCCAAAGCGGTGAAGGCATACGGGTTACCTATCGCCTGCATGTTCATCAGATAATGCCGCATATAGCACTCGTAGCGCAGCAGCCTCCTGTCCACCGCCTCGTCGCCTGTAACGGGATGGTAGTACGGCAACGCCACCGCCCCTATCTCCGCATGGCTCTCGAACAGCTCCGCAACGCCGCCAAGATAATCCTCGCCAAAGTCGGTGTCTGCATCAAGGCTTACAATTATCTCACTGCCTGCCACCTGCCCGCTACCTGCTAACTGCTGCCCGCTAATAACATCAAACAGAACCTTCCTTGCCCAGCCGACTCCCTGCTTCTTCTCCGTCCATCCGTTGCCCACCGTCGTGCGGTCAATCACCACCATCTTCAAGTCCTGGACGCCATTCAGTATCCTCAACGTCTCTGCGTTGTTCTTCACCACCATCGTGCGATACTCGTCATCTGACACATGCCACGCCTCCGGCTGGTTCACACAGATGTATGTGGTGAAGTTCTTATATGACTGTCTGCGAAGCGACGAAAGGAGACCATCGAGGTTGTCCAGTTCGTCCATCATCGGGATAGCTACTGAGATATGGGGGGCAGAAGGCATCGGTCGGCAATCGGATAAAGCAGAGGGCACAAGCCGTGGTAAACCTGTGCCCTCTGTCTTATTTCACATCATAATATCACATCTTGACCAGTTTGACCGAGTGTGCGCCGATACGCAGGAAGTAGGTTCCCTTGGCGTATCCGCTGAGGTCAACCATGGTGCTGCCCGCAGGCAAGGTCTGCAGCAGTTGTCCATAGAGGTTGTACAGCCTCATCGGCTCGTTGTCTGCGGCATTGGTCTGTATGTTCACCACACCGTTGGTCGGGTTAGGATAAACCCTGTAGTTAAGCTCCTCGACGTCGTCGATACCCTCACCGCTTCCGTCGCTCACGAACACCGCTATCAGCGTGACGTTGTGTGTGACGTTGAAGATGTACGGGTTTTCGGTGGTGCCGTCGCTCCAGTGGTCGAATCGGAAGCCGTTGGCCGGCGTGGCGGTAGCCGTCACCTCCTGCATATAGCTGTAGGTGCCGCTACCTGTCGTGCTGCCGCAAATATGGTTGTTGGGGTTCACCGTCACGGTGTATTCAATTGCGTCGAAGTAGGCGGTATAGGTGGCGTTGCCCGTCACGGTGACGGTGCGTATTGGATAGGTGTTGCCGTCGTTCCACTCGCGGAAACGGTAGCCCTCCGCCGCAGTTGCCGTGATGTGGGCCTGCTCGCCGTAAGCATAGGTGCCGCTGCCGGAGGTGGAGCCGTGACTTGCCTCATCAGGCACAACCGTCAACTGGAAACTGTTGGTGGTGAACACCGCAGTGTATGTGGCATCACCCGTGACGGTGACGGTACGCGGATTCTGCGTGTTGCCGTCGTTCCACTGGCTGAAGTTGTGTCCCTCGCTGGCGGTGGCGCTTATCGACACCTGCTCGCCGTAGCTGTAGTTGCCGCTGCCCGTAGTGCTGCCGTATGCCGGGTTGTTGGCTGTGACGGTGATATGATAGGTGTTGGCGGCAAAGGAAGCGATGTAGCTTGCGCTGCCTGTAACGGTCACAGTGCGCGTTGCCTGTGTGCTGCCGTCGTTCCAGCGCAGGAAGTGGTAGCCCTCGGCGGCGGTAGCCGTCAGGTCGATGGTGGTGCCGTAAGTGTAGGTGCTGGTGCCGTTGGGTGTTGTGCTGCCGTGTGTGGCGTCGTCGGGAGCCACAGTCACGCTATAGCTCTCAGCAGCGAAATAGGCGGTGTAGATGATGTCGCCCGTCACCGTAACGGTACGCGGGTTGTCGGTATTGCCGTCGTTCCACTGCGTGAAGTGGTGTCCGGTGGCTGCCGTAGCCGAAATGGTGACTGCGCTATTCTCCAGATAGGTGCCGCTGCCGCTGGCTGTACCCATGGCGTTGTTGTCCGACACCACAGTCAGGGTGTAATACACAGGGTCGTGGTTCTCTTCCGAGAAGTTGGCGATGAGCGTGATATTCTGTGTGGCGGAGAAAGTATATGGTGTTGCCGTCGTTCCGTCACTCCAGCTGTTGAACACATAGCCATCGTTGGCGGTAGCCGTAGCCGTCACCGTCTGTCCGTGAGTGTAAGTGCCGCTGCCTGTCGTGCTGCCGAAACTGGCGTTGTTGGGCATCACTGTGATGGTGTAGCTGTTGATTGCGAACGTGGCGGTATATGTGGCGTCGCCAGTCACTGTGATGGTGCGCGGGCACTCCGTGTTGTGGTCGTTCCATTCGACGAAGTGGTAGCCCTCGTTCGGTGTGGCGGTCAAGGTGGCGGTGCTGCCGTATGGATACGTGCCGCCGCCGGTGACCGAGCCGTAGCTGTTGTTGTTGGTGTTCACGGTGATGGTGTAGTTCTGTATGGCGAAGGTGGCGGTGTACGAGGCGTCGCCAGTCACCGTGATGCTGCGCGGGTTGTCGGTGTTGCCGTCGCTCCAGCCAGCAAACTCATAGCCTTCGCCAGGCGTTGCCGAAATCTGCGTCGTGGTGCCATAGGCATAGGTGCCGCCGCCGGTAACAGTGCCGTGAGCGTTGTTGTCGGCGGTCACGGTGATGGTGTAGTTGTCGGCGTTGAAATAAGCGGTGTATGTAGCATCATCCGTCACCGTCACCGTGCGCGGGTTCTGAGTGTTGTTGTCGTTCCAGCGTGCGAAGGTGTAGTGCTCGTTAGGCGTGGCCGAGATCTGCGTCGTGGCACCGTATGCGAAACTGCCGCCACCTGCGACGGTGCCTTTCGCATTATCTTCGCTCTCCACCGTGAGAATGTATTCCCTAGCGCTGAAGTATGCGGTGTAACTTGCATCGCCCGACACAGTGAAGCTGCGCGGGTTGTCGGTGTTGCCGTCGTTCCAGTGGTCAAACTCATATCCAGCGTTTGCCGTCGCCGTGAGGGTAGCCGTCTGTCCGCCGAGGTATGTGCCGCCGCCTTCAACGGTGCCTTTGGCGTTGTCCTCGCTTGTGGCGGTGATGGTGTAAACCACAGGTGTCCAGCCTTCGGGCACCAGCTCAATCAGCAGGTTGGTGGGAGTGCCATAGGTGGCGGTGACGTTGGTGTAGGTCTTGGTGATGTATCCCGGGCAGGAAGCGCGGAACGAGTAGGTGCCGTCGGCGATGGGGCGGTAGTAGTCGCCCAGCACGTGACGGCTGTAAATCTGAGAGCTGTCGCGGTCGTGGTCAACCACCTCGATGAAAGCACGAAGCGGCTCACGTGTGACAGAATCCACCACAATGCCGTTCACACCCTGATGCACCTCTTTAATGAGGTTGATAAGAGGCTCCTTCTGGTAGTACCAGTAGTTCTTCACACCCTGTGTGCCAGAAATCTCAGGACATTTAGTGCGCGACACCTCGATAGTAAAAGCACGGATGTGGTTGTACCAGTTGGAATAGTCCTGCCATCCACCGGATATGGCGTACCAGTCACCGCCAAAGCACTGCTCGGTATAAGGCGGTCTCCAGCCGCTGCCGATACGTTCGGTGCGATACATGTTGCCCGGGAATGTATTGTCGCTTGCGGCTCCGGTATATTGACGCAGAGTTGCCACGAAACGGTTGCCCATGGCTGTCCACCATGCGGCGTCGGCGAGAGATTTCTGCGACGAGGTGTAGCTGTCCCATGGGAAGTTCAGTATTTCAGCTCCTCCGTGCATACATGCCGCCATCACAAAATGATGAGCATTCATGTATTGTATCATGTCCTTATTCTCCTGCTCGGTGTTGTTATACTGCGTCTGGTAGGCCGTAGAGCTAAACGGGTTTGGGTAGGTACGGTTCAAGTCGATGCCATTGCCGTTGTAGCGGCCGCTCAGGTCGCTAGTGTTGTTCGGTTTGTATATCACGTTGTCGCCATTCTGGTACGTTCCGTCGGGGTTGGCGTCGGGGCAGATGTATATCTGCGTGGTGTTGACCAGATTGGTGAGGGTCGAGTCATGACCGTAGCTTGTGAGCAACGTGTCAATCATTCGCAGGAGGAAGTAGAAACCCGTGACCTCGTCGCCGTGCATACTGGACATGTAGAAAAACTCCGGTTCGGCCTCCTCGTCTTCCACCTCGTCCGATATCTTCAGGCAGATAATCATGTGTCCGTTGGTTGTTGACGTACTGATGGTGTCAATCTTGCAGAGCTTTGGATACTGCGCCGCCCAATTCTGCATCATCTGCATGTAGAGGCCATAGCTGGGATACATATTCCATCCCACCATCTGATCCATAGTGGTGGCGGCGATGATGGTGGCTTTAGTCAAAGAGCCATCCTCCGGCACAACCTCGTAGGGGATATTCAACGCCTCGAATGCCGCCAATTCCTGCGGGTTGGCATATGCCGTATAGACGCAGCCGTCGCGACGGTCGATAGAGACGGCCTGAGATATCGCCATTTCCATGGAGCGGTCGCACTGCTCGAACTGAATACGCACCACCTGGGCATTGCCCGTCAACACGGTGATGACAAAGACGAGAAGTAATAAAAAGCGTTTCATATTGATTAATGTTTATTTGTTTTCCTGAAAGTGTAAAGGTAGTTGGCAAAGAAGTTCCAAAGCATGGTGATGCCGATGGATATGAGTTTCAAGATGTAGAAAAACTTAATGAAGAGAGCGGCAAGCTGAAAACCATTGCCCGAGGCGTTGCTCCACGCCGGGAAGAGCGTCTGCAAGAGGTAGAGCGTCAGGGTGCTTATGCCCAGCCCTATCAAAGAGACGATGAAGAATTTGACATACTCCTGCCCCACCCTGCGATTCTTACTTCCAAAAGTCCAGATGCGGTTAAGCAGATAGTTCCACGAAGCGGCGAGAGTGAAACTCAAGGCGTTGGCCACCAGTTCGGGCATGTGGCACACCTCGATGAAGAGAATCAAGAAACCGTAATCGACCACCGCACCCGATGCGCCGACAATGGCGAATCGGACAAACTTGCGGACAAAATCACGGCTTATGTTCATATCGGTGGATTATTATATCAAGCGACACGCTGCCGTTACAATCGGGCGAGAGCCCTAGAATCTTCTCTCGGCATCCGAGTGTATGATACCAGTCTTACGTATGCGCTGGGGATTGTAGTCGCTCTTCGGCTTGCTGATGCGCGGACGGCGCTTGGCGTCGCGAGGCAGGTATTTCACATCGCCCGACTCGTTGACCTCCAAACCATAGACCTTCTCGGTGTCGAGGTTGCACTTGATGCACCAGTACTTGCCGCAGCCACCAGAAGTCTTCACGATATCCTTCTTCAGGAGTGCTGCCGGCGTGTCATCCCAGAGGAAGTTCACCCAGATGATATGGGCTCCGTTCAAATCGACAAAACCTACATACTGGCGCTCATAGCGGTGCATGTGCTCGTCGATGATGGGGCAGCGGCCCTCTTGGTTCTCATGGTTGCGGTTCACGTATGCGATTTTCTTCTGAATCAGCCGCTCCGCCTTCGCGATGTCTATGTCAGTCGGAGTGTAGCGCCCCTCCTGGTTTTCGACCATAAAGTCAACATTCCAGTTCTTGTGGAACGAATATCCGTGGTAGTTATTACCCGATATCTCCTCGTAGTTCCATTTCTCTTCGGGTATGACATATTCCTGTGCTTTAACACCCAAGATTGCGGAAATCAGTAGTAATGAAAGCAATAGTTTCTTCATTGTAGTTCTTTTTATCGATTATTATTGTCACCGCAAAGGTACGAAATATTTTTATAAATAAGCAACATCTTGGTGAGTTTTTTGTTTTAGCCCTTCCATTAATCGACCGTTTTTCCTCTTTTAACACCTCTCCTGTTTGGCAAAAAACAAATGAGAAAACCTCGCCATTTTCTGCAAATTTGCTATATTTGCAATCTCTAATCAATGTCCTGATTACCATGAAATACCCTTTCACTCTGCGTTTGACGCTCATGCTGGCTCTGGTGTTTGTCCTGGCCTCCTGCAGGCAAGCTCCTTCTGGCATCCAGTCAGGCGACCTTATCTTTGTCGGACTCCCTCTCGACTATACCGTCGAAGGTGACTCCGCCTCCATGTCCGACGCTATCGTGGCTGCCACCGGCGACGAGGCTCAGGTCAACTACATCCACGTAGCCATCCTCGAGCAGTCGGCCAACACCACCTTCGTCATTGACGCCACCCTCAAACACGGCGTGGCCCGCTATCCGCTCGACACGATGAAAGAGGAGTTCCGGCTGAAGAGCGGCGACTATCCCCTCTTTGTCGTCAAACGGCTCAAGGACAACAAGCAGCGTGATCAGTGGGTTTCCAATGCCAAGCAGTATGTAGGGCGTGGTTACGACCTCACGTTCCTCCCCGACAACGACGAGCAGTACTGCAGCGAGCTGGTCTGGAACGCCTACCTCGACGAGCACGGAACGAAGATTTTCCCCTCGGCACCGATGAACTTCCGCTCTGCCGACGGCTCTTTCCCGCCCTACTGGATATGGCTCTTCTCCCGTATAGGCATGCCCATCCCGCAGGATGTTGAAGGCACCAATCCCAACGATATGGCCCGAGACGAGCGCCTGATAGCTGTCAGTGGTCAGTAGTCAGTTGCCTCATACCTTTTAAACTTTCAACCTTTAAAGCGAAGCGAAACTTTTTTACTTATCAACCTATCAACATAAAACATATCAACTTCTATGAATATCGATTTCACCTTTCAGAACCCCACGCGCATCCATTTCGGACGCACCGCAATGAACCATCTTGCCGACGAACTGGCCCTATACGGACAAAACGTGATGCTTGTATATGGCAAAAACTCCATCAAGAAGACAGGACTTTACGACACCGTCATCGACACGTTGAAGCAATGCGGGAAGAGTGTATGCGAGCTTTCAGGCATCAACTCCAACCCTCGTTACACACAGCTGCTCGAAGGATGCCGCCTCGTGAGAGAGAATAACGTCGATCTCATCCTTGCCGTCGGCGGCGGCTCGGTCATCGACTGCTCAAAGGCGATAGCATGCAGCGCATGGTGCGACGACGACCCCTGGGAGCACTTCTGGATAAAGAACCTCCCCGTGCCGACGAAGGTGGTGCCCGTCGGCACCATACTCACCATGACCGGCACCGCCTCGGAGATGAACTCTGGCTCGGTCATCACGAACGAAGCCCTGAAAAAGAAAGAGGGTCATATCTTCCCGATGGAGGTGGCCTGCCCCCGTTTCTCAATATTGAATCCCGAGTTCACCTACTCAGTGCCAAAGACACAGATGGTGAGCGGCATCTTCGACATTTTTTCGCACTTGATGGAACAGTATTTCGGCGGCGACGACGACTGTGTGAGCGACTACCTTCTGGAGGGGGACATGCTAGCACTGATAGCCGCAAGCCGCAAGGCGCTCGTCAACCCACAGGACTATGAAGCCCGCAGCAACATCATGTGGGCCGCCACGATGGGATTGAACAAGATACTGGCCGTGTCGAAGAGGCAAGACTGGGAGGTGCATCAGATAGAGCATCAGGTGGGAGCCTACTGCGACTGTCCGCACGGCATAGGCCTCGCCATAGTATCCATACCGTATTATCGCCTTATCATGCCTTACGGATTGCATCGCTTCGTGCGTTTTGCCAAGAATATCTGGCATGTTGACCCCACAGGCAAGAGCGACGTGCAGGTGGCTACGGAAGGCATCGAGTGCCTCAGCCGTTTCATCGACGAACTGGGCATCCCGCGCCACTTGAGCGAGGTGGGCTGCACTGAGGATATGCTGCCCCTGATAGCCGAAAGCGTCAACAAGATTGGCGGCTACCATGTGCCGACAACCGAAGAGGTGCTGGCAATACTCAAGGCTTGCTATTAGCGACAGATGATGGCTTGCTCCTGAGGGTTATCACCGTCACCTCGGGGGGAATACCTATTCGAGCCATAAAGCCCGTTTCGCCCAATCCAGGGTTGACATACAGATACTCTGGCTGATTGTTCTTTCCCAGTCGTTCGTAGAGGCCGTACCATCGTTTATACACCATTTTTGAAGGACTCCAACCGAACAGTCGCATCTGTGCGGCATGGGTGTGGCCAGACAGTGTCAGGTTTACTCCATAGGGGCGAGTTGCATCCCATACCGAAGGGTCGTGTAGCATAAGTATTTTGAATGGAGCGTCGATGTCTTTCAATGCCTTGTTCAGATTACCTCTGCTTGGAAAGAAACTGTTGTCGGAAATATTCTCGACACCAGCAATGCACAACCCGTTGTCAAGAATCACACACGTGTCGCTGAGAAGTTGCCAACCCATCTGTGTTTCACATTCACGCAGTTGTTTTTCTGCCATGATGCGTTGGCTGTCGCTCATGCTGTTGTGACTCAAGAGGTAGTCGTGGTTGCCCATCACCGAAAGTACACCGTCGCGAGCTTTTATCTGAGAAAGCAGTTGTTTGAATTGCACTGCTTCGTCAACGTTTCCGGTGACGAGGTCGCCCGTGAATAGAATCAAGTCAACGTCGGCGCGGTTTATTTGATTCACGAAGCGCCTCAGGACTTTTTCGCGGTGCTCGAACGACTTGAGGTGGAAGTCGCTAAAGTGTGCTATTCGATAGCCGTCAGCCGCATTGGATATATGTTCGGAGCAGATGTCCACATTCTTGGTACGGATTTGGTTGCGTTCGATGAGGAATCCATAGGCGAAAATTAGAGGTGGGAGCAGCAAAAACCAAAGTCCGTGGGTCAAAACCGAGGTGAAGCGTACACCGAAGAGAGAGCATATCGCAGCGACAATCAGAACAACAATCATGATTGCGATGGTACTAATAAGCCATGCGGTTAGGGTGCTGATTATTGTGAATGGGTCGATGTTGTTCATAAAGTATGTGTTTACTATTTTCTTCCGAAATCAGCTGGGATTTCACCCCAGTTGTGGGTGTCCCACTTGCGGATTTCGGTGGTGTAAGTGTTGTTTTTCAGCCAATCCTCTGCCCTCTCAACATATTGCCATAGGACCTCGGTACGTTCGTCACGCACCAGCTTCGACTTGCACTTTTTCTGCCTTACCCAGCTAATGGCGTTTACCGAGTCGCTATAGAGTATCTGGTTGAGGTTGTGCTTCTTCAGATACGAAAGGCCATGCACCAGCGCGAGGAACTCACCGATGTTGTTGGTGCCGACGGGGTATTTGTAGTGGAACAGCTTGGTGCGCGAGGCAACATAGACGCCCTGATATTCCATCACGCCGGGGTTGCCGCTGCAGGCGGCATCGACGGCGATGCTGTCGAGAACCGGCGGCGGCACATTGGAAGGCTTGATGACGGTCATGCCAAGGTCGTCGGCGTTGTCCGGCTTGGCGATGGCTTCAGCATAGGGGTGCTTGAAAGCCTCTTCGGCCTCGTCGCGCGTCTTGTACGACTTATACTGAGCACCGGCAAAACCCTTCACTTGCGCCAGGCATGCCTCCCAGCTGTCGTAAACACCAGGATGATTGCCCTGCCAAACAACATAGAATTTCTTCTTCATAGCGTCAAAATCTGTCGAGCACCAGTCTTACGGAGAGTCCGAGATGGCGGTAGCGCGATACATCGGCTGAAGCCGACTCGTTCCCAATGCTCAAAACCTTTGCCGCGTTGACGTCGGCGGTGGAAGTCCAATAGAATCCGTCCACGTTGACGGAGTTGACCTCTTGTCCGTTGCGCACACCGCAAGCCGGCAGGAATACCGCACCGCTCTCCTGCATAATCATCCACTGACGGTAAGAATACTTATTGGTGTTGTAGCCACGGTGAGCACGCGGAGTGAAGCAAGTGTCCATCGGAGGAGTCCACTGGTCGGGGATAATCACGACGCCGCGGAACACGCCGTTGATGGTAGCCAAGCCCCAACGGTTGGCCCGCACAGGGTTCTCGCCCACCAGATATTGCCATTCAGCGCCTGTCGGCACACGCCAGTAGCCGGAGCGGCTCTCGTAGTTCTGTATATGGTTGGCGCGACCCCAGTCGCCATAGGCATATTGGCCGACTATGCTGTTGGCTATATTGTCACCCACGATGTAGTGCGAGTCGTCGGTGTCGGTCGAGTAGGGCTGAATGGACACAGTACCGCTTGAATAGCCGCTGGAGGCCCAACCGAAGAGGTCAATCCAGCGGTCGGTGGAGGGAGAGATATACTGGTTGTCGAGACCACGGCAACCCCACTGCGTATCGGCGAAGCGCCATGTGCCAGAAGAGGCCTGGTATTGCAGATTGCCGCGAGAAAACTGCACCTGCTTGGAATCGCTGACCGAGAAATAACTGCCGATGGCACCGTAGTCGGTCACATTGACATCAGCACCAGGAATGGGTTCCGCCTCGACAACAAAGATGTTGCAGGAAGCGGTCTTGCCGTCGGCATTGACTGTCACCGTGCAGGTGCCGATGGTCTTGGCGACGACAAGGCCCTTGTCGTCGATACTGGCCACCTCGGGATTGGAGGACGACCATGAGGACTCGAACTCAGCGTCCTCGGGAGTTGCCATCAAGGACATCTGGTAGGTGTCGCCGACGGCGATGGTGACGCTCTCGGAGGTAAAGGCGATGCTTCTCAGTTTCGATCCACACGAGGCGGTGAGGAGCACCATCGCAGCGACAAATAACAAACGACACAATGCTTTCATTGGAACGATATTATTGATAATGTACAATTTTAACGCATATTCGGCGTTTTTATTGTAATGAGCAAATTAGGTTTTTGGTTTATGAACGCCCGCCCGCAGGCGTTGCCACAAAGCGTGACCCCTGCGATTGTAGCCATCTGCATAGCCTATGCCTGTGGCAAGGACTGCAGCTGGATATGCGCAGTGGTGGCATTGGTTGGTGTTGTCTGTGCACACCTGTCTATCGACCTGTTGGACGACTATTTCGACTACCGCAACGCCGGGTTGGAGACGAGAGAGAGGCTGGCGCGGGCAGGGATGCGAGCCCGTATAGGCAAGGCGCAATATCTTGCCGAAGGACGGGCCACCCTGAAAGAGACATTTACGGTAGCGGCCCTGTTCGGAGTGGTGGCGTTGATTTGCGGAGTGGTGGTGTTTTGCTTCAGGGGGTGGCCGATAGTGTGGTTTGCAGTGGCCGGAGCCTTCCTCGGGTATTTCTACTCGGCACCGCCGTTCAAGCTGTGCTACCACGGTATGGGCGAACTGATTACGGGACTTATGTTCGGGCCGTTGCTGATGCCAGGGATGTGCTATGCGGTGTGTGGCGAGTTGCCGGCTGCGATATGGTGGATTTCGGCGGCGTTAGGGTTGCTTGTGGTGAACATACTCTTCACACATTCGATAATGGACCGCGAGCCGGACATCAGCGTGGGGAAGAGCACGCTGGCAGTGCTGCTGTCGCCCGAGGGAACGACACGAAAGAGGTCGCTCATGATGGTCTCGTTCGTGTTCACCTTTCTCCCTTACCTGCTGATGGCAGTGGCGGTAGTAGTCACCACTGTCAGCAAATGGACACTGCTGGTATTCGTGACGCTGCCGATGGCAGTGGCACTCAGCAAGCTGACACACGACTTTCTGTACCACCCCGAACGGGAAGTCAAACGCCGCTGGTGGATGGGGCCGATGTCGCAATGGAAAGATATTGAAGCGGCTGGCATCGAGTGGTTCATGATACGCTGGTATCTGGCGCGCAACCTTATAAGCTTCTTCGCATTGATAACAGCCGTCAGCGTGTTTCTTTGAGTGAATGGTGATTAGTGAATGGTGAATAGTGAATAGTGATTAGACAATAGAACCTGTTACCGTTTAAACTTTTTGAACATTTTAAACCCTTTAAACATTTTAGCGAAGCGAACATTTTAAACCCTTTAACCTTTTTGAACCTTTTAAACAATTTAGACATTTTAGCGAAGCGAACATTTTAAACTCTATATCTTGTGAAAAACATACGCAACTTCTGCATCATCGCACATATCGACCACGGCAAGAGCACCCTTGCCGACCGACTTCTTGAATACACCAACACCATCTCGCAACGCGACATGCAGGCGCAGGTGCTCGACGACATGGACTTGGAGAAGGAGCGCGGCATCACCATCAAGAGCCACGCCATACAGATGAACTACCGCTTCACGGCGGAAGGGGACAAGAACTATGCAGGTCAGGAATTCATATTGAACCTTATCGACACGCCAGGTCACGTCGATTTCTCGTACGAGGTGTCGCGTTCGATCGCTGCCTGCGAGGGAGCACTGCTGGTTGTAGATGCCACGCAGGGCATACAGGCGCAGACCATCTCGAACCTCTATCTGGCTTTGGAGAACGACCTGGAGATAATACCGGTGATGAACAAGATAGACCTGGACAGCGCGATGCCGGAAGAGGTGGCCGACGAGATCATGGACCTGCTGGGATGCCCGAGGGAGGACATACTGTCGTGCAGCGCTAAGACGGGCGTGGGAGTGCCCGAGATACTGGAGACCATAGTGAAGCGGGTGCCGGCGCCAAAAGGAGACGAAGCGGCACCGCTGCAGGCGTTGGTGTTCGACTCGGTGTTCAACCCGTTCAGAGGCATCATCTCGTACTTCCGCATCATGAACGGCACGATACGCACCAACGACTGGGTGAAGTTCGTAAGCACAGAGAAAGACTACCACGCCGACGAGATAGGAGTGCTGAAGCTGAACATGGAGCCACGCAAGGAGATGAAGGCCGGCGACGTGGGATATATCATCAGCGGCATCAAGACCTCGCGAGAGGTGAGAGTGGGCGACACCATAACACATGTGGAGAAGCCGTGCGACAAGGCTATAGAGGGTTTCGAGTCGGTGAAGCCGATGGTGTTTGCCGGAGTATATCCCGTCGATACCGACGACTACGAGGAGCTGAGGGCCAGCATCGAAAAGCTGCAGCTCAACGACGCCTCGCTGACGTTCGAGCCCGAGAGCTCGTTGGCGTTGGGGTTCGGCTTCCGCTGCGGATTCTTGGGATTGCTCCACATGGAGATTATACAAGAACGATTGGAACGTGAGTTCAATATGGACGTCATCACGACGGTGCCGAACGTGCAGTACAAGGTGAAGCTGACCAACGGAGAGGAGATAGACGTCTATAACCCGTCGGGGATGCCCGAGCCGAACAACATAGCGGAAGTGTATGAGCCCTACATCCACGCGCAGATTATCACGAAGGCCGACTACATCGGTCCTGTAATAAAGCTGTGCATGGACAAGCGCGGCATACTGAAGAACCAGAACTACCTCACCACCGACCGCATAGAGATAACGTTCGACCTGCCGCTGGGCGAGGTGGTGTTTGACTTTTACGACAAGCTGAAGTCGATATCGAAAGGCTACGCCTCGTTTGACTACTACCTGAACGGCTACAAGCCGTCGAAACTCGTCAAGCTGGAGATACTGCTGAACGGCGACCCCGTCGATGCGCTGTCAACGCTGACATACGTGGATAACGCCTACGGCATAGGACGGCGTATGTGCGAAAAACTGAAAGACCTGATACCTCGCCAGCAGTTCGACGTGGCGATACAGGCGGCGATAGGGAGCAAGATAATAGCGAGGGAGACGGTGCGGCAGGTGCGCAAGGACGTGACAGCCAAGTGTTACGGCGGCGACATCACGCGAAAGCGCAAGCTGCTGGAGAAGCAGAAAGAAGGCAAGAAGAGGATGCGGCAGGTGGGCAACGTAGAGGTGCCACAAAGTGCGTTCCTGGCAGTGCTGAAACTGGATTAATCGTTTTCGGCTGGTTCACACTTGTATGTGTGCAATAGAATATACAAGATAACAATCTGTATATCATACCACTGCATGACATTATAAAATTTTACTAGATGTATTGAGTAAATTTACTAGGCGTACCTAGTAAATTTAAGACACGAAGAAAACATATCTGGCCAAATCTGCCGAAGCAGGTTTGGCCGGATAGTTGATTAAAGTCAAGAGGGTGGATTATTTCAGATATTCGAAGGTAATAATATAGGAGTTGACCTAAATATATCTCGAACAATTTAATTTTCAGGAAATTATATCCTAAATGTTCCATACATTATACAAAGAGGTGTTTATTGTTGAGTTTTAATCTGTTATAATGTTTATGGGTCAACATCTATATCATTACCAAAAAAAGAAAATATAGGCAGGTTGAATTAAAATAGGTGTCAAATACAACCGGCAAGCGAGAGGAGAGCTGAAAAAGACGAGGCGGGGAAAGCGCATGAAGACAACAAGCTGACTGTAAGCAGATTGGCTTTCTTTTTTCAACAATGCGAAAAAAAGCCGAAAATAGGTTTTATATCTATCTATAAAACAGAGAGATGGAGTTTATTGGTTTTGGTCCCCTTTTGGTCCCCTTTTGGTGTGCTTTTGCATTGAGCCAAGGAAAGGCCAACGTTGAGACAACATCGGGCCAACGTTGGGGTGAGATTGCGGCAACGTTGGGGTGAGATTGCGGCAACGTTGGGGTGTAATTGCAGCAACGTTGGGGTGAAATTGCAGCAACGTTGGGCCAACCGCGGGCGGAGGATGGAGGATTGCAACCGAGGGAGAGGAAGGATGGAGAGAGAGGATGGAGAGGGCGAGGGGAAGGAGGGCAACGGAGGGGCGGAGGAGGCAGCAGAGGCGGAGGAGAGAGGTGGCAGGAGGGAGAGAGGCGTCGAGGATGTGGGAGTATCGCAAAAAAGTAGTATCTTTGTAGTCCTGCCCCAGGGTGGGGCAGGGAGATAAATTGTGCAATATGGAATTTAAAATCAATACTATAGAAGAAGCTCTGGAAGATTTCAGAGAGGGCAAATTTGTCATCGTGGTGGACGACGAAGACCGCGAAAACGAGGGAGATTTCATCATCGCCGGGGAGAAGATAACGCCCGAGGCGGTGAATTTCATGCTGAAGTACGGACGCGGAGTGCTCTGCTCGCCGGTGACGGAGGACCGCTGCAAGGAGCTGAACCTGGACATGCAGGTGCACGACAACACGTCGCTGCTGGGGACGCCGTTCACGACGACGGTGGATTTGCTTGGCAACGGGTGCACCACTGGCGTGTCGATGCACGACAGGGCGATGACCATCAAGGCGCTGGCGGACCCGGCGACGAAGCCGTCGGACCTGGGGCGCCCGGGGCACATCAACCCGCTGAGGGCGCGGAACGGAGGAGTGCTGGTGAGAGCCGGGCACACGGAGGCGTCGATAGACCTGGCGCGGCTGGCGGGGTTGTATCCGGTGTGTGCGCTGATAGAGATAATCAACGAAGACGGGACGATGGCGAGGATGCCGGAGCTGGTGAAGGTGGCGGAGAGGTTCGGGCTGAAGCTCATAACCATCAAGGACTTGATAGCGTACAGGGTGGCGCACGAGACGCTGATAAGGAAGGAGGAAGACGTGGCGCTGCCGACGAAGTGGGGGGACTTCAGGCTGCTGGCATACACGCAACTGGACAACGGCGCGACGCACATGGTGCTGAAGAAAGGCGAGTGGGAGGAGGACGAGCCGGTGCTGGTGAGGGTGCACTCGAGTTGTGCGACAGGGGACATATTCGGGAGCTGCAAGTGCGACTGCGGCGACCAGCTGCACCGAGCGATGGAGATGATAGACAAGGAGGGCAAGGGCCTGGTGGTGTATATGAGCCAGGAGGGACGAGGCATAGGGCTGGTGAACAAGCTGAAGGCGTACCACCTGCAGGAGCAAGGGCTGGACACGGTGGACGCGAACCTGAGGCTGGGGTTCAAAGCCGACGAGAGAGACTACGGCATAGGGGCGCAGATATTGAGAGACTTGAAGGTGAAGAAGATGCGTCTGATAACTAACAACCCCGTGAAGCGGAGCGGGCTGGAAGGATACGGGTTGCAGATAGTGGAGACGGTGCCGATAGTGATAGAGCCGAACCCGCACAACCAGAGGTATCTGAAAACGAAGCAGGAACGCATGGGTCACTCGCTGAACCTGAGGTAAAGCGGATTGCCCGCATGGGTGCGATTTTTACAAAAAAGCACCGAAATAAAAAAAAATCGTATATTTGCAGTGCCTAATGTATCAAAAAGGAGAGGTATATGTCTGAGGTCGAAGACTTGTTGGCAAGGATTGAAGGACGTGTGAGTCAGCTTGTTGCAGAAAATCAACAACTGCGCGACAAGATAAGCCTCCTTGGAGAGGACCACGACGCGATGCAGGCGGCGCTTAAAGATAAAGAGGTATTAATTAACAACTTAACAGAACAAAACAAAATATTAAAACTAGGAAACGCACTTGCTCAAAAGGGTGATTCTACAGAAATAAAGTTGAGAATCAATCAACTCATAAAGGACATCGACAAAAGTCTCTCGTTAATGACTAAGCTATAATCGGGAAGAGATGGAGGATATACCTGTCACAGTCAACATTCTTGACAGAAACTACAAGATGAGGGTGAGGCCCGAAGACCAAAGCTATCTGATGGCCGCCGCCGAAAGCATCAACGCACAAGTCGCAACATACAAAAAAAACTATTCCTATAACGACTATCAGGATCTTTTGGCCATGGTTGCCATAACGAAGACGACGCAGTTGAACAGATTGCAGCACCAATCGGAGACAGAGCAGTCGAACATACGCGAGAGACTCGGAACAATCGAGCAACTCCTTGAGTCGAAGGACGAGAGCGGGGACAAGGGACCCGCAGCCAGCTGACGACCAACCTTTCTGCATCAAACCCAAAACAGTTTGTAAACTCAACATTACATACAAACCGAGTAAGCTCATGGGTGGGTAGATTGTACAATTGATACACCCGGCACTCAAATCCTATAGAATTTGGAGTTTTCTAAACTCTCGGAGGGTTTTGATGCAGATTTTTTCAGAAGGCCTTTTCACAAGCGAGCCCGTTTCCAACCTAAAACACACTTAACACTATGGAATGGATTTTTATCGGAATTGCCATCGGACTCGTTGCAGGCGGCGGGATAGCAGTATGGCTCTCGACAACCGTAATGCGCAACAAGCTGATGGCCAAGAGCCAACAGGTGCTGAAAGACGCCGAAGAGAAAGGCGAAATGATTAAGAAAGAGAAGAACCTTCAGGCGAAGGAGAAATTCCTGCAGCTGAAGTCGGAGCATGAGAAGCAATGCAACGAACGCAACAGCAAACTGCAACAGGTGGAGCAGAAACTGAAACAGCGTGAGCAGGTGCTGACACAGAAGGTGGAAGAGCTGCAGAAGAAAAGCAACGAACTGAAGGGGGTGAGCGACAACCTGAACAACCAGATAGCAGTGCTGAACAAGCGGCAGGAAGAGGTGGAGAAGGTGTATCGCGAGAGCGTGGAGAAGCTGGAACACATAGCAGGACTGAGCGCCGAAGAGGCGAAGTCGCAGCTTATAGAGACCATGAAGGACGAGGCACGCGCCGAAGCAGCCAACTCGATAATAGACATCGTGGAGGAGGCCAAGATGACCGCCAACGAGCAGGCCAAGAAAATCGTGATACAGTCGATACAGCGCACAGCCACAGAGCATGCGGTGGAGAACACGGTGAGCGTGTTCAACCTGGAGAACGAGGAGGTGAAAGGACGCATCATAGGTCGCGAGGGGCGCAACATACGCACCTTCGAGTCGCTTACGGGCATCGAGGTTATCATAGACGACTCGCCCGACGCCATCATACTCTCAGGTTTCGATCCTGTGAGACGCGAGATAGCACGCCTGGCGCTGCACAAACTGGTGACGGACGGCCGCATACACCCCGCCCGCATAGAGGAGGTGGTGGCGAAGACACGCCGTCAGGTGGAGCAGGAAATCAACGAGGTGGGCAAGCGCACCTGCATAGACCTAGGCATACTGAACATGAACCACGAGCTGATGCGCATGATAGGCCGCATGAAATACCGCTCGTCATACGGGCAGAACCTGCTGCAGCACTCGCGCGAGGTGGCAAACCTTGCGGCCACGATGGCCTCGGAGCTGGGATTGAACCCGAAGCTGGCAAAGAGAGCAGGACTGCTGCACGACATAGGCAAAGTGCCTGAGAACGAGCCCGACCTGCCGCACGCAATATTGGGCATGCAGCTGGCAGAGAAATACAAGGAGCACCCCGACGTATGCAACGCCATAGGCGCACACCACGACGAGACGGAGATGAACAACCTCATCTCGCCGATAATACAGGTGTGCGACGCCATCAGCGGAGCACGTCCGGGAGCACGCCGCGAAGTGGTGGAGGCTTACATCAACCGCCTGAACAAGCTGGAGTCGATGGCCATGACCTATCCGGGCGTTGTGAAGACCTATGCCATACAGGCAGGCCGCGAGCTGCGCGTGATAGTGGGAGCCGACAAACTGAGCGACACCGAGGCAAACAAGCTCAGCTATGACCTTTCTAAACAGATACAGAGCGAGATGACCTACCCTGGTCAGATAAAGGTGACGGTGATACGTGAAACCCGCTCGATAAACTATGCGAAATAGTGGTCAGCAGTCAGTTATCAGTGGTCAGTAATTAATATACGTAAAGATGCTGGAGCTTTTGTACATACACTGGAATGCGGATCCCGTAATGTTCCACCTGGGCGGATTCGGCCTGCGGTGGTACTCTTTCGGCTTTCTCTTCGCGTTCGTGTTCGGGTACATGATACTCACCCGTATGTTCAAACGAGAGAATGTGGACACACAACATGCCGACTCTCTGGTTGTGTATATGTTTCTGGCGGTGCTGATAGGCGCAAGGTTGGGACACTGCCTGTTCTATGAGCCCTCATATTACCTGACCGCTGAACACTGGTGGGAGATAGTGATACCCATCTCGAACGGACAATTCACCGGATTCCAAGGGCTTGCAAGCCATGGAGCCGCCTGCGGCATACTCATTGCACTCTGGCTATACTACAAACGCCAGCACATAAACACTTGGTGGGTGCTTGACCGCATTTGCATAATTGTCGCACTCGGAGGAGCCTTCGTAAGGATGGGGAACTTTATGAACTCAGAAATATGGGGATATGAGACGACCCTGCCGTGGGGAGTAATCTTTGAACGAGACGACTCTGCAGGTCCCAATCCACGTCATCCCACACAACTGTACGAGTCGCTAAGCTACCTTCTGATTTTCGCCGTAAGCATAGGCGTTTACATGAAGAAAAAAGGAAAACTGCACAATGGGCGACTCTTCGGGTGGTGGCTTGTGGCGCTCTTCATGGCGCGCATACTGCTGGAGTTCACCAAAGTGCGCAGCGTCGATTTGGGGAAAAGTTTCTTCAGCATGGGTCAATGGCTGAGTGTACCGTTTGTAATTCTCGGCCTTACGCTTGTGGTATTGTCATACAAAGGCATTCTGAAAGAAGGCATCTATACAAAAGGATACGTGGCCCCGAAAAAGAAGGAGAAGAAAAAATAGCGGTTAGCAGGCAGCTGTCGGTTACCTTTTAAACCCTTTATACATTCAAACCTTATCAACATAAACCCTTATTATATGAAACAGCTTATTCTTGTCCGTCATGGCGAAAGCGCCTGGAACAAACTTAATCTTTTCACTGGCTGGACCGATGTTGACCTCACCGAGTTCGGCTGTCATGAAGCTTACGAGGCCGGCCTTCTGTTGAAGAAAGAGGGCTTTGCACCCGAAATATGCTTCACCTCATACTTGAAGCGCGCCGTGAAAACGCTCAACCAGATGCTCGACGCCATGGATATGGACTACCTGCCCGTGGAGAAAAGCTGGCGTCTGAACGAGAAGAGCTATGGTGCAATCCAGGGGCTGAACAAAGCCGACACCGCAGCGAAATACGGCGACGACCAGGTAAAGCTGTGGCGCAGAAGTTTCGACGTGCAACCTCCGAAACTGGAGATGGACGACCCTCGCAGCCCCCGACGCGACCCGCGCTACAACGAGCTGTCGGATGCGGAAATCCCTCTGACCGAGGCGCTGAAAGACACTATTGCACGTCTTATGCCTTACTATCAGGGAACGATACTGAAAGCTTTCGAGAAGCATAATCAAGTGCTGGTGGTGGCACACGGCAACAGTCTGCGCGGCATTGTGAAAGAGCTGAAAGGTATGAGCAACGAAGAAATAATAGCTTTTAACCTGCCAACAGCAGTGCCCTACGTATTTGAGTTTGACGACAACATGAAATTGGTGGGCGACCGCTTTTTAGGCGACCCCGAAGTGATTAAGGCCAAGATGCAGAGCGTTGCAAATCAAGCCAAAAAGAAATAAGCCTTAAAATAAATTTTGCTGTTTCGAGGAAAGTTAGTACTTTTGCAACCGATTTCGCAGAAGAGGCAATGAGTTTTCAAGCCTCATGAAATCGAAACAGCTACGGAGAGGTGGGTGAGTGGCTGAAACCAACAGTTTGCTAAACTGTCGTACTCGATTAGGGTACCGGGGGTTCGAATCCCCCCTTCTCCGCAAAAAGATGAAAGGCTTGAAAAAAGCCTTTTATTTTATGGAAGAGTTCTTTCACAAAGAACCATCGGGATATAGTACAGTTGGTTAGTATGCATGCTTTGGGAGCATGAGGTCGCCCGTTCGAGTCGGGCTATCCCGACAGAAGACAAGCAAGGCCCCGTAGCTCAGCTGGATAGAGCAACTGCCTTCTAAGCAGTAGGTCCTGCGTTCGAATCGCAGCAGGGTCACTTTCTAAAGAGCCGTTATCGGGTACGATACCGGCTCTTTTCAATATTACGGTATAAATATTTGACGACAGAAGGTACGTCCTAAACAGAACCGAAAAACGAGTGAACACACAGTACATACCGAACACTAAGTATGCGGACACAATATGCGCGTTCCGTGTGGACTGTTCGAGGTATTTGAACACCGAAAACAGATATGTCTCAAGCGGTTGGACCCTTTGGGAAGTCATTAACGGAGAAATAGAATACAGCGTTGACGACAGTCTTCGTCACGGATACGCCCATCACGTGCTGCTTTTTGCACCGCAAGACATAATAAGGATACATTACTTTTCCGAGGACTTGAAAGTTTCGGTGCTTTGTGTGGAAGAGTCGCTGATGAACAGCGCTATGAGGACCAACACATCAAAACAAAAGCTGCTGACGCTGCCAGTGCTGATGAAACAGAGCGACCGAGTCGACATGCACCATGTAGAACTGGACGAGAAAGCGCGTACAGAACTGCACAACATCTTCAGCATAATAATCGACCGTGTGCCTCCCGCCACGTCGCTGGCATCGATAGAGCTAGTGATGCCTCTGATAGAAGCGATGATTCTTCTCGTCTTCGAAACGATAGGAGTTTCGCATAACACAATACGGCCTGAGTCACGAATGGAGAAAATAGCCACCGACTTCATGGTTTCCCTTCCCGTCAATTACCTGGAACACCAGGATGTGGAATTTTATGCAGCCCAAGCCTGCGTGTCGGTAAAATATTTCACGTCAGTAATAAAGAAAATGACCTCGGCCACTCCAGTTGAATGGATAAACCGAATGTTGACCACCAAGGCACGAGAACTGCTATGGCTCACCGACATGACGGTGAACCATATCGCAGATGAGCTGAAATTCTCTTCACCATCGGTGTTCATACGATTCTTCCGTCGGCGTGTGGGATGCACTCCAGAACGCTACAAAAGCCAGCAGAAACTCAAACACGGAATGTAGTAGTGTAGGGGGGAGTGCTATTTGCCAAATCTTTCGTATCTTTGTAACCCGAAAAATACTATCGACTATGATTCATAACAGCCATGTTTCACGTATCAATGTGAGATTTTCTTTTTCCATCATGCTAGTAGCCTTGCTGCTTCCAGCGTTCGCCGTGGCCGACGAGGGCATGTGGATTCCAATGCTGCTGGGACGCAACGAGGCCGCCATGCAGAAAGCCGGCATGCACATCTCGGCCAAGGACATCTATGACATAAACAAGGCGTGCCTGAAAGACGCCGTGGTGCTTTTTGGATCGGGCTGCACCGGCGAGTATGTATCCGACCAAGGACTGCTGCTCACCAACCACCACTGTGGATATTCATTCATAGTGCGCCACAGCACGGTGGCCAACGACTACCTGACACATGGATTCTGGGCTGCATCGCGCGAGCAAGAGCTGCCGTGCCCAGGTCTTACGGTCACAAGGCTGGTGAAGATGGACGACGTCACCGAGCAGGTGCTGAAAGGTGTGGGCAAGGACGATGACGAGAACACCCGCAGCAACAAGATCGATGAGAACATGGCAAATATAATAAAGGAGAGGACGGCAGGCACCCACTACAAGGCGGTGATAAAACCGTTCTATTATGGCAACCAGTACTTCATCTACATCAACGAGGTGTTCACAGACGTGCGCCTTGTAGGAGCACCGCCGTCGAACATAGGCAAGTTCGGCGGCGACACCGACAACTGGATGTGGCCACGCCATACTGGCGATTTCTCGATGTTCCGCGTCTATTCCGACAAAGAGGGCAAGCCAGCTGACTACAGCAAGGACAACGTACCCTACCGTCCGCTCAAGCACATGACAATCTCGCTCAAGGGGGTGGACGAGGACGACTTCACTTTCGTCTTCGGATATCCAGGCACCACAAAACGCTACGTCACCCACGACGAGGTTGACCTGGCCGCCAACGGAACCAACCCGATACGCATAGGCCTGCGCGACATACGGCTGAAACACTACAAAAGCGCCATGGAGCAATCGTCCAAACAGCGGTTGCGCTATGCCTCGAAGGTGGCCTCGATAGCCAACGGGTGGAAGAAATGGCAGGGCGAGAGCCTGGGCATCGAACGACTGGAGGGTGTGGCACAGAAGAAAGAGCAGGAGAAGCAGTTCCGCGTGTGGGCCAGCGACAAGCCTGAGTATGCCAAAGTTCTCGACGAGTTGGAACAAAACTATAGTAAGCTCCGCCCGGTTGAGACCGAATGGACCTACTTCAACGAGGGCATCATGGCCTCGGACTTCATGAACCGCACCTACAAACTCTGGAAGGTGCTGCGCGACACCCAGTTCGACGACTCCCTTGCTCATGAGCAGTGTGAAAGCCTCATAGCCGAGAACGAACGCTTCTTCGACGACTTCGCCACGCACTCACCAACTGACCGCGCTATCTTCGTTGAGACCGCCCTCTATGTCTGGAAAGCCGGGCAGCTCTCATTCCTCGACAAGAAACACCACGGTGAGTCGGCCATACGCAAGTTCTTCGAGGAGCTCTACGACAACTCCATACTCAACAACAAGGACAAATACAACAAGTTCCTCCGCTCCTACCGTGCCAAGAACTACATCAAGGTGGTCTCCGGTGGAGTTCCTGCGGTGGATTTCTTCAACGTGGCCTACGCTAACGCCTACACTTCAGACAAGCGTGATATCCACACCTCTGCCCGCAACAATATCAACCGTCTGATGCGCACCTACATCAAGGGCCAGATGGCTATGTATCCCGACAGCAATTTCTTCCCCGATGCCAACCTGACGCTACGTGTGACATACGGTCATGTGAAGGGATTTGAGCCTGTCGACGGTGTCTACTACAAGCCCTACACCACCCTCGACGGCATCATCCAGAAAGAGAATCCCGACATCTACGACTATGTGGTGGAACCTCGGCTGAAACAACTCTACCAAAGCAAGGACTATGGCCGCTATGCCAACGCAAAAGGCGAGATGCCCGTGGCTTTCATAGCCACAAACCACACCACTGGCGGCAATTCGGGAAGCCCCGTGCTCAACGCAGACGGACAACTTGTCGGAATCAACTTCGACCGCTGCTGGGAGGGGACGATGAGCGACTTGCTTTTCGATCCCAAATACTGCCGCAACATCTCGCTGGACATACGCTACTGCCTCTTCATCATCGACAAATTCGCCGGCGCCAAACACCTGGTCGATGAGATGACGATAGCACAGTGATTACATACCACGCACGGAAAAAACTTGAAATTTAAAACTGATAACTCAAAACTATTTAGTATCTTTGCCTCCGTGGAGCGAAATTTGAGATACAATCTATATTTCTCTTTTTCAAACCTTTTTCTGAACATCAAGAAAAGGGACGTGTTCGTTTATTAATTCCGTGGTATCTACTATAGATTTTATAGGTTCTATAGACTCTATAGAAGATTGTCGTTGTATATAATCACTAACCGTAAAATAATAATACTATGGAACTACCATTTGCAGAAGCATGGAAAATCAAGATGGTTGAACCCATCAAGAAGAGCACCCGCGAGCAGCGCGAAAAATGGCTCAACGAAGCCCATCAGAACGTGTTCATGCTCAAGAGCGACTACGTCTACATCGACCTCCTCACCGACTCTGGCACTGGAGCCCAAAGCGACCGCCAGTGGGCCGCTATGATGATGGGCGACGAGAGCTACGGTGGTGCCCGCTCCTTCTACCACATGAAGGACACCATCACCGAACTCACCGGTTTCAACTATGTCATCCCCACTCACCAAGGTCGCGCAGCCGAGAACGTGCTGTTCAGCTACCTGGTGAAACCCGGCAACATCATCCCAGGCAACGCCCATTTCGACACCACCAAAGGCCACATCGAGAGCCGTAAAGCTTTCGCCATCGACGTCACCGTGCGCGAGGCCTACGACACCCAGCTTGAGGTGCCCTTCAAAGGAAACGTTGACCTGGAAAAACTTGAGAAGATTCTCAAAGAGAACAAAGGCAACGTGCCATTCATGGTGCTCACCGTCACCAACAACACCGTAGGCGGCCAGCCCGTAAGCATGCAAAACATCCGCGAGACCTGCGAGCTCTGCCATAAATACGGCGTGCCTGTCAATGTTGACAGTGCCCGCTTTATCGAGAACGCCTACTTCATCAAGACCCGTGAGAAAGGCTACGAAAACAAGACCTTACGCGAGATAGCCCTGGAGATGTTCAGCTATGCCGACTCCATGACCATGAGCGCCAAGAAGGACGGTCTGGTGAACATGGGCGGCTTCATCGCCACCAACAAGCAGGAGTGGTACGAGGGTGCCAAGATGTTCTGCATCCCCTTCGAGGGCTTCCTCACCTATGGCGGTATGAACGGCCGTGATATGGATGCACTCGCTGTCGGATTGAAGGAAAACATCGAGTTTGAGATGGTCGAGACCCGCATCAAGCAAGTTCACTACCTCGCCGCCAAACTCGACGAGTATGGCATCCCCTACCAGCGCCCCGCCGGTGGCCACGCCATCTTCGTCGATGCCGACAAGGTGCTCACCAACATACCGAAGGAGGAGTTCCCCGCCCAGACACTGACCTGCGAGCTATACCTCGAGGCAGGTATCCGCGCCTGTGAGATTGGATATGTTCTCGCCGACCGCGACCCCGTGACTCGCGAGAACCGCTTCGGAGGCAACGACTTCGTGCGCCTCTGCATCCCACGCCGCGTCTATACCAACAACCACATGGATGTGATTGCCGCAGCCCTGAAGAATGTCTATGACCGCCGCAACACCATCAAGCGCGGTTTGGAAATCACCTGGGAAGCAGAGCTGATGCGCCACTTCACCTGCCAGTTCAAACGCCTCGGCTAAGAATCGGCAATAGTATAGAAAAGACGGTGACACTCGAAAGTGTCACCGTCTTTTTTTATTTAGCCTCACGCCAAGCTTGCTGCATTTCTTCCTTCGACATCTGGCTCACCGTTTTTCCACTGGCGGCTGCCGCCTGTTCTACGTGTTTGAAGCGCTCAATAAACTTGCGGTTGGTCTTGCATAATGCGTCGTCGGCATTGATACCCTTCATCGCACCCCATTTGACCAAGGCGAAAAGCAGGTCACCGAACTCCTCTTCCGACCCGCTTTGTTCAAACTCCTTGTATTCCTCCTTCACCTTCTTGAACGCCTCGTCGGCATCGGAAAAGTCAAAGCCCATTCCAGCTGCTTTCTCCTGTATGCGCACTGCTTTGTTGAGCGACGGCATCGACGAAGGGACACCCTCCATCACCGACTTGCGACCCTCCTTCATCTTCAGCTGCTCCCATCCCTGATGCTGGTCTTTGTCAGGCGAAAAGATATGCGGATGACGCTCCACCAATTTGTCGCTTATGGCGTTGAGCACGTCTGCCATCGTAAATCGCCCCTCCTCCTCTGCAATCTTGGAATAGAACATAAGATGCATAAAAAGGTCACCCAGCTCCTTCTTGAAGTCGTCGTCACCACCACCGTCAGCCAACGCCACTATAGCCTCACTCAGCTCATAGACCTCCTCTACGGTGAGGTAGCGCAGACTCTCTATGGTCTGCACCTTGTCCCACGGACACTCCTTGCGCACGCGATCCAACGTATCGCTCAATCTGGTAAAAGCATTAATGGTGTGAGCATCCATACTATTACTAAATTCGAATACCAAAAATCACAATTGCACTACAGCCTCCTCACGTCCTCCACACCGTCTATAGCCTGAATCTTCTTAATCAGGTTATTCAGTCCGTCCAAGTTGTTCACGTAGAGCATGATGATGCCACGCCCCACCCCTTCCGAGGCCTCCAACGTGATGGCACGCATGTTCAGATCCATCTCCTCGGAGATGAGTTTCGTCAAGTCCTGAAGCAGACCTTTGCGGTCAATTGCAGTTATAGAGACACCCGTCAACAGCGACACCTTCTCGCCCTGACGCCATTTGGCACGCACAATCTTGTTCTCGTGCTTGGCCATCTCGTCCATCGCCACCTTGCAGTTGGTGCGGTGTATGATAATCTTGTCGCCCGACATGATACCCACCACAGCGTCGCCCTGGATAGGCTTGCAGCAGTTCGCCGGCTCGGTGTGCAGTCGCTCATGGGTTCTGTCCACTACAAACGAATGACTTGTGTCCGCACCCTTGTCCAACACCGGATTGTTCGAGCTCTCGAAAAGGTCTTTGTAAGCCCCGAGGAACATCATCTGGGGTGCTCTGCGAGCTTTTCCAAGACTCTGAGCTATCTCCTTCTCGTTTATCTCTCCGCTGGCCACACGGTAGTACAGATCCACATCGCTTCCTATGTCGAAATATCTCTTGATACGTTGCAGCGTCTCCACTCCATTTTTCTCACCCAAAGCGGTTACCGCCGCCTCCAACTTCTCCTTCCCCCTGTCCTGATAGACCTTTTTCTGCTCGTGCAGATAGTCCTTTATTCTCTCTTTTGCCCTTGATGTCTGCACCACGTCTATCCAGTCTGCCGTGGGCACCGTGTTTTTCGAGGTCAGGATCTGCACTTGCTGCCCCGAATGGAGCACATAGCTTATCGGCACCACCCTGGCATTTACCTTGGCCCCGATGCAGTGTATTCCGATGTCGGTGTGTATTGCGAATGCAAAGTCGAGCACCGTCGAACGCGATGGCATCTTCACCACCTTCCCTTTCGGTGTGAAGAGGTATATCTCTTTCGTATAGAGCGATTCCTTGAACTCCTGCACCTGGTCAATCGCGCTTTTCTCGGTGTTTTCAAACGTGCTGCGTATGCTTTGCAGCCATTCCTCAACCGGGTTGTTGGCCACCTCCTCGTCAGGATGAGCCTCCTTGTAGAGGAAATGCGCCGCCATGCCTTTCTCTGCTATCTCGTCCATCCGCTCTGTCCTTATCTGCACTTCCACATATTTGCCGATGGGCGTCATCACAGTGATCTGCAGCGACTCGTAGCCGTTGGTTTTCGGCGTCGTTATCCAGTCGCGATAGCGTGACAGTTTGGGGGTGAAATGTTGTATCACAAGAGCATACACCTTGAAGCACTCGTCTTTCTCCCTCTTGTGGAATTCCTCGTCGCTCATCCCCTCTTCCCTATCAACATGCAGAATCAGCCGCATTGCGTAAAGGTCGTATATCTCCTCAAACTGTACACCCTTGTTTTCCATCTTCTTCCAGCATGAGTACACCGACTTCACCCTCGACTTTATCTCGTACTTGTACCCTGCCTCGTCGAGATATTGGCACAGCGGTCTGGTCATACTCTCCTTCAACCTCTCCTCTATCCCCGACGACTTCTCTATCTTGGCTGATATCTCAGCGTATTTCTCGGGGTTGGTGTATTTCATCACCAGTTCTTCCAGCTCGGTCTTTATGTTGTACAGTCCTAAACGGTGGGCTATGGGGATGTAAATATACTGCGTCTCGCTCGAAATTGCAAGCTTCTTCGTGTCCTTCATCGACTCCAGCGTACGCATGTTATGCAGCCTATCGCAAAGTTTGAGGAATATCACGTATGCGTCGCGACACATCGAGAGCAGTATCTTGCGGTAGTTCTCCGCCTGTTTCGACTCGCTCTGGTGCAACTCAATCACATCCTCTATCTTAGTCACACCATCGACTATCGTGGCAACCCTGTCGCCAAACAACATTCTGATGTTCTCCAGCGTAACCTCCGTGTCCTCCACCACGTCGTGCAGCAGGGCGCAAATCACCGCTATCGGCCCCAGTCCCACCTCTTTGACGGCAATCAAAGCCACCGCCAGCGGATGGAAGATGTACGGCTCACCCGACTTCCTCCGCGTCCCGCTGTGCGCCTGCTTTGCAATGGCGTAGGCGCGAAAAATGTCTTCCTCCTCCTGCGGAGTAAGCTTCTTTATCTGACGGCAGGCCGCCAGCAGCTCCTCATATTTCTCCTGTATCTGCAGCTCCTCCCGCTGCTCGTCTATCTCATACATGCTCATCCTCTCCTAAAACAGGCACACCGCCGCTGCCGGCACTCCAAACGGCAGGCTCAGACCGCAGTTGACAAACGAGCCATAGTTGGTTATCGTTGCACCCACCGACACACTCACCCAGCTGAACGCCTTTCTGTGACGATTCACTCGCGCCAGTCTCAGACCCACCTCGGCCCCGTAGCCGAATCCACCCACAAAACCAGCGTATGCCTGGCAGTCTATCCTGCTGTCTATCCGCGAGAAACGGTAAACCACACCGGCCGAGCCCCAGTAGGCGTTCACACCGTTCATGAAAGTACCATAAACTCCCACTATGTTCGGCACATAGCTCAAGTTAAGACCAATAGCCATGTCGCGGGTTCCATACAGATACTTCACCTCGAGAAACCACTTCGAAAAGTCATGCCCGAAATACTTCATCTGCTGCCTGCGCGACAGCGTACGCACCGGTTCCATCGGCACACTGTCGGCAATTACCGTATGGGATGCTGTATCGACCGAAGGTGTCGCAGTCATCAGACTGCTGTCAGCTGAATGCTGTGCATCCAAAGCCACACTGTCGCTCTGCGCAAAGAGCATCCCACCCATTGCCAAAGCAGCTATTACCAAAAACAATCTTTTCATCCCCTTACAGTTTTAATGACCAAAAAACTTGAAACAAAAAACTAGAAACTAGAAACTATAACCCCATCACTCCTCCATCGGAGCGTTCTTCATCGCCTCGCGCACTTTGGCCTCCAACTCTGCGCTCAGCTCCTCGTTGTCTTTCAGCAGCTGCTTCAACGCCTCGCGCCCCTGTGCCAGCTTCGACTCGCCATAGCTGAACCACGACCCGCTCTTCTTGATGATGCCATACTCCACTCCAAGGTCAATTATCTCGCCTATCTTCGATATACCCTCGCCGAACATCAAGTCGAATTCGCACACGCGGAACGGCGGAGCTACCTTGTTTTTCACCACCTTCACCTTCACACGGTTGCCAATGTTCTGGTCGCCGTCCTTGATGGCCTGTGTGCGGCGTATGTCTATGCGCACCGAAGCATAGAATTTCAGCGCGTTGCCGCCCGTCGTCGTCTCGGGGTTGCCGAACATCACACCCAGCTTTTCACGCAGTTGGTTGATGAAAATGCAGCAGCAACCCGTCTTGCTTATCGTAGCCGTCAGTTTGCGCATGGCCTGACTCATCAAGCGAGCCTGCAGACCCATCTTGCTGTCGCCCATCTCGCCGTCTATCTCGGCTTTGGGGGTCAGTGCCGCCACCGAGTCGATGACGATGATATCTATCGCACCCGAGCGAATCAAGTTGTCAGCTATCTCCAGCGCCTGCTCGCCGTTGTCAGGCTGCGACACCAGAAGGTTCTCTATATCGACGCCCAGCTTTTTGGCGTAGAAACTGTCGAACGCATGCTCAGCGTCGATGAAGGCCGCTATGCCGCCTTTCTTCTGAGCCTCGGCAATCACGTGAATCGCCAACGTAGTCTTACCCGACGACTCCGGTCCGTATATCTCAATCACCCTGCCTTTGGGGAATCCACCCACGCCCAGCGCCGCGTCCAGCGCGATGCTACCCGTCGGTATCACCTCGAGGCTCTCGTCCGGGCGGTCGCCCAGCTTCATGATCGAACCCTTGCCGTAGTTTTTCTCAATCTTGTCAAGTGTGCTCTGCAGAATCTTCAGCTTTTCCTGTTTCAAAGCATCTACATCGTCTTTTGCCATAATTTCAATGATTTATGTGATTATTATATTAATGTTTTCGCTACTTTGCAATATGGCAAATATACGAATTTTATTTCATCCCCGCAAAAAATCCTGGACCCCTATATTATCGCCTTATGTTAAGCGTATAAAACCCTACCCCCCCGCCAATACCAGACACGAAGAAACCACCTATGGGTCTCGAATGTGTCTCGAACATACCTCATACCCCCAACAACAGTAATACCCCACTGATACATCAGTGATACAGAAGTAAAACGAAAGTGATAGATTTAATATTTTATTGACAGCATGTTACATACGGTAGCATAGCAGCCAAAAACGGGCGAAAAGCCCCCGAAAGCACACCTATATGATTGATACATCGCATTATATAATGATATAAGAACGATACTTTCAGTTTACAAAGATACAAAACAAATCCCATCCAACCCACCAGCCCCACAAAAATAATTTGACCAAAATGCTTACTTCTTTATACCATCACGCTCAAATCAATTTTTAGCGTTCCGTCGGTTACCGTCCAGCAGTCAGCCTCGGCAATCCGGCACAACGGATTATCGCCTTTCGGCGAGTGGCAGTCGGCAGAGACCGCCCGCCACAATATTTTGATGATTTCAATATTTTAATTTAATCCCGTACAAGGCGAACAGATAGCCCCCAGTGGCGGTAGTAGTAGTACACGCTCACACTGCCACTGTAGAAGTACGCGCCCCACGCGAGGTACTCATCGATGTACGACGACGACCAATAGTTGCCGTACGCGCCAACGCCGTACACATCCGTACCGATGCGGTAGCCCGCAGCAGGCAGAAAGAGAGCACCGTTGCTCTCAAGCTGCGACCACTCCGAGGTGGTGTAGGCATTGACTGAAAATGCCTGTTCTGTACTATTGACGCCAACCATCGTTATGCCAGTCGGCAAAGTGAAACTGTCGGGGAACACTATCAAACCTCTAACGCTACCGACAGTAGCTTTTGCGAAACGGGCGTTTCCTGTGCTACTTACAGTTGAGGCGATCCTGGTGAACAACAGATAATTCCACTCAGCGTTTGTCAACGTACGCCACATACCGGCCTGATTGCCTCCGTTGGAGATAGCGTTATAGACACCCCAGTCGGCGTTGGCGTAACTGCCCGTGAGGTTGTTGGTGTACCTACCGCCTGGGTAATAATCGCTATAAGTGGTGCTGGTTGACCAAGGCTGGTAGGCGTTGGAGCCAGAGTTCCATCCGCTGGTTCCCCAGCCGAAAAGGTCTATCCAACCTCTGATGATTGACGAAATGTTGGCATTGTCATTACCGATGCAGTCGTACTGATGCTCTGCGAAACGCCAGGTGCCAGTCGAGGCCTGATACTGCAGGTTGCCGCGCGAAAAATGCACCGTACGGCCCGAAGCAACGGAAAACACAGCGTTCGAAGCTCCGTTCTGGTCGAATCCGCCAACACTTGGTGTTATAAACGAAACCTCATTACCGTAAGCAGTGCCAACACTATTTGTCGCGTATGCACGGACATAGTAGGTTGTGTTTGCAGACAAACCAGTAATGCTACTCGTAAAGCTTCCTGTGCCGCTGCCGTCGGTGGTATGGCTGTTGCTGACAGTTGGATTATGGCTTGTGCTCCAGCAAACTCCTCTTGCCGTAACGGTTGCATTTCCATCGTTGGTCACATAGCCTCCGCATCTAGCAGTGCTTAATGTTATGCTGCTAACGGATGAAGTGGTGACTATTGGTAACGACACACTTGCAGATGTTGTAAATGTACGTTCATCACCATAAGCAGTACCAGCGCTGTTCGTGGCGTATGCACGGACATAGTAGGTTGTATTTTGCGACAACCCTGTTATGCTACTCGTAAAGCTTCCTGTGCCGCTGCCGTCGGTGGTATGGCTGTTGCTGACAGTTGGATTGTGGCTTGTGCTCCAGCAAACTCCTCTTGCTGTAACGGTTGCATTTCCATCGTTGGTCACATTGCCTCCGCATGTAGCAGTGCCTGATGTTATGCTGCTAACGGATGAAGTGGTGACTGTTGGTAACGACACACTTGCAGATGTTGTAAATGTACGTTCCTCACCATAAGCAGTACCAGCGCTGTTCGTAGCGTATGCACGGACATAGTAGGTTGTGTTTGCAAACAAATCAGTAATGCTACTCGTAAAGCTTCCTGTGCCACTGCCGTCGGTGGTATGGCTGTTGCTGACAGTTGGATTATGGCTTGTGCTCCAGCAAACTCCTCTTGCTGTAACGGTTGCATTTCCATCGTTGGTCACATAGCCTCCGCATGTGGCAGTGCCTGATGTTATGCTGCTAACGGATGAAGTGGTGACTGTTGGTAACGACACACTTGCAGATGTTGTAAATGTACGTTCCTCACCGTAGGCAATACCAGCGCTGTTCGTGGCGTATGCACGGACATAGTAGGTTGTGTTTGGCGACAAACCTGTTATGCTGCTCGTAAAGCTGCCAGTACCGCTGCCGTCGGTGGTATGGCTGTTGCTGACAGTTGGATTGTGGCTTGTGCTCCAGCAAACTCCTCTTGATGTAACGGTTGCATTTCCATCGTTGGTCACATAGCCTCCGCATGTGGCAGTGCTTGATGTTGTATTGCTTACCGTGGATGTTGTTACTGTTGGTAAAGTTGTCGAACTACTTTCGGTGAAAAATAGAGTTATAAGTTCGCTCGTTGTCTGCGACTGAGTGACAGTATTACTTGTTGTTATACCATTGCTGGAAGTGTAATTTGCATTATAGCTCATTTGGTCTCCAACATTGAACGGACCGATACCAACAGCCTTTGTTTGCGACGAATAACCTTCCAAATACGAAATATCAATTTTGTCTGCAGTACCTGTCGCCGTGTTAACCATTTTGGCGACAGTGCGCCCAGTGCGTGTTGAAACACAAAGAAAAGCCACCTGCGGTTCTACAAGGCTCACGTTTAGCCGATAAATTCCAGCTTTCAGAAATCCATTATATTCCGACACCACACTACCGTTAATTCGCATGATGCTGACAATGGCTTCGCCATCCTCGCAGATTTGCAACTCAGTTGATGTACGGCCGGCGAACGGGTTGGGATAGACTTTTATTTGCGGTTCTTTAATCGCTTCAGCAACGTCGATGGACTCCGAAGTACCTAACACAATTATAGTGTCCGGATAGTCGATACGTTGGCTCCAACCTTGCGTTTCATTTTCCACTCGGACAGATTCGAACGGATGATACTGACCATTGGTCGAACGAGCCGTAAAACGAACGGTAACACTTTGAGCCATTGTGGCTGTAGCAATGGCAAGCAATACAATAAAATAGAAAAAGGTCTTTTTCATGATTTTAATATTTTTGATTCATTGTTTTCCCGATTTTTTTTTATCGATAAATTGTTCAAATTGTTCAATTGCAAAATTGGTCATTTCTGGCGCAAAACGTCCTCCAATGTCTTTTATTAAAGCTTCTGCACCTTTTTTGGCAAAATCACCGAAATTTTGAGGAAGATCTTTCTCATTTTTTTCAATGCTGTCCTTGATCTTTTCTACAAGTTTCTTTTTGCCTTCGAAGTTCGCTAAGAGAAGAAGAAAATCGTTTGCGGTAAGTGTGACGATGTCTGAATTGAATGAGCTGTCAGGAAAGGTCCCTAACGTGTATAGCGTGTCTTCGAGAAAAAGTCTTAGGGACTTGTCCTTTATGGAAATTTGGATCTTTTTGGAGTCAGTTTTCTTAAAGGCGCATTTCTCAAGAATAGAATAAAAACGTTGCTTATAATCCTCTTCATCATAAGGCTGATACTTGAGCGCAGCCTCGTATCGGAGGCGTTTCACCTTTGATTCGGGAATGCGAAGTTCACGACTAATCGCATTGTCGGATTTGTTTTCGAAATCGGTGTTCAAAAGGTGGTTGAAAATGAACACCTCAAAATCGTTTTTGTTCATCGAACCGAAGCCTCGCTCCAGATAAGCGCCAATGGCATCTTTCATTGTTTCAAATGAATTGTTCATCATCTTTCCCTTTATCGTCCCCAAGTCTCCAACAGGACACATAAAACAAAAAGAAAGGCATGAGATTTATGTGCTCATGTCCGTTTTCACAGAGGCAACGCCAATCGCCTTCGAAGGAACGAATTTCTATGGAACATATCTCACGCCTGTCGGTATGCAATATGCATACACACACAAGCGAAAGCAAAATGCTCTGGCCTCCTTCTTTGTTAATGGCGTATTTCTGTGAAAGGACAGTTTTTCGCAATGCTTTTCTCGCATACTTACTTAACTCGCGTAAGCGACTGCAAAGATACAACCTTTTTTGCTATGTTGCAAGGTTTGAAAACTCTCAACTTAATCCTGCCCAACGATTTCATGTCTCAAGTCACAAAAAAAGCGTACCTTTGCAATCTGATTCGAGTACGGATTAATTCAACAATTAAACAATAATCACCATGGAAATCCTCAGCAATAGAATCCTCAACATGGCCGAGAGCGAGACCCTCGCCATGACCGCCAAAGCCCGCGAACTGAAAGCGCAGGGCAAAGACGTGATAAGCCTCTCGATTGGCGAGCCCGACTTCAACACGCCCGACTGCGTGAAAGAGGCTGCCAAGAAGGCTATCGACGACAACTTCACCCACTATCCTCCGGTGCCGGGCTACCCCGACCTGCGCGAGGCTATATGCAAGAAGTTCGAACGCGACAACGGCCTGCATTTCAAACCCGAGCAGATTGTGGTCTCCACCGGTGCGAAGCAGTCAATCTACCAACTGGCACAGGTGCTCGTCAACCCTGGCGACGAGGTGGTCATACCCACTCCGTTCTGGGTATCATACAAGGAGATTGCACGTGTCGCCGGCGGCGAGTGCGTATATGTGAAGACCTCTATCGAGAACAAGTTCAAGGTAACTCCGGAGCAGCTTGAGAAGGCTATCACTCCCAAGACCAAGCTCATCATGTTCTCCACCCCGAGCAACCCCACCGGCATGCTCTACTCGAAAGAGGAGCTGCGCGGCATAGCCGACGTGGTGGCACGCCATCCGCATGTCTTCGTCATGGCCGACGAGATATACGAACACATCAACTTCGTGGGCAAACACGAGAGCATAGCGCAGTTTGAAGATATCCGCGACCGCGTGATCACCATCAACGGTGTCGCCAAGGGCTTCGCTATGACTGGCTGGCGTATCGGCTTCATCGCCGCTCCCACGGTCATCGCCAAGGCCTGCAACAAGCTGCAGGGCCAGGTGACCTCGGCCACCTGCTCGATAGCTCAGAAGGCCACCGTTGAGGCCATGCTTATGGACCCCGCCACCAGCAAGGACATCATCTCGATGCGCGAGACCTTCCGTCAGCGTCGCGACATGGTGTATAAGCTCCTGTGCGACATCCCCGGGCTGAAGGTGTGCATGCCCGAAGGCGCCTTCTACTTCTTCCCCGACGTGAGCGCCTACTACGGCAAGAGCTTCAACGGCAAGAAGATTGAGAACTCGACCGACATGGCCTTCTACCTCCTCAACGAGGCCAACGTGGCCACGGTGATGGGCTCCGCCTTCGGCGACGACGACTGCATCCGACTGAGCTACGCCACCAGCGAAGACCTCCTGCGCGAGGCTCTGCGCAGAATGAAAGAGGCGTTCGCCGCTCTGAAATAAGAACATAGTTCATACCCATCCAAAGAGAGCCGACCGGATTTGGTCGGCTCTCTTCCATTTTTGATTGCAAGGGGGCAGGCAAAATATTGCTTGCTTCGCTTGAAACTAAGATAACGAAAAATAACCAAAGAACTTATTGCTTCGCTCAAGTGACTGCATGCTCGGGGATACAAACAAGGGGGGCATAGAAATCTATGCTCCCCCTTGTAATTGTATGAATCTGTTGATTACAGGCCGAGTTTCTTCTTTACCAACGGCAAGATGTCCTCGCTGTCCTGCTGATAGAGCAGAGCCCCGACGCTGGTGTCGAAGATATAGGTGTAGTTGTTCTCTTTCGCCACATCCTCGATAGCCTTGCGCGCCCTGTCGATTATTGGTTTCAGCACTTCCTGCTCACGGTCTTGCAGTTTCTTCTGTGCGTTTTCCTGGAATTCCTGAATGCGCTGTCCCATGTCCTGCAGCTCGCGCTCTTTGGTCTGACGGATAAGGTCCGACATCTGGTCTTTCTTGCCCATATAGTCGTTATAACGCTGTTCCAGTTCGTTCTGCATGTTTTTCAGTGTGGTCTGAAGTTCGTCAACCTCTTTCTGCAGTGTGTTCTGTGCCTCTTCACGGCCCGGCATGATCTGCATCAAGTCCGACGAATTGATGTGCCCAAGTTTCACCGGTTTCTGACCCATAGCCGTTCCACATACCGACACCATAATTACCAACAACGCAATTAAAGTCTTTTTCATGTTTTCTTGTTTTATTTATGTGTTCGTATTTTCAGTTATTTAGACTATCCTTCAAAAGGAGGAGTCGTCTCTTGTAGTTTGCAAAGATACAATTTTTTGTTCAAATGCTTCACCGCCCCTATCGTTTCATCTTGTTCAGCGTAGGCTTGGAGTCCTTGTCGCGCATCTGCTTCTTCGGGTCTGACTGTTCTTTACCCATGCCTCCCTTCGAATCTTTCTGCGAATCAGCCTTGCCGCTATCGCCTTGCTGCTTGCTGCTTGCTGCCGACACGCCCAACATCTCCAGCACCTGCGAGCTCACGTCGTACTTTTGATTCACGTATGCCAGCGTCGAGTTTCCCGCCTTGTCGAATATGAACGCATATCCCTTCTCAGTAGCCAGACGTGCGAGGGCATTATAAACCCTGTCCTGCACCGGTTTTATCAACTCAGCACGTTTCTTGTCCAACTCGCCGCCCACACCGAAATACTGGTATTGCAACGTCTTCACTTCCTGCTCCTTGCTTCTCAGGTCTTCTTGACGGCGGCGCTTCAGGTTCTCAGGCAACAGGTATGCTTCCTGCTGATAGGCGTTGCGCAACCCCTCCAACTCCTGCTGCTTTGCCTCCAGCTCTTTCTGCCAGTCCGCCGCATATTGGTCCAGACGCTTCTGAGCCTGCTGGTAGTCGGATATTTTCGACAGCACATACTCAGAATCGAAACATGCATATTTCTGCGCGTTGCAATAGCCTATGATTAGGCATAAAACTATTGAAAGGAATGCTCTTTTCATTGCAGTGCCTGATTATCAATCTAAACTTTGTCCTATCGAGAAGTGGAAATGCGAGCCTCCGAAGTTGGAGCTGCCGTTCTTGCCGTCGAAGCCATAGCCCCAGTCGATACCTATCAAACCGAACATCGGCATAAAGAGACGGACTCCCACACCGGCCGAGTTGTACATCTTGAACGGCTGGAACTTCTTGATATCATCCCAGCAGTTTCCACCTTCGAGGAAACCGAGCACATAGATTGTGGCACTCGGACTCTCTATTATCGGGTGGCGCAGCTCTATGGTGTAGCGGTCGAATATAGAACCTCCGTTCGTCGGGCTGATGGAGTTGTTCTCATATCCTCTCAACGGAACCACCTCGCGCCCGTCTATCATCCAGTTCGACAATCCGTCGCCACCCACGTAGTAACGTCCGAACGGAGAAAGACCGATGTCCTTGTTGAAGTAGCCCATCCAACCGAAACGGAACCGCGCATTCAACACCAGATTGCCCACTATGTTCATCATCCATGAGCCACGCAAGTTGATTTTGTAGTACTCCACCCACTTGTATTTCTCCTGAGCCGTCATCGTTGAGTAGTCCTTCTTGTTGAACGCCGAGAACGGCGGGGTGATATATCCCGAAATCGACACTTCCGATCCACTGCGAGGATAAATGGGCGAATCCATCGAGTTGCGGCTCAACGTGATGCCGTACGATATGTCGTTGGCATCGCCGTCGGTGAACAAATCGCTGTTCAGGCCGCGGTAGTTATTCAACTTGTAGTGCTTATATGTAATGCCGTGAGACAGGATGAAATAGTCGTCGGGCCATTTCAGCCTCTTCGACAGCGACACGCTACCTCCCGTAATTCGCAGGCTATAGTAACCCGTCTGTCCCTTGTCATAAAGAATTCCATTCGAATAGAGGTTGTGGTAGGCCGAGATGGTCAGCGACTGCGGCGACTTGCCTCCCAGCCACGGCTCTGTGAACGAACCGCTTATAGCGTAGTAGTATTTTCCGTTCGTCACAGCGTTTATCGACAGCTTCTGACCGTCGCCTGCAGGCAGTGGAGCCCATGCACTCTTCTTGAATATGTTGCGCGCCGAGAAGTTGTTCAGCGTGATACCTATCTGACCTATAATCATGCCACTGCCGTAACCTCCCTGCAGCTGCAGCTGGCTCGTGCTACCCTCTTCCACCTCATAGACTATGTCCACCGTGCCGTCCTCGCTGTTGGGTTTTGGCACTGGATTTATCGTTTGTTCTTTGAAGTAACCCAGCGTCACCAGCTCGCGACGGCTGCGTATCACCGCATCGCGGCTGAACAGGTCGCCAGGACGGGTGTGCAGCTCACGCATTATTATCTTGTCGTTGGTGATGGTGTTGCCTTGTATCGACACGTTGCGTATCCTCGCCTGCTTGCCTTCGTAGATGCGTATCTCGATGTCTATCGAGTCGTTTTCTACGGCCACCTCCACCGGGCTGGCTTTGAAGAACAGGTATCCGTTGTCCATGTACATTGACGTAATGTCGGTACCCGCAGGGTTGTAGTTCAGGTTGGTCTCCAGCGTCGATTTGTTGTACGGATCTCCTTTCTCGATTCTCAGATGCTTGGCCAACTCTTCCGACGTGTATATCGTATTGCCCGAGAAAGTGATGTTGCGGAAGAAATACTTGTGTCCCTCAAAGACCTTCATCTCCACCCTTACACGCTCCTGCTTAGTCTTTTTACTGTCGCTCACCTTAAGCGTGTCCATCGACACCGGATACACCGTGTCCCACTCTATCCTCGCATCTCTGTATCCCTGGTTGTTGTAGTATTCAATCACACTGTTCATATCCTCCTGGAAGTCCGCGTCTATATATTTCGATTTCTTCCAGAATCCCGATGTCCAGAAATACATCTTCTTCCAATAGTTCACATCGTGAGTCTTCTTCATCTTGCGCAACAGTTTGCCTGTCTTTATCGACTCGTTGCCCGTGATGCTTAGCCTGTCTATCTTCACCTGCTTGCCTCTGTCAACGTTATAAACAACCACCACTCTGTCTTTCTTTCCTCCCACAGTGTCCTCTTTCACCTCCGTATTGACTTCCACGTTGGTGTAGCCCTTGTCGGTGTAGTAGCTCTTGATTTTGTTGCTTGTCGTGGTCAGCAGGTTCTCGGTCACTATGTCGCCCACCGCTATCTTCATTTCATCGCGCAACTTGTCTGCGTCGCCTTTCTTAACCCCGTTAAAGCGGAACTTCTCCAGTTTCGGACGACCTTTGAGTTCCAAATCCAGATAAACCTTGCCCTGCTCTATCTTGGTCACCCTTATCTTGATGTCCTCAAACAGTCCCTGCTTCCATAGGTTATCTATGGCGGTGGCCAGTTTGTCGCCCGGCACTTTGATGTTGTCGCCCACCTGCAAGCCTGCAACCATCAACACCATACGATGGTCAAGACGATCACCTCCGGTGAACGTGATTCCGCCGATTTCGTATTCCTTCGGCGTCAGGTAGTCTATGTCGTATACGGGGTTGCCGTCCGTCTGCGCCGTCAGAGTCCACGGCATCAAAAACAAAGCAATTACGGCAATTATGACGATTTTATATAGTGACTTCATCTATGTCTCTTTGTTCGGCGTTTTCACACCCTTAATAGAACTATAACATAAAAACGTTCGTTTTATTATATCCAGATGCGAAAATTATTGAAACTAGACACGTCCATATCTGCGCTGACGTTGCTGATACTCGTATATTGCCTCACGGAAATCCTTCTTTCTGAAATCGGGCCATAGTATGTCGCAGAAATAGAACTCGGTATAAGCCATCTGCCACAGCATAAAGTTGCTCACCCTCAGTTCGCCTCCCGTCCTGATAAGCAGATCGGGGTCAGGGTAGCCTTTGGTTGACAGGTTCTCTTCAATCGTCCGGTCGTCCACCTTGTCAGCTTTTATGCCCGACGCCACAATCCTCTTCACCGCCTCGCATATCTCCCATCTCGAGCTGTAGCTCAACGCCAAGGTCAGTGTGGTGGCAGTGTTCCCAGCCGTCGAGGCCATGCACTCCTCCAGCCGCGCCCTTGCCCCTTCGGGCAGCCTACTCATGTCGCCTATGGCCGTCAATTTCACGTTGTTCTTCTTCAGCGTCGGCGTCTCGTCGTGTATAGCCTTCACCAGCAGGTTCATCAACCCATCCACCTCCTCCTTTGGCCGGTTCCAGTTCTCAGTGCTGAACGTGTAGAGCGTCAGATATTTCACCCCAAGCTCCACAGCACACTCGACCGTCTCCCGAACTGCTGTCAGCGCGTTCTGGTGTCCGAATATCCTGCGCTGCTGTTTCTGCTGCGCCCATCGTCCGTTGCCGTCCATTATCACCGCCACATGTTGCGGTATGTTGTTCCTATCCAGTTCTGCCATGATTTATTTAGACTAAAAACTAACACATTAACCCATTCAATATAACGCCCTGTGCGGGCACGCACCACTCACTTGATATTGCACCTTTTGGGAAACATCCACCCCATTATGAGGTCCAGACTTATACTCACCGACACGTTCATGTAAGTGTACCAGTCGTCCAGCGAGTCGTCTCCTCTCTTTATGCCAGCTGCATTCAGCTTGCCGCCCTCCACCTCGGCGCTTCTGTCCGCCATGCGGGCCGCCAGCTCACCTCCCTCGGTAGTTCTCAGCAGGTCGCCTCCGACATACGTCTTGCTAACGTCGTCCAGGTAGTCGGTGAAAGTTGCCCTCACCCCATATTCCGCATATATCTGCAGGTATTTGTTAAAGCTGAACTTCACACCCATGCCGAACGGTATCATCACCTGCACCAGCGAATAGGGCGTCCTGTCCTCATACTGAGCCGTCCCCTGCCCTTCCGTACACAGCGGTCTCAGCTCAACCCACTCCGTCGTCCCCGTTTCAGTGTCGGTATATTTTGCCTTCGGATTGAAACCCATCAAGCCAACTCCAGCATACAGGTATGGGGTGAACCGCCACTGCACATCAGTGAAGCCGTAAGGCAGGAAGTTGAACTCAGCCCTTGCCGACGCCTCCCACACATACGACTTGAAGCTCAGGTTCCTCATAGCTATGGCGTCGGGGTTTCCGCCTTCTACATGTCCGTAGGCACCTGATACCTTCAGCGACCATCGGTCGTCGAAGCAATACCTGTAGCCCGCTCCGTAGGCCAGATTAAGCTTCGAAAACAGCTTCTGGTTATTCAGGTCGCCGATATAGCTCATGGCTCCTATCTCCAAGCTTAGTTCGCTGTGCTCCAGAAAACGTTGCTGAGCCCCGCCCCACAGCGGCACCACCGCCATGACCGCAGCCACAAGCATCCGTCTATATGTACTCAATCGCGACACCCGAATCCTGAAACCTAAAATTTACATCTTAAAACTCCAAACTATAGCACACGCTCTCCAGCTGCATCAGCAGGTCGCGTTTCGTGTAAGGCTTGTTGCGTGGGCAATAAACATATCCCGTCACCGTCACCATCTCCTTGTTGTCAGGCGACATCACCGCATAGCTAACAAACGGTCCTCCCATGAAGTTGCCACCATAGAGCCGCCAGCATCCTCGCGTCTCAACGCAATAGGTTCCCGTCGGGAAAGGCACCACCTGACTTCTTATCTCCATCAGATACTCTCCGTTCTCGCCATCTCTCCTGCGCTCCACTCCCATATAGCTCCCCTCCGAGGGCCCTGGCACATACCTGCACATCATGCTGTCCAACGAATCCAGCAGACGCTGCTCCTCAAACTGTCCTTTGTCCTTGTAATCATATTTCTGCATCAATATCCCCATCCCGAAGTCCTTGGCCTCTATCCTCACCCATCCAAACCGTCCGTCCATCTTCGCCACACTGTATTTATCCGACAGCTTCAACCCCACACCCAGCTTCTCCTTAACCTTCTGCTCAACCTCATAGCCCTCCTCGCCCTTGTAGGCTTTCCAAACCCTCTTGTGTTCAGCCTCATACATCTCGCTCACTATCGTCTTTTCGTACACCTTCAGCAACGAGTCAAGCGAACGCCTGTCCTTCGCCGCAATGTCGTATATCACCTGTGGCGCCGCATATCTGTCCTTGTGGTGATACACCTTGTTGTTGTTCCCCGCTTTCACGTCCAGCATCAGCACGTTCCTATGCACCCTGAACATCTCCACGCTTTCAAACGACGAACGCGGTATCTGCACAATGTCGAACTTTTTCTCTGGCTGAGGCAGACAGGCCTGCAACCCTCCGAACAGTGAATCCACCAGAGCCTTCACATCCCCAACATACAAATCCTTGTCCGCCACCACCATCAACTCCAGTGTCTTGCCCGACGAGCCTTTCTTCCCGCCCAGCTTGTCGGTCTTTCCCGTGCAGCCACACAGCACAAGGGCTGCCAATGTCATAGCGAATACTGTATTTTTCATATCTTATCTGGTTTTAAGGTTTCGACACTTATGCGCACAATCAACCCGTCCCGCACAGGACTCTGCTTATAAAACGAAAAAACGTCGGTATTATTGCAGACCCAAATCATCACCTAATGATTTACAAAACTTTAACATTTGAACCACCCCAACCGCACCAAGACCTCCCAAAGAAAATACCAAGTGCCCTGTAAGAGAAAAGTAAGCACTAGCCTAGCTATAGCCTAGTAATAGATACTATCTGGCTAAGACAAAAGTAAGTACTGGCTAAGACAAAAGTAAGACAACAGTAAGAGAAAAGTAAGACAACAGTAAGAGGAAAGTAAGAGCCCGATTCACCAAGTGTGGGGTGAGCAGTAAGAAAAAGAGGGATGAAATAAGTGCCCCGCAGGTAGCAGGCATAATCTAGCGCCTTTAGTGCTTTAGTTTTTTTGAGTTCTTCGATGCTTAATTATTTTCGCATCCTTTCGCAATAAAAAGATTTCGAGCATTTCGTGTTTTTATATGTCAAAGAAACAACCAAATGCCTTAGGAAAACATTTTTCGCGCACTGTTGGACAACCTGCCCCTACACTCTTCCGCAGACAAAATCCTGATAGTTTTCCGGTGTCACAACCGTGAAAGTGTGGTCGGGATAGCCCTTGGCGAAAGTCTCCGTCAGACGAGCCTGCCTTCTTGGATTCCACTTGAACTCGTAAGCATGCAACACCCCGTCGTAGTCTTCCAAATAATCCACCTCCTGTTGCTGTTGTGTTCGCCAAAAATAACTCTTACCATAAAAACCATTGTATGCGTTGTGCTTCATACGCTCGCTGATAACGTAGTTTTCCCATAAAGCACCCGTATCTGTTCTCAACGCCAATGGTTTATAGTCTCCAATCAGGGCGTTGCGTACTCCGTTGTCATAAAAATACACCTTCCGACTTTTCTTCAGCTCACTCCTCACGTTGCGACTGAAAGAGCGAAGATGGAACACCACATACGATTTCTCCAACAGGTCAATATACCGCTGTACGGTAATAGAATTCAGACCCAGAAGCCGTCCCAGTTCGTTGAACGAAACTTCGCTTCCAACCTGTAATGCCAACGCCAGCAAGAGCTGTTCCACAATCTCGGGCTTGCGCACATCCTGAAAAGAAAAAATGTCCTTGTATAAATAACTGCTTACCAGATTAGTCAATGTCTCGCGTTCCTCTCCGACAAGATTCACAACCTCGGGATATGACCCATATACAAGCCTGCGCTTAAGCATCCGACTCTCTTCTTTGGCTCCGAACTCACCAATCAACTCCTCGGCAGAAAACGGGAACATCACATATTCGTACTTGCGTCCGGTCAGCGGTTCGTTAATTGAATTAGAGAGTTCTATGGCCGACGAACCAGTGACAACCACCTGCTTCTCCGGATAGTTGTCAACAAGCAGCTTCAAAGTGATACCTATATTTTGCACCCGTTGTGCCTCATCAATCAAAACCAAGTCTGCATTGGCAGTCTCCTGTCCCAATTGGGTTGAGGTCGGTTCTGCAAGTCTGCGTCGCACGTCAGGCTCGTCACAGTTCCAAACTGTCACCTTGCGCTTGGAGTCCGCCGTCAGCATCCGCAACAAGGTCGTCTTCCCAACCTGCCTCGGTCCGACAACTATAATAACTTTGCCACGATATAATCGCTTCTCAATCTGTTCTTTAATCAGTCTATAAATCATGACTCTGTATGATTTTATCAACTGCAAAGAAACAAACTTTTTTGATTATAATAAAAATTTCTTATAAGATTTTTTGATTATACTATAAAATTCTTATGCATTTACAAGGTGAGCTCACCTATGCGGGAACAGGTCTCTTCATTAGCTTATAATCAAAACCTCAAAGAATAGCCCACCTCGGGGGCATTGTTTGCGACTTCGTATGTAAGGTACCAGCCCATCTGTGCTTTCTCCTCATTCTTGTTCTTGGTTCCCTTTACTCCGACATAGATTACATCGTACAACCACATGCCAACACCTACGGCAATGAGTCCATAACCAATGTAACCGTAATAAGCAGACAGTCCATTGTTATTAGTGCTGTTAGAAACAGGCTTATCATAATAAATTGGAGTTCCATCGCTATTATAACCCGTAACCACTTTCTCATAACTAATGGTTTCCTGAGCCTTTTTCATCTTATTAGTGTACAATACTATTCCCGTTCCGGCGGCGGTAGCTCCATACGAGATTACCGTCTTCCACCAGTCGAATTTCCTGTCATCTTTCACGTACTTGTCCCCCCATCCTGGCACTATAAGCGAGCGCAGGAAATTCTGCGGGCCATTGTACAGATGCACCTTCTTCAAAATCATAGTATGATGCATCTGACCATTTATGTCCATCGATGTCACGTGGAATTTATACCGTCCACTATACTCCCACGAGGAAAGCTTTGACATTTTGTCTGTAACCTCCGTTGAGATTTTCTGTTCGAGGTCCGGACTAACATCAAATTTAACATTTACACGCCGTAATGCATCTTTTTGTTTCACCTTTACCGTTCCGCTCGCATACTCGAATGTGTAATTGAATGAGGCCTGTGCTTTCACCTGACTCTCGTCGATGATAAGGGGTTGCAACTTTTCAACTGCAACGGTTGTATTGGAGAATTCCTTCAATGCCCTTGACGATTTCTCTATTTGAAAAACTCCTGGTTGGCTAAAAGTGTTCAACGTAAATGAGATGTTGTTGCGTTTCTCCCTCTTGTCACGATTAGTCAGGTAGTTCTGTATTCTGTTTGTAAGCCTAATGTCGGTGGCCTCATAAAGGTCTGGACGGAACCTTTTATAGTCCAAAACCTTGCTGGTGTCGGAAACCTCGGACTGCAATTGCCTTATCGTATCCAATAACTGTACCATCTCCTCTTTGCGGTAGTCATGATTATGTGATATTGTAGCATCAATACCTTCCTGCAACAAGACCGCAGCCGCCTGCAACTTTCCAGTTTCTCTATTACTCCTAGCTTGGGCTATATTATTGCCAACTAAAGACTCTACGTCTCTGATTTCCTTCTCTCTGCGGGCTTTCTCCTCAGCCTCCTTGCGTTGTCGTTCCTGCTCGGCTTGTACGCGCTCCTGTTCTAGAATTGCATTATTAACTTTTTCGATTTTAGATATAGTTTGATTATCACCAGAACTTATGATTAATGCTTCCTCATAATATTGTTTAGCTTTTTCATAATCAAATTTTTCAAAGGCATAATCACCACTATCAATATATTGTTTCATTGTTATCCTTGACATAATGGAGTCCACCTCAGGGTCATTGGGATAAAAAGATTGAACTGCTTCAACATATCCCGCATCCAATAAGATTCTTTTTACAATAGATCCCTGTGGTTTCCCTTTTGTTTGGTCAAGATAGTAACTTGGGGAGGATTTAACATACTCACAAAAAGATATTCTATTGATTGTTACGTAATTTTTTCCAAATGATTCTTCTGATATTTCTTCATCTGTAAGGAGTACTAAGATTTTCTTTCCTTCTATTGATTTAACGATAAAACCAGTTTTGGGCGAAAGTGTGATGTTTTTTAGACCATCACACCCATAAAACGCTCGATCTTCTACTTTAACCGAAGATGGGAGGTGTATTGAGGTTAAACTCTCACACCATGCGAATGCACTATTTCTTATATTTTCCAATTTTGACGAAAAATGAATTTGCCTTAACCAAGTGCAACCTATAAACGCATCATTCCCAATAACTTTAATCGTATTGGGCAGTGTAACTGATTTTAGCAATTTACAATAACTAAATGCATAATATTTTTCGTCATCTAGGCCATATGTCAAAAGAGCATCCAACCATCCTTTTCTATCTCCACCACTATTTATTTGTGTCACATTGAAGATCTCTCCATTAAAAGGTACTTCTGAAGGTATTGTAACAGAAACTGCGTTTTTGGGAACATATTCGACAGCAACCTCATGTTTTGGAACAGATATTACTCTGTATTCAACCGTGGTGCCTTGAAATGTGTGTTTAAATACCTGCCCGAATGTGGTATCCAATAAAATAACCGATAATAAAAACAATAGTATTTTTTTCATAATACCTGCAAGTTAATATCTAATACCAACATTTTGCCTTTTCTTTCTTCAGAACATCTGGATCTGTGTTGTTGTACTCACAAGCTTGACCATAAACATAAAACGGTTCTGTTCCCCAATAAGCCTCAATGAACTCTATTGTATCATCGGCTTGAAAGTCTGTGGCAGATAAAATGGCTGAGGCACCCTCATAAAAATAATTCTCTCCTTGACCACTTTCTCTAATTTGTCTCTTTGCCGTCTCTATCATTTGATTCCATTTTTCCAAGCCGGATTGAGAAAAACCTTTCGAGTTTACAAAAAACATATTTTTATAACTGATAAAGAGTGTCGGGAGATCATCGAAAAAATCATTCACAGAAGTCTCCGCCAGAACACTGTCTTTTGAAAGGCACTCACGCACCGTCATGCCAATATGTATGCCATTACACGTAACAACATTTGGCGTCTTAATCATCAAACAATATAAATTATCGCTTCCGACTGCATAACCAATCTCCACACCTTTCTTGAACAATGTATAGTACTCTCTTTCGGAGTTATATTCAAAAGAATCATACACAGCAGCATTGTTGGGATGTCTTTCAAACGGTTTCTCAAACTGCAGTATGTCCACCCCTGATTCGGTAAGAATGAATGTTTTGTTTGTTTCATCTGAACTTATGGCAGCTTCCGAGACAGTTTCATCGATTTTCTGTGCATTGTTGCAGCTCACAAGGATAACCGAAACTATTGTGTAAGTTATTGTCGTAATAATTTTATTCATAGCTTATTGGTGTTAAATTATTGAATTTGTTTCTATCGTTGTCTGTCAAAACCGTCTTTTTCGGCATCGACATAAACCTTAATAATCTCTGTTTTTTGATTCTGAGACAATTTCAGTTTGTTGCATTCGCTGTCAAATAAGTCTTCATATTCGCTTTTGTTCATTACTGCATCTTTCCAATGTTTGTCGTTCAAAAAGAAAATATAGCAGAGTTTTGCCGTGACTCCATGCTCCTTAAGGAAGTGTACAAAGGCTATACGGTTAGCAAGTTGGTAGAGGTTCGAATTCATCAAGCTATCCGCTAGTTTTGCATCCTTTGTAACACTTTTCAAGGCTTTCTTGATAATCTCACAGCTTTTCTCATTTGCTCCGCATGGAGTTGACCTCATTTCCTCGACATGTGCTTTTGCCTCAACAAGATATATGGTTTTATCCTGTACAAATATGCCGTCCCACGACTGTTGTGTTCCTCCTTTAGGCCAAAAATCTCCCCATGCTTTTTCTATTTCACCGTAATTCAAGGACAGCGTTGATTTTAGATGTTTGAGGAACGTTATTCCCGTCCACTCTCCATCTTTTGAATCTCTCTTAGAATCCACAGGATAATCCATCCATTCAATGGGGCTATCACTCCCGGTCACGCCTTGAATCTTTTTGTTGAGATAATTGCGGTGGTGCCCCAAATAACGCAGCAGTTGGTATTCGCTGCCATAACCTAATGCCATTTCTGCCATTTTTTCAAGTATCTATGGTGCCTACTCTATAATACAGTTTTCGGCTTCCCTGCTCTTTTTATGAGCCGAAAGCCGATGTTCAAAATTAAGAGAAAGAAGAAAGGCGCGGTCTTTTCGTTATTTCTTTTCCTTACTCACATGACAGGTGCTGGTGTTACCTCTGGAACGAATAAGGAACGAAACGATCCACGCCTTGGCGTGAACCCTCCGCTTCCCGTCCCCGTTCCATAAAGTTACCAGCTTTGTCATGTGGGAACAAGAGCGTCAAGCTCAATAGTGGTTTTCTATCTTATTGCCGTTAAGTCATATTTGTGGGTTAGGTTGCGGTGCAAAGATACACAATTGATTGGATTTTATTTATAGGACTCCATATTTATCCATTAATCCATATTTATCCAAAAGTCCCTACTTCACCTCCACCTCGTCAACAAACAGCCACGCCTGCTCACCGGCACTTATGTGCCATGCGGGCATCTTGCCGAAGTTCTTCACTTTCAGCCTTACATAGCGTGCCTTGGCGTTGCCTTTGACAGAAAACACCTTGATGCCCTTTGTGCCTGCATTGTCGGCCACTGGCTCGTAGCCGGTGGGTTGTGAGGCGAAGGGACGGTATTCCTTGCCGTCGTCCGACACACTTGCCTCTATCGCTGACGGGAAGAACACCCAGCTGCGCGTATCCTCAAGGCAAGAGGCACCCACAGAGTGTATCTCGCGCGGCTCAAGCAAATCTATCACCACCTCCATGTCCTTCTGCCACCCTTGCCAGCCGCCTATCCTGTAGTTCTCCTGACCATACAGGTGATCAACCAGTCCTTCTGCTCCGTTCTCATAGTATTGCGGATCGGGTTCTGTGACGTATGTCAGACGCTTGTCGGCCACAAATCGAGTAAGATATTGTGTCACCACATTGCTGTAGCCTGTCTCTGGACTGTAGGCCACAGCCTTGACTGTCACGTCGTCCCTTACCGGGAACGGTTCTGTGAAAAGCGACGATGAAGTGTCAGGCTGACTGCCATCCGTAGTGTAGTAGATATAGGCATCGCTTCTGACCGAGATATCCACCATACGGCAGGTGTCGAATCGCTGACGCCAGTCTGAAAACCAAGGTGTAGGGGTAATTATCTCATGTTGTGCCGTTGTTGATACGGAGTGGTCGTAGAACTCACCCTGTCTCCAGAACTTCCCGTTCTGCCAGGTTTTACTGTCTATAACTATCTGTTCTCTGTCTGGCACCGTTATCGTCACCTTATTGAACAGTGGTTTGACGGTGACATACTCGCCACTGCCTGGACAAACTGGATAGAATCCCATAGTGCTCATCACATACCAAGCACTCATCTGTCCGCAATCCTCGTTGCCACATAGCCCGTCGGGGCGCGAACTGTAGAGGGTGTGAACTATATGGCTGACCAGCTTCTGCGTCCTCTCGGGGTGTCCTACGTATGTGTAGAGGTAGGCGGCGTGGTGCGAGGGTTCGTTGCCGTGGGCATACTGTCCCACCAAACCGGTGACATCCACCTGATCCCGTCCGCTAAGCTGCGACGAACCGAAAAATAGCGAATCCAGAAAACGTCCTGCACCGTCTTCTCCTCCCTGCAACTCTATCCATCCATAGACATCGTGCGGCACGTACGTGCTGTATTGCCACGAGTTGCCTTCGGTGTAGTTGTTGTTGATTTCAGTTGGGTTGAACGGTGTCATAAAACCGCCGTTTCGCATCGGATGCATATATCCATCCTCATCCATTAGGTTCCTCCACGACTGCGACCTCTTCATATATGTGTCGTAGATGTGGTTGAGAAAGGTGGCGTCTTGCTCCACGCTCCCTATCATAGCGGCAAACTGCGCTATGCACCAGTCGTCGTAGGCGTATTCCAGAGTCTTCGACACAGACTCGTTGTCCTCCTCACTGCTGAGATACCCTTGCTGTGCGTAGGCGGAACGCCCGTACTTCTCAAGGTTCGACGTGACCATCAAGCCCTCCAGCAACTTAAACTTAAGACTGTCAGGCCACTCGTCGAGTATGCCGGCCACCGCAGCCTCAAGGACAACAGGCGCGGCGTGATAGCCTATCATACAGTGCGTCTCGTGAGCCGCCAGTTCCCACATCGTTGTCTCCCCTCCCTGCTCATAGTGTTTCAGTATGCTATAAATAAAGTTCTCCGTGCGCTGACGGTCGATGATGGTGAGTAGTGGATGCAACGCTCTGTATGTGTCCCACAGCGAAAACACGGTGTACATCTCGTGCTCTCCGTCCACCTCGTGTATTTCCCCGTCCTGTCCCCTGTAGCGTCCATCCGCATCACTCCACAGATACGGAGAGGTCATACAGTGGTACAACGCTGTATAGAAACATCTTTTCTGCTCTTTTGTACCCCCCTCAACCTTTATCTTCGAGAGTTCCGATTCCCATATATCGTTAGCAGCCGACTTCATCTCGTCGAAGCTCTTCTTCTCATCGCTGTTCAGGTTTTTCACCGCTCCAGCTTCGTCCACTCCCGATATTGCCACCCTCAGCGTTGCCACTTTCACTCCCTCTGCAAACCGCACCACTGCCTGAGTGCTATCGTTCACAATCTCCACACTCTCTATCTTCTGGTCGCTCTCTATTGCGAAATACAAGTGCTGATCGGGATTCCACGATGCGCTGTGCCTATGTCCGACAATTATGTCATTCCCACATTCTTCCGACTGCTGCCAACTAATCCCACCCGACAGCAACTTGTCTCTGTGCTGCAAGTCTATCACAAAGCCGTTGTGGTTCTCTTTGGCATATCTGTAGCGGTGTGCCGCCCTCCTCTTGTCGCAGGTCAGCTCCACATCCACTCCGTTCCTGTCCAGATGCACGCTGTAATATCCAGGGCGGGCAGTCTCCTTCTTATGCGTGAAATGCGAGCAGTAGTCAGTGCTCTTCAAACTCTCACCGTCATATACAAACGACTCGTCTATCGGCATCAACAAGAGGTCACACAGGTCCTCGCATCCCGTACCACTCAGGTGCGTCTGGCTGAATCCATATACCGTGTCGTCAGTATAGTGGTAGCCGCTGCATCCATCCCAGCCCTCCAGCCGTGTGTCTGGACCTGGTTGTATCATGCCAAACGGCACTATGGCGCCAGGGTATGTGTGCCCATGCCCGTCTGTACCCACAAACGGATTAACATAATCTGTGAGCTGCTTCCCTCGATTGCACGAAAACAATAGCACCACCACAGCAATAAGGCAACAAAATTTTCTCATAATCATAACATTTATGCTCTCATCCTCCCATTTGTCGATCCACACTTCACCATTTATCAACTAATTAGTCACTGATTACCGGTCACTTCATCTTTATCAACGCTGCAGCTCCCAGTATCGCCACTTCGTTGGCGTTGAGTTCAGACATACGGATGTCGCAGCTGCCCTCATAGATGTTGAGCAAGTGTTTTTTGAACGACTCGCGCAGCGGCTTCAGCAATGGTTCGCCTACCTTGGTGGGGCCGCCCATCAGGAAGATGGCCTCGGGCGCGGAGAAGGTCACTGAGTTGGCCACCGCTATGCCCAACCAATAGCCCGTCTTCTCGTAGGTCTTCAGCGCTACGGCGTCGCCCCTGTTGGCGGCATCGCCTATCATCTTGGAGGTGATGTCCTTGTCGGCCACATCTTTCAGCTCTCCGCTGTAGCCAGGGGTCTCCTTGCGCAGCTCGCAGAAGGTCTGCACTATACCCCTCGCCGAGGTGTAGGTCTCCAAGCATCCCTTGCGTCCGCAGCTACACTGACGTCCTTCAGGTATAAGGATGGCATGGCCCAGCTCGCCGGCAGCACCCGTGGAGCCATGCACCAACTTCCCGTCCACCACAACTCCGCTGCCCACTCCCGTTCCGAGCGTGAACATGATGAAGTGCTGCAAGCCTTTGGCTCCGCCATATATCAACTCGCCGTAAGCGGCGGCGTTGGCGTCGTTGCTCAGCACCACTGGCACCTGCATATATTTGTGAATCTCCTCCTCGAAGTTCAAAACCCCTTTGATGGTAAGGTTGGGGGCGTTATCTACACATCCCGTATAGAAGTTGCCGTTGGGTGCGCCGATGCCGATGCCTTCTATGACATTGATGCCGTTGTCCTTCATCAGTTTGGCAATGCTGCCCATGATGTCTTTGATGTAAGGCTGCAGCTCGGTGTAGGCGTTTGTTGGGATGTTAGCTCGGGCGATGATTTTACCGTCCTCTCGCACAAGTCCCATGTCGGTGTTGGTGCCACCGATGTCGATTCCAATTGCGTAAGTCATGGTTTTAGAATTAGTTTTAAATTATATTTTCAAACGTCATTTACTGTCCGTCCTCAAGACTCCAGCCCTCTTTGACGAAGCCCACAATGATGGGGAACATACGGGTGTAGCCACTCTTGATACTCTTCTTCTCGTAGCGCACCTGAAGTATCACGTCGTGGGCGTAGCCGTCCTTGACCACCTCGTAGAGCTGACGGCCGGCCTCGGAGTTCTTCAGCACAAAAGCCGACTCTCCTATGCGAACATTGTAATACTTGGCAGTGGTCAAACCGTAGTCGCTGGCGAACTCGCTGCCCAGCCGCGCGGTAACTCTGAACTGCCTTGTCACCGTGCTTTTCTCGGCTCGGAATGCTTCAAACGAGTACTCGTCGGTTCCCGTGGTGGCTTGCCAGTCTATTTTAAACCCTTCCTCGGTCCGCTTCATATAGACCGTGTACATATCGGCATCTACTCGTGTGACACGACCCATCTGCACCTCTTCGTCATCCACCGAAATCATCGACTTCTTTATCTTCTCTGGCGAATATCCTCCGCTATAGTATCTTCTCATAAGCGGCTCTACCCGCGCACTGTCAAGCACATATTGCAACTGGTCTGTCCAGCGCTTCGCATTGTAGTATTGCTGCACCAGATACACAATTGTATCCTCTGTGGTGACTGGTTTCACTATATACTCGTCCAACTCGCCCTTCTTCAATGCCTCCAGGTCCTTTTCCAGTGTGTGTATTTTCGACTGCAGCTGCCCGATTATCTTCTCATGCTTTTCCTGTTGGATGCGCATATCGTCTATCTCATGCTGCATCGTCTCTATCTCCGACCTGAATGTAGATTCGTCTTCCGCCAGTTTGGCTTGCATCTGACTTACAGTCTCCGTGAGCGCGTTGATTAGTGAGTCGCGCATCTCGTTTTTCTTTTTCAGACTTTGGGCAGACAATGGCAACACAAACCATAGTGCTAGTAGTAACAATAAAAAGTGTTTCACGGTCCCTTTCATTTGAATATTTATGCTATCAGTGATTTTACCAGTGCGGGTATCTTGGCCATGTCTTCTTCTGTCGGTTTCCAGAATGCTCTAATGTTCTCCTCAACCACCTCGAATCCCGCATCTTTCAACTTCTCCTGCAATATCTTCACCGACTCGCCGCTCCAGCCGTAGCATCCGAAAGCTGCCGCCTTTTTGTTCTTGAACTTCAGCTGCTTCAAGAACTCAATCCACCCTGCCACACTCGACAGTATGCTGTTGCTCACCGTCGGCGAACCTACCACTATCGCCTTAGACTTGAACACCTCGGTCATCACTTCGTTCTTGTCGGCCTTAGCCACGTTGAACACCTTCACCACCGTCTCCGGGCTTTGCCTCCTTATCTCTTCCGCTATCGCATGCGCTATCTGCGTCGTCCCTTCCCACATCGTGTCGTATGCCACCGTTATCTGGTTCTCTTGGTATGCTGCCGCCCACTTGGCGTAGGTCTCCACAATCTGCATCGGCCGCTCGCGCCAAATTGCCCCATGCGACGGCGCTATGATATTTATCGGCAAACCCATCCCCACTATCTCCTCTATCTTCTTCGCCACCAGGTTCGAGAACGGATTCAATATGTTCGTGTAGTATTTTATTGCCTCCTTGTACAGCAAGCACTGGTCCGCCTTGTCGTTGAAGAGCTCATCGACTGCGTAGTGCTGGCCGAAAGCGTCGTTCGAGAACAATATGTTGTCGCCCGTCATATACGTTGCCATCGAGTCCGGCCAGTGCAGCATCTTCATCTCCACGAACACCAGCTTCTTCCCATTACCTATCTCCAGCTCGTCGCCCGTCTTCACCACGTGGAAGTTCCACCCTCTCTTACCATACTGTCCTTCCAGACTCTTCACCGCCTGCGCCGTGCAGTATATAGGCGTCTCCGGTATCTCGGCCATCAGAGCCGTCAGCGCTCCAGAGTGGTCACACTCTCCGTGGTTCGCTATCACATAGTCTATTTTCTTCAAGTCTATCTCCTTCTTCAGGTTCTCCACAAAGTCAAATCTGTGCGGAGTCCAGATGGTGTCTATCAGTACCGTCTTTCCCTCTTCGACGAGGTAGGCGTTCTGGCTTGAGCCGTTCATTATCGAGTAGTCGTCGCCGTGGAAAGTCTCCAGTTCCCAGTCGATATAGCCGACCCAGCTGACATTGTTTTTAATCTGTCTTTTCATGTCTTCCAAGTTTTTGTTATCAATTCGAGGATTGCAAAGATAGTAAAAAGATACGAGTAATGATTAAGTGAGGTTGATAATTTGTTATCTAATGTTTTTTGTCGTATCTTTGCAACCGCTTACGAGAGAATGTAAGTATGCGAGAAAAGCATAGCTAAAATGTCCTTAGTTGTGAAATCGGCAAAAATTCACTCAGGAGGACGGAGCATTTATGCTTTATGCTTGAATGTGTATGTGTATTGCATACCGTCAGGCATGAGATATGTTCCATAGACCCCGTTCCTGATAAGGTGTTTGCCGATACCTACAACTAGACGGACATGAGCACAAAGTCTCATGCCTTTCTTTTTTTTGTTAATAAACACCTTTTTCTAAAATGTAATAAAACAATGAAAAAACTAGTATTCCTTTTAACCTGTATTGTGCTGGATTTTGTGGTGTATTCAACACCCGTCTCTCAAAGTAACGCCCGCATTGTTGCGACAAATTTCTGGAATACCGTCTCGTCGGACAAAAATCCGCAATTTGATGAGATTTCGTCCGAACTGGGTCTGCAGAACATGTATGTGTTCGTAACGATGGACAACAACGGATTCGTCATTGTCGCTGCAGACGATGTAGCAATACCTATACTCGGCTACTCCACCACCAACGGCATACTCAGTACCACCGAATTGCCCGAAAACTTCCGTGGCTGGATTACACACTACAGCGACGAGATACAATATGCACGCGATAACGGGGTTGTGGCTGACGTTGAGACAGCCGCAGACTGGCAGCGACTTATGTCCGGTGCGACTCCGAAAGCAAATAGGAGGACAAAATCAGTATCGCCACTTATTGAGACACAGTGGGATCAGAGTACTCCATACAACCAATTATGCCCTTACGATGTATATGGTGACCAAACCATAAGATCTGTTACGGGTTGCGTTGCAACCGCAATGGCACAGGTTATGAAATTCTGGAACTGGCCGATAAAGGGAGCTGGTAGTAAAACTTACCAATGCAGCAGCCTTTCCGCCAATGCTCCGACACTCCAGATTTCAGCGAGTTTCGACACCAACTATGCATGGACAATGATGCCTGTTGGTGGCGGGAATTCGGCTAGCAGTTGGTCCACTACCCAGAAAAACGCAGTGGCACTGCTTATGTTCCACTGTGGCGTAAGCGTTGAAATGAATTATAGCTGGCAGGCTAGCGGTGCTTCCCAGGCAGGCGTTCCAACAGCCTTAAAGACATATTTTTTCTACGCAAGTTCGACAATATATCTGAACAGGAATTACTCCGGCACAAATGAAACAGCATGGAAGAACAAGCTGAAGACCGAGTTAGATGCCCGCAGACCAGTTATCTATGGCGGTGCTACGCAGGATGGTACTGGTGGTCACAGCTTTGTGTGCGATGGATATGACGCAAATGACAAATTCCATTTCAATTGGGGCTGGAGCGGTTCTGGCGACGGATATTTCTCGTTGACATCCCTAAATCCAGGATCAGGTGGCATTGGATACACCGAAGGTGGCTACAACTATTATCAGGATGCTGTCACTGGTATAATGCCGGGGATACAGACAACCGATACGTTCACTGTAACACAATACGTTCCTGTTAATGGGACCATATCTGGCTCATGCACTTTCAGGAATCGCAGCATGAGACCATTTGTGGGTTACCTCGGAGTCGCTGCATTCGATGACAACGACGAGATGGTGGCAATACTGGCTCAATTTGGATCGACCAGCCTCAACGCCAATTCAACCAGGAGCCTGCCGTTCTCCGACGTTCCGGTTGCACCCCTTACTGTGGGTTCATATACAGCCAAAGCCGTCTGCAGCGTTGACGGAGAAAACTGGGTTCCAATTGTAATCGGTTATGACGACTGCCCAACCGAGGTACCGTTTGTCGTAGCTGGAGAGCTAAAGAATATCTCTGTGTTTTCAGCCAACCCTTCAATGGGCACTGTTTCCGGTGGGGGTGATTATCCTGTAAGTTCAACCGCGACAATAACAGCCATTCCCAACTACGGCTACCACTTCACACAATGGCAAGACGGCAACACCAGTAACCCTCGCACCATCACAGTTACCGATGATGCAAACTACATCGCCTACTTCGCACCAAATCAATATACCCTGACGGTGCAGAGCGGCAACGCAAACCAAGGTTCTGTCATCGGTGGCGGAACATACAACTATCTCGACACCACGACAGTGACAGCGGTGCCTGCGACAGGCTACCACTTTGTGAGCTGGGACGACTACGTCACCGAAAATCCGCGCCGGGTGATCATCACCGGCGATATGTCGCTGACGGCGACATTCGCCATAGACGTTTACACTGTAAGCGTGACGGTTGACGACATAGCGCACGGCTCGGTACAGGCATCGGGAACCACTTTCACCTACGGTAGCCCGTGCACTGTCACGGCAATGGCCTATTCCGGATATACCTTCTCCAGCTGGAACAACGGGATGACGGACAATCCTTATACCTTTGCCGTTTCGAATGATGTTGACCTGATAGCATACTTCGTGCCGACAGGCAGCCAGCCGACCACCTACTATACAATAACGGGTGTTTCGGCAGATGCGTCGATGGGTAGCGTGGTCGGCGGCGGCAGCTATGCCTCCGGTTCCACGGCCACTCTGACTGCGGTGGCCAATAGCGGGTACCATTTCACCCGCTGGCAGGATGACAACACCTCCAACCCACGATACATAACCGTTATCGGCAACTTTACATATACAGCCTACTTCGAGGCCGACGGCGGCGGGGGACAGCCTTCGGACAATGCCCCTTCGATCGCCTGCGTGGGTGTGGACCAGAATGGGCACAACGTGGTGCGGTGGGAACCGCGTCAGGGTGTGTCGGTGGTCAGGTATAACATATATCGCGAGGGGCTTGGTGGCTACTCCATAGTGGGATTTGTGAACGCTACGAATGCGACGGAATATTCATGGGTTGACGACAACTCGAACACAGCCACACAAGCCTACAGTTACAAGCTGTCGGAGGTCGCAGCCAACGGCACAGAGTCCGACCTCAGCACTCCGCACACCACCATGCACCTACAGATAAGCCAGGGGCAGGGCACCACCTGGAACCTGTCGTGGACTCCATACGTGGGGTTCAACTACAGCGGCTACCGCATCTTCCGCGGTACCTCGTCGGCAAGCATGAGCCTGCTTACCGAACTATCCTCCGCCGCCACCACCTACAGCGACAACAACGCCCCTTCAGGCAATGTATATTATCAGATAGAGGTTGTGGCCTCTAGCGCCAAATCTATCACCGCATCATCACGCTCGAATATCGCCACCTCGGTGCAGAACCAGCAGTTCACCGTCACCGTCCTCTCCGACAACACCTCGATGGGTACGGTATCGGGTGGCGGGACCTTCGCCCAGGGCGCAACAACAACCATCACCGCCACACCGCTCAGTGGTTACACCTTCACACAATGGAGCGACGGCAGCACACAAGCACAGCGCACCATCACGGTGACGGGCAACGCCACATATACCGCCTACTTCACCGCCGGCGGCAGCGAGCCGCAGCAGTACCTCATCACAGTGGTGTCGAACAACCCCGAACGTGGCACCGTGACAGGCGGCGGCCTATATGACGCTGGCGCCATGATAACCATCACAGCCGAACCGTTCGCTGGCTACGAGTTTGTGCAGTGGCACGACGGCAACACCAATGACTTCCGCACCATCACAGTAACGGCAGACGCCACCTACACTGCCTACTTCCGCACCGCAACGGAGGGCATCAATGATGTGGAGACAGCCGACAACATCAAGATATACACCCGCGACAACAGGATTGTGATAGATTTTAGCGGGCAGACGGCAGCAGACGGCAGGCAGTCGGTTGTAGTTTATGATGTTATGGGAAGGGTGATTAAGCAGACAGCAGACAGCGGTCAGCAAGCAGTGGTTGAGATACCCGTCACATCGGCTGGTGTATATATGGTGAAGGTGGGCGAGTGGCCTTCTCGCAAAGTGCTGGTGAGGCAGTAACAGAACCGCCATATCAACAACAGCATAGGGAGGCCAGATGCCTCCCTTTTGCTTGTTTGTAGGGAAAACCAAACCTGATTTCAGGCTGGATATGCAACCCACGAAAAATGATAAAACGCAAAAAAAGTTGCACAATTCATTAATTTAGTTTATCTTTGCCAACTCATTCAGTTATTAACAATTAGTGTTAATTACTGACAATCAGAAGAAAAATTAAAAAAACATAACTGTTATGGGTATCAATGCTAACAAAAAAGTGAAGAGAAGAAAAGTCAGAGTGTGCGGAAACAAGAACTCCACCAACAACTGGGGCCTCAACGCACAGGGCTGGACGGCAGTGCACAAAGCTGTTATCGCTGCCGAGCAGAACAACTAACTCTTCCACCCTTCAAAGGAAGGGATGACTGAACGGAACAGACATTCACCTTTGTGGGTGTCTGTTTTTTATTGTTTCTTTTCTGTGGGGTTTGATGCAGTAAGACGACGGTAGGTCCGTTCGGCTGCAAACTGCTCTGCTGACTTGATGCTAAGTCCGTTTGCCGAATCCTTTGCCTCTCCCTCTATGTCAACATGGACGTAGTAAACCGCGTGATTGTCGTGTCCTTGCCTCTCGGTTCGGTCAAGCACGAAACTGATATGTAGGTGGCGCTTCTGGCAATAGTCAATAAGCAGTCCCTTGTAATTCCAATCAGTACTGGCCAGGGTATCAATATCAGTATAGTGGTTTATAATACGTTTCATAACAACCTTGCGTGTGAAAGAATACCCACGGTCAATGTAGATGGCTCCGATAAGCGCCTCAAGTGCGTTGCCCTCGAGGGAGCGGTTTTGCGAGATACGGATAGCTGAACGGTTGTAAACAATAATGTCAAACAACCCCATCTTATGTGCAATCTTGTTTAGGCTGCGGCGACTGACTATCTTTGAACGCAACTCCGTGAGATAGCCTTCGCCGCGGTCGGGATATTTCGAGTAAAGATATTCGGCTACAATGGCACTGAGCATCGCATCTCCGAGATATTCAAGCCGCTCGTTGTTGAGCTTGCGCCCGTCCGAGAACTCGTGCATCGACGACTTGTGGGTGAGCGCGGTGAGGTAAAGCTCTAGGTCATGCGGCGAAAAACCTAATGCCTTACGGCAAAAGGATCTGATTTCGGCGTATGGACTTTTTGAGAACTTCCGCGTGAAGAAACTCTTCAACTCCATTTGCGAAAAGCAAGTGATACGTTGTGACCGCCAAAACCGAAAGCATTGCTTAGGGCAAAGTTCACTTCGCGCTTACGAGGAGCATTGAACGTGAAATCCAAAGGCTCGATTCGAGGGTCGTCTGTAAAATGGTTGATGGTGGGCGGTATAATGTCGTTCTTGACAGAAAGGATTGTTATGACAGCCTCTAAAGCACCAGCACCGCCAAGGAGGTGCCCCGTCATCGACTTAGTGGAGTTGAGACTTATCTCTTTGGCATGGTCGCCAAAAAGAGTGGCTACAGCCTTGGGTTCGGCGATGTCTCCGATCGGCGTCGATGTGCCGTGAGTGTTAATATGGACAACATCGGTGAGTTTCATGCCTGACTCTTCAACAGCCAGTCGCATGGCAGCGGCTGCTCCGACACCTTCAGGGTGGGGCGCGGTGATGTGGTGTGCGTCAGCAGTGGCACCCCAGCCGGTCATTTCGGCATAAATCTTGGCTCCCCGAGCCTTAGCGTGTTCCAGTTCCTCAAGAACTATGGCTGCCGCTCCTTCACCGAGCACAAAACCGTCACGGTCCTTGTCAAACGGACGCGAAGCGGTCTTGGGATCGTCGTTGCGGGTAGAAACTGCCTGCATCGACGAGAAGGCTCCGATACCGCTCTCTGAGACGGCTGCCTCCGAACCTCCCGTAACGACAACATCGGCTTTGCCAAGACGAATGATGTCAAATGCATCACCAAGCGACACAGCCGATGATGCACAAGCCGCCGATGTGGAATAATTGGGTCCCTTGAGCCCGTATTTTATGGAAATCTGTCCTGGACAGATGTCGGTTATAGTGCGGGGTATGAAAAAAGGACTGAAACGCGGCACACAACCTCCTTTGTAGAACTCTATGCTCTCACTCTGGAAGGTGTTGATACCGCCGAATCCCGATCCCCAGACAACTCCAACCCTTTCTTTGTCGATATCGCCTTCGAAGACAGCAGAATCCTTGACAGCCTCTGCAACGGCCACAAGAGCATACTGCGTGAAAAGGTCAAGCCTGTTAGCCTCCTTGCGGTCAAAATGGTCAAGGGGATTGTAGGATTTAAGCTCGCATGCAATGCGACATTTGAATTTCTCAGTGTTGAAATACGTAATAACATCAGCACCGCTTACCCCGTGTAGCAGAGAGTCCCACATCGATGGAACGTCATTGCCGACAGGAGTAAGCGACCCGATGCCTGTGACTACAACACGTTTCAGTTGCATAGAATACTACGCAGCAGAATTGTTTTTAGTTGGCTTTAGCCTCTTCAATGAACTTGATGGCGTCGCCAACAGTGGAGATTTTCTCCGCGGCATCCTCTGGGATGCTGATCCCGAACTCTTTTTCAAGCTCCATGATAAGCTCAACGGTATCCAAAGAATCAGCTCCGAGATCGTTAGCAAAATTAGCGGTTTCAACCACTTCTTTTTCATCAACACCAAGCTTGTCAACAATGATGGCTGTTACTTTAGTTGCAATTTCAGACATAATCTTATTTTTTGGGATTAAACGAGTTGCAAAGAAACAAAAAAAAACAAACATACAAGTGTTTTTCGTTTCGGTTTATCCCCAACAAAAAGTTAATAAACTGGGAAACAAACTTATGATTTGTTAATTTTTTTCACATTTATAGACATTTGCGAACCGAAATGTTTTTAAAACATGGACTAAGAAGTATGCGAAATGTTAAAACATATAAGATAAAAATATGGGTTCAACGACAGAATGCAAGTGTATTTTTCTCAATATACCAGTATTACAACGCTAAAAAAAGACTGTTAATCCAGTTCCCGCAACGTCAGGCATGAAAACACGCAACGTAAAACCGCACAGCTTAAACCCAACAAAAACCTTATCCAATCCTAACCGTGACCTATCGATGATCTAGCCCTATCGTAACATAAATTCGTTATCATCCATATAAAACTATCAACTCCTAAACAAAACCCCATAACATCCTAAACAAAAGTAAGAGAAACCTAATGCCCATTTTTCTTAAGAGTGGGATGAATGTAAGAGACCTCTGGAATGAAATTCTCAAATGCGAACCAACATTTCGACCAACTCCACTATTGTTTCCATAACAAAAGAGTGGTTTTATGCGTTATTATTGTAACCTAATATTGAAAACATGAAAAGAATAGCAATACTGGCCTCGGGAAACGGGACAAACGCACAACAGATTAGCGAATATCTAGCTGGGAGCAAGGAGATAGAGGTGGCCTGCATAGTGTATAACCGCAAAGATGCTTACGTGGCACAGCGTGCGGCCACTTTGGGAATAGAGGCAAAATACTTCAACCGCAAGGATTTTATGGAGACTGACTGTGTGCTGGAGTATCTTCGTGAAAAAAGTGTGGACTACCTGATACTGGCCGGATTCCTTCTGCTGGTGCCGCAAAACCTGCTGGAGGCCTACGACGAAAGGATAATCAACATCCACCCCGCCCTACTGCCGAACTACGGCGGAAAGGGGATGTACGGGCACCACGTACACGAGGCGGTGATAGCGAACAAGGAGCCGGAAAGCGGCATCACGATACATGTGGTAGATGGGAAATATGACCATGGGCGGACGCTGTTCCAGGCGAAATGCCGCCTGACGGAAGCCGACACAGCCGACACACTTGCCGAAAAGATACACATATTGGAGAAAACATACTTTCCTCCCGTAGTTGAGGCGTTTGTGCTAGGCAAAGCGATGCCAGAACCAAAGACGCTGGAGGCCTGATGAGGATAGGGGTAAACACACGCCTGCTGCTTGAGGGGCGTATGGACGGTATAGGGTGGTTCGCCTATGAAACGCTAAGACGTATGGTGTCATACCATCCTGAGCATGAATTCTTTTTTTTCTTCGACCGGAAACCTTCCCAACAATTCCTCTTTGCAGATAATGTGACACCCGTGGTGGTGAATCCGCCTGCTCGACATCCAATACTATGGTGGCTGTTTTTCGAAGTGGGCATTGCAAGAGCCATAAAAAAACACAACATAGAGTTGTTCCTTTCGCCTGACGGCTTTATTCCTCTCCATTCCAAAGTCAAGACCATCGATGTAATACACGACATCAACTTTGCCCATTTCAGTAATAACATGAGGTGGTCTCACCAACGGTACATGGAGTATTTCTTTCCAAAATATGCGCGGAAAGCCACACACGTGGTTACAGTATCGGACTATTCTAAACGCGACATTGCCGACACCTACGGCGTGGATGGCGCGAAAATCAGCGTGGTCTATAACGGAGCCGGCATGGCCTATAAACCCCTTTCCGAATCGAAAAAACAAACGATACGGTCGAAATATAGTGGTGGCAAACCCTTTTTCCTGTTCGTAAGCACAATTCTAAGAAGAAAAAACTTGGCCAATCTTCTTAAGGCTTTCGACTTGGTAAGGGAAAGCAAAGATTACAAACTCGTGGTTGTTGGCGCCAAAGTTTGGTGGAAAGCAGAACTGAAGTCCGCTTACAACAGCATGAACCACAGCGATGACGTGATATTTATCGGAAGAGCCGAAGCCGACGAGCTGTCCAAGCTGATGAGTTCCGCAACTGCTTTGGTTTACCCTTCGTTCTTCGAGGGATTCGGAATACCAATAGTCGAAGCTTTCAACGCCGAGACTGCTGTAATCACTTCCAATACATCCTCTATGCCAGAAGTGGCTGGAGACGCCGCCCTATTGGTGAACCCTCACAATGTCAATGAAATATCTAATGCCATGTTGCAACTAGTCGAAAACCATCATCTTCGGGAGTCATTGATTGAACGCGGACGTGAAAGACGCAAACTGTTCAGCTGGGACAAAGCTGCTGAGGAGTTATGGGCCGTTTTACTTGATGTGACTAAGGGATGAATAGGTCTTGCATTATACTACTGCTCTCCCTTGCTCTTGGTAAAATGGCATGGAGTCAGGCTGAAAACCTGGTGTTCAACCCCTCCTTCGAGGACTATCTTGAATGTCCCAGGAAAATCGACGCCAAAGGCGTTCTAACCATCGTCGAGGCTTGGTACCAACCCACCGCCGGAAGCGCCGACTACTTCAACCTCTGTGCCTCACGAGAGTGCGCCGTACCAAAAAACAAACTCGGCTACCAACTGCCTCGCACCGGCGCCGCCTACTGCGGGATATACTGCTCTAAGAACGACTACCGCGAATACTTGCAGACGCAGCTGAAGCGGCCTCTGAAGGCAGGCTACAGATACAGAGTGGAATTCCATGTAAGCCTCTCTGAAAACTCAACCGCAGCCGTATCGACAATAGGCGCTCTTTTCACTAAAGAGCGCATCGAAGACAGCGGCAGAGCAATACTTATGAGAAAGAGCACTCAGCAGACAAATTCGCTGGTAAACCAGACTATTTCGACATATTACACACCGCAAGCCGTGAGCAGCCAACCACTGACAGACACAGCACACTGGATGGAAGTGAGCGGTGAGTTTGTGGCCAACGGTGGTGAAGAATTCATGACAATAGGGAACTTCTACGACGCAGCACATTCTACAATAACGGAAATGGATGGGCTGACGCAGATACTGAGCGGAAGTTACTATTACATCGACGATGTGAGCGTCATCGAACTGGAAAGTGGACAAACGGAAGAAGTAAAAGAACCTGAAAAAAACTCATCACCCGAGGAGCTGGCAGTGGGCAGTACCGTGGTGCTTCACGACATTTACTTCCAGTTCGACCGCAGCGTGATACTGCAACAGTCGTACAAAGAACTAAGCGATCTGTTCAATTTGCTGCAAAACAACCCTCGTATGAAAATAGAGATCGGTGGGCACACCGACGACAAGGGGAGCACGGAATACAACCGCAAGCTCTCAGAAAACCGTGCAAAGGCTGTAGCAGACTACTTGACTGCGAAAGGTATCGACGCAAAGCGACTAAACTATCGCGGTTATGGCAAGGAACGACCGATTGCGGACAACAGCACCGAGGAGGGACGCGCAAAGAACCGCAGAGTGGAAATAAAAGTGCTGTCTAAATAACTTCTCCGAATGAAAAAAGTCCTTGCAGTTCACACCGCAAGGACTTGATTGAAGTAATTGAAATCAGCGTTATTTAAGCTTCTGTGAGGCTTCGACTTCGGCCTTGTTGCCCACAACGAGATTCTGATATTCGCGGAGTCCGGTACCTGCAGGAATAAGGTGTCCGACAATAACGTTTTCTTTCATACCTTCGAGGTGGTCGCACTTTGCATTGATGGCAGCCTCGGTAAGAACCTTGGTGGTTTCCTGGAACGAGGCGGCGGAGATGAATGAGCGCGTCTGGAGGGAGGCTCGTGTGATACCCTGTAGTATCTGCTTTGCCGTAGCCGGCTTCGCATCACGGGCTTCAACCAATTTCTTGTCGTTACGACGTAGCTGCGAATTCTCGTCGCGGAGCTGACGTGCAGTGACAAGCTGCCCTTTCTCGAGGTTCTCGCTGTCGCCTTTTTCCGTAACAACCATCATGCCGAATATCTCGTCGTTGACCTCATGAAAATCAATCTTGTTGACCAATTCGCCTTCAAGGAAGCGTGTGTCGCCCGGATCGACTATCTCCACCTTACGCATCATCTGGCGCACTATTATCTCGAAGTGTTTGTCATTGATTTTCACACCCTGCAGACGGTAAACCTCTTGAACTTCGTTGACGATATACTCCTGAACCTTCATCGGTCCCTTGATAGCCAATATGTCGGCCGGAGTAACCGCACCCTCGGAGAGCGGTGTGCCTGCCTTGACATAGTCGTTATCCTGTGCAAGAATCTGCTTGCTGGTGCTGATGAGATAGCTGCGCTGTTCGCCAGTCTTGCTGGTAATGGTGATTTCACGGTTGTTGCGCTTGAGCTTTTTGGCGACGCTGACAATACCGTCTATTTCAGCCACAGTGGCTGGATCAGACGGGTTACGGGCCTCGAAGAGCTCGGTCACGCGCGGCAGACCGCCCGTGATATCGCCTGCCTTACCGAACGAACGCGGTATCTTGGCCATGATATCACCGGCTTTGAGTTTCTGCCCTTGATCAACTCCGATGTGTGCTCCAACGGGAAGGTCGTATGCTTTGAGGACATTACCCTCGGAATCCACAATGTTGAGGACAGGATTCTTCGTACGCTGACGCGATTCGATGATGACCTTGTCCTGAAGTCCAGTCTGAGCGTCTGACTCAACACGGTAGGTGACATTCTCTTCCACGTTCTCGAACGAAACCTTACCGTTCTCATCAGATATGATAACAGCATTGTAAGGATCCCATTCAGCAATAAGCTCACCCTTGCTCAAGATGTCACCCGCATGCTTGTAAAGTTTTGAACCATAAGGAACAAGTGCGGAATAGAGCGTAACCTCCGTTTTGGTGTCAACTATGCGCATCTCGGCAGAACGACCAATGACAACATCATACTTGCTGCCGTCACTGTCGGCGTATGGTATCGAGCGAAGCTCATCGATTTCGAGGCGTCCGTCATACTTGGCCTGCAGGCTTGAAGTTGTACCGATGTTTCCACCAGCGACACCTCCTACGTGGAACGTACGAAGGGTAAGCTGCGTACCAGGCTCACCAATAGCCTGAGCAGCGATAACACCAACAGCCTCACCCTTCTGAACCATATTGCCTGTGGCGAGGTTGCGACCATAGCACTTGGCGCATACCCCGTGCTTGGCTTCGCAGGTGAGAACTGAACGTATCTCGACCTCCTCTATAGGCGATTCCTCTATCTTACGGCATATATCCTCTGTGAGTTCGTCTCCCGACTGGGCTATAACCTCACCGGTAAGAGGATTAACGATGTCGTGGACGGTAGTGCGACCAAGTATCTTCTCGGTAAGCGACTGTACTATGTCCTCGCCTTTCTTGAGAGCGGTGGTCGGGAGCCCACGGAGTGTACCGCAGTCCTCTTCGGTGATGATGACATCGTGAGCCACATCAACAAGACGACGGGTAAGGTAACCGGCGTCAGCCGTCTTAAGAGCAGTGTCGGCCAGACCCTTACGGGCACCGTGAGTAGAAATGAAATACTCCAACACGGATAGACCTTCCTTGAAGTTGGATATAATTGGGTTTTCGATAATCTCGTTACCAGCGGCACCGGCCTTCTGCGGCTTGGCCATAAGACCACGCATACCGGAAAGCTGACGAATCTGCTCCTTGCTACCACGAGCACCGGAGTCGTACATCATATAGATAGGGTTGAATCCCTGATTATCAGCCTTGAGGCGTTTCATCAAGGTTTCAGTGAGCTGGTTATTGGTGTTGGTCCAAATATCAATAACGTGGTTATAACGCTCGTTGTTGGTGATAAGACCCATAGCGTACTGAGCCATAACCTCCTCGACCTCGTCGTTGGCCTTCTCTATCATGGTCTCCTTCTCGTTCGGGATAATCACATCGCCGAGGTTGAACGAGAGACCGCCACGGAATGCCTGACGGTAGCCCATGCTCTTGATGTCGTCGAGGAAAGCAGCCGTAACGGCGTTACCACAAGTGGTGAAGAGGTCTCCGATGATGTCACGCAGCGACTTTTTCCCTAAAACCTGGTTGATATAGCCATACTCTGTAGGAACAACCTGATTGAAGATAACACGTCCAACAGTGGTACGGATACGGTCGGTCTTTATATAGTGGCCCTTGTTGTCAAGGACAGGGTTGCCATTCTTGTCACGTAGAATTTCAAACTCAGTACGACTACGCTCGGCTATTTCCTGCTTGTTAGTGCAATCGCAATCTGTGAGCAACTGCCCTTGTCCATCCTTGATAACCTCTGTGAAAGTGCCATCGGTCTTTATATAAGCATGTTCATCTCTGCCGTGAATTGCCGGCATCTTCATACTGATGCATGCATTGAGGTCAACACGCTTTTCATTGTAAGCTATAATAACCTCTTCGGGAGAGTAGAAACGGTATCCTTCACCCTTGACAGTCTCATCTGCAGTTGTACGACGAGGTTTGGTCATATAGTACAAGCCGAGCACCATGTCCTGTGACGGAACCGTAATAGGTGCACCGTTGGCAGGGTTTAGAATATTGTGAGTCGAAAGCATGAGGATCTGGGCCTCCAGTATGGCTGCGTTGCCCAGTGGTACATGGACAGCCATCTGGTCACCGTCGAAGTCAGCGTTGAATCCAGTACACACGAGAGGGTGCAGACGAATGGCCTTACCCTCAACCAAGCGCGGCTGGAAAGCCTGAATACTCAAACGGTGTAGCGTAGGAGCACGGTTGAGCAGTATGGGATGTCCTTTAAGTATGTTCTCAAGAATCTCCATTACCACCGGTTCCTTACGGTCAACAATACGCTTGGCCGACTTGACTGTCTTCACGATACCACGCTCTAAGAGCTTACGTATAACGAACGGCTTAAACAGTTCGGCAGCCATATCCTTAGGAAGGCCGCACTCGTGCATCTTCAGTTCGGGTCCCACTACGATAACGGAACGACCGGAATAGTCAACACGTTTACCAAGAAGGTTCTGACGGAATCGGCCCTGTTTGCCCTTGAGTGAGTCGCTCAGCGACTTGAGCGAACGGTTCGACTCTGACTTGACACTACTTACCTTGCGGCTGTTGTCAAAGAGTGAATCTACAGCCTCCTGCAGCATACGTTTTTCGTGACGCATGATGACCTCGGGAGCCTTTATCTCAAAAAGACGTTTCAGACGATTGTTACGAATGATAACACGACGATACAACTCGTTGATGTCAGAGGTGGCAAAACGTCCACCTTCCAGCGTCACCAATGGTCTAAGCTCGGGGGGTATCACGGGAACTATCTTTACAATCATCCACTCTGGACGGTTGTCAAGACCGCGCGCAAGCATACGTTTGCGCGATTCGCGGAACGATTCGACAACGTTAAGACGCTTCAATGCATCCTGCTTACGCTGATTGGAAGTCTCTTCATAAGCCTTGGCGCGCAACTCATTGGCTACCTTGTCCAGGTTAATCTGACATAGGAGCGTGTATAGAGCCTCTGCGCCCATCCCTGCGATGAATTTGTCAGGGTCGCTGTCCGGAAGCTGCTCATTACCCTCAGGAAGAGTGTCAACCACAGCATAGTACTCCTCATCAGAAAGCAGGTCGAGTTTCTGCACCGGAGCATCATTAAGCATGGCCTTTCCTGGCTGTATGACAACGTATTTCTGGTAATAAATCACCTGCTCAAGCTTCTTGCTCGGAATATCAAGCAGCGTGCCTATCTTGTTAGGAAGCGAACGGAAAAACCATATATGGGCAACCGGCACAGTAAGTTCGATATGACCCATACGCTCACGACGCACCTTTTTCTCCGTCACCTCAACACCGCAACGGTCACATACAATACCTCTGTAGCGAATACGCTTGTACTTGCCACAGTGGCACTCCCAGTCGCGTGTAGGACCGAAAATGCGCTCACAGAACAATCCGTCGCGCTCGGGCTTAAGTGTACGGTAGTTTATGGTTTCCGGCTTTGTAACCTCACCATACGAACGTTTCTTTATAGACTCGGGCGACGCAAGACTGACTGTTATCGAATTAAAGTCGTTTTTTATCTGTGTATCACTTTTGAATGCCATTTTCTTTTGGAAATTATGATTTAACGAATACGATAAAGCCTTTTGTCACCTACTCGAATGTCACTTCAAGACACAAACCACGCATCTCATGAACCAACACGTTAAATGACTCAGGAATACCCGCTGCAGGCATATTGTCACCCTTCACGATGGCCTCGTACTCCTTGGCACGACCATTGACATCGTCGGATTTGACAGTAAGCACCTCTTGAAGCACATTTGAAGCACCGTGAGCTTCAAGAGCCCAGACCTCCATCTCTCCGAAACGCTGTCCACCGGCATGGGCTTTACCACCAAGCGGCTGCTGGGTGATAAGTGAGTATGGTCCGATCGAACGGGCGTGCATCTTGTCGTCAACCATGTGATGCAGTTTGAGCATATAGATGTAACCCACCGTTGCAGGCTGGTCAAACCTTTCTCCAGTTTCACCGTCATAGAGGTATGTCCGTCCGTTCTCTGGCAGACCGGCCTCTCTCATGTATTCGTTAATTTGGTCAAGGGTAGCACCATCAAAAATAGGCGTCTGGAAACGTTTCCCCAATTTCTTTCCAGCCCAACCGAGAACGGTTTCGTAAATCTGACCTAGATTCATTCGCGAAGGCACACCCAGAGGGTTCAAGACTATGTCCACCGGCGTTCCATCAGCCAAGAACGGCATGTCCTCGGGACGCACTATGCGCGAAACGATACCCTTGTTACCGTGACGACCTGCCATCTTGTCGCCTATACGAAGTTTGCGCTTCATGGCAACATAAACTTTGGCCATCTGAACAATTCCGTTCGGAAGCTCGTCTCCCACAGTGATGGCAAATTTCTTACGGGCAAACCGGGAATCAATCTCACGATACTTGACGTTATAGTTATTCAACAACTCTTTTATCAGAGCATTGGTCTCCTTGTCTGTCGTCCATTTACTCGGATTGACCTCAGTATAGTCTATGTTCTTCAGCAATTTCGAGGTGAATTTCACCTTCTTGGGAACAAGTTCTTTCTTGCTTGTCGATGAATACACACCACTGGAAAGTTTTCCGTTCAGGATGACAAGCAGTCGGTCAACAAGTTTGTCTTTAAGTTCCTCTGTCTCGTATTTGAACTCGGCCTCAGGCTTGGCCAAAAGATCCTTGCTCTTGGCGCGCGACTTGCGGTCGTGAACGACTTTGGAGAAGAGTTCCTTGCCGATAACAACTCCCTGAATCGAAGGCGGAACCTTCAACGAAGCGTCTTTCACATCACCAGCCTTGTCTCCGAAAATGGCACGAAGCAGTTTCTCTTCAGGCGTAGGATCCGACTCTCCCTTTGGCGTGATTTTCCCAACAAGTATGTCACCTTCCTTGACCTCGGCTCCAATTCTTATAATTCCGTTCTCGTCAAGGTCTTTTATGGCCTCATTGCTGACATTCGGTATGTCACGGGTTAATTCTTCCAAGCCTCGCTTAGTGTCACGTACCTCGCACTTGAAATCCTCAACATGAACCGAGGTGAATATGTCTTCACGCACCACACGCTCAGAAATCACCACGGCATCCTCAAAGTTGTAGCCCTTCCACGGCATGAACGCTACCATCATGTTGCGACCCAGAGCCAGTTCGCCTGCCTGTGTTGCATATCCTTCACAAAGCAGTTGTCCCTTGTGTATCTTGTCTCCTTTGCGCACAATCGGACGCAAGTTTATAGCCGTGCTGTGATTTGTACGCTGGTATTTTGTGAGTTTATACTCTTTAAGGTCATCCTCAAAACTGACCAAACGCTCGGTCTCAGTGCGTTTGTGACGAATGACTATTTTGGTAGAGTCAACATACTCAACCACGCCATCGGCCTCCGCATTAAGAAGCACACGACTGTCTTCCGCCACAGCTTTTTCGATGCCCGTACCAACCAGAGGTATTTCAGGATTAAGCAGCGGCACAGCCTGACGCATCATATTCGATCCCATAAGGGCACGGTTTGCGTCGTCGTGCTCCAAGAACGGGATGAGGGATGCGGCTATCGATGCTATTTGGTTCGATGCGATATCAATAAGGTCAATTTCTTCCTTCGAAACGATGGGGAAGTCGGCTTGACGACGAACCTTAACCTTGTCGTCAAGAATATTACCCTTTTCGTCCTGACGCGTAGTGGCTTGTGCCACAACCTTGTTTTCCTCTGCCTCTGCCGAAAGATAGATAGGAGCCTCGTTCATCTGCACCTGTCCATTGACAACACGTTGATACGGAGTCTCTATGAATCCCAAATTGTTAATCTTGGCATACACGCACAACGACGAGATAAGACCAATATTCGGGCCTTCAGGGGTCTCAATGGTACAAAGGCGTCCATAATGTGTGTAGTGTACGTCTCGAACCTCAAAACCGGCACGCTCGCGCGAAAGACCGCCGGGACCAAGAGCTGATATACGACGCTTGTGAGTTATCTCCGCCAATGGATTCGTCTGGTCCATAAACTGACTGAGTTGGTTCGTTCCGAAGAACGAGTTTATGACCGATGACAACGTTTTGGCATTGATGAGGTCTGTGGGTGCAAAATTTTCATTGTCCCTAACGTTCATGCGCTCGCGTATTGTACGCGACATACGGGCGAGTCCGACGCTGAATTGGGCGGCCAACTGCTCACCCACCGTGCGGATACGACGATTGCTCAAATGGTCTATATCATCTACATCCGCTTTCTGATTGATAAGTCTAATAAGATATTTTATGATTTCTGTGATGTCCTCTTTGGTCAACACCCGCACATTGTCGGGAACCGAAAGATTCAATTTCGTATTGATCCGATAACGTCCTACATCACCTAAATCGTAACGCTTGTCAGAGAAGAAAAGCTTCTCTATGATTCCACGTGCGGTCTCCTCGTCTGGCGGCTCCGCATTCCGCAGCAAGCGATAGATATATTCGACAGCCTCTTTTGCATTGTTAGCTGTATCTTTCTTGAGTGTGTTATATATAACCGAGTAATCAATGTTGTCTTTTTCCGCGGTCTTGACGAGAATAGACTTGACATTAAGTTCAAGTATTCTTTCAATATTCTCTTCCGAAAGTTCCACATCGCGCTCGATAGCAACCTCTGTACGCTCCATCGAAACGACCTCGCCAGTATCCTCATCCACAAAATCCTCAACCCAAGTATCCACCACTCGCGCGGCGAGTTTCTTGCCTATGGCCTTCTTAAGGTTTGCCCTCGTGACCTTTATTTCCTCTGCAAGGTCGAAGATATCCAGAATATCTTTATCCGACTCAAAGCCTATGGCTCTCAACAGCGTGGTGATAGGCAGTTTTTTCTTGCGGTCTATGTACGCATACATCACGTTATTGATGTCGGTAGTGAATTCCATCCAGCTGCCTCTGAAAGGAATGATACGCGCAGAATACAACTGCGTGCCGTTGGAATGGAACTGGGTGCCGAAAAACACTCCCGGCGAGCGGTGTAGCTGCGATACAACAACACGCTCGGCACCGTTGATTACGAAGGTACCCTTCGGCGTCATATATGGGATTAAACCCAAATACACCGACTGCTCCATTGCCTGAAATTCTTCATTTTCTGGATCGTTGCACGAAAGTTTCAGTTTCGCTTTCAATGGAACGCTATATGTAAGCTCGCGCTCAATACACTCCTCTATCGTGTATCTCGGCGGGTCAATATAGTAATCCAGAAATTCTAGAGTGAAATTATTACGTGCATCTGTGATTGGGAAATTCTCCTTGAATACTTTGTATAGTCCCTCATCCAAACGGTTCTCCGGATTTGTCTCTATCTGGAAGAAATCCTGGAACGATTTAAGTTGGATATCCAGAAAATCAGGGTAATCAAATTTGCGTACAGATGCAAAATTTACTACGTTGGGTTGTTTTTTAGCCAAAGCAATACCTATTAAAAGTGGGTTTTAAAGAACAATAGATAGTCTTAAAGATGTCAACCGGCACTGTCTTCCAATGTCAGGTCGTGGCTAGCTGCTTATGTCACCTTCAAAGTAACAAGGAATAGGCACTCCGACCCAGTCGGAGGCCATATTCCTTACTGAAACCAAACAGTGTTCAAACTATTTGACCTCGACTTCGGCACCAGCCTCTTCGAGAGCTTTCTTCAGAGCATCGGCCTCGTCCTTGGAGACACCTTCCTTAACGGTCTTAGGTGCACCGTCAACGAGTTCTTTCGACTCTTTCAAGCCAAGGCTTGCAAGATCCTTGACAGCCTTTACGACTGCGAGTTTCTTGGTTGCATCGGGCACACCCTTAAGAACAACGTCAAACGAGGTCTTTTCCTCTGCAGCGGCGGCAGCGCCACCAGCGGCGGGAGCAGCAACTGCAACAGCAGCAGCAGCGGGTTCAATACCGTACTCTTCCTTGAGGACGTCTGCAAGTTCTTTAACTTCTTTAACTGTCAAGTTAACCAGTTCTTCAGCGATAGCTTTGATATCTGCCATGATATTTAATTGTTTAAAATGTTTTACAATAATTTTTGATTTGTTTGTTGACCGTTTAAAGTGGTGGTCGACCACATGGTTTTGTTATTCAGCCTTTTTCTCTTCCAAGGTCTTCAAAACACCTGTGATAGTGTTTGCACCCGACTGAAGCTGCGATATAACGTTCTTGACGGGTGATTGCAGCAGTGCGATAACATCGGCAATGAGCTCGTTCTTGGACTTGATATTGACAAGTGCGTCAAGATGCTGCTCTCCGACATAGAAGCACTCCTCCACGTATGCACCTTTTAGTATAGGCTTCTCGGCGTTCTTGTTGGCCGCACGAAATTCCTTTATCAGCTTGGCAGGTGCGTTATTGGTGTTCGAAAGCATTATGGAAGTTTCACCCTTAATCACCGGGAACAGCTCGGAATAGTCGAATCCAGACTTTTCCATAGCCTTGATGAGAAGAGTGTTTTTAACGACCTCCAGCTTTACCTCCTTGCGGAATGCAGCACGACGGAGCTTGCTGGTCTGAACCGAGTTCAGACCTCCGATATCTGCAATATAGAGATGCGGATAAGACTTTATCTCTTCGCACAAAGCATCAATCAGCTGGTCTTTCTGTTCTTTTCTCATAATGTTTGTTAACTATTTAAAGATTACCGGTATCCACCGGACAATTACATTATCCTTACAAAGCAGCCACTTTCGTATCAACCTTGACACCGGCACTCATGGTACTCGAAATAGCAATGCTCTTCACATATGTACCCTTAGCGGCAGCTGGTTTCAACTTGATGATTGCCTGAAGCACCTCGCGGGCGTTGTCCACGATTTTCTGGCTGTCAAACGAAACCTTCGCGACTGCAGTGTGTATGATACCGAATTTGTCAACTTTGAAGTCAATCTTACCCGCTTTTGCCTCTTGGACAGCCTTTCCGACCTCCATCGTGACTGTGCCGGTCTTAGGGTTGGGCATCAAGCCTCGTGGACCAAGGATACGTCCCAGGGCTCCGATTTTCGGCATGCAACTGGGCATCGTGATGATGACATCAACATCAGTCCAACCTCCCTTGATTTTGGTAATGTACTCGTCCAGGCCGTAGTAGTCGGCACCGGCGGCCTTAGCCTCTTCCTCCTTGTCAGGCGTACACAAAACAAGCACGCGAACGGTCTTACCCGTGCCGTGAGGCAGCGTCACACTGCCACGAACCATCTGGTTAGCCTTGCGCGGGTCAACACCTAGACGAACATCGATATCCACCGACGCGTCAAACTTTGTGTAGGTGATGTTCTTCACAATCTCAACGGCCTCTTCAAGGCTGTAGAACTGTGTTTTGTCGAATTTGGCTAAAGCTTCTTTCTGCTTTTTGGTTAATTTTGCCATTTTTTCTCTTTTTTGTGGTCAACGCACATCCTTGCGACATGCTACCACGGTTTCCCAATTAGGTTGATTTTACTTCGCCAGCGGGTTCTCTCCTGTAACGGTGATACCCATGCTGCGGGCCGTTCCGGCCACCATGCTCATCGCTGATTCAATAGTGAAACAGTTAAGGTCGGGCATTTTGGCTTCGGCTATCTGACGGACCTGCTCCCAAGTGACAGACGCCACTTTCACACGGTTGGGTTCTGCCGAACCTTTCTGTGCTTTGGAGAGTTCCTTCAGCTGGACGGCCACAGGCGGAGTCTTCACTACAAAGTCAAAGGACTTGTCAGTGTAAACAGTGATGATCACCGGCACAATCTTGCCAGCCTGGTCCTGCGTACGAGCATTGAACTGCTTGCAGAACTCCATGATGTTCACACCCTTTGCACCAAGAGCCGGTCCCACTGGGGGGGCTGGATTGGCTGCGCCGCCTTTGATTTGCAATTTAATCAATCCTGCAACTTCTTTTGCCATTTAGATTAAATTTAATGCGTTAGTTAAACCTTTTTTTGCAGTACGTAACCACTGCGTTCACTATGCCTTCTCTACCTGATTGAAGCCGAGTTCGAGCGGGGTCTTGCGACCGAATATTTTAACGGTCACCTTAAGTTTCTTCTTCTCCTCGTTCACCTCCTCCACTACGCCTTCAAAACTGCTGAACGGTCCGTCAACCACCTTAACATTCTCGCCCACAACAAAGCGTTCCATGACAGCGTCTCCGGACATCATCATCTCATCCATGTTGCCAAGGATGCGATTGATTTCAACCTGGCGCATCGGTATCGGTTTCCCCCCAACATCACGCAGGAAATCTAAAACATTAGGCAGATTTTGAATCACAGGTATGATTTCATCGCGGAGCACAGCCTCAATCAGGACATATCCCGGAAAGCTGTTGCGCTCTTTGATAACCTTCTTGCCATTGCGAACCGATACTACAGGCTCCGTCGGTACCAGAACTTGAGGAACTTCCTCGGACCAGCCGCGTTTGCTCATCTCGCCCTCTATGTACTCCTTCGCCTTTTTCTCCTTGCCGCTTATGGCTCGAACCACATACCACTTCGTAGATTGCTTATCCATAATGTCGTAGAACTTAAGAAAACAGTGAACTATACTTAATTTCTCTCATCAGTGCATCTGCCGCAGGACCTCAATAATATATTGGGAAGCAAGGTGAAGCCGTAGCAGACAATAATGAAACTATCAATTGACGATGAGCGAATAAAAGTATCCCAATAAACCTTTCCAGAATCCCATGCCTTCTCCCTCGTGTATTCCCTGTACTCCGAATACCACATCCATCACAAACACGATGAAAGCCAGAATCAATGCAGCAACTGCAACTACCACAGCGCTGTTCTGGAGTTCTTTGAAAGTTGGCCACGACACCTTATGCACAAGTTCGTCGTAGCTTTCTTTTACGTAATTAACGATTTTCGACATTTTATAACTAGTTATTTTTTGCGCATTGAATCTCATTTCCCTTTGAGATCCTTTTTGCAGGGGCAGAGAGAATCGAACTCCCATCTACGGTTTTGGAGACCGCCATTCTGCCATTAAACTATGCCCCTGGAAAGGGCGGCTGCTTTGCCACCCTTTGTATCGAACAGTTATTATTCGATGATCTTGGTCACCTGACCAGAACCAACCGTGCGGCCACCCTCGCGGATAGCGAAGCGCAGGTTCTCGTTCAGAGCGATTTCGCTGATCAGCTCGACAGTGATGGTCAAGTTGTCACCAGGCATAACCATCTCGCGGCCTTCCGGCAAGTGGATGGTACCGGTCACGTCAGTCGTACGGAAGTAGAACTGCGGACGATAATTGTCTTTGAACGGAGTGTGACGACCACCTTCTTCTTTCTTCAGGATATAAACGGCTGCCTCGAATTTCTTGTGAGGATGTACCGAACCGGGCTTTGCGATAACCATACCGCGACGCACCTCGTCCTTGTCAATACCGCGGAGCAACAGACCCACGTTATCGCCAGCTTCACCTTCGTCAAGAATCTTGCGGAACATCTCGACACCGGTAACAGTCGATTTCAGTTTCTCAGCACCCATACCGATGATGTCAACGGGGTCGCCAGTGTGGATAACACCTGTCTCGACACGGCCGGTAGCAACGGTACCACGACCAGTGATTGAGAACACGTCCTCGACGGGCATCAGGAAATCCTTGTCAACTGCACGGACAGGCAGAGGAATCCAGCTGTCAACAGCAGCCATCAGATCCTCAACGTTCTTCACGCCAGAGGGCTCACCGTTCAAAGCGGCAAGTGCCGAACCACGGATGACGGGGATATTGTCACCGTCGAAATCGTACGAGCTGAGGAGCTCACGGATTTCCATCTCAACGAGGTCGAGAAGCTCGGGATCGTCAACAAGGTCGCACTTGTTCATGAAAACAACCAACTGGGGAACACCAACCTGACGAGCGAGCAGGATGTGCTCACGAGTCTGCGGCATAGGACCGTCGGTAGCGGCAACCACGAGGATAGCACCGTCCATCTGGGCAGCACCGGTAACCATGTTCTTCACATAGTCAGCGTGACCAGGGCAGTCAACGTGTGCATAGTGGCGAGTCTCTGTCTGATACTCAACGTGTGCAGTGTTAATGGTGATACCACGCTCTTTCTCCTCGGGAGCAGAGTCGATAGAATCAAAGGATTTCACCTCTGAGAGACCTTTCTCGGCCAACACCTTGGTGATAGCGGCGGTCAAAGTGGTCTTACCATGGTCAACGTGGCCGATCGTACCGATGTTGACGTGCGGTTTAGTGCGTTCGAATTTTTCTTTTGCCATTTTTAATACGTATTAAATGTTAACAATTAGTTTTAATTTTCACATTCATAGAGGGCGAGCATATCTACTCGTCCTCATTTTTTTGCACAATTAAGAGCTACAGACCGGATTTGAACCGGTGACCTCATCCTTACCAAGGATGCGCTCTACCAGCTAACCTACTGAAGCTTTTCTTTCTTGGAAGCTTGCCGTCCCTCTTGCCTGCCCCCGCCTTTCTTCTATTTTGAGCGGAAGACGGGGCTCGAACCCGCCACCTATAGCTTGGAAGGCTATCGCTCTACCAAATGAGCTACTTCCGCTTGCATTCTTT